>Ga0181597_10000041_pt1 | contig 128140 bp, 122 predicted proteins | sample 041ome_5_FD_148647 | JGI IMG/M metagenome (GOLD analysis project Ga0181597, IMG submission 148647) | Coastal salt marsh microbial communities from the Groves Creek Marsh, Skidaway Island, Georgia - 041403US metaG (spades assembly) | ecosystem: Environmental > Aquatic > Marine > Intertidal... | reverse complement strand
TCAGCGAGGTATTCGCCGGGATTGGAAATATCACCTGTGTTCTGGAGATTGTTCAGGGGATTGATGGCCTGATCCGTATTGCCTCCTGGAACAGGTGACGTGTCAGTTGTACCTCCACCGTTATTGCCGGTGCTGGTTGGTGTGGTCGGAGGCGTGGCGGCTGCACCGCCGGTGCGGGCTGTTGAGCCCGTAGGGGCACCTCCGGTATTGTTGCCCCCAGCCGGGCCGGCTAGACCGTCGAAATTGGTGGTATCGTTTCCGCCATCATTGCCACCGGCGCCATTATCATTTCCACCCCCATCATTGCCATCACCGCCGTTATTATCCGCCTGGTTACCGTCACCATTGTCCTGATCATTTCCCTGGCCGCCATTGTCATCAGCGCCATCATCATCGCCGTCGTCACCAATACCCGCATTCAGGTTTATCTGGCCCAATTGGCCGGGTTGCTGGAGCAAGCCCTGTGGGGGCTGTCCCTGTGTTGTTACGGCATAATCGAAATCACCGCCCAGGCCAGTGTCCAGTGAACCTAAATCATTGGACACAGTTGTGCCGCCATCATAGACACCTGTGAAGAGGGAGCCGAACGAGATAACTGCTTCGTGTGTCGTGCCACGCACACCAATAACGGCAAACGGGGTTTCAATACGGTAAGTATCGTCGTCGTCATCACCAATGGATCCGGAAATGGTTCTGAAGCCGCCCCGGACCATTTGCATAACTGCACTGTCCGGTGTGTTCCCATCAGCATCAAAGGAATATTCTGCGAAGGTAAATGAAGTGTCTTCTTTCAGGGCCAGCATGGCACCGTCAGCCATGCGAATCTGCGCAAAACCTTGTACACCTGTGACAACGGTATCTCCCTGAAAAATTTCCGAACGCCTGCTCAACGTGCGGGTGTTTTCTTCCACATCTATCGCTTGTGCGGTACCAGCTGTTTGTAATACACGACCAATGACTTCAGCGGTCTGGGCAAAAACAGGGAAGGGGAGGATCAGCAGGAGCAGGAAATAAGTTTTCAATCTTGTCATGTCAGGATGACAACCTTTTTTGAGGCTTAACGGGGCCTAGACCACAGAAAGCCGGAATACAATGCCAGGTACATAAATACCCTCCGATTTTATCGCCTGGGCTGACAAAAAAGTGGGGAAAGCACTCATACTTTGAGGTAAATCACACAATAATTAAAGGCAATATTCCAGTTTTTTTTCATGTCTTTTTATGTAGCTGGGAGCGGGGTGATTGTGACTGGAATAGTGGTCTCGCCGTTTTTTAAATAACAGTCTTCGGCCAGGTTGATATCGGCTTTAAGGACAGCAAAAGATTTAACAATATTACCCTTTAAATACAATATATTAGTTATGATACCTAATGCTTTATCTGAAGTATTTACAAGCGTGTTTTCGGTCAATTCCGAGGGTGATTCCAGGGTTACAACAAACAGGCGCTTGCCGGCTTTGCCGCGATAATGCATCCGCGCCACAATTTCCTGACCGGTATAACAGCCCTTATCGAAACTGATAAAGCCTGCCAGATCCATGTTCATTTCTTCCGGTGTATATTTTTCAATATCGTCCTGGTTGATAAGGAAAATGCCTTCTGCAAGGTCCAGCGCCTGCCAGTCAGTGCGGCTTGCTTCCTGGAGCTTCTCGCTTGTAGTAAAGAGAGTGCTGCCACCGTTCTCAGACCAGATTTCAAACCGGGGAATAGTGCCGCCCAGGTTAATCAGGATGGCTCCGTCCACAGCCAGGGAGTTGCCCGCTTCGGGTAATGCAGGTGTCAATTTCCCTAATTGTTCTAGGGCCTCTTCACCAGCCAGGCCCAGACGCTGGAAGCGGGAACTGGCATCTGCCATTTCTGCCTTGTAAAAAGGAATATATTTTTTCAGGGTTGTCGTTGTAGCGTCAGCCAGGCCAGGTTGCATCACCAGGTAAAATGCCTTGTCATGTTTCAATACCCGAAAACTGCTATAAACCCGTCCCTTGGTATTACAGGCAGCGCCAAGTACGCATTGACCGTCTGACAAATTATCCAGATCGCAGGTAAGCTGACCCTGGAGGAATTTTTCGTTATCCTCTCCGGTAACTACGAGCAGGTCCTGGTAATCCAGTGATGTATAAAAGTTTTGCATAGGAATAACTATAAATGTGTGCTGCGAGTGAAAGTTCAGGAAGTGGCCGGGTCAGCGTGTTCCAGTATAAGGGCTGCGTTAACTTGAATAAACCGATTATCAGGAAATGTTATGACTGAACCCGCTGAGCTAAAAAAAATGTACTGGCATAGCCGGCGCGGCATGCTGGAACTGGATCTGATCCTGGTGCCTTTTGCCGAGTCCGCATTACCTGATTTGCAAGATCAGCAAGTGGAAGACTACCGGCGTTTATTACTGGAAGAAGATCAGGATTTGTTTCTGTGGCTGGTAAAAAAAACACCCATACCGGATAGGTCTTTACAGGACATAGTTGATACCGTAATCGCTCATACTGCTCAAACCTGAGTGCCCGGAATAAAGCGCGACAGAGGCCTCAGGAAAGAGCTTCCTGAAAATTATCAGGGCACAGTACAGTGTTTTTAGCCTCAGCTAACTTGTCCGGATAATCCAGCGTGTAATGCAAGCCGCGGCTTTCTTTGCGATTAATCGCTGACTGAATGACAAGTTCAGCAACCAGTGCCAGGTTTCTTAATTCAAGCAGGTTCCTGCTGACCCGGTATTGACTGTAGTACCAACGTATTTCCTGTTGCAGTAATTCAATGCGGTTCTGTGCTCGTTGCAGGCGCTTGTTGGTTCTGACAATGCCGACGTAATCCCACATGAAACGTCTGACCTCATCCCAGTTATGGGAAATGACCACGTCTTCGTCAGAATCTGTTACCTGGCTTTCATCCCAGTTGGGAATGTTTTCCTGCAGAGTGTAGTTATCAAGCTGTAAGAGAATGTCCTCTGCGGCAGCAAAGGCAAAAACAAAACACTCCAGAAGCGAGTTGCTGGCCATGCGATTGGCGCCATGTAAACCGGTAAAGCTGGTTTCGCCAATGGCATAGACATTGCCTACATCGGTTTGACCTTGTTTGTTAACCATAACGCCGCCGCAACTGTAATGGGCGGCTGGCACCACGGGTATTTTTTCACGTGTTATATCAATACCGAATTTCAGGCAGCGTTTGTGGATAGTAGGGAAGTGTTCAAGAATAAAGGCGTCTGGTTTATGACTGATATCCAGGTAAACACAATTGCAGCCAAGCCTTTTCATTTCGGAGTCAATTGCCCTGGCGACAATATCTCTTGGCGCCAGTTCGCCACGTTTGTCATAGTCGTTCATAAAGCGACTGCCATCAGGAAGTTTGAGCAAGCCGCCTTCACCACGCAGGGCTTCAGTGATCAGAAATGATTTGGCCTCGGGATGGTAGAGGCAGGTCGGGTGAAACTGATTAAATTCCATGTTGGCAATTCTGCAGCCGGCACGCCAGGCCATGGCGATACCATCGCCACTGGCACCATCAGGGTTTGAGGTATACAGGTAAGCCTTGCTTGCGCCTCCAGTTGCCAGGATCACAAAGCGGGATCTGTAAACACTGACCTGGCCGTTAATTTCGTTCAGGACGTAGGCCCCGACACAACGATTGCCAGGCATGCCCAGTTTGGCAGTAGTAATCAGATCTACCGCCACGGTATTAACGCGAAAGGTAATATTGGGATGTTCCATCACCTGCTTGGCCAGGCTTTTAAAAATGGCTTTACCAGTGGCATCAGCGGCATGGACAACACGGCGGTGGCTGTGGCCACCTTCCTTGCTCAGGTGATAGTCATCAGTTTCTGATGTCTGTTGCATTTCACGGGTAAATTTCACTCCCTGGGCAACCAGCCATTCAATAGATTCACGACCACGGGAAACGGTGTATTCAACGATTTCCTTGTCGCATAAACCGTCGCCAGCAATCAGCGTATCTTCAACGTGAGATTCATGGCTGTCATGTTCATCCAGAACAGCAGCAATGCCACCTTGCGCATAATAGGTTGACCCCTGATCCAGTGAGCTCTTGGAAAGAATGGTTACCCTGGCCTGATCGGCAACTTTCAGGGCAAGACTTAAGCCTGCTGCGCCGCCACCAATGATAAGGACATCTGAATCATTGTTGGCAGGGGGGGTAACATTGGTTGGCATAGAAATATTCAGTGAAGGACTTCCTGACGCTATTCTACCTTGTGCGATACAATAAAAAGAAATCTCCGGTAGGGTCCATGGTCATGACTGCCTGTCACTAATCAGGTCATCATTACTATTTTTCGAACTTTACCGTATTTGGCCTGTCTATTTGGTTAGCAGTAGAGCCCAGGCTTCTATTTTAACTCATGCTTTGGAGCTCGGTTTTTGACCTCAGAAGAAGTAAAAAATACAGATCAGCAACTCGTGGACCGGGTCTTCAAAGGCGATAAACATGCCTTTGACCTTCTCGTGTTGCGCTACCAGCATCGCATTCTCGGACTTATCGGGCGCTTTATACGTGATCCTGCCGAAGTAGAGGACGTGGCTCAGGAAGCTTTTATTAAAGCGTACCGGGCTTTACCGAAATTTCGTGGAGATTCCGCCTTTTATACCTGGTTGTATCGCATTGCCATAAATACAGCAAAAAACCACATGGTTGCCAGGGGGCGGCGACCTCCGGCCACGGATGTGGATGTTGGAGATGCTGAATTCATGGAAAACAACTCTATTCTCACTGATATTGACAGTCCTGAAGCGAACCAGGAAAAAGATGACCTGCAACGGGTGATTAATGAGGCCATTGACGAACTCCCTGAAGATTTACGTACTGCCTTTACCCTGCGCGAATTCAGTGGTCTCAGCTATGAGGAAATCACTGAAATCATGGGCTGTCCGGTTGGCACCGTCAGATCACGCATATTCAGGGCTCGAGAGGCCCTGGACAAGAAAATTCGGCCCTTGCTGGATGGAGAATAACAGGCAGAGCTGGTTTTTTCAGCGTTGAGGATAAAAAACCCTTAATTAAGGGAATTTTTGGGAAATAGGGTTGTCTAGATATTATCCGGCAAGATTAAGTGCCTCCGGAAATAAACAGGAACAGAGTAGACAGGCTTAATTAATAGTAAATATATTAGTAGATATATTATTAGATATATTAGTACATTAACTCCGTCCAAAAAGAGACAATGCCCTGATATATTTGGAAAATCTGGATACATCGCAAGACTTGGAGCAGATCCCCATCAGGATCAAATCCAGTTAAATCAAAGGTTACAGACTGCATGACTGAAAAATTAAACGAATCGTTATCCGCCTTGATGGACAACGAAGCTGACGAACTCGAATTGCGCAGGCTCCTGAAAGAACTGGAAAACCAGGAAGCAGATTCCAATGCGACCGGGTTGAAAGCCAAATGGGAGCGCTACCATGTGCTCAGTGCCAGTCTTAATAGCGAAATTCATTCTTCACCTTCCTGCAATTTGTTAGCCGGTATCCAGAAAGAACTGGAAAATGATGCGGCGCCTGTTGCCAATCCTTTCAGGCATACCAAAGCAGGAAGAGGGCTGGTACAAATACTGGGTCAGGGGGCAATTGCTGCATCCGTGGCTCTTGCTGTTCTGTTTACTGCAGATCTTGCCATGGTTGCTGATAATGGCGCCGGTGCCGGTCTTGCAACTGAACTGGCGGATACATCAGGCAGTCAACTGCCTACATTAACGGGTGAATTAAACCCCTCTACCCAGACTCGTGTGGCAATCCAGACCCAGCTTGATGAAGACGAAATGAGCCGACTGGAACAGGTCGTGTCACAAGAACTGGAAGAAACTCTCCGCGAAATTCCTGCCACCTTCGATCCCAGCAATACTGACAACGCTACAGAAACTCCCTGATCTGCATTTTCGCGACTCCCACTGCCTGTTATCATGACGGGCAGTTCTATTTCCGGGTTTTGATAAAACGGGGCGATCATGGCAGTTGAAAAATTGTCTATCTTGAAAATTGATACTGGCATGATCCATGTCCGTCCTCTTGTCCAGTCCTGGTGTGAAAACTGCAGCGCCAATGTTGGTTGTGGTATGGGCCTCTTGCAGAAAATGCGAAACATGCGTTCTGATAACAAGGGCGGGTTGAATATCCCTGTCAATAAAGCCGGGCAAGGTTTGCTTGGGGCGGGGGACACGGTGGAAGTGTCACTTGCTGATAGCCAACTGATTAAATACTCTTTCTTACTTTACGTACTGCCTCTTGTGAGCATGCTTGTCGCAACCTTTGTCATCCAGCAAATTACGACAGTCCTGAATTTGGCAGAAAGCTGGATAATTCTGGGTGCGCTTTTGGCTCTTGTATGCGGTTTTTTTCTCGTACATTACTTTACGAACCGGTTGCCAGGCATGCCGGAGGATTTATTTAGTTCTACCAATACTTCTACAAAGAACTCGTTACCAAAAACTTAATATCAGGAACAAGGAAGGCTGACATGTTTTTATTTTCAAATACCAGTCAAAAATTTCGAGCGGCCTTTCCAGCTTTCAAAGGCAGGATAAACTTTCTGGCAGCTATATTGTTGGCTTGTCTTGTTTCATCAAACAGTTTTAGTCAGGTCCTGCCCGACTTCACTCGCCTGGTAGATGACAACGCCGAGTCTATAGTAAACGTTAACACCATTCGTCGTAGTACTCTGGATACTACGGACAATGAGCAGCTTGGAGATATTCTGCGCTACTACTTTGGTGACAGGTTCGAGGGTGAGGAGCTGGAGGAGCGTCTTCGGGAAATTCCTGAACAACGATTACGTGATCTTGAAGAGCGGCCAGCTTTGGGCTCGGGATTTATCATTTCCGATGACGGCTACATTATTACAAATCATCACGTGATTGATGAGGCCGATGAAATCACAATTACATTGAATGACAGGCGCGAATTTAATGCAGAAATAATTGGCTCTGATGAAAGTTCAGACCTGGCACTGCTTAAAATTGAGGCCGCTAACCTCAAACCCGTCGTGCTGGGTGACTCGTCAAAACTAAAAGTAGGTGAATGGGTATTGGCGATCGGTTCGCCTATGGGGCTGAGGTTCTCGGTAGCAGCCGGTATTGTCAGTTATATGGGTAGAAATATTCCCAATGGGACCAGCGGAAATTATGTGTCTTTTATCCAGACGGATGTAGCCATCAACCCTGGTAATTCAGGAGGCCCCTTGTTTAATCTGAATGGGGAAGTCATCGGTATCAATTCCCAGATCTTCACCAGTACAGGTGGGTCAATGGGATTGTCATTTGCGATTCCTGTGGATGTTGCCAAAAATGTAGTGGGGCAACTGAAAGAAAATGGTGTCGTTGAACGGGGCTGGATGGGGGTAGGTATTAATGAAGTAAGCCAGGAAGTCGCCGATGAGGCCGGGCTGGCAACACCTACTGGCGCTTACATCAACCAGGTGATTGGTGGCAGTCCTGCCGAAGAAGCCGGTTTCATGAGTGGTGACATTATTGTTCGCTTCAATGGCAATGAAATCATTAGCAGTGGCGACCTTCCTTTCCACGTCGGTCTGACTGCACCGGAATCACCTGTAGACGTTCAGGTCATCCGGGACGGCATGCCCATGTCCATCATCATGTCTGTGGGAAGGCTGGCCTCTGGTAATCCCGTCAGTTTGAGTTCAAACCAGGAAAGTAACAATCCGCTTGGGTTGATGGTTACTGAGTCAGAACGCGACAACGGCTCGGCAGCTCTGCTGATAGTCAATGTAGCATCTGGAAGTGGCAGAGAGGCCGGATTTCAGCCTGGAGACCTCCTGATCAGTATCAATGGCCAGGTTACCGGTTCAATTGCTGACTTTAATGCCGTGGTTGAAATGCTGCCTCGTGAGCAGGTATTGCCTGCACTGGTGGAAAGAGAGGGTGAGCAATTTTTCCTGACGCTAAGGCTTTCGAACTAGGTTTCTCTATTTTTGCCAATAGTTGCCAGTTGGAGAATGCATGGTAGTGGGAATAATCTTCCTGTAGACTTGCGCCTTTTTTTACACCGGCATTTCCTGAATTTTTCTTTGTTAATTACTCTTTACTTAATAATTCAATAGCACTTTGTAGTCAGAGACGTCATCCCCTGTGAGTAAACTGGACCACATTCGCAATTTTTCTATTATCGCCCATATCGATCACGGGAAATCCACGATTGCTGACCGCTTTATTCAGCTGTGTGGCGGCCTTGCCGACAGGGAAATGCAGGAACAGGTGCTGGATTCGCTGGATATAGAGCGTGAACGGGGAATCACTATCAAGGCCCGGAGTGTCACGCTGGATTACGTGGCAGAAGACGGCATCACCTACCAGTTAAACTTCATTGATACGCCCGGCCATGTTGACTTCACTTACGAAGTATCCCGATCTCTGGCTGCTTGCGAAGGGGCATTGCTGGTTGTTGATGCGGCACAGGGTGTGGAAGCACAATCAGTCGCCAACTGCTATACCGCCATCGACCAGGGGCTGGAAGTCATCCCGGTATTGAACAAGATGGACCTGCCCCAGGCAGAGCCGGATCTGGTGAAAAAGGAAATTGAGGAAATCATCGGCCTCCCGGCAGATGATGCGGTACTGGCCAGCGCCAAAACCGGCGCAGGTATCAAGGAAATTCTTGAGCGGCTCATCAAGTGTGTGCCAGCACCAACCGGGGAGACAGATGCAGATCTTCAGGCCCTGATTATTGATTCCTGGTTTGATAATTACCTGGGTGTAATTTCCCTGGTCCGGGTCAGGCAGGGTGTACTCAAAAAAGGCGACAAGATCATAACCAAGTCGACCGGGAAAGTGCATGTGGTCGATAACGTGGGCATTTTTACACCAAAGCGTGTCGTCACCAAGGAACTCAAGGCAGGTGAGGTAGGTTTTGTTGAAGCCAATATCAAGGTAATCAAAGGTGCTCCCGTAGGAGATACCATCACCCATGCCTCAACCCCGAATGTGCCATCACTGCCAGGATTCAAGCAGGTTCAGGCGCAGGTCTATGCAGGATTATTTCCGGTATCCAGTGACGATTTTGACAGTTTCCGGGATGCCCTGGAAAAACTTACTTTAAATGATGCTGCCCTGCGCTATGAGCCGGAAAACTCTGATGCCCTGGGGGTCGGTTTCCGCTGTGGCTTTTTGGGTATGCTGCATATGGAAATCGTGCAGGAACGACTGGAAAGGGAATATGATCTTGACCTGATTACGTCAGCCCCGACGGTGGTATTCGAAGTCCTGACCACCAGTGGTGATGTAATCAAGGTGGAAAGCCCCTCGCGATTACCTTCTGCTGACAAAATTGAGGAAATGCGCGAACCCATTGTCGAAGCCAACATCCTGGTGCCCCAGGAGCATGTGGGTAGTGTGCTGACACTTTGTGTTGAAAAGCGCGGTATCCAGAAAGATATGCAGTATGTGGGGCAGCAAGTTGCTATTAAATATGAGTTGCCCATGAATGAAGTTGTGCTGGATTTCTTTGATCGTCTGAAATCTGTCAGCCGTGGATATGCATCACTGGATTACCATTTTGTGCGTTTCCAGCCCGCCAAGCTTGTCAGGCTGGATGTTTTGATTAATGGTGATACAGTAGACGCGCTTGCCCTGATCGTGCATCGGGACCAGGCGCATGCAAAGGGCAGAGTTCTGACTGAAAAAATGAAGGAACTGATCCCAAGGCAGCTCTATGATGTTGCCATACAGGCAGCCATAGGTGGTCAGATTATTGCCAGGACCACAGTAAAAGCATTACGCAAAAATGTCACCGCCAAATGTTATGGCGGCGATATTACGAGAAAGAAAAAGCTGCTTGAAAAACAGAAGGCTGGCAAGAAGCGTATGAAACAGGTAGGCAATGTTGAAGTGCCGCAGGAAGCCTTCCTCGCCATTTTGAAGGTGGACAAATAATCCGGCAGGGTTAATAAGTGCCTCCAGAACTTTTCTGCAGGCAAATGTAAACGAACAACATTAGATAGAATTATGAGTTTTGATTTTTCACTGATATTGCTAATTTTTTCAGCTGTAACTGGCGTAATCTGGTTACTGGATATCATCCTGTTGCAAAAGCCCAGGCAGAAAAAAGTAGGTCTTTTTCTTGCGGAAAAAGGTGTCTCGGAAAATGATTTCAAGGTGTTTGTAAATTACGTGCAAACAGGGGAGATGGAAGGACAGGCTGACAGTGAAAAACCATCGACTGATGACATTAACCGCTTCCCCAACCAGAAGATACTTGAGCAAGCCTACAGTATTTACCAGGATCCCCTCGTAATCGATTATGCCAAGTCTTTTTTCCCGATCATTTTTGCCGTCCTGATTTTACGTTCCTTTCTGTTCGAGCCCTTTCAGATACCAACCGGTTCCATGATACCGACACTCAATATTGGTGACTTTATTGTTGTGAACAAGTATGCCTATGGCGTCAGGTTGCCAGTGTCTGGGACAAAGGTTATGGAAGTGGGAGAGCCCAAAAGAGGGGATGTTATGGTATTCATTCCGCCTCATGACCCAAATTACTACATCAAGCGCGTGATTGGCTTACCCGGAGATCATGTGCGTTATGAGGACAAAGTGGTGTATATCAATGGCGAGCCACTAAATCAGGAATATGTGGACTTCATCAACGATCGCAGGCCACCAGTCATATATTCTCTGGAAACTGCGGGGGATATCACACATGATATCTATACTTCAACGTCACCAAGCTATATAAGACCTGGTTCATGGCTCTGGCCAGAGGGTCGGGTGATTCCGGATAACCATTACTTCATGATGGGTGACAACCGGGATAACAGCAGCGACAGCCGCGTTTGGGGTCCTGTGTCGGAAGAGAAAATTGTTGGCAAGGCGGTGGCCGTCTGGATGCACAAGGATCCCGGGCTGACCTTGCCCAGTTTCAGCCACAACCGTTTTATCGAGAATCCCTGATTACAGACTTTTTGAGATAGAGGTTAACAATGAAAGAGTTAGGACGTACGCGAGTAACTCAAAAAGGTGCTTCACTGTTTGCAATTATTGTTGTGATGACCTTGCTTGGCATCATCATACTTGCTGGTCTGAAGATAGCGCCGGCTTACATGGATAATCAGGTTGTCAAAACAGCAATCGAAAACCTGAAGAGCAGTGGTGAGATTGAGGGTATGTCAATCAGGGAAATACGCACTTATGTAACACGTACCATGCAGACAAACGGTGCAAGATTTGACGGCAACAGCATAGAAATAATTGAGGAAGGCGGCGTGGATTTTGTTGAAGTGCGCTATGAGTCTCGCGTTGAAATGTTTGACACTATTGATGCCGTGGTTAAATTTGATTACAGGATTGAAAAATAAGCTCCATACTAATATCTCCCGACTAGTAACTCCCAAGAACAGTGCCCCCAGATTCTCCAAACATCGATTACACCTTCACCAATGCTGAATTATTAAAATTGGCTCTGAGCCATTGCAGTAGTGGACAGGACAATAATGAGCGCCTGGAATTTCTGGGCGATTCCATACTTGGATTCATCATGGCTGATGAATTGTATCGCCGTTTTCCCCAGGCCCGTGAAGGCCAGCTAAGCCGTCTGCGTGCTGATCTTGTGCAAGGCTCAACGCTGGCAGAATTGGCAAGGGAACTCAAACTGGGTTCGGCTTTGCTATTGGGTTCAGGCGAACATAAAAGTGGCGGGGCTGATCGTGACTCGATCCTGGCAGATGCCCTTGAAGCTGTTATCTGCGCCATCTATCTGGATGCCGGTATGGAATCATGTGAACGCATTGTGTTGGGCTGGTTTGCACAACGTCTGGATAACCTGGACCTTGATGCACAAAGCAAGGACGCCAAAACCCGTCTGCAGGAACATCTGCAAGCGAATAAATCGAATTTACCAGACTATGAAGTTCTGGAAGTGGCAGGCAAGGATCATCAGCAAACCTTTGCAGTATTGTGCCGCGTGGAGTTACTGTCAGAATCAGTCACCGGTTATGGCACCACAAGGCGTGATGCGGAGCAGGAAGCCGCAGAAGCCGTTCTTAAAGCACTGGGCTTGTAGAAGCTGAATAGCCGCAAGCTCACCAGTCAATCCTGTTATTATTCCCGCATGAATCCTGACAACCCCGATCAGCCCAAGGCTGCCACAACCCGTTGTGGTCTTATCGCTATTATTGGCAAGCCCAATGTTGGCAAATCTACCTTGCTGAATTTCCTTATGGGTCAAAAGCTCAGCATCACTTCCCGCAAGCCTCAGACAACGCGCCACAGGCTGCTGGGAATAAAAACCCTGGCGAATACACAAATGGTTTTTGTGGATACTCCTGGCATGCACAGTGGCCAGAATAAAGCCATAAACCGGTATATGAATAAAACCGTCCAGAGCGTCATTCATGATGTCGACCTGATTCTGTTCATGGTGGACAGAATGAAATGGTCAGAAGAGGATGAGTTGGTGCTAAGGCACATCAAACAATGCAAGACACCGGTTTTTTTATTGCTGAATAAAGTGGACCTGGTAACTGATAAGGATATTTTGCTGCCCTATATGGAGGAAATCAGGCAGTTGCATCCTTTCGCCGAAATCTTCCCGTTATCGGCACTCAAGGAACATAATATTGAGGCATTGGAATCCGCGATCGAAAAATACCTGCCCAAAGGTGATTTTTATTACCCTGAAGATCAGCTCACCGACAAGAATGCACGATTTCTTGCGGCAGAATTCATCCGGGAGAAAATTACCCGTCAGATGGGCGACGAATTACCCTATGAAGTAACAGTGGAAATTGAGGAATTTGATCAGGACGGCAAAATTATTCATATCAGCGCCCTGATTCTGGTAGAAAAAACCGGTCAGAAGAAAATCGTTATTGGTGAAGGGGGGAGTCGTCTGAAATTAATTGGTACGGAAGCCCGGAAAGATATTGAAGATTTGCTGGGAAGCAAGGTTATGCTCAAGCTCTGGGTTAAAGTGAAAAGCGGATGGTCAGATGATGAGCGTGCCTTGAAAAGTCTTGGTTACGACGACCTCTCTTGAAACAGGTGGCTTCAGGCAGCTGTAAATTTAGCGTTAACGGGTGAGTTAATTGAACAGGAACATTGAACTGCAACCTGCCTATTTGTTGCACAGCAGGCCGTTTCGGGACACCAGCCTGTTACTCGATTTTCTAACTCCCGATTTTGGTCGACTCAGCGCCATTTCCCGTGGTGCCCGAAGTGCCAAATCAAAAACCAAAAGCCTGCTGCAGCCCTTTACCCCGATTCAGATTTCTCTGTCCGGTAAAAGTGAATTGAAATCCCTGCGTACTGTGGAAGTACGAGGGGCAAGCATAAGCTTGAAGGGTGACCGCTTGTTCAGTGGTCTCTACATGAATGAAATTATTGTTCGTTTATTCCAGAGTCACGAAGCAGATCCGGCATTTTTCAGCGCCTACGAAGATGCGCTCCAGGATTTGGTCAAGGCAGAACTTCCTGAACCAGTGCTGCGTTATTTTGAACTGACTTTACTCGATACCCTGGGTTATGGCATTGATTTTAGCGCTGAAGCCCAGAGCCATGAAGCAATTGATCCCGAGCAGCGTTATTACTTTCAGGAAGGGACAGGTTTTATCAAGGTACAACCTTCCGGTGTCTATGCTGATGATGAAGTATCAACGCCTTCCATTTTTCCCGGCTCCGATTTATTGAGTATTCATGCCCGGGATTTTAGCCTGGATGCCACGCGTAAAACTGCCAAGCTGGTTATTCGCGGTATTTTGAATAATCATCTGGGCAACAACCCCTTGCAAAGCCGCTCGCTATTTATTCGGCGTTAGCCCCGGGTGTAGGTTTTATCTGGTTCACAGGATAGAATTAGCGCCTTTTTTCAATGTGTGCAGTTGCATTTCCCGACTTCTGACTGGAAATCCCTGCGAGTCAATAAATCAGGACAGTTTCAGATGCCTTCAAAGATGAGCTATCCCACCATAGAAGATACTGTAGGGAACACCCCTATGGTGCGTCTTCAGCGCTTGCCTGGAAAAACCAGTAATACTGTACTGGTAAAGCTGGAAGGAAATAATCCTGCTGGTTCCGTTAAGGATAGGCCGGTGTTGAGCATGATCAGCAAGGCAGAAGCACGTGGTGAAATTTCACCGGGAGATACACTAATTGAAGCAACCAGTGGCAACACCGGAATTGCACTGGCAATGGTGGCAGCCATAAAGGGTTACAAAATGATTCTTGTGATGCCTGAAAACTCCACCCAGGAACGTAAGGACTCCATGGCGGCCTATGGTGCTGACCTGGTCGAAGTAACTGCAGAAGAAGGTATGGAAGGAGCAAGGGATATTGCCAAACAAATGGAAGTGGAGGGAAAAGGCAAGGTACTGGACCAGTTTGCCAATCCGGATAATTATGCCGCACATCTGGAACATACAGGGCCTGAAATATGGCGCGATACCCGCGGTGAAATTACTCATTTTGTCAGTTCAATGGGTACAACCGGAACCATCATGGGTGTGTCGCGTTTCCTGAAAGAAAAAAATCCTGCTGTTGAAATAATCGGTCTGCAACCAAAAGAAGGTGCGAAGATTCCTGGCATACGGCGCTGGCCACCAGAATATTTGCCCAAAATTTTCGAACTGGACAGAGTAGATCGCATTATTGATATCGGACAGGTTGATGCAGAGGTCACCATGCGGGATCTCGCTATGAAAGAAGGAATTTGTTGTGGCGTTTCATCCGGCGGTGCTGTTTTTGCGGCGCTGGAATTATCAAAGCAGCTTGAGAATGCCGTCATAGTGGCCATTATTTGCGACAGGGGCGACCGTTACCTGTCATCTGGTGTATTCACCCCTGCTTGATTCCTGACTCTTAAAAAGCCTATGAAAAGACGTCGTCGTAAAAACCTCCCGACCACGCCCATAACACTTGAAATTGAATCACTCAGTCATGAGGGCAGAGGGATTGCTCATCATGAAGGTAAAGTGGTTTTTGTCGAAGGGGCCTTGCCAGGTGAAAGTGTAGATGCGGTATTAACTGATCGAAGAAGCAGCTATGACCAGGCACGCCTGGAAGTCATACACAGAGCTTCATCTGACCGTATAGAACCGCCGTGCGAGTACGCTGGTATTTGTGGTGGATGCAGCCTGCAACACTTTGATCCGGTAGCCCAATTGCAGTTCAAGGAGCAAATGTTATTTGAAAAGCTCAGGCATGAAATACCAGGCCATTCATTTACCCCTCTTGAGCCTCTCACAGGCCCTGTGTTGGGTTATCGGCGTAAAGCCAGGCTAGCAGTCCGGTATGTGCACAAGAAAAACCAGGTGCTTGTGGGCTTCAGAGAGAAGCACTCTTCTTTTATTACACTAATGGAAAGTTGTAAGGTACTTGATCCGCGTATATCAGAATTACTGCCTGAACTTTCAGGATTAATTGGCAGCATGGCGGGATTTCGCGAGATTCCGCAAATAGAAGTGGCTGCCGGTGATACCGAGTTCGACAATCCGACTGTTGCATTGATTTTCAGACATCTGAAGCCGCTTGCAGATGACGATACTGAAAAACTGAAAGCATTTGCACAGGACAAGAGTGTTGCTCTTTACCTGCAGCCTGGTGGGATGGAGACGATCCACAGAATTCACCCTCGTGATGGCGTGGAAAGGCTTTATTACGGCTTACCTGCTGTTAATTTGACTCTGGCTTTTTATCCTACAGATTTCACTCAGGTAAATGCGGATATCAATCGCAAAATGGTAAGCAGAGCGATAGAGCTTCTCGAGCTGACACCAGAAGACAATGTACTGGACCTTTTTAGCGGGCTGGGAAATTTCACTCTTGCGATCGCCAGGCAAGCCAGGCTTGTCATTGGCATAGAAGGGGCTCAAGCCATGGTCGAGAGAGGCGGGGAAAATGCTGTTGCCAATGATATTTCTAATGTGGCGTTTCATTGCGCGGACTTAAGCCGATCTATGCAAGGTGCAGAATGGATGGAGCAAGGGTTTAGCAAAGTGTTGCTCGATCCACCCCGGTCGGGTGCTCTGGAAATTTTGCCGGATGTTGTAAATCTACGTCCCACTCGTATTGTTTATGTCTCATGTAATCCTGCTACGCTGGCACGTGATGCTGGTTATCTTGCAGAACAGGGATACACACTGGTTCAGGTTGGCGTTATGGATATGTTTCCGCAGACTGCGCATGTCGAAGCCATGGCACTCTTTCTTGATGAACGTAATTGAGAGTGTGATCAGATACTGGATTGTTAAGACCTGGATTATCAAGAACTGGATTTTCAAGAACATGGTTGATTAGAACAGGAGAAAGCTTATTACACTCGACGAACTACAAAATATCATGGCCATGCTTAGAGACAAAGAACATGGTTGCCCCTGGGATAGAAAGCAAAATTTCCAGACTATCGCACCCCATACCCTTGAAGAAGCGTATGAAGTGGTGGATACCATTGAGCGTGAGGATTATGTTCATCTGGCTAATGAGCTGGGTGATTTGCTGTTCCAGGTTGTGTTTTATGCGCAGTTGGGTCAGGAAGCCGGCTATTTTGATTTTGATGATATTGTTTCTGAAATTGGGAATAAGTTACTCGTGCGTCATCCCCATGTTTTTCCTGATGCCACCATTGAGAGTTTTGGCGTCCAAAAGTCTGTGACCTCGGAACAAGTGGAAGGCAACTGGGAAAAAATCAAACATTCAGAGCGACAGGACAAAGAGGGTAGCCAAAGTTCAGTTCTGGATGATATTCCATTAGCCTTTCCTGCCCTCACCAGAGCAAGAAAAATACAAAAACGTGCTGCAAATATGGGTTTTGACTGGCCGGATCATACCGGGGTCATGGATAAAATCCAGGAAGAATTCAGGGAATTGCAGGAAGCTATTGCGCAAAACTCCCCTGAAAATATTGAAGAAGAGCTGGGGGATATGTTTTTCAGCCTGGTCAATCTCTCAAGGCATTTGAAAGTTGATCCTGAAACCAGCATGAGAAAAGCCAATGATAAATTCGAAAAACGTTTCCGCAGCCTGGAAGCAAGGGTGGCGGCTGAAGATATAATCCTTGAAGGGATGTCATTGGAATTGCTTGAAGAATATTGGCAGTCAGTCAAAAACAGTGAAAAAGGCAGTTAGCAAGGTGCGCTGTCTGGCTGAATGAAGCTGTTACATGACCTTGCCACTTTAATTGTGAACTAGCAGGTTACCCTGTATCGTTTGGATCAAAAATTAGGAGAAATAATAGTGAAAATAATTTTACTGGGAGCACCTGGAGCTGGTAAGGGTACACAGGCCAAATTCCTGACTGAATCTTACGGAATTCCGCAAATTTCAACAGGCGATATGTTGCGTGCAGCTGTGAAAGCGGGAACGGAAATGGGCCTGAAAGTGAAATCGGTAATGGATAGTGGTGGCCTGGTAACTGATGAGATCATCATTGGCCTGGTAAAAGAGCGCATAGCGCAAGATGACTGCAAAGATGGTTTTCTTTTTGACGGCTTTCCTCGCACCATCCCTCAGGCTGAAGCATTGAGAGATGCGGGTGTAGATATAGACGTAATCCTTGAGATTGATGTGCCAGATGATGAGATTGTAAAACGCATGAGTGGGCGTCGAGTCCATATGGATTCAGGGCGAGTTTATCATGTCGATTTTAATCCGCCGGCAAAAGAAGGCGTGGATGATGTTACTGGAGAGGCATTAATTCAGAGAGAAGATGATACTGAAGAAACTGTGAGGAAAAGACTCTCATTATACCATGATCAAACTTTACCGTTAGTGATATTTTATCAAGAAATGGAAAAAAATAATGATGGTGTAAAGTTTGTAAAAATAGATGGAACTGCATCAATTAATGAAATCGTTGATAACATCAGGCAAAACCTAGGCTTGTAATGGCATAGTGTGAACACACAGGGAAAAATATTTTTTAAAAAATAAAATATATTTTGCCAATAAATTTTTAAAAACATTTTTTATGACTTTTTGAAGTGCTATTTTTTTCAAAATCAGAATAAAAAAATTTATATAAAACAATAATCTTAGTTGTAACAATTAATTTTTTTATGATATGTTGCTCCTCGAACGTTAAGGCAACTTGTTATTTGCTTAATACCAAGTCGTTATTTTTTACGTTTTTTTAGGGGAACCGTTAATGGCTATTGCCAAAGCGAAGAAAAAAGCAGTTGGTGCAGCTCCAAAAAAAGTTGCAAACAAACCGGCAAAACGTCGCGCAGTAGCAGCAACATCAAAAGCAAAATCTTCCCTAAACAAAGCCCAGAAAGAACTCACCAAATATTCCATAGCTTTAAGCACCGCCAGAAAAAAAGTTTCGACTGCGAAATCAAATAAAGCAGTAAGCAAAGCTAAAGCCGCTGTAAGAAAATCTACTTCCAAAATCAATTTAGCGAAAACTAAAATCCTTAAGGCACGCCAAAACATGGCTAAAGCCCAGGCTATAGATACTGTTAAAGCCAGGGTGGCAGAGCAGGCAAAAGCGCTGGCGTCATATAAGAATGCCCTCAAGAAGAAATCCAGGGTGGATCTGAAAAAAGCCCTTAAACAGTTCGAGGCCGCATGGGCCAAGAAGCGCGCAAAAGCTGATGCCAGAAGGCTTGCAGCGAAATTGAAGATAGAAGCCAGGAAAGCTGCCATAGCCAAAAAGAAGGCCGATGCCAGGGCAAAGGCAATAGCAAAAAAACTGGCTTCACAAGCCAGAGCGGCAGCAAAAAAAGCGGCTTCAAAAGCCGGGAAAACCAAGAATACATCAGTAAGTAAGGTGGTAAAAAAGAAAGTAGCAAAAACGGTTGTTAAGAAAAAATCTGCCAAGAACAAATTGGCTAAAAAAGGAGCAAAGAGAAAAATGGCTAAAAAAGCAGCTAAAAAGAAAGTAGCAAAAAAGAAGGTAGCTAAGAAGAAGGTAGCTACCAAGAAAAAAGTAGCTATCAAGAAAAAGGTAGCTAAAAAGAAAGTTGCCAAAAAAGCGGCTAAAAAGGTAGCCAAAAAGAAAGTGGCAAAGAAAGCAGCAAAAAAGAAAGCTACTAAGAAGAAAGTAGCCAAGAAAAAGGCGAAAAAGAAAGTAGCTAAAAAAGCGGCTAAGAAGAAGGTCGCGAAGAAAAAAGCTAAAAAGAAAGTAGCCAAAAAGAAGGTAGCCAAGAAAAAAGTAGCTAAGAAGGCCGCCAAGAAGAAGGCAAAAAAGAAATCGCCTAAGAAAAAAGCCACAAAAGCTGCGGCCAAACGCAAAACTGTTGCCAAAAAGGTTGCAAAAAAGAAGGCTAAAAAGAAAGTAGCGAAGAAGAAAGCGCCTAAGAAAGCCGCTAAAAAGAAGGTAGCCAAGAAAAAAGTCGCTAAAAAGAAGGCCGCCAAGAAGAAAGTAGCCAAGAAGAAGGCGAAGAAGAAAGCGCCTAAGAAAGCCGCTAAAAAGAAAGCGGCTAAAAAGAAGGTCGCCAAGAAGAAAGTAGCCAAGAAAAAGGCGAAGAAGAAAGCGCCCAAGAAAAAGGCTAAAAAGAAAGCGGCTAAAAAGAAGGTCGCCAAGAAGAGAGTAGCCAAGAAAAAGGCGAAAAAGAAAGCGCCTAAGAAAAAAGCCACAAAAGCAGCGGCCAAACGCAAAACTGTTGCCAAAAAGGTTGCAAAAAAGAAGGCTAAAAAGAAAGTAGCGAAGAAGAAAGCGCCTAAGAAAGCCGCTAAAAAGAAAGCAGCTAAAAAGAAGGTCGCCAAGAAGAAAGTAGCCAAGAAGAAGGCAAAGAAGAAAGCGCCTAAGAAAGCCGCTAAAAAGAAAGCAGCTAAAAAGAAGGTCGCCGAGAAGAAAGTAGCCAAGAAGAAGGCGAAGAAGAAAGCGCCCAAGAAAAAGGCTAAAAAGAAAGCGGCTAAAAAGAAAGTTGCCAAGAAAAAGGCGAAGAAGAAAGTAGCCAAGAAAAAAGCGGCCAAGAAAACCGCTAGAAGATAGGTTGTAACTGGGTCTACTGGTTGATATAGCCAGTCCGTGTACAACTTGAATCGTCAGCAGCTGTATATAACTGATTGATTCTAATACAATAATCCTCCACAGTTCGCTGTGGAGGATTTTTTTATGCAGACAAGATCATGACAAAAATATTGGCAATAGATACCTCGACTCAAGCTTGTTCTTGTGCCCTTTATCTGGACGGCATTACCAGTGAGGTTTTTGACATTATTCCCAGGCAGCATGCCAGTGAATTATTGCCAAAGATCACTGCTTTAATGCAAGACCATGATACGGTTTATGCAGATCTGGATGCGATTGCTTATGGAAGGGGCCCAGGCTCCTTTACAGGTCTTCGTATTGCCTCAGGCGTTACCCAGGGCATCGCTTTCGGTGCTGATTTACCTGTGATTCCGGTATCAACCCTGGCATCCATGGCCTATCAGTTAACTGATAGTGACAATATTGAAGTCGTATTTAGCACACTGGATGCCCGTATTGATGAAGTTTACTGGGGTGTTTATGGCATCAGTGAAGGAAGCATTGTTTTGCTGGGTGAAGAGGGCCTTTGTAAACCGGAACTATTACCTGCGGTACTTCCTGGCCTTGTTTCCTCTTCAGCTATGGCGGGAGCGGGTAGCGGCATTGATTTTCTGCAAAGAATGCCAGAGTGTTACCGGGAATGGATCACAGTGCAGAGGCCTGATATCTACCCTCGCGCTGGAGCAATAGCTGAGTTAGCCGTTGATTACTTGCAAAAAGGCCTGTCCCAGTCACCTGAAGAAGTTTGTCCGGTTTACTTAAGAGACAAGGTCGCACATTCAAGACAGGATAATTGAATCATGGAATTTGACCTCATCAGGGCAACGTTCCTGGCCATTATCCAGGGCTTGACTGAATTTCTGCCAATTTCAAGCTCTGCACATTTGATTTTACCTTCCGTATTGCTGGGCTGGGAAGATCAGGGCCTGGCTTTTGATGTAGCTGTACACCTGGGAACATTGACTGCGGTAATTACCTACTTCCGCAAAGATTTGTTCAGAATTGTCACGGGATGTTTACGTCAGGCTATTGGCGGGGAAGCCAGCGAAGAGAGCAGGCTGGGTTGGTTATTATTGCTTGCTACATTACCGGTTGTGATTGTTGGTTTTCTGGCAAAAGATTTCGTTGATAGCACCTTGCGGAATGCAGGTGTTATTGCAGTAGCTACGATCCTGTTTGGATTATTATTGTTTTGGGCTGATAAAAGCTCCAGGAATTCTGGCTCACTTTCGAGCCTGACCTGGAAATCCGCTCTTGTGATTGGCCTGGCCCAGATTCTTGCTTTAATACCAGGTACTTCTCGATCAGGGATTACAATGACGGCAGCGTTGTTTTGCCATCTTGATAGAGAAAGTAGTTCCCGGTTTTCTTTTCTGCTTTCCATCCCTGTTATTGCTGGTGCAGCACTGTTACTGATACTGGATTTACTGGAATTGGAGCAGGTTAACTGGGCGGAAATAGGTTATGCCATGATCGTTGCCTGTCTGGTTGCCTATTTGTGTATTTATTATTTCTTGCAGACAATTAACCGACTCGGTTTTACCCCTTTTGTTATTTACAGGGTTGTGCTGGGAATCGTGTTATTGCTGTTTTTTGTTTAACTTTTAAGGTGCAGTGTATTGAATGATCAGCAAAGACAAAGCATCGAACAGGCCTGCAGCAAACTGGTTAACCAGTTCTCCTGTTTTAACGACAGGCGGGATTTTGAAGCGTTAAGCAACCTTTTTACGGAAGAGGGTGCCTTTGCCCGTCCTACTGACCCGGAAAATTTTGTTGAAGGCCGGGAGAACATTCTGGCGGCATTCAATGCCAGGCCCTTTGATCGCATTACGCGGCATTTGATTAGCAATGTGATCATCGATGTAGAGGATGCTACATTGGCCCGAGGAGTCTGTTATGCCACGCTGTTTATGGCACCTGCAGATGCAGAGTCGGCCAATTTTGGCGTTCAGGCGAATGCTTCACAACTGGTGGGCGAATTTCGTATGCAATTTTCGCTGACTGAAGCAGGATGGAAAATAGCGCGACAGACTGGAAAGATTATTTTTACTACCTGAGGCAGAACCTGATTCAAACAGCGAAGTTCAATTCGATTTTTACTCCATTGGGATCATTGATAAAGAGCTGTACCAATTTTGCATGTGGGACATCATTGCGCTCAAAAGGAATCTCGGCAGCAGTCAACTTCAAAAGCATGCTCTCCGGATCTGTGCCGTTGAAAGCGATATGATCAAAGGCCCCGGTACTTGCCGCGCGAGTTGAAACCGGAATACCCAGCTTGTTGGAATGGCTGGTGTAGGTTTCCCATTCTGCGATATGTATTACGGGTGTCGAATTCAGGTACAACCAGTAACCAGGAAAACCCAATTCAGGCCGGAAGCCATCTTCCAGTCCCAGGATATTGATATAAAACGCTCGTGTGTCGTCAATGTCATCAGTGAGAACGAGGTAATGTTCCATGAGGCTCAATGGCATGTTTTGCCCTTAAATAATATTTTAGATATGTATAATAAGATGTTGATATTATTAAATAACTTTAAAAAACCAGAGTCGAATTGAATTCGCATAGCGGGCGCCAGTCCCAATAAAAATACCCTTGTTGAGCCAGTCATATTTGCCAGTCGGCGCCTTGAAGCGCGGATTGGTGCGGAAATAATAATCAGCAGGATCTACCTCCTCACCTGCCGCCAGACGTTTCATGACGTCATCAGGCCCGAAGCGCAGGCCATAGTTTTCAACCTGGATAATGACCCCGTCATCAGTTTTGATGGCATAGGTTGCTTCTGCCTGAGTAACACCATCAGCCCGGGTGTGTTGCCAGTCTGCAGCAGCTGTAGAAAGGATAGTTCCCTTGATAGCTGGCCCTTCAAAAGTGCCTTCGAGAATAGCTATCATTCTTCTTGGTCCTTCAAAGGTTTCGCCGAACTGTACGGGGTCGGCTAATTTACCTTCAGCAGCAAACGCGAATTCATATCCAGGTTCAATCATAGTCACACCTTTTGTTCTGAAAAAATTGCTAATTAATAAAACGCGTGAATAATAACACGCAGTTGAACTGCTATGGATTAGGGCTATGGCGCTTGATTGTAATGGTTTCATTCCTGGCAGAGACCCAGTAAAGTTCTGCTCTGAATTTTTTAAGGATTTATTATGAATATTGATCTGCCCGTAGTTGATGACACAGGTATCTGGAACGCCTGGATGTCTATGTTGAATGTTCCCGCAATTTCCGTTGCACTTGAATTGGACATTTTTGAAAGTCTTGGCAAAGAGCCAGCTTCGGCTGAGACTTTGGCATCACGTCTTGGTTTTCAGGAAAGACCACTCAAGGCATTGTTACCTTTGTTGGCGCATCTGGGTTTTCTGAATGATTATGACAACAAATACAATTTAACCCGTCAGGCTCAAAGCTATTTGCTGGAAGAAAGCCCTTTTTGCTGGAGTGGTGTATTCAAACGTGAAGGCAGGATGTTGACCCGCCATAAGTTGCTGCTTGAAGCAATTACCGGGAAAAAAGAAGAGCATGAGGGCAGGGATCGTCCCGCTGAAAGTTGGGAAAGCGGGCAGGTCAGTATGGAAATGGCGAAAGAAGTAACCGCTTTCATGCATAGCCATTCCATGGCCGCTGCAGTAGGGATGACCCGGACTATCGATTTCGCTGGTATAAATCGCGTACTGGATGTTGGGGGTGGCTCGGGATGTTTTGCAATTGCCCTGGCAAAACTGGATAAGACGATGAATTGCACAGTTATGGAACTGCCTGCCATATGTGAACTGGCAAATGAGTATATTGCGCAGGCCAATGTTTCAAGCCAGGTAGATACCATAACAATTGATATGTTCAGGGAATCCTGGCCATCAGGGTATGATGCGCATTTCTTTTCCAATATTTTCCATGACTGGAATTTTGATACTTGCCGCAAGCTCGCCCTCAGTAGCTTTGAAGCCCTGGAATCAGGCGGTAAAATTTTGCTACATGAAATGCTTTTACATGACGGCGGTAAAGCCCCATATCCTGCCATCGCTTTTTCGCTGCTTATGGCCATTGGCACGATGGGGCAACAATTTACCTTGCCTCAGTTAAAGGAAATCCTGGAAGATGCGGGTTTTATTAATATCAAAAGTGACAGCTCTTATGGGTATTATTCAATTGTGAGTGGCGAAAAACCGGCATAATTGGAGTTGATGAGAGTTAACTAGGGTAAATCTTACATGGTTGAAAAAAACCCCAGAAGTGATGGCGAATATCTCAATTCCCTGGCCAGGGGGCTGGCTGTATTGCTTGCGTTTTCCCGCGAAAAACCGGAAATGACTCTCAGCGAACTTGCGGTCCAGACTGAATTGAATCCGGCAGTTGTGCGTCGCTGCCTGAATACTCTCCAGCACCTGGGATACGTGGGTAAAAAGGACAAGTTATTTCTATTGCGCCCTGAAGTATTTCGCCTGGGCACTGCCTACATAGAATCCATGAACCTGGAAGAAGTTGTCAGGCCCTCACTGCAAAGAGTGAGAGACAAAACTGATAACAGCATTGCTCTTGCCGTGTTATCAGATCTTAATGTGCTGTTCCTGGTGTATGTATCGACCAAACAACTAACACGGATTGTAGCTGGCGTTGGCACCAGATTTCCCGCCTATGCGACAGCAGCAGGCAGGGCAATACTGGCTTTTGCCGACAAGGGCATTGTGGACAATTATTTTGCCAAGGTTGAGCTGGAAGCGCTGACGGAAAGAACGATTTGTACTAAAAAGGAACTCAAGAGTCTTTTCAGCAAAATTCGCAAAGAGGGTTATGCCTCTACAGACGGGCAGCTGGATTTTGGTGTGGTCTCTGTTGCAGTGCCGGTATTCAATGAAGAAAACCAGGTGATAGCTTCAGTATCCTGCTCAACGGCTTCAGCAAGGTCTTCCGAGGCCGAAATGATTGAAAAAATTGTGCCCGAACTCAGGGAGGCGGCGAAGGATATAGAATTCCAGTTACGCCGCACACCAATGCTGGCGCATTCGATTATGTCTTAACAACAGGTACAAGGAGCAAGGAGCAAGGGGTTTAAAGAAAATAAAGTATTCTGTGTCGTTATTTCTACGTCATGTAGAGTTCAAGACTTGACATAAAAATTCAGGAAAACATCATTTCCTTGTACCTTGTACCTTGTACCTTGTACCTTGTACCTTGTACCTTGTACCTTGTACCTTGTACCTTGTACCTTGTACCTATTAATTCAATTCCGCATTAACGATAGCTGTCCCTTGCACCAGGGCTCTTATTTTTGCCCGGGCTGATGCTCTTGGCAGGTATTTCAAGCCACAATCTGGCGCGGCGATGATTCTTTCCGGGGGCAGGAAATCCAGGGCAGCGCGTAAACGGTCCGCAACAATTTCAGGCGTTTCAGGCGTTTCATCACCCAGGTTCAGCACCCCAACCATAATAGTTTTACTGGGCAAGGCATTCAATGCAGCGCCGAGATCCAGGTCAGGTTGAGCTGCTTCAATGGATACCTGATCAACGTTTATGTCATTCACCAGTGGCAGGCAGGAATAACCATCTCCCGATTTATCTGAAACCATTGCGGCATAGCCAAAACAGACGTGAAGAGCTGTTGTGCCCTTGAGACCTTCAATCGCCTTGTTGATAGCCCTGGCACCATATTGCCTGGCTTCGTCGTATCTGGCCTGTAAATAAGGTTCGTCAAACTGCACGATATCAGCGCCAGCTGCAAACAGGTCATGCATCTCTTCATTCACACACTCGGCATAGGCCATAGCGACTTCTTCGGGGGTCTTGTAATACTCGCTGACAGCAAGTTGGGAAAGTGTAAAAGGCCCTGGAATAGTGATTTTTACGGTTCGGTCGGTGTGGGCTTTAAGAAACTTCACATCGTCAACATGTACTGGAGAGACTCGTTTCAAAGGCCCGCTAATCAGCGGTACCTTGTTTGGCTTGCCAGCTCGGCCAATTAAGGTTTCAACACGTTCGCGATCGATACCTTCAGGTGCGTTGGCAAGCGGGGCAGAGTAACTTTCCCGGCGGACTTCGCCGTCCGTTACTATATCAATGCCAGCTACTTCCTGGTCTTTGAGAACACTCAGCACGGCATCATCCATGGCTTCCTTAAGAAGCTCAGGGGCAATACGCCACATGTCTCCTGCCATGATGCGGGCGGGAAGGCGATTACGAAGGGCTTCACGGTCAATCAGCCATTCGGGCTGGGCGTAGCTGCCAACTAGAGCGGTACGAATTTTAGTCATGGTCTGCTTCTTTATCTCTTGAAAACGAAGCCCCGGATTATACTGAATGCTCAGGCAAAGGCCATATAGCCCTTTATGTAATATAATTCCTCGCTAATCTCATTGACTGAAAGGGTGTCGGCAATTATTCTGTGCGCCTTTTCTCATTGCCGGTTGCTACTTAGTCGGTTTCGACCTGGCTGGTCACAACTTAGTCAGTCACAACAAAGGTAATCTCATGACAGTTGAATATTTTAAGGAAGACGAGTGGTGGGTTAGCCCCTACAACGTCATTGATGAAGTCAGATCAACGTTCGATCTTCCTGAAAAAGTAGAAATCCACGATGCCACTCTTCGCGATGGTGAACAAACCCCGGGTGTGGTATTCAGCCCGGAAGACAAGATTGCTATTGCGGAAAAAATGTCTGAAGTAGGCGTTGACCGTATTGAAGCGGGAATGCCTGCAGTCTCCCCTGATGATTACAAAGCCATCAAGGAAATCTGCGGCCTCGGTCTTAAATCCAAAATCTATACCTTTGCCCGGGCCATGGAGAGCGATATCGACTCAGCCATTGAATGCGGTGCAGATGGTGTGATTATTGAAGTCCCGATAGGTTATCCAAAACTGAAATACCAATTTGGCTGGACCTGGGAAGACGTCTACAAAAAATCAGCGCCCATTATCAAATATGCCAAGGACAACGGATTGCACACCGTTTTCTTCCCCTATGACACCACCAGGGCCCGGGAAGATGATCTGGTTAATCTGTTAAACGCAGTTATGGATAATTGCCCACCGGATTCTGTGGGCGTTGTGGACACCATGGGATGCGCCTTGCCCGAAGCTATCAAGTACCTGGTAAGGAAAGTGAAAAAGCTGACCAATTTGCCGGTCGAAATTCATACGCATAATGACTTTGGTATGGGTGTGGCAACAGAACTGGCAGCCGTTGAAGTTGGTGCGACAGTGGTACATTCCTGCGTCAATGGCCTTGGCGAGCGCACTGGTAACGCCGCTATGGAAGAATTGGTTCTGGCTTTGGAAGTCCTGTATGGCATCAAGATGGGCTACGATATGAAAAAGTTTCCGGAATTGTTCGAGCTGGTATCCAAAATCAGCAATATTCCTATCGCTGCCAACAAACCGGTCGGGGGTTCACGTAACTTTACCCGCGAGTCCGGCATAGGGGTTGACCTGGTGCTAGAGGAACCATTGGCCATGTTTGGTACACATCCGCAGTTGACTGGTCGAACCGGTGATATTGTTCTCGGCAAGAAAAGTGGCAAACGCTCGGTAACCTATAGTCTGGAGCAAATGGGTATCGGTGAGGTCAGTGATGAAGCGGTGGCTGAAATCCTGTCTCAGGTCAAAGCCCTGGGTATCCAGAAGAAAACGATAATTACCAGTGATGAGTTTAAAACCATTGTAGACAGTGTGCTTTAACTCTCACCAGTAGTTTGAATAAAAAAACCGGCTATCAGCCGGTTTTTTTATACCTGTCTATTCATGAAAAAACGGTGCTCATGAAAAAACGGTGCTCATGAAAAAAGGGTGCAGCCAGGCAGGGAATAAAAGTTATTGGTGCCTTTAAGAATTACCTGGTTGTGAATTGGCTGGGATCAGTTATTGGCGATCACGCTCCCTTCGGAATCAGGTACCAGAGCTTTGCGGAAGGTATGACTGTTCACTATGCCTTTGATTAATGAGGAAACGCGATAGTTATCTTGTGCAGTCTGCGCAACCAGCTGACGAACGATGGGCATGTCAGTCGCTTCTACAGGCCGACCCAAGGCGTAGGTCATCAAACGCGTGGTTACAGTGCTGACAAACATATCAGGATTCTCCATGAGCGCTTGTCTGAGGTCGTCAGGACCCTGTACAGGCGCTCCACTGGGAAGAATGCCAGAGGAATCTATCGGATCTCTTGAATACCGGTCAATGTCGCGCCAGTGACCAACGGCATCGAAATTTTCCAGAGCAAAACCAAGTGGATCCATCACTGCATGGCAGGCATTGCAGGTTGGATTTGCCCGGTGTTGCTCAAGTCTTTCACGCACAGTCGTTGCAGGTTGGCCGGCTTCGTTTTCGGCCAGGTCTTCAACGTCAGGTGGAGGAACTGGTGGGGGAGTGCCCATGATGTTTTCAAGAATCCAGGCGCCTCTTAAAACCGGAGAAGTGCGATTCGGGTAAGCGGAAGTCATCAACACCCCCCCTTTACCCAGCAGGCCCCAGCGGGTTGAATCCTGCAATGGCACGCGACGGAAGCGGTTGCCTTTTACGGTGTTGATACCGTAATGCAATGCCAGGCGTTCATTCAGGTAACTGTAATCTGCGTCGAGCAAAGTCATCACGCTGCTGTCTTCCCTGATGACACTGTCGATGAAAAGTTCGAGTTCCTTTCTGAAATCCGGTCTCAAATCACCAGCGCCGTAAGCATAGGGAAAGATGGCACCATCTGGATTGATTTCATCGAGTTTGGCCAGATGCAGCCATTGAAAAGCGAAATTTGAGGCCAAGGTAGATGATCTAGGATCAGCTATCATGCGGTCAATTTGTTGATCAAGAATATCCGGATTCGATAAGTCACCAGCAATAGCCAGATCCAGTAATTCACGGTCCGGAATACTGCTCCAGAGGAAGAAAGACAAGCGAGTAGCCAGATCCAGATCGCTCAATTCATAGATATCACCGGGTGACAGATTAGATGGCGCATCAGAAGTTCTGTACAGGAAATTGGGACTGGCCAGGGTCCGGGTCAAGGCTCTGCGCACGCCTTCTTCAAAACCGCCGGCGTCATAGCCAATTTCGTAGAAAGTGAGCAGGGGTACCATATCCTGATCATTCACTGGTCGGCGGTAAGCCAATGTGGCGAATGACTTGATGATTTCCAGTGCGCAGTTTTCTTCCTGGGAAACAGTCTCGGGATAGCATGTGAAGATCTTTTCACGACTTGGTGTTGTGCTGAGGCCTGTGGGGTTAAACGGGCCACGGACTTCCACGGATGGTATGGACAGGATTCGGTCCTGAATAGTCCCGGGGATCGGCGGTTCCAATCTATCATCAGATTCAGCAAACGTCCGGCGAATAAAGGTGACGCCAACCTTGTGAGGTCCTGCGGTTGTAGTAAAGCGAATATTTTTGGTGCGGCTGTTGATGTCATCCATTGGTGCCGCCTGGTCAAGGTCCAGGGCGATCCTGTCCTTGTCGCCACCCAGTACCGTCTGGTACACCTTTTCACCATCGACAGTCACAATCATGGTGTTTTCAAATTCTATATTGAACATCCAGGCGTGCAGAATGAAATCGCCGACATTTACGGCATACTCGCCATCAACTGGAAACCAATGTTCTATAAGCATGCCGCCACGGGTACCCAGTGGCAGTCCGGCAATATGCTGTTGTTGAGAACCGCCACCCTGCATCCTTATCGGCAGTTCTTCTTCAGGGAAATACATGGTGCTGCCTGTTGATGGGGTTTTATCGCCAATGGCCTGTTCCATGATGGAACGGGCAGCCAGCACATACTGGTTAATGAATGCTGGAGTGACATTCAGGGCTTCAGCGATATTGTCAAAACCTTCCAGAGAGTTGTCTTCTGGCAGGATATCTGAAGGCTTTATTTCTATCCCTGTCAGATCCCTGACGGCATTGGCATATTCTTTCCTGTTCAAGCGATGCAGGGGAATACTGTGGTAGACGGGGTTCGCTGCCGCCGCTTCATCCAGGTATGACTCCAGCCAGTTTATAAAACTTACCCGGGATTCCTCTGTGGGCTTTTCCTGGCCTGGAGGGGGCATCATGCGGCCACGAAGTTTCTGAAGGGCTTTTTCCCATACCGCTGCATTTTGCGGTACTTCATCCACAAACATGGTGGTGAAATCCAGGCCGCCTGAGTAATCTTCAAAATTATGGCATTCCGTGCAGTACTGGTTCAGCAGGTCCCAGTGTTCATCAGCCTGTTCCATAGCTTCAAAGGGCTGGTCAGGTTGAGCCGTCGTGCTGGCATAGGGAAGCAGGGATAAAAGCAATGCCGCAACTGGCTGGCATATCAAGTGGCGGTAGTAAGGTCTGGAAGTTTTCATAAAGGCTACTTTACTGTGTAAATCGGAAAATAATTCGCAAAAACGTTTAATTACAGGGATTAATTGGCTAATACGACGGGGTGCACCCCTTAAATTCTGAGCAGGCATTGTAATGCCTCAGGTCAGGCTCAGTAAATAATCCCTTTTCAGTGTGTAAGGTTGATCAAGCCAGTTTAGCGGCTATTTTTGCCACATGTTCGCCCTGGAAGCGGGCAATTTCCAGTTCATCATCCGAAGGCATACGGCTGCCATCACTGCCAGTAATGGTTGAAGCACCATACGGCGTACCCCCGGATATACTATCCATATTGGTCATTTGAGGAATGGCGTAGGGCATACCAACAATCACCATGCCGTGATGCAGCAGGGTAGTGTGAAAAGACGTGATGGTAGTTTCCTGTCCACCATGTTGTGAAGCTGTTGAAGTGAAGACACTTCCTACTTTGCCCACCAGTTTGCCTTCAAACCAGAGTCCGCCGGTCTGATCCAGGAAATTGCGCATTTGTGCAGCCATATTGCCAAAACGGGTTGGGGTGCCAAATATGATGGCATCGTAATCAGCCAGTTCTTCCGGATTGGCAAAGTCAGCTTCCTGGTCAATCTTCACTCCGGCATTTTTGGCAGCCTCTTCAGGCATGAGTTCTGGTACGCGCTTGATGAACACTTCGGTGTTATCAACTTTTTTCGCGCCCTCAGCAATGGCATTGGCCATGATTTCGATGTGACCATACATGCTGTAATACAACACCAGAATTTTGCTCATAATAGTCTCCTTGATTAATGGCAGCATCATAAAGCCTTTGGACCGGTATTTCATGAATTTCTGCCAGCTCTTTCAAGGGTGTTCTTGTGTCATTGCTTATTGCCTTTATAATCTCGTGCCTTGCTGTTTCCCGCATGCAATATACTGATCCCTTTTAGTTACTACTTGGTTTCCTGAATGGAAGAAAAACCGGTTATTTATCTTTTACCTGGACTGCTTTGTGATCAGGATGTCTGGCAATTCCAGCAGTCAGCCCTGGGGCAAGAGGCGGAAATCAGGATTCCTGATTACAGGGGAGTGGATTCACTCGACAAGATGGCCGAGATGGTTCTGAAGGATGCCCCTGAACTATTTTCTGTCGTGGGGCATTCCATGGGTGGACGTGTGGGGCTGGAAATTATTAATAAAGCTCCCGAAAGAGTGCAGCATCTGGTCCTTGTCAGTGTTGGTACCCATCCGGTTAACGATGAAGAATGTGAACAGCGCAGCAGCCTGGTAGAAGAAGCGGCAAGCATTGGTATGGATAAATATGCGGCCAGTTGGGCAGACCTGCTGCTTGGTTATAGTGACAAGGATCAACCGGAAGTCAGGCGTTGTATTGAGACCATGGCCAGGCGTCAGTCACTGGATGATTTCATCGCCCATATTACGGCAGGGCTGGGCAGGAAGGATCAGTCGAGATACCTGCCGCAGATTCCTATTCCCGTGTTGCTGATTGTGGGTGAAAAAGATACCTGGAGCCCGGTAAGTCAGCATCAAGAAATTAAAGATCAGATCAAAGTTGCCACACTGCATACAGTTCCAGGTGCGGGGCACATGATTACCCTTGATCAACCGGAACTTGTAAACCAACTCTTGTATCAATGGCTGCTTTAAGTCATTAGTCCTTTTTTGCAACCAACCTTTTGATTTTTTTTGGTTTCTATACAAAATAATGTTGAATTAAACAAACAGAGGGAATAGGCTCCTCGAATTATATTTCGCTATTCGAAATAAAAACTTCGAAATCAATTTCTTAAGTAATGGATAACAATAGAAATCCCCGGGAGAGTTTATGAATATCAGAAAAACACTGCTTTCTGCAGCAGTTGGCGCATCTATCATTTCACCAGTAGAACTGGTGTCAGCACAGACAGGTGGAGCAACAGGTATAGAGGAAATCGTTGTCACATCACGTAAAAGGGATGAGTCCTATGTCGATGTCCCTGTGACGGTTACTGTATTTACTGAAGACGAAATTGAAGCTGCGGGTATTGAATCCCCAGCTGACTTTATTGCACTGACACCCAATGTCACCCTCGTCCAGGTGCAAAACGCGGGCAACTCGTTTGTTACTGCCAGGGGGATATCACAAAACCGCAACACGGAGATGTCTGTTGCTGTATTAATGGATGGTGTGTTGATGGTCAATCCTGGTCAGTTTAACCAGAGTCTTTTTGATATCCAGCAGATCGAAGTATTGAAAGGCCCCCAAGGTGCGTTATATGGTCGCAACGCGATTGGTGGTGCCATTACAGTAACTACCAGGGAGCCGTCTGATTTCCTTGAGGGTGCCGTAAAAGTTGGTTACGACTCCGGTGGTGGTTATAACGCTCAGGCATATGTCAGTGGCCCGTTTGCAGGTTCAGATACTCTGAAATACAGGGCGGCTATCACTCGTAAGGATGTAGATGGTTATCTCGACAACCCATATCTGGGCGAAAAAGCAGATCCCTTTGAAGACACATCTGCACGTTTGCGCTTTATCTGGGATCCAAGTGAGACTTTTAGAGCTGATTTGAGATTCTTTGTTTCCGAACTTGAGTCACAGGCCCTTTATTACAATATTCGCTCACCGTTAGCAGAACCCTTCCCCGGAGCACCAATTTCGCTAGGTCATGGTGTTGCAGATCCTGACTCAGTGAATGACACCAGCTTGGATATCCGTGTTAACAATCCTGGTGTTAACGAACGGGATTTGACCAATATTTCTTTGAAAATGGATTGGGAATTAGCCAATGGCACATTTACGTCTATTTCCTCCTACGACTCATTTGAAGAATTATTAACAGGCGATGCCTTTGATTTCGTGCCGATTGAGGAATCCATTGGGGTTGCCTTCGGTTTTCCGGATCAAAACCAAAGCCAGTATTTTGATGTGCAAGCTTTCAGCCAGGAGTTTCGCTTTACTTCGCCTTCTGAAGATCCTTTTCGCTGGATTCTTGGGACTTATTTCGTCAGTACTGAACGGTTTGTTTCAACAGGTAATATGGTTGATACGGGCGCTGGAGTATTCCCGGTATTTCGCGCTCCCAGAGGAAATTTCCCCTTTGATTTTGCTACCGATTCGGTAAATCCGCAGGCAACTTTTCTTGCTGATGAGCAAGACAATTTTGCCTGGGCAATATTTGGTGAAGCAGTTTATGATTTTTCAGATAAAACCGAGGCAGCATTCTCGCTTCGTTATGATAAAGATACGCGAGAAAATATCACCAGAACACCGACTGTATATCTGCCCAATGTGGAAGGTTTCCCGCAAGGATTTACAGGGGAGAAAAGGGAAAAAACCTGGGATGAGTGGCAGCCCAAGTTCACTGTTCGCTATAAGCCGCAGGAAAATATCAGCTATTACGCCAGTGTTAGCAGAGGCTTTCGAAGTGGAGGGTTTAACCAGACTGGTGTTGGTGCAGTTGCATTCAGTAATGGCTTTCTTGGTGTAGGAGATACATTTGATGCCGAAGTAGTCGACACCATAGAGGTCGGCATGAAAGGGCAGTTCAATGACGGTCGCCTTCGCACTAACCTCAGTTTGTATAGCTCGGAAGCGGAGGGAACTTATTTCTTCATTTTCCTGGCTGCCAATTCGACACAAAATCTGGGTAATCTGAATGAAGTTGAATACCAGGGTTTGGAATTTGACCTGACTGCGCAACTTTCACCCAATGCTGATTTTAATTTAGGTTTTGGTTACACAGACAGTGAAATCACTGATTCTGACACGCCTGCTGATATCGGTGATAAAGCACCAAATGTTTCCGAGTACACGTTTAATGTTGGTTTCAATCTGCACTGGCCAATAGCTTCTTTTGGTAATGGTATAGAGGGTTTTGTTAGAGCCGATTACCAGATCCTGGGAGAAACAGCCTTTTTTGATCGAGAGCAAGCAGATACTAATGACAGAGACGAAGTGCACCTTCTGGACTTCAGGTTTGGTGTAGAACTGTCTGGCGACTGGACAGTGACAGCTTGGGGTAAAAATACCCTGGATGAGGAGTATCATACCGAGTACTCGACGGGTGGTTTTGTATACAAAGCGTTGCCGGCCAGATTTGGGCTGGATTTTATTAAACGTTTTTAACTAACATAGAGACTGTTTTTGGTACTACTTTTGGAACTACACATGAATTTAATGAGGAATTATCAATGAACGCACAAAGTATGCTGCCTTCGCGCCTGCACCACAATGCCTATGTAGTGAAGAATCTGGAGGTCACACGCCAGTTTTATGAAGACCTGTTGGGTCTGCCTCTGACTGCCACCTGGTGCGAAAAGACCGACCTCTTTGGCAAGGAAAGAACGTATTGCCATTGTTTCTTCAGTATCGCTGATGACAGTGCGCTGGCTTTTTTCCAGTTTGCAGACGATGAAGATCAGAATCAATTTGGCCCTGAATTACCCATCTCAGGTTTCAGGCACATCGCCCTGAAAGTGGAACAGGATCAGCAGGATAAATTTGTGGAAAAAGTCAAAAATTCTGACTACCCGGCAGATAAATATTATTTCCTGGAGCACGGTTATTGCCATTCGCTGTACATCATCGATCCAGATGGCATGATCGTGGAATTTTGCACTGACCATCCTGACGTGGACAAAATCAATGCAGAAGTTCTACCCAAGGCGCATAGTGAATTAGAGCGCTGGCTGGCGGGCGATCACACCCCGAATAATGAGGCCTATCACAGGGATCAGCCCGTATAGGCTTTTTTGTTTTGGAGAAATTATCAAGAACCCGGAATGACTGAGATCGTCGGGCTTTTGCCAATAAAAGACAACGGGAAAGAGACTTTGGAATGATTGTGAAAGAGCTGTGAAGAAGGTACTAAACAGGTCGCAGATTCAATGAATTATGATAAAGTAGGTAGCTGGCGTTGAAAGTAATAATGGCGATCGGAACAAATACCTGAACCAGGGCTTTATTTGTTGAAGCACACAAGTTAGCTAAAAATTTAAATAAATATAAAAAGCAGTATAAATATCATTACAACTAACAGAATTTTTTAGAAATATAATAAGTCGGAGTCTAAATCAATGTTAAAAAGCTATATCAAAGGTCTGGCGTTATTTATCGGCATGGGACTGCTTACCGGGACAACAGTTGCTCAGGAAGGCCATCCCTTGAAAGGCTCCTGGATTGGAGAGTGGTCCGGTAATACTGCGCTGGGTGAATTCGTCCTTATCGTAATGGACTGGAATGGCGAGGAAGTTACCGGCATGGTCAATCCTGGTACGGATAACATTGAAATTGAAAATGTTGATCTGGATCCTTCTGACTGGTCGGTATCCATTGAGGCCGGTGACTACACTATTGATGCCACTATTCAAAATATCGAATTACCTTCACGTACACTTGATGGCAGATGGCAGGGCCCAGGTGGAAGAGGCGATTTTGAAATCGTCAGGCAATAGTCAGATACAGGTAATTTATACCTGGCAACTTACCTTGCAAGCGGATTTAAGATGAAAGTATTAAAGAAAATAAATTCAATCCATGTGGCGACCATGCTTCTGGTGGTTTTTGGCTTCACCAGTGCCAGTGCGCATCATCCCATCCATGGAAAATTTGATCCAGCGGATCAGGTTCAGTTTAACGGCATCGTCACCAAAGTGGACTGGCGTAGTCCCCATGTGCATGTATTCATGAATGTCAGGGAAGGAAATAACATCGATAACTGGGCTGTCGAGTTGGAAAACCCCTACATACTGATTAACAACAATTGGGATGAAGACTCTCTCCAGCCCGGGGATGCGATTACTGTTTCAGGTATCAAAGCCCGTAATAGCAGTCGGCAGATTTGGGGCGAAGATATCAGGCTTGCTGATACTGGCAGGGCTGTATATACAGTCGGCAACACGGCGCCACCAAAGCCCCTGGCTTCACGCCCTGTGCCACGTTGGCCAGATAACAAGCCAGCTTTGGGAGCAGCTCCCGGAGGAGCAGGTGGGCTCTGGAGTTATCCAAGTAAAACCGCTCTGGTTGAGGATGGTGTAAGTGTAGCCATGGATGCTTATGGACAACTGGAAAATATTGCAGATGCAGCCAAAGTTGCTCCCATGCAGGAATGGGCTCTGGCCAGGTATGTTCAACGGCAGGAACGCAATCTGCGTGATGACCCCATGTTCCTTGAGTGCAAACCACCAGGTGGCCCAAGACAGTACCAGTCTGATCTGGGCTTTCAGCTCATAGAAGACAAGGCAAACGAGCGAATTTTTGTCCTATTAGGCAGTGGTAACCGCAATTACCGCATCATCTACCTGGACGGCAGGGACCCCATTGGAAATGTTGGTGGTGATGATGACAATCCCCTGTTTTATGGCCGCTCTGTAGGACACTGGGAAGGTGATACTCTGGTTGTGGATACGTCCAGTTTTAATGAGGGTTTCTGGTTTACCAATGGCGGCTTGCCTCATACCAACATGCTGACTATGGTCGAAAAATTTACCCGTACCAATCTGGATACCATGCAATATGAAGTAACGATTAATGATCCCGGTGCTTATACCAGACCCTGGACCGCAAGCTGGGAATTCAGTTGGGTAGGTGGTGGCGAACTGCCATTTTCCCTGTGCCAGCATAATCGCCAGTAAAAATTAACAGCAGTAACTTTTAGCATTAACTTTTAGCAGGAACTTGTTTAGCAGGAACTTGTTTAGTAGGAACAACGAGCGACAGAAAGAACGAAGTGGTAACACACGATAAAAGCGAGGAAAAACTTATGAAACATCTTGTAAAAATTATACTGGCTGGCAGTTTTTTATTAGCTGGCAACACATTTGCTCACCACTCTTTTGTGGCTGAGTTTGATTCCAACAAGCCTATCCAGTTACAAGGCATTGTGACCAAAGTAGAGTGGACCAATCCCCATGTGTGGATTTATGTAAACGTCAAGGATGAAGAAACCGGTGAAGTGACCAACTGGGGTGCAGAAATGGGCCCGCCACACGGTCTTCAACGTCGTGGCTGGAGAAGAAATACACTGTCTATTGGTACTCAAATTTCAGTGGATGGCTTCCTGGCAAGAAATGGTACCCCACGTGTAAATGCACGTAGCATTACTTTGACTGCAACAGGTGGACGCCCCGGCGAGACTCTGGATGCCGATTCCAGTCTTGGTAACAATCCATAAATCAGGTTTAGCCAGTTTTGAATTGGTTAGACAGGTACTTTTTTTAGAGTTTTAAGGGAGGCTCAACAGTGCTTTTCAACAATACGAAATGTTCTCTTTTTCTTGGAATTCTGTTGCTTGGCAGCAGTGCTTTATTGCATGCCCAGCCCGGGAACCAGGGTGAAGAGAATTTCGGGCCTGCGCCAAGAAATGCTGATGGCAGTATAAAGCTGGGTGGAGAGACACCGGAGCAAAAAGGTGTCTGGCTTCCTATGTTCGGTATTCGTGACCCGATAGCGCCTCTTGAGATAGTGCCATTCCAGCCCTGGGCTGAGAAGTTGTATGCTGATCGCCAGTTGCACGAACTGGAACCCCATGCCCGTTGTAAAGCCTCTGGTGGATCAAGGCAGTTCCTGACGCCCTATGGTGTTGAGTTTGTCGAAATCCCTGAGCTCAATATGATGTACATCTTTGATATTGGTGGTCCTCATACCTATCGTGTGGTGTACATGGATGGCCGTTCGCATCCAGCGAACCCTGAACCCAGTAACTATGGTCATTCCATTGGCTGGTGGGAAGGTGACACACTGGTCATTGATTCAGTGGGATTTAACGAAGACTTCTGGTTTGGCAGACGCGGTTTGCCACATACTGAGCAGTTGCATCTCGTTGAGCGTTTTACACGTTATAACTCTGACCGCATTGATTACAAAATCACCGTTGATGATCCCCTGGTGTATACGGGATCTTATACGGGCGGCTTTAACCTGCGCTGGCAGGAAGGCCAGGAGCTGTTCGAGTATATTTGTCAGCAAGCTAACTATGCTGATGAGTTAATGGTAGGACAAGGCGCTGACGATGTGGACAGAAGCAGTCATATTGTTCCCTAAGCAGTTTCTTTTTATATAAACTGATTATCTGAACTGACAGATGTTTCATAAAAAACCCGAAGGTAAAACTTCGGGTTTTTTATTGTCTGTACTGAATGAAAAAGTTCAGGAAAAGAGCCCCCAAATAATCACGGCAATAATTGCCGGACATCAGCAGCGCAAACGATAGAACCCTTTTGTTCAAACGCTTCGTGATTCTGGGCCAGGGTAGCTTTGTCATAGATGTAGTTAACCATGATGCCCATGCTCTGCTTCAGGCCGTTCTCTGAACCATCCGCTTGCCAGTTAATTCTTCCCAGGGTTGCGCCATTTCCAAGGTGGAAACGGGCAACAGGGCACACTGGCTTGCCGCCGTTTTTGACTTTGAGTAAATAATACGCGCTAAGGCTCAGGATATTCTTTTTAAGCCCTTTTTCATCCAGGACTTCACCGGTCGGGAATTCCAGAGCCGCTTTGATTTCAGCTTTCTCATTGTTCTCCAGGAACTCCAGATCGTCTAAAGAATTTTCTATCCATTTCTTAAAACCGGGAATCGGCGAAAGTGTTGAATAGATTTTTATACTGGATATCTCCCGCTCCAGTTTTTCAACCACCTGCTTGATCAACAGGTTGCCAAAGGACACTCCGCGCAAGCCCTTGAGGCAATTGTTTATGGAATAGAAGATGGCGGTAGTTGGCGTGTTATTCGCGCCGCTCACTTCTTCCCTGAGTAGTTCAGATACATTGGTGCTGATTTCATTGGTTAGCGCGACTTCGACAAATATCAATGGCTCAAAAGGCATCATCGGGTGGAAAAAGCCAAAACAGCGTCTATCTTCTTCAAGTCGTCTGTGCAAATCTGCCCAATCTTCAATTTCATGCACAGACTCATATTCAATCAGTTTTTCCAGAACCAAAGCGGGTGTTTTCAGGTCAATACGTTTAATTTCCAGAAAACCCCGGTTAAACCAGGAGCGGAACAGGTGTAGTAAATCATTGTCTACGGCCTTCAAGCCCTGGTTTCCCTTCAGAGTATCCAGAATATCTTCGCGCATGGCGATGAGTGACTCGGTACCCATTGATGCCATGTTCAGAGCACGAAATAACTCCATGCGTCTGGATTCACTGGCTTCATGAAGAGCCTGTACTGAAGTCTGCAAAGGATTTTCCTGGTATTGCCTGATAGCCTCATCGACTTTTTGAGTGTCGGCAGCGAGTTCGGTTTCCAGGAACATGAAAAATTCTGTTTTTTCTTCCCGGTCAAACATGGTGTAGGCAGACAATATTTCTTCAGCCAGAGCTATGGATGATGCTTCACCTTTGAGGTCAAGCAGCGCATTGCATAAATTACCGATTTGTTCAGTTTTAGGTGCATTATTTTTTGAGTAAAGATTGCCCAGTGACTCGAGCCCGAGCCCTGAAAGTTTCTTGACAAGATTCCTGATGGATACTGCTTTCATGGTGAAGTGCTTTTACTTACTGCAAGCTCTGGAGTAGTTGAGTGAATATTAGGGGTAGGAAATCAGAATTGTTTATATCATGATTTGTAAATGGGAGCCATGATGAAACTATCAAGTCTGGTTTTTGAGTGCTTGGTTTTTGAGTGTTAGGTACAAGGCTTCCTCTGGGCTAGAATAAACAAACTCTTCATTAGACTAAAGGGAAGGAAATAGAATTGGATTATGTCGTTGACCCAGGGGATGTTTCTGCAATTCCTGTATCAGGAAGCCATCAGCTCTTTCCGGTACACCGCATTTATTGTGTGGGCAAGAATTACGCTGACCACATCAAGGAAATGGGTATGGACCCGAAAAGTGTCCCTCCCTGTTTTTTTATGAAGCCGGCAGATGCGGCGACAACCCAAAGTAAAATACCTTACCCGCCAGGGACCAATAATTATCACTATGAGCTTGAACTGGTACTGGCTATCGGCAAGGAAGGCAGAAATATCAGCAAGGAGCAGGCAAAAGAGTATATTTTTGGGTATGCGGTGGGTTTTGATATGACACGCCGCGATCTGCAAATTCGCGCAGGTCAGTCGGGAAGTCCCTGGGACACAGGTAAAGGCTTTGATTTTTCTGCACCAATATCTGCAATTTTTCCTGCGGCATCAGTCGGCCATATAACTAATGGCCATCTTGTACTCTCGGTAAATGGTGAATTACGTCAGGACTCGGATATCAGTCAAATGGTCTGGAAAATTGACGAAATCATTGCCGAGCTATCACGCCTGTATCTGCTCAAGCCCGGTGACCTGATTTTTACAGGAACACCGGCCGGGGTCGGGCCGGTTGTACCGGGTGACAAGCTGGTTGGTACTATTGCAGGCCTGGGTGAGTTGATTGTAGAAATCACGCCAGCTGAATAGGTAGCCAAAGCAATAGACTCCTCTTCTTTCAGCGCTTATTCTTGCTCCTATATTTCCATTGGCTTTCCATTGGGCTTTCGTTTAAAAGATCCGGTTTTATTAAAAGTATTACATTGAAATGACCACGCAATTATCAAACTCGCCTATTGAGCAACCCCAGCCGATATGGAAGCAAATCCTGTTAAACAAACGCATGTTGATATGCGTATTTCTTGGCATGTCATCCGGGATGCCACTTTATGTATTAACGCAATTAGTCCCTGGCTGGCTTCGCAGCGAAGGAGTTGATCTAAGTACGATAGGGCTATTTGCTATTCTTACCTTGCCATATAACTGGAAATTCCTATGGTCTCCATTGATCGACCGCTATAGGCTGCCGTTCCTTGGTCGGCGTCGTGGCTGGATTTTCCTGATGCAAGTCCTGCTCTTGTTTAGTATTTCCGGATTTAGCGGGATAGATCCTACTGCAGATATCAAGCCTGTTATCTGGTTTGTTATCGCTGTTGCACTGTTTAGTGCAACGCAGGATATTGTCATTGATGGCTATCGACGTGAACTATTACCGGATAATGAGCTGGGACTGGGTAATTCAATTCATGTGAATGCTTACCGCATATCAAGCCTCGTGCCGGGATCTCTGGCCTTTATCCTGGCGGACCAGATGCCATGGGCAGCCGTTTTCCTGATCGTTGCAGGTTTTATGGTAGTTGGGATGTTATCTACCTTGCTCATGCCTGAGACAGGCAAAGATGATCAGATACCTACCTCATTAAAGGCGGCTATAGTTGAGCCTTTTGTTGAGTTTTTTACCCGAGATACTTTCAAGTCTGCTGTGCTTATCCTGCTTTTCATCATGCTCTACAAGTTAGGTGACAATATGGCTGTTGCCTTGCAGACTCCATTTTTTCTGGATAAGGGATATTCACTGACTCAAATAGGAACGGTAGCAAAATTTGCTAACCTGGGTGCGTCAATCATTGGCGGATTTGTAGGGGGCATCATTATGCTTAAAATTTCTATAAACCGTGCTTTATGGATTTTTGGCGTGGTGCAAATGACATCTATTTTGGGTTATGCCTGGTTATCCATTGTAGAAACCAATGTTTACATTCTGTTTATTACCACTTCCTATGAATACTTCGGTGTAGGTTTGGGGGCCGCTGCAATTGCAGCGTTTATGGCCCAGCAAACCAATACACGCTTTTCTGTAACACAGCTGGCCTTGTTATTCAGCGTGGTGACATTCGCCAGAACTTTCGCAACTGCAACTACGGGCTTCATCATTGAAGCCATTGGCTATTTCAGCTTTTTCCTGTTTTGTTTTGTGCTAGCTATTCCAGGGATGGTGTTGTTGATTTGGGTTGCTCCCTGGACGCCTAAAACGTCAGTTCCATTTCAGAGCCTGGAATAAAAGATTGTTTTTTTGCTGATCTGGCGCGGTTTTTAATTCGACTATCACAGGATAATGGAAATTGTCAGGTTAAATGACCGGATTTCAACCAAACCAGTGAATCCTCATCAATAATTGTGATGTGCGAGCTTCCCGGAGGCATCCTCACCCATGAACCCGGGCCATATTGACCAAACTCATCATGGTATTTGCCGCTGATCACAAACACTTCTTCACCACCCTCATGGCTGTGTCTGTCAAAATCAGTATTGGCGGGCACATCCAATAGCATGACCCGTTCAGTACCAAATTGATGCAACGGTAGAATTTTCACGCCATTTTCCTGCTCCTGCCAAGCCGCATTATGCGTATCAATGCACAGGCGGGCAGTATCTTCTGCCTCTATCTGATGCAGTTTCACCAGAATGACACAGCCTTCCTTGCTGAAAGGGGCATGGATAAAGCCCTTGGGATTACGAAAATAGGTGCCGGCATGAAAATCTCCGGTTTCATCTGAAAAGGTGCCTTCCAGGACCAGGATTTCTTCACCCAGGGGATGATTGTGCCCTTTAAAACTGGCTCCGGCGTCGTATCTGACAATGCTGGTGGCATGGCCGCGCTCGGCTTCTTCCCGGGCCAGGGGTTTGCGCCAGACACCGGGAGCGGGGCTGGGCACCCAGTCCATCGTGGTGGTATCGACAGCAACAAATTGTGAGAAGTCCATGTTCAGCATGTGTTTTTACGCCAGTCCTGTTGAAATCCACTTGACCGGTAAGCATGGCCAGCCTGATTCAGATTAATTAATTTGCAGGTATTGTCAGGCAGCAAAAGTATCACAGCCTGTTCTGGAGATAAAAGCCAGATTTTTGCCATTATTCTGACCCGGCAAAAACCAATTCAAATGCTCTAATGACCCTTATCCAGTTGGAGATGAGATTCACTGGCTCAAGCGCTTTTTTGATTTTCCCAATTTTTACAGAGGCAGAACATGGTTTTCAAAAACAGGAAGATCCCCAAACACCTGATTATTGAAGAAGAATATGACATTCGCCGCAAATCCCGCTTTGGCTTTTTCAAGATGCTGGTATTGCTCGTCGTCGTAAGCTGCTTTACCTGGATTATCAGCATTGCCGTGGTACAGATTTAGGTAGGGTCCCTAGATAAAAAGCCGGCACAGTGGCCGGCTTTGTCCATAATAGTAAGGGTTACGAGTCTTTCTGTTCGTAAGTATCCAGTCCAGGTTTCAGTTTCTTGTCATCCAGAAAGGCTTTCATGGCGCCACTGCGGAATTCACCGCCACTGCGATGAAGAGCACCGTCAGATTTGGCATAGATGTAATCGTTGGCAGTTTCGTAATCCATGTACCTGACGCGCTTGAAGACTTCCTTGGCGGAGCGTAACACCACAGGATCTTTTTTCATCAGTTCTCTGGCCAGTTCTACAGTACGCTCTTTAAGTTTTGCATGTGGAACGGATTCATTAACCAGTCCCATCTCGGCAGCTCGTGGACCCTTGAAAGTCTCGCCCGTCATAATGTAGTACAGGGCATTGCGTTGACCCATGGTATCGGCCACAGACTTGGTGACATTTCCGCCGGGCAATATGCCCCAGTTAATTTCTGACAGTCCAAAAGTGGCATCGTCAGATGTGATCGCCAGGTCGCAGGAAGTCAGTGGCGTAAAACCACCGCCAAATACCCAGCCATTGACCATGGCTATGGTTGGTTTGGCGTGATAGCGCAGTTTGCTCTGTTGCCAGGCCGCAGCTTCCTCGCGCACGCGCATTTTTACATTATCACCAGCATTATCTGTTTCACGAAAATACTCTTTTAGATCCATACCTGCGGACCAGGCTTCACCGCGACCAGTCAGGACCACCACTTTACAGCGATCATCCAGTTCCAGGGCGTGCAATGTGGCGTACATTTCCCGGTTCAAAGTAGGGCTCATGCAGTTTTTCTTGTCGGGGCGGTTAAAGAAAACAAAAGCGATGCCGTCTTCAAATTCGACATCAACAGTGTTGCCCCAGGGTTGTTCGGGTGTGCTCATACGTTAAGTCCTAGAAGTTCTTAAAATGGGTTGGCGTTTATTGTTGTTTTTATTGGGATGTCGGAAGTGACCTAGTTGGAATACTCTGTGCCATCCTCAGTACGAATCGCCCGAAGGAAAAATTTCTTCGGGTCTTCAATCAAAGGCGATCCAACAGCATGCAGTTTTGAGCCCGGGCTCATCATCTCGGGTCGAACGCCGCTGCGGACCATCATGTTCGCCGGAGCGCCTTCAATAAAATGAATAATTTCTTCTTCTCCGTCCTCATTAATAATTTTAAGGGTCATTTCAATGTGCGGATTTCTGAATTTCAGAGTCTCAACGACACCATCGAAAGGGACCTGGGTCTCAAAATCATATATGGCAAAGGAATGATGGGCACTGGTCTGACTCATCACTAGTACAGCACCTAGAATCACTAAAGTTTTTAAGTTTCTTAGCATCATTATAGATTAGTCTCGAAAAAGGACTTAATAATATCACAATTGGCTGAATTTCGGCCAGCCGGGATTATCCTTTGTCGAACCACTTTGCGCAAATCAAAAACCGGGTCTAAGCTGAATTCCAGCAGGGAAAATGTCCGAATGACCAGGACTCACCAGGGAAGGGTAGATCAAGGACGAGTAGTAGTGGCAAGTCAGTTATTTCGGCAAGAAGCTCTCAATTATCAGGCGGAGAAGCACTGGGGGAAGTGTATTGATTTGAATGCCATGAGGATGTCCGTTCTGGCACTCCTTCTCCTCCTAATGGTCGTGATTAGTGGCTGGTTTCTGGCAACGGGGGATTACAAAAGAAAAACATCAGTGAAAGGTACTCTTGTGACAGACAGGGGTGCGGTACAGATAAGGTCGCCAACCGACGGAATGGTGGAGGTAATGTCCGTCGCTCAGGGTGAAAGGGTGGGTAAGGGGGATACTTTGCTGGTGATTAATCCCGGTATTTCAGGCATGGATGGTATGTCAGTAGCCAGTCGCTTGATCGAGAAAAACAGGCAACAGTCTGAATTGATCAAGGCGATGACCAGTGATGAACATGAATCTCATCGAGTCAGGGTCGCTCAACTAATTAGTGATATCGAAAACCTGGAACAACAACAAACTCAGCTGACCCGGCTGATAGCTAATGAAGGGCGAATCAGGGATTTGCTGAATGAAAAATTCAGGCGTTTGCAGATCTTGTCGCAGAAGCAGTTGCTTGCCTTGAATGATCTTGAAAGCATACGCATTGAAAGGCTGCAGCAGGAAAATAACTTGCACCAGTTGTTACTGGAGCAGGGTAAAAACCAGAAAGCACTGCAAGAAGCTGCCGGCAGGAAAAAACTGCTTGTGCTGGAACATCAGCAACGTCTTGCAGGCTTTGCCAATGACCTGGCAGATTTGCAAAAGCAGCAGCTGGAACTTGCCTCCAGGCAAAGCCTGACAATTGTTTCGCCTGTTAACGGTAAAGTGGCTGTCATCAACAAGATGGCCGGGGAAACCGTACTGCCCCGTCAGATTCTGTTTTCCCTTATTCAGGAAGATTCAATACTCGAAGCAGAACTTTATATTCCTTCGCGGGCAGTGGGCTTTGTGCAGCCTGGATTAGCAGTCAATATGCGCTTTGATGCCTTCCCCCACCAGAAATTCGGGCTGCAGCCAGCACGCGTGAAAGAGGTGGCGCACGTTATTTCTTTACCTGGCGAGCCTGGCAGCGACGCAGAAAGAAAGGAAGCTTTTTACAAGGTCAGGGCTGTACTTGATAAACAGTCAATAAAGGCCTTTGGTGACATGGTGTCCTTGAAGCCCGGAATGAACTTTACCGCCGATATTGTGCTGGAAAGCAGGAGCCTGTTTGAATGGATCCTGGAACCTCTGTACATAGTGGCGGGCCGGTAATGACCAGTGCCATGTTCATGACAAAAGGTCGGTTACCGATCATACATCAGGCGGAACGCAGCGAATGTGCCCTGGCGTGTCTGGCCATGGTGTTAAATTTTCATGGCCATCGCGTTGATATTAATTCCTTGAGGTATCGCTGCCGGCTTTCCCAGCACGGGATTACCTTGAAGGCTCTGGTTAACATATGCAGCGGCCTGAACTTGTCAGCACGGCCATTACGGCTGGAAATCGCTGATATGGATAAATTGTCTTTACCTGCAATCCTGCACTGGAACCTGGACCATTATGTAGTACTGGAACGTCTTAAACGACAGGGGTTGGTGATTCATGATCCTGCCTCAGGTCGTAAGGAAGTTGGCTGGGTAGAAGCTGGCAGGCATTTTACTGGAGTGGCGCTTGAATTATTTCCTGCAGCGGAATTTCGGAAAAAGGATGAGCGGCAGAAACTGACTTTCAGTGAACTCTTGCGCAACAGTGGCGGGATGGCAGGGTGTTTATTGCAAATATTGGCGCTCTCACTGATGTTGCAGTTGTTCGCAATAGCGTTGCCGTTTTACACCCAGATATTACTTGATGATGTACTGGTTAATTACGATGTGGATTTACTCAAGCTCCTGGCGGGTGCTTTTCTGCTACTGGTAATATTCAGGCAACTGACTGAACTGGTGCGCTCCCACGTGGTTTTGTATCTCAGTAACAAGGTCAGTTTCCATTTTGCGACAAGCCTGTGTCGGCATTTGCTACACCTGCCGCAAGACTACTTTTCGCGTCGGCATCTGGGCGATATTGTGTCCAGGTTTAGCTCTATCAATAACGTTCGGGATTTTCTGTGTTCGGGAATTGTGGAAATCGTTGTTGATGGAGTGATGGTTATCGGCACGCTGGTATTGATGTGCATTTATAGTAGTACATTGACCACTATCGCCCTGGCTGGAGTGCTCTGTTATGGTCTGCTCAGGCTGGCAACTTATAAAAAACTGCAAAGCGGCAATGAAGAATGGATTAATGACCGAGCCATAGAAAATAATATGTTCATGGAAAATGTCTCTGCAATCCAGGGTATAAAACTATCCTGTCGGGAAGCATCCCGGCTTGCCAGCTGGCAAAATTGCTATGTGTCTGCTCTCAATTCAGGTATCAGGGTTCAGAAGCTCGGCATTACTCTCCAGTTTGCCAACGGCCTGCTAACTGACGTCGAGAATATCCTGTTACTGCTGGTTTGGTGTTTTAGTGTCATGGGTGGCTCGCTCAGCATCGGCATGCTCATAGCTTTTATCAGTTTCAAGGAACATTTTTACCGCAGTATTTTTTCTCTGCTGGACAAGTTGTTTGAAATGAAGGTCCTTGATGTCCATCTGGGTAGACTCGCTGATATTGCTTTTTGCCAGCAGGAGATACAGCCGCAATTAAGCAATCTGCCTGAACCGGAAAACGATAGCGGGAGTTGCCTGGTTCTAGAAAATATTGCCTTTCGGTTTGATGCTGAGACTAACTGGCTCTTCAGGGACATCAACCTGCAAATTTCAGGCTCCGAAAAAATAGCGCTGATAGGGCCCACGGGTTGTGGAAAGTCGACTTTACTGAAAATCGTTGCCAGCCTGGTAAGCCCCGAAATGGGCAGGCTGGTCTTTAACGACAGAGTGCTGGATCAGCAAGGCTTGCATGCCTACAGGGCCAAGGTAGCAGGGGTGATGCAAAATGATTCATTACTATCGGGCAGTATCCTGGAAAACATCACTTTCTTTGATGCTACTCCAGACCTTGATAAGGCCTATATGGCTGCTCGCCAAGCCATGCTTGCTGATGAAATCGCCGCCATGTCCATGCAATACCAAACGATGGTGGGAAGCATGGGCTCAGCCTTGTCCGGGGGGCAGGCCCAGAGAATTCTTTTGGCCAGGGCTATTTATCAGGAGCCGGCCTTGTTGATCCTGGATGAAGCAACCAGTCACCTGGATATAAGGACTGAAGCCGCTGTTAATCGGGAGCTCAGAAAACTCGCTATTCCCTGTTTGATGGTAGCTCACCGCCCGGAAACAGTGTTGCAGGCAGACCGGATTTATGTCTTGTCACCCCGGGGCCTTCAGGAAATAAGTCACGATGCCTTTCGCGAAATAATATCGAAATCAGATGAGAATAATGTCATAACAATATGATATATATAAATATATTACTAATCATGAGAGTTCTATGCTAGATTGTTCGAGCCTGTTCAGGGATGAACGGGTGTCTGTTCTTGTCCAGTTGCCTGCACTTGCCTGGCGCCGGCATACACGCCTTTACCAGTCCTCGACAGCCTGTAATCCTTGGCATTTTTCCTTACAATGAGCCCTGCATCTTACCAATTCCGGACCTCAACCATGCGTGCATTTCGCTTTAGAAACCTGATCCGACAATTTGCCGTTGTTCTTGTCCTGCTGTTGGCCTGGACTCCAGTTATTTATGCCCAGGCTATTAATACCAGCTCTATTTATAACAATGAGGCGATTGGTGTGCGTGGTGCCTTTGGTGACTGGAGCATCATAACCAACAGGGAGCAGGCGCCCGAGGAGTTGAAGCCTAATTTTCCGGCCAACAAGGGGCCAAATGACTCGCCGCTGTTTATCGCCCTTCACGGCAGCGAGCAGTTGTTCATGCGTTTGCTCACCGAAACGTATTTTGATGATCTGGAAGCGTATGTGCAGGTATTGGGGCAGGGCATCACCAGCCAGGGCCTGGAAATCACATCGGCGCGAATCACCACAGATAATACGGCAGTAGAACTGTCCTACAGGCATCCCCAACTGGGCCTGCGCTTTCTTGAACGGGTCGCGCTCTTGCCAGACAGTCAGGTGATACGAATGGCGGCCTGGACCTTGTCGGCAGAATGGGATCGCTATGCCGCTGACATCGCCATGGCTTTCGGTGCTATTGAGCTGAGGGATGTCATTAATGGGCAGCCAGGGTGGCAGACTGCCTGGGCAGGTATTGATGAACGGCTCAGTACTAATAATCTGGAAGGTCTTTCTCTGGCCCAGGCGGAGCAGGTTTCAGCGTCGACGTTATCTTGTACCGACCCTGGTGCTTCCATGCTCTGGCGTGTTGAAAGCCCCGCTCTTGCCAGCACAGGCAGTGAGCTTTATCTATTTGGTTCGATCCATGTTGGCAAAGCGGAGTTTTACCCTTTGCCCAATGAAATAGAGGATGTTTTCAACGCAGCGGATTACCTAGTATTCGAAGTAGATCCAAACGCTGCCGCAGATCCTGCTGTACTTTTGGAAATGCAATCTCGAGGTATGCTTCCCCCGGGGCAAACACTTGGCAATGTTTTGTCTGCTGAAGTACTGACCGATTTGCGTCGTGTGGTTGGCAGCATCGGGATTCCGGTTGAAAGCCTGATGAGTATGCAGCCCTGGTTATTGACAATTATGTTGACTCAATTGCAAATGAGCGCTCTGGGTTATGGTGCAGAATATGGCCTCGAGAGTTATTTTTTGTCACAGAAACCAATGACTACCGAAATACTGGAATTGGAATCCATCCAGCAACAGATAGGTTTTCTGGAAAATCTTAATGCTGAATCCTTTCTGTCCTATACCCTGAAATCCTTTGAGTCTGGTAGCGAGGAAGTTGAAGAGCTGATTGCGGCCTGGCAGTGTGCTGATAAGCAACCCCTTACTGAAATGTTATTTTCAGAATTTGACGCAGTTGACATCACTGCGCAGCAAAGAGCAGAACTTGATGCGCTCATGGAGTCAATGTATACGCAACGAAATAGTGACATGGCTAAAAAAATAGCCGGATATTCGCAGTCTTCTCCGGGGTCATATTTTGTCGTTATTGGTTCGGCACATCTTCTGGGGGAGGATAGCGTGGTTGCCTTGCTGAGAGAGGAGGGCTTTTCTGTTACACCGGTTAGGGTGAACCCCGAAGATTGATGCTATCCAGGTTGATTCCCCCTGGGGATTTCCTGATAATGCGCCGCTGGTAAGGCTGCTACCTAACTGACTTCTGCTTATGCTTTACATGTGCTGAGGGGAAGCTTTGAATATAGCAATAAAGCGTTTACCATCCATGGTTGTCCAACACAGTGAAGTTTTGTTGGTTAGTGTTTAGTGGTATCTCTTGTCGGTCCCCTCGCAATGATAGGTTGTGAACCCCGTCAGGCCCGGAAGGGAGCAGCGGTAATAGCTGATTCATGTGCCGGGGTGTGGCTGGCAGGAGGTACCTCCAACAAGCCAGGGTTGTTATAAAGACAAGTATAAATACAATGCGATACTAAAGGCTGACCACCCTTAGTCCAAGGCTCTCTGGTTTACTGTATTTCTAAATAGAAACAGTAGAAAAATCTTTTAAATGCAGCGCCCGGTCAAGCGCTGGTAAATAGCAAATCAACCTTATGACATATCAGGTTCTGGCAAGAAAATGGCGGCCACGGAATTTCCGGGAAATGGCAGGCCAGGGACATGTTCTGAAAACCCTGATTAATTCCCTCGATAATGACCGCCTGCACCACGCCTATTTGTTTACGGGCACCCGGGGAGTAGGTAAAACGACTATTGCCAGAATCCTGGCGCGCTGTTTGAACTGTGAAACGGGTATTACCTCTGAGCCCTGTGGCAAATGCAGCGCCTGTACCGAAATTGATGAAGGCCGCTTTATAGATCTTATCGAGGTGGATGCTGCTTCACGAACCAAGGTGGAAGATACCCGGGAATTGCTGGATAACGTGCAGTATTCCCCCTCACGCGGTCGCTTCAAGGTGTACTTGATAGACGAAGTGCACATGTTGTCAGGGCACAGTTTTAACGCCTTGTTAAAAACCCTGGAAGAACCTCCACCCCATGTGAAATTCCTGCTGGCGACAACGGATCCACAAAAGTTACCCGTCACTGTGCTCTCCCGCTGTCTGCAGTTCAACTTGAAAAACATCAGCCCGGAACGTCTGGTTGAACATATCAAGCATATTCTTGGTGAAGAAAAGATCTCCTTTGAAGAGCCGGCCCTCTGGCAACTTGGACGGGCGGCACAAGGGAGTGTTCGCGACTGTCTGACTTTGCTGGATCAGGCCATCGGGTTCTGCGAAGGCAATATCACCGATAAAGAAGTCCGGTCCTTCCTGGGCACAATTGATCAGGGTGTCATACATGAGCTGGTGGATGCGCTGGTTGCCCAGGATGCAGCAGTATTGTTATCTACTATTGAAGCTGCTGCTGACAACGCACCGGATTTTACAGCAGTGTTAGCAGATCTGCAGTCTTACCTGCATCGGGTTGCAATCGCCCAGGCAGTGCCCAATGGAATAGATAATTCAAACGGCGACAGGGAAAGAGTAAAAGCACATTCTGAGCAAATTCCGGCAGAAACACTGCAACTGTATTACCAGGTGGCTTTGAAAAGTCGTGAAGATATGCCTTATGCCATTGACGCCCGATCCGGCCTGGAGATGGCACTTTTGAGAATGCTAGCTTTTACGCCAGCTGGCGTGCCGGTTCTTCCTGAAAGTGCGCCTGAAAGCGAAAAAAAAAAGACTCAGCTAAATGAAATAGCTGCAGCTGCAGTTACAACAACAGCTACAGGGGAAGCCTCTTCTGTACCTGAAAATATAACCGAAGTCACTGAAGCACCAGTTGCAGTTAAAAGCACACCAAAGAATAAAAAGCCCGAGCCTGAAGCAGTCCTGCATGAAAATACTGACGAGCAGGAGCATCCTGGAGAATTAATACCGGAGGCCGAGCCTGCAGCTGAAGTTTTAGTTGAGGAGTCAGTTGAGAATTCAGCCGATACAGGGATTCCTGCATCAGGTGCTGCAACAGGTGCTGCAACAGGGGAAAAAGACGCAGCCAATGTCGAACCGGCATTGCTCAGGGAGCCGATTGCATTAAAGGGGCTGGACCAGGATAGCTGGATACCCCTGTTTTTCCAGCTGGGTCTGGATGGCATAACGCGCAGCATAGCAGCCAACTGCCTTGTTGGTGGAGTGAAGGACAAGCAGGTAAAACTGATTCTGGACGAAAGCCAGACCTCGGTTTTTAACGAAGAGCAACAACGACGCATCAATGCGGCATTTAACACATATTTTGATGAAGAAATCAGTCTGGAAATTCAGCCAGGTAATATTGATGCGGAAACACCCGCTCTCTGGCAGCAAAGAATGGATCAGGAACGTTTGCAGGAAGCCATCCAGACATTCGAAAACGACACGATGGTTCAGGAAATTGTCGACCGCTTTTCAGGGTCAATTCAGCCTGATTCCATTGAGCCCACGAAGCCGAAACAGTATTAAATTTTGTGCTAATAATAAATAGACAGGATTGTACGAATGACTGATTTGAATAACCTGATGAAACAGGCAAAAGAAATGCAGGAGCAAATGCAGAAAGCTCAACAGGAGATGGCTGAAAAGGAAGTTACTGGTGAATCAGGTGCTGGACTGGTAAAAGTCATCATGAACGGTAAGCACAAGGTAAAGAAGGTCTCGCTGGATCCAACTTTAATGACAGAGGAGCAGGGGCTGATTGAAGACCTGATTGCAGCGGCCGTGAACGATGCCGTCAGAAAGATTGAAGAAAGCAACAAGAACCAGCTTGGTGGCATGATGTCTGGTTTGAATATGCCGGAAGGCTTCAAATTTCCTTTCTAGACTTTATCAGAGCTTCCTAAATTACTATTCAGATAGAACTATGAATTACAGTCCTTTAATAGATCAGCTTATAGAAGCGTTCAGGCGCTTGCCGGGTGTCGGCCCTAAATCTGCCCAACGCATGGTCTTACATTTTCTTGAAAAGGATCGTAGTGGTGGCAAAGCCCTGGCGGAAGCGCTTCAGGCTGCGATGGACGGTGTTGGGCATTGTGAAAAATGTCGCACCCTGTCAGAAGAATCGCTTTGTCGTGTTTGTCAAAATCCAGCCAGAGATCAGCAAACCATTTGTGTTGTGGAAACACCTGCTGATGTATTTGCAGTAGAACAAACAGCTTCCTACAAGGGCCTTTACTATGTACTTATGGGCCACCTTTCGCCAATCGATGGAGTTGGGCCTGAAGAAATAGGAATATCGGCGCTTGTGGACAGGGTAGGTAGTTCAGAGATTACAGAGGTGATACTGGCAACCAATCCGACTGTTGAAGGTGAAGCTACGGCTTATTACATCGCAGAACAGTTGAAAACTGATACGCTTAACGCTCGCGGGCTTAAATTGACCCGCATTGCCCACGGTGTTCCTGTTGGTGGTGAACTTGAATATATTGATGGTGGCACCTTGATTCATTCCTTTCAGGGACGCCATCTCCTTGATTGAAACCCTGGCCGGCCATCAGTGTTTACTAAAGCAACACATCCATGAATGACGTAACGTATACAAATGAAACTGATACAGGCCAGGACATCAGTGACAGTTATGTCCTTGTTGTAGCCGACGATGAACTGCATGCCTTGTGTCATCAGTGGCAACACTCTGCGTTTTTGGCAATGGATACGGAATTCATCAGGACCTCAACATTTTTTCCCCATGTCGGGCTGATCCAGGTGAATGCCGGAGACGGCAACTACCTGATCGATCCTTTGACCATTTCTGACTGGGCACCTTTTTGTGCCTTGCTGGTCAATCCCGCCATAGTAAAGATTTTTCATTCCTGCTCTGAAGACCTGCAGGTTTTCATGGCTGCCATGCAACTGGTACCAAGCCCTGTGTTTGATACACAAATTGCTGCGGCTATTCTCAACGAAGGCTTTGGTAACAGTTATCAGGCTCTGGTTATGCATTACCTGAATCTGGACTTGCCCAAGGAAGAAACCCGATCAGACTGGTTGCAACGTCCCTTGCGTGACAAACAGTGCCACTACGCAGCACTTGATGTTGCCTGCCTGCCGGCAATTTACCAGATACAACGAGATGCCCTGGAAGAACAGGGGAGAATGGAGTGGCTGCAGGAGGAATGTGCGCTTCAGATCTTTCAATACCACAATGAATTGTCTGAAGATTTCTCCCGTTATTACCTGAACATGCGCGGTGCCTGGCAATTAGACAGGGAGCAATTAAACGTTCTCCAGAAACTGGCGCAGTGGCGCGAATTACGAGCACGAAAGCGGGACAAGCCGCGCAACTGGATTATCAAGGACAAGCAACTAATCGATATAGCCAAACTGTGTCCAGTACAGTTAATCCAGCTTCAGGAGATCGATGACCTGGGCAACAGTTTTTTGCGCCATGAAGGTGAAGAGTTAATCAGCCTGGTGTCCCGGGCTATTGAAATGCCTGAGGATGCATTGCCTGAGCTCCTGCCCAAACCCCTGGACGGTAAAGCCAAAAGCCAACTTAAACGCGGGCAGCAGTTTGCTGAGAAAAAGGCGGATGAATTGGCCTTACCTGTTGAGATGTTAATACGAAAACGCTGGTTGATTTCACTGTTGCAGAATGCGCGCGCCCTGGAGTCGGCTACAGATATCAGTGCTATAGAGGATGCCATACTTCCGGAAGAGTTAAAGGGCTGGCGCAGAGAGCTACTTTTGCCAGGCCTTGTGGAAGCAATGAGATAAGTCTGTGTCTAACGAAAAAATTTCTGATCTGTTTACAATCTTCAAGGGTAACAGGGAGCAACAGCTCTATGTTTATGTTCCCTGGGGCAGTTGTGAAGAAAACATTCCTGATGAATTGCGCAAAAGAATGGGGCTTCTCACTGAAGTCATGACATTGAAAATAAGTCCCGATAAAAAACTGGCAAGAGCAAAGGCGGCCAACGTCCTCAAAGCCATTAAAGAAAATGGCTACTATTTGCAGCTGCCTCCAGACATTTCCATACAGGTACTCAATGATGGTGATTGAGACACTATTACCAGGAGCCCGCTATTCCTAGTTCCAAGCCAAAGCAAAAAAAAGCCAGGGACTCGACGCCGTTCTGGGAAAGCAAGTCTCTTCAGGAGATGACGCAACGCGAGTGGGAATCCCTGTGTGACGGTTGTGGCAAGTGTTGTTTGCACAAGCTTGAAGATGAGGACACTGGTGAGGTGTTTTATACCCGCGTGGTATGCCGCTACCTCGATCAGGAAGCATGTCGTTGCACCGTTTATGACAAACGTAAAAAGCTGGTGCCGGATTGTGTGATTCTGAAGCCTGATAACCTTGAGGATCTGGACTGGATGCCAGGGACCTGTGCCTACCGTTTATTACATGAAGGCAAACCCTTACCGGTCTGGCATCCTTTGCTTAGCGGTAACAGGGATGCCATTATAGCTTCCGATATCACTGTCACTGGTAAAGTCATATCGGAAGAATTTGTGCATGAGTCAGGCTTTGAAGAACACCTTATTGAATGGGCCGACGGGCCAGAACAGTAAATAATAGAACAGATCAGTAAAAAGCAGCCAATATGGAGACAATGGATTACATAATTGCCTGGGGAGTCTACCTGGTATGCGGGATAAGCTTCAGCGTCATTAGTTGGAAATTCCTGAAACGCATGCTCTGGCGTCCACTTGCTTACCTGATCCAGAGTGTGTTGCTGGCAGTCATATTTACCCCCTGGTATGTGTTACCAGAAGAGGAAATCATGGCGCCGGCAATTATTGTGTTCATGCTGGATCTGATAACGATCGATGTCACTACCAGTATCAGGGCGCTGATCCCACTGGTTATGGCAATACTACTGGGTATTATTATTGCGATTATCTTGAGCGTGATTTACAGCGTCCGCCAGCGCAAGGCCCTGGTTAAAGTCATTGTTGACGAAGAGCCTGTTTAAGGGCTGGTTGCTCCCCTAGTTATTCAACTCGTACTTACGCATGTAGCGCCATGGGCTTTCTCATGGTGCTTTTTTTTTGCGCGAAGTAATTCAGTTTATAACAATGCACGGTGCTCCTGCGTACAGAGAAAGCTATAATGGAGTTTTTCCCAAGTCCAGGTTGTAGTGACAGATAAACTATCAGATCTTCTTAGTAAAACGGATAACTGCCTGGTCAAGGACCAGTTTTATTTCCGTTCCAGTTTAAAAAACCTGAAACAGAGTCATCCACTCAAAAGCAAGGGTAAAGACAAAGGCAAACAAAAAGGCAAACAAAAAGGCACACAAAAAGGCACAAAAAAAGCACAGCCCACACTTGAATCACTGAGACAAAAAATTACGGCATCTGCCCAAATGGTGGAAAACCGACGCGCTGCAGTACCGGTCATCACCTATCCTCCAGACCTTCCGTTGTCGTCTAGAACTGAAGATATTAAAGAGGCCATTACAGAAAATCAGGTAATCATTGTTGCCGGGGAAACCGGTTCAGGGAAAACCACACAATTACCAAAAATCTGTCTTGATCTGGGTCTGGGGATTAAAGGCATGATAGGGCATACGCAACCAAGGCGGCTGGCTGCGAGAACTGTCTGCAATCGCATCGCTGATGAGCTGGGCATGGAAAATACCACTGGCGTTGGCTACCAGGTGCGTTTTCAGGATTACACGGATGACAAGACTTATATCAAGCTAATGACTGATGGCATCCTGCTGGCTGAAACCCGGGATGATCCTTTTCTTAACAAGTACGACACCATCATCATTGACGAGGCTCACGAACGCAGCCTCAATATTGATTTCCTGCTGGGATATCTGAAACGTCTGTTGCCCAAACGTCCTGACCTGAAACTCATCGTCACGTCCGCCACCATTGATGTTGAAAAATTTTCTGCCCATTTCGATAACGCCCCCATCATTGAAGTCACTGGCCGGACTTACCCGGTTAATGTGATTTACCAGGCTGCGGAAGACAATGAAGATGACGATCTTAACGCGCAGATCATCCGGGCCATTCACCAGCTGCAAATTGTGGGCAGCAAAGTGCCCATTCCCTACAAGGATATCCTGATTTTCCTCAGCGGTGAAAAGGAGATACGGGAAGCAGCAGATGCTATTCGAAAGGATAAGTCGCTGGATTTGGAAGTGTTGCCCCTGTATGCCCGGTTAAGCTACAAGGAACAATATCGGGTCTTCCAATCCCATCGTCAGCAGCGCGTGGTTCTGGCCACCAACGTGGCGGAAACCTCATTGACGGTACCCGGCATTGGTTATGTCATTGACGCGGGTTTGGCACGTATCAGTCGTTACAGTGTCCGCAGTAAAATTCAGCGCCTGCCTATAGAGGCAATATCCAGAGCCAGTGCGGACCAGAGAGCAGGGCGGTGTGGGCGCTTATGTCCGGGGACTTGTGTCAGGCTTTACAGTGAAGCTGATTATCTGAGCCGACCTGAATTTACGGACACCGAGATTACTCGTACCAACCTGGCTTCCGTCATTCTGCAAATGCTGATGTTGCGTTTAGGTGAGATTGAATCTTTTCCTTTCGTGGATCCGCCACAAGCAGTGGCAATCAATGATGGTTTCCAGGTTCTGGAAGAGCTGGGTGCGGTCAATAGCAGTAAGCGTATTACGCAGCTGGGCAGGAAAATGGCCAGGTTTCCGGTTGATCCCAGGTTTGGTCGCATCCTGCTGGCAGCGGCAGAGCGGCACTGTCTGTCAGAAATTCTGATTATTGTCAGTGCATTGAGTATTCAGGATCCACGGGAAAGGCCTTTGCAACATCAGCAAGCCGCAGATGCCTTGCATGCGCGGTTCAAACACCCGGAATCTGATTTTCTTGCCTGGGTAAATCTGTGGAATTTCTATGAAGAGGAGCGTCAGGACATTGGAAGAAATCGCCTAGGCAAGTTTTGTCGGAAAAATTTCCTGTCCTGGTTACGCATGGGGGAGTGGCGCGATGTGCATCGCCAGTTAAGGCTGGTCAGTCAGGACCTGGCACTGCCAATCAATAAAGAACTGGCGAGCTATGATCAGATTCACCAGTCACTGCTTGGTGGTTTGGTCAGTCATGTTGCTAACAAGATAGACGACAATACCTGGCTTGGGGCACGTAACCGCAAATTCAGAATTTTCCCTGGCTCCAATCTGCATGGAAAAAAATATCCCTGGATTTTGGCTGCTGAGCTGGTGGAAACATCACAATTATTTGCCCGCATGAATGCCCGGGTCGAACCGGAATGGATAGAAAAGCAGGCGGGCCCACTACTCAAGTACAACTATTCTGAACCACACTGGGAAAAACGGCGTGGCAAGGTAGTCGCGTTTGAAAAAGTGACACTGTATGGCCTGGTATTGGCAGAAAAACGCAAGAAGGTCTACAGCAGTATTGATCCGGAAGTAAGCCGGGAAATATTTATTCGCGATGGCCTGGTCAGGTCGGAAGTGAATACGAAGCTGCCTTTTTACAGACACAACACGCAATTGGTCAAAGATATTGAAAGTATGGAAGATAAAACCCGGCGCAAGGACATGCTGGTTCGGGATGAAGATATTGTCCAGTTGTATAACGAACGCTTGCCAGGACATATCGTCGATCAGGCCAGTCTTGAACGCTGGGCAAAAACGCTGGGTGAAGCTGACATTGATAAGTTGTATTTTGACAGGGAAGCCTTGCTTGCCTTCTCTGGAGACGGTCCGAACCTGGGTGATTTTCCCGATCAGATTCAGGCCGGACACCTGGCCCTTGACCTGGATTACCAGTTTGAACCTGGCACGGCCACTGATGGCATTTCAGTAGACGTACCAGTATCTGTATTAATGCAGCTAAAGGAAGAGGAACTGGACTGGCTTGTCCCCGGCATGTTGGAAGAAAAATGTATTGCCATGGTAAAGGCTTTGCCCAAAGCCCTGCGCAGAAATTTTGTACCAGTACCTGATGTGGTTGCCAAAATACTACCTGCAATCAAAACAGGGAAAGGCGATTTAAAAGCAGTACTTGCCCATCAGTTACACCGACATACGGGCGTTTCCTTGCCAGCGGACTGCTGGCAGAATTTTTCATTACCTGATCATCTGGTCATGAATATCAATGTGCTAGACCAGGAAGGTCGATTACTGGACAGCAGCAGGAATTTGACCCGCTTGAAAAATAAATTTGCCGATAATTCGCGCCAGGTTATGGCGACCTTTTCCAAAAACAGTATAGAAGAATCCGGGTTAACTGACTGGACCTTTGGGGCATTGGAAGAAGTACATGAAATCGAGCAGGGTGGACTTACCCTCTTGTCCTGGCCAGCCTTGATTGATGAAGAGGAATCGGTGTCTCTGAAATTACTCGATTCTCCTTACTCGGCCCTCAAGCAGTCACGTGCTGGTATAGCGCGATTGTTCATGTTGAAAAACCGCCAGCAACTCAAGTTTTTACAAAAAAACGTGTTACAGGATCCGATACATTTACCTGCAATGAAGCCTTTCGGTGGGAGGGACGCACTTGCACAACAACTGGTGCAGGCTGCTTACCAGTCAGCATTTCAACTGGACCAGGTTATTCCCCGGGACAAGGATGCTTTCGAACAACACTACGAGGCAGGCAGGGCTCTGTTAAGTGAGACATCGATGAGGCTGGAAGTGCTCTTGTATAAGACGCTAAAGGGTTTTTCACTGGCGATTTCTTCTCTAAAAAAGCACAAGCAAAATGGGGATGTATTGCTGCAGCAAGATATTAATAACCAGCTTGATGCGTTGCTGTATGACGGTTTCCTGGCCCAGACGCCGCTGGAAGTCCTGAAAGAATACCCGCGTTATATGGAAGCCATTGTTCAACGGCTTGAAAAATATCCACGACAACAGGACAAGGACAGACAGTGGTCACAAATGCTGCAAGGGTGGTGGGATAGGTATAAAGAAAAAAGTGCCTTATATGAAGGTCAGTATAAAGACAGCCAGGCTCTGGAAGATTTTCGCTGGATGCTGGAAGAATTGAGAGTATCCCTGTTTGCCCAGGCCCTTGGAACACGCTATCCCGTGTCAGAGAAACGTCTGGAGAAAGCCTGGGCTGAAATTGAATAAGTCCGGCACAGGTTTTTCAACGCGATTACAGATCGCTAGAACATTTCAAGAATAGCTGCACCAACGCGACATCTGCCTTTGGATAAAGGCTCGATGTGTTTGATTTCTATCAGGGCCTGAAAAGGTCCCCGGTTCTGGTGGCCGTCATGTACCTTGGCGTGACATTCTGTCCCGATGGGAACGACATAAGAAAGCTCCAGGCCAATTCCCTTATCGCTGATATTGATACAAACGCCTTCAACCTCTTTCAGCGGAGAACCGTAATAAAGAGTGACTGCTGTATTTAATGTTACTCTTTCAAAGTCCCGCTTTTCATAAGCGAATGCCATAGCCTCACCTTACAATTAAATTTCAATTAAATTTCAATTAAAGTGTCAACATCCAGATAACTTTACCCTAAATTAATGTGTTTGTGACATTTCGTGTCAGATTTTGTGAAACAATTAACGTACGGTTCTTGCAGGCTTTGATAGAAGGGAGTAAGGTGAGACGCAGTTCTGGCATGGGAGATGCAGGGCTAAACTAAAGCAAATAATTAGTTTTTATTAGTAGTTATGGCGGGTAATGGATAGAAATTATCGGCCGCAGAGATTTCATTTCATCGCGCAATGAATAACGGGGAGAATTCGGTAGTACTGGTAATTGATGATGATAAAGTCGTCAGGGAAAGTATTGCCTCCTATCTTAGTAATAAGGGTTATCGCGTAGTCCTCGCTGCCAACAGTGAAGAGGGCATAAACAACTTCCACTCTTCCTGTCCCAACATTGTCATTTGCGATATTAACCTTCCCGATGCCGTACAAGGCTTCGATGCCTTACAAAAAATATTCAGCGAAACACCAAACCAACCCATTATTATCCTGTCTGATGCCGGTAACACGGAGGATGTCATCCGTGCCATGCGCATAGGCGTTAGTGATTATCTGGTCAAACCACTGGATGATATGGAGATACTGGACATCTCCATAGAGAATATGCTTAAACAAGCCAGGTTAGTGGAGCAGAATGCCCGCTACCGAAAAAACCTGGAGGAAATAAACAGGGAGCTGGAAGAGCGTCTGGAAATATTTCGCATGGACCAGCAGGCTGGTCGTCACGTCCAAATGAAAATGTTGCCTGATCCACCCCAGACTATTAATGGTTTTCATTTTGATCATCGCGTAATCCCTTCACTGTATTTGAGTGGCGATTCAGTAGACTACCAGCCAGTCTCACGGCGCAAAGTGTTGTTTTATATTGGTGATGTGTCGGGCCATGGTTCTTCATCGGCATTCATCACAGTCCTGTTGCGTTTCAGGATTGCTCAAATGCGACGGGAATATATAAGAGGGCGGTATTCTTCCGAGTTAACGCCAGCAAATATATTGGAAGAAATAAATACCGACCTGCTGGACACTGGCCTGGATAAACACATCACTGTTTGTATAGGCATGCTGGACAATACCAATAACAGCCTGGAATACAGTATAGCAGGGCATTATCCCTTGCCGGTGTTGTATGAAAAAGGCAAGGCTTCTTTTATCGACCCCGGGAAAAGCAGCTTTCCTATCGGCCTTGTTGAAGATGCAAAATATTTTAATACCACGTTACAGTTGTCTGATGATTTTGCCTTGTTCCTTTTTTCTGACGGGATTCTTGAATATCTGGAAGGCCAGGATATAGCAGAGAAAGAAGGGAAGCTGATGGTCATCATAGAAGCAGGTAAAGGTGATTTTAATCAGGTAAAAACCGGATTAAACTTGGATAGTGATATAAAAGTTCCAGATGATATTGCCGTGTTGAGTGTAACCGCCGTATGAGTAGCGGAAAAATATTAGTTGCTACAGTAAACAATGTCCCGATACTAAAATTTGTCGGCGATGTCCGCGTGCTTATGAGCAGCTCACTGGATAATTATTTTTCCTCTCTTTATAGCAGGGCTATCCTGGACCGGATGGTTATTGATTTGACAGAAACCGAGGGCATTGACAGTACGGCTCTTGGCTTGCTGGCGAAAATGTCAATTCAGCTACGCAATCGTTTCAATGTCAGGCCAACTATCTTCTCTACCAACAAGGACATTACACGTATCCTTAAAAGTATGAGCATCGATATGATTTGTGACATCGTTGAAGAGGTTCATGGTAATGAGCTGGAATATAACGAGCTGAATATTCTGGATGAAACTGAAGAGTCGGTCAGGCAAAAAGTAATCGAGGCTCATCAGACCCTGATGGCCTTGAGTGAAGATAATAAAACAGAATTCCAGGATCTCTTGTCAGCGCTGAAAACGGATCAGTAGACCGCCCGCCCTCTCAATCACTTTTACTTTCTGTTCTGGCCCTGGCTTGCTGTTTGCTGGTGATGAAATCCTTGTGGGATAAATAGAGCAGGTCGGATACTTTTCTTATCAGGTGCTCTTCGTAGCGATCAATCCTGCCATCGGCATAGGCCACTTCCCACATGTTGAGGATAAGCTGGACCTTCTCGGCATATTCAAAATTTTCGTTCATCAAACTTGTGAACTGATACAAGGAGGTTGCCTGATGTGCTTCTTCTTCAGCCAGGCGCATAAGTTCTTCCAGGTCAGACTCGGCCAGTTCAAAACGTGAGCGCAATATCTCAACCAGGGCGCTGGTTTCAGATTCATCAATAGAACTGTCAGATTTGCACAGCTCAATCAGCAGTGCGGCACTGGCCAGCTGTAACTGGTGAGCAGTGTGCTCCTCACTGCCGGCATCGCTGTTCGTGGTGAAATGACTTTCAAAAAAGCTGGTGATGGTACTCAACATGCTAATTCTTCCATGGCTAAAGTGTCAGGCTTGATAAAATTTGCGGCATCTTCCAGGACATTGATGCCAGCATCAGTTTTGTGGGCATTTTCACTTAAATGACGGCGAAAGCGTTTGGCACCAGGTTGCCCCTGGAAAAGGCCAAGAATGTGTCTTGTCATGTGTTTGAGTGCGGTTCCGCGATCAAGTTCCTCACGGGCATAGCTGATAAAACTTTTCAGGACTTCTTCCTGAGTGATAGCCCGCGTATTGCTATCGAATATTTCCCTATCTACCAGGGCCAGTAAATTGGGGTTCTGATAGGCTTCGCGACCAATCATGACGCCATCCACTTTTTCCAGCATGGCTTTCGAATCAGCCAGGCTGCGGATACCCCCGTTGATGACAATTTCCAGATCAGGGAATTGTTCCTTTATGGCATACACGCGGTCGTAATTGAGCGGAGGAATATCCCGGTTCTGTTTCGGACTCAGGCCGGCAAGGATGGCAATTCTGGCATGGATAATAAACGTGCGGCATCCTGCTTCGGACACAGTCGCAACAAAGTGTGACAAATGTTCCTGAGAATCCAGCCCATCAATTCCGGTGCGGCATTTGAGGGTGACTGGAATAGCAACGGCTTCCTGCATAGCCGCCATACACTCTTTCACCAGTTCGGGTTCAGCCATCAGGCAGGCGCCAATCTTGCCGCGTTGCACCCGATCACTGGGACAACCAGCATTCAGGTTGATTTCGGCATAGCCTGCCAGTTCACCCATAACTGCTGCCTGGGCCAATTCAAGGGGGTCGCTACCGCCCAACTGCAGGGCCACGGGTTGCTCTCTGGCATCGAATTTTAAAAATCGCTCGGCATCGCCATGGAGCAAAGCGCCGGTTGTGACCATTTCTGTGTAGAGGAGGGTATGTTGTGAAAACAGGCGAAGGAAATAGCGGCAATGCCTGTCCGTCCATTCCATCATGGGGGCTACACAAAAGCGGTGTGAAAGTTTATTTGCTGCATTCATCTCTTTTTATCCTGAATGCGTATTATAGTAAAAACAGCGCCATTCATCCGGTAGACTTGAAGTAGTACTTTGGTGTATGTTGCACGCCATCAATTTCAGGAGAAGTAAATAATGAAGAAGTTAACCCTGCTGTGTTTCTTGCTGTCAGTACCTATGGTTTCTGTACTGGCTGATGATTATGTCATTGATGGCTCTGGTGCAGGCATGCACTCTTCTATCTCTTTCAAAGCCAGTCATGTTGGTATCAGCTCCCTGTGGGGCCGATTTAATACACTTTCCGGGTCTCTTTCCTACGATGCCGATGATATTGATGCCTCCAGGGTTGAAGTGAGCATTGATCCTGCCAGTATCGATACCAATCATGGCGCCAGGGATGATCATTTAAGAACCAGTGATTATCTGAATGTTGAGACGCATTCTATTGCGCATTTTGTCAGTTCTTCTGTGGAGGATCTTGGTAATGGCAAGGTCCGCGTTAATGGTGCTTTTACGCTTCACGGCATAACAAATGACATCAGCTTCGAAGCGGTTCGCACGGGTGAAGGCGAAACACCGTTTGGCGACTATCGTGTGGGTTTTGAAGGTGAATTAGTCCTCAATACCAATGATTACGGGATTAATGCTGGACCGATTGAGCTGGTCCTGGCGATTGAAGGCATTAGGCAGTAATTTTATTGGTTACTTGTTTTTAAAAAGAAGTAACCAGGAAAAGTCTTCCCGAGGTGGCCTGGCCTTAGGTTTCCTTCGTCACCGAATATTGCCGAGGGTCGCAGACATTCGCCATCCTGGCTCAGGGTCTGCTCAAAAGTGGCCATCCCTGGCCACTTGCCCCTGCAATATTGCAGTTCCTCAGCAGTCCACACAGGATAATTTCTTCGCTCCACCTTCAGGTATTTGCTTCTTTTTTATTGACCTTCTGTAAAACGTCTTCTATTGATGGTTCTTCCATAGCACCTTTAAAAAAAGCTTGTCGGTCATAAATTTCAGCTGCAGCTTTAAAAAAGCCCTCAGGTAAGCCAGTAGCTGCAAGTGTGTCCTCAATTTCTTTCATTTCACCGGTAAAGCGCCAGGCTTTGCGTGCGACCTGTCGGATACGACCCTGGCTCTTTTCCTTGAATCCCGGCGTATAAATATCCCATTGTTTTTCCAGGGCCTGCCTTACTCCCATCACCTCGGCAGCACTGAGTATTGCCGTATGTAAGGCAGCCGTACCTTTGCTATTGGCGGCAAAGCACATTTTCAAACCGGATGCCTGGCCAATTTCATTGCCAAGTACTTCTGTTTCCAGGGGTCCTTTGTTAAAACATGCTGCAATATCCTCAGCTTTTTGGCCTGAGAGATATAGCCAGGTGGTACCTGGACGTGTTGCCGGTAATCCGATAATGCCACCATCAACGAAGTCTATAGCATGCTGCTGCATTTTCATGTCGATGGCTTTCACGGTCGCTGGTGCGATTGCATTGACGTCGGCAAAGAGCCCTTTGTAATTGCAGGCAATAACATTATCAGCCAGTTCGGTCGCGGCATGAGGTGGACACACGGAAACCAGGATGTCGCAGGTATCGCAGATTTCCTGCAGTGTGGGTATTGAAGTGATGCCAAGCTGCCCGGCTCTGATCCTGGTAGTGTCACTTCTGCCCTGGGCACACCAGCAGACAGTCATGCCGGAATTCACCGCTGTTGCTGCCAGGGAGATACCCATTTCGCCAGGGTGCAATATGCCGATAGCTTTACTCATGTGGATATTCTTCGTCTTCACTTGATGTCTCTGTCTGTATAACACTGCCCTGGTTATACAGCAGGGTGAGTAATTTCAGACAGGCTTCATTGTGTTGAAAAGGTTTCAGGTTGAGCACTCGTCCTGTTGCCGATTGTAATTCATCATTCAGTGCAGAAAGTTTGTCAGGAAGTGGAGTATTAAAAAGCAGGCTGTCACCATTAACAAACATCGTCAATGTGTCGCCATGATGATGACAGGCAAAGCGAGCGGCAGGATGAAGCTGGAGCAGTAAGCCTTTTTGCAGCATCACCACCAGTTGCTCCGGTCGCAATGGCTCCTCATCCGGGATGATCAATTCCGGCATACGTGGTTCGGTCATCAAACGTCCAAAGCACTGAACCAGCAAATCCTGGTTATCCAGGGCATGCTGCATCAGGGCTTTTATCTGGAGCAGGGCACTGGTACCGATATTGCCGGGTTTGTCATCAGGTGTGATGACCGGGTCTTTGTAGCGCAAATCCTGTGGCAGGTTTTCTGAGGCTAATTGGCTGTATGCCGACAGGATCTCAGCCACATCTGGTGCCCTGAAGCCAATGGAGTAACTCATGCCAGGCTCAATGGCTGTACCGCAATGCGACATGCCTGCGGGGATATACAGGGCATCACCGGTATTCAGTTCTATTTCCTGTTCAGGGATAAAGTCTTCCAGAATTTTTAAACCGGAAGAGGTATCCAGTGGTGTACTGCTGTTGCAGGTGCGACCAAGTTGCCAGATTCGACTGCCCTGACCCTGGATTAAAAATACATCGTAGTAATCAAAATGAGGGCCAACACCGCCCCCTTTGGCTGCATAACTGACCATCACATCATCAAGGCGCCAGGCAGGAATGAAGGCTACTTCCTGCATGAGACTTTTTACTTCCGATAGCCAGTGATCCACTGATTGCACCAGCAAGGTCCATTGGCTATCAGGCAAAAAAGTAAATTCCCGTTCACTGAAGGGGCCATTTTTCATCTCCCAACCAAGGGAGTTGCGGGAAGAATTGCTGAACACCAGGCGTGATTCCACTTCATCTTCACAAGCCAGGCCGGCCAGTTCCTCCGGGCTCAGAAAATCGATGAAATTCGGGAAAGCGTTTTTGATGAAAAGTGGTTTTTTTTGCCAGTATTCAGACAGAAATACTGCCAGGTCTACACTGTCATGGCTGTCAAGCAGCATCAGATCTTTTTGGCCCGGGCCGCCGCATTGCCCAGGTAAGTGTCAGGTCTCATTGTTTTCAGTTCTTCCCTGACGTCATCGGGCAGGTCCAAAGTGTCCAGAAATTCGGCAAGAATTTCCGGCGTAATGCTCTGACCACGGGTCAGGGCTTTAAGTTTTTCGTAAGGCTCCTCAATCGCATAACGGCGCATGACGGTTTGAATCGGTTCGGCCAGAACTTCCCAGCTGTTATCCAGATCTTCCAGCAGGCGTTCGTCATTGATTAATAATTTGCCAATACCCTTTAACGCAGCCTGATAGGCAATGATGCTATGAGCAAGTCCGACGCCAATAGTACGCAATACAGTGGAATCCGTCAGGTCCCGTTGCCAGCGTGATATCGGTAATTTCTGTGCAAGGTGCTGCATCAAGGCATTGCCGATACCCAGGTTTCCTTCTGAATTTTCAAAATCGATAGGATTGACCTTGTGCGGCATGGTGGAGGAACCCACTTCACCGGCAACAGTTTTCTGTTTGAAATAACCGAGGGAAATATAGCCCCAGATATCACGATTGAAGTCGATGAGAATGGTGTTGAAACGACAGACGCAGTCAAAATACTCGGCAATGAAATCGTGCGGTTCGATCTGGGTGGTATAGGGATTCCAGGTTAATCCCAGTTCACTGATCAAGGTTTGCGCATTGGCTTCCCAGTCTACATCCGGATAGGCGACCAGATGAGCGTTGTAATTGCCGACAGCGCCATTGATTTTTGCCATGAACTGGATGTTTTGGACCTGCTCGAGTTGTCGTTCAAGTCTGGCAACGGTATTGGCAAATTCCTTGCCCATGGTGCTGGGTGTCGCAGTTTGTCCATGGGTACGTGAGAGCAGGGGAGATTCGGCGTAATCATGGGCTTTATCTCGAATGGCCTCAATTACTTCAGACATCATTGGCGCAATGACTGCGGCAAGGCTTTCCTTCAGCATCAAGGCATAGGACAGGTTGTTGATGTCTTCAGAGGTGCAGGCAAAATGCACAAATTCCATGCTGCCTGCGAGTTCCTCGTTGGCGGCCAGTTTCTCCTTCAGGTAATACTCAATGGCCTTAACATCATGGTTGGTGACGGCTTCCTTGTCCTTGACGAGTGCGGCCTGGGATTCATCAAAGTCAGTAATCAACTGCTCAAGGAAGGCATTGGCAGACTCCGAAAGCGGCGCTACTTCCGCTATACCAGGATTGGCAGCAAGGCGTTGCAGCCAGCGAATCTCAACGATTGCCCGATAACGAATCAGGCCGTATTCACTGAAAAAGGGCTGTAAAGGGGCTGTTTTACTCTGGTAGCGGCCATCAACAGGAGAGATGGCATTCAGTGTTGTCAGGCTCATGGAAGGTCTGCCAGCATGGGATGGAAAACCGGGAATTATACTGCAAGTATGAGCTAATGAGGAGTCTCAAGCCCTTATTTTTACTGTATTTGTTAGTAAACGGCCTGTTCATCTTGCCTCAAGTATATGCTTGACATATCTCTACATGACTTTATACTCGGAATTTCATCAGCAAGCACCGGAGAACAGGTCCATGTCCACTCAATCCGGCAAGGAAAAGGGCCCCACCAGGGCCAAGCTGTTTACCAACGGTCGTAGCCAGGCTGTCCGCATTCCCAAGGAAATTGCCTTCAGTGGTATTGACGCAGTCAATGTAGAAAAGAAGGGCAATGCGATCATTCTGACACCCGCACGACTTACCTGGGAATCCCTTACTGAACTGCCCCCGGCAGAAGCTGATTTCATGGTAATTCGTCCACGTCTGGTGAAGTCTTAATTAATCAGAGGTTCCTTAATGATTATTATGTTGTCTGCGGATATTTGCCGCCTGATCATGAAAGAGCAGCCGCCTGAATTACTGGCGCGGCTGCAGAATTGGTCAGAAAACAGCGATGAAGTGGTTATTTCAGCCATTACCTATGCCGAGCTGATTGCAGGAGCATTGTTAACGGGCAATCAAGCAATGCATATGGACCTTGTCGAAGGCTTTTGTGACAGGCTTGAAGATGTTGTGCCCTGGGACAGGGGAGCAGTGGATTCCTATACGGCTATTCAACAGCGTGCCATGCAGGAAGGACATGCGTTTAATATGAATGATGCCATGGTTGCTGCCCATGCCATGAGCCTTGATGCCACTCTGCTCACCATCAACACAAAGCCTTTTATCGCTATCCCGGGATTATCCCTTCTGGATTTACAACACTAAAAGACTTTTCAGCTGTCAGTGAATTTCGTGTACCTGATTCATTAACAGTAACAGGTTGCGGTCGATTTTTTTTCTGCCGAATAATAGGTGCCAGCGTTTGCCTTCCTGCTGCTGCCACAACACCGCGGACCGGATGCCGGCTAACAACACCGCACGAATTTTATCGGCCATATCTTCATTCTTCAGCATTTTGACATCACCTGTCACCTGGATACGAAACGGCAGGGTGCTCAGCGTATCCTGGTAGACCCTGGCCAGTTGGCGAATAAGCTCAGGGTTGGCCAAATCGGGATCATCAAGCTCGAGATGCGACATGCTTTCCAGGGATTCACCTACCGTGCGCAGCATGTCATGGTGGGATGACAACTTGCGTTCCAGGTGCAGTATGCCCAGGAAATAACGCATCACATCCGGGCCTTTCAGTGAGCCTTCATCCTTTCTGACAATTTCCTGCAGTACCTGCATTCCCAGGTTGAGACGGCTCACCGAACCGTAGACCTCTTCCGTCGTAGTCGGTTTGGTAATAAACAGGCTGCGCACCAGGGTATTGAGTTTGTCCTGGCCGACCATGCCATGATTGGCCAGTTGCTTGACCATGTAGGCCGACTGGGCAACTCCTGAGAGAGCAAGGCATTGGCGTAGTTTCCTGTTCATAGTCGGGTGCCTGGGTTTACGGGCCTAGTGAGTAAAGGCTTCAATAACAGCGCCGCCCAGGCAAATATCGTCCTGGTAAAACACGATGGATTGACCTGGCGTAACTGCCCGCTGGGGCTCGGCGAAGCTGACCCGGTAGCTGCCATTATCTTCCTCCAGTGTGCACTGTTGGTCGGGCTGGCGGTAGCGAACTTTTGCCGTGCAGTTCAAGGGTAGAGACGGGGAAGGAGAGTTGACCCAGTCTATGGTGCTGCAGGTAAGAGCGCCGGAAAACAACAGCGGATGATTGTTGCCCTGGACAACAATGAGAACATTCCTGTCCAGGTCTTTACCGGCCACGTACCAGGGATCCTCGGTCTTGTCTTTCTGGCCGCCAATACCCAGCCCCTGGCGTTGGCCAAAGGTATGAAACATGAGTCCTGCATGTTCCCCCAACACTTCACCTTCAGGCGTTTCGATATTGCCGGGTTGGGCAGGAATATAGGTTTCCAGAAAGTCCTTGAAGCGACGTTCGCCGATAAAACAAATACCGGTGCTGTCTTTCTTGTCATGGGTCACCAGACCATTGCTCTCGGCAAGGGCGCGGACCTCCTGTTTTTCCAGCTCACCAACTGGAAATAGCGTGCGGGCAATTTGGGCCGCGTTTACGGCACAGAGAAAATAGCTTTGGTCCTTGTTGGCATCCAGCCCCTTGAGCAAAAGGGTGTTGCCGTCCCGTTCTGTTTTGCGCACGTAATGTCCGGTGGCGATCATGTCGGCACCAAGATGCAGGGCGTATTCAAGAAAGGCTTTGAACTTGATTTCCCGGTTACACAGGATGTCAGGATTAGGGGTTCTGCCGGCACGGTACTCGGTCAGGAAATGTTCAAAAACGTTATCCCAGAACTCAGCGGCAAAGTTGGCACTGTGAAGTTTAATGCCCAGCTTTTTACAGACCTGGCTTGCATCGGCAAGATCCTCTTTGGCAGTGCAATACTCAGTACCATCATCTTCATCCCAGTTTTTCATGAACAGGCCTTCTACCTGGTATCCCTGTTCGAGTAAAAGCAGTGCTGCAACAGAGGAATCCACGCCTCCTGACATACCGACAATGATTTTTGTATCAGCCTTTGTGCTCATGTCATCTCACTGGCCTGGTCCAGGTAATGGGTGATGCAGTCCAGAGGTAGTCGTTTACCTGCCAGGTAATCCTCAATGGCTTTTAGCACCAGGGGACTGCGTGGCAGGAAGTTTCCTGTCATGAGTTGCTCCCGGGTCAACCAGTGCGCTGCAATGATGCCAGTATCCAGTGCTGCATCCTGGTCCTGTCTGTCCGGACGGGCAATAAAACAGTGCCTGACATAGGTAATACCATTGGGAGCTTTGTAGACATAAGTGCCAAGATAATCGGTCAGTGTGACATGCCAGGCAGTTTCTTCCAGAGTTTCACGCACTGCCGCGGCAAACAGGCTTTCCCCTTCATCGAGGTGGCCTGCTGGCTGATTGATTACAGTGCGGTCGCCATCAATTTCTTCCACGCATAGAAAGCGGCCGTCTTTCTCGACAACTGTGGCAACGGTGGTGTGAGCACTCCAGGTCATATTGCTGCTAATTTTAAAAAAGGCGCATCCTACCGGAATCCCCATATAAATGGAAAACACGGTGGTATAAAGGGATAATAACGTTTTCTCTCTCTTAACCTTAACTCTATGTCCAAACTAACTCATATTGATGACAGCGGGCAGGCCCGCATGGTGGACGTCGGCGCCAAAGATGTCACAGAACGAACAGCAACCGCAGAAGCTGTCATTGAAATGCAGGCTGACACTCTCAAACTGATTGTTGAAGGCGGTCATAAAAAGGGAGATGTATTTGCCGTGGCGCGCATTGCCGGCATTCAGGCGGCAAAAAAATGTGCCGATTTGATTCCACTGTGCCATCCATTAATGCTGAGCTCGGTAAATGTAGATCTGGAGGCCGACGATATTAACTCCCTGGTTCGAATCACTGCAACCTGCAAACTGGCCGGTCAAACGGGCGTGGAAATGGAGGCATTAACTGCAGCCTCGGTTGCCGCTTTAACAGTTTATGACATGTGCAAGGCAGTAGACCGGGCTATGGTAATACGCAGCGTTCAACTCCTGGAAAAAGCTGGCGGTAAGTCAGGCCATTACAAACGGGATAACCAGGGGTAGCTGTAATGATTGCTGTACATTATTTCGCCAGTATTCGGGAAAGCCTCGGACTCGATCATGAAACCTTTAATTTGCCAGAAGGTGTTACAACAGTAGGGCAATTAATCTCACACCTGGTGGAAAAAAATGGCAGTAACTGGGCAGAGGTCTTTGAGAACAAAACCATCATGATTGCGGTAAACCATGAAATGACGGATCGGGATACGACAATTGAAGAAGGTGATGAAGTGGCTTTTTTCCCTCCTGTGACCGGTGGTTAGAAACTGCTTATGAAAATTGCCATTCAACAGGAAGATTTTGACGTTGCAGATGAAGTGCGGCGACTACGCGATGAAAATCAAAATACCGGGGCAGTTGTCACATTCAGCGGTTTGGTACGCGAAACAGATGATGAGCGTAAAGTACAATCACTGACGCTGGAACATTATCCAGGTATGACAGAGACCAGCCTGGAAAAAATTATTCAGGAAGCTGAAGAGCGTTGGCCTATACAGGATGTCACTATTATTCATCGCATTGGTGAGTTGCAGGCAGGGGAGCAGATTGTTTTTGTTGCCGTTGCAGGTTTGCACAGGAAAGCGGCGTTTGCTGCGTGCGAATTTATAATGGACTTCCTGAAAACCAGAGCGCCCTTCTGGAAAAAATGCCGGGATGAACAGGGAGAAACCTGGGTAGAAGCCAAAGACTCAGATCTTGAGGCCAGCAAACGCTGGTAGGCTAACTAGTCAGAGTCTTGATTGTTTACACGTACTTCCTTGTATTCGCCTGGCGCAATACCATCGACTGACCACTCGCTAATTTGAACTCTCACCAGGCGCAGTGTCGGGAAGCCTGTAGCTGCAGTCATACGTCGAACTTGCCGATTTTTTCCTTCACTGAGTGTTAATTCTATCCAGCTGGTGGGGATATTCTTTCTTTCCCGAATGGGCGGCTCACGCGACCATAAATCCGGTTCACTGATCTCGGTGGCTGTGGCTGGCAGAGTGGGCCCATCCTTGAGGATTAAACCAGTGCGCAGTTTGTTCAGGGCTGCCTCGGTAATACTGCCTTCCACTTGCGCCCAGTAGGTTTTCTTCATTTTATTGGCAGGGTCACTGATCTGGTGCTGAAGTTTACCGTCACTGGTAAGCAAGAGCAGGCCTTCCGAATCACGATCAAGCCTGCCAGCAGCATACACATTGGTTAACGGAATATATTCACTCAAGGTAGCTCGCCCCGATTGATCGGTAAACTGGCTTAGTACACCGAAGGGCTTGTTAAATAAAATGAGTGTTGGCATGGCGATTCATGGCTGGATTTGTGTGTATTAAGTAGATGTAGTTTTTGGGGGAAGAAAAAGAATAGCCGGAAATTGCAAATATGGGATCAACACCCATATGGATACCGCATCCTGGAATATTAAGTATCAGAATGGAAACCAGGTTTACAAAATTTGTTCAGGGTAACCTTGTTCGAAAGTAACGTATTCAAGTACGTCATCCGAGCCCGGGTAAAATTTCCAGTTCAGGAATTTGCAGCTGAATCGTCTTCAGCATTTTCCTCTGGCTGGTCACTCTCCTGATCGCTCTTTGCAACTGTTTCAGCTTCACTAATGGGCGCTTCAGCACTTACTGCCTTTCCGTCCTCGCCTTGCGGAACGATATTGGCAGCATGCAATCCCTTTGGTCCCTCGATAATATCGAATGAAACAGTCTGACCTGCTTTTAATGTTTTATATCCTTCCATAGATATTGAAGAGTAGTGCGCGAATAAATCGTCACCCCCATCGTCGGGTAAAATAAAGCCAAAGCCTTTGGCGTTATTAAACCACTTCACTTGACCGGTACTCATCTCCGTTTACCCCTTCATTAAATCGGCATCAGAATTCGATCAAATTCCGCTAAATGCATAAAAACGTATAAACCCTTTTTTTTTGCTTGTCAAATGAATTGATGGGTAGACAGGCCCCGGCCAGGCTGGCGAGTTGCCTTATTCAGGGCTGAACAAGGCATCAGTTTTTTGAACTCGAACCGCTCTTGAATGAGAGAAACATGATATAGTTATTGCGCCTTTTGCTATTCAGCAACGCGGTATTTTTTGACTAAAGCTACCAGTAGTTTTAGCTTGAACCTAACCTGCAACGCCCTGTACTGAAACCAGAGTTTAAAATCAGAGCTTACAACCAACGCATTGATATCTATACAAAATATTTAACAGGAACCATGAAAGACAAGTACCCATTAATAATCAAAGGTCATAGCAAGGACGATGATGAGTCGCAGCGCGATGGCGGGCTTCGTGAAGCCCTCGCACCCGAAGAACTGAAAATTAAACCCCCGCCACTTTATCGGGTGGTACTGCTGAATGACGATTACACGCCAATGGAATTTGTGGTCGCTGTGCTGAGGAAATTTTTCGGCATGAATGTGGAAACAGCCACTCGTGTTATGCTCAAGGTGCACACGGAAGGCAAGGGAGTATGCGGTGTTTTCCCCCGGGAAATTGCTGAAACCAAGGCTGTTCAGGTCAATGATTATGCCAGGGAAGCGGAGCACCCATTGCTTTGTGATATCGAAGTGGAAGATGAAAATTAAGTATTAAATAGCAGGAAACAGGATTGCAAAATTTAAAGAAGTCTGGTCACCGGGTTTTTGATTGGCTAGTTAATTAACAGGATAGTGAAAGAGTCGGAATCATGTTTAGCAGAGAATTTGAAAACACACTGAACATCGCTGCCAATACGGCGCGCAGTAAGCTGCACGAATTTATTACCGTGGAGCATCTGCTACTTGCGCTTATTGATGATCCTTCCGCCAGAGAAATTCTGATTGCCTGTGATGCCGATCTTGAAGCCTTGCGCATGGATCTGCTGGATTACGTGGATACCCAGATTCCAATCATTGCCGAACCTGAAATTAATCCGGAGGTGGATCAGACCCTGGGTTTTCAACGCGTAATTCAGCGCGGCCTGTTTCATGTCCAGTCTTCCGGAAAAAGGGAAGTTACTGGCGCCAATGTCCTGGTCGCTATTTTTGGTGAAAAAGAAAGTCAGGCGGTTTATTTTCTCAGAAAGCAGGGTGTCTCCCGTGGCGATGTCGTCAACTTTATTGCCCATGGCACACCAAAAGCGCCAGGTATGAGTGAAGGCAGTGAAGCGGATGTTCAGGGCGACACGGCCGAGGGAGAAAAAGCACCGTCGCCTCTGGAAAGTTTTGCAACCAACCTGAATCTTGAAGCCGCTGCCGGCAGAATCGATCCGCTGATCGGTCGGGAAAAGGAAATAACCCGTCTCATCCAGGTGCTTTCCCGTCGCCGTAAAAACAACCCGCTGTTTGTCGGTGAAGCCGGAGTTGGTAAAACCGCAATTGCAGAAGGCCTGGCCAAACATATTGTGGAAGGCCTTGTTCCGGATGTGCTCAAGGACAGTGTTATCTATTCTCTGGATATGGGCTCGCTCCTGGCAGGCACCAAATACCGTGGCGATTTTGAAAAACGTTTCAAGGCCTTGCTGGCAGATCTCGACAAGCAAGAGCATGCCATTTTATTTATTGATGAAATTCATACCATCATAGGCGCAGGCGCGGCCTCCGGTGGCGTCATGGATGCATCCAACCTGCTCAAACCTATTCTTGCGTCCGGCAAGCTGCGCTGTATCGGTTCAACCACGTATAACGAATACCGGGGTATTTTTGAAAAGGACAGGGCCTTGTCACGCCGTTTCCAGAAAATCGATATCGAAGAGCCTGATGTGGAAACCACTTACCAGATTCTCAAGGGCCTCAAATCCCGTTATGAAGAGCACCATGACCTGCGTTTTACCGACAAGGCCCTGAAAGCAGCTTCGGAAATGGCAGATCGTTATATCAATGACCGTTTTATGCCTGACAAAGCCATTGATGTAATTGATGAAGCCGGGGCCTACCAGCGCCTGCAGCCAGAAAACAAACGCAAGAAACTAATCCAGGTGGGTGATATTGAGCGAGTCATTTCCCAGATTGCCCGTATTCCCACGAAAAGTGTCTCGGCGTCTGACAAGAGCCAGCTCAAGGATCTGGAAAAGAATCTCAAGCTGGTGGTGTTTGGTCAGGACCCTGCTATTGAAGCCCTGGCTTCTTCCATCAAACTTTCCCGCGCTGGCCTGAAAGAAGGCGAGAAGCCTATAGGCTCATATCTCTTTGCCGGACCTACAGGCGTTGGTAAAACTGAAGTGACCCGGCAATTGGCCAAGATTCTTGGTGTTGAACTGGTGCGCTTTGATATGTCGGAATATATGGAACGTCATACCGTATCGCGGCTGATTGGCGCGCCGCCAGGATATATTGGCTTTGATCAGGGTGGCCTGTTGACAGAGTCAGTAGCCAAGAATCCCCATTGTGTCCTGCTACTTGATGAAATCGAAAAAGCCCACCCCGATGTGTTCAACCTGCTGCTGCAGGTAATGGACCACGGCACCTTGACCGATAACAACGGCCGCAAGGCAGATTTCCGCAACATAATATTGATCATGACCACCAATGCTGGTGCCCAGGAAATGAGCAGGGCTTCTATCGGCTTTACCCAGCAGGATCACACCAGCGACGCAACGGAAGTGATCAAGCGCGCCTTTACACCAGAGTTTCGTAATCGCCTTGATGCCACTATCCAGTTTGATTCACTGGATCCAGATGTCATTCGCACTGTCGTGGACAAGTTCCTGGTGGAATTGCAGGTGCAACTGGATGACAAGAAAGTTTCCCTGCAGGTGGATGATGATGCCATAGACTGGTTTGTTACCAATGGCTACGACAGGTCAATGGGTGCACGTCCGATGTTGCGACTGGTTCAGACCAAGATCAAGAAACCACTCGCCGAAGACATCCTGTTTGGCAAACTGGTCAATGGTGGTGAAGTGCAGGTTAGCGTTGTTGATAATGACATCAGCCTGAATATTCACGAAACCGATAAAGGGAAGTCGGGGAGTGATGCCGATAAGGAGAAGGCTGAAAGCTAAAATTTGATATAGGAGCAAGGAGCAGGGAGCAAGGAGCAAGGGAAAGACCCTTGGCTGACAATTAAAAAGATACTGTTTTAACAAGGCGGCTGGGTATATATCCAGCCGCTTTTTTTATGGGGGAAAGTGTTAGCGGGCGCGGTAGGTGATGCGACCTTTGCTGAGGTCGTAGGGGGTCAACTCTACGGTGACCTTGTCACCGGTCAGGATGCGAATGTAGTTCTTGCGCATTTTGCCAGAAATATGTGCAGTAACTACGTGGCCGTTTTCAAGCTTCACGCGGAACATGGTGTTGGGCAGCGTGTCGATGACTTCGCCTTCCATTTCTATCTGGTCTTCTTTGGGCATTTAAAACCTGTTGGTGTCAATTTGAAGCGCAGCATTGTGCCCGAAACAGTTACAAGGTACAAGTTACAAGGTACAAGCGCTTATTGTAATTATTGGGTCGCCGGGTGTTTTGTACCTTGTATCTTTGACCTTGTACCTGATCGAATCATGTCAACCGTATCCATCTCTGATTCAGTAGCAGTTCAATCGGTCGATACTGAAGTTTGTAGTTCATCTTTTCGCAGTCGCGTATCCAGTAACCCAGATACACGTAAGGCAGGTTGCGGCGGCTGGCTTCTTCTATTTGCCAAAGGATGGCGTAGTTGCCCAGTGAGCGTTTCTGCTGATTGATGTCGTAGAAGGTATAAACAGCCGACAAGCCATTGCTGAGCATGTCGGTAATCATTACGGCAATCAAGGTGTCACCTTCACTCACCCGGTAAAACAGTGTGGACTCACAATTCTGAACCAGGAAGCTTTCGAATTGCTCCCGGGTAGCGGGGTACATATCGCCATCCCGGTGGCGCGTATTGATGTAGGTTTCGTAAAGCATGTAGTACTCATCGCTGCCAATGCTATCCACTTGTTCAATCCTGAGATCTTCATTGCGTTTGAGAATGCGGCGATAGCGCTTGTTGGGCGTGAAGCGATCGACCACGACGCGACAGGCAACACAGTGCTGGCAATGGGAACAGTGGGGGCGGTACATATGGGCACCGCTGCGGCGAAAACCGATTTCAGACAGATGCGTATGAAATTCGGTGGTGACCGGGTATTCCGGGTCAATAAACAGGGTGCGCGCTTCTTCACCCGGCAGGTAGCTGCAGGGATGCGTTTGCGTGGTGAACAGCTTGATGTCTTTCAGCGAGGTCATGGCTGAAGGGTGCTTGGTATATGTCTCAAATTCAATGGCTTAATGCACAATTTCTAAGGCTATTGTAATGGCCAGTGTTTTCTATTGCGACCATAATCCGCGTTAACTGGGAGCCAGGTCAAAAATTCCTTGCGTGGTATTTCCCTGGCACCAAAGCTGGCCAGGAAGGGGCTGCTCACCTGGCAGTCGATCAGGTGGTAATCCAGTTGAGCCAGTTTTTTTACCATGGTCACAAAGGCGATTTTCGATGCATTATCGCGGTGGCTGAACATGGATTCACCAAAGAAAACCGGTCCTATGGCCAGCCCATAAAGTCCACCAACCAGTTCCTCTTCCTCCCACACCTCCATGGAATGTGCTATCCCCAATGCATGTAAGGCGCAATAGGCGTCCACCATCTCGGTGGTAATCCAGGTGTTATCGGAATAGGGGCGTTTGCCGGAACAGGCGATCACCACCTCCCGAAACGCACTATCACTGGTGAGGCGGAAAGGGTGGTTTTTGAGGGTGCGGGTGAGGCTGCGACTGATATGCAGTTCATCGGGAAACAGCACCATCCGCGGATCCGGTGTCCACCACAGAATAGGCTGGGTTTGCTCATACCAGGGAAAGATGCCTTTGCAGTAAGCCTCAAGCAGACGCTGTGGTTCGAGACTGCCACCAGCGGCCAGCAGGCCATTGGGCTCTACCAGGGCAGAGTCTGGATCGGGAAATTCAAAATCCTCTTCGTTCAGCCAGGGAAGTGAGGACATCAGGCAATGACCTGGCGCTTAGGCCAGATCATCCAGGTATTTCTCTGCATCCAGGGCTGCCATACAACCAAAACCCGCAGAAGTGACGGCCTGACGGTAAATATGGTCAGCCACGTCACCAGCAGCGAATATGCCGGGAATACTGGTCTGGGTAGCATTGCCACTGATGCCGGAGTGGATCTGGATATAACCGTTTTCCATGTCCAGCTGGCCGGCAAAGATATCGGTATTGGGCTTGTGGCCTACGGCAATGAAAACCGCGCTGAGATCTATCTCCCGGGTGCTGTCATCCACGGTACTTTTGATACGCATGCCACTGACTTCGCCATCCTGGCCAAGCACTTCGTCCAGTTCATGGTTCCATTGGATGGTGACATTAGCGTTTGCCTCTTTCTCAAACAGTTTGTCCTGGAGGATTTTCTCGGCCCGCAGGGCATCCCGACGATGTACCAGAACCACCTCGCTGGCAATATTGGACAGATACAGGGCTTCTTCCACGGCTGTATTGCCACCCCCTATAACGGCGACCTTCTGCGCCTTGTAAAAAAAGCCATCGCAAGTGGCGCAGGCGCTGACACCGCTACCCATGTATTTTTCTTCTGATTCCAGGCCCAGATACTGGGCAGAGGCGCCCGTGGCAATGATCAGGGCATCACAGGTGTACTCGCCCACGTTGCCGGTCAGGCGGAAGGGGCGTTGGGATAAATCGGTCTTATCAATATGGTCAAAAATTATATTAGTATCAAAGCGTTCCGCATGATTCTTCATCCTTTCCATTAAGTCTGGACCTAGTAAACCTTCGACATCCCCGGGCCAGTTATCCACCTCTGTGGTGGTGGTGAGTTGGCCACCCACCTCCATGCCGGTAATGACGACAGGTTCAAGGTTGGCCCTGGCTGCATAGACTGCAGCGGTATAGCCGGCGGGGCCGGAGCCCAGAATGATCAGGCGGTGATGTTGCGTATCGCTCATGGATGCTTGTTTCCTGGTTGAGAGGGGTTTGCTGATGTGCCCAGATATCTGCTCTCCGGGGCCGTTTTTCAAGGGCATCTATGTTATTGAAAAAACTGCCGAATAAAAAGCCAAAAATATTGCCAATAATCGCCTATATGGGCAAATATGGCTAAAAAAGCCCCAAGATATGGGGAGTACAGGCTATACAAAGAGTGACACAATCAGCTGACTATGGGTTACAATAGCGGCTGTTCTACCGGGCTGTTTTCCAATAGTAAGAATCAGTTCGGGACATCGTCATGCCAGGTAGTCGATAATTCGACAGGCAAGACAGGTTATTCAATCTCTGGATTGACAATTTTGAGCAGGATAGAACTGCAGCTTTGAGTAAGAAAACCCCAAAAACCTCTCCCGCAGAGGAACATGCTGTCACCCTGAAGACCCTGTTCCTGAAAGAAGGGTTGATGATACTTTTCCTGGCCATCGGGTTGTACCTGTTCCTGGCCATTAATTCCTATTCGCCTGTGGATCCAGGTTGGTCACGCACCGGTGATCCCAATAATATTGCCAATGCCGTGGGTCGCAGTGGTGCCTGGATTTCCGACGTGCTCTTGTTGCTCTTTGGCTACCTGGCTTACCTGTTTCCCATATTTCTGGGCTACAGGGCCATGGTTATTTTCCGCCAGCGGCGTGAAAGTCATGACTGGTCATGGGAACTCTTTGCACTGAGGGCAGTTGGAGTCATTTTGACTTTAATCGGTGCTGCCACTCTGGCTACCCTGCATTTCGATACCAACCTGTCCAATAGTGCCGGAGGTTTACTTGGCACTACCATTGCCGGGATTGCGCTGCCTTCTTTCGATCTGGTGGGTACGACGCTTATTTTCCTGACCATGCTGATACTCGGAATCACCCTGGCCACAGGTTTGTCCTGGCTGGCAATGGTTGATGGTACGGGACGTTATTGCCTGCTTGCCTATAACACGCTCGGCGAGCGCTGGCAGCATTGGCAGGAAGCACGGCGGGAAAAGGCAGAGACCGAACGTATTGTCCGGCAGCGCAAGGAATCGCTCGATCATTTTGTGGAGAAAGAAAAGAAACGCAAGAAGCCTATCGAGATTGCCCCGGTGCGTCAGGCGCCAAAAGAACCCAGCAAGCGCGTACAGAAGGAGAAGCAGGGCAAGCTGTTCGAAACCAAGTCGGTTGGCGAGCTGCCACCGATATCTCTGCTGGATGAATGGGGCAACCAGCCCCGGGTCGGCTATTCCAAGGATGCACTGGAAGCCATGTCCAAGTTGCTGGAAATCAAGCTGCGCGATTTCGGTATTGAAATTGAAGTAGAGGCCATCAATCCCGGCCCGGTCATTACCCGTTTTGAAGTGCAGCCTGCACCCGGTGTCAAAGTCAGCCGTATCAGCAACCTGGTCAAGGATCTGGCCCGTTCCCTGGCGGTGACCAGTGTGCGCGTGGTGGAAGTGATAGCCGGCAAAACCGTTATAGGTATCGAGATTCCCAATGAATCCAAGGAATTAATCCAGTTGGGACAGGTCCTGTCATCGCCTGAATTCGACAATGCCCGTTCACCGATCAGCGTTGCCCTTGGTCATGACATTGGTGGCAACCCGGTAGTGGTGGACCTGGCAAAAATGCCACACCTGCTGGTCGCTGGTACCACCGGCTCTGGTAAGTCAGTGGGCATCAACGCCATGATTCTGAGCATCCTGTTCAAGTCCAGTCCCAAGGAAGTGCGCCTGATCATGATAGATCCAAAAATGCTGGAGCTGTCTATCTACGATGGCATTCCGCATTTGCTGACACCGGTAATTACCGATATGAAAGATGCGGCTAATGGTTTGCGTTGGTCGGTCGCGGAAATGGAACGGCGTTACAAGCTGATGTCTGCCATGGGTGTGCGTAACCTGGCCGGTTTTAACAAGAAGGTCAGTGATGCAGCCAAGGCCGGTACCCCGCTGGTCGATCCCCTGTGGAAACCGGATCCCTTGTCTGAAGTGGATGAGGCCGATCAGGTGCCTGATGATCTGGAGGAATTGCCGCAGATCGTGGTCATCGTGGACGAACTGGCCGACATGATGATGGTGGTCGGCAAGAAGGTCGAAGAATTGATTGCCCGTATTGCCCAGAAGGCCAGGGCGGCAGGTATCCATCTCATTCTGGCAACCCAACGTCCGTCTGTGGATGTACTGACCGGACTCATCAAGGCCAATATCCCGACGCGGCTTTCCTTCATGGTGCAGAGCAAAGTGGATTCGCGCACCATTCTGGGCGAGGGTGGTGCTGAGCAATTGCTGGGCCACGGGGATATGTTGTTTTTACCCCCGGGTGAGGGCATGCCTCACCGCATTCACGGTGCCTTTGTGTCGGATGATGAAGTGCATCGTGTGGTAGCGGCCTGGAAGGAACGGGGAGAGCCCAATTATATTGAAAGCATCACCTCTGATTCGTCTGGTAACGGTGTTCCCGGTCTGTCACAAGAAGGCGGAGGGGATGGCGCTGAGGAAGATGATGCCCTTTATGACGAGGCCGTGCAGTTTGTCACCCAAACTCGCAAGGCATCCATCTCAGCCGTACAACGCAAACTGCGCATCGGTTACAACAGGGCAGCGCGCATGATCGAGGCCATGGAAATGGCCGGCGTGGTCTCTGAAATGGGCACTAATGGCAATCGCGAAGTTATTGCGCCGCCACCGGTAAGTGATTAAGCCTGACGTAAGCTTCCGCTTGTGATAATTCTGTCCTGGGGCACGGCGTGCCGTGTCAACCAAATGTCCTGTAGAATCCAGCCTGCTATGAAGAAATCTGTAACCCTGACAATTTGCCTGTTGATCTTCCCTGTTCTGGTGTATTCCCAGGACGCGTCTGATGCATCCCGGCAAAACCAGGAAGCCGCGCAGCAACTGGCGGATATGCTTCAGGACATGCGCACACTAAGTGCGACGGTGGAAGTATTAACCCTGGGACAGGATGGTCGGGAGATCCAGGAATCTGAATCGCGCCTGATCATGCAAAAGCCGGATCATTTCTCCTGGGAAACCCTGTCTCCCTATGCGGATTTGATGCTCACTGATGGTAAGCGTATCTGGCGGGTGGAATATGATCTGGACCAGGTCACCATAGAACCATTCAGCGATGACGTCAGTCGCACTCCAATATTGCTTTTAAATGGTGATGCCAATGCCATTGCCGAGACCTATACCGTGTCAGCATCGGCCATGGGGTCGGATGCAGGCAGCATCCAGGGCTTTATTCTTTATCCCAGCACCCCGGACAATCTGTTTGAGCGTCTCAGCCTGACGTTTGACGACAGGGTTTTGCAAGAGATGCAGTTCGAGGACAGCCTGGGTCAAAAAACCAGTCTTACCTTCATTGACCCGGAAGTAAATGGTGTCATAGATCCAGAGGTGTTTGTCTTTCATATGCCCGAGGGCCTGGAATTAATCGACAACACCGGCGAATAAGGCAGGTGCCGTGACCCTTTCTTTATTCCAGCAAGGTGCCAATAGCTACCAACCTCTGGCAGCCGTCATGCGCCCGCGCACCCTGGAGGAGTTTTCTGGTCAGGAACACATCATTGCTCCGGGCAAACCCCTTTACGAAGCAGTGACAGCCGGCATTCCCCATTCGATGATTTTGTGGGGGCCGCCCGGTACAGGGAAAACCACGCTGGCAAAAATCATTGCCAATGCCTGCGAAGCACACCTGGAATCGCTCTCGGCAGTGCTTAGCGGAGTAAAAGAGATTCGTGAAGCGATCACGCGTGCCAAGGAAGAGCGCGACGTACGCGGGCGTCTTACCATTTTGTTTGTTGATGAAGTGCATCGTTTTAACAAGTCACAACAGGATGCCTTCCTGCCCCATATCGAAGACGGCACCGTCATCTTCATCGGCGCTACCACGGAAAACCCTTCCTTTGAACTGAACAATGCCTTGTTGTCCCGCGCCCGTGTGTATGTGCTGAAAAGTCTTACAGAAAATTCCCTGTACAGGATTATTGAAGAAACCCTGGCAGATAAAGAAAGGGGCCTGGGCAAACTGGCAATTACTTTAGGCGATGAACAAAAACAGATGCTTGCCCGCGCCGCCGACGGTGACGCCCGACGCGTGTTGAACCTGCTTGAGGTAGCACTGGATCTGTTCGATAAAAACTCTGATGGCATCCTGACTCTGTCTGCTGATTCTCTTGCCCAGGTTGTGCAAGGCAATGCCAAGCGTTTTGATAAAGGCGGTGATTCTTTTTACGAACAGATTTCGGTATTGCATAAAGCAGTGCGTGGATCTTCCCCCGATGGGGCCTTGTATTGGTTGTGCCGCATGCTTGATGGTGGCTGCGACCCGCTGTATATCGCCAGACGTGTGGTGCGTATGGCCAGTGAAGATATTGGCAATGCGGATCCCCGTGGCCTACAACTGGCTCTGAATGCCTGGGACGTCCAACAACGGCTAGGCAGCCCTGAAGGGGAGTTGGCCATTGCGCAGGCCATCGTCTTTCTGGCTTGCGCACCAAAAAGCAATGCCGTGTATTCCGCCTTTAACCAGGCCATGGCAACGGTTAAATCGACGCCGGATTATGAGGTTCCCCTGCATGTAAGAAATGCCCCGACAGACTTGATGAAGGACATGGACTACGGCAGGGAGTATCGCTATGCTCACGACGAACCCAATGCCTACGCGGCAGGCGAAAATTATTTTCCTGAGGAACTGAAAGACACGCAGTTTTATCATCCTACGGATCGCGGACTGGAAGAGAAGATCAAAGAGAAACTGGAATACTTTCGGGGTCTGGATGAGGCCAGTGCAGATAAAAGATACGAATAGAGACACAGGAAAACGGATGCAGGATGCAGGATGCAGGAGGCAGGATGCAAGAAGAAATGATTGGCTATCGGAGTGTCACTGCTATTCAAATGTTCTTTCAGGTTCAGGAATTATATAGAGCAAGAAAAATTCCTCTTGCATCCTGTCTCCTGCATCCTTCATCCTTTTAAAAAATGAATTTAAGGCATAAAAAATGACTTATTTGGCTGTAGCCTTCGGCGGCGCCCTTGGTGCCATGTCCCGTTACTGGGTGTACAACGCCTTTGTGAAAAGCATAGACAGCATGTTTCCCTGGGCGACCTTGACCGTAAATATTCTGGGCTCTTTTCTGATTGGTGTTGCTTTTGTGCTTATCACCGAGCGCACGGAATTCGGGCCCGAGATGCGTGGTGTTATTACGGTGGGCTTTCTGGGTGCATTCACTACCTTTTCCACCTTTTCCATGGATACGCTTGGGCTGATTGAGCAGGGACAGTTAAGCAGTGCGCTTCTCTACGTGCTCAGCAGCGTTCTCGTCTGTATAATTGCCGCCTGGCTTGGCCTGACATTCTCGCGGGTGCTTTTTTAAACCCGCTTACACCTCATACTTTATTAGTTGGAATTAACATGCTTGATCCGAAGTGGGTACGCACGGAACCGGAAACCGTTGCGCAATTATTAAAAAAGAAAGGCTATAACCTGGACGTGGCTCTGGTCACTGCCCTGGAAGCCAAGCGCAAGACTTTGCAGGTGGACACAGAAGGCCTGCAGAACGAGCGCAATACCAAGTCAAAAAACATTGGCGCGGCGAAAGCCTCTGGTGCCGATATTGCCCCTTTGCTAGCTGAAGTGGATACGCTCAAGTCTGCGCTGCAGGAAAAAGAAGCCGAGCTCGACCAGATTGCCCGTGAGTTGGAAACAATTCTTCATGGCGTGCCCAATATTCCGGATGAACGCGTCCCGGAAGGAAGTGATGAAGCTGACAACCAGGAGGTGCGTCGCTGGGGTGAGCCGCATACTTTTGATTTTGAGGTCAAAGATCACGTCGAACTGGGGGAAGCCGGAAACAGCCTGGATTTCACCACAGCGACCAAAATCACCGGTTCCCGCTTTGCCGTCATAAAGGGAGAGGTAGCGAGACTGCATCGCGCCCTGGTCCAGTTCATGCTCGATACCCATACAGGCGAACACGGCTATACGGAAGTGAACGTGCCCAACATGGTCAATGCGGACTCTGCCTATGGCACTGGCCAGTTGCCCAAGTTTGAGGAAGATCTGTTCAAGCTCACCGACGAACGTGGGTTTTACCTGATTCCGACCGCGGAAGTGCCGGTTACCAATTTCGTGCGTGATGAGATCGTGGATGCCAAAGCCATGCCGATGAAATTTGCCTGCCATTCGCTCTGCTTTCGCAGTGAAGCGGGCAGCTATGGCAAGGACACCCGCGGCATGATTCGCCAGCATCAATTTGAAAAAGTGGAACTGGTGCAACTGGTCAGACCGGAGGAGTCTAAACAGGCTCATGAAGATCTGACTAGTCATGCCGAAGCAATTTTGCAGAAACTGAATCTGCCATACCGTGTAGTTATTCTGTGCGGTGGCGATCTGGGTTTTTCTGCCGAGTTGACCTATGACATCGAAGTCTGGTTGCCGGGTCAGGATACCTATCGGGAAATTTCTTCCTGCAGTAACTTTGGTGATTTCCAGGCGCGGCGTATGCAGGCGCGTTGGCGCAACCCGGACACAGGCAAGCCGGAATTGCTTCACACCATTAACGGTTCCGGTCTGGCCGTAGGGCGTACCCTGATTGCAGTGCTGGAAAATTATCAGAATGCTGATGGCAGCATCACGGTTCCTGATGCCCTGAGACACTACATGGGTGGTGCAATCTCCATCCTCAATACCTGATTCGGGTAAACCCTGACCATGGACTACCTGCCGATATTCATGCGCATCTCCGGCAAGCAAGTGCTTGTGGTCGGAGGCGGGCAGGTAGCCCTGCGCAAGGTCGCCATGCTCTTGCGTGCCGGTGCAAATATTCGCCTGGTCGCTACCGATATAGAGCCGGCTTTAAAACAACTGTTAAACCAGGAAGGCCATGAAATCCTGCACCGGGGGTTTCAGGCCGAGGATGTATCCGGCGTTAGCCTGGCAATAGCCGCGACAAACGATGCCGCAGTGAACAGGGCGGTGTTCGATGAAGCGCGCGCCCGTCACTTGCCCGTGAACGTGGTAGATAACCCCGAACTGTGTGACTTTATTTTCCCCTCCATTGTTGATCGCTCCCCCATTGTTGTAGCGGTATCCTCCAGCGGCAAATCCCCCATGCTGGCGCGCCTGTTACGCGCGCGTCTTGAGACTTTCATCCCCTCCGGTTATGGCAAGCTGGCAACGCTATTGGGTGAGTACCGGGAAAAAGTCAAAGCAGCGATACCTATCATGGGTGTACGCATGCGTTTCTGGGAAAAGATTCTTGGCGGGCCAGTTGCTGAACAAATGCTGGCTGGTAAAGATGCGCAGGCTTTGCAGTTACTGGATGCCGCCCTGGAAAACGCAGACCAGGTGGCAGCAAGTGGCGAAGTGTACCTGGTTGGCGCCGGTCCTGGCGATCCGGACCTGCTAACCTTCAGAGCACTGCGTCTGATGCAGCAAGCCGATGTGGTTTTGTATGACCGCCTGGTGACTGAAGAAATTCTGCACATGTGTCGCCAGGATGCGGAAAAAATCCATGTGGGTAAACAACGTAAAAATCACACCATGCCCCAGGAAGATATTAGTCACATGCTGGTAGAACTGGCCCGTGAAGGCAAACGTGTATTACGCCTGAAAGGCGGCGACCCCTTTATCTTTGGCCGCGGCGGTGAAGAAATAGAAGAGCTGGCAGAAGCCAGCATTCCCTTCCAGGTAGTCCCAGGCATAACCGCGTCTTCCGGTTGTGCCTCCTATGCAGGCATTCCACTGACACACCGTGACTATTCCCAGTCAGTGCGCTTTGTTACAGGGCATTTAAAAAATGATACCTGCGATCTGGATTGGTCATCCCTGGTACAGGGCGAACAAACCCTGGTGTTTTATATGGGCCTGATTGGTCTGCCCATTATTTGTAAAGAACTGATCAAACACGGCATGGACAAAGACAAAGCTATTGCCCTGATCCAACAAGGCACCACCCCCAATCAAAAAGTGTACACGGGAACCCTGACCACCATGCCGGACATCATTGCCAATAATGAGGTGCAGGCACCTACGCTTATTATTGTTGGGGATGTGGTGAAGCTGCATGATAAGTTGAAGTGGCAGTGAAGAGTGTCGAGTGGCGAGTGACGAGTGGCGAGAAAGTTTGACACTCGCCACTCGCCACTCGTATCTCATAAAGTGAAGGACATTGGTTATAATTCTAAGATAATCAAAATAGGGAGGTTTGTTATGTCAGATTCAATGAATATCAGTGGAATCGGCCAGATCGCCATTGCCATCTCTGACCTGGAAGAATCCGTTTATTTCTACGAAAAGATACTCAAACTGGAAAAGCTGTTTGATGTGCCGCCCAACCTGGCCTTTTTTAATTGTGGCGGGGTGCGCCTGATGCTCACCACTTTGCAGGGGCCGGAAACGGATCACAAGACCTCCATCATTTATTACAAGATCACAGCAATTGAAACGATCTTTGATGAACTGAAATCGTTGCAGGTGGGTATTGAACGTGCGCCCGGCATGGCGGCCAAAATGGAAGACCACGAGTTGTGGATTGGTTTTATCCGCGATCCGGATGGCAACCTGGTCGGACTGATGGAAGAAAAGCCCTTAACTGAGTAGTAAATTCCTATGAAAGAGATCAACTGGACGAAGTTCTCTGCACTCTCTGAAGTATTCAGCTCGTTGGCTATTGTAGTCACGCTGATTTATCTTGCCATACAAACCCAGCAAACCAACGAAGCCTTGCTTGCGAATTCGAGGAAGGCAACCATGCAGGCTGATCTGGAATTTATCAGTGCGGTTATAAGCAGTCCGGAAGCGTTTGCAAATTTGCAGGCACCAATAGCTGAGCTATCCATAGAAGAATTTCTGCAAATGAGAAATACCTTTGTCGGCATGGTAAGAATTAGAGAGTTTGTCTGGTTTCAATATCAAAACGGTATTCTTGATGATAATACCTTCCGCAGTTACATGGCGCCAATGTCACGTTGGCTTCAATGGGAAGGCGCTCATGAATCATGGCTGGAATTTAAAGAGGAGATGGATCCGGAGTTTGTGGCCTATATAGATCAACGCCTGGAAGAATCTGAATAAGATGTCTGACCACTCTATCCCCACAATCAGGGAAGCTACCGCCAAAGACGTGTCACTCATCCTGCATTTTATAAACGGCCTGGCCGAATATGAAAAGCTGCCCCATGAAGTGGAAACCAACGAAGCCATGATTGCGGACACCTTGTTTGGTGCGTCCCCAAAAGCATTTTGCTTGTTGTGTGAAATCGATGATGACCCCGTGGGCTTCGCCATTTACTTCTATAACTATTCCACCTGGAAAGGAAAGTATGGCATCTACCTGGAAGACCTGTTCGTGTCTCCAGAACATCGCGGCAAGGGCGCCGGCAAAGCCTTGCTCATTCATATCGCCGGTATCGCCGTGGCCAATGACTGTGGCCGTTTCGAATGGAGTGTGCTTGACTGGAATACCCCGTCTATCGAGTTTTACAAATCGCTCGGCGCGCGACCCATGGATGGCTGGGATATTTATCGGGTTGACGGGGAGGCATTAGAAAAGCTTGCGGGAACTGCAGTGGCGAGTGACGAGTGACGAAAATCGAGATACAAGATACAAGAAAGTGACTTTCCCAAATAATATTTGCAGAATTAATCAAGAAATAAACACACTATGAATTTTTCAGAATACGCCGATCAGATCAAAGCCCTTGGCCGGGAAATCAGCCTTGATGCGCTTAAGGGAACGCGGGCCATTATTGAGCCACTTGTTCCCGACAATTTTCTGGATGGCATTACCGTCAAACGGGATATTGCCTACGGGAAGCATGAGCGTCATCGCCTGGATGTCTTCACCGGGGATAAGCAGGAAGGCTTGAAACCTGTGCTGCTCTTTATTCACGGCGGCGGTTTTATTTCTGGCGACAAGCATACTCAGGGCAATCCCTTTTATTCCAACATAGCGGCCTGGGCAGTGAACAATGGTTTTGCCGGAGTCAACATGACCTACCGCCTGGCACCGGAGCATCAATGGCCGTCCGGGATTGAAGATATCCGTTCTGCGGTGGAGTGGATTCAAACCGAAGGGGAGAATTTTGGCCTGGATGCAGAGGCTATTTTCCTGATGGGTCAATCTGCTGGTGGTGCGCATACGGCAGGCTACCTGGCTCACCCTGAAGTCTATGACAATGCCAGGCATGGCTTGAAGGGCGCCATCCTGTTGTCGGCGGTCTATGACTTCGTCGCCATGCCCAGTTCAGAGAAGGAGCAGGCCTACCTGGGCGAGGATGAGTCGCTGTACTACGCACGCTCGTCCCTGGAAGGCTTGCTGGAGTGCGATATTCCCTTGCTAGTGAGCATGGCCGAATACGATCCGCCAGCATTCCAGGCCCAGACCCTGCAATTCATCAATGCCTGGCAGGGCAAATATGGAAAAGTACCCTGGTTCGTGCATATGCTGGGGCAGAATCATCTTTCCGTGGCCTTGTATCTGGGGCTTGAAGGGGATTTGTTGGCGCCGCAACTGAAAAGATTTATTGAAGAACATGCCTGAAATGCGGCAGGTACAAGATCAAAGGTACAAGGTACAAAAACCTGATACTTTCTGCTTGTACCTTGTATCTTTGATCTTGTACCTGGAAAAATGATCTTCATTTCATCCAAACTCCAACTCGCTGACCATGAAATAGAATTCAGCGCCATTACGGCGAGTGGGCCGGGCGGTCAGCACGTCAATAAAACCAGCAGTGCCATTCAGCTGCGTTTTGATATCCACAACTCGTCATTGTCCAGGGCAATTAAACAGCGTTTACTGGCTCGACAGGACAGTCGTATTAGCAAGGATGGCATCCTCGTTATCAAGTCCCAGGAAGGGCGCAGCCAGTTACGCAACAAGGAAGAAGCCATTGAACGCCTGAAAGAGATTATTCTCGCCGCCTCAGTGGTGCCGCGAAAACGCATCCCCACCAAACCCCGCAAGGGCGCCGTACAGAAGCGGCTTGACACCAAAACCAAGAAGGGCAGAACCAAACAGCTGCGCAAGCCTATTCGGGATGAATGAAAAAGGGATGCAGGAGACAGGAGACAGGATGCAAGAGGAGGGCCTTTTGCTTCAGTAGTTCAATCATCACTATTTTTTAAAGTTGAAGTACTGTTAAATTTACTCTCAGGCATGAAAAAATCTTCTTGCATCCTGTCTCCTGTAACCTGCATCCGACCCTCTTTGTGCGTATAATTCAGACACTTCTCAAGCATTGGAAAAGCAGTTGTAGCTCATGACAGAGATCCGCACCCGCATCGCCCCGTCACCCACCGGGGATCCTCACGTTGGCACTGCCTATATCGCGCTATTTAATATGTGCTTTGCCCGTCAAATGGGCGGCAAGTTTATTCTGCGCATCGAGGATACCGACCAGGCTCGCAGCACCCAGCAATCCGAACAGGACATACTCGATTCCCTGCGCTGGCTGCATCTGGATTGGGATGAAGGCCCGGACAAGGGCGGTCCCTGTGGTCCCTACCGACAAAGTGAGCGCGGCGATATCTATAAGGAACATGCCGCCAGGTTGATTGAAAGCGGGAGTGCTTTTTACTGCTTCTGTACCGAAGAGCGCCTGAACAACTTGCGCAAGGAGCAGCAGGAAAACAAACAGCAGCCGGGTTATGACGGCCATTGCCAGGCCCTGACCCTGGATCAGGTCAAGGACAACCTCGACAGGAAAGTACCCCACGTGATCCGCATGCACAAACCACGCAGGGGCACCTGTGTGGTGAAGGATATGTTACGTGGTGAGATCGAAATCGACTGGGATCAGGTGGACATGCAAATCCTGGTCAAATCCGATGGTATGCCCACTTACCACCTGGCCAACGTGGTGGATGACCACCTGATGGGCATTACCCACGTCATCCGCGGCGAAGAATGGATCAATTCCGCCCCCAAGCACCTGAAACTCTACGAATACTTCGGCTGGGAGCCGCCGGTACTGATTCATATGCCTTTGTTAAGAAATGCGGACAAAAGCAAGCTCAGCAAGCGCAAGAATCCCACTTCCATTGGCTATTACCAGAAAATGGGTTATCTCAGCGAAGCCGTCGTCAATTACCTGGGCATGATGGGCTGGACCATGCCATCAGAAGAGGGAAAAGAGGCGGAAGAGCTGTTCAGTGTCCAGGACATGATAGACAACTTCGATATCAGCCGTGTGTCACTGGGCGGACCGGTCTTCGATACTGAAAAACTGGACTGGCTTAATGGCCGCTATTTACGCGAAAAACTCAGTGACGAGGAGTTTATCCAGCGTTTTGGCGAATGGGCCTTCAATCCAGAAACCATGCACGCCATTGTGCCACTCATCAAGCAAAGGGTAGAGCGCTTCTCCGACGTCGCGCCCCTGGCGGGCTTCTTTGTCAGCGGCATGCCAACCATTAGCGAATCCGATTTTGATCACAAAGTGCTCAATTCCGAAGACCAGGTGAAAATCCTGCAGTTTATCGCCTGGGCAGTAGAAACCTTGCCCGAATGGCACCGCGATCGCCTCGAAACCCTGCTCATGGGTATGGCCGAACAGATGAGCATCAAGATCCGCGACTTCCTGTTCCCGGTCTTCATCGCCATCGCCGGCACCTCGGTGTCCACCTCCGTGATTGATTCCATGGGCGTATTAGGCAAAGACCTGACCAGGGCACGTTTGCGTCATGCCATTGAAGTGCTGGGGGGTGTGTCGAAGAAGGGTGCCAAGAAGCTTGAATCAGAATTCCGTGCGCTGAAGCTGTAGGTCGGCATTACCCGTGGGCATAAAAGCGAAGCGTTTGCCGACGTTACAAGGTACGAGGAGCAAGGAGCAAGGAGCAAGGAGCAAGGAGCAAGGGGGGGGATACTTGTTATTCCTGTGAATTAAAATCCCCGCAAACCCGCGAAAACACTTATTTTCTTGACACTCATGGGGGGCATCCCTAAAATGCGCACCTTTGCCGATTCACGTCGGCAAAAGCCAGCCGCAAGGTTGGCAGTTTTGAATGAAAAGCGGGGCCATAGCTCAGCTGGGAGAGCGCAACACTGGCAGTGTTGAGGTCAGCGGTTCGATCCCGCTTGGCTCCACCATTCAAGACACACCATCTTTAGTCCCCTTCGTCTAGAGGCCTAGGACACCGGGTTTTCATCCCGGCAACAGGGGTTCGAAACCCCTAGGGGACGCCACTCCATAAAAAAACCCGCTCACGAGCGGGTTTTTTTATGGAGTGAAGTTCCCTACGGGAACTTCGAGAACCCCTCGGTTCGAAAGGCTCAAGCGCCCTTCGCAGAAGGACGCTTGCCGCCGCAGACGGCCGTAGTGTAGGCCGCCCTCAAAAACGTTGTTAGTTTTTGAGGGTGAGGAGCGCTAGCGCCGGTGCCACCGGTCGAGGAATCCACAAAAACGTCCTGGATGGCTATCGCTACATCGTGCAGAACTACGCCGCCAATGACAAAATTTACCTGTTCGGATTCAGTCGCGGTTCCTACACCGTGCGCGCCCTGAGCGGGCTGATCAACAACTGCGGCATCCTGAAACGCCCCGACGCCAACCTGATCACACAAGCCTGGGACATTTACAAAAATGCCTCTGCGAAATGTCACCCGGCAGGAGAAACCTCAGTCGAGTTCCGCAACAAACATTGCCACCAGTCCCGCAAAGTCCACTTCATCGGTGTCTGGGATACCGTCGGCGCACTGGGCATTCCCTTCAGCCTGATGGGATTGTTTGAAAGCAAGGATGAGTTCTATGGCACCAAGATGGGCTCCAATATCTCCTATGCCCGCCATGCTTTGGCCATTCATGAACAGCGCGAGGATTTTGAGCCCACCGTGTGGACACCACGTCCCGGCGTGGATCTGAAACAGGTGTGGTTTTCAGGAGTACATGCAGATATTGGAGGATCCTATCCGCCGGACAAGAAAACGGGCATCCGGGTTTCGGATACGCCACTGGCTTGGATGCTGGATGAAGCCACAAAGGCTGGACTGAAAATCGAGCCGCACATCAGGGCAGGGCTGACCGATGGCGTGAAAGGCGACTTACACAAGTCTCGCAATCACGTGTACCGACTTAAAACGCCACTGCATCGTCCATTAATTGTTGAGGATAAACCCACCAGGATTCATCCCAGCGTTAAGGCGCGTTATGAGGCCGACAAGAAATATCGGCCACCGCAATTAAAACAGTTGGTGGAAGCGCAGGGTTGGGACAACCTGGACGTTGGCAGTTAGGCATTAACTACATTTGCTTAAATATAATTACGCTCTATTATATTAAGCACGTCCCATTCACCTCTTTCCCCGGAGCCTCCCATGCAAAGACGCCGATTCATAAAAACCGCCAGCGGCCTATTACTCTCGGGTAGTGCGCTGGGAAAAATTGCTCATGCCCAGGATCTCACCATGCCGGGTGAAAGTTGTCGTCCAACAGTGCGTTTAACCTCAGGCCCTTATTTCACCCTGGACAGTATGCGCCGTTCCGATATCCGTGAGGACCGTGCTGGTGTCCCTTTGAAACTTCGCTTTAGTGTTCTTGATGATTTTCATTGCACGCCCATAGAAGGCGCCACTGTTGATCTCTGGCATGCCGATGCTGATGGCATTTACTCCGGTGTGGTGAATGAGATTTTCAACAACACGACACTGCAGTTAAGCGGTGAGAAGGTGGATACGCGCGACAGGCCGTCTTTCCTGCGCGGTCACCAGGTCTCCGATAGCCAGGGACAGGTTGAATTCACCACGATTTATCCTGGCTGGTATTCCGGGCGCCTGCCGCATATCCATGTGCGCGCCCTGATGCCTGGTGCCCAGGACTGGAGTGCCTTCATGACCCAGTTGTTTGTACCGCCGGCGATGGATCGTGTTGTGTATGCCGAAGAGCCGTACCGGGGCAGAGGCTTTTATCCCATGACGCTGGAACGTGATTTGGTGTTGCGCGGTGACGCAGAGACACTCAGCAAACTGACCATCCCCATGACCCAAACAGCCAATGGTCTGGATGGTCAGCTGGTATTGGCAATTTAGGACTTGATAATCTCGCAAATTACTATTGACAAGTAAATTGTCAATAAGGGGTTGTCATGCCTTCATTTACCAAAACTTCTCACTACCAGATTATCTGGCTGGTACGTCGACTTTTAGGGCGCTGGCACAGAAATCAAGTGAAAGCCTGGAACAACATGGGATAACTGCAGCCGACAGGGCGGTGCTGGAGTTTCTTTATCCCGATCTTTCATTATCAGTGCCCGAGATTGCCGAGCGTTACCAGGTAACCCGGCAGCATGTGCAGGTTACCGTCAACACCTTGTTGGCTGCAAAACTTGTCACGACAAGGGAAAACCCGCGTCACAAACGTTCCCCCTTAATCCGGTTAAATAAAACAGGCCGCGCCCTTTTTGACACTGTTATTGCCCAGGATCAGCAAACAATCAAAGCCTTGTTTTCAGGGTTGTCCGCTCATGACATCAAGGTGACCAAAGCAACACTCCATACCTTGTTAAACAAAATTTAAGGAGACTATCAGCGATGAACATACTTGATTTTCGTCCACCGCGAATTGCCCAGTTATTTATTGTTGTGGCTTTTTTATTACACTGGCTGACGCCATTACATCAACTTGTTGTTTATAAAAACTCCTTTATTGGCAGCGTTTTTGGAGTGGGGGGCTTCGGGATAATGCTATGGGCGTGGTGGTTGTTTAAGCAGAACAGCACACCTGTTTGTCCTGCAGATCAGCCTGCAGTGCTAGTGTCATCCGGCATCTATCGACTTACTCGCCACCCAATGTACCTGGGCATAATTAGTATGTTGCTGGCAATTGCTCTTGGCGTGGGAACCCTGCCGTTTTACCTGGTTGTGCTTGTTTATTTCATTATTATTAATCAGGTGTTTTGTCCCTTTGAGGAAAACAGGATGGTGGAAACTTTTGGGGACGACTATCTGGTGTATCAAAAACAGGTCAGGCGCTGGTTTTTAAAAATAAAAAAAGGGGCTGATTATTAATCAGCCCCTTTTGTTTTTTAGTGAATTGCCTAATTTTGCTCCTGCTCCTGATCTTGATAGAGCAGGAACTCAAAGGTGAGTTCATCACAGGCTTCGCCTTCATAGGGTACATCTGCGACCAACACAGTATCTGAACCCACATAGTCCTCGGCAAAATACACCGGATCTGTGGCCACGTAGCTGCGGGTCAGGGCCAGGGTGTCGGGGTCCAGGGTGTAACGTTCAATCACGTGTAACTGATCGCTATGCTTGACCGGTGGTGCAATCACACCGGGTTCAAAGCCGATAGTATCTACCACGAGCGTGTCGCCTTCCCAATGGCCAATGGAGTGACCGGAATAACTGGGCTCTATATTGGCAGGGTGCTCGTCCATGTTCAGATGAATGATGCGTTCAAAAGCATAGAGGCCATAGTTGATAACGATGCGATCTTCTTCCTGGATGATGCGGTTAATTGCACCGTCAAAGACCCAGTCAAAAATGATGCTGGTGGGCAGGCAACGCAGACGGGGATTGTCCGTTGGGCTCCACATTTCAAAGGCATCGGCTTCGGCCTGGCCGCGGGCTGTCAGAGTTAGCCTTGGCGCGCCCCAACCGGAACCCGGAATATTATCAGTGGAAATAGTGCCGGCTTCGATACCGGCTTTCATGCTCTTTGGCACCAGGCCCACGCCCTGGCCTGAAGGCGGCACGGCAATGACATATTGTTCCTGGGCCCAGTCGCCACTGAGATTCACTTCGCCAGAGGGCAGGCGATAGGGACGGTTGGTCAGGTCCAGTTCCGGGGTTTCGAGCTGGTCGTTGCGGTTCAGCACCTCGGCTTCGCCGATGGTGATTTCTTCCACGTAGCAGGAGCCTGGATCGGTGCGGTGCCTGAATCCGTAAATGGTGATGGGCAGACCGGTGGCAAACATTTCCTTGGTCCAGCCGGAACGGCGCATCAGGGTAGCGGCGCGCATTTCGCAGCGCATGGCAACCCGCTCGCCGGTATCCATGGAGTCAAAGTAGAGATAGGCATGGGGGTTAACGAAATCGATACTGGTAATGACGCCGGTGATGGTGGAATCATTGGCGCGATCAAAACGGCCAAAGCCGTGATGAGCGAAAACGCTCGCCGTACAAGTAAGCAAGGCGACTGCAAGTAATCCGGTAAGTCTGGTGTTCAGTGACCGCTTCATAATGTTTCCTCTAAGCAGTGTAATTGGGGCTCTGAATGGCAGCGAATGATAATATAGTTTGCTGTAACTATCTCAAAATCCATAATATTTTGACAATTCCTTTGGCTGCTCAAACTTTCGCAGGTCTTGTGAACTGCTTCTCTACCTGCATCGGTAAACAGGCGCATACTGGTTCATTGTTCAGTCATACTATTTCAAGAGGTTACTATGAAAAAGTTAATGCTTTGTGCAGCTATATCTACAGCAACAATTTTAATGTCTCAAGCGGCGCAGGCAGATCGGGTCAAGGGTTCTGCAAAAGTAGACTTCGCCAATGATGAGCTGGCTGTACCCTGCGTGATGATAGACGGGTCAGGTAGCAGCGCAGATGGACAATTTTTCGACATCATTCTGGAGCGGCGCGGTAAATCATTTAATTACGAATTGAGCTTTGCTGAACCTGAAAATAATGCCATTTGCGAAGAATTGGCTAACTACGCCATTTTTATCGATGACGATGATAAAGACGATGATGACGACTCCGATGATGTGGCAGACGATGATTCAGATGACGATGACTCGGATGACGATTCTGATGATATCGCTAACCTGTTTCCATCCTGCGAGGTGAGGCATACCGAAGCAGAGCAGACTCGCTCGAAGGTCAAAGTGAAGGCAAAAGACCTCGTTTCCGGAGATTACTATGCGATCCTCACTTCAGGAGATAATTTATTCCAGTCTGAAACACAAAGTGTGTCAGACGATGAAGTGGAATTTGAATTTGACAGCGATGAAGATGATATTCTCGAAGGTGCAGAAGCTATCGAGGCCGACTTCATTCAGGGAGAAACAGTAACAGCAGATCTGGTAGATGCGGCCACAGATGAAATTCTGTTGAGCGAAACTGTCAGCTGTTTGGTGAAAAATAAAAATAACTAATTCACGCTCGCACTACCTGTGTTTAGTTATAAAAAAGCCCGCATTAATGCGGGCTTTTTTTCGAGCCAAGTGAAAAATAAATGACTCTTGCAGGGCCGGATGCTAGTCTTTTTGCGGCACACTACTTACTTTTTACTGTCCAGGAAGAGGCGCCAGAATCTCATTGAGCAAAGAAGATTTCAGATGGGGGCCGATAGCACGGGGGCTCTATACCGGATTGATATGGGCAACTGTGGTGATCGGTTTCACTTATCCCTTTTGGCTGGTTCACTACCTGGCACTGCTGTTATTTCTGGGTTTTGCTTTGCGCCCCTTGTTGGCAGGTTCCGGGTTGTATGCAATTTACGGGAATATTGTCGAAGCTTTTGGTGCATGGCGCTGGCGCAAACGCATAGCAAAACGACGTCAGGAAATAGCGAGTAAGCAGCGCGATGCGCCGTATCGGCACAAGCGCGTCAAGGATCCCAGGTTGCCTAAAAACTGGTGAAGTCCTGATTTGCTGATTGTGCAGTATCGTGTTCCGGATAGCTTTCTCGATAATTTACCAATAATCATTGACTTAGGGGTCATAGCTCTATAATGTGCGTACCCAGCTACAAGTAAGTCAAAGTTTGTCCTTTCTCGATCGCGATTTTTCCAAAATTCACCATCCTGTAAGTTCCAAATTTCAGTCTCTATATTGTGCTACACAACTCGTCACCTTCAGGTGCCGGGTTAATTTTTATGTTATTAATTAAATTACAGGATATGTAAATTATGTCAGACAAAGTAAATGGAACCGTTAAATGGTTCAACGAATCAAAAGGTTATGGATTTATCGAGCAGGAATCAGGTAAAGACGTATTTGCCCATTTCAGCGAAATCATCGGTGATGGCTACAAGTCATTGACCGAAGGTCAGCGCGTTGAGTTCCTGGTAACCCAGGGACAGAAAGGCCCGCAAGCAGAGCAAATTGTTGCCCTGTAAGCAGTCACTGACCAAGTGATTCGAAAAGGCAGGCTGATTTCAGCCTGCCTTTTTTATTGCCCGGGATAAAAGCTCCTGAACAGGGGGATTTGAAGTTTTTCAGACCGTTGACTTGGGCCGCAATCCCATATAATGTCCGGCTTTAACAACTATGAACGTCCCTGGTTTATCCCTTCAGTTACGCACCAATTTCAAAATTGATCGTCTTATTGGGTACCACATTCTAGTCTGTTGCATTTCTTCCTTTGCAGGATTGCATGATTGCAAAACTTAAGGGGAAGTTAATTTTTTAACCAAAAAGACAGGATTGATTATGTCAGAAAAAGTTACTGGAACCGTTAAATGGTTCAATGAATCAAAAGGTTACGGATTTATCGAGCAGGAGTCTGGCCCGGATGTGTTTGCACACTTCAGCGCTATCGAAGGCAGCGGGTTTAAAACCCTGGTCGAAGGTCAGAAAGTAGAGTTTATTGTTGGTCAGGGCCAGAAAGGTCCCCAGGCTGAACACATTACTTCTCTTTAAGGAAAGTAAAACAAGGAAGCAAAAAAAAGCGGGCTTATGCCCGTTTTTTTATTTAGCCGCAAGCTACAAGCTGCAAGCAGACCAGAGAAGCCGGTTAATTTAGCTCCGGCTTTTTACTTTCTATAAAAATCAAAAACCTGAATCGCGCAGCATTCAAAACACCCGCTTGTGGCTCGAGGCTTGTGGTTTGCGGCTACTTTTTTGGATAATCCCGTTGTGCCGGGCCGGTATAGAGTTGCCGGGGCCTGCCAATCTTGAAGGGATTGCTGATCATCTCGTGCCAGTGGGCAACCCAGCCAGGCGTTCTGCCAGTAGCAAAAATCACGGTGAACATGTTGGTGGGAATGCCAATGGCTTTCAGGATAATGCCGGAATAGAAATCCACGTTGGGATAGAGATTGCGATCGATGAAGTATTCATCTTCCAGAGCAATGCGTTCCAGTTCTTTGGCGATAGGTAAAAGTGGATCGTTTTCCAGACCCAGTTCTTCCAGTACATTGTTCGCTGCATCACGCAAGACATGGGCGCGCGGATCAAAATTCTTGTATACCCTGTGACCAAAGCCCATGAGCTTGACCGGATCATCCTTGTCTTTGACGCGCTTGATGTAAGCGGGAATGTTGGACACATCGCCGATGTCATTGAGCATTTCCAGCACGGCTTCGTTGGCGCCACCATGGGAAGGTCCCCACAAGGCAGTAATGCCCGATGAGATACAGGCGTAAGGATTAGCGCCGGTAGAACCGGCCAGGCGTACTGTTGAGGTTGAGGCATTTTGTTCATGGTCGGCATGGAGCAGGAAGATCTTGTCCATGGCATCGGCTATAACCGGGCTTGGCACATAATCTTCACAGGGTGTGGCAAACATCATGTGCAGGAAGTTTTCCGAGAAGCTCAATTCATTGCGCGGATACATGAAGGGCTGACCAATGGAATACTTGTAAGTCATGGCTGCCAGGGTAGGAATCTTGGCGATCAGTCGCACGGCTACTTCCTTGCGATGCTCGATATTTTCGATCTGCAGGTCGTTGTGATAGAAAGCTGATAAGGCACCAACAGCACCAATCATGACTGACATGGGGTGGGCATGGCGTGGAAAGCTGGTGAAGAGGTTGCAAATCTGCTCGTGCACCATGGTGTGATTTTTGATGTTGTTGATGAAGGTGCTTTTCTCATCTGATGTCGGCAGCTCGCCATTTAGTAACAAATAGCAACATTCCATGAAGTCGGATTTCTCAGCCAACTGTTCAATGGGATAGCCACGGTAGAGCAGGATGCCTTTGCCACCGTCAATATAGGTAATGGCGGAATCACACGCGGCAGTAGACATGAAACCGGGGTCATAGGTGAATATGCCATGGGAAACCAGGATGCGAACGTCAATTACATCTGGCCCGGTGGTGCCCTCATAAATGGGTAATTCTATTGGCTCTTCAATGCCATCCACGGACAACTGAGCTTTTTTCTCAGCCATAAGGACTCCTTTTCGCTCCTACTGTAGATTTCTCTTTTAGGATTATATTGATAGTAATTCGGTGACCAGCGGCACGCGTTAATGCACGCTGTTACGGAGGCGCAACACTATCCGCTGGCATGATAATTGTCAATTCAAATGCGCCTGAAGGAGGCGGTCAAGTTGGTTAAGGGCAAAGCATAAAGCTTTGTAATATTTGCCCTTAAGGCTTCAATAATTAAGGAAAAGTTCTGTAATATTTTTTACAAGAAAAGTGCAGAAAATGGTTCAAAGACGAGATGGAGTTGGGCATAATACGAGCCGTTTTAACGAACGAATAAAAACTGATTAGTTTTGTATATCAAAATATAATCGGCTGATAACTAACTACTAACAATTGATTTTCTTTTGGCATTTTAAAGAGGATGCAGTGAAACCAAAGTCCAAGACAGAATGGCCGGTTAATCTCGACATCAGCACCATCAAGCTGCCTTTGGCGGCTATCACTTCTATTACTCACCGCATTTCCGGTGTCATTCTCTTTGTCAGTATTGGCATCCTGCTCTGGATGCTGGATCTCTCCCTTTCTGGGCCTGAAGGTTTTGCAGACCTGCAGGAACTGATGAATAAGCCATTGGTAACCTTTGTGGCCTGGGGCATTTTCTCAGCTCTGGCCTATCATCTGGTTGCCGGCATCAAGCATTTGCTGATGGATCTGGGCTTTGGGGAAAGCAAGGAAGCCGCGCCAAGAGGTGCGAAGATCGTGATTGTGGTCAGTATTGTGCTTATCGCAGCCCTGGGGGTGTGGTTATGGTAACGAATGTCACCAGTTTCGGCCGCAACGGTTTGTATGACTGGCTGGTTCAACGTATCAGTGCCGTCGTAATACTTTTATATGTGCTGTGTCACGCCGGCATCCTGATCAGTGTTCCTGATATGGACTATATCCAGTGGCGTGCACTGTTCGCGGATACCGGTATGCGTATTTTCAGTCTCATTACCCTGGCCGCTTTGTGCGCCCATGCCTGGATTGGCATTTGGACAGTCGCTACCGATTATCTGACCACGCGCATGATGGGGCCAAGTGCCACTTTTATCCGTTTTTTATTCCTGATGGTCTGCCTTGGGGCCACCGTGGTTTATTTTCTCTGGGGCATCATGATTTTATGGAGTGTGTGAGTCTTGGCTAATATTCGAACCATGACATTTGATGGTCTGATTGTCGGCGGCGGCGGTTCCGGTTTGCGTGCCGCTTTACAACTGTCTCAATCAGGATATAACACGGCGGTTATTTCCAAGGTTTTTCCCACGCGTTCCCACACCGTTTCTGCCCAGGGTGGTATCACCTGTGCTATTGCCAGCAATGATCCTGATGATGACTGGCGCTGGCATATGTATGACACGGTGAAGGGTTCCGATTACATCGGTGACCAGGACGCTATTGAATACATGTGCAGTGAAGGGCCCCAGGCAGTGTTTGAACTGGAGCATATGGGCCTGCCTTTTTCACGTAACGAGGACGGTCGTATCTATCAGCGTCCCTTTGGCGGGCAATCCCGGGATTATGGCAAGGGTGGGCAGGCGGCCAGAACTTGTGCTGCAGCTGATCGTACTGGTCACGCTTTATTACATACCCTGTACCAGGCCAACCTGAAGAACAACACCCAGTTTCTAAATGAGTGGTATGCCGTGGACCTGGTTAAAAACCAGGCAGGCCATGTCGTGGGCCTGATTGCCATCTGTATCGAAAATGGTGAAGTGGTTTTCATCAAGTCCAAGGCAACGGTGCTTGCCACTGGTGGAGCAGGGCGTATCTATGCCTCAACCACCAATGCCCTGATCAATACCGGTGATGGTATCGGCATGGCTATGCGTTCCGGCTTTCCCATGCAGGACATGGAAATGTGGCAGTTCCATCCCACCGGTATCTATGGCGCCGGTACTCTGGTCACAGAAGGTTGCCGCGGTGAAGGTGGTTATCTGGTCAATAAGGATGGAGAACGTTTCATGGAGCGTTATGCACCCAACGCCAAGGATCTGGCAGGCAGAGATGTCGTGGCGCGATCCATGGTCATTGAAATTCTGGAAGGGCGCGGCGTCGGTCCCGAAGCGGACCATGTGCTATTAAAGCTTGATCACCTGGGTGAGAAAGTCCTGAATGAGAAATTACCAGGCATTCTGGAGTTGTCCCGAACATTTGCTCATGTGGATCCGGTTAAAGAACCCATTCCGGTTGTACCTACCTGTCATTACATGATGGGTGGCATTCCCACCAATGTGCATGGTCAGGCGCTGACCAGGGATGCCGAAGGCAATGACCTGGTCATTGAAGGGCTCTTTTCCTGCGGGGAAGCGGCTTGTGTATCGGTGCACGGCGCCAATCGTCTGGGTGGTAACTCGCTACTTGATCTGGTGGTTTTTGGTCGCGCCTCAGGTATTTTTATCGAGAAAATGCTGAGCAGTGGTGTTGAACAACAGGAAGCCAGTGAGTCCGATATAGAAGGCGCCATGGCACGCCTGGCACGTCTGAATGAATCCACATCCGGTGAAAAGACTGCCGACCTGCGCAAGGAACTGCAGAATGTTATGCAGAATCACTTTGGCGTTTTCAGGAAAGGCGAATTCATGCAGGAAGGTATTAAAAAACTTGGCACTCTTCGGGAGCGGATTGAAAACCAGAACCTGGAAGACAAGAGCAATACTTTCAATACAGCGCGTATCGAAGCGCTTGAGTTGGAAAATCTGTTTGAAGTGGCTGAAGCTACAGCCATTGCTGCTGAAGGGCGTAATGAAAGTCGCGGAGCTCATGCCAGAGATGACTTCACTGAACGTGATGATGAAAACTGGCTCTGCCACTCCCTGTATTTTCCCGAGACAAAATCCCTGAGCAAACGCAGCGTGAATTTTGAACCAAAGACAGTGCCTACGTTTGAGCCTATGGAAAGGAAATATTGAGCTGAAGCTAAAAAAGTGGCGAGTGGCTAGTGACGAGTGGCGAGGTAATAAAGTACATGGAAAGTACAAGGTAGGTCGGCATAGGCCTGAAAGGCCGTTTGCCGACACAAATGATTTTGAAAAGGTGTAGGCCGGAAGAGACCCGCAGGGTCGTCATCCGGTGCGTAACAGATGTCTAAATTGACAGAGAAAACAGAGAGATTGAAGTGCAAGTAAGCGTATACAGATACAACCCTGAAACAGATCTGAAACCGAGTATGCAGGATTTTCAGGTTGAGATTCCTGATGGCAAGGACATCATGGTGCTGGATGTTTTACACCTGGTGAAAGAGCAGGATGAAAGTGTTGCCTACAGACGATCTTGCCGGGAAGGGGTGTGCGGTTCCGATGGCGTTAACATGAATGGGGTCAATGGACTGGCTTGTATTACGCATCTCTCCGAAGTAGTAAAAAATGACAAGCTGATTATCAGGCCTTTGCCCGGGCTTCCTGTTGTGCGTGACCTGGTGGTTGATATGTCTGTGTTTTACAAGCAGTACGAACGTATCAAACCCTATCTGCAGAATGATGACCCGGTGCCAGCAATTGAACGTTTGCAGTCACCTGAAGAGCGCGCCAAGCTGGATGGTTTGTATGAATGCATCCTTTGCGCCTGCTGTTCAACCAATTGCCCTTCATTCTGGTGGAACCCTGAAAAATTTGTTGGTCCTGCCGGCCTGCTTCAGGCCTATCGTTTTCTTGCTGACAGCAGGGATACGCATACGGATGAAAGACTGGCCGATCTTGAAGATCCATTTAGTGTGTTCAGATGCCGCGGCATCATGAACTGCGTAGCCGTGTGTCCAAAAGGACTGAATCCAACCCGTGCAATAGGTCATATCCGTTCCATGTTAATGGAAAGGGGCACCTGACCCACTCGTCTCCCTGTTATATAGGAGAAAAGCCATCATGCTCGAAAATATTCGCGACCTAATGCTGCAATCAGGCCACATCTCCGGAGCTAATCTGGACTATGTCGAGGGCCTGTATGAGTCCTGGCTGCAGGAGGCTGAATCCGTACCGGATGAATGGCGAAATTATTTTTCCAGCTTGCCGCAAGTGGAAGGTGGCAACGGGGCCGACGTCAGTCATGAAGAAATTCTGAAGCAGTTCAAAGGCCTGCCCAGGCGCAATGCAATAAACAACTTCCAGGTAGTAACCAGCATTATGCCTGGCAGTGCTTCTCATGAAGCCAAACAGGTCAGTGTGGTGCAACTAATTGCATCTTACCGGGTGCGTGGGCATCAACATGCCAGGCTCGATCCCCTGGGGCTCATGCATCGCGTCAACGTATCGGATCTGGAGTTGAGCTATCACCACTTGTCCGAAGCTGATCTGAATACAGTATTTTCTACTGATACTTTATATACAGAAGAAAAGCAGGCCACGTTGTCAGAGATTATCGATACTCTGGAAAAAATCTATTGCTCCTCTATTGGCTATGAATACATGGGCATTATGAACATGGCAGAACGCCAATGGATCCAGGAACGTATTGAGCCCAATAAAGGTAAACCCAAATTCAGCAAGGAACAGCGCCTGCACATTCTTGAACGTCTGAGTGCAGCGGAAGGGCTGGAAAAACACCTGGATGGAAAATATCCGGGAACGAAACGGTTTGGTCTTGAAGGTGGCGAAAGTATGATCCATGCCCTGGATGATATTATCCAGCGTGCCGGTGAGTTTGGTGCCAAGGAAGTTGTGATGGGTATGGCCCACCGTGGCCGTCTGAATGTCCTGGTCAATACCATGGGCAAGAATCCTGAAGAACTATTTGCCGAATTTGAAGGCAAGAAAATTTACAAAACCTCAGGTGATGTGAAATATCACTCCGGTTTTTCATCCAATATCATGACGCCGGGTGGAGAGATTCACTGCAGCCTGGCCTTTAATCCATCTCATCTGGAAATTGTCTCGCCGGTTGTTGCCGGTTCGGTCCGGGCGCGCCAGGACCGACGCCAGGATGAAATGGGTGAAACGGTATTACCGATCATGATCCACGGTGATGCAGCTTTTGCCGGACAGGGTGTAGTGATGGAAACGTTCCAGATGTCACAAACCCGGGCCTATAAAACTGGTGGAACTGTACATATTGTACTGAATAACCAGGTTGGCTTTACCACATCCAGGCAGGATGATGTGCGCTCTACAGAATACTGCACCGATATCGCAAAAATGGTACAGGCGCCGATTTTCCATGTTAATTGCGATGATCCTGAAGCTGTATTGTTCATCTCCCAGCTGGCACTGGATTACCGCAATACTTTTCACAAGGATGTCGTTGTAGATCTGGTTTGTTATCGCCGTCGTGGCCATAACGAAACTGATGAGCCGTCAACAACGCAACCGCTGATGTACGATGCCATCAAGAAACACCCGACTACCCGAACGCTATATGCAAATCAGCTGATCGAAGAAGGCCTGATTACGAAAGAGGGTGCGGAGCAGTTGAATTCCAGTTACCGCAAATCCCTGGATGAAGGTACCCACGTGGTGAAAAGTCTGGTGCATGTGCCTAACACGGCCATGTTCGTCGACTGGCGGCCTTTTCTTGGGCATTCCTGGGACATGCCCTGTGAAACGCATTTGCATATCGTGCACCTGAATGCACTGGCAGAACGCCTGGTTACCATACCTGAAGGCTTCAAGGTTAATCGGCAGGTACAAAAATTGCTGGATGACCGCACGCTCATGGCCCGTGGCGAAAAGCCAATTGATTGGGGTTTTGCCGAATGTTTATCGTATGCCAGTTTGGTGGCAGACAATTATAAGGTGCGTATTAGTGGACAGGATGTGGGCAGGGGGACTTTCTCGCATCGCCATGCGGTATTACATGACCAGAATACAGGCGATACCTATGTTCCGCTAAGTCATGTCTCGGAATCACAACGCAAGTTTGTGCTTTATGATTCATTGCTATCAGAAGAAGCAGTACTGGCCTTTGAATTTGGTTATGCCAGCACCCGACCTGATGCGCTGGTGATCTGGGAAGCCCAGTTTGGTGATTTTGCCAACGGTGCCCAGGTGGTGATTGACCAGTTTGTTACCAGTTGTGAGTACAAGTGGAGTCGCTTGTGTGGGCTGACTATGTTGTTGCCCCATGGCTACGAAGGACAGGGACCCGAGCATTCATCTGCCAGGCTGGAACGCTTCCTGCAGCTAAGTGCAGAACAAAATATCCAGGTGTGTATACCGACAACACCGGCACAGGTTTTCCACATGCTGCGTCGTCAAATGATCCGGCCTTTGCGCAAGCCTCTGATCGTAATGACACCAAAAAGTCTGTTGCGACATCCTGAGGCCATTTCTTCTCTGGAAGAACTATCAGAAGGTTCCTTTCAGACAGTGTTGCCGGAAACAGACGCAGATATTGTGCCAGCCAAAGTGAAACGCATCGTCCTGTGCAGCGGCAAGGTTTATTATGAATTGCGCAACAAACGCCGTGAAGCGGGTATCAAGGACATTGCCATCATTCGACTTGAACAGCTTTATCCGTTTCCGGAAGATATTTTGTATGAGGTGCTCAAACCCTATAAAAATTTCACAGAAGTCGTCTGGTGCCAGGAAGAACCACAGAACATGGGTGCCTGGTATCAAAGTCAGCATCATATCAAGAACGTGATTCGCCGTGACCGCCCGGCTTTCCAGTTGGGCTATGCAGGACGGACTGCTTCAGCTGCGCCTGCGGGTGGTTATATGGAGCTGCATAACAAGCGCCAAACCCGACTGGTCGGTGAGGCACTTAAACTTGTCGACCCTGAATAAAAGCTAAACCAGAACAAAAATGAAAAAGGACATGGCATGACAATCGAAATCAAGGCTCCAACCTTACCCGAGTCTGTTCCCGACGGTACTATTGCGACCTGGTACAAAAAGCCTGGTGAAAGTGCTTCCCGGGATGAACTGCTTGTAGATATTGAAACCGACAAGGTGGTACTGGAAGTTGTGGCGCCTGCTGACGGGGTTTTGCAGGACATCAAGAAAGAGGAAGGGGATACTATAGTCAGCAACGAAGTGCTGGCCATTTTTGTTGAAGGGGTAGTCGCTCAGGACTCAGCTACTGCTGCTGGATCTGTTACCGGCTCTGACAAACCTTCAACTGGAGCTGCAAGTGATGCCAGTACTGATAAAAGTGCTGATACCACTGCAAATAGTAACGAAGGAAATGCACCCGAACCTGCGCCTGAATCAACTCCCACACCAGCAGAGCCCGAAATCGATAAAAGCACCGAAGAAGTACTAATGAGTCCGGCGGCGCGCAAACTGGCGGAAGAAAATGGCATCAATCCGAACCTGGTACCAAATACCGGCAAAGATGGCCGGGTCACCAAGGAAGATGTGGTCAATTTTCTGAAAGCTCCACCAGCACCTGCGCCACAACCTGCTGTGGCACCGGCGCCAGTATCTCAAATAGCACCTGCACCTTCGGTAGCTTTGAGTGGTGATAGAGCAGAGCAGCGTGTACCGATGACGCGTCTGCGTGCCAAGGTGGCAGAAAGATTGCTGCAGGCCTCACAAGGTACTGCCATGTTGACGACTTTTAACGAGGTCAACATGGAAGCTGTCATGGAATTGCGTAACAAGTACAAGGATGCTTTTGAAAAGCAGCATGAAGGGACGCGACTGGGATTTATGTCATTTTTCGTGCGTGCCAGTGTTGAAGCCCTGAAACGTTTTCCCGCTGTGAACGCATCCCTGGATGGCAGCGATATTATTTATCATGGCTATCAGGATATCGGTGTGGCCGTTTCTTCGCCTCGTGGGCTGGTGGTTCCGGTTCTGCGCGATTGCGATTCGCTCAGTTTTGCTGATATAGAAAGCTCCATCCGCGATTTTGGGCTCAAGGCCCGTGACGGCAAACTGTCTATTGAAGAAATGACAGGTGGTACATTTACCATTTCCAATGGCGGTGTTTTTGGCTCACTGTTGTCCACACCTATACTCAATCCGCCACAAACGGCCATCCTGGGCATGCATAAAATCCAGGAACGACCCATGGCGGTTAACGGTGAAGTTAAAATACAGCCTATGATGTACCTGGCACTTTCCTATGACCACCGCATGATTGATGGCAAGGAAGCAGTTCAGTTCCTGGTAACCATCAAGGACTTGCTGGAAGATCCGGCGCGCATCTTTCTGGAAGTCTGAATGTACCGTGCCCGAATAAAAGCACACTCAAACAAACCAGTTAAGGCAGTAAAAACAGGAAACAAGCATGGCAGATTATGACGTGATAGTAATTGGCGCTGGCCCAGGCGGTTATGTGGCAGCGATCCGGGCTTCGCAGTTGGGATTAAATACTGCGTGTGTTGAGAAATGGATAGATGCGGACAACAAACCGGTCCTTGGTGGCACCTGTTTGAATATTGGCTGCATCCCTTCCAAGGCTTTACTTGACTCCTCCCATAAATATGCCGAGGCCAGTCATGATTTTGATGTGCATGGGATCAAGGTTAGTAAAGTGAGCATGGATGTGCCGGTTATGATTGCACGCAAGGAAAAAGTGGTTAAGCAGTTAACTGGCGGCATAAGTGGTTTGTTCAAAGCAAATAAAGTTACCGGTATTTCAGGAACGGGCAAACTGTTAAAAGATAAGCAGGTAGAAGTCACCATACAGGATGGTAAAACTGAAGTTCATTCCGCCAGCCATATTATTCTGGCTGCCGGCTCAGTTCCTATAGAAATTCCTCCAACACCAATTGATCAGGATGTCATTGTTGATTCAACCGGTGCTCTCGAGTTTCAGGAAGTACCGAAACGTCTCGGCGTAATTGGCGCCGGCGTTATTGGCCTGGAACTGGGCTCAGTCTGGTCCCGCCTGGGGTCAGAGGTTGTTGTCCTTGAAGCCGTGGAAAGTTTCCTGCCTATGGTAGATCAGCAGATTGCAAAAGAGGCCAGCAAAATACTGGGTAAACAAGGCCTGGATATTCGTCTGGGTGCCAAGGTAACCGGCAGTAAACTGAAAAAGGGCAAAGCCAAAGGCGTCACGGTTACTTATGAGGACAAGGAAGGTGAGAAGTCAGAAGATTTTGACAAGCTCATTGTCTGTGTTGGTCGCCGGCCCTATACGGAAACCCTGCTGGCAGATGATTGCGGCATAGAAAAAGATGAACGGGGTTTTATCAAGGTTGATGAACATTGCGCCACCTCGGTTGCTGGCGTCTATGCTGTGGGTGATATAGTCAGAGGTCCGATGTTAGCTCACAAGGCATCAGAAGAAGGGGTGATGGTGGCAGAAAATATAGCCGGTCAAAAAGCCTCGATGAATTACGAATTGATTCCATCAGTAATTTATACCCATCCTGAAATCGCCTCGGTAGGAAAGACTGAGGAGCAGTTAAAAGCCGATGGCGTTGAATACAATGTCGGTACTTTCCCCTTTGCTGCCTCTGGCCGAGCACTTGCAGCCAATGATTCGGAAGGCATGGTGAAGCTGCTTGCCGACAAAGCCACTGATCGGGTTTTGGGTTGTCATATTATTGGCCCATCTGCAGCAGATCTAGCACAGATTGTTGTTGTGGCTATGGAATTCAGTACCAGTGCCGAAGATCTTGGTATGACTGTGTTTTCGCATCCGGCTTTATGTGAAGTAGTGCATGAAGCAGCGCTGGCCGTTAATGGTCACGCCATTCATATGCCTAACCGTAAAAAGTAGGGAGACAGGAGACAGGAGGCAGGATGCAGGAGGCAGGAGGCAGGATGCAAGAAGAATTGTTGAAGATGGATTAAAGGCTGAAAATTAAGCTAAGAAATAAAAGATAAAAGATAAAAGGATGCAACTTTAAAAATGAACCTGCACGAATACCAGTCAAAGAAAATTTTTTCGGATTATGGCTTGCCCGTTTCCAAGGGCGTTGCCTGTGACAATGCCAAGGAAGCTGTGGATGCCTCTGGTCGCCTGTATGGTGACAAATGGATTATCAAAGCCCAGGTACATGCAGGCGGTCGGGGTAAAGCCGGTGGTGTAAAACTGGTATCCAGTAAAGAAGAGATCGAGGACTTTGCCCAACAATGGCTCGGCAACAGGTTGGTCACTTACCAGACTGATAAAGATGGGCAGCCGGTCCATAAGATATTGATCGAGGAATGTACTGAAATTGAATCAGAGTTATACCTTGGCGCAGTTATTGACCGTGGATCACGCCGCATAGTGTTCATGGCCTCTACAGAAGGTGGTGTCGAGATTGAAAAAGTTGCCCATGAAACCCCGGAAAAGATTCTTCGTGCCACTATTGATCCCTTAACTGGTGCTCAGCCTTTCCAGGGCAGGGAGATGGCCTTCAAACTGGGTCTGGAAGGTGATCAGGTGAAACAGTTCACCAGGATATTTCTGGGGCTGGCAAAAATTTTTACCGAGTGTGACTTGTCATTACTGGAAATCAATCCGCTGGTGATCACCAAGTCCGGCGATTTGCTCTGCCTGGATGCCAAGCTGAATATTGACGGCAACGCCCTGTATCGTCACCCAAAACTCAAGGAACTGCATGATCCGACCCAGGATGACGAACGTGAAGTGCATGCTGCCAACTGGGATCTGAATTACGTGGCTCTGGATGGCAGTATTGGCTGCATGGTCAATGGTGCCGGGCTGGCTATGGGTACGATGGATATTGTCAAACTCTATGGTGGTGAGCCAGCCAACTTTCTTGATGTGGGTGGTGGCGCTACCAAAGAGCGTGTATCAGAAGCTTTTAAAATCATTCTTTCGGATGAAAAGGTCAAAGCAGTACTGGTCAATATTTTTGGCGGCATCGTGAGATGTGATTTGATTGCCGAAGGTATCGTAGGTGCCGTTGAAGAAGTGGGCGTAGAAGTCCCCGTTGTGGTGAGGCTTGAAGGCAATAATGCTGACCTTGGTAAAAAGGTATTGTCTGATAGCGGCCTGAATATTATTGCAGCAGACAGCCTGGCAGAAGCTGCTCAGGAAGCGGTTAAAGCTGCGGGGGGCAAATCATGAGCATCCTTATTAATAAAGACACAAAAGTCATTTGCCAGGGCTTTACCGGATCTCAGGGCACTTACCATTCAGAACAGGCAATTGAATACGGCACCAACATGGTCGGTGGCGTTACTCCTGGCAAAGGGGGTCAGGTACATCTTGAGTTGCCAGTTTTTAACACCGTCAGTGAAGCTGTGAGCGAAACAGGTGCAGAAGCTTCTGTCATTTATGTACCAGCACCGTTTTGCAAGGACTCTATACTGGAAGCAGCTTTTTCCGGAATTCAACTGATTGTTTGTATTACTGAAGGCATTCCAACCCTGGACATGTTGGAAGTTAAAGTTAAATGTGATGAACTGGGTGTCATGCTCATAGGGCCGAATTGCCCAGGTGTGATAACACCTGGTGAGTCGAAAATTGGCATCATGCCAGGACATATTCATTTGCCCGGAAAAGTGGGCATTGTTTCGCGATCGGGGACGTTGACCTACGAAGCGGTAAAACAGACTACGGATTATGGTTTTGGTCAGTCTACTTGTGTCGGAATAGGGGGAGATCCCATTCCGGGCTCCAGTTTTATCGATATTCTTGCTTTGCTGGAAAAAGATGCGCAAACAGAAGCTATTGTCATGATCGGTGAAATCGGCGGTACCGCTGAAGAAGAGGCTGCCCAGTTCATCAAGGACAATGTTAGCAAGCCGGTTGTATCCTATATAGCTGGTGTTACAGCCCCGTCAGGCAAACGCATGGGGCATGCCGGCGCCATTATTTCAGGTGGGAAAGGGACCGCAGACGAGAAATTTGCTGCTCTGAATGACGCTGGAGTTACCACAGTCCGCAGTCTCGCGGAGATTGGCGAAGGGCTGAAAACTGCTGCTGGCTGGTAACTGACCTCAGAGTCATAATTTTTACCACGTAAAATCAAAATTGCCTGATTCAGGGCAATTTTTTTTGCACATTTTAATCATTTCAATGCTCTGGTAAAGATCCGAAAATTCCTTGTAATTCCTTTACTATTTTAAAGATTAAAGTGTTCAATCTGCCCTCAGTATTTGATATGCTGAGCCGCCTTAGGGAAATAGGGGTTATTCAAGGAAGAATAATTAAAACTTGAATTACATTGATACTAAGAATTAATGGTTTAGCAGTATTTCACTTCTGGACCTGAATTACGGGGATATTTTCGATTAGACCTTTAGGACTTTTCTTGCGTCTAAGCAATTAAGCTTGAAAGATGTTTTCAAATTTAAAGCTGGATGCCAGATGAGTTGCCGGGAGTCTACTCATCTTTTTTGGATTTTCTATAAACAAGTGGGACTACACATGAACTACCATCGTTTCAAACAAGGGATACTTGTTCCTTTACTAATGATACCTGTGGTGTTTGGTTTTACAGCTGCGTCTGCACAAGACACCGTTGTTGATACCAGCATCATTGACAGAGCCAACGCTATAGCTGGTGAAGCAATTGCCGCAGCTGCTGAAGCACAAACAAGAATCAATCAGCTTTCTGATACTGCCGATGAGCTCGTTCAGGAATATGCCGAAGTCGCCAAGGTAGTCGACGGCCTTGAAGTGTATAACGCAAGTTATCGCCGAACGATTGCTGAGCAGGAAAGAACCATTGCGCAGTATGATCAGTCGATTGAAGATGCCGCTGCTCTGCAACGACAGGTCCCGCCATTGATGGAAAGAATGCTGGTTGCACTGGAACAGTTTGTAGAACTTGACCTGCCATTCCTTCTCGATCAACGCAAAGCCCGGTTGACACTTGTTCGCAATACCTTTGACGACTCCAGCGTAAATGTGGCTGAGACTTTTCGTCTGTTGCTGGCTGCATATCAGCAGGAAATCAATTATGGCCGGGCTATGGAGCATTACACAGATGCTCTGGAGATTGGTGGTATTGAGCGAGACGTCGATATTCTTCGTGTTGGCCGTATTGCCCTGTTGTATCAGACCAGTGACCAGACCCAGACTGGTGTATGGGATAAAAATTCCAACCAGTGGGTAACTCTGGAAGACAACTATCGTCGTCCCGTTGCTAATGCAATCAGGATGGCCCAGGCGTTGGCCAGTACTGAAATTCTTGAACTTCCCATTGCGGCGCCGGAGTAAGTAGTCATGAAATTTGCAAAATTAATAACTAAAACAGTTACCACATCCATTCTATGTATTTCTGCGTCACTTGCTTTTGGCCAACAACAGGCAGCGAACCTTAGCGAACTGCTTAATTTGGTAGAAGAAGCACGACTGAATGAAACAGAAGAGCATCGCCAGCGCCTGCAGCAATTCCAGAATAATGTTAACCAGCGCCAGGCTTTACTGAACGAAATGGTCGAACGCCGTGAAACGGAAGAAAGAATTTCTGTTGATCTGGAAAACACCTACAACGAGAACGAGATTATTAAAGCCCAGCGTTTTGAAACCTTGCAGGATCGCCTCGGCGACCTTGATGAACTCTTCGGTACAGTTGCAGGTGTCGTTGGTGATACACGTAGCCAGTTTGAAGCGTCTCTTATTTCCGCCCAATACCCTGGTCGTGAAGTATTCCTGACTGAACTGGCCGATATTATGGGAAGTGAATCCCAGTTGCCCAGTATCGAACAACTGGAAAGACTCTGGTTCTACTTGCTACAGGAAATGACTGAGTCTGCCAATATCACTAAATTTACTACGGACGTTGCGCAACCAGATGGCACTCAAAGCAGCCAGGAAGTCGTGCGAATTGGTTCTTACAATATCGTTGCTGGAGGCCAGTACCTGGAGTTTGACCCCAATACCAAACGCCTTAGTATTCTTCCCAGCCAACCAGCCAGATACACTGGTTCAGCAGCAGCAATCCAGTCTGCAACCAGCGGCTTCACCATGGTGGGTGTAGACCCAACAGGTCCATTTGGTGGCTCCTACCTGGCAGCTCTGATTAGCTCACCATCTTTCCGTGAAAGATATTGGGAGCAGGGCAGAACGATTGGCCAAATCATTATTTTCGTTGGACTGTTCGCCGCATTGTTGGCTGTGGAGCGTATGATTACGCTTACCATAGTTAACTCCAAGGTAAAACGTCAGCTGAAAAATCCGGATCGTCCCAACAAGAACAACCCTCTGGGCCGTGTATTGATGGTGTATGAAACCGACAAGAAAATGGATATTGAAACGCTGGAGTTGAAACTCGGTGAGGCAATTCTGCTGGAAACCCCGGCATTGGAGCGCTTCCTGACTCTGCTCAAGATTATTGCTACAGTTGCACCACTGGGCGGATTGCTTGGTACTGTGACCGGTATGATTACAGTGTTCCAGGCTATTACCCTGTTTGGTACCGGTGATCCACAAATCATGGCTGGCGGTATTTCCGGCGCCCTGGTTACCACGGTACTGGGTATCGTTGTTGCAATTCCTACCATCTTGTTCCATACCATTGTGAAATCACGTAGTGATCAGGTGATTCACATTCTGGAAGAACAGGCGACGGGAATTATTGCAAGGCGTGCAGAAGCGTCAGGTAACGTATCTTAAGCTAGGCTGATAGCAACTATTCAAGCTGGAGATTAGCTTATGTTTGAAGTACTAAGTGAGAGTTTCGAGTCCATCGACGTCTTTATGGAAAGAGGTGGTCCCGTCCTCAATCTCATCGCCATTTTATTATTTGTAAAATGGAGTCTGATGATTGAGCGCTTCTGGTTTCTTAGAACTGTTCACAAAAAGAACGTTGTAACTGCACTAACTGAATGGGAAGCCAGGACTGATAAACGGTCCTGGAATGCCCATGCTATTCGTCAGGAACTTGTTTCTCGTGTCACCCAGGATCTCAAGTCAACATTGCCGGTAATTGAAGTGCTGGTGGTGGTATGTCCATTGTTTGGTCTGCTGGGTACAGTGACAGGAATGATTGAAGTGTTCTATGTCATGGCTGTTACAGGAGGCGGAGATGCCAAGCAGATGTCTGGCGGTGTTGCCAGGGCAACTATCCCCACCATGGCAGGTATGGTAGGTGCTTTGTCCGGTATCTTTGCCAGTAACATTCTGAAAGTGAGAACCAACCGTGAACTGCAGTTACTGGAAGACCATTTGGAAATCCAGCACGCTTGATCTGTGCTTTTATGTAGGAAAAGCGATGTAGGAAATGCTTGACATGAGTACTACATAAGAAACATTAAACAGGAAGCAAAATGAAAGGTTTTTCTAGAGCAAAAGATGAAGAACAGGCAGGTGAGATAGACCTGACTCCAATGTTGGATGTAATTTTCATCCTGCTGATTTTCTTCATTGTTACTTCCGTCTTTGTAAAGGAATCCGGATATACAGTGAATTATCCGGAAGCGTCAACCGTTGAAGCCACATCCGGTGAGCCTATATTTATTGCGATTTCACCAGTAGGGGAATTGTGGATGGACGGGGATATCATTCCACCAAGAAACTTGCGTCTGCGTATAGAACAGCGCCTGGCTGAATCTCCGAATGCTGCCGTAGTTATTCAGGCAGATCAGGATGCAGCCAATGAATTTGTGCTGATGATAATGAATGCTGCAAGAGAAGCAGAAGCAACCAGTGTACAAATAGCTGCCGAGGAATAAATTATGATCAGAATATTCAATTTTGGATTTGCTATTGTTTTTGCAGCCGGCGTAACTTTCGGGCTTTTCTTTCTGATGCAGTTATTGATCTCCATGGACACGACTGAACCTGAAAGAGGGGAAGTACGTAAAATCGCTGACATCACCATGCCAGATATTGAATTGGAAGTGCAGCGACAGGAACCCAAGCCTGAAGAACCGGATGTACCGGAAGACATTCCTGATCTACCTGAACCTGACTTGTCTCTGAATGCTCCCACTGGAGAGGGTCTGAATATTTCACGTGTTGAAGTAGATATGGGTGGTCTTGATACGAATGCGTCTATTTCGGCCAGTGACTCAGAAATGTTGCCGATTGTAACGATTCAACCGCAATATCCTCAACGAGCCGCTTCACGAGGTATAGAGGGTTGGTGTTTGGTTCAGTTTACAGTTACAGCCCAGGGCACTGTCGACCCAGACAGTATCGAAGTCGTTGATGCAGATCCTGCCAATATATTTGATTCATCTTCACGGCGTGCTGTATCAAGGTTTAAATTTAATGCCCGCGTATCCGATGGGCAGGCAGTTCCAGTTCCAGGTGTAAGGTATTTGTTCCGTTATAACCTGGAAGCAGAATAAGGGCGAAGAAAATGCTGAAAAATATTATTTTTCCAAGGTTACTGCAAAAACTGGCCAAATCATTGTTGTTGGCAGCTGTTGTAACTGCTTTGCCATTTGCTGATTTTCAGTTCATTTCTGGAAGCCAGGTTTTGGCACAACGTGCAGAGGAAGAAGAAGGTCGCCGTGCGCCACCTGAAGCGCGCTCTTCACAAACACTAAGCAGGCAGGTTTTCACCCGTATCAATGAAGTTATGGAACTTCGGGATATGGATGATTTCGCCGGTGCTATGGAAGTGCTGGATGAAATCAAGGATTTGTATGACAGAGATCGTCTGAATGACAGAGAAAAATTTGTCATGTGGCAATTTTACGCGAACCTCTACCAAATAGCGGAAAACTATCCAGAAGCAATTAATGCTTATGTACAAATGTTGACTCTGCCAAATCTGACGCAGGAACAACTTGAGCAGACTTTGTTTTATCTCGGCTCACTTTATTATGTCGAGGAAAACTTCACTCAGGCGATAGATTATTTTACCCAGTATAACGATGTTGCGCTTGAGCCGAATGAAGATGTGTATTACCGAATAGGAACCGCACATTATCAACTTGAAGAATATAATGATTCAATTCCTTTCATATTGCGTCATATGGAAATTCTGCGTTCTAAAAATGAAGCAATTAACAAGAATATTTACGACTTGTTACGCGCCCTTTATTTCAATATCGAAGATTACGAGAAGGCTTACCAGGTATTACGAGAATCTGTAGTGTTGTACAACGAGGCAGATGACTGGGTGTTGCTGCCTGCAGTACTTGGGCAGATAGAACGGTTCCGGGAGCAAGCGCAGTCATATTATGTTGTAGACGTAATCGGTCATCTGGACACAGATACTCAGTTGATTAATCTGGCGGCACAACTTTATAACAACGATTACTCCTACGGTTGCGCAAGGATAATTGAAAAGGGAATGGCTGATGGCATCATCCCGGAGGATGAAAGTAATTTGGCATTTTTGTCAACTTGTTACCAAATTGCCAGGGAAGACGAAAAAGCTGCGCCACCACTGGAAAGGGCGGCAGCGATGTCCGATGATGGCGAACATTATGCTCGCCTTGGCAGAATCTATGCCACCATGGAAGACTTTGAAGGATGTATTGAAGCTTTTGATAATGCCTTTGACAAAGGCGGCCTCGATCGTCCTGATCAGGCTTATCTCTCTGTTGCACGCTGTTATATGGAAGCAAATCGTTACGATGAGGGTATAGAAGCTGCCAGAGAAGCTGCCAGAATTGAGCGTAGTGAGGACATTAGTGATGATACAGCTCAAACCTGGATTACCGTCCTTACCCGCGAAAAAGAGCGTTATGAAACCTTGCAGCGCCAGCGTCGTGAACTAGCCGAGTTTTTATAATAGGGGCTTTACCATCTAATAAAACCAGTAACATCGATTTCAGATAACAAAAACTATAAAGCAGCACCTAGTAAAAGCGCATCTCTGGATGCGTTTTTTTTGCCTTGAATTTGTGCAATTTGCCCTCATTTAGGGAGCTTACCAGTAGAACTATTTGGGAGTATCCGATCCATGGGCGTAGAAGCCAAACAAGAAACTCTGGGTTTTCAGACAGAAGCCAAGCAGCTTCTGCATTTAATGATTCATTCCTTGTACAGCAACAAGGAAATATTTCTTCGGGAATTGATATCCAACGCTTCAGATGCAGCTGACAAATTACGTTTTGCTGCTTTGGCAAAACCAGAGTTGTTGGAAGATGATCCGGATCTGAAGATTACTGTTGATTTCGACACCAGGAAAAAAACCATTACCATTTCTGATAATGGGATTGGTATGAACCGGGATGAAATCATTGAAAATCTCGGCACTATAGCCAAGTCAGGTACGGCGCAGTTTCTGGAAGCCCTGACTGGTGATGAAAAAAAAGATTCGCAATTAATTGGTCAGTTTGGTGTTGGTTTCTATTCAGGCTTTATTGTTGCAGACAAAGTCGAGGTATTCAGCCGCAAGGCAGGTGAGACAGCTGACCAGGGTGTACGCTGGGAATCCCGGGGGGAAGCAGATTTTGTAGTAGAAACACTGGATAAAGCTGACAGAGGTACCCGTATTGTTCTCCATTTAAGTAAAGCCGAAAAGGAATTTGCTGAAGGCTTTCGATTGCGCAGTATTGTCAGAAAATATGCTGATCATATTTCTATCCCGGTCATGATGGTGAAGGAAGATTCTGGCATTGACGAGGATGTTGATGAAAATGAGAAAGATAAAAAAGTCAAAAAGAAGAAAGCTCCAGAATACGAATCAGTAAATTCAGCGAAGGCCCTGTGGACACGTCCACGTGCTGAGCTGAATGATGACGAATACAAAGAGTTTTATAAGCACATCAGTCATGATTTTGAGGACCCCCTGGTTTGGTCTCATAACAAAGTTGAAGGCAAGCTTGAATATACCAGTTTGTTATACCTGCCTGTTCGCGCTCCCTTTGATATGTGGAACCGGGATGCGGCCAGAGGCCTGAAACTTTACGTCCAGCGTGTTTTTATCATGGATGATGCAGAACAGTTTTTACCCCTGTACTTGCGTTTTATTAAAGGGGTCATAGATTCCAACGACATCAGTCTGAATGTCAGCCGTGAAATTTTGCAAAAAGACCCCGCAGTAGATTCAATGAAGAGTGCACTAACCAAACGTGTACTTGATATGTTGAGCAAGCTGAAAAAGAAGAACAAGGAAAACTACCAGAAGTTCTGGGATGAATTTGGTCAGGTGCTGAAAGAGGGACCTGCTGAGGACTTTGCCAACAGGGAAAAAATTGCTGGCTTGTTGCAGTTTTCAACGACGCATACCAATGATCCTAAACAGGATCAGTCGCTTGAGGATTACATATCGCGTATGCAGGATAAGCAGGACAAGATTTATCATATTGCCAGCGAATCGCATAACACAGCCAAGAGCAGTCCCCATCTGGAAGTTTTCCGCAAGAAGGGTATTGAAGTCTTGTTGTTATCCGACCGGGTTGATGAATGGTTCATTAGCCACCTTACGGAGTTTGATGGCAAGCAATTCCAGGATGTTACACGTGGTGAACTTGATCTTGGCAATCTCGATTCAGAGGAAGATAAAAAGCAGCAAGAAGAAGCTGACAAGAAAGCAGAACCCTTGTTGAAACGGATAAAAGACAGCCTTGGTGATCAGGTAGCAGAAGTACGTACGACTAATCGTTTAACTGACTCCCCTGCATGTCTGTCAATTGCCGAACATGACATGGGTGCCCAGATGAGAAAAATCATGGAGGCAGCAGGGCAAGCCATGCCTGAGTTCAAGCCCATTTTTGAAATCAATCCGGAGCATCCTTTGCTAGAAAAGCTGGACAAGGAACCGGATGAGGAGCGATTCAATGATTTGGCGTCCATTCTCTTTGACCAGGCCAGTCTGGCCGAAGGTGGGCATCTTGATGATCCTGCCAGCTATATACAAAAGCTGAATAAATTGCTGCTGGATTTAAGTCAGTAAGCTTCTCTCATTACCCATTGCATTAATAAACCCCGGGGCTACAATCAGCTTTCCGGGGTTTTTTATTTGCAGGTGATATTCATGAAAAAAGTTTTTCTAGCAGTACTCGTAATGTTGGCGGCTTGTCAGCCTGCGACAGAAGAAGCTGAAGTTGTTGAATTAAATGAAGTAGTTGTAGTGGAAATGGCCGAATCTTCGAGTTCAGACGCCATCCCCGCGCATATCAGTCGTGCGGTTGCATCCAGTGCCAGGACTGAAGAGCAAATGGCTCGAGACCCCGGAAGAAAGCCTGCAGAGCTTCTCACCCTGGCAGGATTGAACGTAGGGGATCATGTGGCTGAGATAACAACTTTTGGCCAGTATTACACACCCATGCTGCTTGAAGCCGTTGGCCCTGATGGAAGAGTAGAGATGTATGACATGCCTTATCTTGCAGCTTTCGGCGAAGGAACTGTGGGTGAAGCAGGCCAGGCATTTGCAGATGCACGCGACAATGCTGATTATTATGTAGTGCATTACAACGATGTTACTTTCCCTGATGGTCTGGATGCCGTGTATAACGTGCTGTATTACCATGACCTGCAGGGTGTAGAAGTGGATACTGGCGTAATGAATGGGAAAATATTTGCAGCACTAAAACCAGGTGGGAAGTACGTGATAGTTGACCATCTTGCCGAAGCAGGTTCTGGCTGGCGTGATTCCACAACCATTCATCGCATTGATAAAGAAGTCATCGTTAGTGAAATCACCGCTGCCGGATTTGATCTGGTTGTCGATAGTGACATTCTGGCAAACCCTGAAGATGACAGAACGGCCATGGTTTTTTCACCGGGGATGCGGGGAGGAACTGACAGGGCGGTTCTTGTTTTTCAGAAACCTCTGTGACCTGACGTGAATTATTTGACCATGTGGTCATTACAACCTCTGTTAGCAAAAAGTTTTGCCGTTATGAAAGGCGCCAGGAATTTTATCCTGACGCCTTTTTTATTGTTTCTGATGTCAGCACTATTGGCGGGAGCGGTCAATGCAGAAACGATTCGCCTGACTATTGCATCCAGTCACAATACTGCCTTGCCCTGGGTTGGTGTTATGCAAAGCCATGTGGTGACTAATGCCAACCAACGTCTGAAAGAGGCGGGTAGTGATTACGATATTCGCTGGACCGAAGCCTATGGTGGCTCTCTCTATAAACTCGATAATACGCTGGAAGCCGTAGAAATAGGATTGACTGATATCGGCTGGGTAGGGACCTTATGGGAGCTGTCCAAGATGCCGCTGCAAAACGTCACTTATTTTGCCCCTTTCGCTACTGATGATTTCCAGATGATCAGGGAAATCATGAATAATCTGCATGACACCATGCCAGCACTAAACCAGGCATGGACAGCACAAAACCAATATTTCCTGGGTGGCAGCGTACTGGATACCTACCACCTGATGACCAATTTTCCGGTCAACTCTATTGCAGACTTGCGTGGTAAAAAAATTCTCGCTCCCGGAGTGACCTCTGCCTGGCTTGAAGGGACCGGTGCCATCGCTGTTGAAGGCGGGCTGACAACCTACTATACGCAAATTCAAACCGGGGTCGCTGATGGCGTCATCATTATCATGACCGGCGCTCCGCCTTATCGAATTCATGAAGTGGCTCCCTATATCACCCTGGTAGGTATTGGTGGTCAGTTGACAGGAGGCATGTCGGTCAACCTTGATACCTGGAATGCCTTGCCTGCGGAAGTGCAGGATGTCCTGTCCGAGCTGGGCAGGGAATACAGCCAGTTGGTTGCCGATGAGTTGGGGGTCCGTTACCAGAATGGGCTGACCTCGATGTCAGAAGATGGCGCTATTGTCAGCGAGTTGTCCGCAGCAGAAAAGCAGTTATGGATAGATGCCATGCCAAACATTGCCGGGCGTTGGGCCGATGCCGCAGAGGCCAGAGGTTATCCAGCCCGAGCGGTTCTGGATGCTTATATGCAGGAACTCAGGGCAAGAGGTGGGACCCCGATGCGGCAGTGGGATCTGGAATAAAAATCAGATACAAGAGACAAGATAAAAAAAAGGGAAGTATGTGTCAGATCCGATTGTAGAAAATCCAATAGGTTTTATTTATACCCGTTTTATCCGGCGTCTTAATGCGGCGGGGGTGATATGGACCTTTGCCATTATGTTTCTTATTTGCGCCGATATTGCCGGGCGTAACCTGTTTGACTCACCCATCACCGGTGTGCCGGAAATGGTGTCACTTTCCCTGGTCGCTGCGGTGTTTTTGCAGATTGCCTACGCCGTACATAGGGATCGTCTTACCCGCACTGAATTTTTTGCCGATTACCTGGGTAATCACTCGCCGACATTTCTTGTTGCCTGGCGTGCAGTAATGGCCTTGGTCGCAGCAGCCGTAATGGCCTTAATGGCTATAGGAACCTGGCCTGACTTTACCAGGGCTTTTTCAACACGGGAATTTGCGGGAGTTGAATCGGTATTCACCATCACCGTATGGCCAGTGAAATTCATAATTGTGCTCGGCGCAGTGGCAGCAGCTGTAGAATTTATACGCCAGATAATAGTTGGTCAGACCCATCAGGTCGCAGGCAGCGCTGTTGTCTGGTTAAAAGCACTGTTACTCCCGACTATCGTTTTGATCCTCATGGTTCTGCTCTGGCAGTTGAATGCGGAACCCCGTGTAGTTGGCCTGGTTATGATTGCGCTGGTACTGCTGCTTATTGGCATGGGCATGCCAATAGCCATAGCCCTGTTACTAACAGGCTTTCTTGGGCTGGCAGTTTTGAAGCAGGATTTTACGGTGGCAACACGAACCCTGTCCCTGGCAGCTGAAGGTGCAGTTTCTGAATATGTCTTTGCTACAGTCCCCTTATTCGTCCTCATGGGCTTGTTCGTCAATGTAGCAGATATCGGCCGTGATGCCTTTCGTGCGGCCCAGCAGCTGTTTGGCTGGTGTAAGGGCGGCCTTGGCATAGCCACTGTGGCGGCTAATGCCGTGTTTGCTGCCATTACCGGGATATCCATTGCTTCTGCAGCCATTTTCTCCAAGATTGCTGTCCCTGAACTGGTCAGACAAGGCTATACCAAGCGCTTTGCCGTAGGTCTGACCGCGGGCTCTTCTGTGCTGGGTATGTTGATTCCTCCCAGTCTCCTGCTCATCATTTATGGCGTTATTGCAGAAGTCTCCATTGGTGATCTCTTCATCGCAGCCATCATCCCCGGCATTATTCTGGCGCTCAGTTTTGCCGTGGGCGTATTCCTGATGGCGGTATTTGCACCAGGCTTCACCGGAGGTAATCAGGGTGAAGCGGCACAACCCGAAGATGAGAGCAGCAATCCATGGCCTGGCTTGCTGGTTGTGTGCCTGCTGGTCCTCATTGTCCTAGGGGGAATCTACGGGGGCATCTTTACCCCAACCGAGGCTGGCGCTGCGGGCGCCTTTGCCGCCATGCTCATCGCCCTGATCAGGGGTAAATTAAAAGGAGGCCGCTTGTGGGAAGTCATGGGAGAGGCAGGCCAGGTTTCAGTCAGTATATTGTTCCTGATCATCTGCGCCAGTATTTTCAGCATGATGCTGACTCTGACGGAATTACCTCAGGCGATTGCGTTGTTGCTGGGTGATTCCAGTCTGGGGTTGACCGGATTTCTTATCATCTACCTTTGCCTGCTGATTGTTCTGGGTACCGTCCTGGATTCCACTTCCATTATGTTGATCCTGCTGCCACTGGCATTGCCAGTGGTGTCAGCGATGGGCGAGAACCTGGTGTGGTTTGGCATTATTACTGTGATTGGCATCGAGATAGGTTTGCTGACACCACCACTGGGACTTAGCGTCTATGTCATCAAGTCCAGTGTTGATGACGACAGTATTAGCCTGGGGATGATTTTCAGCGGAGCCATGCCCTTTGTGTTAATAACTTTGCTGGTCACCCTGTTGCTGATGGCATTTCCGCAAATAAGTTTGTTTCTGGTTTAGGGTATTCTTACCAGAATGGCAATGTTTCCTGGCAAGGAAATAATCATGAGGCTTTGCACTACTGTGCTACAAATTCTTGTTGTGATGCTACTGGGCGTGCTAACTGCCTGTCAGCCGCCCCCTGAAGCAAATAATTTTTACCTGCTGGAACTGGATGTAACCGATTTGGCGACTGAGTTGGCTGCAGGCAATGTCAGTGCCGAGATGGTGACTCGCGCGACGCTGGACAGAATTACATTGATTGATGATGACGGGCCAACCCTGAATGCCATTATAGAAATTAATCCGGATGCTCTGATGATTGCACGTGAACTGGATGCGCAGTTGAACAGAGATGGCCCAATGGGTCCTTTGCATGGCGTACCGGTAGTATTAAAAGCCAATATAGATACAGGCGATCGAATGGCCACTACAGCCGGTTCTCTCGCACTTGCAGACCATCGTGCTGCAGATGACGCAGAACTGGTCCGTCTGTTGCGCGAAGCCGGGGCCATAATTGTTGCCAAGGCCAACATGAGTGAATGGGCAAATTTCCGTAGTACTAATTCCAGCAGTGGCTGGAGCAGCCTGGGTGGACAAACACGTAATCCCTACGTTCTGAATCGCAATCCCTGTGGTTCATCCAGCGGGTCCGCCGTCGCTGTCGCCGCGGGGTTGGTGCCATTGGCCGTAGGGACGGAAACCGACGGCTCCATCGTTTGTCCGGCCGGTGCCAATGGTGTGGTAGGCATCAAGCCGACCAGTGGCAGTGTCAGCCAGGACGGCATCATTCCCATATCACATACACAGGATATTGCCGGACCCATGGCCAGGACAGTCCAGGGAGCCGCCATGATGCTAGCAATTCTGCAGGGACAGCCAGGCAACAGCGCACTGTTTGAATTGACCCGTGTAAACCTGGCAGGCATCAGATTAGGCGTGCTGAGAGATTATTTTGGTGCTGGCGAGTTTCAGGATGTCGAAACTCTTTATACCGAGTGGCTGTCCTTGTTTGAGGAAGAGGGTGCTGAACTTGTCGATCCGCTCAATCTTGAGTTGCCGGAATCTGTTGATGGGGCAGAATTTCAGGTGCTGCTTTTTGAATTCAAGGAAGACCTGAATTCCTACCTGTCTGATACCGGGACCAGGAACCTTTCTTTGAATGACCTGATTACCTTCAATACAAGTAATGCGGATACGGTGATGCCGTATTTTGGTCAGGAATTGTTCGAGGCTGCACAGGCAACGACTGGGCTCGACAGCCCTGAATACTCAGAGGCTTTAATGAAGAGCGGAGATGTCATGCGAGACAACCTGGATAAGGTGTTCAGCAATTTAACGCTGGACGCTATTATCGCGCCAGTGAATTCTCCTGCCTGGGTAACGGATTGGGTTGCCGGGGATCATTACGGTTTGGCCAGTTCCAGCCTTGCTGCCGTCTCCGGCTATCCCAGCATTACAGTCCCCGGCGGTCTTGTTCATGGCTTGCCAGTAGGAATTGCCTTGATAGGGAGGCCTGGAAGTGAGGAGCTACTAATTGAAATTGCTGCGCGTTTCGAGACGGCGCGGGGATTATTCCCGGCGCCATCTTTCATACCTACTCTTGAGCAATAAATTCAGTGCCAGGGACAACCAGCTCTGACCTTCGGCTTACGCCTTGCGATTGATAGCCTCTGATCACGCTGAAACTATTCATAATTAATCAGAGGTTCCCCAAAGCGCTATTTAAGCTTTCACTGGGGCACATGGCTTTTTCACACAATTCGGGATCAGGCTTGTAGTAACCTGCCAAATCTACGTGTGTACCCTGAATTTCCGACAACTCCTTGATGATACTGTCTTCCAGCCCGGATAGTTTATCTGCCAAAGCATTGAAGGTAGTTTTTAATTCCTCGTTGTCGTCCTGTGCTGCCAATGCCTGTGCCCAATACAGGGCCAGATAGAAATGACTGCCGCGGTTGTCCAGTTCACCTACCTTGCGGGAAGGATTCTTGTTCTCCATCAACAGTTTTCCAGTGGCATCATCCAGTGTTTGCCCCAGTATCACAGCCTTTGGATTGTTCATTGACTGACCCAGGTGTTCCAGTGAGGCCGCCAGGGCCAGGTATTCTCCCAGTGAGTCCCAGCGCAGATGGTTTTCTTCCTGGAACTGCTGAACATGTTTGGGAGCCGAGCCACCGGCACCGGTTTCAAACATACTGCCGCCGTTCATCAGGGGAACGATGGAAAGCATTTTGGCACTGGTACCCACTTCCAGAATTGGAAAGAGGTCGGTCAGATAATCTCGCAAGACATTGCCGGTAACTGAAATAGTGTCCTTGCCTTCCTTGATGCGCTCAAGAGTAAAGCGGGTGGCATCAACCGGAGACATGATCTGGATATCAAGGCCATTGGTATCATGGTCTGCCAGATAAGTGTTTACCTTGGTAATCAACTGCGCATCGTGGGCACGTTCAGGGTTCAGCCAGAATATCGCAGGCGTTGAGGAAGCACGGGCACGGTTAACAGCCAGTTTTACCCAGTCCTGAATGGCCGGATCCTTGACCTGACACATACGCCAGATATCGCCTTTTGCTACCTCGTGTGCAAGCAAGGTCTCGTTCGCGCTATTGACGACTCTGACAGTACCGTTTTCAGGCAGCTCAAAGGTTTTGTCATGCGACCCATATTCCTCAGCTTTTTGAGCCATCAGGCCGACATTGGGAACAGAGCCCATAGTTGTGGGATCGAAAGCGCCGTTGGCTTTACAAAAATCAATGGTTTCCTGGTACACGTCCGCATAACAGCGGTCAGGGATAATGGCCAGTGTGTCATGAAGTTCGCCGTCTGGCCCCCACATTTTTCCTGAGGAACGTATTGCGGCAGGCATGGACGCATCAATGATTACATCACTGGGTACATGCAGGTTGGTAATACCCTTGTCAGAATTGACCATGGCCAGGGGTGGTCTGCTGTCATAACAGGCCTGGATATCAGTCTCGATTTCGGCTTTCTTGTCTTCAGGCAAGGTTGCAATCTGAGCGAGGACAGCGCCAAAGCCATTATTGGGATTGACGCCCAATTCAGCAAAGGTCGCGCTGTGTTTTTCAAACACATCCCGGAAAAATACGGAGACAGCATGCCCAAAAAGGATAGGGTCTGATACTTTCATCATGGTGGCCTTGAGGTGCAGTGACATCAGGACTCCGGATGCTTTTGCCTGCTCAATGGCATGTTCCAGGAATTCACGCAGGGCTGAACAACTCATTACACAGGCATCGATTACTTCTTTTTCCTGAAGCGGTGCATCGGCCTTTAAAACAGTGATATTGCCATCTGTATTAACAAACTCAATGCGGAAAGTGTCGGCATCAGACAAGGTCAGGGATTGTTCACTGCCAAAAAAATCACCATCGTCCATGTGTGCCACGCTTGTTTTTGACTCAGCTGACCATGCACCCATACTGTGAGGATTCTGACGCGCATACTGTTTCACCGCCCCTGGTGCCCGGCGATCCGAGTTACCTTCTCGCAGGACCGGATTTACTGCACTGCCCTTGACGCGGTCGTAACGCTCTTTAATGTCTTTTTCTTCATCGGTAGTCGGATTCTCGGGATAGTCGGGCAGGGTATAACCCTTGCCCTGTAATTCCTTGATTGTGGCATTCATTTGCGGCAAGGAAGCACTGATATTGGGAAGCTTGATGATATTGGCTTCCGGTTTTAATGCCAGGTTGCCCAGATAAGCCAGGTCATCTGCTTGCCTTAGCTCTTCAGACAGGTAGTCGGGAAACACGGCAATAATTCGACCAGCCAGGGAGATATCACGGGTTTCCACGTTGATTGCTGAGCTCGCAGTAAAAGCTTTAACGATGGGCAGCAGAGAATATGCGGCAAGCGCTGGCGCTTCATCTGTCAGAGTGTAAATAATGGTCGGATTAGCAGACATACAATACCTGATTATGTGAAATTGGTGAGTAAATGCAGAGGATTGCGGGGCAACTTGGGCTCAACATCTTGTGGCGCGCATTATAGCAATATCGAAGGTACAAGGTACAAGGAGCAAGGAGCAAGGAGCAAGGAGCAAGGAGCAAGGAGCAAGGAGCAAGGGGGGTAGTATCCT
>Ga0181597_10000038_pt1 | contig 134776 bp, 128 predicted proteins | sample 041ome_5_FD_148647 | JGI IMG/M metagenome (GOLD analysis project Ga0181597, IMG submission 148647) | Coastal salt marsh microbial communities from the Groves Creek Marsh, Skidaway Island, Georgia - 041403US metaG (spades assembly) | ecosystem: Environmental > Aquatic > Marine > Intertidal... | reverse complement strand
GACGCAATGCCGTCGACCAGATCGGCAACGAGGACGGGGTCGAGCCAAAGATGGGGGTCCGGCCCGCTGTGGTCGTGGTCGCTGTGGTCTGGCCCGCTGTGGTCGTCGTCGCTGTGGTCGTCGTCGCTGTGGTCGTCGTCGCTGTGGTCGTCGTCGGTGGACTCGTCGTGGTCGCTGTGGTCGTCGTCGGCATCGGAGATGAGGCCGGACAGCGTCACCACGGTGGTCCGAGAGGTATCGACGGTGTCGAGCGCGCCCAGGAGACCTTCTTCGAGGTCAAGCCCGTTGCGAATCAGCAGGTCGGCGGCAGCGAGATCGGCGGTGACGCGGATCGACGGCTCCCATGAGTGCGGGTCGGCGCCGATGGGGATCACGCTGTCCACAGGTGCCTCGCAGAGAGCACGTGATGTGACGTCGGCCCAGATCGATGTGGTGGCCAACGCAGCCAGGTCCTGCGCAGGTGGGGTGTCGGTCGACGGTGTCGATTCCGAGGTCGATTCCATCGTGGAGGCAGCGGTCGCTGCCGGCGCGGAGACTGACGAGGTATCGCTGCAGGCCGCTGTGATGAGCGTGAGCGCCGTGAGTGCCGCGATGGTGGGTGTCCGGTGCGCTGAGGGGGCGCAACAAGTGATACTGGGAATCATTCTCATAACTTCACGCTACACTCACGCGGCAATGGAAGCAACTGCTGTGACGCCGACCACCGATGGGTCGTCCGCGGTGTCGTTGGACGGGGTGTGCGTGCATCGTGGTGCCACGGTGGCACTGGCGCCGACCACGCTGGCGGTGGCACTCGGTTCATCGGTGGCGCTGGTTGGCCCGAACGGCAGCGGGAAAACCACCTTGTTGCACCTCATGGGCCGCCTGCTGGCGCCAACCGATGGTGCGATCACTGGTGCACCACGGGTAGCGCTTGTCGCGCAACACCAGGACCACCACCCGTGGATGCCGTTGTCGGTAGACGAGGTGCTGCGGATGGGGCGGTATCGCGGGATGCTCCACCGGCTTCACGGTGATGATCGGGTGGCGATCGATGCCGCCGCACATCGGCTCGAAATCGATGCGTTGCGTACACGTCGATTCGGTGAACTCTCCGGTGGTGAGCGTCAGCGGGTGATGGTTGCCCGAGCAGTCGCGGCGCAGGCCGACCTCGTGCTTCTCGATGAACCCATTACGGGGCTGGATCTTCCGAGCCAGGAGATCATCCTCGAGGTCATTGCCGGCGAGGCATCGCGAGGTGCGGCGGTGGTGTTCTCCACCCATCACCTCGGTGAGGCACGGCGTGCCGATCGGGTCATTCTGTTGGCCGGCTGCGTTCTGGCGGACGGGACGCCCGACGATGTGCTGACACCGGCCTTGCTCGCCGAAGCATTCGGCGGTCGAATGCTCCATGCCAAGTCGGCCACCATCGTGGTCGACGAGCATCACCATGGCCATGGGGCACACACCGATAGTGCGCTGTCAGGACATCTGGATCATCACGACCACGCACATCACGATCATGCCCACCATCACGACGAGCACGGTGGCCATAGCCACCATCTCGGTGACGGTACTGAGCCCACCGGGTCGGCAACCGCACAGGGTCATCAGCCGTGAGCGATGATGACTTCGGTGGCCTTCACCGTCTCGTGGCTGCTCGGCTGGGGGAGGCTGGCCAGCTCTACACCGGCAACCGTCGTCGTTTGATCGAACTGCTCGCCGATGCTGGCCCATCGACCTTGCCCGAGTTGCTCACTGCTGGCGATGGGCTCGCGCAGAGTTCGGCCTACCGCAACCTGACCATCCTCGCCGAGGTCGGCGTGGTGCGACGCCTCGTTCATGGCGGTGATCATGCGCGCTGGGAGCTCGCGGAGGAACTCACCGGACACCATCACCATCTCGTCTGTGACCTCTGCGGCACGGTCGTTGACGTCGAACTGCCAGTGGAGGTTGAATCGCTGATGGATCGTGCATTCGATGCTGTAGCCGCTGCCGCAGGATTCGAGGTCGACCATCACAATGTCGACATTCTCGGGCGCTGTGCGGATTGCCGGGTCACCGGCAACTGAACTACTTCGGCAGGAGATGGGGCGCGGCGCGCTCAATGAGTTCGGCCACCTCGCGCGCCGACGGGTTCACCAGGCCGGTGTCGCCAACGACCACGGTGGGAACGGTCTCGTTACCGCCCGCGAATGAGCGCACCACCGCTGCAGCAGTCGGGTCTTGCCAGATGTCGTGATCGACTGTGGTGATACCACGACGATCGAGGCCGCGCCGCAGCATCGAACAGAACGGGCAGCCAGGCCGCCAGTAGAAATGAACGGCGTCGGCGCTCATGTTGCGGAGTACAACTCCACCAGTCGGTCGAGGGTGCGCTCGATCGCGGCCAGATTCTTCTTCGGGTAGCCGGCACGCTCGATGAACGGCGGGAACTTCGCGGTGGACCAGTCGAAGGTCTCGGTCACCTGGGTGCCGCCGTCAACGGGTTCGAGTTCATAACGCCAGCGGTGACCACCCAAATGGGCCCATGCGATGAGGCGGTCCTGTTCGAACTCCATCACGGTGTTGTTGATCCGGTAGGGAAGCCGACCGAGTTTCATGTCCATGCCGAACTTGGTGCCGAGCGTCAGCGTGCTGGACCCTCCGCGGGCGCGCTGCACCATGCCGGAGCCGTCGATGTCGCCGTGACGGCTCGGATCACTCAGTAGGGCGAAAATGTCAGACGGGGATGCCGCCACGACGCGAGATGCAGAGACGAAGCGCGGACTGTCAGTTGCCATGGCATCACGGTACCGACCTGCAGGTTGTGCGCATCACCGTGCTCTCTAATGATGAGGAGATGTGCGGCGTCATCGCCGCATCATCGTGGGTCGCAGATGTCAGCGCACCCCGGCAAAACGCTCGACATCGGCTGGGTGCCCCGCCACCACGATGTGGTCTTCTGGGCCGAGAATGGTGCCGGCCTCGGCGTAGGTGAACCGGCCGCCCTTGGGGCGCACGCACACAACGGTCACGCGATGTTCGGCACGGATACCGGCCTTGCCGAGTTCACTGCCCGCAAACTGTGCCGGCACCAGCATCTGGCTGATCACGAACTCGTCGTCATCGGTTTGGTCGGTGTCGGAGAGTTCGGGAACGTGCAGCGTCATGTAGTCCTCGAGTTTCCCGGTGACCAGGTGCGCCACGCGGACACCCATCTGCCCCTCGGGGAACACCACGTGATGGGCGCCGACCGCTTTCAGGATCTCACCGTGTTGGTCGGTGATCGCCTTGGCCCAGATATTACTAATGCCGAGACCAACGAGGTTCAGCGTGGTCAGCACACTCGATTCGAGGTGGTTGCCGATGCAGACCACGGCGGTCATCGCATCGCCGACGCCTAACTGTTCGAGGGCGTCTTTTTGGGTGGTGTCGGCACGCACCACTTGGTAGTACGCATCCCGCTTTTGTTCAACGAGGTCCTTGTCATTGTCGATGGCCAGAACTTTGTGGCCATGGCGGGTGAGTTCATCGGCAAGTGCGGTGCCGAATCGGCCAAGTCCGACCACCACAATTTCGCCACGGTGTTCGAATGGAGACCCTTTCGAGAAAAAGGTCTTACTGTGAATGATGCGTTCAGCCAATGATCGGTCGCTCCTCGGGATAAGAGTAGGGCAGGTCGCGGTTGCGCATTGCGAGTGCGGCCACGAACGTCATGGGGCCGATACGGCCCGCGAGCATGACCAACACCAGCACGACGTGCGCAAGTGCTGGTAAGTCGGCGGTGATACCGGTGGACAAACCCACCGTGCCGAAGGCCGATGTGGCCTCGAATAATGCGGGTGACAGCGTGAGGTCGGTCATGGCGATCAACATCAAGGCGGTGCCGATGACCAGGCCCACCGACAACAGAGCAACGGTGATCGCGGTGCGGATTACCCGGCGGGGAAGTCGCCGTTGGAACACGTTCACATCAGTCCGCCCGCGAACTTCTGACCAGATGACAAAACCGAGCACAGCGAAGGTGGTGACTTTGATGCCGCCACTGGTTGACGCGGGTCCGGCCCCGATGAACATCAGCGTCGACACGAACAGCATCGTGGGCTCATTGAGCGCGCCGATATCGAGGGTGGAGAAACCGGCGGTGCGTGGGCTGGTGCCCTGAAACCACGACGCCAGTAGTCGTTCGACGATGCCGCGGCCACCAAGCGTGTCGGGGTTGGTCCACTCGAAGAGGGCGAATACCACCGGCCCGACCACTAACAGCACCGCGGTGGCCATGATCGTGATCCGGGCATGCAGCGACCATGCGGACCATCGCGGGCGCCGCAGAATACGAGGCCCGTGGCTGCCGTTCTCGCGAGGGAGCACCTGTCGCGCAATGGCTAAATACACCGGGAAACCAAGGCCCCCAATGATGAATGCGGCCGACACCACCATCATCACCAGTGGATCGGCGACATAGCGTTCGAGCGAATCCGAATACAGCGAGATACCGGCATTGTTGAATGCCGAGACGCCGTGGAACACCGCTGAATAGAACGAGCGAACCAGTGACTGTGAATCGAAGAGGAAGCGCGCGAACAGCATGGCGGCCACGCCTCCTTCGACGATCACCGTCATCTGGAGAATTCGCAGCAGGAGGTTTCTGACATCGCCGGGTGCCACACCGAATTCGGTTGCCGCCCGGAGGCGCGCCCCGAGATCCATGCGGTGCGACGCGGCAAAGGCGGTGATGGCCCCGAGTGCCATCACGCCGAAACCCCCCACTTGGATGAGAGACAAGATGACCAACTCGCCAAACAGTGAGAATCCTGAGATGTCGACCGTGGCTAAACCGGTCACCGTGGATGCCGACGCCGATGTGAACAGCGCATCGATGAAGCCGGGATGATCGCCGTCGACGGCGATGGGGAGCCAGAGCAACGCTGTACCAATAGAGATGAGTGACGCGAACGCCACCAGCACTGAACGTGCGGGGTTCGTGGCCACAGCGGGGCGCATCAGTGAGCCTCCCTCGGTGTGCGCCCTCTCACGGCTGCGACGCTATCCGCGCGTGATCATGCGACGACGTTCTTCGCTCCCGCTGTCGCCGGTGGTCGCGGTGACGACCCGGTGGAGAGGCGCGGCACTGCGCTAGATTCAGCGTCATATGGGTCAGTTGGTCGGCGTTGCTCGCAGGCCCGGTGCAGCACCGGGAATCGTCAGGTTTGAACTGAATCGCACCCTGTCGGGTCAGGGTCACGAACGTTTCGTCTCGGTTGACGATGCCGACGGCGAGCGGCCGAGTGCGGTCCTAGCGCGCCGCCTGCTCGGCACCGGCCAAGTTGATTCGGTGCACGTTTACGCGAACATCGTCACCATCGATGTGTCCAAGGGTGCCGATGACGCGGGTCTCGATGAAGTGATTGCCGAGATGTACCGCTACTGGTTGCCCGGTGTGGAACCGCCGACCTTCGAAGATCTCGAACCCGAAGCAGCTGCGCCCGCGGCCACCGGTGATGCAGCCGATGGCGATCCATGGGCGGCAGCAGCAGCGCTGGTGCCGGTGCATCTGCTCGAGCGCTCCAAGGCCGCGCGCGAGCGTTGGGCGGCCAAGGCCGGCTGAGTTACACCGCCATCGGGCACGGTCATGCGTGCCGGAGATGGCACGCCTACCATCGCGACGTGCCATCCGAGTCCGTCACTTTGCAACAGGCCGCCGAGGAACTCGGCGTGCACTACATGACGGCCTATCGCTATGTGCGCCACGGCCAGTTGACGGCGACGAAGCGCGATGGAATCTGGCAGGTCGAACGCACTGATCTCGATGCGTTCAGGTCGGGCAGCACACCGGCCGCGCGTCGAGGTGCCGGCCGTGCAGTGGAGGCACCCTGGGCCGATCGGATGTATGCCCGATTGGTAGTTGGTGACGCGAATGGTGCCTGGGGTGTGGTGGAGGGCGCGATGGCTGCCGGTGCCACTCCTCAGAAGATTTATACCGAGGTCGTCTCCCCAGCTCTGGTCACGATCGGTGAGCGATGGTCGGCGGGCGAACTCGATATTTCGGTGGAACATCGCGCGACCGGCATCGTGCAGCGGCTGATTGGCCGTTTGGGGCCGCAATTCGTGCGCCGGGGTCGCTCGCGAGGCACCGTCGTCGTAGGTGCGCCACGCGGTGAAACCCATTCGCTCGTGGTCTCGATGGTGGCAGACCTTTTGCGTGCGGCGGGGTGGGATGTGTCGGACCTCGGTGCCGACACCCCGGCAGCATCATTCCTCGCTGCGGTCACCGAGGTTGATCCGGTTGCGGTGGTGGTGTCGGTGACCAATGTCGACAATCTTCCCGCGGCCCGGGAACTATGCGCTCAACTCGGCCCGGCGCTGAGCGGCCAGTCGCTGCTGGTCGGCGGCCACGCAGTCGACTCGGCTGAGGTGGCAGCATCAATCGGTGATGTGCGCTGGGTGCCTGACGTCGATTCACTCGTCGGCGAACTCGCCGTGGTGGCAGCCAGCAGTCGCACGGCCTGAGAGGCGCCCGCTCAGTCGGCGATCTCCCACACTGCACCCTCGGCGGTGTCGTTCACGGTGATGCCAGCCGCGGCGAGACGATCGCGCACGAGGTCGGACAACTCGTACTGCTTGTCGGCGCGCGCACCTGCGCGGATGTCGAGCAGGATGTCGACCAGTGGGCCGCGGATGGTGCGCGGGTCGACCAGTCCGTCGCGGGCAGCTGCACCCAGGCGGGTGATCATGGCGCGCAGGGTGCTGCGCGCATGATCGGCATCGTCGCCCTGGAGGGTGTCGGCCGACCACGCGTGGATAGCCGCTTCGGCGCGCAGCACGGCACGGACTGCTCCGTCCGCGTTGCCGGCGTCGATCGCGGCGTCGAACTCGGCCGCGGCCTCGGCGATATCGGTGCTCAGCGATGTGGCGGTCGGTGGTGTGGAGGTGGGCTCGGATGCGGTGGTGGTGACTGCGGTGGGCGTGGATGCTGCTGCGGTGGCGCTCGGCTCGACCAGATGTTCCAGTGCAATGGTGCTCCCGCTCGGGTGTACCTGTGAGGCGCCATCGACTCGAATGGTGACGGTCCCGTTGCCAACCACATCGGCCCGGCCGGCATCGAGGTCGATCACCAAGCCGGTGTGTTCATCCACTCCGAGTACCCAGGTATCGGTGGGCAAGAGGGCTTCCATCTGCACGAGCCGTCGCTCACCGAGATAGCAAAAGCGCGTGTCGTGATGCCCGCCTTCGGCATTGTCGTAATGGGGAATCACCACAGCGTTGATACCGATATGGCCGAGAATGCCGAGCCCATCGACCCAGTGAGGTTCCATACCGCACTTGTAGATCTCGTAGACGGGCACCGTGTGGCTGCCCATGGTGAGCGCTGCTGCGGAGGCGAACACGACGATGCCGCCGGTGTCGAGCTTGGTCGTGAGGAGTTCGGGCACCACAGTGCCGCGCCACTGGTCGACGGCGTAGGTCGGTGAGCCAGGTCCGGCGAAGACGTAATCGCTGGATCGGATGGCAGCGAGTCCCTGCTCGATGACGAGCGGATCAGCGTCGCGCATCCGGATCAGTCCGGCCACCGCGAGATCGACGTCGATGGATTCGGAGAAATAGGCGACGGCGCGTTCGGCGAGTTCGGGGGCGTTTTCCTGGAAGCCGTACGGGGTGTCGAGTACCACTGCGCGAACTCCGGCCCGTACCGCAGCCGGCCCGTCCACCAATCGGCCGGCCAGGCGGCGGTGAGTGGTCACCATCGTCGGCGCAGTCTCACCCGATCCCATGAGGGTAAGGACGCGAGGGGTCGTCATATCGGCCATCGACCCAGTCTGGCGTGGATGTTGCGCTCTTGCCATCGCTGGGGTCGCCTGCGACCTAGCCCCAATTCGAATCGAACACCCGTTCGATAGTATTCGCAGTGATGGGTTCAGACGCAGTTCTCGCAGCATTGGCGGGCACCGCCGGGGTCGGCCGCGCCGGCGATTTGGTGGCTCCCGAGATTGTCCGCGTGCCGTCGTCGGTGGGCGCGTTGTTCCCCCACGGTGGCCCGCTGGCGGGGTCGGTACTGGCATGCGAGGGCCCTGCGGCGTGGTCACTCGCTGCTGCTGTGGTCGCCCCGAGCGTGGCCGCAGGAACCTGGATGCTCATCATCGATGTCGCCACAGCCCATGCATGCACCGTTGAACCTGAGGCATTGTCCGAGGCCGGGGTGCCCCTCGAACGGGTGGTGCGCGTCACCGCCGATACCGCTGGGTCGGTCCATGTCATCGATCTCGTCATTGCTGGTCTTGAGGGCTTCGGTGTGGTGCTCCTCGTCGACCCCGGGTCGCTGACGGGCGCAGCAGAGCGTCGCCTACGTCGTCGTCTCGTCGACCGTGGCGCGATGGTGGTCGTCGTGCGACCTCACCAACTCGGCCGGCGTGTGACCCGCGGTGCCGCCGCAGATGCCGTCATGTCCACATCTGTCATCGGCGTCGACGGCATCGGTGAGGGCTGGGGGCGTCTCATGTCTCGGCGGGTCATGGTGTCGGCCAGTGGTCGGCGAATGCACGGCGGGCGGCACGTCGAGATATCCCTGCCCGACGGGAGCACTGGCGGTGTCTCGGCACCGGACACCCGGCCATGACGCCACCCGCGACGTCGCTATCGTGTCGGCTACTCACCGTATGGTTTCCCGACTGGGCGGCGGAGTGTCTCGCAGGTAACGACCCCGCGATCGTGTTCCATCGCGATCGAGTCATCGCCGCCACCGCGCCAGCACGTGCCGCCGGGGTCGTCGTCGGCCAACGACGACGTATGGCCACCGCCCGCTGCCCCAGTGCGCTCACCCCGTCACGTGACATCGATACAGAGCACCGCTGCTTTGCTGCCGTAATCGATGCTCTATGCGATTTGGTGCCCGGGGTCGACGTGATCGATGCAGGTCATGTCGTGCTCGATGTGAAGGGCCCGGCTCAGTATTTCGGTGGCGAAGCCAGGGTGATCACCCGGCTTGTGGAGCAGGTGCTCCCGGGAGTGGTGCCCGCAGGCGTGTCACCTCCAGCTGTTGGTGTGGGCACATCGTTGGCCACATCGGCGGTTGCAGCGTTGAGGTCGCATCGCGCCGGCCATCCGGTGGTTGAACCGCCCGGCGACACGCGTTGGCGCGACGGGGTGCAACTCATCGAGTTGGTGGCCACTGGAGACGTCGATGCCGATACTGCCGACGTGCTCTCACGCGTGGGGGTGCGTGCCCTCGGCGACGTGAGCGCACTTGGCGCAGCCGCCATGTCAGATCGTTTCGGCCATATCGGGGCGTGCCTGTATCGGTTGTCGGTTGGTGACGACCCGCGCCGCCCAGTGATTCACGTGCCTGCTGACGCCCCAGCCGTTCACAGGTCCTTCGAGCCGCCACTGGCCGATACGACCCCGGTGATCTTCGCGGCCCGTGAAGCGGTGATCGACCTGCTGGCATCGCCGGCCATGCACGGTCGCATCTGCACGGGTGCACTCATCGAATTCGGCACCGAGCACGCCGAGAGCAATCGCCGTGGATGGTTCCGCAATGAGGGCCTCACATCCACAGCACTCGTCGACCGAGTGCGCTGGCAACTCGATGCATGGGTGCGTCGGCCCGGTGCCATCACAGCAGCGATCACCACGGTGTCGGTGATCATCACCGACACCGCCGACGATGTGGGTGCATCACAGCGGCTATGGGGAGGGCGCGGCACCACCGACGATGCGGCCCAGCGCGCAGCCGCTCGCCTCGGTGCCCTGGTGGGACCTGACAGGGTCACCGTGCCCGAGTGGTGCGGTGGCCGACTCACCGGGCAGAGGTTCGCCTGGGTGCCCGCTGCTGCTGCCATGCACGCCGACCCCGATCTGGATCGTGCACGGGTCACCCCCGGCGGCGGCCTCTGGCCCGGTGCGGTGGTGCGCCCTGCCCCGAATTCGGTGCCGGTGCATCCGGTTGCGGTTGAGGTCTGCGGAGCCGACGGTACGCCGGTGATCGTTGGAGGTCGTGGCGATCTCAACACCACTCCGGCCACGGTCCGGTTGGCTGGCAGTGAACATGTGGTGGTGTGGTGGGCGGGGCCGTGGCCGGTGACCGAACGCTGGTGGGAGCCGCGCCGCCGCCGGCTGGCACGACTGCAAGTGGTATTCGACGACGGCACGGCACATCTACTCGCGGTTGAGCGTCGGCGATGGTCGATTGTGGGGAGTTATGCATGATGGGCCACGGTGTCCCCGGGCCGGTCGCGTCCCGGTCCGGTACGGTGCGACGATGAGTTCATTGCTCGACGATGTTCTCGCTGCTCTGGCGGCACACCAGCCGCTCGACAGTGCTGAGGCCGCCTCAATTGAGGCATTTACGCAGCACGTGGCCGACGTGATCGCACGTGGCGCCGACCCGTTCGATCAGGCCACCGATCCGGTGCACATCACTGGGTCAGCCATTGTCGTGGGGAGTCGCGGCACGGTGCTGCTGCACCATCGACGCCTCGACATGTGGCTGCAGCCCGGCGGGCATATCGATCCCGGTGAGACGCCGTGGGCGGCAGCCCGCCGTGAGGCGATTGAGGAGACGGGCCTCGACCTTGGCCTGCACGAGGGCAGGGTCGAGTTGGTCCATGTCGATGTGCATCCCGGTGGCCGCGGCCATACCCATCTCGACCTGCGGTATCTGATGTCGGGCGATGACGCCGATCCCTCCCCGCCCGAGGGCGAGAGTCAGCAGGTGCACTGGTTCGACTGGCCGTCGGCGATCGAGCGCGCAGGTGATCCACGTCTGGCCGCTCTTCTTGGGCACCTCGCCACCCGTTTCGATCGGTGAACAGGGCCTTGACCAGTATCGAACATATGTTCGATACTGGCGGCTATGGGATTCACCAATCCCCCCTGGAGCTGGCACGAGCTCGAGTCGACCCTGTCGGGCAGATCCCGGGTGGGTTCCAATGGCCGTGCTCCCGGGTCGCCGGCGTGGAATGCCGGTGGTGACGCACCGGCGTGGAGTCGTCGTCGGCAGCCCTATACGACGACATCAGTGCCCACTGCCGGCGGCCCGGGCGTGCCGTATGCGGAACTGCATTGCCGTTCCAACTTCTCATTTCTCGAAGGGGCATCACACCCTGAGGCACTAGCCGCCGAGGCCGCGCGTCTGGGCCTCGACGCGCTTGCTCTCACCGACCGCGATGGTCTCTACGGCGTGGTCCGATTCGCCGAGGCCGCTCGTGCACATGATCTGCCAACCGTGTTGGGAGTGGAGTTCACCAGGGTCGCCCCGACCGGGATACATCCCGGTCGAGTGGTGGTGATCGCCGAGGGGCACGAGGGGTACCGGGGGTTGGCCCGTGCGGTGTCGTACGGACAACTCGCGGGGGCAAAAGGTGCACCACGACACGACCTGTCCACGATCGCTGACCAGATTGCTCACCGCGGATGGGTGCTCACCGGTGACAGCGCTGGGGTGGTGCCGATGGCGCTGATGCGCGACGGCCCGAGCGCGGCCGTGGCCGAGGTGGGTGCATTGGTCGAGCATTTCGGTCGTGACCGGGTACTGGTCGAACTCTGGGATCACGGCGAACCCGACGATCACCACCGCAACGATGCCCTTGTGGAGGTGGCACGTCGGTCGGGGGTGGAGTGCGTGATGACGAACGCTGTCACACATGCCACGCCAGCTGAGGCCGATCTTGCTGCTGTAGCCGCGGCACTTGGGCGGCGGCGCAGCCTCGCCGATGACGATCCGTGGATTCGCGCATCAGGTGCGGCACATCTGCGCTCGGGGGCCGAGCAAGCCCGTCGTGCCGCGCGATATCCCGGAACGGTTGATCTGGCTGTTGAGGTTGCGCTGGCGGCCGCATTCGACCTGTCACTCGTCGCCCCTGCATTGCCGCCGTTCCCATGTCCAGGTGGTGTGGACGAGATGGCCCATCTGCGTCAAGTGACCGCAGAGGGGGCTCGGCGCCGGTACGGCGAACGACCACACGCCGGCGAAGACCTCAGCCGCCGGGCGCAGGCATGGGCCACGATCGACCGCGAACTCGATCTCATCGCCGAGCTGGGCTTCGCCGGATATTTCCTGGTGGTGCACGACATCGTTGAGTTCTGCCGCCGTCACGACATCTACTGCCAAGGCCGGGGGAGTGCGGCGAACTCTGCGGTGTGTTACGCGCTGGGTATCACCGCCGCCGATGCGGTGTCGCTCGGGCTGCTCTTCGAGCGATTTCTCTCACCGCATCGCGACGGCCCACCCGATATCGACCTCGATATCGAATCCGGTCGTCGCGAAGAGGTCATCCAGTACGTGTACAGCCGGTACGGCCGTCATCACACCGCTCAGGTGGCGAACGTCATCACCTACCGGATGCGGTCTGCGGTGCGCGACACCGCGAGAGCCCTTGGCCATACTCCGGGCCAGGCCGATGCCTGGTCACGACATGTCGACAGATGGTCTCGTGACACCCCCGTCGACGGGGTGCCCGAACCGGTGCTGTCCACCGCGGCGCGTCTGTTGGATGCGCCTCGGCATCTGGGGGTGCACTCCGGGGGCATGGTGATCTGCGATCGGCCGGTCATCGACGTGTGCCCGGTGGAGTGGGCGCGCGCCGAGGGGCGGTCGGTACTCCAATGGGACAAAGACGACTGTGCTGCTGCGGGGCTGGTCAAGTTCGATCTGCTGGGCCTCGGCATGTTGTCGGCGCTGCATCTTGCGGTCGACCTCATCACTGAGTTCCGGGGGTACACGATCGATATCGCTCACCTTCCTCAAGAAGATGAGGTGTACGCGATGCTGTGTCGTGCCGACACGATCGGCGTGTTCCAAATCGAGTCCCGTGCGCAGATGGCCACCCTGCCCAGGCTGCGCCCGCGCCGGTTCTACGACTTGGTGGTGGAGGTGGCACTGATTCGCCCCGGCCCAATTCAGGGCGGTTCGGTCCATCCGTACATTCGGCGGCGCAATGGCCAAGAACCGGTCACCTATCTCCATCCACTGCTTGAGAACTCTCTCGGCAAGACCCTCGGAGTGCCGTTGTTCCAGGAGCAGCTGATGCAGATGGCTATCGACGTGGCCGGCTTCAGCGCAGCCGAGGCTGACGAACTGCGCCAGGCGATGGGGTCAAAGCGATCGGCAGCACGGATGGAGCGTCTGCGTCGCCGCCTCTACGACGGAATGGCCGAACGGGGAATCACCGGCGAGGTGGCCGATGAGATCTTCACCAAGATGGCAGCCTTTGCGAACTACGGCTTTCCGGAATCGCATGCGGTGTCGTTCGCCTATCTGGTCTATGCCTCGGCGTGGATCAAGTATCACGAACCGGCGGCATTCTGCGCGGCGTTACTGAATGCTCAACCTATGGGTTTCTGGTCACCGCACACGTTGGTGCGCGATGCCCGACGCCACGGCGTTGAGGTGGCCACCGTCGATCTCCATACATCACAGGTTGGTGCGACCCTCACCGATGCCGGCAATGGGGTGCGTCTGGGATTGGCATCGGTGCGGGGTGTAGGCAGTGATCTGGCCACCGAGATAGTCGCTCAGCGCAATATCGATGGGCCGTTTGCCTCAATGGAGGACCTGGTGCGTCGGGTCCCGGCGCTCACGACAGCGCATCTCGAGGCACTCGCCACCGCGGGCGCGTTCACGGCATCATTTGGTCTGGAACGGCGCGCGGCGATCTGGGCAGCAGGAGCAGCAGCCAGGGCCCGCCCGGGCACCATCGCCGGTGTGGTCACTGGAACATCGGCGCCGCACCTGCCGGGTATGGAACCGGTGGAGGTCGCGGTGGCCGACCTGTGGGCCACCGGCGTGTCACCCGACGGCCACCCGACCACGTTTCTCCGCAACGAACTGAACCGCCTCGGTGTGGTGCCAGCGACCGACCTCGATCACCACGAACCGGATCGGACTGTTGTGGTGGCTGGGGTAGTGACCCATCGCCAACGTCCGATGACCGCGCGTGGGGTCACCTTCATCAGCCTTGAAGACGAGACAGGGCTCATCAACGTCATCGTCTCTCGTGGATGTTGGCGGCGTTTCGCTGCGGTGGCTCGTGATGCTGCGGCGCTGGTGGTGCGGGGGCGCCTCGAACGAGCCGAGGGCGTGGTCAACATCGTGGCCGAACATCTCCGACCGCTGGCCGCGGTCGCCCCGGCACGTAGCCGCGACTTCCGTTGAATCGCGAGGTGAATCAGCCGATGACGGGTACCTCGGCCATCGCTGCGGCGATCGCCTCATCGCTCAGGTCATGATCCACCATCTCGCCCGCCAGGAACTTCTCGTAGGCCGCTAGGTCGAGATGACCGTGACCGCACAGCGCGGTGAGAATCACCTTCTCCTCGCCCGATTCGCGGCAGGCCATGGCCTCGCGCACCGCAGCGGCGATGGCATGGGTGGGTTCTGGCGCGGGCACGATGCCCTCGGTGCGAGCGAACTGCAGGGCGGCGGTGAAGCATTCGATCTGCGGGATGGAGATGGCCTCGACGAGACCCTGCTCGTAGACGTGGCTGACCAGTGGCGACATGCCGTGATACCGCAGCCCACCAGCGTGGATCGGGTCGGGCACGAACGAGTGGCCGAGGGTGTGCATCTTCATCAGCGGTGTCATACCGGCCGTGTCGCCGAAGTCGTAGCGGTACTCGCCCTTGGTGAGGCTGGGGCAGGCCGCTGGTTCCACACAGCGGATGGTGGGGTTCATACGCCCGGCCATCTTCTCGCGCAGGAACGGGAACGACAGGCCACCGAAGTTCGATCCGCCACCGGTGCAGCCGACGAGAACATCGGGGGTTTCGCCCACCTTGGCGAGCTGCAATAGGGCTTCCTCGCCGATGATCGTTTGGTGCATCAACACATGGTTGAGCACGCTGCCGAGGGCGTAGCGCGTGTTCGGGTCCGCAACGGCCATCGACACGGCTTCGGAGATCGCGATGCCGAGGCTGCCGGGATGGTCGGGATCGGCGGCGAGCAGCGACCGTCCGTACTCGGTGACCTCCGACGGGCTCGGGTGCACGGTGGCGCCCCAGGTCTGCATCATCGTGCGGCGGTACGGCTTGGCGCGGTAGGAGGCAGCCACCTGCCACACCTCGCACTCCATGCCGTATTGGGCGGTGGCGAACGCAAGCGACGATCCCCACTGCCCCGCACCGGTTTCGGTGGTCAACTTCGTGACGCCTTCAGCGTTGTTGTAGTAGGCCTGAGGCACCGCGGTGTTGGGCTTGTGCGAGCCGGCAGGGCTCACACCTTCGTACTTGTAATAGATACGCGCCGGGGTGTCGAGCAGTTGCTCGAGCCGATGCGCACGGAACAATGGACTGGGTCGCCACAGCCGGTAGATGTCGAGGACGCCACCGGGAATGTCGATGTACCGATCGGTGGTGACTTCCTGTTCGATCAGCGCCATCGGGAACAGGGGAGCGAAGTCGTCCGGGCCGGCCGGCTCGAGCGTTCCGGGATGCAGCGGAGGCGGAGGTGGCTCGGGCAAATCGGCGATGACGTTGTACCACTGGGTGGGCATTTCATCTTCGCTCAACAGGATTTTGTTTGGAATGCGCTCGGCCATGTCGAGACAGTACGCCATGTCACCGGTGACACCGCAAGGCCTGCTGCGGCACCGCTAGCGTGATCTCATGAGCAACGCCGGACGTGACAGCGCCGCATGTCTGAGCGTCGTTATGCCGGTGTTCAATGAAGAAGCCACGGTGCGCGACTGTGTGGCGGCGGTGCTGGCTCGGCCCGAGGTTGCCGAGGTGGTGATCGTCGACGATGCATCCACCGATGGCACCCGCGACATTCTCGCCACGGTGAACGACCCTCGGGTGCGGGTGTTCCATCAGGGGCACAATCAGGGCAAGGGAGCAGCGTTGCGGCGAGGTTTCGCCGAGGCCACCGCCGACTTCGTCATCGTGCAGGACGCCGACCTCGAATACGACCCCGCGGAGTACCCGCGCGTGCTCGGCCCGCTTCTTGCAGGGCGCGCCGATGTGGTCTACGGCAGCCGTTTCGCCGGTGGTGAGGCACACCGCGTGCTGTTTTTCTGGCATTCGCTCGGCAACCGGGTACTCACCTTGGCCTCAAATGCCTTCACCGATTTGAACCTGACCGATATGGAGACCTGTTACAAGGCATTCCGACGTGAGGTCATTCAGTCGATAGAGATCGAAGAGAACCGCTTCGGTGTCGAACCGGAGGTGACGGCGAAGGTGGCTGCTGCGGGGTGGCGCGTGTACGAGGTGGGAATCTCGTACAACGGCCGCACCTATGACGAGGGCAAGAAAATCGGCTGGCGCGATGGCGTCCGGGCCATCGTCTGCATCGTGCGATATTCACGCCTTGGCCAGCGCATGCGGGGTCGGTGAGGCGACCGCGGTGTGCGGGGCTACTCGCCTGGGGTGTCGCGGAGGTCGTCGTTGAAGATGCGGAACATTTCGTAGACCTCCTTGCAGCCATCGCACACGGGTAATTGCTGAGGGTCGCGTGAGGGAACCCACACATGCCCGCACAGCGCCTCGAGCGGAGTGCCGGTGATGCGCGCCTCGAGCACTTTGGCGGCTGCGGACTCACCTGGTTCGGTTTTCACAATGTGGGCCACGCTGCCGGGGTCGGTATCGGTCGACTCCTCGGTGTCGGGGAGTGCGGTTGCGGGAAGGGTCTCGAGGTCGCTCATCGTGATGTCCTTGGTCGGTACCCCACCCTATGTGAGATACCAAGAGTGCGTGAACGATCGCGCATCGCCGGTGTTGTGCAGATATGCTCTCGCTCGTGATGCAGACCGCACTTCCGATCGCTATTGCCGGTGCCCTCGCAGGCATCGTGGCGATCGCGCGCGCTGCAGCACGCATTCCCGCCGCCGTACCGGTACGGGTGCGGCACCGGCGGGGAGTCCGAGTGGATCGATAGTCCACACAACTCCGCCCGCCGCCGACCGGCAGCGGGTCTGTCGGTCGTGGGCCTCACGACAGGATCAGAGATGACCACCACCGACACTCCTTCTGACACGACGTCGAATCCGACGCCATCACCGACGCGCCCGTCGACCGGTTACGCGCTCGATGTGACGGTGCGCGCTGACACCGAGGCGATGGGGCACATCCTCGCCGCGGTTGCGGGAATGGGTGCCGACGTGCGCCGCGTCGACGCCGACGGAACTGCTCTGCGCCGCCTCCTCGTGGCGTGCTCAGGCACCGATCATCAACTCGCGGTGCGCACCGCGATCGAGTCGACCGCCGGGGTCGAGGTCGTTGCCATCGTCGATGCCACCTTTGCCCTTCACGAGGGAGGAAAGCTGAAAGTCGCTCCGACCGCGGACCTGACCGGGCCGGATGATCTCGCCATGGCGTACACACCAGGCGTAGGTCGGGTGTCGAGTCGCATTGCGGACGAGCCCGAATCGGTGTGGCGGTACACAGGTCGCTCCAATGCGGTGGCCGTGCTGTCGAACGGCACCGCGGTGCTGGGCCTCGGCGACATTGGCCCCGAGGCCGCAATGCCGGTTATGGAAGGCAAGGCGGTGCTGTTCAAGCAGTTCGCCGATGTCGACGCGTATCCAGTGTGTGTCACGGGCCGCACAGTCGATGAGATGGTGGCCATCGGTCGTGCGATCGCCCCGACATTCGGTGGGATCAACCTTGAAGACATCGCCGCGCCCGCGTGTTTCGAAATTGAGCGTCGTTTGCAGGCCGAACTGGACATTCCGATCTTCCATGACGATCAGCACGGGACCGCCATCGTGGTCGTTGCTGCGATCATCAACGCCGCGCGTGTGGTGGGCAAGGCGTTGTCGGATATGACCGTGACCATCGTGGGGACCGGTGCCGCTGGCGTGGCATGTGCCTTGCTGCTCGACGAGATCGGCATTGGAGACATCATCGGTGTGGACTCCAAGGGTGTTCTGCACGCGGGTCGTGATGGTCTGGGCGAGTTCAAACAGTGGTTCGTCGACCACGGCAACCGGCGTGGGGTCACCGGCGGGGCTCGCGAGGCCATCGCCGATGCCGATGTGTTGATCGGCCTGTCGGGACCCGGCATCATCGAACCGGAGTGGATCGCCGACATGGCTCCCGACTCGATCGTGTTCGCGCTGGCGAACCCGGTGCCTGAAATCATGCCCGAGTTGCTGCCCTCGTCGGTGGCGGTGGTGGCCACTGGCCGTAGCGACTACCCCAACCAGATCAACAATGTGTTGGCGTTCCCTGGAGTGTTCCGTGGATTGTTGGATGTGCGTGCCACACGGGCCACCGATGGCGTGAAGCTGGCAGCTGCCCGTGCGCTCGCCGAGATGGTGCCCGAGCCGACCGCGGATCGCATTATTCCCGGCGCCTTCGACCCCGGTGTGGCCGAGGTGGTGGCCTTCGCTGTCTCGCAGGCAGCGGTGGCCGAAGGTCTTGATCGCCCCATGGTCTGAGTGGGCACCCGGTGATCCTCATCGACCGACCCCTGTGGTGGCATAGGGGTCGGCGATGGTGTCATCTGGTGAGCGACCGATCGGTCGACGAACTCCAGTCGTTTGCTGATGCCGCTGGGCTCGACCCGCGGTTGTTCCAGGGCGATCACTACGACATACCCGAGGAACTCCGCGATGCGGTTCTCGCCGCTGGTGCGACCGAGGTCGACAGCCGTGAGATCGTGCGTCGACTCCGTGCGGCTGGGCTGCGGCTCAGCCCGGCTCGTCGGCGAGCAGCCACCGCCGACCCTCCTCGGCGTTCGGGCACATCCACCTGAGATCATCGGCAACGATCAACCAGTCGATGAGATCGAGATTGGCGTCGGCCAAGATCGCATCGATCTCTTTCCAGCGCTCGAGATCACCGGTATCGGGTGGGGTGCGTGGGCGCACCGAGATGGCGATCACACCACGGCCGCCAGTGCGCCATATCGACGCCGTTGTCGCTGTGACCACGTCGATGATGTCGTCGGGGTGATCGGCACCGTCGACCACGATCATGCCGAGGCCGACACGGTGCTCATCGACGATGACGAGCACACACTGATCGCTCAGTGCGTAGTTCAGAGCCAGTGCAGCCGCCGCAAGGGCACGGCCTCGATCGGTGATCGCGTCGATACCTGCAAGGGGGATGTCATCGGGTGTGTTGATGATGTGGTGGACGCATCGCGGGTCGACCGTGCCGACCACGGCTGGAATGTGCTGACGGGGGCGATGAGAGCGACGGCCGGGACATGCGGGTTGAGATGACTGCTCCGGTGGGTGTGGGGAATGCATCGGACCTCTCCTCGAGGCTCGCGAAGGGCCGCAGCCGCGGCGATGGGCGCACCGTAGGCCCGGGGTGTTGCAGCGGTGGGTCGGGGCACGGCGCCGCACAGCCGGTACGGTCACCCGCGGTGACGATGACCGAACGCCCCCCGCGAGCGGCGCCACCGCGCGGCACTGTGCGCGGTGTGCGATCGACCGACTGGTCACATCTGGTTGATGTGTTGCGCGAGCGTCGTCGCGGAATTGCCGCTGCGGTGGCCCTCGGCGTGGTGTGGACCGGCGGCAAGATCGCGGTGCCGTCATTGACCCGGGTGGCGATCGACCGCTCACTCGAGACCGGCACCACGGCCGTGGGATGGGCATTGTGGATCGTGGCCGCCGGCGTGGTCACCGGCCTGTTGACCGCTGGCCGGCGTTACCTAGCCTTTCGCGAGAGTCGCACGGTGGAGGCGCGTTTACGCCGTCGCATTCACGACCATGTGCTCGGTCTGCATATGGGTTTCCACGACCGGTCGCAGACCGGCCAGTTGATGAGCCGAATGTCGGCCGACCTCAACCAGGTGCAGATGTTCGTGGTGATGGTGCCACTCACCGTGTCGCATGTGGCGTTGATCGCCGGTGTCACCGTGGTGCTGCTCATCACCGATCCGCTCCTCGCTCTCGTGGCGTTGATCCCGTTGCCGCTGATCACGATGGTGGCCAAGCGATTCTCCGATGCCATCCATCCGGCGGTGCTGGCGGTGCAGTCCGAACAGGCGCAACTGTCGTCGGTGGTCGAAGAGAGCATCTCGGGAGTGCGTGTCGTGAAGGGCTTTGGTGCGGAGCAGGTGCGCCTCGACGCCGTAGCGGTTGAAGCGGACGACATCCAGCGGGTGTCACTCGACGCTGCCCGGGTGCGCGCCCGGTTCCTCCCTCTGATGGAACTACTGCCGGGTCTTGGCCTGATCGGCGTGCTCGGTATCGGTGGTCTTCGGGTGCTCGACGGGGCGATGAGCGTCGGTGAACTCGTCGCCTACAACTTCTACGTGACACTGCTGGTGTGGCCGCTGCGGTCGATCTCGATGACCTTGGCCTTTGGTCAACGTGCGGCTGCCGCACTCGAACGTATCGATGAGGTCCTGTCGGTGGCGCCGGCCATCGTTGCTCCGTCAGAACCCGCACAACTGCAGGCATCGGGAGGCGCTCTCGAGGTGGAACTGGCCGATGTGCACTTTGCCTACGGCGATGCCGCCGTGTTGCACGGCATCGACCTCACCATCGATCCGGGAACCTCGGTGGCTCTCGTCGGCGGCACGGCGGCGGGCAAGAGCACAGTGGCGAGATTGCTGCTGCGGTTCTACGACCCCACGACCGGGTCGGTTCGTCTCGGTGGTATCGATCTGCGCGATCTCGACCCCGATGATGTGCGCCGCAATGTGCAGATGGTGTTCGAAGACACCTTGTTGTTCCACGACACGGTGGCGGCCAACATCGCATTCGCGCGTCCCGATGCCAGCCCTGCAGACATTGCGGATGCGGCTGCGGCTGCGGGAGCGGATTTCATCGACGGCCTGCCCAAGGGATTCGACACCGTGCTCGGCGAACGCGGCTACTCGCTATCGGGAGGTCAACGCCAGCGCATCGCCATCGCGCGGGTGCTACTGGCCGATCCAGCGGTGCTGATTCTCGACGATGCCACCAGCGCGGTCGACCCGGCCAAAGAACATGAGATTCGTTCGGCAATGGCCACCGCCATGGTCGGGCGCACCACGATCGTGATCGCTCATCGGCCCGGCACGATCGCCATGGCTGATCGTGTGGTGCTGCTCGATGGCGGACGCATTGCTGCTGTAGGCACCCATGACGAGTTACTCCGCACCGAACCCCGCTATCGCGCAGTGCTCGCCGACGACGAGGGTGCGCGCTGATGTGGGGCGGAGCCGGCGTCGCAGCTGAAGATCGCCTTGATGCGGCCGAGACCCGTCATGTGTTGCGTCGCGCGGCTCGTTTGGCACGCGATGAGCGTTCGACCATGCTCGCCACCGTTGGTTTCATTGCCATGGCGACAGCGACGACGGTCGCTGGTCCACTTCTTGTGCGCCACGGCATCGATGCCGGCATCCGGGCAAATGATCGTGGTGCGCTCGGCGTCGCGGTCGTGGGGTACGTGGCCGTGGTGCTCATCGCTTGGTTCGGTGCTCGCCGCCAGTACGTAATGGTGAACATCGCCGGCGAGGGGTTCTTGCGATCGCTGCGGCTGCGGCTGTTCGCTCATATTCAGCGCCAATCGCTGGGTTTCTTCGATCGCCATCAGGCCGGTGTGCTGATTTCGCGGATGACCGCCGACATCGAGTCGATGTCGGAACTCGTGCAGTGGGGACTCTTGCAGTTCGTATCGGCCGGCATCTTGTTGAGCGTCGCCGTGGTGGTGCTCACGGCGATGAGCTGGCAGCTGACACTGGTGGCGCTGTGTGTTCTGCCGGTGGTGATCGCTGCGTCGGTGCGGTTCCAACGTGATTCGAACCGTGCCTATCTGCGAGTTCGTGACCGGGTCGGGCGGAACCTGTCGATGATCCAGGAGCATCTCGCGGGGGTCCGTGTCATTCAGGCATCGGTCCGCACCGCCGAGCAGCGCCGCCGTTTCGCTGACAACAACGACGAACTCCTCGATGCGCACATGACGACGGTGCGCATCTCCACCTGGTACTTCGGTGTGGTCGAGTTCTGTGGGGTGCTGGCCACAGCACTCGGGCTTGCTGCGGGCGGTTGGCTGGTGCAAACAGGGCGCGTGTCGGTGGGCACCGTGGTCGCCGCAATTCTGTTGTTGGCCAGCCTGTTCGAGCCGGTGCAGCAGCTCTCCCAGCTGTACAACACGGTCCAGTCCGCCACTGCGTCGCTCCGCAAGATGTTCGACATCTTGGACACCGAACCGGAGATCGACGAGATTCCGGGCGCGGTCGACCTTCCTCGCAGTGGAGATCTCGTCGTTGATGGTGTGGGGTTCACGTACCCCCAGACCGCGGCGCGGGTGCTGCACGATGCCGACCTGCACATCGTCGATGGGGAGCGCATCGCACTCGTCGGTGCCACCGGTGCGGGCAAGTCGACCCTGGCGAAACTGGTGGCGCGGCTTTACGACCCCGATCCCGATACCGGGTCGATCAGCTTCGGCGGTGTCGATCTGCGGCGCGCCACCTTGGCGTCGTTGCGCGAACGCATCGTTGTCGTGCCGCAGGAGGGATTTCTGTTCAACGGCACCGTTGCCGACAACTTGCGGTTGGCCCGCCCGTCGGCCACCGACGACGACGTATGGGCAGCACTGCGCAGCATTGCCGTGGCCGAACGTTTTGCTGCGATGCCCGAGGGAATTCACACCGAGGTGCGTGAGCGCGGGTCGCGCCTGTCGGCCGGCGAACGCCAACTCGTCTCACTTGCTCGTGCCGCACTCGTGGACCCGGCCGTGTTGGTTCTCGACGAGGCCACATCGAATCTTGATCCGGGCACCGAAGCCGAGGTGGAACGTGCACTGGAGCGGCTCATGGAGGCACGCACCGTGGTCGTGGTGGCGCACCGGCTCTCGACGGTGCGCCGGGCAGACCGGATCGTGGTCTGTGAGGGTGGTCGCATCGTGGAGGTGGGTTCGCACGACGACCTCGTTGGCCGTATCGATGGTCGCTATGCCCGATTGGCGCAGGCCTGGGAGGCCAATACCAACACCAGCGCCGGGTGATCCGTGGCCGCTGATCAGGCTGGGGTGAGCACGAGCACAAACTCGATCAAGCCATCGGGCTCGACGCGGATGGCTGGCAGCGACGGGTCGGCGATGTCGAAGTCGGTGAAGACGACCGGGATCGAGCCGAGGACGCCGAGGCGTCCGCCGGTGATCCGGGCGGTCACCTCGAATGTCACGGGTCGGGTCACGCCGTGCATGGTGAGATCGCCGGTGATCTCCACTGTGGTGTCGGCGCCCTCGGTGGCCTCCACTCCCAGTTCGACCGGCTCGCTCAGTTCGAATGACGCGGTGGGGAAACGATCGGTTTCCATAATTCGCCCGCGGAACTGTCCATCGCGACGGCCGTCATCGCTGGTGATTGATGCGACGTCCACCTCGAAGCTGGCCGCGGTCATCGTGGTGGACTCAATGGTAATACCACCGGTGACCTCGCTCGTGCGGCCCACGCCTTCGGTGTTGACGCCGAAGAGCACCTCAGCGACGCGGTAGCCCAGTTCTGAGCCCTCGGCGACCTGCCATTGGGAGGTATCTGGTGCGGGGTCGGCTGCGGTGGCGGTTGTTGTGGTGGCTTCGGGCGCTGCGCTGGTCACGGCGGTGGTCGACGGCGCTGGTGCGGCGGTTGTGGCCACAGTGGTCGCGGAGAGTGCTGCATCGAGGTCGTCGGCATCGAGAGCATCAGGTGCATCGTTGATGACCGCGGCGTAGAACCACACCGCGCCATAGAGCACGCCCACACAGCCCACGAGCACGGCCGCAATGATCATCAGACGGCGACGATTCATGACATCAGCATGCCAGCGGATCTGTTCGGTGTCCGTTCGTGCACAACATCGTGCGCATGGGCCATGATGGCGCCCATGGCCTCACGTGATTTTCCCCTATCCGACCTTCCTGAGATCAGCACGGCCCGCAGCGCTTCTGCGGATGCCACCTTCGTTGGTGTGGCCGTTGGCCCGTCCGGCGCGGTGCCGCGTGCAGTGGGCTTAGCTCGCCGTGACCTCGAACGTCAGGGTTTCACCGGCAAGGTCGGCCAGGTGCTCGTCGTACCGAGTCGCGGCCGAGCCGTCGCCGCCGTCGGTGTGGGTGATCGCCCCGATGCGGGCAGCCTCCGCGATGCTGCCGCCGCATGTGTGCGCGCCGCTGGCCGCCACAGTGAGGTAGTTCTCGATCTGGTTGCGGCGGGGTCACGTTCCACCGCCGATGCTCAAGCGGTGACCGAGGGCGCGGTGCTGGCCGCCTACCGATACTCAGGGCTTGGCGAACCCGGTGACCGCGGTCGTGTGTCGCGGGTGGTCATCGTCGGCGAGGGCCGCGGTGTCGACACCGGTGTGCGTCGGGGTGTGGCCACCGCACGTGCAGCGGTTTTGGCGCGCGACCTCGCGAACACCCCTCCCACCTATTTGAACGCTCCAGATATCGCCGATCTCGCGGTGGAACTTGGCGAGCAGTACGGGTTCGGTGTTGAAGTCTTTGGCCCGCATGAACTTGCTGAGATGGGATGCGGCGGGCTGCTCGGTGTGAACCGGGGCAGCGTTGTGGAGCCACGGCTGGTCAAGTTGACCTGGCAGCCTCGTACTCCGCGTGGCCATGTGGCCCTCGTGGGCAAAGGCGTCATGTACGACTCCGGTGGTATCAGCTTGAAGCCGTCCGATGCGTTCCATGTGGTGATGAAGATGGACATGTCGGGCGCAGCGGCGGTGCTGTCGACGATGACCGCGCTGAGTGATCTGCGATGCCGTGCGGCGGTCACCGGCTGGTTGGTGTGCACCGACAACATGCCGTCGGGTTCGGCGATGAAGCTCGGTGATGTGCTCACGATGCGCAACGGTCGCACGGTCGAGGTGCATAACACCGACGCTGAAGGACGACTCATCCTGGCCGACGGGCTATCGCTCGCCGTTGAGGAGACACCCGATGCGGTGATCGATATCGCCACGTTGACCGGCGCGGCGATGGCTGCACTCGGCACCGATATTGCTGCGGTTCTCGGCACCGACGATGCCCTGGTTGAACGGCTGCGCGGTGCCGCAGACGCCACGGGTGAACCGGTGTGGCAGATGCCGCTGGAACGCGGCCGGTACCGGCGTCTTCTCGATTCGAATGTGGCCGACATGCGCAATATCGGGGGCCCATATGCGGGGTGTATCACGGCGGCGATTTTCCTGTCGGAGTTCGTGGGCGACACCCCATGGGCACATCTCGACATCGCTGGCCCGATGAAGGTCGACGCTGATGAGTCGTGGCGGTCGCGAGGGGCGACCGGGTTCGGTACGCGGTTGCTGATCGACACGGTCACCAACTGGTGAGGGCGGTGGGCGCGACGCGACCCAACATCGTGTTCATCATGAGCGATGACCACGCCGCTCATGCGGTGTCGGCCTACGGCTCACGGATCAACACCACGCCCAATATCGATCGCATCGCAGATGGCGGTGTGCGACTCGACGCTGCTTTTTGCACCAATTCGATCTGTACGCCGTCGCGGGCAGCGATTCTCACCGGCACCTATAACCATGTGAATCGGGTGACCACGCTCGATACCCACATGGACAATTCCTTGGTCACCTTCCCGGGGTTGTTACGTGACGCTGGCTACCAGACAGCCATGATCGGTAAGTGGCATCTGGGCCACGGCCCGGGCCACGATCCAACCGGCTTCGACCACTGGCGGATCCTGCCCGGCCAGGGCCACTATCACGATCCGGTGATGCTTGAAGCCGACGGCCGGGTGGTGGAACGTCGTGGTTACGTCACCGATCTGATTACCGACGACACGATCGACTGGATCCGCTCACGGGATCACTCGCGGCCGTTCATGGTGCTGTGCCACCACAAGGCACCTCATCGACGGTGGGAGCCGGCACCACGGCATGCCACCCGGTACGACGATGTGGACATCGCCGAGCCGGAGACGATGTATGAGGATCTGCTGACCGGTCACGCCGATCGAGCGGCTGTTGTCGCCGCGATACGCATGCGGCTCATGGATCTCGACCCGATCTACGACCTGAAGGCGCCGGTGCCACCCGGTCTCGATGCCGAATCCGAGTTGCGGTGGCGTTATCAGCGCTACATCAAGGATTACCTCCGGGCGATCGACGCGGTGGATGAAGGGGTTGGCCGCATCTTGGACGTCCTCGACGATGAGGGAATCGCCGAGAACACGATCGTTGTGTACACGAGCGACCAGGGCTTCTTCTTGGGCGATCACGGATGGTTCGACAAGCGTCTGATGTACGAAGAGTCGCTGCGGATGCCGTTGTGTGTCCGCTACCCGGCTGCGATTCCGGCGGCTAGTGCCTCATCGGCGATGGTGCTGAACGTCGATGTGGCGCCGACGCTGTTGTCATGGGCCGGGGTGGAGGTGCCCGCGTGGATGCAGGGGTTCGATGCAACGCCGGTGATGGAGGGCGCGGTGCCCGCGCAGTGGCGGACATCGATGTACTACCGCTACTGGATGCATCGTGACGCTGCCCACAACGTGCCGGCTCACCTCGGTGTGCGGACCCACGACCGCAAACTGATCTGTTACTACAACGATCCGTGTGACCAACTCGGCGCGTCGGGACCTGCCGATCCTGTCGAGTGGGAGATGTTCGATCTCGCGCAGGACCCTTTGGAAACCCGCAATGTGATCGCCGATGGTGATCGGCGTGACGAGGTGGCGGCACTCACCGCTGAACTGGTGCGCCTGGCCGACGAGGTCGGCGACATTCTTCCGGCTGGCGTGAGGTAAGCCGGCCGCGGGCTACGCGTCGACGACTGCCCGTTCAGTGGCCATGGCGGCGAGGCGCGGTGCCACTCCGGCGGCGAGCAGGGCATCGAGAACCCGTGCCGCGTCGCTCGAACAGTTGCGCTGGGCGTGTTCGTCGTGGTCGAGCACTAGCCGGGCAGGAAGTCGCTCCAGCTGGCGCCGGGTGATGTTGGGTACGCGCCGGCGCACGGCCAACCCATCGGGTGTGGGTCGGGCGAGGCCGAACATGACGCATCGATGCAGTGCTCGTCCAAAAGGTGATTGGTCGCCGCGCGCATAAGACATTCCGAGTTCACCGGCGAGGTCGTGGGGGTTCATATCGAAACCCTCGGGTGCGTCGTCGAAGCAATCGGCGAAGCGCCGGATGATCCAGGTTGCCGACGGGCCGATTGCTCCCAACCAGTACCGCTCGACATACATCGATCGTGGATCGTGACCGCGGCGGTCGACGACGGGGTCGACCCATCGTTCGATCCGCATGGTGGTGGGCTGATGCATCAACATGACCCGATGTCGTCACGGTGCGGGCATTTGCGGTAGCGACCGCCAGACTGTCCGGCGTGGACGCGACCGTCGGCGATCAGAACGAGGATCGGTTCGCCGCCGATCTCCGCCACCAGACCGACATCGTCGCCCAGTGGGTTGGCGATGCCCAGCGCATCGTGGTGCTCACCGGTGCAGGTATTTCGACCGATTCCGGCATTCCGGACTTTCGTGGCCCGAATGGGGTGTGGACGAAGAATCCTGCAGCGGAGAAGGCATCGGATATCTCGTACTACTTGAATGATCCCGAGGTGCGTCGAGCCGCTTGGCAGAGCCGGTTACACAACCCTGCGTGGCACGCCGAGCCGAACCGTGGCCACTTGGCGATCGCTGCACTGGAACGTGATGGTCGGCTGCACGGTCTAGTCACCCAGAACATCGATGGTTTGCATCAGCGTGCCGGCAATGACCCGGATCGGGTGATCGAGGTGCATGGCACCATATGGTTCTCGCGCTGCTGGGACTGCGGTGATCGATGCGATATGGCCTCGACGCTCGAACGCGTGCGGGCGGGTGACCCAGATCCTTCCTGCGATCTGTGTGGTGGCATCTTGAAGAGCGACACGATCAGCTTTGGTCAGGCCTTGGTGCCCGAGGTGATCGATCGTGCCCTGCGGGTGAGTTCTGAGGCCGACCTGATGCTGGCGGTCGGGTCGACCCTCAGCGTGTTTCCTGCGGCGAACTGTGTGCCGCGGGCGCGCGCTGCGGGCGCGAAAGTGGTGATCGTGAACGGTGAGAGCACGGCGATGGATCGGTATGCCGACGAGGTGCTGCTGGGCGATATCGGCTCAATCCTTCCTGCGATCCTCGCGGGTGGGAATACCTGACCCATCTAGTAGGGTTTAGGAACGTATGGCCACGTTCCGCGACTTACTCACCGCCGCCAAGGCCGAGATCACCGAGATCTCGACCGATACCGCTGCCGACCTCATTGCCGCTGGTCACGTCGTCCTCGACGTGCGCGAACCCGATGAATACGCCGAAGGGGCGCTCGCCGGTGCCATCCACCTGCCACGCGGTCACCTCGAGGCTCAGATCGAAACGCGAATCCCCGACAAGACCACCCCGGTCGTCGTGTACTGCGCGGGTGGCGTGCGCTCGGCATTTGCGGCGCGCACCATGGGAGAACTCGGCTACATGACGGTCACCTCGATGGACGGCGGATTCGGCCGGTGGAAAGACGAGGGCCGGGCGTGGACGACTCCCGCATCACTGAGCGCCGAGCAACAGAATCGCTATAAGCGCCATCTGCTGCTGCCCGAGGTGGGCACCGAGGGTCAGAAGAAACTGCTGGAAGCGAAAGTGTTGATGCTCGGTGCCGGTGGCCTGGGGTCACCGGCCGCGCTGTATCTCGCGGCCGCCGGTGTGGGCACGATCGGCATCGTCGACATGGACGATGTGGACGCGTCGAACCTGCAACGCCAGATCCTGCACAACATCGATCGGGTCGGTGACCGCAAGGTCGACTCGGCGAAGAAGACGCTCACCATGTTGAATCCCGATGTCGACGTGGTCACCTACGACACGCGGCTGTCGGCCGACAACATCATGGACATCATCGCCGGCTACGACGTGATCGTCGACGGTGCCGACAACTTCCCGTCGCGTTACGTGCTCAACGATGCCAGTGTGAAACTCGGCATCCCGGTGGTGCACGGGTCGATCTTCCGGTTCGAGGGCATGGTCAGTGTGTTCCATCCGCTCGAGGGGCCCACCTACCGCGACATGGTTCCCGAGCCGCCGCCCGCCGAATTGGCACCGAGCTGCGCCGAGGCGGGTGTGTTGGGTGTGTTGCCGGGCATCATCGGCTCGATCCAGGCCCTCGAGACCATCAAGGTGATCCTCGGCCTCGGCGATCCACTGATCGGTCGCATCCTCTCGGTGGACACCACCGAGATGGAGTTCCGTGTGTTCAACCTGCGCCGCGACCCGGCGAACCCGGTCACATGGGATAACCGTGATCGAATCCAGGTGCGCGACCTCGACGGGTTGTGCGCACCCTGGCTCGACGATCACTGAATCGGGGCGCACCTATTCGTGCAGCAGGTCGGCATCGGCTGCATCACGCTCCTGCAGCACCACGCCCATGAGCACCAGGGCGATACCGACCAGGTCTGCTCCGCCAGGTGCCTGATCGAGCACTGCCCATCCCATCAAGGTTGCGGTCACTGGCAGCAACGCCAGTAGCACTGAGAAGCGCCGCACGCTCACGCGGCGCATCACGTTCTGGTCGATGCCGTACCCGATCGCATTCGAGAACACGCCGGTGGCCAGACAGGCCATGAGCAGCAGGGGAGACCCCCATACGGGGCCGCTGCCACCAACGCCGACGGGCACCAGAGCGATGGCGCCAACGGCCAAACCCACCGCAAGTCCGTCCACTCCGGACGTGCCCACAGCGACCCGTGAACCGATCACGATGTAGGCGGCCCAACACGCGGACGCAGCCAGGATGAAAGCGACACCGGCGACGTTCTCGCCGATCTCTACGCCGCCCAACACCATCACCCCGATCACAGCGAGTGCCAGCGCAGCCGCGTTACGGCGACTGCGAGTCATCACGGCGGCAACAGCGATGGGCCCGATGAACTCGATTGCCACGCTCTTGCCGAGATCGATGCGTGCGATGCCGAGGTAGAAGAACACGTTCATCGCTGCGGTCGCCATGCCGAAGACCGCAGCACCGATGAGGCGTCGCCGTCCCCAGGCGCGTGGCCGGGGTCTGGCCACAATGACGAGCGCCACCGCGGCGCCGACCACCCGAAGCCATCCCACCGATGCCGGGCCGACCCGGTCGAAGATGCCGACGGCGATAGTTGCGCCGACGTATTGCGACACAGCCGAGAGCGCGAACAGCGCTTCGGCCGGTATGCGGCGTGCGGGCGTGTTCAGTCGAACAGCTCGGGATCGGAGGCGCAGATCTCCTGCCACAACGGCTGGAAGCTGAACCAACCGGCCAGGTGATGACCGATCTGCTCGAATGTGTACTGGGCGTACTCATCGCGGATGCTGATCGGGTTGCCGGCTGCCATGGCCGCCAACTGGGCCTGGCAGGTGCGCTCCATGGTGATGAACCAGAACGCGGCTTCATCCACGGTCTGGCCCACGGTGAACAGGCCGTGGTTCTGGTGGATGGCTGCTTTGCCGGTGGGGAACTTCTCGGCGAACTCCATGCCGGCTTCCACCTCGAAGACCACGGCGCCGCCTTGTTCGGCGATCACGGTGTGGTCGCCGTAGAAGATGCACGCATCCTGGGTGAGCGGATCGAGAGGGATGCCGAGCGAGGAGAAGGCCTTGCCGTAGACCGAGTGCGAGTGTGCTGCTGCGATCACATCGGGGCGCGTTTTGTGAATGGCCGAGTGCAGCACAAATGCCGCGCGGTTCACCGGCATATCGCCCACCACAACCTCGCCCTCATGGCTGACGAGCAGCAGGTCGCTCGAGCGCATATGACGGAAGCTCTTGCCAAAAGGATTCACCCAGAAGTGATCGGTCATGATCGGGTCGCGCACGGTGATGTGGCCGGCGACGCCCTCGCCGAATCCGAGACGCCCGAACACGCGCAGTGCACCAGCGAGTTTGGCCTTGCGGTGGACGCGTTCGGCTTCGGGGTCGTCGAAGCTTTCAGGGTGGAAGGCGATGATCGGTTCGTCGAGTGCCATATCCCGACGTTAGCCATCTGTGCCCCATGCCCGCCGACGCGGGTGCCACGGCGCCGTGTGGTGGCCGGTGATGTGATCGTGGTGGTGACACGATGGAGAGATGGAACCGGTGAACCGAGTTGTCATGCCCGACGGAATCGCTGCGCCAGCGGCGAACTATGCGCACGCCGTGCACACCGTTGGGGCATCGGCGTGGTTGCACACATCGGGAGTGGTGCCGATCGCGCCCGATGGTGTTGTGCCCGACGACATCGAAGCCCAAGCCGAGGTGGTGTGGGCCAACATCGTGGCCATGCTCGCCGATGCGGCGATGACCCCGGCCGACATCGTGTCGGTCACCACCTATGCGGTGGTAGGGGAGAATCTCGCTCCGGTGATGGCGGTCCGCGACCGGGTACTGAACGGCCATCTTGTGGCGTCCACCTTGGTGACCGTGCCGGCGTTGGCGCGCCCAGAGTGGCGTATGGAAATCGCCATCGTCGCCGCGCGGTGATCGGCGTTTGCCGCGTCGTGTGGGGTCGCCTGCGCGTGCAGCCACCTCGGCCTCTACGCTGCGCCCATGGCCGACGACATCCGACGCACCGACTCCGGAATCGAGATTCAGCCGCTGTACAGCGCCGATGACCTCGCCGGATGGGATCCCAGCACGCAACTCGGAGCACCCGGCGAGGCGCCCTTCACGCGCGGCGTGTACCCGTCGATGTATCGCGGTCGGCTGTGGACGATGCGGCAGTACTCGGGTTTCGGCGATGCCGCCAGCACGAATGAGCGCTTCAAGTTTCTGCTCGATGCCGGCCAGACCGGGTTGAGCTGCGCCTTCGATCTGCCAACGCAGATGGGCTACGACTCCGATCATCCGCGTGCCGAAGGTGAGGTCGGCAAGGTGGGTGTGGCGATCGACTCGATCGATGACATGCGTACCCTCCTCGGGGGTATTCCGCTGGAGAAGGTCACCACCTCGATGACCATCAACTCCACGGCAGCGATCTTGCTGTTGATGTACGAACTCGTCGCTGAGGAGCAAGGTGTTGCCGCGTCGCAGATCTCGGGCACGATTCAAAACGACCTGTTGAAGGAATACATCGCGCGCGGCACCTACGTGTACCCGCCGAAGCCGTCGATGCGGATCATCACCGACATCTTCGCCTACTGCTCCGAGCACATTCCGCGGTGGAACACGATCTCGATTTCTGGCTACCACATCCGCGAGGCCGGCTCGACGGCGGTGCAAGAGATCGCATTCACCATCGCGAACGCCATCGCCTACGTCCAAGCAGCGGTCGACGCAGGTCTCGATGTCGATGCCTTTGCGCCGCGCCTGTCGTTCTTTTGGAATGGTCACAACCACTTCTTCGAAGAGGTGGCCAAGTTCCGGGCCAGCCGGCGGATTTGGCATCGCGTGATGACCGAGCGTTTCAACGCCAAGGATCCACGGTCGGCGATGCTGCGGTTCCATACACAGACCGGTGGGTCCACGCTCACCGCCCAGCAGCCGATCAACAACGTGGTGCGGGTAGCGGTGCAGGCGATGGCGGCGGTGATGGGCGGCACCCAGTCGCTGCACACCAACGGTTTCGATGAGGCGTTGTCGCTGCCCACCGAGCACGCTGCGCGCCTGGCGCTGCGCACCCAGCAGATCATCGGCTACGAGTCGGGCGTGACCGATACGCCGGACCCCTTGGCCGGGTCGTACCTGGTGGAGTCGTTGACCGATGAGGTGGAAGCGGCCGCGTGGGCGTACATCGAACGCATTGACGAGATGGGTGGGGCGGTCGAGGCGATCGAGGCGCACTTCCAGCAGGACGAGATCGAGAACGCGGCGTACGAGTACACGAAGTCGATCGATGACGACGAACGAGTGATCGTTGGTCTGAACCGGTTCACGGTCGACGATGATCCGGAGCCCGACGTGTTCCCGGTGGATCCGGCGCTCGAGGTTGGCCAAAAGGAACGGCTGGCAGCATTCAAAGCGGGCCGAGATATGGCTGTTGTGGGGCCGCGTCTCGATGCGGTGACCGCGGCTGCGCGTACCGATGAGAATCTTCTGTACCCCATGAAAGAATCGCTGCGGGTTGGCGCCACGTTGGGCGAGGTGTCTGACGCGTTGCGCGAGGTGTTCGGCAACTATCAGCCCTGATTGGGTGGAGGAACCTATTCCCGACTAGCCGAATCGGTTTTGTCGGAATACACTCCGGTGGCGTGAGGTTGTCCGGATCATGAGCTCCACTATCGACAGCGCGATGACGCAGACCCTGTCGCAGGCATCGGTGGCGCGCGACGTCTTGGACCTGGTGGGGAACACCCCGGTTGTGGACGTGTCGCGACTGTCGCCCAACCCCGATGTGCGCATCCTCGCGAAGCTCGAGATGAACAACCCGTTCGGCTCGGTGAAGGACCGCATCGCGAAGTCGATGATCCTCACTGCCGAGGCCGATGGTCGGCTGCGGCCCGGCCAGACGATTCTCGAGCCGTCGTCGGGGAACACCGGTATTGCCCTTGCGGCGATCGCCCGGCTGCGGGGTTACCCGATCAAGATTCTCATGCCGGAATCGGTATCGGTCGAGCGTCGCCAGATGCTGCAGATCATGGGTGCGGAGGTCATTCTCACTCCTGGTCCCGAAGGTTCGAACGGAGCGGTTCGTCGCGCGACGGAGATGGCCGCTGACAATCCCGATTGGTGCTTCATCTACCAGTACGGCAACGAGGCAAACCCCCGCGCGCACTACACCACGACCGGTCCTGAAATCTGGCGTGATGTCCCCGATATCACTCACTTCGTCGCTGGATTGGGCACGTCGGGAACCTTGATGGGCACGGGAACCTATCTGAAAGAGCAGAACCCCGACATCCAGATCGTTGCTGTTGAGCCACCGCTCGGCGAGAACGTCGAGGGCCTGCGCAACATGGACGAGGGCTATATCCCTCCGGTATTCGAATTGTGGAACGGGCCTGAGGTTCTCGACCGCAAGCGGGTCGTGCGACCGAGGGAGTCCATCGAGTGGACTCGGCGGCTGGTCAGCGAATGCGGCATCTTCGCCGGGCCGTCGTCTGGCGCTGCACTCGCGGGCGCGGCGAAAGTGGCGGCTGGTATCGACCGGGGAACCATTGTCTTCATCGTGTGTGATGGTGGTTGGAAGTACCTGTCGACGGGGGCGTACACCGATGACCTCGATGTTGCCGAGGCGTCGATGGGCAAAATCATTTACTTCTGACTCGGAATCGCCGACTCGCGAGTTCACCTGAGGTTCAGCCGAAGTTCACCGAACGGTTACCCTTTGCGGACGTATGTCCCAAGCAACACCTACCGGGGTTCCCCGATGGCTCCGGTCGATCATCGTCCTCGCGCTGATCTATCTGTTCTTGGTCGGAGTGTCGTCGCTCGAGAGCGGCATCAAGGTGATGGGTGCCGACACCCAGGAGCGACTGTTCTCCAGCGTCTCGAACCCGATTGCCGGACTCTTCGTCGGACTTCTCGGCACGGTGCTCGTGCAGTCCTCGTCGGCGAGTACCTCGGTGATCGTCGGTCTCGTCGCCTCCGGCGCGCTGGGATTCGATCAGGCCGTGCCGATGATCATGGGGGCGAATCTCGGCACCACCGTCACCAATACGCTGGTCTCGCTTGGTCACGTCCGCCAATCCAACGAATTCCGCCGCGCGCTCGCAGCGGCCACAGTGCACGACTTCTTCAACTTGATGGCGGTGGCGGTTCTGCTGCCGGTGGAGTTGATCACCGGACGCCTGTCGTGGCTGGCGACCCAGACCGCCGATCTGCTGGTCGGTTCGGGTGGGTCGGAATGGAAGAGCCCAGTGAAGGCCTGGGTGAAACATCCCGTCGGATGGCTCAAGGACGGACTCGGTGGCCTTGGGCTGGCCGATAACGGTCTCGGCATCGCCATGGTGGCTGTGGGCCTGTGCGTGGTGATCGCTGCGTTGATTGCGATCACGAAGAACATGAAGACCCTGATCGCTGCGCGGCTCGAACGGTCGATGAACCGGGTGCTGGCGCGCGGTGGTGGTGTGGTGGCAATTCTCGTCGGCGTCATGGTGACCATTGCCGTGCAGTCGTCGAGCATCACGACGTCAATCCTCATTCCGATGTCGGCCGCCGGGGTCATCAGCCTGCGCAATGCCTACCCGGTCACCCTTGGTGCGAACGTCGGTACAACGATCACCGCCCTGCTCGCAGCTCTCGCCTCGAGTGGGTCTGATGCCCTCACCATCGCCCTGGTACATACCTGGTTCAACGTGATCGGCATCGCCATGCTATTCGGTATTCCATTCCTGCGACCCCTACCGATTCGCGCAGCAGAGACGCTGGCCTCAATTGCGGTGCAGCGGCGTTCGGTGGCTTTCGGGTGGACCCTGTCGGTCTTCATCATCATCCCGCTGCTCGGAATCGCGGTGTTCCGATGACCATGAGGAGATTCCCATGCCCTTGTCCTTCTTGAAGCGCGCCGAGTCGCCCTTCGAACGCATCTCGCACGAGACGATCGCGATGCTCGGCGATGCCCGGCATTCGTTCGATCTGGCATCGGCGGTGCTCCTTGCCGGAGCCGACGCATCGGCTATCGGTGCAGATATCCGTGCCACCGACGAGCGCATCAATGCCACCGAACAACGGCTGCGATCCGAACTTGTGGTGCATGTGTCGGTGCGCGGCGGTGAAGACATCGGGCTCGTGCTCGGGTACACGCTGCTGCTGAAGAAGATCGAACGCATTGGCGACCAGGCCAAGAACATCCTCGACCTCGCCGAAGAGGGCATCTCGCTCGCCGGGGCAGACGATGTCGCCGACTTCAACGCCCGGCGACAGGAGATCTCCCAGATGTATGTCGAGGCAGCCGATGTTCTCGCCACTGGTGACGCGGAGCGGGCGGCGGCGTTCCTTGCGCGCACTAGGGAGATGAACGCCGACTGTGAACGGCGACTCCACGGCTACATGCAGTCCGACGAACCCGGTCACTGGGCCGTGCCGCGCGCCATCTTGCATCGATATTGGAAGCGGATCGTCGCCAACCTCGCGGGCATTGTTACCTCAGCGATCGAACCGATTCAGAGCCTCGACTACCTCGACGCCGGTCGCACAGACATCGACGACTGACGTTCAGCGCGAGCCGATCTCGCTAGCGTGCGCGAGGTGAGCGGGCCCATCGGCATGTTCGACTCCGGTTTCGGCGGCTTGACCGTGGCCCGAGCCGTCATCGATCTGTTGCCCTGCGAAGACCTTGTCTACATCGGCGACACCGGTCGCTACCCGTACGGGTCGAAGCCCCTCGACGAGGTGCGTTCCCATGCGGTGGAACTCGCCACCTCTTTGGTGCATGACTTCAACGCGTCGGCGGTGATCATTGCGTGTAACACCGCCACCGCGGCTGCTGCCGACGCACTGCAAGAACAACTCGACGTGCCGGTCATCGACGTGATCGCCCCCGGGGCGAGAGCGCTTGTTGCCGCCACGCGTAGCGGGCGGGTCGGTGTGATCGGCACGGTCGGCACCATCTCCTCGGGGGCGTACCCAGCGGCGGTGGAGGCCGCCGCCACAGCCCTCGGACGCGATGTTGATCTCACCGCGGCGGCATGCCCGGGTTTCGTGGAATTCGTCGAGCGTGGCCAAACGACCGGCGATGAGGTCACCGTGCTCGCCGAACGGTTGCTGGCTCCCATCGTGGACGCCAAGGTCGACACCTTGTTGCTCGGCTGCACGCACTATCCGTTCCTCGCGCGCACGATCAGCGATGTTGTCGGGCCTGACGTTGTGCTCGTGTCCTCCGCGGACGAAACAGCGTTCGCGGCCCGAGACCAACTGGCCGCGGCGGGCCTGTTACGTGCCACCGGCGCCGGCGTTCGCCGCTTCCACTCGAGTGGGGATGTCGATGTGTTCCGTGATCTTGGGTCGCGTTTGCTGGGCCCTGAGCTGGATCGCACCGAGCCGTGGCCCATAACCCCGTAGGGTGAACGCATTGCCCGCAGCAAGCGGACGTTGTCAGCACACAACAACACTGGAGGTCCCCATGACCCGACCCGACGGACGCGCACCCGATGAGATGCGGCCGGTCACCTTCGAGCGCGATTTCACCGAGATGGCCGATGGCTCTGTTCTGGTCACCGTGGGTCGCACCAAGGTGCTGTGCACCGCATCGATTGACGATGATGTGCCCCGCTGGATGCGCGGTCGTGGTACCGGATGGGTGACCGCGGAATATTCGATGTTGCCGGGTTCGTCGCCCGAGCGCGTTGATCGCGAGGCCGCCAAGGGCAAGCAGTCGGGGCGCACGGTGGAGATCCAGCGACTGATCGGCCGCGCATTGCGCGCCGCCTGCGACATGACGCTGCTGGGTGAGCGCCAAGTGGTCGTCGACTGCGACGTGATCCAAGCCGATGGCGGCACCCGCACCGCATCGATCTGCGGGGGATACCTGGCGCTGCATGATGCGCTCAGCCGGCGCGTGACTGCAGGAGATATCGAGGCGCACCCGCTGCATTCGGCCTGCGCGGCAGTGTCGGTGGGCATCGTCGATGGCACCCCGGTGCTCGATCTGCCCTACGTCGAGGACTCCCGCGCCGAGGTGGACATGAACGTCGTCATGCTGCGCCCGGCCGGAGTGGGAGGTCAGCCACGCTTCGTCGAGGTGCAAGGCACCGCCGAGGGCATGGCCTTCACCCGTGGCGAGCTCGACACCATGCTCGCCCTCGCAGAAAGCGGTCTGGTGCGCATCGCCGACCTCCAAGATGAGATGACTGCGGTGGCGCCGCCGCCGCGCACGTGAGCCGACCCAGGCTGGTGTGTGCCTCGGCCAACCCTGACAAGGTGGCCGAGATCGCCGCGCTGCTCGCGCCCGTGGCCAACCTCGTCGCACGCCCCGCGCAGATGGGCGAGGTGGTCGAAGACGCCGACACCTTGGAGGGCAACGCCCGGCTCAAAGCCGCCGCAGTGGCCGCGGTGGCGGGGGCACCTGCGGTGGCCGACGACACCGGTCTCGAAGTCGACGCTCTCGACGGTGCTCCCGGTGTGTATTCGGCACGATTCGCCGGTGAGTCCGCGTCATATGCCGACAATCGCCGGCTGCTACTCGAACGCATGGCGGGCGTGCCCGCCTCTCAGCGCACCGCGCGATTCCGCACAGTGGTGGTGGTGGACTGGGCCGACGGCACCCACACGGTGGTCGACGGGGTGTGTGAGGGTCATATCACCGAGGTTGAGCGCGGGGCCGGAGGATTTGGCTACGACGCCGTGTTCGCCCCCAGCGACACCGATGGCGCGACGTTCGCCGAGATGGACCCAGACGCCAAGAACGCCATCAGTCATCGCGGCCGGGCGTTCGCCCAGCTCGCGGTCACGTTGGCCGCTCACCAATGACGCATGTCGATCGGCCACGGTTCGATCACCGCGTCACCATCGACGAGCCACATCACCTGATGGCGTGCGACCGTCGGGTCAAGATGAGCTGGCCGCACACGGATGCGATCCCCCAGACGTGGTAGCGACCCATCATCCGGTGCGAACGTGATGTGCTCGTCGGAACAGAACCACACGGCTGCACCATCGATGGTCGGCGGACCGTGGTCCATGCCGAGCGCTTTAAGCCCCACATCGATCACACCGTGGCGGGCCCCCACGGAGATCACCGTGCCGATGAGATTGATCGCGGGCACGAACCCGGCGTCGTGACGCATGTAGTCGGTGTCCATCAGGGCATAACTGCCCGCTTGAACCTCGGTGACACCGGCCGGGTCATCAAGGCCGATCACCAGATCGCGATGGGTACCGGTACCACCGGCAGAGACAATGTCGCCCCCGACATCGCGGTGCGCGGCCCTCAGGGCAATCATGGCCTCGCGTACTCGTTCGGCGCGCCGGCTTGGTTCGAGATCCATCTGCAGATGGCCTTCGTAACCCATGACGCCGCGAACCACCAGCCCGGCCTCCGCTGCGCGCGTCGCAAGATCTCCGGCGGCATCGGGCACGACGCCGCAACGGGGCAGGCCGACATCGACGTCAATAACTACCTCGCGCACGCCACCGCTGGCCGCGGCAGCGATGGTCGCGGGTGAGTCCACCGCCACGGTCACCCGCGCATCATGTTGTCGGGCGGTATCGATCATCGACCTCAGCCGCGCCTCATCGAGTACCTCGTTCGCGAGGAGTAGGTCGGCACCCAGTCCGGCTCCGGCCATCACCGACACCTCCCGTGGCGTGGCACAGGTGAAACCTAGATGTCCGTAAGCGTGTTGTCGGGCTGCGAGCGCGGTGCACTTGTGCGCCTTCACATGAGGTCGCAGTGCCGCCCCCGGTAGCCGGTTGGCCATCAGGGCCAGGTTCGCGTCCAGCGCAGCGGCATCGACGACCAGCGCCGGAGTTGGCAGTTCTCGCAGCTCCACCTTGCCAGCATGGCACCGCAACCCGCTACGGTCACGCCCATGACCGAAGCCTTCATTGTCGATGCTGTTCGTACCCCTACCGGTCGCCGCGGCGGCACCCTGTCCGGGGTGCATCCCGCCGACCTTGGCGCCCATGCCATCTCGGCGCTCATGGAACGCAGCGGCGCCGATCCCGCCGGTGTTGACGATGTTGTGTTCGGCAACGTGAACTCGGTGTGGGAACAGTCGGGCTGCATCGCGCGCACGGCGTGGCTCACCGCCAACATGCCGATGCATGTGCCGGGCGTGACGATCGATCGTCAATGCGGCTCCGCGCAGCAGGCCGTGCAGTTCGCCGCCCAAGCGGTGATGTCGGGAACCATGGACATGGTTGTCGCCGGTGGCGTGGAGAACATGTCGATGGTGCCCATCACCGCCGGTGCGCAAGCCGGTAAGGACGATCCCGATTTCAACCCCTTCACCGGTGCCGATGGCTGGACATCGCGTTTCGGCAACGGCGAGGTCAGCCAGTTCCTCGGTGCCGAGATGATGGCCGAGCACTGGGACATCACCCGTGATGAGATGGAGGCCTTCGCTGTGATGTCGCACGAGCGGGCTTTGCGCGCACGCGCCGAGGGTCGTTTCGACGCCGAGATCGCTCCGCTGAACGGTCTGGATCACGACGAGGGTCCGCGCGAGCCGAACCTCGAGAAGATGCAGTCACTTGCCACGCTGCGTGAAGGTGGGCGCATCACCGCTGCTGTAGCGAGCCAGATCTCCGATGGGTCCGCGGCCCTGCTCATCGCCAACGAGGAGGCCGTGCGTCGTCACGGGCTCACCCCGCGGGCACGTATCCACCACATGACCGTGCTTGCCGATGACCCGATCATGATGTTGTCGGCGCCGATCCCCGCTACCCGTCGTGCGTTTGAGCGCACCGGAATGACAATGGACGACATCGATCTCGTGGAAATCAACGAAGCGTTCGCTCCGGTTCCGATGGCATGGATCCGCGAACTCGACGTCGATATCGACAAGGTGAATGTGAACGGCGGCGCGATCGCTCTGGGTCACCCGCTGGGCGCCACGGGTGCTCGCTTGATGACCACCTTGTTGCACGAACTCGAGCGCACCGGTGGTCGCTACGGCCTCCAGACCATGTGCGAAGGTGGCGGCCAGGCGAACGTCACGATCATCGAGCGTCTCTGATCGTGCTCGGGCGTCCGGCGCTCTTCGCCGCTGTCGGCGCGCTGGGGTTGGTTGCTGCCTGCGGTGGCGGGTCGTCATCGGCTCCTGCGAACGACGCGGCGAGCACCGCACCAGCGGCACCGACCACCGTGGTTGCGGACGACGAGTCGGCGCCATCGACCACGGCTGCACCGCCGGAAACGACTCCGTCGACGGCGGCGGCGCCGACATCATCGTTGGCGCCGACAACGACGCTGCCACCGATGAGCGAGCCGGTGTCGCGAATGCCGGCGCACCCACCGCTGGTGCCCACCGCTGAACCGACCGGTTTCGCCACCGATGTCGCACCGATCCTGCTCGATCACTGCGCGGTCTGCCACAACCCCGGCGGGGCGGGATCGCCGCATTGGAACCTGTCGCAGGCCCGCGACATCACTGAGACCGCGCGATTCCTCAGCACCGCCATGGCCACGGGGTACATGCCGCCGTGGCCGGCAACCGATCTCAGCGTTCCGATGCGCGACTCCTTGGGCTTGACCGATGGCGAGTTGGCGGCGGTGCTGGGGTGGCTGGACGATGGTGCACAACTCGATGTGGATGCCGACACGTCGATGATCGGACTCGGCACGGTGGGCCTCGATGAGGTCGACCTCGTGGTCCCACCCACCGCTCCCTACGACAACGAGAGCGGGCGCTACGACGACTATCGCTGCATGGTGTACCGGCCCGAGGTCGACGAGCGGGTGTGGTTGCGCGGTCTCAGCTTTGTTCCGGAGCGCACCGAGGTCGTCCACCATGCCATTGGGTATTTGGTGCCCGGGTCGCAGTGGGCGGCAGCCGAAGCCCTCGACGCAGCCGACGACGGCAGCGGATGGGAGTGCTACGGCGGCACCGGTTTGCGCGACGACACCTTCTTGCTCGGGTGGGCGCCGGGGCAATTGCCTGAGATCTACCCCGATGGCACGGGGTTGGCCATGGAGCCGGGTGACTTCTTCGTCATTCAGGTGCACTACCACTACGACGTGCGTGTCGATCCTGATGCGTCATGGTTGGAGCTTGACATCGAGCCAGCTGACACCGAATTGGAACCGATCAGCATTGCGACATATCTGACACCGGCGGAGATTCCCTGCGGCCCCGGCGAGACAGGTCCGCTGTGCGACCGCGAAGCCGTGGCTGCAGCAGCGCGGGCCGCGTTCGGTGTGTTGCCCGCGGACTTCATCAACATGCTCTGTGGCGTCACACCGGAAGATTTCGCCGGGATGGTCGACGGGGTGGCGTCGAGCAGCTGTGACCTGCCGGTGCAAACCACCGGTGAGATCGTGTCGGTGCTCGGGCATATGCACGACCTCGGGGCCAGCTATCGCATGACGTTGCATCCCGACACCGACGACGAATTGGTTCTGCTCGACATCGACGACTGGGACTACGACTGGCAGTACAACTATCGGCCGGCCGACAGCATCATCGTCGAAGCCGGTGACGTGGTGCGGTTCGAGTGCACCTGGGAACGGTCGCGTCGCAACGCCAATCTCGAGCCGGCGTATGTGCTGTGGTCGTTCGGGTCGAATGACGAGATGTGCTTCTCGACCATCACGACCCGGCCGCTCTGACCGGTGGCTGTGCGGGCGGTGGGACTCGAACCCACACTCCGTAGAACAGGAACCTAAATCCTGCGCGTCTGCCAGTTCCGCCACGCCCGCGTGAGGGGGATCGTAGCGATGAGGTGAGCGATTGGGCCATCGCTCACCGCGGTTGGTCGAGGGTTATTCGCCTGCTGGTCGCAGTCGCGACCATGTGGCCGGATCGAGTCGGCCCGTGACGTCGAGCCCACTGTCACGCTGGAACCGCATCACTGCGCGAAGGGTGCCCGGTCCGAATTCACCATCGACATCAACGGCCACACCACGGTCGACGAGCAACGACTGCGCAGCGGTGATGACGTCACCACGGGTGCACGCGGTCGTTGTCAACGCCATGGCTTGCATCGGGTCGTCCACCTCGGTGGGCACGTAGTCGCTGCAGAATTGCGCGCCGGGGTCCACGGTGGGCATCCGGAACTCTTCGTTCCACACGATGGGCCACGGGTCACCGACCGAGCAGGGCCACTCCGGGGCATCGATGGCGTCAGACATCATGATCGTCACGCTGGCGGGGAATTGTGTGACGGCCTGCGGCGCCGCGACGACCCCGCAGGGGGTGATGACAGGTCGTGTCCACCAATTGCAGTTCGTGTCGAGGATGCGCACCGTCGCGCTGGGTCCGTCGGCGCTCGACAACGATGTGACCAGCACGGGTTCATCGAGGCCGTCAAGGATGATGAGCTCGGCCGATGAGAACGCAAAAGTGGCCATATCGGTCGTGGTGCTGTCGCCGAGCCAGGAATGGTCAGTGCGGATCCATTCGCCGTCGGCATGATGCCAGAGAGCAAATTCCGGGGTCGCCGAACCATTGGCATTGTCAATGCTTCCCCACTGGGCGGGGCCGTTCAGCACCACGGCCCGCAGCCCGCATCGCTCGGTATTCCACGCCGTCCAGCGGTCGTCGTCATCAACGGGCAGCGTGGCCGTCATTGCTTCGAATTCGTCGGTGTTCGCCGGGGCCGATGTTGTCGGCGTGGGCACGGTGGTCATCGATGGTGCATTGGTGGTTGTCGGTGCGACCTCGGTCGTGGTGGTCGCGTCGTCCGTGGATCCCACATCGGTGGGTTCCGTCATCGGTGTCAGCGTGGTGGAGGGCGCAGCGGTGCTGGGCACTGGGATGGTGACGACAGCATCGGTCGTTGCGGACACATCCGCATCGGCGGTGTCGTCGCTGTTGCCCCCGATGGTCACTGAACAGGCCGACAACGCAATGCCGGCAACAGCGGCAGCGAACAGGGTGGTGAATTGTCTCATTTGGCTTCCTCCGTCACCGTTGAGAGCGACTGCGGTGAACAATCTCGCAGAAATCTTCTCTTCGTTGCCGTCATGGCACGAGGCGCTGTCCTTTGGCAGAATGCGCAAGTGACGATCGTTGCTGACGCCCTGACCGATGCCCTCGAAAATCAGTTCGGTCTTGCCGATCGGGTTGTCGACGCCGACGCGCTCGAGAACTCGGTGCAACGGTTTCGCGAACGCGGCATCGTCCTGCCGCGCTTTTCGCAGTTGGCCAACCCTACGACCATCGACCCGGACCTCGTCGGTGACGCTGACCACAACGGTCCCGATGCCCGCAATCTGTGGCGGGTTCACTGGTACAACAACCTCGCCGGCGGGCGAGTGGATGTTCCCGACCATGTGGTGTTGCCGAGCGAACTCACCGGTGTGGCCAGCCCGATCATTGCCGTGTTCGGCGATCGATTCCCGATGATCACCGCACACAAGGTGCTGGCGGCCTACTCCTGTCTAGCACCGCGGGTGGTGACCGGTCAGTTCGATCCCACGCGTCACCGGGCGGTGTGGCCCTCGACGGGGAACTACGCCCGCGGCGGCATCGCCATCAGCCGCATCATGGCCAGTCGTGGTGTGGCCATACTCCCCGAAGGCATGAGTCAAGAGCGCTTCGACTGGCTCGACCGGTGGTGCGAGAACCCAGCCGAGGATGTGATCCGCACCACCGGCACCGAATCGAACGTGAAAGAGATCTACGACGCGTGTAACGAACTCGCCCTCGATGATGAGAACTTCATTTTGAACCAGTTCTCTGAGTTCGGGAACCACCTCGGTCATCATCGGGTGACCGGTCGTGCCCTCGGCCATGTGTTCGAGACGGTCCGTGCAGCATCGGGCCGAGATCTCCGGCTTGCGGCATTCACCTCGGCAACAGGTTCAGCCGGCACGATTGCCGCGGGTGATCGTTTGAAAGACGACTATGGCGCGCGAATCGTGGCCGTGGAAGCACTCGAATGCCCGACAATGCTCGAGAACGGGTTCGGCGAGCACAACATTCAAGGCATCGGCGACAAGCACATCCCCCTCATCCACAACGTGATGAACACCGATGTGGTGTGCGCGATCAGCGACCGTTCCACCGATGACCTCGATGTGCTGTTCAACACCGCCGCGGGTCGCGCGCACTTGGTGGACAAGATGGGGGTGGACCCGGCCGTGGTCGCCACGCTGGAGCACTTCGGGTTCTCCGCGATTGCGAATGTGCTCGCAGCCATCAAGACCGCCCGACTGCTCGACTTGGGCCCCGATGACGCGATCATCACCGTGGCCACCGACGGTGCCGCCCTGTACCCGAGTGAACGAGCCAAGACGCTCGCCCAGCGTTTTGGCGGCGATGTTGATGCAACCGATGCCGCAGCGATTGTCGGTGAGCACCTGATGCATCTGTCCACCGAGTACATGATCGACTGCACCGAGGCGGATCGTCGTCGCATCTTCAACCTCGGCTACTACACATGGGTCGAACAGCAGGGCACCCCCTTTGAGTTGTTCGAGCAGCGTCGCCACCAGTCGTTCTGGCAGGGCTTGCGCCGCTATGTCGACATCTGGGACACGATGATTGACGAGTTCAACGCTCGCGTGGCTGCCGGCTGATCGATCGTGGTCGTCGGTTGGGTCTGCGCGGTCTGCGGAACGCGTGTCGACATCGCCGAGGCCTACTCGTGGGCATGTCCACGCGCCACAGTCGATGACTGGCGCCATGTTTTGATGCCGGTCACCGATGGGGCACCGGTGATCCCTGACGACGACCCGAATACCCTTGTGGCGTTCCGACATGCAAGCGCGTGGTGGGCATTCGCGCGGGCACATGGCATGGATGACGACGTCACGGTGGAGATCGCGCGTGACATCGGTGATGGATTCAGCCGCACACCGTTTGCGCGACACGGTGTGCTGAGCGATGCCACAGGGGTGGAGGTCTGGGCCAAGGACGAGACCAGCAATGTGGCCGGCTCGCACAAGGCGCGCCACCTCGTCGGCGTGCTCTTGCATCTGCTGGTGGCCGAACGCCTCGGCTTGTCCGTCGGACGGGCGCCGCTGGCGATCTCGTCGTGCGGCAATGCAGCGCTCGCCGCAGCCACGCTGGCCAGTCGGGTCCGCTGGCCCATCACGGTGTTCGTCCCGACATGGATGGATGAGGCCTTCGGCGATGGGCTCGATCGCTTGGGTGCCGATGTACGCCGCTGTGCACGCCATGACGGTGACCCCCCGGGCGACCCGGCGATGGCGGCATTCCGTCGGGCCATCGCTGATGGGGCCGTTCCCTTCAGCGTGCAGGGGCCACACAACGGGTGGTGTCTCGACACGGGCCGCACAATCGGTTGGGAGATGAGAGCGCAGGCCGATGCTGCCGGCGTTGATCTCGAGCGGGTGTATGTGCAGGTCGGTGGTGGGGCATTTGCCACGTGTTGCAGCGCTGGTCTTGGCGACGCCCCGGCGTTGCATGCAGTGCAGACGGCTGGTTGTGCGCCGTTGGCGGCGGCGGTTGCCGCTCTTGGTGACGACGCCAACCCCGGCGCGCGGTGGGCCGAGGTGATGCATCCGTGGGATTCCCCGCACTCGCTTGCCGATGGCATCCTTGACGACGAGACCTATGACTGGCTCGGCGTCGTCACACGTCTGCGCGCCAGCGGTGGTCGCACGGTGATCGCCGACGAGGCCACGGTGGTGGCCGCTCATCGCATGGTGAACAACGGTGGCGATGCGGTGTCGCCCACCGGTACGGCTGGTGTTGCTGGCCTGCTGAGCGATCTGGCCGCCGGAGATCGTCCAGATGCGGCGGTGGCGATCGTTTTCTCTGGTGTGGCCCGCTGAGCATGCGGCCAGCGCCACAGGTAGCGTGATCCCCATGGTGTCAGAGACCGGCCTCATCATGCCTTCCGCCCTCGATGGGGGTGCCGACCCGCGCAACGACGTGTTCAACCGTTTGATGAAGAACCGAGTGGTGCTGCTCGGATCCGACGTAAACGACGACATCGCGAACCAGCTGTGCGCGCAATTGCTGTACCTCGAGGGGGAAGACCCCAACGCCGACATCTGGCTGTACATCAATTCGCCCGGCGGGTCGGTGACCGCGGGTATGGCCATCTACGACACCATGCAGTTCGTGTCATGCGATGTGGCCACGGTGTGTCTCGGGCTTGCTGCCTCAATGGGTCAGTTTCTTCTCACCGCCGGAGCCGCCGGGAAGCGCTACAGCCTGCCGAACGCGCGCATCATGATGCACCAGCCGCTGGCCGGTTTGCGTGGCCAGGCTGCCGACATCGCTATTCAGGCTGAACAGCTCGCCTACACCAAGCGCCGCATGGCCGAACTGATCGCCGAGCATTCGGGTCAGCCGTTGGAGCAGATCCAGACCGATTCCGAGCGCGACCGGTGGTTCACCGCCGAAGCAGCCAAGGAATACGGCCTGTGTGACGCGGTGATCCTGCGTCGCGGCGAAATGGTCTGACCGTCCGCGCTGGGTCGACATTTCTCAGTTACTGGGCTCGCTGTAGCCCGGCGGGGTGGCCGGGTCGGCGGCATCTTGTGGCGCCAGTGTGGTTACCGGGCCCAGATCGACGCCGCACGAGGCCGACACCCACGCAGATACGGCAACGGCCGCCCGTTCGGTGGCATAGGCCTGCTGCACGGCTCGCTGCACCGTTGTCTCATCGCCGGGCACCACGGTGGCTGCGGTCACCACGCCGAGAGTCAACTGGTCCCACTCCTCACCGATTGCCAAGGGCGCGAGGTCGCCGAGGTCGCGGTACAGATCGATCGTCGTCTCGATGTCGAGTTCGGTCCTGATGGTGGGGGAGACAACGTCGGCTGCTCGTTCACTGACCAGAGCGCAAAACGCCGCGGCGTCGGGTGATGGCCCGTCATCGCCGCATGCAGCCAGCGTTGTGACGGCCACGGCAACAGCCACAAAGTGGTGGAGGCGATGCGACCTGGCTGGCACAGCACCTACTGTGCCACGCCGGTCATCATCGGCGCCGTCACACCCCCGTTCTACGGTGCCATCACCGACCTCCCCTGTTGTGGCTGGGCGTCACCTGGCCGAATTCTTCACAAGGGGTACGCACATGATTGCGAATATCGCATCGGCCACGGTCCGAGGTGCACATGGGCATCCGGTCACCGTTGAGGTGCACGTTGGCGCCGGCCTGCCGGGTTCGGATGCGTCACCGCATGGCGATGTTGTGGCAGCGCTCGCTGATGGGCCAGCCACCCTCGACACCTTGGCCGCTCGCACCATGCATTCCGTGGCCGATGTGGCCTGCGCTGTCAGCGACCTGGTTGGAGCCGGCCTGGTCGTCGCCGAGGGGGGCTGGGTCGAGTTGGCGATGTCACGACTGTCCGGACAGCACCCCTCATGAGCGAATACCCTCGGCGGTATGAGTGGGTCCCACGCCGCACGCGCCAGCGGAGGCGGGCGTCGCCCGCGCTCGGGGACCGCGGCGACGGAGCAGCTCCGCGCAGACGATGTGGAGGTGCCCACTGATGACGTCGCTGGAGATGTCAACCCCGACGATCATGCGGTCGATCTTGATGAGCGCTGGCACACCGCCGACTTTGCGTCGTCGTTGACCTCTTTGGCCGACCGCTCGGTGGCGGCGTACCTCAGCGATATCCGCCTGTTCGCCGAGTGGGTGGAACGCCTCGCCATGCAGGGACCCGACGATGTCACCCGGGTTGCTGTGCGTCGCTACGTGGCGAACCTCACTACTCGGCAATATGCGCGCCGGTCCATTGCACGCAAAGTGGCTGCGCTCCGCCGTTATTTCGCGTGGGCGTTGCGACGCGGACTCGCACCGGTTGACCCCACACTCGGCGTCCAGATCAGCGCGGGCGCTGGTCGCCTACCCCGCGTGCTGGGCGACCGTGACCTCGAGTCGCTCTTCGCTCCGGCCGACCCTGGTGAGCCCGAATGGCGACACCGTCGTGACCTCGCGATCTGCGAGATCCTGTACGGGTCGGGGCTGCGGGTGTCGGAAGTGTGCGGTCTTCGTCTCGACGATCTCGATTTGAACGGCGGTGCTCTCCGGGTGTGGGGTAAAGGATCGAAACAGCGTCGTGTGCCACTCGGACAACCAGCCGTCGCAGCGACTAGTGAGTGGTTGGCGCTGCGTCACGAGGTTGTTCCCACCGACCTTGGTGATCTTGTGTTCGGCAACGAACGGGGTCATCAGCTCACCCCGCGCGACGTGCGCCGCATCCTCGACCGGCGTTGTGCCACCCCAACGCACCCACATGCGCTGCGCCACACATTCGCCACCCACCTGCTCGATGGTGGAGCCGACCTTCGGGCCGTTCAGGAGATGCTCGGCCACTCCGATGTGTCGACCACCCAGCGCTACACCCACGTGAGCCGAGAGCGCTTGATGAGTGCCTACCGCGACGCCCATCCACGCGCATGACCCCACCTCCTCCACCGCCGCCGGCCGGGCAACGCCGCGGGCTTGCCGATGCTGATGCCGAGCTGGCTCTGCACTGGGATCGTTGGCAGCGACGGCGTGCCCCGGCGAGTCGAGACCACCTGATCGTGCACTATTCGCCTCTGGTGAAATTCGTGGCCGGTCGTGTGGGCGCCGGTCTGCCATCGAGTGTCGATGGAGGGGATCTGGTGTCCTACGGGGTGTTCGGTCTAATCGATGCGCTGGAGCGATTCGACCCGACGCATGGTGTACGGTTCGAAACCTTCGCGGCGCCGCGTATTCGTGGCGCTGTCTACGACGGTTTGCGTCAACTCGACTGGGTGCCGCGCTCGGTGCGGTCGAAAGCTCGTCGAATCGAGTCGGCGATTGCCGGATTCGAACATGACGAGGGTCGAGCGCCGGCCGATGCCGAACTCGCCGAACGGCTCGGGATCGACGTGGACGAGTTGGCGGCGTGGCTGTCGGCTGTCGCTGCCACCACGGTTGGCCCGCTCGATCGGGCAGTGGCTGCGGGCGCGGAACCGGTTTCCGTCGACCGTGATGGCGAGCGCACACCGTCGGTCGGGGTTGAAGAAGACGAATTGCGTGCGGCGGTGCGCGCAGGAATCGGTGATCTCAGCGATCGCGAGCGGTTCGTGCTCGCCTTGTACTACGACGAAGGCCTGACGCTTGCCGAGATTGGTGACGTCCTCGGCGTCACTGAATCGCGGGTCTCGCAAATCCACACGCGGGCGGTGTTGGCATTGCGGGCACGGTTGCGCTTGCGCGATCTGCTCTGAGCGGCATCAGTGCGACCCGCGCGGCGTCAGGCCGACAGATGCGGAGGTGTAGTTGTGGGTGTCAACCTGGGATCGACGATCGGGGTCGTGCTGGTATCGGTTGCGGTCGTGGCATTCACCGCGGCGGCAGTGGCCGACACCACCATCTCTCAACCGGTTGCTGCAACGTGTTGGGTGCCGGTGGTGGATGCGCCGATCATCGACCCGTTTCGGCCCCCTGCGTGTCCGTGGTGTGTCGGCAACCGCGGGGTTGAGTTCGAGTCCGATGCGGGAGCGCTGGTGCATGCTCCAACGCCGGCGACGGTCATCTTTGCCGGTGCGGTGGCGGGGACGCCGTGGATCACTCTCGACACCGGCACCGAGCGCATCACCATTGGCGGGGTTGACGCAATGGTGCAGGTGGGGGACAGGGTGCGGCGCGGCCAGATGCTCGGCGTATCAACGACAACGGTGCATGTGGGCGTGCGCCGTGGCGATGACTACCTCGATCCGGCGCGATGGCTCACCTCCTCTGGCTATCGAGCACGGGTGGTGCCCGACGATGGCGCACTTGGGCGACCAGCGTCGCGGCGACCCACGTGCTGATCATGGGGCCGCGAGGGACTCTGGTGTTCTCACCACCGTGTCCGACCGCTGTGTGCAGTCGATAGCATCGCCTGAGTGCCCCATCCCGGGGTGCCGCACCAACTGGTGCGTCCATAAGAAACAACCACCGGTCCATCTGCGGTCGCTACGGCGCCCGGGCTGGTTGGGTAACCGCAGAACAGGAGACACTCATGGCTGTGATCAGCATGCGCCAGATGATCGAGGCAGGCGCCCATTTCGGGCACCAGACCCGTCGCTGGAATCCCAAGATGCGGCGCTTCATTTTCGGCGAGCGCAACGGCATCTACGTCATCGATCTCGATCAGACGCTGTCGCGTATCGAGACCGCCTACGGTTTTTTGCGTGACCTCGTCGCCGACGGTGGAAACGTGTTGTTCGTCGGTACGAAGAAGCAGGCGCAGGACCCCATTCGCAACTCGGCCGATCGTTGCGGCATGCCGTATGTGAACGAGCGCTGGCTGGGCGGCATGCTCACCAACTTCTCGACCATTTCGGTGCGGGTCAACAAGATGTTGGAACTCGAGCGCCAGAAGTCCATCGGCGAGTTCGACCTCATGATCAAAAAAGAGGCGCTCCTACTCGACCGTGAACTCACCAAGTTGCAGCGCAACCTTGGTGGTCTGCGTGACATGAAGAAGGCACCTGACGCAGTGTTCGTGCTCGACACCGTGAAAGAACACATCGCGGTAACCGAGGCGAACAAGCTCGGAATTCCCGTGGTGGCGGTGGTCGACACCAACGTCGACCCGGATGTCATTCAGTACCCGATCCCCGGCAACGATGACGCGATCCGCGCGAATGCCCTGTTCGCCAATGTGATTGCCGAGGCAGTGCTCGAGGGGCGCTACATCGCGTCGCGTCGCCCATCCGCAGAGCCGGTGATCCCAGCGCCGCCCGAGCGCACCCCCGAGGATGCCGCAGCATTCGAGAAGGCTCAAGCTGACGCCCGCGCCGCAGCAGCCAAGGCCCAAGCCGAGCGCGAGGCCCGTCTCGCTGCCAAGAAGGTGGCCGCCGATGCCGGGGAGGCCCCTGAGGCCTCCGCTGTCACCGAGGCCCCCGCAGCTGAGGAGGCTCCCGTCGAGGAGTCAGCCGCCGAGGTTGCGCCCGCCGACGAGAACTGACCCCCACAACCGAATCGAGGACGACCGATGTCATTCACCGCACAAGATGTGAAGGCGCTGCGCGAGGCAACCGGCGCCGGCATGATGGACTGCAAGAAGGCTCTCACCGAACACGACGGTGACATGGAAGCCGCTAAGCAGTTCCTACGCGAGAAGGGCTTGGCCGCGTCGGCCAAGCGCGACGATCGCGACAACGACCAAGGCGTCATCGCCCTCGCTGTCGAGTCGGGCGTGGCGGCGATGGTGCAGTTGAAGTGCGAGACCGACTTCGTAGCCGGTTCCGACCAGTTCAAAGAAGCGGCCGATCGCATGCTCGCTGCGGTACTCGCCGGTGGACCCGACGCGGTCAGTGCCGACGACGCCGACCTCGAGGAGTTGAAGATCACCCTCAAGGAAAAGATCGAACTTGGCCGAGTCGAGTACATGAAGGCCGCCGACGGCAATGTGATTGGACATTACCAGCACATCCAGGGTGGCCGCGGCGTGAATGGCGTGCTGGTTGAAGTGGCCGGCGGTGACGACGAACTCGCCCACGACCTCGCCGTGCACATCGCCTTCGCGCGACCCGCATACCTGCGGCGTGACGATGTTCCCGCTAGCGCCATCGAGGCCGAACGGGCCACGCTGGAGACAATCACCCGTAACGAGGGTAAGCCCGAGCAGGCGATCGCCAAAATCGTTGAGGGCCGCTTGGGCGGGTTCTTCAAAGACATCGTGCTCTACGAGCAGCCCTTCGCTAAAGACGACAAGAAGAGCATCACCGACATCGTCGGATCGGCCGAGATCGTCCGATTCGCCCAGGTCGAGATCGGCTGAGAGGACAACGACGATGACCACCACACCCCGTTGGCGGCGCATCGTCTTCAAGCCCTCCGGTGAGGCACTCGCCGGCCCCGAGGGGCGCGGGCTCGACGGGCCCACTCTCGACGCGACCGCAGCCGAGATCATCGATCTCCGCCAGAACATGGGCGTTGATGTGGCCGTGGTTGTCGGTGGTGGCAACTTCTGGAGAGGCCGCACCGGTGCAATGGAGGGGATGGACCCCACCCAGAGCGACCACATCGGCATGCTCGGCACAGTGATGAACGCTCTCGCTCTTCAAGATGCGCTCGAACGCAAGGGCCAACCCACCCGGGTGCAGACGGCGATCGAGATGCCGCGGATCGCCGAGCAGTACATCCGGCGGCGTGCTGTGCGCCACCTGGAGAAGGGCAGGGTGGTGATCTTCGCCGCCGGTACTGGCAACCCGTTCTTCACAACCGATACCGCAGCGGCGCTGCGTGCGGCCGAGATCGAAGCAGATGCCCTGTTGAAAGGCACTCATTCAGGTGTGGACGGTGTGTACGACGCCGACCCCCGCGTGAACGACGACGCCGTGAAATACGACGAGGTCGACTACATGGAGGTCATGACCAAAGACCTCAAGGTGATGGACGCCACCGCCATTGCGTTCTGCCGCGATAACCAGATTCCCATCGTGGTGTTTGACATGTCGACGCGCGGTTCTCTGCGCGCAATTCTCGCCGGCGAACAGGTCGGCACCATGGTTCACGACGTCTGAGAGGTGCACGCCTCCACCTGTGTGGCCCATGGGGTGGGTACGCTGTGCGGGTGATCGACGAGACGTTGCTCGACGCCATGGAGAAGATGGACAAAGCCGTGGTGCACGTGCAGAGCCAGTTCGCGACGGTGCGTACCGGCCGTGCCGCACCAGCACTCGTTGAGCACCTCCTTGTCGAGTACTACGGCGCGCCAGTGCCGATGCAGCAGTTGGTGTCGATTCAGGTGCCCGAAGCCCGCCAGCTGCTGATCAAACCGCATGATCGAGCGGCGCTCGGCGCTGTCGAGAAGGCCATTCGCGACTCCGATCTCGGAGTATCACCGAATAACGACGGTGTGGTGATCCGTTTGAATTTCCCGGCGCTCACTGAGGAGCGGCGCCGCGACTACGTGCGGGTTGCCAAGCAGATGGCCGAAGACGGTCGCGTGGCGGTGCGCAATATTCGTCGCGATGCGCGCAAAGCGCTCGAGTCGGCGGAGAAAGACAGCGAGATCTCCGCCGACGAGTTGGAGCGAGCCGAGAAAGAACTCGACCGATCCACCTCTGAACACGTTGATCGCATCGATGCGGCACTTGGCCGCAAGGAGACCGAACTACTCGAGGTGTGACCGCAATGCGGGCACCTGGGGCGGGTACCAACCGATGAAGGGGGTACAGAGATGAACGACCGGTACGACGACGAAGGATCCCTGTTCCGTGATCCCACCGATCCAGGCCGCGAGCATCGCGATGATGCCGAGGCCGATCGTGCGGCTGGCGACGCTGGCGACACTGGCGACAACGGTGAAAGCGGCGACAACGGGCTGCTCGACAGTGCGCTCGACGCCGACTTCGATCGATTCGCTGATCGTGTTCGTCACGTCGAAGATGCACCGGCGCCGCCACCCGCACTGGCCTTCGACGACGAGTCCGGCCCAATGCCGCACTGGAGCGAACCCGCAACGGGTGAGATTCCGCGTCCGTCGGATCCCACCGGGGTGAACCCGGTCGTGGATCCCACACCGGCAGCCTCGCGCTCCGAAGATGAATTGTGGGCGTCATTCACGGCCGAGCAGCCCGTCTGGAACGACGATTCGCCTGAGGGCGTTCTGGTTGACTCGGGTCGTGTCACCGGTGAAACGGTGGCCACAGAGCCGTCACGCATCGTCATCGGGACCGACCCCGCGGGTATCGAACGCCGCAGCGCCGATCCGTCGGGTGCTACGCGCCGGCCGTTGCGTCGGCCGGGCCGACGGGCACCTGAACCGGTGCCGGGCACCGCGCCGAGTGTCACCGGTCGTGACCTGCCGGTCGCCACCGCAGTGGGCTTGTTCCTCGTGCTGTTGTTCGTCGGCGCCATGATGTGGCGTCCATGGTCGGTGGCCGCACTGGTCGCCGTTGTCCTTGGTCTCGGAGCCGTGGAGTTCTACGACAAAGTCACCGAACGTGGATACCGGCCTGCTGTAGTGCCCGGCATCGTCACCTGCGTGACCGCGCCGTTGGCGGCTTACTGGTTGGGTGACGGCACGTTGCCACTGGTGCTGCTCCTCGGTTTTGCTGCGACAGCGGGCACGTACATCGGGTCACGATCGATCGACATCGGGCCGCTGCCGAATATTTCGATCACCACCTTGCCCACCGTGTGGGTCGGGTTGGCGGGTGCCTATGCAGGGTTGATTCTGCGGTTCTCCACCACCGGTGAGGTACTGCGGGCCGACACCGGCACCGACACATTGTTCATGCTGGCCCTTGCGGTGGTGGCGAACGATGTGGGTGCGTTGTTCGTTGGATCGGCTGCTGGGCGCACACCCTTGCGGTCGTGGATCAGCCCGTCGAAGACGGTGGAGGGCTTCATCGGCGGCGGCTTGATGACCGTTGTGGCACTGGTCGTCGTGGGCATCGGCGGGTGGAACAGCACCTGGGACAGCACGGGTCATCTGCTCGCACTCGCGGTCATCGTGTCGATCACCGCGCCGGCAGGAGACCTGATCGAATCGATGTTCAAGAGGAACCTTGGCATGAAGGACTTCGGGTCGCTGGTCAAGGGCCACGGTGGGGTGCTTGACCGCTTCGACGGTTTCTTGCTCACCTTGCCGGCGGTGTACTACCTCACGTTGATTCTCGAGCCCTGGGCCTCGTGACCGTTTCGGTCGCACTCGCCGGGTGCACCGGTTCTATCGGTCGCCAAACCGTTGAGGTCGTGGCAGCCGACCCCGATCGCTACCGCATCGATGCGGTGTCGGTGGGATCGTCGGTCGCCGACGCGGTACAGGTGGTGGCCTCCACCGGAGCGCGAGTGCTGGCCGTGGCCGACGAGGCCGCTCGTTTCGCAGCCCGCGACATGTTGAACGATGCCGGGATGGTCCGTGTCGAGGTGGTCGACGACCTCGCGCCGGTGTGCAGCGAGGTCGACGTGGTGGTGAATGCGGTTGTTGGTTTCGCCGGGTTGGATATCACGGTGGCCACGTTGGCGGCGGGGCGTCGATTGGCGCTGGCCAACAAGGAAAGCCTCATCGCGGCGGGCCCGGTGGTGCAGCCGCTGCGCGCAACGCCGGGCGCCGAATTGATTCCGGTGGATTCCGAACACAGCGCCCTGCATCAATGTCTGCGCTCGGGGACACCTGGTGCAGGTGAGGTCGAGCGCTTGATTCTGACGGCCTCGGGTGGCCCGTTCCGTGGCCGGACACTGGACGAACTGTCGCAGGTGCGTCGACAAGATGCTCTTGCTCACCCGACATGGGCGATGGGCCCAAAGATCACTGTCGATTCGTCCACCTTGATGAACAAGGGCCTTGAGGTCATCGAAGCACACGAGTTATTCGCTGTGCCCTATGACTGCATCGATGTTGTGGTGCACCCGCAGTCGGTGGTGCATTCGATGGTGGAATTCACCGACGCGTCCACCATTGCGCAACTCTCGATGCCCGATATGCGCCTGCCCATCGCGTACGCGTTGGCGTGGCCGCAGCGCGGTGGGACGCCGTTCGGACGCATCGATTGGGCAACCATTGGTTCGTTGACGTTCGAACGCCCGGACCGCGACACGTTCCGCTGTCTGGATCTCGCAATCGCTGCTGGTCGGATGGGTGGCGATGCGCCTGCGGTTCTGTCGGCAGCGAATGAGGTTGCGGTAGAGGCATTTCTCGACGGCCACCTCGGATGGGCTGCGATTTCCGATGTGGTGAGCCGTGTGCTCGACGCGCACGATGTGGCTGTGCCGGGTACCGTTGGAGATGTGATCGATGCCGATCGACGCGGTCGGATTGCCGCCACTGCGGTGGTGGCACAAATGGCCGCCTGATCGTCTCGAACGACACTGCGAAGCCAACCAACGATGACCGATACCGACCGTTCCCCCACTACCGGCGGCGACGCCTGGCCGGCTCCTGAGCCCGATCATCGCGCGGGCGATACAGGTGCGGGCACGGGTGCATTTGGCCGCACGGCGCTGGCTGGTGGGGCTCTTGACGATGCCGAACCGGTCGGCGGCCTGCGAGGTCTGCTCGGTGTGCTGGGTGTGGCAGCGTCCATCGCGGTACTGGCGATATTCAGCATCTGGTGGTTCGTATTCGCCGTTGGCCTGCTGGTGTCGATTCTGTTGCACGAACTCGGCCATTTCTCTACAGCCCGGCTCACCGGTATGAAGGCAACGCAGTTCTTCATCGGTTTTGGCCCACGGGTGTGGAGTTTCCGCCGTGGAGAAACCGAGTACGGAGTGCGGGCTCTGCCGCTGGGGGCATTTGTGCGCATCATCGGGATGCATGCCGGCGAAGAGGTCGATGCTGCCGACCGCGACCGCACCTACCGGTCGAAGCCGTTCGGCTCACGAATGCTGGTGATCTGTGCCGGATCGCTCGCTCACTTCATCTTGGCGATCGTGATTTTGTCGGTCGTCTACGCAACAGCCGGGCAGACCCAGCCCGTGGATGCTGCACGGGTGGTGGCGGTCTCTGATGGCACGCCTGCCGCAGCGGCAGGGCTACTGCCCGATGATGAGGTGTTGTCCATCGGTGGGGTGCCGGTGACCGCAGGGGGTGGCCTCTCGGCTGCGGTGACGGCGCATGCCCCGGGCGATGTTGTCGATGTCGTGGTCGCCCGAGGTGACGAGGTACGCACGGTCGATGTCACGCTCGCGTCACTCGCGCTGGTGGGTGGTAGCGATGATGCGGCGTTCCTTGGGGTGTCCGCACGCCCGGTCGTGGAGACCTTTGACCGCGCGTGGTGGTCGTCGCCATGGCACGCCGTTGGGTCGTTGGTGGATCAAACCGGCGCGTCGATCACCGGTGTGGTGCGCGTGCTGGACCCGACGAATCTGTTCAGCCACTTGGCTGGGACCACCGATGATCTCTCCACTCGGCCAACGACGCTGGTGGGAATCACCGCGGTCAGCGATGACATCGGTGATTCGGCCGGGTTCACCGGCATTATTGAAATGCTGGCGCTGTTGAACGTCTTTGTTGGCGTGTTCAACCTGTTCCCCTTGCTGCCCCTCGATGGTGGACACGCCGCGGTGGCGATCTACGAACGGATTCGCGAGGGTCGCAGCGGTCGCCGGTACTACGCCGACATGGAACGCTTGGCACCGCTGACAATGATCGTGGTGACACTTCTGCTGTTTCTGTTCATGTCGGGGCTCTACCTCGACATTGTGCGGCCGGTTGGATGATCGCAGGTATGCGTACGGGTGACGATGCCCACGTGGGCGATAGAAGGGCGATGAGTCATGCAGGTCACTGAATGGGCGAGCGATCGTCGCGAGACCCGACAGATCATGGTGGGGTCAGTGCCCGTTGGCGGGGGTGCTCCCATCACGGTGCAGTCGATGACGGTCACCAAAACCGCCGATGTCGAGGGCACCCTGCAGCAGATCTACGCACTGGCGGCGGCGGGCTGCGACATTGTGCGCTGCACCTGCAACGACGCCGATGCGGCGGTGGGTCTCGCCCAGATCGTGCCGCGTTCGCCCATACCGGTCATCGCCGACATCCATCACCAGTACAAGATGGCACTCGCCGCACTCGAGGCTGGGGTGCATGGTCTGCGGTTGAACCCCGGCAACATCCGCAAGCCCGAGCACATCAAGGCCGTCGCCTCCGAGGCGCGCGATCGTGGGGTGCCGATTCGTATCGGTGTCAATGCGGGTTCGCTCGACCCCGACCTGTACGAGCGTCACGGTGGCGCGACGCCCGAAGCGATGGTCGAATCGGCCCAGCGTGAATTGGCCTACTTCGCCGACGTCGATTTTTCTCTGGTCAAAATCTCGGTGAAGGCATCGAGCGTGCCGTTGATGGTGGAGGCCTACCGGCAGTTGGCCGAGGTCACGGATCATCCTCTGCATTTGGGTGTGACCGAGGCCGGTCCGCCTCCGGCCGGGCTGGTGAAGGCCACCGCCGGTATCGCCACGCTGTTGATGGAGGGGATCGGCGACACTATTCGGTATTCGCTCACCGCCGATCCGGTGGAGGAAGCTCGTGCTGGTCGCCAGCTGCTCGAAGCGCTGGGGTTGCGCGAGCGTCGCAACGTCGATTTGATCGCCTGCCCATCATGTGGACGGGCAGAAATCGATGTGATCGATGTGGCTGCACGAGCCATGGAGGCCTTCGGCGAGCGGCAACTTCCGCTGCAGGTCGCGGTGATGGGATGCGTGGTGAACGGTCCCGGGGAGGCGCGGGAGGCCGATCTCGGTATCGCTGCCGGGAACCGTCGTGGTCACCTGTTCGTGAAGGGCCGCAATGTGGCAGTGGTTCCAGAAGACGAGATGGTCGATGCCCTCGTCGAGTGGGCCGAGTACATCAACGAGCACGGCACCGATGCAGCGATTGCAAAAGCGGATACGGCCCGCGCTGAACGTGAAGCGGCACGTGACCGGTCGGCACTGTTGGAAGCCCAAGGCGACGACGCGAACAACGCCAGCGAGAAGATCGTCGAGATCGGTCGCCGACTCGGCGGGTGACGGTTCTAGTCCGCTGACATAGCGGCAATCGCGTCGGCCACTGCAAGAACCCGGCGTGCATTGTCGACGTGAAGGTTTTCGATCATGCGTCCATCGACGGTGATCACGCCGCGGCCCTCGGCGGTGGCTTCGTCAAAGGCGGCGATCACGCGCCGGGCGTAGTCCACGGCGTCATCGTCGGGAGCCCACACATCGTTTGTAGGGTCAACTTGGCTCGGGTGGATCAGGGTCTTGCCATCAAAGCCCATCCGGCGTCCGGCGGTGGCTTCGGCGAGGAACCCGTCAGAGTTGCGCACGTCGTTGTACACGCCGTCGAGAATCACCTTGCCGGCCTCGCGGGCGCCGAGGAGGGCGGTGGCGAGATGGGGGGTGAGTGCTGACCTGTCGGCGGTGGCTTCGGCACGGAGTTCTTTCAACAGGTCATTGGTGCCCATGACCAGCACCGGCACGCGCGGGTGGCCGGCGATGGAGCGGATGTCGAAGATTGCCGTCGGGGTTTCGACCATTGCCCACACACCCATCGTTGCAGGAGCGCCGGCGGCGTCGAGGTGTTGCACAACAGCGTCGATCTCGGTGACCGAGGCAATTTTTGGGATGACGACCGCATCAGCACCGCTGGTGGCAGCCGCGGCAAGATCGTCAGCACCCCATGGGGTGTCGAGTCCGTTGCAGCGGATGGTGATCTCTCGGCGGCCGTAGGCACCGCTGGCCGCGGCGGCGCAGGCGTTGACCCGTGCAGCTTCTTTGGCGTCGGGGGCCACTGCATCTTCAAGGTCGAGGATCAGCGCATCGGCGGCGATGGTCTGGGCCTTTTCCAGCGCGCGTTCATTCGCGGCTGGCATATACAGCACAGATCGGCGGGGACGGAGGTAGTCCATATCAGGCTCCGGTCGAGTAGAGGGCGGCGAGCTCAGGGTCAGAGGCGGCAAGCTGTTCGGCGAGTCGCACGACGACCTGACACTGCTTCACCGACGCGTCATCTTCCATCTTGCCATCGAGCATGATGGCTCCGGTGCCGTCGCCCATGGCCTCGATCACGCGCCGGGCATGAGCCACCTCGGCGGCCGATGGCGAGAACACTTCTTTGGCCACGGCGATTTGATCGGGGTGCAAACTCCAGGCGCCCACGCACCCGAGGAGATAGGCGTTGCGGAACTGGTCGCCGCACGCCGTGAGGTCACGGATATCGCCGAAGGGTCCGTAGTAGGGCAGGATGCCGGCGGTGACACAGGCGTCGACCATCCGAGCGATCGTGTAGTGCCATAGGTCCTGCTGGAAGTGTTGGCGCGGAGCCTCAGGATTGTCGGGATCGGGATCAGAACGCACCAGGTAGTCGGGATGTCCACCGCCCACACGGGTGGTCTTCATACGGCGGTTCGCGGCGAGGTCGGCCGGGCCGAGCGACAGGCCCTGCATCCGCGGTGATGCCAAGCAGATCTCTTCCACGTTGGCCACGCCACGCGCGGTCTCTAAGATCGCGTGCAGCAGTATCGGTCGGTCGAGCCCGGCGCGAGCCTCGAGTTGGGCGATCAGCCGGTCGGCGTAGTGGATGTCTTCGGGGCCCTCCACCTTGGGCAAAATGATGACGTCCACCGCATGACCGGCCTCGAGCACGGCCGCCTGCAGGTCGTCGAGGCACCAGGGCGAGTCGAGGCTGTTGACGCGTGTCCACAATTGGGTGGTGCCGAAATCGACCGTTGTGGCCACCTCGATCAGGCCAGCGCGAGCGGCCTCCTTGTCGGCCATGGGCACGCCGTCTTCAAGATTTGCCACCAGCACGTCGACGGTGCCAACGAGCGATGGCACCTTGGCACGCATCTTGTCGTTGTTGGGCGGGAAGAAATGCAGCATCCGGCTCGGCCGGAATGGAATCTCGTGCAGAGGCTCGGGAGCCCCGACGGCGAGTGGGCGAAAGAAGTCCTTGGGAGAGCGCACACCGAGACGCTACGTGGATTCGGCGCCATCGGCGAAACCGCGCAGCCATGCGGGCAGACGCACGGGTCGTCCGTCGCTGCCCACTCCGCCGTGGGCGGTGGTGGCACTGGCATGCACCAGATCGTCAACGCAGAGCAGGTACTGCATTGTGAACCAGGCTCGCTGCACAGTGCCCATAGCCACGTGCACTGTCACCTGGTCGTCGAAATGTAGGGGTCGGCGGTAGGCCACGTGAGCTTCGAGTACCGCGAAGTCGACGCCATCGGCGCGAATCTGGTCGTATGGCCGGCCGATATGTCGTAAGAACTCGACCCGTGCCTCTTCGAGGTACGGGAGATATCGGCTGTGATGCACGATGCCCATGGCGTCGGTTTCGGCGAAACGCACCCGCAGCCGATGCGCAAACCCGTAGTCATCGGGTTCACTTGATGGCTGGTCGGTGATACGCACGCTGTGACCGTAGTGCTTCGCGAGGGTGGTTCCGGCAAAGGACGTACCCGCGATGGTGGTCCTCGAGGTTGGCGTGGAAGACTGCTGTCGTGACACCAGCGGTACGTGAACTCGAACGCCACGGTGTGGCCTTCGAACTTGCTCCGTATACCCATGACCCCACGAATGAGTCATACGGACTCGAGGCGGCGGACGCCCTCGGAGCGGATCCATCGGTGGTGTTCAAGACCCTCGTCGTCACCGGCGACAAGATGTACCTGGCCATTGTTCCGGTGACGCATCGGGTGTCGCTGAAACTGGCGGCTGCCGCCATCGGTGAACGTCGACTCTCGATGTGCACCCCCGCTGAGGCCGAGCGTGTCACCGGGTATGTGGTGGGTGGAATCTCACCGTTTGGAGGGCGACGACGCCTTGGCGTGATCATCGACGCCGCAGTGCGTGATCACGTCACGGTGTATGTGAGCGGCGGTCGTCGCGGGCTCGATATCTGTGTCGCTGTCGATGACCTCATCAGGATCTGCGCCGCAACGGTGGCAGACATCGTTGCGTAAGGTCGGTGAGGTCAGCCCGGCTGGAGGTTGGATGGGTGCCGCAGCACCGCCTCGATGCGGGCGATTCGGGTGCGAGCGGCGGGATGCGACGCTTGCAGACGGCCTCGCCATCCAACAGCACGGCCGCCATGACCTAAGGCGACGACCTCGCGCAATGCACCTGCGAGGGGAGTGCCGAACCCCATTTGGATGGCGCGTCGATCGGCGTCGAACTCGCTTCGATGAGCAACGAGGTTCGCTGTGGCATCGGCGGCGTACACGATGGACAGCAGTGCCCATGCAATGCAACGCGCAATACCGGCACACACTCGCCCCAACGCGGTGAGCGCAGACGAGTGCGCCACGAAGGCATCGGTGGCAGCCGTGGCCACGTTTTGGAGCACGAATGCGGTGCGCGACACCTGCGTGATGGGTAGCGATAGCCAGTGCATAGCGGTGAGGGCCACGGTGTGCAGTCCGAGGTGATGGCCGACCTCGTGAGCGAGCACCCCGGCGAGTTGTTCGTCATCGAGGTGATCGAGAGCGAAGGTGGTGACGAGCACCAGATGCCCCCCGCAGGCAAAGGCGTTGAGGTCGTTCGAGTCGACCACCCGCAGCACAAAACGGTCGTCGCGCAGGTTCGCGCGGGAACTGACCGCGGCCCAAATAGGTGCAAGGCGGGACCATTCGTCGGTGGTAGGGGCGCGTCCTCCCACCACTGGTGCGAGTGCGGCGATCTGTACCGGCCGCCAGAACAGGGTGAGCCCGGCCGCGAGCCACGCGAGCGGCACCGACCACCACGGCAGGGGGGTGAGTGCGGCGAGTAGACGGCCGGCCAGCCAGGTGAGCGCGAACCAGAACGGGGCCACAACGACCAGTGGGGCCACCCCGGCGACTCCCGCACCCCACTTGGAGTTCTCTCCGTTCACATGGCACAGGGTACGCCGTGCGCTCTCTGGCGTGTTGGTGGGGCAGACTGGGGACATGAGCGACACCGAGAACACGCCCGGGGTGCTAGTTGGCGCCGAACCGATGTCCCATGTGGCTGGTTCATCCACCGGGGTGGTCGTCCTGCACGGATTCACCGGGAACCCGTCGTCGGTGCGGCATCTGGCCACCGCGATCGCTGATGCGGAATACGACGTTGAGATGCCGCGACTGCCGGGCCACGGCACCACGGTCGATGACATGATGACCACCTCTTGGGACGACTGGTTCGCCACCGCGCTCGACGCCGCCGACGCTGTTGCTGCTCGCTGCGACAAGGTGGTGGTTGCAGGACTGTCGATGGGCGGTTTGCTGACGTTGGCTGTTGGGATGGAACGCGATGTTGCCGCGTTGGTGTGCGTGAACCCGGTGGCACGGATGCGCTCGCCAGAGGAAACGGCGATGGTCGAGGAACTCATCGCCGACGGGATGGCCGTGCTGCCCGGCATCGGCTCCGATATCGCCGATCCCGATGTGGTCGAGATCGCCTATGAGGGAACTCCGCTGCAACCGCTGTGGTCGATGTTCCATGAGGGTGTCAAGCCGCGGTGTGATAACTGGGGGAGCTCGACAGCGCCTCTGCTGCTGTTCACGTCGTCGCAGGACCATGTCGTGGATCCAGCAGACAGCGTGCATCTCGCGACCACCCACGGTGGGCCGGTGGAGCATGTGTGGTTGGAACGGTCGTTCCATGTCGCCACACAGGACTACGACCGCGACCTGATCTGCGAGCGGACGCTGGCGTTTCTCGCCACCGTGTCGTGATGCCACTCGCTCCTGCGGCATTCCCTGCTCCACCGGGCGCGTCGGTGTCGGTTGGTCCGCTCGACATCAGGATGTACGGGTTGATGATCGGTCTTGGGGTCATTGCCGCGGTCTGGCTCCTGGGACGACGTCTCGTCGAGATCGGCGCGGGCACCACCGATGATGCGGCCTCGATCGCAACGTGGGGTGTCGCCGGCGGCATCGTGGGTGCGCGCCTCTATCACGTCGCTACCGACTGGGACCGGTTCGCCGATGACCTCGGGGCGATCCCCGCGATCTGGAAGGGTGGATTGGGCATCCCCGGTGGTCTTCTGGTCGGCATCGTTGCCGGGTTGTGGGTTGCGCGGCGTCGTGGTCTCGTCACCGCCGACGTGCTGTGGGCGGTGGCACCGGCATTGCCGCTTGGTCAGGCGATCGGTCGATGGGGCAACTGGTTCAACCAGGAACTGTTTGGATTGACGACCGATCTCCCCTGGGGGTTGAGCGTCGACGACGCCTACCTGCCCGCTGGGGCCGCATCGGGCACGCTGTTCCACCCGACGTTCCTCTACGAATCGATGTGGAACCTGGGCTTGGCTGGGGTGCTCATCGTTGTGGGTCGTCATTGGGGACGCAACGGTGGCGGCCTGCTCGCGGTCTATGTCGCAGGGTATGGGCTGGGCAGATTCTGGGTGGAGGGTCTGCGCATCGATCGAGCTGATGAGCTTGCTGGTCTGCGCTGGAACCAGTGGGTAGCCGCCGCGGCCGTCGTCGGTGGGGTGGCGCTGGCTGTGCGTGCGCATCGCCGTGCGAGCGGCGTGGTCGGAGAAGATGTCGTGCCCGATTCTGATGCGGCACCGTTGGGCCACCACGATGATGGCCTCGGCACCCCGCCGGTAGCCTGAGTCGTCGTGGCTGGACGGATCACCGACGACGATGTGGCCCATGTGGCCCGCCTCGCACGGCTGGGGCTCGACCCTGACGACGTGCAACGCGCGGTTGCCGAGCTCGGCGCGGTACTCGAGCACTTTGCCGATATCGACGCCCTTGAGTTGGATGCGGTCGAACCGATGGCGCAGCCGTATCCGCTGACAAACGTGTTGCGCGAGGATGTCGTCACGACATCGCTCGATCGTGACGAGGTGCTCGCGCAGGCTCCTGATGCTGTCGACGGCCGTTTCGCGGTACCTCCCATTCTTGGTGATGGCGCATGAGCACGCCGAGTACCGCCATCGGTATCGCGGCTGCGGTGCGATCTGGCAGCATGAGCGCTGTCGACGCGGTTGAACAGTCGCTCGAGCGCATCGGCGCGAGCGATGGCGACATCGGCGCATTTCTCACGGTGACAGCATCATCGGCGCGTGACGAGGCTGCGGCAATCGATGCTGCGGTGGCCTCAGGTTCCGATCCTGGGCCGCTTGCCGGGGTACCCATCGCCATCAAGGACAACATGTGCACCCGGGGCATTCCCACCACCTGTGCATCGCGCATGCTCGATGGCTGGCTGCCGCCCTATGACGCCACCGTGATCTCACGGTTGCGTACCGCCGGCGCGGTGATCGTCGGCAAGACCAACCTCGATGAGTTTGCAATGGGGTCATCCACCGAGAATTCGGCCTTTGGCGTCACGAAAAACCCCCATGACCCCACCCGGGTGCCGGGCGGCTCGTCGGGTGGGTCAGCCGCGGCCGTCGCCGCGGGTTTCGTGCCGGTGTCGCTCGGCTCGGATACCGGCGGGTCCATTCGCCAACCGGCCGGTCTGTGCGGTGTGGTCGGGGTGAAACCCACCTATGGCGCAGTGAGCCGACTGGGCCTGGTCGCATTTGCATCCAGCCTCGACCAGATCGGCCCCTTCGCCGGCAATGTGGCCGACGCGGCCGTGGTGCTGGAGGCCATTGCGGGACACGACCCCGGTGACTCCACGTCGATACCCGAGCCCTTTGGCCCACTCGGCGCGGCGGTGACCCGCGGCGTCGAGGGCATGCGCGTCGGCCGTATCACCGACCTGCCGGCCGGTGCTGATCCCGATGTCACAGAGCGTTTTGAGGCGGCCTTTGATGCCCTTGCGGACGCCGGCGCCGACATCGTGGATGTCGAGGTACCGGCATTCACCTATGGGTTGACGGCGTACTACCTGATCGCACCGGCCGAGGCCTCGTCAAATCTGGCTCGCTACGACGGCGTGCGCTACGGGCATCGGGTGGCGGCGCCAGACACGGATGCGATGTACGTGGCCACCCGCACCGATGGCTTCGGCGCCGAAGTGAAGCGCCGCATCCTGCTCGGTACCTATGCACTGTCCGCTGGCTACTACGACGCCTACTACGGCAAGGCACAGCGAGTGCGACGGCTGATCGCTGACGACTTCGCGCGCGCCTACACCCACGCCGATGTGCTGTTGACCCCCACCGCACCAACCGTCGCGTTCGAGATCGGCGCGAAATCCGACGATCCATTGGCGATGTACCTGTGCGACACGTACACGATCCCGTCGAATCTCGCTGGCCATCCTGCGATGTCGGTGCCGTTCGGCACCGGCGCTGACGGTCTTCCGGTCGGAGTCCAGGTGCTTGCACCCGCCGTTGGCGAGGCCACGATGTTCGCCGTTGGGGCTGCCCTGGAGCGTGCGATGGGGGCCAGCGATGACTGAGCGGTGGACCTACGAGGGGTTTGAGATGGTTGTCGGGCTCGAGGTCCATGTGGAGCTCGACACTGCCACCAAGTTGTTCTCCGGATCAGCGAATCGTTTCGGTGACGACCCGAATGTGCATATCGACCCGGTCACGCTCGGTCTCCCCGGTGCGTTGCCGGTGTTGAACGCGCGAGCGGTTGAACTGGGTGCCCGTATTGGTCTGGCGCTCGGCTGCACGGTTCAGGCCTGCGTGTTCGCCCGCAAGAACTACTTCTACCCCGATATGCCCAAGGCGTATCAGATCTCCCAATACGACAAACCGTTGAATATCGACGGGCGCCTTGCCCTGTCCGATGGAACGGTGATCGGGGTTGAACGCGCTCACCTCGAAGAAGACACGGGAAAGAGCACACACCTCGGTGGCTCGGGTCGAATTCATGGCAGCGAAGGATCACTCATCGATTTCAACCGAGCCGGTGTTCCCCTCGTCGAGATCGTGTCGCGGCCCGACATTGTCTCACCCGACCAGGCTCGCGAGTACGTCAGTGAATTGCGGGCAATCCTCGTTGCGATCGGTGCATCGGATGCGCGGATGGAAGAGGGGTCGATGCGCGTCGATGCCAATGTCAGCGTTCGTCGCCCCGGTGAACCGCTCGGCACGCGATGCGAGATCAAGAACGTGAACTCGGTGCGTTCCCTCGGGCGCGCGATCGACGCCGAAGCTCGTCGTCAGGTCGCCTTGATCACCGCCGGTGAATCGGTGGTGCAGCAGACCCGTCACTGGGATGAGGGTGATGGCCGCACACATGCGTTGCGGTCCAAAGAGGACGCTGACGACTATCGCTATTTCCCCGATCCCGATCTGGTGCCGTTCGTCCCGTCAGCGGAATGGATTGACGAGGTCCGTTCAGCCCTGCCACCTTTGCCGGCTAAGCGCCGCGCCGCCCTTGCGGTGCTGTGTGGTGTGGCGGCCGACACCGAGGCGGTAATGACCGTGGTCGAACGCGGCCAAGACGCCTACGTCGCAGAAGTTGCCACACACGGTGCCGATGCTGCGCGGGCCTTGGTGCATGTCAAAGAAGCCTTTGCAGAGCTTGGTGCCAGGCCAGGTGTTCCCGCCAGCGACCTTGCTGCGTTGGTGGCGATGGAATCATCGGGTGCGGTGACGGCCACACAGGCCAAGACCCTGCTCGGTGACCTCATCGATGCCGGTGGTGGTGACCCCGCCGCCCTCGCCGCACAGCGGGGCTTCGAGGCCATGGACGACGGTGAACTGGTTGCTCTGGTCGATGCTGCCATCGCCGCCGAACCGGACGCGTGGCAGAAATACTGTGCCGGCGAAGACAAGGCCATGGGCGCTCTTGTCGGTCACGTGATGAAAGCATCGCGTGGCCAAGCCGACGGCAAGGCGGTGAGCGCCCTGCTCGTCTCGCGTCGGAGCTGAGCCCGGCCCGCTGATTACCGTTCGGGAATGGACTTTGCCATCCCCGAACAGATCCAAGCGACCCTCGACGCGCTCGACGCATTCATCGAGGCCGAGATCGAGCCGTTGCAGCATGCCGACGACAACATGCGCTTCTTCGACCATCGTCGGGAGTGGGCTCGCACCGATTGGGAGAACGATGGGGTGCCGAACTCAGAATGGGAAGACCTGCTGGCCCAGATGCGCCGACGCGCCGATGAGGCTGGGTGGCTGCGGTGGGCATTACCGGCCGAGTTCGGTGGCCATGACGCCACCAACCTCGAGATGGCGATCATCCGCGAGCATCTGGCGCATCGTGGGCTGGGGCTGCACAACGACCTGCAGAATGAATCATCGATCGTCGGCAACTTTCCGACGGTGTTGATGATGCGCGATTTCGGAACCCCGGCGCAGATCGCTGAGTGGATGCCCGGTTTTCTCGACGGCACGCGCCGTCTCGCGTTCGGACTCACCGAGCCGAACCATGGCAGTGATGCCACCTATATGGAGACCACTGCAGTGCGTGATGGTGATGGCTGGGTCATCAATGGGATGAAACGCTGGAACACCGGCGTGCACACCGCCACCCACGACATCATCTTTGCGCGGACCTCGGGCGAGCCCGGACAGGGGTCAGGGATCACTGCGTTCCTCGTCCCGACCTCTGATCCGGGTTTCGAGGTGGAGTTCTACTGGTGGACGTTGAATATGCCGAGCGATCACGCCGAGGTGCGCCTCACCGATGTTCGTGTTGGCGACGACGCCGTGTTCGGCGATGTGGGCCGCGGGCTCGAGTTGGCGCAGCACTTCGTCCATGAGAATCGAATCCGTCAGGCTGCGTCGTCGCTAGGTGCGGGTCAATACTGCGTTGACACCGCGGTGACGTACGCGCGCGAACGCATCACATGGGGCAAGCCGCTTGCGGTGAACCAGGGCATTCAGTTCCCTCTTGTGGAGTTGCACACCGAGGCCGCGATGCTGCGCCAGTTGATCCGTGAGACCGCGTGGCGCCTCGACCAGCAGCACCACATGGAAGTCACCCATCAGGTGGCGATGTGTAACTATCGGGCGAATCGGTTCGCCTGTGATGCAGCCGATCGCGCCATGCAGACCTGTGGCGGTGTCGGCTACAGCCGGCACATGCCCTTTGAACACATCTACCGACATCATCGTCGGTACCGCATCACCGAGGGCTCTGAGGAGATCCAGATGCGCAAGGTCGCCAAGGAGCTGTTCGGATTCGGTCGTCGCTGACGATCGCTGGGTTTGACCTTCATGGGACCACAGCGGTTGCGTGCAGCGTCAAAGATGACTAAAATGATCATGTTTATAACATTTTGATCACAAGGTGAACTTATGAGCGCAGTGAATTCGTCAGACGTCGTCTCCGCGAGATCGTCACATGTCCCACCGATCCAGCAGCGGACAGTTGGCGTCAGCCTTCTTCTCGCGGTTGCGCTCGTTATTGCCGGCACGACGCAGGGCTCCGCGACGGTGCTGAAGGTTCTTCTCGGCTTAGCCCTCGGCGTAACCCTCTTCCATGCCCGATTTGGATTTACATCTGCATGGCGGCAGCTGGTCGCCGTCGGACAGGGCCGTGGGCTACAAGCGCATATGTTGATGCTTGCGGTCGCGACAATCGGGTTCACAATCCTGATCTCGCACGGTGGCGGCTTGTTCGGGTCTGAGCCACGGGGATATGTTGCGCCGATCACTCTTGGGCTATTGATCGGCTCGTTTCTTTTTGGCCTCGGGATGCAGCTGGGTGGGTCGTGCGCGTCGGGCACTCTTTATGCAACGGGTTCAGGCCACGTCGGGGTTCTCGTGACTTTGATTGGCTTTGTCGCCGGATCCGGAATTGGTGTGGCGCACGCGGGATTCTGGACAGGCGATGGAGCTGGATTTGTGAAACTCGCAGATCCATTTAGTTTTACGGCGGAACTCGGTGCTGTTGGCGGAACTCTGGTGCTGGTCGCACTGTTCGGGGTTTTGGCATTTGTGGCGCAGAGCGTTATCCAGCGGCGTCGACCTCCGCAGATTGAGGCGGTGCCTGCGGCCATTGGTGTGGCACGTATCGTCAGGGGTTCATGGCCACTGTGGGCTGGAGCGATCGTGCTGGGGCTCCTCAATGTTCTGGTGCTGGCGGTGTCGGGTCGGCCGTGGGGAGTCACGTCTGCATTCAGGCTGTGGGCATCAAAAATCCTTGATGGAGTCGGCGTGGACGTCGGCGCATGGGCGTATTGGAACGACCGGCCAGGGCTTGATGCTGGATTGCTCACTGACACCACGACGGTGCTCAATCTGGGCATCATCGTTGGGGCACTGGCGGCGTCTGCGGCTGCTGGATCGTTTGCTCTCGTCCGCCGCGTACCACGTCGACACATCGTGGCTGGGCTGATTGGGGGTGCGCTCATGGGATATGGCGCGGCTTTCGCCTTTGGTTGCAATATTGGGGCGTATTTCTCTGGAATTGCCTCAGCGAGTTTGCACGGATGGGTGTGGGCAGTGTTTGCGCTACTCGGCACTGCTGCTGGCCTGAAGGCGCGACCCCTGTTTGGCCTGTCTGTTCCTCGTCCAGACGACTCCGTGTGCTGAGAAAGACCCGCTCGCGCGACGATGGTTGATCGATGGCTATGGGGTCAGCCTGAGGTATTAGCGTTCGCCCCATGACGGGGAACTCGGACACACCAGTCGACATCAAGCCACGCTCGCGCGACGTCACCGACGGCATCCAACGGGCGGCATCACGGGCAATGCTGCGTGCGGTCGGCCTCACCGACGATGACTGGGAGAAGCCCCAGGTGGCGATCGCCAACGCATGGAACGAGATCACACCATGTAATGCATCGCTGCGTCGACTTGCTGCAGCTGCCAAAGAAGGTGTGGTCCGTGCGGGTGGTGTTGGTCTCGAATTCGGAACGATCACCGTCTCCGATGGCATCTCGATGGGCCATGAGGGCATGCGCGCCTCACTGGTCAGTCGCGAAATCATCTGCGACTCGGTCGAAGCAGTGGTGCATGCCGAACGCCTCGATGGTCTGGTCGCTCTCGGCGGATGCGACAAGTCGATGCCGGGAATGATGATGGCCATTGCTCGTCTCGATCTCCCGGGCGTGTTCGTCTACAACGGGTCCACGTTGCCCGGGTACCTGAACGGCAAGGCCCTCGACATCACCTCGGTGTTCGAGGCGGTGGGTGCATGTGCTGCCGGCACGATCACGCCCGAGGAACTGCACGCCATCGAGTCCAATGCGTGCCCCGGTGAGGGTGCATGCGGCGGCATGTTCACCGCAAACACGATGTCGTCCATTGGCGAGGCCCTCGGTCTCAGCCTGCCGGGGTCGGCGGCCCCTCCAGCGGTTGACCGGCGCCGTGAGGATGACGCACGTCGCGCCGGTGAGGCGGTGCTGGGCATGTTGCGCACAGGTCTGCGCCCGCACGACATCTTGACGAAGGGGGCCTTCGAGAACGCGATCGCCCTGGCGAATGCGGTGGGAGGCTCCACCAACGCTGTACTGCATCTGCTGGCCATTGCCAACGAGGCAGGCGTCGACTTGGACCTCGACGATTTCAACCGCATTGCAGCACGGGTGCCGCACTTCGCCGATATGAAGCCCGGCGGGAAGTTCCACATGACCGATCTCGACCGAATCGGTGGTGTGCCGGTGGTGCTCGCCCACCTGCTTGAGGAGGGACTGTTGCACGGCGACGAGATCACCGTCACCGGCAAGACGATGGCCGAGAACCTCGCAGAAATCGATCCGCCGTCTCCCGATGGCACGGTGGTGTACCCGATCTCGCAGCCGATCAACCCAGAGGGTGGGCTCAACATCCTCACCGGCAGCCTGGCTCCCAGCGGGTCGGTCGTGAAGGTCGCTGGGCTCACCTCGGAGCAGCGCACCTTCGAAGGGCCCGCGCGCGTGTTCGACGGCGAAGATGGTGCGATGGCGGCGGTGCTGGCCGGTGAGATTCAACCAGGCACGGTGATCGTGATTCGCTATGAGGGCCCCAAGGGCGGCCCGGGAATGCGTGAGATGCTCGCGATCACCGGTGCGCTGAAGGGCGCCGGTCGCGGTGCCGATTGCGCACTGATCACCGACGGGCGCTTCTCCGGTGGTACCTGGGGCTTCTGCATTGGCCATGTGGCACCAGAAGCGGTGGACGGCGGACCGATCGCGTTCGTGCGCGACGGCGACATCATCCGCATCGACGTGCCGTCATTGTCGCTCGACCTTGTGGTGGATGACGACGAACTCGCCCGCCGGCGCGACGGATGGGAACCCATGGCTCCGCGCTATACCAGCGGTGTGCTGGGCAAGTACGCCCGACTGGCTCAGGGAGCCGAACGCGGCGCTATCACCAACCCGCTCTGACCAGCTCGGCCGAGATCAGCACCAGTCGTTGCGCAGGGTCAGACCCCGGCGCAACGACAGGTCGTCGAGGGCGTGCATCGCCACGCCGGTCATGGCCACCGTGATCAACTCATCGCCTACCACCAGTGCCCGTTGCACGGGGTCCCAGCAGTAATCCCACCGGCCTGGCTCGGTGGGCAGCGGATCATCAGAGGCACTGATCCCTGCGTCGGCTGCGCCGAGGGTGGCCGCAGTCGGGCCAAGGTCGCCAATGACCTCAATGGTGTCGCCCGATACGCGACCAACGAAGACACCCCCATCCGATCGTGGAACAGCCACGGTGCCGTCCGCAGGCCAATACAAGAAGGCCAGGTGGTTCCACTCGGCCTCGCTCCAGCCACCGATCAGCACTTGGTCCACTCGGGTGGGTGTTGCAGGGTCGGACACGTCGAAGAGCGACAGCTGGGTGCCGATGGTGACTCCCTGTTCGGAGGCGTCCTGTCCAAGCCCGAGCAGGCGGCCCTCACCGATGGGGTGCAGGTAGCTCGAGTACCCGGGAATCTTCAACTCGCCACGCATGACCGGTGCGGCCGGGTCGGTAAGGTCCAGCACATAGAGCGGATCGACCTGCCGGAACGTCACCACATAGGCCAACGGACCGATATAGCGGACCGCGTAGATCTGCTCTGTTAGACCGAGGTCCTCGACTGCACCGACTTCGACGAGTTCTCCGTCGCTCGGCCGCAGTACTGCCACCCGTGACCGCGATACCCCATCGACGGTGTGGGTGCTGGCCACGCGCAGGTCGCCCAAGTACTCGCTGAGAGCGAACTGCCCGATGAGGTGGCCCGGCACCTCTCCTGAGGCCACATGGGTGATGGCGGTGGTCGACCCCATCGAGAACGAGTGCACGACCGTGGTGGTGTCGCGATCCGACCCATCCCAATCGGTGGTGGCGGTGTGCAGGCTGCGCGCCGTGGCGTAGACCGTGTCGGCTCGTCCGGCGAGCGCGATGGAACCGACCGCGGGTCCGGTGTCACCGAGGTCGATCGATGCCACCCAGGTCATCGCAATATCGGCACCCGTGTCAGGGATGGCCACATCGGCGCAGTCGACTGCGCTCACCACCGACCCGTCGTCGGCGAGCCGCCGCGGCAGCCAATCGTCGATGGATGAGGCAGCAACGATCTCTCGGTTGCGAATGAGTGCCCGTTCCTCGTCCAGTCCAAAGCCATCCGGGGTCACGAAATTGAGCCGGTCACTGATTGCGCTCCGCAAGATCACACGCACCACACCATCGGCGGAGCGGGCCGCGATCAGTGATCCTTCGAGTTCGTCGGTACGGACCGTGATCGGGCGTGATGGGTCGGTGATATCGGCGCGGGTAATCACGGTGGTGTTCCAGCGCGACCACGGCGACGAGATCACCGTCAAGATGCCGTCAGCGAGTAGCAGGCGGTGATCAGCGGGCTCGAGGTTGATCGTCGCGAGCACAGTTGCGGTGGCGATATCGATGATCGTGACGCCGTTCTCGTCAACGGTGTAGAGCACGCGCCCGTCGGTTTCCACCGTGTCGGCCTCGTCGACCCCGGCCTCTTGGGTATTTGTATCGCTGAATGCGGGAGCGCTGCCGGCATCGGTTGCTGCGGATTCGGCCATTGCTATGTCGTCGGTCGCCATTACCTCCACCGGCATGCCCCGCCAGTCATAGGGCTGATCGAGCCCCCATGCAGTGACTCGCTCGAGTGCCACGGTCACGATGCGCTCGAGCACGACGTCGCAGTCCGCGCCGCTCAGCAGACGTGAGGCACCAAACGGTGCCGAGGGCATGACTGTGGCGCCTCGTGGTGCCGTCGTCGTACTCGACGGTGATGGCTCACTTGGGTCCGGAGGAGGCGGCAGCGCCGCATCCGGATCGTCGGCAATGCATGACACCGCCACGAGACATATGGCGAGGGAACGTGCGGAGCGAGATATGGCCTGCGAGATGCGCATGCCACATCTGACGTCACTGCGCCGTGGTTGGTTCCCGTCGCCATGCACGCCACACAGCACGCCAGCCGATCAGCCCAAGCCCCAAGAACCCAGCGGCCACACCAACGAAGGCGATGGCGGTGCCCCCATCGGTGAACACTCGTCTCACCACCATTCCCGCCACCAGGGTGACCGCCCAGATTCGTGCTCCCGCCGATGGGGTGAGCGGATCAGCACGTGTGATGCCGACAACCACCCAACCGAGCACGGCCGCGACCACAAACGGCGCAGCCACCTGGGCAAAACTGGTGCCATCCGCGGCGGAGTTGTGCTCGTCGCGTCCGGCGACGACGAATGCCACGATGATCGCAAGGTCGATGGCGGCGGCGACGAGGGCCGCGATACGCGGGCGTTGCATATCAGCCCAGTGGGTGCAGGCCGCCCAATTTGCCACCGTGGAATAACAGCGGTCCGCGTGTTGCATCATCCACAGCAAGTTCGACCACGCGTCCAACGACGATGTCGTGATCGCCTGCTGCGTGCACGTCCTCGATGCGGCAATCGATATGTGCCAAGCACCCATCGATGACGGGTGCCCCCGATGTTCCGGCGTGCCAGGTCAGGCCGCCAAAGCGATCGTCGTCACCCGATTTGGCAAAGGCCCAGCACAGGGCGTCTTGATCCTCGGCGAGCACGTTGGCGCAAAAGACGCCAGCATCGCGCATCGCCACCCAGGTGGCCGAGTCCCGGGTGGGCAAGAACGCCACCAACGGTGGGTCGAGCGACACCGAGGTGAACGACCCGATTGTCAGCCCTACAGGGCGCTCCCCGGCGAGTCCGGTCACCACTGTGACGCCGGTAGGAAATTGGCCGAGTACGTCGCGGAACTGTCGCTGGTCGATGTCGCTCATGCGACGAGCCTAGGTGCCGGTACAGGTCGCGGACATACGCTGGTGTGGTGGCAGGATCGGATGCGCAGATGTCCCCGACGCAGTCGGCGAAGGTGCAGATGCGTTCAACGATGCGCGCATGGCGACGCAGCCTCGACGACGCCGACCTCACGCGTCGCTCGGCCCGACTCGTGGCCAATGTGGCGCCGCTGCTGGCACCCAGAGGGCTCATCATTGGCTATGACGCGATCCGGGGTGAACCCGACCTTGCGTCGCTGTGGGAGAACTACACAGCCGCGGGTGCGACCGTCCGGCGGGTAACCAGTGCCGACGATCCGTGCACCCTGCCTCTCGACGATGTGGCAGCCGTGGTCATGCCAGCACTGGCCGTCACGCCGACCGGGCAGCGTCTCGGTCAAGGCGGGGGATGGTTTGACCGTTTGCTCGCGCGTTGCGACGCAACGGTCACCACAATCGCCGTGTGTTTCGACGAGCAGGTATTCGACGCACTCGCTGTCGACGACCACGATCGGTTGGTGGATCTGGTGGTCACCGATCAGCGGGCGATCGTGGCGTCGGCAGGTGGAACCGGGCGGCAGCCCACCTGACGCGACGTTCGACGGTGTCGGGGTCGTTTGGCTTAGAGGTCGTCGTAGTACTCGCGGCCAAGGTGGGTGATCGGCTCCTCGCCCATCATCCAACGCAGCGTGTTCTTCAACTTCGTGAGCTGGATGAACAGGTCGTGCTCTGGGTAGAGCCCGGGAGCCACCATCGGTGCCTTGTAGTAGAAACTGAGCCACTCTTGGATACCGCCGAGGCCGGCGCGGTGCGCCAGGTCGCTGAACAGCACCAGGTCGAGCGCGAGGGGGGCGGCGAGGATCGAATCTCGACACAAGAAGTCAATCTTCAACTGCATCGGGTACCCCATCCAACCGAAGAGGTCGATGTTGTCCCATCCCTCTTTGTTGTCACCACGCGGCGGGTAGTAGTTGATCCGCACCTTGTGGTAGACGTCGCCGTAGAGCTCGGGGAAGCGATCGGGTTCCAAAATGTGCTCGAGCACGCCCAGTTTCGACTCTTCCTTGGTCTTGAAGTTGTCGGGGTCGTCGAGCACCTCGCCGTCGCGGTTGCCGAGAATGTTCGTGGAGTACCAACCGTTCAACCCCAGCATTCGGGCGCGGAGCATCGGCCCGATCACGGTTTTGATCAGCGTCTGGCCGGTCTTGAAGTCCTTGCCGGAGATCGGTACGCGCCGTTCGGCCGCCAGTTCGCGCAAGGCCGGGATATCGACGGTGAGGTTCGGTGCCCCGTTTGCGAAGGGGACGTCCTCGAGAATGGCGGCATAGGCGTAGAGCATCGAGGGGGCGATCGTCGGGTCGTTCGCATCGATGGCGGCGTCGAACGCTTCCAGCGAGGCATGCGCGGGGCCGGGCTCGATGAAGATCTCGGTCGATGCGGCCCAGAGCATGACCACCCGTTCAAGTTGGTTCTTGTCGCGGAACGCGGCGATGTCAGCGCGGATTGCCTCGAGCATCGCGCGTTTTGACACCGTGCCGATGGTGTTCTCGCCGTCGAGGCGCTTCACATATTCGCGGTCGAAGGCTGCCTTCATCGGCTGCACCGATCGCAGGGCGTCCGAGATCGCCTCGAGGTGACGGCCCGACTCGAGCACGCCGGCGCGTTGCGCGGCTACGTAGGCATCGTCGGGGAACGGATCCCATGCACCGAACACGATGTCGTTGAGGTCGGCGAGTGGAACGAAGTCCTTGATGAGTGGGCTGCGGCCGTCGGTGCGCTTGCCGAGGCGGATGGTGCCCATTTGGGTGAGGGCACCGACCGGGGCAGCGATACCGGCCTTGGCGAGCTCGACACCGGCGATGAGGGTCGACGACACGGCGCCGAGGCCGACGGTGAGCACGCCGAGGCGTTGGGCGGGGGCGGGCGGCGACACCGGCGGGGGACCCGCGGTTGTGGGGTCGGTGGAACGTTCTTCAGATTCGGTCACGGTCGCACGATAGGCGTTGTGACCGCCCGAATTGTGCACGCCACAACGAACAGGGCGCAGCGACTTGTGATTGTGGTGTGACTCTGGCATGCTGTCGGGCGTGTACGCCGCCGTCACCCGCCTCGTAGTAGTAGTCCGGTAGCGCACCGGCTCGTCAACGACCGCGTGCGCCTACCGACCTCCCAGCCGGGAGGTCGTTTGCTTTTTCACCCCGTCACCCCGCCACGCCTACCCCCGAACACAACCCGCTGCCACAGGAGCAATCGTGAACACCGAGAATCAGATTTCAGAGGGACAGATCATGACCGGCGCTCAGGCGCTGATCCATGCTCTCGAGCTTGAAGACGTCGACACTGTGTTCGGCCTGCCGGGTGGATGCATCCTTCCGGCCTACGATCCGCTGCTCGAGTCGTCCATCCGCCATGTCCTCGTGCGCCATGAACAAGGTGCGGGCCATATGGCCGAGGGGTACGCCCATGTCAGCGGTCGACCGGGGGTCGCAATGGTCACGTCCGGCCCGGCGGCCACCAACTTGGTGACACCGCTGATGGACGCGTACATGGATTCGATTCCGATGGTGGCGATCACCGGGCAGGTCGGCACGGGTGCGATCGGTTCGGACGCGTTCCAAGAGTGCGACACGGTCGGCATCACGCGTAGTTGCACCAAGCACAACGAATTGGTGATGAGCGCCGATGACATCCCGCTCGCCATCCGCCAGGCCTTCCACATCGCCACCACCGGCCGCCCCGGTCCGGTTCTGGTCGACCTGCCAAAGGATGTGCTGCAGAACCAGATGTCATGGCATTGGCCCACCGATGAGGAGGTGGCGGCATCGCTGCCCGGGTACCGCCCAACGTCAAAGGGTCATCCGCGGATGATCGCTGAAGCGGCCCGCATGATCCTCGAAGCAGAACGCCCTGTTCTCTACGTCGGCGGCGGCATGTTGAAGGCCCGTGCCGCAGAAGTGCTGATGGAACTCGCCGAGCTGACCCAGATTCCGGTCGTGACCACCTTGATGGCGCGTGGCGTGTTCCCCGACAACCATCCGCTGTGTCTGGGGATGCCTGGCATGCACGGCACCATCACCGCCACCACGGCGATGCAGCGCGCCGATCTGCTGATTGCACTGGGTGCGCGTTTTGACGACCGCATCACCGGGCGTCTCGATGGTTTCGCCCCCGATGCGCGCGTCATCCACGTCGATGTCGACCCGGCTGAACAGGGCAAGGTGCGTCGTCCCGATGTGCCCATTGTCGGTGACTGCCGATTGGTCACCACCGACATCGTTGCGTCGCTGCGGTCGTTGCTCGATGGCGGTACCACTCAGGCCGACGTCGGGCCGTGGCGCAGCCAGATCTCTGGGTGGCAAGAGGTGTTCCCGCTGACCTATGACGCCGCGGAGCCTGGTGGCGCGCTGAAGCCGCAGTACTGCTTGGAGCGTCTGCGCGATTCGGCCGCACCGGGCACCATCGTTGCCTCCGGCGTGGGACAGCATCAGATGTGGGCATCGCTGCACTGGCATTTCAACGAGCCCTACACCTGGGTGAACTCGGGTGGTCTCGGCACGATGGGCTTTGCCATTCCCGCTGCGATCGGCGCCAAGATGGCCCGCCCTGACGCCATGGTGTGGGCGGTGGACGGCGATGGCTGTTTCCAGATGACCGCCCAAGAGCTCGTCACCGCTGCTGTGGAGCGCATCCCGGTGAAGATTGCGCTGCTGAACAACTCCTATCTCGGCATGGTGCGCCAGTGGCAGGAGATGTTCTACGACGAGCGGTACAGCGAGGTGTATCTGTCTGTCGACACGCCGGACTATGTGAAGTGGGCCGAGTCGATGGGGTGTGTTGGCATCCGGGTCGAGTCACCCGAAGAGGTGCAGCCCGCGATCGACAAGGCGAACTCGATCAATGATCGCCCGGTGGTCGTCGAGTTCCGCACCGATGCGTCCGAGAAAGTGTTCCCCATGGTTCCGGCGGGCTGCACGAACGATGACGTGATCGTCCATCCCTCCCAGCAGGACCAGCGAGCCCAACTGGGCTGATCCGCGACCGGTACGAAAGGCAGCCATGACCGCCATCAATCCACACGGTTCCTCGCTGAACCATGCGATCCTCTCCGTGCTTGTGCAGAACCGGCCGGGCGTGCTTGCCCGGGTGTCGAGCCTGTTCGCTCGTCGCGGTTACAACATCTTCTCGTTGGCGGTTGCACCCGCCGAGGACGATGCTCAGAGCCGCATCACCATCGTCGTCGATCTTGAATCGGCCCCACTGGAGCAGATGGTGAAGCAACTGTTCAAGTTGGTGGATGTGGTGAAGATCTCTGAATTGGATCCCCGTCGTTCGATCGAGCGCGAACTGCTGCTGGCCACGGTCCGTGCCGGGTCGAGTGAGCGGTCGCAGATCGTCGAACTGGTCAATATCTTCGAAGCCAAGATTTTGGCCGTTGGAGGTGACGCTCTGACGGTGAGCCTGGAGGGGCACCCCGACAAACTGGATGACTTCGAGGAACTGCTCGGCGGTTACTCGATTGTCGAATTGCAGCGCACGGGCCGGGTGGCCCTGCCGAAACTCGATCGCGCGGCACGCCTGCGTGCCGCGACCACGCCCGGCAACGGGAACGACAACCAGAGAAAGGTGGGCTGAGATGGCAGCCAACGTGTATTACGAGGCCGATTGCGACGGCTCGATCATTCGGGGCCGCAAGGTCGCCGTCATCGGCTATGGCTCCCAGGGTCATGCCCACGCGCTGAACTTGAAGGAGTCCGGTGTCGAGGTGTGTGTCGGCTTGCGCGACGGGTCCTCGTCGGCGGCCAAAGCCACTCAAGCCGGACTCACCGTGAAGTCGATCGCCGACGCGTCGGCGTGGGCGGACCTCATCATGATCCTCGCCCCCGATACCGAGCAGAAGTCGATCTTCGACGAGCACATCGCTCCGAATCTGCAGCCCGGCGACGCCATTGCATTTGCTCACGGGTTCAACGTGCGTTTTGGACGCATTGCGGCGCCGGAGGGCGTGGACTGCATCATGATCGCCCCGAAGGGCCCGGGCCACCTGGTGCGCCGTACGTACACCGAGGGCGGTGGCGTACCGGCACTCATCGCCATCGATGCCGATGCCACGGGCAACGCGAAGGCGGTGGCGTTGTCGTATGCCGATGCGATCGGTGGCGGTCGCGCAGGAATTATTGAGACGACCTTCCCAGAAGAGACCGAAACCGACTTGTTCGGCGAACAGGTTGTGCTCTGCGGTGGCCTGACCCGGTTGGTTCAGGCCGGTTTCGAGACCCTCGTCGAGGCAGGGTATGCCCCAGAGATGGCCTATTTCGAGTGTCTCCACGAAGTGAAGCTCATCGTCGACCTCATGTACGAAGAGGGAATTGCCGGCATGCGGTACTCGATCTCCGATACCGCTGAGTACGGCGATCTCACCCGCGGCCCGCGCATCGTCACCGATGCGACGAAGGCCGAAATGAAGAAGGTGCTCACCGAGATTCAAGACGGCACCTTCGCCAATGAGTGGATTGCCGAAAGCGAGTCGGGCAGGGCGAACTACCACCGCATGCAAGACGAGGGCAAGCAGCATCCGATCGAAGTCGTTGGTGGCCGTCTGCGCTCAATGATGCCGTGGATCTCGGCCGGCAAGCAGAAGGTCGCCGAGGCCTCCGGCGGCGACAGCTGAGCACCGACACCTCGGTCACCGGCGGCATCTGGTCGCCGCGCTATCTGGCCGTCACCATCGCCAATCTGACCGTTGTCGCCGTTGCGGCATTCGACGGTTTGGCGGTGGTGGCGGCTCTGCCGTCTGTGGGCGAAGACCTCGGGTCGATCGCGTGGTTGCCGTTCGTGATCACCTCGTACCTAGCGGCATCGGCTGTGGCGGTTGTCGTCGCGGGCCCGATCATCGATGCGGTTGGCGTGCGGCGCACGTTCCGAGTGACCGCGTCATGGTTCTGTCTCACCACCGCTGCTGCTGCGGTGGCACCCACGATGGAGGTGCTGATCGTCGTGCGCCTCGCCCAGGGCCTTGGTGGTGGGCTTGTCATCGCGGTGGCATTGGCCGCGGTGGGGTTGGCCTACCCACATGATTTGCGCCCGCGGGCGTTTGCAGCGAATTCCCTGGTGTGGGGTCTGATGGGATTTGGCGGTCCGGCAGTGGCTGCCGGGTTATTGGCCTTCGGTGACTGGCGCTTGGTCTTCGCTGCGCAGATTCCGATCACGTTGGGGGCGCTCGCTGCAGGCTGGCGGTCGCTGCCGGCCACCCGCGACCGCGCGGGTCGCGTCGACACCGACTGGCACGGCGTGGCGTTGTTGACGGTGTTCGTCGTGGCCACCTTGGCCGCTGTTGCCCAACTGGGTGTGCGCTGGTGGGTGGTCGCAGTAGCCGCAGCGGCTGCGTCGGTGGTGGCGCGTACCTACTGGTCGCACGCGGGCCGGGTATCGGACCCGGTCATGCGGCGTGAGCATCTGGTGCGCTTTCCTCTTGGTGCCGTGCACCTCTCGACTGCGGCGGTGCTGATTGTTGGATTGGCGGCCGACAACTATTTGCCGCTGTACGTGCAGACGGTGCGCGGCGCGAGTGAGCAGGCGGCGGCGTTCACCTTGGTGTTCCTCACCGTCGGTTGGACCCTCGGTGCCATCGTGTTCTCGCGACTACCGCGGAGGTGGCCCGAGTCGCGGGCGACGGTGGCCGGTGCCTCCACGATGTTGCCGGCATTGGTGTTGGTCACTGTGGTCTTCGCCGTCGATGGCCCGCTATGGGCTCTCTTCGTTGGATTCTCCGCAATGGGTGTGTCGATTGGACTGGTGTCGACCTCGGGGATCACATGGATGCAGCGCGACGCCGTCGAGTCGGAGATGGGCCGCGTGAATGCGGCCCACCAGTTCGTGCGGACGGTGGCGATCACCGTCGCCGTGGCATTGGGCGGTGCGGTTTTGCTCGGCACGGTAGAGGCGCGCACCGGTGCTGTCGAGTCGGTTCGATCACTGCTCGCGGGCGATGCCGCGGTGGTGGATGCCGACACCGTGGCAGCGATCGGTGATGGCGTGGCGCTGATCTCGGGAATCGCCGCGGTGCTTGCTGTACCGACCTGGGTGGTGGTGTGGCGAGCGCATCGGCGGCGCTGTCTCAAAATATGACCTTGCAAGTCAAGAATTAGCGCCATAACATTCGCGCTCATGGCAGAAAACTGGGATTTCGCAACACGTCAGATCCACGTCGGTGGCGATCCGGATCCGACGACCGGCGCACGGGCCGTGCCCATCTACCAGACCACGTCCTATGAGTTCCGCGACGCTCAGCATGCCGCCGACCTCTTCGCTTTGGCCGAGGTGGGCAACATCTACACCCGCATCATGAACCCCACGCAGGGTGCGCTCGAAGCCCGACTGAACTCGCTCGAGGGTGGCTGCACCACCGCCATCGGACTGCCGGGATCGCTGGTGACCTCGTCGGGTCAGGCTGCCGAAACATTGGCCATCCTCACCCTGTGCGAGGCTGGTACCCACATCGTGGCCTCACCGTCGCTGTACGGCGGGTCGTACAACCTCTTGCACTACACCCTGCCCAAGATGGGTATCGAGGTGACCTTCGTCGAGGATCCACACGATCTCGACCAGTGGCGTGCCGCAGTTCGCGATGAGACGCGCCTGTTCTACGGCGAAGTTCTGCCGAACCCGAAGAACGACATGTTCGACATCGAGGGCGTGTCGTCGGTGGCCCATGCCGAAGGCATCCCGCTGATGGTCGACAACACGGTCGGCACGCCGTATCTGGTGCGCCCCCTCGAATGGGGTGCCGACATCGTGGTGCACAGCCTCACGAAGTTCATGGGCGGTCACGGCACCTCAGTGGCGGGCGGCATCGTCGATGGTGGGACCTTCGACTATGGCGCGTCGGGTCGCTTCCCGAACTTCACCGAGCCCGATCCCAGCTACCACGGTTTGGCCTACTGGCCGGCCCTCGGCCACGGGTCGATGATTCTGAAGGCGCGAGTGCAGCTGTTGCGGGACCTCGGCATGGCGGTGTCGCCATTCAATGCCTTCATGATCTTGCAGGGCATCGAGACCCTCAGCCTGCGCATGGAACGACATTGGTCAAACGCACAGGCCGTCGCTGAATTCCTTGATGGGCACGCCCAGGTGCGCTCGGTGAATTATGCGGGTCTCGCGTCGAGCCCATGGCATGAGCGCGCGACACGACTTGGTGGTGGGCGCGGCTACGGCTCGGTGTTGGCCTTCGAGATCGATGGTGGGCTCGAGGCCGGCAAGCGATTTGTGGAAGGTCTCAGCCTGCACAGCCATGTGGCAAACATCGGTGATGTGCGATCGCTGGTGATTCAGCCGGCGAGCACGACCCACAGCCAGTTGACACCCGAGGAGCAGGCGGCCAGCGATGTCACCCCAGGCCTGATCCGACTGTCGGTGGGGCTCGAGGCCATCGCCGACATCATCGCCGACCTTGAAGCGGGTTTCGCCGCCGCCCGCTGATCGCGCGGTCACTGCGTGCTGAGTCCGGCGCGCCACATTCCTTCGGCGACTTGGCGCACGACGTCGGGTGATGGTTCATTGAGCCGTTCGAGGGTGACATCGATGATCTCGGCTGTACAGCGGTAGTCGTGAGGATACGGGCCCACTGGTGCGCCCGTATCGGTCCCGACATCGAAGGTTTCGCCGCTCATCGAAAAAACCAGCGGGACGGTGCGTTCGAGTCGTGCTGCACCTGCGCCGTCGCCATTCACGCTGATCATCAGGTCCCCACCGCGGCCAAAACCACCGTCGTACACAAAGTCCACGCGCAGTGTGTGGTCGCCGGGCGTCAACGCAGGTCCCTCGATCACGGTGAGGTCATGCCCGAAACAGTTGTAGATGAAGCGCGGAATGCCGTCGTCCAGCCATAGCGCCCAGCCGGCCATATTTCCGCCTTGGCAGACGATGACCCCGTGGTCGTCGCCGGAGCAGCGGATGCGTGCAGTGATCTGCCATGAGCAGTTCTTGAGGCTGACGACCGACGCTTCGGGCATGCGGACGTGAGCCGTGGTGTAGGTCATCATGCGGCGGCCTCCGAGCGAATGCGGCACTGCGCGGTCGCCGTCGCGGCGCGAGCCGGCGTCACGTAGGGGGTAGACCCCGTTGCGTCGAGCCTCTTCGTCGAACAGGGCCGTGAGTTGCGCGAGGCGATCCGGGTGGTCATCGGCGAGGTTCACAGACTGCGAGAAATCATTCGTCACGTCGTACAACTCCCAGCTTTCATCTGGCCCATCGAATTCATAGGCCTGCATTCGAATCCAGGGGACACGGCCGTGGAAACACGACGCGATCCAGCCGTCGTGGTAGATCGCGCGATTGCCAAGGATCTCGAAGTACTGGGTGTGTCGGTGGCTCGTGCCGTCTGCATCGAAGCTGTAGTTCATTGCGACGCCGTCAAGATCCATCTGCTCGATCCCGTTGACCCGCGCGGGACGCTCGATGCCCGCGGCGGCGTAGATCGTCGGTGCGATATCCACCACATGGTGGAACTGCGATCGCAGCCCACCCCCGGCGGGGATATGACCCGACCATGACATGGCCAATCCGTTGCGTGTACCACCAAAGTGTGATGCCACCTGTTTCATCCACTGGAACGGCGCGTCGAGCGCCCAGGCCCAGCCCACATTAAAGTGGTTCTCGCAGCGCGCAGTGCCGAAGTCGTCGATGTGTTCGAGGAGCCATTCCGGATCCTCATGCACCCCATTTTGAAACGATGGGGCACTCCATGCACCGTGCACGGTGCCTTCAGCAGAGGCGCCGTTGTCACCGGTGAGATAGATGACCAACGTGTCGGTGCCGTCGCGCTCGTCCAATTGGCGACTGGCGTCGATCACTCGTCCGATGTGGTGGTCGGTATGGGCGAGGAAACCGGCAAAACACTCCATCAGGCGGGTGGCCACCGGGCGGTACCTCTCTGGGTAGTCCTCCCATGCCGGGACCTGTTCGGGGCGCCGGGTGTTCGCAGTTCCTGCTGGGATCACCCCCAGTTCGAGTTGGTGTCGATAGATGGTGTCGCGGAGGTCATCCCAACCATCATCGAAGGCGCCGGCAAATCTGTCGATCCACTCGGGCGGCGCGTGGTGTGGTGCGTGCACCGCAGGGGTTGAGAAGTAGCAGAACCACGGGGTGTCGGGAGCTGATGCCCGCTGGCGCTGCATCCATTCGATGGCGTGGTCGGCGAGATCTTCAGTGAGGTGATAGCCAGGGCGCCCGACATGAGGAGAGATCGGCGTCGTCTGGTCGTAGACCGCGGGTTCCCACTGCGATGCCTCCGCGCCGATGATGCCGTAGAAGCGGTCAAATCCCAGACCGGTTGGCCATCGGTCGAATGGGCCTGCCGGGCTCTGCTCCCACGAGGGCGTCAGGTGCCATTTGCCGAAGCACGATGTCGAATACCCCGACATCCTCAACACCTGGGCAACGGTCGCGGCCTCAGCGGGAAGAGCAGAGTCGTAACCGGGGTACGAGTTTGCGATTTCGGTGATGCCGCCCATATGGACGCGGTGGTGTTGCCGGCCGGTCAACAGTGCGGCACGAGTGGGGGAACACAATGCGGTGGTGTGGAACTGGTTATAGACGATGCCGCTGGTGGCCACCGCGTCAAGTGCCGGCGTAGGAACCGGCCCGCCGAAGGTTGACATCGATCCGAAACCCACATCGTCGAGCATGATGAGCAACACGTTGGGCGCTGGAGTGCGCCGGCCGTGAGACGGGAATGGTGCAGGTGTGGAGTCATCGATGAGGCGTTCGATGTGACCGCTGAACGGGACACTGGGGCGGGGGAGGTCAGTCATCATCGACTCCCCGAAAGGCTGGGTGATCCAGCGACGCGCATGCCGCGAGGACCGTGGTGGCGTTCCCGTCGATGATCACCGTGCCGCTAGCGATCGCTGTCGCGAGTATGTCGTCGCCAGCAAGAAGGGTATTCCAGGTGTCGCGAGAGCATCGCAGGGTGTGGTCAGCAGATGCTCCGTCGGTCGGACACATGATGTGGTTACGAAAGTGCAGCCCGCATTGGTCGCCATCAATTTGGAGGGCGATATGGCAATCGATCCCTGTGAGGCGGTCTGGGTCGACCATGACCCTGAGCACACCGACCGTTGTGACGAGGTCCCAACCAGTGAGCTGTCTGCGGCTCAGCCGATGCGAGCGGTGGCGCGCCATATTGATGGTTCCATCGATCTCACGAGCGGTTGTGAGACACCAGTTCCGAATGTTTGCGCTGGGTGTCCGTCGGGCCACGGTGCGCAGAGCGGTGGCAAGCAGGCCCTGATCGGTGTCATCGGCGTCGGGGTGAGCAGCCAGATTTGCGGCGAGATGCAGCGCCCATCGCAGATCGTTGTCAATCGCCTCAGTGCACCGTTGGCGCACGCTGTCGCGTCCCCCCATCGCCTCGATCATTCGCACGGCATGGTCGGAACGGTCATGGGGGAGGAGGTGCGCGGGGTCACCGTCGAAGAAGCCGAAGAGACCGCTGCGGATCTGGCGGGTGTGGTGTTCGGCAATTCCGTAGTGCTGCTGGGTGAGCCAATCATCGTCGTAGATGTCGGGAAGACGCACGCGGTGGGCGAGTTCGGCCGAAGTGGCGCCGCGATTCGTCCACCGCACGGTCTGGTCCCATAGGTATTGGATCGCGTCGCGATAGCGCCGCAGACGCGTGGTGATCTGGTCGGCGCCTGACAGGGGCGGGCCGTGAGTGGCAACAAGATGCTCCGCGCCGAGGGTGTGGAGGTGATCAAGGCCGGTGAGGAGAATCTGTGGGTCTCGGTATTCCTCACCGCGAATGGCGAAGACATTGAACAGCACCGGCCACATCAGGTTGTGCACAGCCAATCCGTAGTGGGGGATCCAGAGGGTGACGGAGTCGTCAGCATCTGACGGGGCGGGAGTCACCTCGATGTCTAGACCCGCGACGTGGATGGTCGTTGCCTGATCGAAGGTCTGCGTTGCCGGCACATGTCCAGGTGTAAACGGGGCGTGGCGGGGCATGCGGTAGGCAAGGCCCAGTCCCACATTCACGACACCGTCGGGTCCGTCATCGGGGAGTTGGATGCCGAACTGTTGCACGAGCCCGCGTCCATAGGCCGGTGCGATCTCGGTGGCCGACCGCCGGAGGTTGTCCGAAATCCGAGCATGTCCCCAGATTTCTCTTACCGGCTCCGAGTCGATGAGAGCGGCGGTGCCGGATACGTAGTGGAAGTGCGTGTAGATCACGGCGACGATCGGCGTTGTGGTCACTGTGCGTAGCGTCGCGACCGCCTCGCGCATTTCTTCGACCGATTCACCGGTGTCGATAGCGATGATGCCCTCTGGCCCTTCGACGAACGTCTGGTTTGACAAGCCGTTGCCGACGAGGCACCACACTCCGTCGGTGATCTGATGGAGCATTGGGGCAAGACGCTGTGAGTGTTCGGCCAGCGAGCGGTCAGCTACTTGTCCACGTGTGTCGGTGATCACTTCTGCGTCGTCGGGACGCAATGCATCGGTGGTAGGCATCCGCTGATAGTACGCAGGCAGCGGGGGTGCCCTTGACGCTGGCCGATGCCCCCTAGCCGTCGGTGTCGTCGTCGAGGCCGCGTAAGAACTCTTCGAGTTCGGCCCCGAGATCCTCTGCGGAGGGGATCTGCGCCTCGGTGCGACGGTCGTGCTCGCGTTCGAGCATCGCCACGTACATGGCCAACTGTGGATCTGCGGCGACGACCTCATCGTGCATCGCACGTGCCGCGGCAATGTCGTCGGAGAGGTCGGCGTCCACTCCCAAACCGAGCACATGCGATAGGTGATCCACAAGTGCGGCGCTCGACATCGGATGACCGGTATTCGACAGATAGTGTGGAATGCCGACCCTCAGCGACACCGATGGCCGTCCGATGTTGTCGAGGAGCGTCTGCAACACACCCACTAAACCGGTCACACCCTGATACGACGGTGCGGATAAGCCCAGCCGTCGAGCGAGATCAACCGTGGTCGAGCTGCCGGTCACAAACGGGCGTCGGCTGTGGGGGATGGCCTCAGCGCCGGCGCCCAAGGTGACGACGAGTTGGCAGCCGAGGCGCTCGGCGACCTCGATGACCGCGCGGGCGAATGTGTCCCAGTACAGATGGGGTTCCACGCCGGTGAGCACAACCACATGGCGTCCACCTCCAGGGGCTCGCCACAAGTCGATGCGGTTCTCTGGCCAGATGATCTGGCGCAACTCGCCATCGGTCATTTCCACCCGTGGACGCTCCACGGTGAAGTCGTAGAACGGGTCAGGGTCGATCTCGCCAATCGTCAAGCGGTGAGACCGGTCGAACAGTTCATCGACAGCACGGGTGGCGGCGCCCGCCATGTCGAACCATCCCTCGAGCACCAGCACCAGCACCGGGCGTTCAAGCTCACCGAGATCGGCGGTGTGCAGGTCGAGGACCTCGTCGACGGAGATCGGACGTGTCATCTCAGCCGAGTTGCCCCACGACGTGATCGATGCAGGCGCACAACGCAGCCAGATCGGCCGGGTCGATTGCAGGAAACATGCCAATGCGCAACTGATTACGCCCGAGCTTGCGATAGCTGTCGGTGTCGACAACGCCATTGGCGCGCAGGACGGCCGCGACATCGGTGGCCGTCACCGCATCGTCGAGATCGATCGTGGCAACCACCTGGGAGCGCTTCGCAGGATCGACCACGAAGGGCGTGGCCCAGTCGCGCTCGTTGGCCCAGCCGTACACCGTGGACGATGATGCCCCCACCCGTTCAGACACCCATGCCGCTCCACCGTTGGCCAGGATCCAGCGCACCTGTTCATCCAACATGATCAATGTGGCCAGCGCCGGGGTGTTGTAGGTCTGGTCCTGACGGCTGTTGGTGAGTGCGATCGAAAGGTCAATCGATGCGGGACACCAGCGGTCGCTTGCGCCGATGCGCTCGATCCGTTCGACAGCTGCTGGCGAGCACGCAGCCAGCCACAGCCCACCGTCGGAGCCGAACGACTTCTGAGGTGCGAAGTAATAGACGTCGACCTCGGCGGGGTCCCAGGCCAGTCCGCCCGCGGCAGAGGTGGCATCGACCAGCACCAGCGCGTCAGGGTCGGCGCCGGTCGGCCGGCGCAACTGCATGGCCACGCCGGTGGAGGTTTCGTTGTGGGTCAGCGCGTAGGCGTCAATTCCCGGCCGGCCCACAGCGTCGGGGTGGTTGCCGGGGTCCGTCGTGATCACCTCAGGTGTGCCGAGATGTGGTGCAGCGTCAACTGCTTGGGCGAACTTCGAGGAGAACTCACCGAAGCTGAGGTGCTGGCTCGAGTTGTCGATGAGTCCGAATGTGGCAGCATCCCAGAACACGGTGGAGCCGCCGTTGCCAAGCATGACCTCCCAGCCGTCGGGCAGGCCGAACAGTTCGCTCAGGCCCGCGCGTACCGAGGCCACCACCGATTTCACCGGAGCCTGCCGGTGTGATGTGCCCATGACATCGCGTTGGCGTTGCACGAGGGCGTCGATTTGGGCCGATCGCACCAGCGACGGTCCGCAGCCGAAACGCCCGTCGGAGGGCAATAACTCGCTCGGGATCACAATGTCGGTTGGGCTCACCCCCACAGGATGCCGTGTCGGGGGAGTGACCGCACCAAGTTGGTGGCAACATGTGGGGGTGAATCGCACCTCGCAACGACTTGCATCCATCGCTCCATCTGCGACCCTCGCCGTCGACGCGAAGGCGAAGGCGCTGCGCGCCGAGGGAGCCGACGTCATTGGTTTCGGGGCGGGTGAGCCCGACTTCCCAACACCTGATCACATCGTCGAGGCGGCCGTGGCCGCCTGCCGCGATCCGAAGAACCACCGCTACACACCGGCACCAGGTCTGCCCGAGTTGCGCTCTGCCATTGCCGACAAGACCCTTCGCGACTCCGGGGTGGAGGTCGAGGCCTCCCAAGTACTCGTCACCAACGGCGGAAAGCACGCGGTGTACACCGCGTTCGCTGCACTGTGCGACCCCGGTGACGAGGTGATCTGCCCGGCACCGTATTGGACGACCTACCCCGAGGCGATCACCCTTGCCGGTGGTGTCCCGGTGGTTGTCGACACCGACGACAGCACCAACTTCAAGGTCAGCGTCGAACAGTTGGAGGCCGTGCGCACCGATCGCACCAAAGTGCTGCTGTTCGTGAGCCCCGATAACCCCTCAGGGGCGGTGTACTCACCGGCGGAAATCACCGCGATCGGCACCTGGGCGTTGGAGCACGACATCTGGGTGATCACCGACGAAATCTACGAACACCTCGTCTACGGCGATGCGGTGTTTGCTTCGATGCCAGCGCTCGTTCCCGATCTCGTCGGGCAGTGCATCATCGTGAACGGCGTGGCCAAGACCTATGCGATGACCGGGTGGCGGGTTGGTTGGATGGTCGGCCCGAACGATGTCATCTCGGCAGCCGCGAACTTCCAGAGCCATGCCACCTCGAACGTGTCGAATGTGGCCCAGCGCGCCGCTCTCGCCGCGGTGGCTGGTCCTCTCGATGAGGTGTACGCCATGCGCACCGCATTCGAACGGCGCGGAACGGCTATGCACGCAATGCTGAACGACATCCCCGGGGTCACCTGTGGCACTCCCGAGGGTGCCTTCTACTGCTTCCCGAACATCAGTGGACTCTTTGGTGTGGATCTCGGCGGTCGTCGCGCAGCGAACGGGCTCGAGCTCGCTGATCTGATCCTCACCGAGGCGAACGTGGCGTTTGTTCCCGGAGAGGCCTTCGGCGCACCGGGATATGCCCGGTTCTCATTTGCGCTCGGCGACGCCGACATCGCGACCGGGCTGGGGCGAATCGCCGACCTGGTCAGTTGACACTCAGGTGGCGGGTCGGCGCACGACGCGGTCGATCCCCAGCACCGCGAGAGCCGCACCCACGCCCAACAGCACGGTGAGCAACACTTGGTGATCGGGTGCGCCAAGGTCGGTGGTGGCCGTGCCACCAGGCCACGGCCACAACACGCGCAGCGAACCGATCATCAGGCCCACCATGGCGGCCAGCACCATGTCGTGGTGGTCGGCCAACAGCTTGTTCAGCACTGTGGAGAACACGCCGAGGCCGACTGCACAGCCAGCCGCAGTAGCGGCCAGCGCCACCACATCTCGGTCATTGACGGCACCGAGGACTTCGGTGTACATCCCGATCATCACCAACAGGAACGACCCTGAGACCCCGGGAAGAATCATCGCGCAGATGGCGACGGCACCGGCCAGGGTGAACACCCACCAGGGCCGGGTCACGATCTCGTCGCCGGTGGCCTCGGTCGCCGATCGAAGACCGAGCAGAGCGAATGTGGCGATGGCGACGATTGCGGCCATGGTGATGCGATCTCGCGCGACGCTGTGCACCTCTCGCCAAGCGACCGTGGTCGATGCGGCGACAAGGCCGAAGAACACGCCAGCAGTTGGTACCGGATGGTCGTGGAGCAGGCCCTCGAGCACGGCGGATAACGCAGCGATCGCGCAGAGCACGCCGGCGAGCAGCGAACCCAGCCAGAGCCATTCGATCTCGCCAAAACCTTGCCGCGCCGCGCTGGCCCGTCCGCGAACGAGGTCACGCACCGCATGAGCGGCCGCACCGATATTCGCGAGCAGTCGCTCATAGATACCGAGAACCAACGCGACGGTGCCACCTGACACCCCGGGCACGATGTCGGCCGAACCCATCGCGAAACCACGCGCGAACTGGGAGGGGGCATCACGCAGAGGCACGCCGCGAGGCTACTCGTCGTAGGCGGCGGGCACCCGGACGTCGAGAATCCAGCCGTCGCCGATCTCCATGTCGGTGATTGCCGCGGCGGGTGGCAGCGTCACCGCGTCGGTGGTGTTGAGGTGCAGCGGCTCGTCAGAGGTCGCGATATGGACGATGGCTGTCCCTTCCATCACGAACATGAACCGGAATTCAAGCGGTGTGCGAGTGACGGCGATGGCCGTGTCGTCGGCTGTCAGCCGTTCAACATGCACGAGGCCGTCGGTGGCACCAGCGACCGCAGTCGGCTCCGCTGCCACCCCCGCACAGTCCCACCCGACGGTGGCGCTATCACCGGGGCGGTCAACAACGAATCGTTGACCGCTCCACCGTCGCTGCGGGTCACCGGTGCCATTAGGCAGCGTCATCTGGTGATCCATTTCGGTCAGATGATCCGCGGGTGCACCGATCTCCACGATCTCAAAGTCGCCGTCGGTGGCAAGGACACGATGGCGGATGTGTGGCGGTTGCAGAACGACGTCGCCCGCTGACATCCAGAAGGGATCGCCCTGGTCCTCGTAGACCACCTGCACAGCACCCCGCCGCACGGCGAGAAACTGAAAGCGCACATCGTGGTGGTGCACGCCGTCGGGCACATCACCCGCGGTCGGCACGCGAATATGGGAGGCGATGAACCGCCCGTACCAGCGGTCGGGGATGAGGTCGCGGTACCCCATCTGGGCGCGGCCCACATGCCAGGCCTGCGCGTCGTTGCCGCGCGCTATGTGAAGTGGTGTGCGCCGTAACAACGTGTGGCGACCACTGGCGCTGGTCATCATTGCCGCGGCTGGGTCATCGGCGGGCCGGATCCACACCAGTTGGTGCCCAGCAGCGGTGCGCTGGGTGATCTCGGCACTCAGGTCCGCGGTGTCGATGATGTCATCAGCACCGGGGGCAACCATTCCAGAACCGTGATCAGTAATCAATGCCACGCTTGGCTCGGATGCCCTGTTGGTAGGCGTGCTTCACTTCGCGCATCTCGGTCACTGTGTCGGCGATATCGATCAGCGCCTGCGGGGCATCACGGCCGGTCACCACCACGTTGACGTGGTCGGGCCGGTTGGCCAAGGTGGAGATCACCTCGTCGACATCCACCCACGACCATGTGCATAGGTAGGTGAGCTCGTCGAGGATGACCAAGCGATGTTCGCCAGCTTCGATGAGGGCTTTTGCCCGGCCCCAGCCTTCGGCGGCGTGTGCGCGGTCCTGCTCGAGGTTGTTGGAGTCCCAGGTGAAGCCGTCACCAAAGGAGTTCCAGTCGACGCCGAGTTGCACGCCCATCTGTTCTTCGCCGACTTTCCAGTCGCCACTCTTGATGAACTGCACCACGGCAACTTTCCAGTCCAGAGCGAGTGCTCGCAGCATCACGCCGAAGGCCGAGGAGCTCTTGCCCTTTCCGTCACCGGTGTGGACCAGCAACAACGAGGTGGCGGAGCGCAAACCGTCGGGACGTGGATCGTCGGTCAACGGTTCGGCATCGGGGGACTGCTCGGGGGACATGCGTCTGTGAGCATAGGGTCCCGTCGGCATCGGTGCCCGGTTGTGTCCATCGCCTACGGTGCGCTCGTGATGGCCGACCGCGATCTACGCCGCGACCTTGACGGTGTTGCTGGGGCACACACCCGCCTTCTGCAGCGCCTACACGCCGCGGTGGAGGCATCGTCCCAATTGCTCAATCCGGCTCGGATGAGTCGCTGTCAGGGGTGGACGGTGGGCCATGTGCTGACCCATCTCGCACGGAACGCCGACAGCCATGTGGAGATGCTCGAGGGCCGTCCGCAGTATCGCGATGCCGCCGCCCGCAATCACGACATCGACACAGGGGCATCGCGGGGGATCGACGCGCTCCTCGACGACGTCACCGCGGCATCTGCCCGGTTGGAAACAGCCTGGGCTGCGTGTGCGTCGTGGGACGTCACGGTGATGACCGCATCGGGGCCTCGGCCTGCACGCCAGGCACCGCTGCTGCGTTGGCGTGAAGTCGAGTGGCACACGGTCGATCTCAACATCGGGGTGGAGAGTGACCACGTTGATGCCGACTATCTCCGTGTCGAGTTGTACCTCCAAGAGATCATGTGGCGGTCGCGGCACACCATTGGCCTGACGGGGCTGCCGGCGGAAGTGTTGGCCGAACCTCCACACCTGCGGGCAGCGTGGTTTCTTGGGCGGTACGCGCCGCCCACGCTGAGCCACCTCAGCCCCACGTGAGCGACGCCGTTGTCGTCACCCGGGCGACATAGGTCGACAGATGGAGGTCATTGTCGATCACCCGGTCCACATCCGCGAGTGCCCGATCGCGTTGATCGACGTCGTCTGCTGCATCGGCACGCTTTAGGGCATCAGCGAGCGATGTCCAGCGTGCGGTGGGTACAGCGGCGAGACCGACGCGTGCTCTGACCTCGGGGCGATCGACCAGGATGCGAACAATGCTCACGGTGGTCGCGGTGGCGATCGCTGCAGCAGCTGCCGCGGGTGCGGTGTCGACGTTGGCCACCAGCGCCACCACCGGATCGAGTGCGAGCGGCAGGGCGCGAACCGCAATGGCCGGTATGGGATGGCTGGCCGTCGTCAACGCAGCCAGGTAGCCGAGACCCTGCCGGGTGCCAGCAAACGCCGCGGCTGCCTGCACCCCCACATCTGGGGCGATGATCCCGTCGGGCAACCGCACGGCATCGATGCCATTGGAGAATATCGCGCATCGCTCGGATGCTTCGGTGACGAGAGCCCGCAGTCGCTCCATACCTGCGGGCGAGTAGCCGAGAAAACCGACCATGGCTGATACCTCACCATGGGGTGGCTGTGCCGGTGATGATGGCATGGGCCGCAGCGCACCGGCGGCTCGCCATGCGTAGGTCGTCGCGCAGGGTCTCTATGGCCATACGGTCACGAGCCAGTAGCGACAGACAGCGATATGCGACCGGACCCGACCATACGTCGGTGCCTCCGCAACGGGCAATGTCGGCAAGAACGTCCGCGAGAGATGCGCCGTGGGGGTGGTCGGCGAGACGGTCAAATTCAATAGCCGCGTGGCTCCAGAGGTCGGTCATGGCGGTGGTGGCGACCGTGAGACACCGTGGTTGGAAAGGACCGGCGGGCGATTAAGGGAGAAGATCGATGGTCACGTCGCGGTGTTCGAGGCCGGTCGTGTCGTCCATATAGATGTCGCCAACCGATCGGAAGCCTCGGTGCAGATAGAAGCGCTCGGCGGTGACTCGTGCTCGCGCCCACACATATGCCGCACCGGCGGTACGGGCGCGCTCGCACCCTGCAGCGAGTAGTTCATCGCCGAGGCCACGGCCCTGAAGGTCCGCTGCTGTGGCCATGGATCGCAACTGCACACCACCTGGTCGCTCAGCATGATCACGGCGGTACCAACTCGAGATCGACATCACTCGCCCGCTGCCGTCGCGGACTCCGAGATGCACGGTGTCGGGTTGGTCATCGCCGTCGAATTCGACGGTGGCCTGTGCGTCATCATTGCGCAGAACCGAGCGACGCAGATCGTGGGTGGCGTCGGCGCGAAGATCGACGATCTCGAGTAGTGACCCGGTCGGTCCGAGCCGGTGGACCTGGCGGGCGATCTGGTGGGCCTCGTCATGGTCGTGGGTGACCCAGATCGTCGTGATCGCAAGATCGGACAGAATGCCCGAGAGGTCGCGGAGCAGGCGATCGTGCAGGGCCCGGTCGAGACCCGACAGGGGCTCGTCGGCCATCAGCAGCCGAGGTGCCGGCGCGATCGCGCGCGCTACGGCCACTCGTTGTGCCTCGCCTCCCGACAGTTCCGTGACCTGGCGGTGGCCCTTGTCGGCAAGACCGACGATGTCGAGCAGATCGCCGACGCGGCGACGGCGATCCGCGCGCGACCACTTAGCTCGTCGGAGTCCGTAGGCGATGTTGTCGGCCACATTGAGGTGGTCGAAGAGTTGACCATCTTGAAACACCATCGCGACACGTCGTCGGTGCACTGGCACATCGGTGATGTCGACACCGTCGACGGTGATCGTGCCCGAGGTTGGATGTAACAACCCGCACACCGCACGCAGCAGGGTGGACTTGCCGCTCCCGGATGCCCCGAGCACAGCGGCAACGGTTCCACCGGGGACATCGAGGCGTAGTTGTCGCAGAACCGAGACATCGCCGCGGGTCACCGACAGGTCGGCAATATGAAGGTCACCCGGCGTGCTCACCAAATGATCATCGTGTGGCATCGTCGTCCCCTCGGTCGATCCCGAGAACCAGGATCACGGTGACGACAGCAAGGAGCACCGCCAGGGCGTGTCCGCGAGCTACGAAGTCCCCACCGGTGCGGGCCAGCAGTCGTTCGATCACGATCGGCAGTGTTTCGCCGCCGGTCCGTGACAACAAACTGGTGGCACCGAACTCACCGACAGACACCGCGGCAGCCAGGCCGGTTGCGGCGAGCACCGGTCGTCGCAGAGCCGGGAGAACTGCGCTACTCCACGCGCGCAGCGGCCCAGCACCGAGGGTGGATGCCGCTGCGACTCGGTCTGCTGAGATCGAGCGCGCGGCGCCGATGGTGGACCGCACCACGAACGGCGTGGCGACAAGCGCTTGGCCGAGCGGCACCATGAACCATGAAGCTCTCCAGTCCACTGGTGAGGAGTCGAAGGTGACCACGAGACCGAGCCCGATCGTCACCGCCGACAACGCGAGGGGAATCATCAACGCGCCGTCGAGCAGCGCCCCGATCCGCGATGAGCCAACCACCGCGGCAACGGCGAGCACGCCGATCGTGACCGCGATCGTCGTTGCCACAGCGGCGGTGCCGAGGGTGCGCAGAACCGCAGCACCTGGATCCAGGCCAAGGCGAAGGCCCGGTCGGACCTCGTCGTCGAACATCGATGCCCACGCCGACCAGGTCATGCCCTCGGCCGTGCGCACCGACCCGACGACGAGAGCGACGAAGGGTGCCGCACAGGCGACGGCCAGTGCCGCGACTGCCAGTCGGCCCAGCACGGGCGGGGATCCAACCGGTCGGGTGCGGTGCGATGAGGTGACGCGGCGGCCAGCGAGGGCGTTGCCGACCATCACCGCGGCTGCGAGCGCGACGAGTTGTGCCAATGACAGCACGATGGCGCTGTCGACCCGCCCCAGTTGGATGGCCTGACGCCATATCTCCACTTCGATCGTCGATGTGGCGACATCGCCGAGTACACGCACCACTCCGAAGCTCGTGGCGTCGAACAAGAACACGATGGTGGTGGCCGCAATAACCGCCGGTCGGATATGTGGCCACGTGACGGTTCGTGCCACCGTGATGGGTGACGCGCCCAATGTGCGCGCGGCTGCTTCGCGTTCAACCGGCGGGGATGCTGCGCCAACGGTGCGTACCACCACCGCGAGGTTGAACACGGTGTGGGCAACCACGATGGCAAACAGACCTCGGTCGAGGCCGTCGGGTAGCAGGGTGCGTACGCCAGCAGCGAGGACCACCGTCGGCATCACGAATACGGCGGTCAACCCTGCGAGTAGTGCGCGACGACCGCGAAATCGGTAGCGAGCGATGACGAGCGCGGGCCCCACCCCAATCACGACGGTGACCGCTGTGCTGATCGCGGCCTGCACCACGGTGAAGCGCGCCACCTCGAGGGTGCGTTGTGCGGTGAGGACGTCGATGACTGCTGAGGTTCGACCCGCTCGGATGGTCAGTTCGACCATCGGCCAGATGATGAACACCGCGATGGCCGCGGCCGGCACGATGCCGGCCGCGATACGCCATCGGGTGGGAAGCGCTGCCGTGTTCAGGCGTCGACCAATCTGATCCAGGTATCGACCCAGTCGGCCCGGCGTTGCTCGATGATGGCGGGGTCGATACTCGCCGGTGAGTCAGGCACCACGGCAAAGCGTTCAAACACCGGGTCGAGCTCAACATCTGGATGCACCGGGAACACGTACAGGTCGTTGGCGACGTGGCGTTGGAATTCCTCGGACACCAAGAAGTCGACGAGGCGGCCTGCGAGTTCAGGTGCATCGGTGCCATCGAGCACACCGGCGAATTCGACCTGCCGATAGCAAGTGTCGGGGATCACGCCGGTTGGTGCGGTGTCAGCATCGGGGTTCTCGCCGAAGAGCACCTCGTAGGGAGGGCTCGAGCCGTAACTGACCACGAGTGGTCTGTCGCCGCCGGCGCGAGTGAACGCCCCGTAGTACGCGCCGTCCCAGTCATCGGTCACGGCCAGATCGTTGGCCACAAGGCTGTCCCAATAGGCCTCCCAGTCGTCGCCGTACCGGTCGATGGTGGCGAGCATGAACGCCAGTCCCGGGGAGGAACTGGCCGGATTCTGCACAACCAGATGCCCCGAATACGTTGGGTTGGCAAGTGCGGCAAGGTCGGTCGGTGGCGCGATGCCACGTTCGTCGTACCAGGTGGCGTCGTAATTGACGCACACATCACCGAAATCGACGGGGGTGACGAGATCATCGACGATCAACGAGGTGAGTGACGCATCGATCTGGTCGCGTTCACTTGCCACGTGCGGAGCGAAGATCTCGGACTCGACGGCGCGCGACAGCAGGTTGTTGTCGATACCCCACATGACATCCCCCTCGGGGTTGCCCGCGGTGAGGGCGGCCTTGGTCAGCATGGTGCCGGTATCTCCAGCCACCAGAATCTCCACGGTCACCCCCTCGCGCGCTGCGAAGGCGTCGAGAGCGTCATTCACGCCGGTGCCCTCCACGGGGAACGATGAGTAGGTCACCAGGGTCACGGTGTCGGCCTCTGGGCCATCATCTCCGCAGGCAACTGCGGTGGCCGCCAGTGCGGCGATGCCAGCAATGGCCAATGTGCGTGACACGCGGTGGTGTCGAATCGGGTTCATGTTGGTACCTCCGTAAAAATGCAGAGCGTCCCGGTGGACAGCGACACATCGACGGCACCGGTCACGATGTTGCTCACACCGAGATCGGACAGCGCCGGAATGGTCACGCCATCCAGTGGCCACTGGGTGCCGGTGAGGTGTACAGCGGTGCAGTTATCGGTGAGTGGTACCAACGACAGCGTCGTGCCCTCCGGGGGATGGATGGTGGTGCGGTCGGGTCCGCGCAGCACCCGGATCCGTTGACGCCCCCATCGCACCTCCAGATACGGCACATCGATCAGTGCCGGGTCGCGGAGAGCGCCGAGTGCGCCGAGGGTGTGATCGAGACGGTCACCAATTCCTGTGACCAGCACGATCCGATCCGGTACCAGCTCGGCCGCACGTCGCAGAGCGAGTCGTGTGTCGGTGGCATCTTTGTCGGCGGGGTATGGGTCGATCACGCAGTTGCGTTCGGCCCAGCGTCGGCCGCGCGCCGACACCGAGTCGAGATCGCCGACAAGCAGATCCGGATCCAGCCCGGCGCGACGCGCATGATCGAGCCCCGAATCTGCTGCGATGACGTGGCACGACCCAACGTCGAGGTCGGCAATCACCTCGCGGGAGATCGGTCCGGCCCCGGTCACGACAATGACCGTGAGGTCGTCATCGGTGGTGTGTGAATCGTGCGCCATATCTCCCTCCGCCGGCATTACCCGGATCAGGTTCTCGGGTCGGTGGCCCCGGCCACCCTCTCAGCCCGCCGTTGGCGCGGGCTCCCCGGTTGTGTCACCACTCAGGTTAGCCCTGCGTGACACTCATGCTCTACCGAGCAGGCGATCGAGTGCCGCGGCAGTGTCGCCGCTGTCGGGTTCGTCGACAGCGGCGAGTCGACTCAGATAGGTGATCGCCACCTCGTCGGCTTCGATCGCGCCGCCATCGGTGGCGACGGGAAGATCGGTCTTGTCGCCGTACGCGACTTTGACGCGGTAGCTATCGCTCTGGCCTTCGATTGGGAGGAGTTCAGCGGTGGCCATTGTGCGAATAGGCCGATTCGCTACCTCGGTGCGCCGCCATCCGGCCATGTCGGCAACGGGCATATCCGGAACGTTGATGTTCACCACGACCGGGTCCGCTGGCAATCCGTTGGCGAGAAAGCCGCCAACGAAGCAGCCGGCCACCTCGGCCGCAGAGTCCCAGTTCTGGTCTTTGATCATGTCGTCCCAGCCCTGGCCGAGGACACCCCACCCGGTCACCGCTTGCGAGACGGCGATGCCGCTGATCCCGCCATTGCGGGCCGTGAGGCAGGCGCCGATAGTGCCCGAGTGATACACGGACCAGCCGACGTTGGCACCGGGATTGATGCCCGACACCACGAGGTCGAAGGGGCCACCGAAGGCACCCAGTCGCGCGAAGTAAACACACAGTGCGGGCGCGCCGTTCACCGCCCATGCGGTGTCGATGCCGTCGAGGCTGACACGGTGTGCTTCGGGGGTGATGCGGTACAGCGCCCCGAGGGCAGCCCCAGCACCGGAGAACTCTCTGTCGGGGGCGACCACGGTCACCTCCCCGTGCTTGGTCATCGCCTGCGCGAGTCGGTGGAGCCCCACCGACGAGATGCCGTCATCGTTGGTCACAAGGATCCTCACATGGCCATCATCGCATGCGGGCTGCCCGAGTCGGTCGTCCACTCGATGTTGACCTGCGCTGGCGATTACTGCAGTGACGCACATCGTTGAGCGCTCAACGGGTGCGTGAGGTCCATAACACCAGGCCGAGTCCGCCGATGACCAATGCCATGCCGGGAATCTGCCCGATGGCCACCGCCTCATCGATCAGCAGCCATGCCCAGAATGTGGAGAATGCGGGCTGGCTTGTCTGCACCAGGCCGATCGTGGCGATCGGCACCGATCGTTGGGCAAAGACCAGCAGTCCGTGGGCTGCCATGCCGGTCAGCACCGCCAAAATGCCGATTGATGCCCATGTGGTACCGGTGTCGGGCCAGATATCGCCGCGCGCGGTGATCAACGCGACCGGTGTGGCCGTGATGACCGCGACCGGCATCAGAATTGACATGAAGTCGGCCACGCCGACCCCTGCTGAGCGCGCGCGTTTGGTGCCGACGAGGTAGCCGAGAAAGGCCACCAGGGCGACCACCACCAGCAGGTCACCGCTGAGGCTCGCATCGCCGTTGGATGGCCCGGCGGCCAACACGATGACCAGGCCGATGAAGCTCAACGCCGCCCACCGCAGTGAGCGCCAGTTGGGACGTTCGCCGAATAGCACCACGCCAAGCGGGGCAAGCAGCACCGGCGACAAGGCCATGATGAATTCGCTGTGCGCCACGCTGGTGCGGGTGACGGCGGTGAACAGCACCGAGATGTTGATGCCGAACGACAATGCCGCGGGAGTCACCAGCGCCCAGGTACGACGATCGGGAAGCGGGCTGCCCCGCCACCGGCGACGGCACCACAGCAGCGCCCACCAGATCACGGTCGACACCACCAACCGCCACCATGCGATGACCGCCCCCGATGTGCCGGGCCACTTGATCACCGAGTAACTGATTGCAAAACAGGTGACCGCGCCTAGAACAGCCATGAGACCGAGTCGGCGGGCCGTGGCCTCGGCCGAACGTGGTGCCTGTGACGCGTCCCGTGGCAGGTCGGTTGCCTCCGAATCGGTTACTTCTGACCCGGTTGCCTCCGACTCAGTTGCCACCGATGGCCGTCCAGGCGTCGGCGACGGCGCGGTCGCCAACAATGTCAACCTCGCCCGCCACCGCTTGGCGGCCCCACATCGTCAGCCAGAGGTCGCGCGCTGTTCCGCGGATGGCGGCGTCCCCCTTGGCGTGTTCACGCACCAGGTCAACACCATCGGGCCCTGGGGTGAGCAACCACTCGCCGGCGGTGTCGGTGCAGTGGAGGTGGAGACTTCCCGATGGCGCGGTCGCACGTCCGGAATTGAGTAGGCGCGTGAGGATGACATCGAGATACTCATCGATCCCGTCGGCCGCGATAGCAGCAGCCACCGTCGGCGTCCGCCCGAGCGCGACCGCAGCATCGATTGCATGCATCTGGGTTTCGTGTGCCATCCGCCGCGGCCAGAAATCAGTGGTCTGTGCGGCGGGAAAGGGATGCCATGTCGGTGCGCCGGGTGATAGCGCATCCATGGTGGTGACCACCGCGGCTGCGCCACCGGTGAACCATCCGGCGAGATCGGTGTTGGCGATGTCGGCAGCGGGAGGCTGCACAACATCGAACGGTGTGGGTGCAGCAGCGGTCATCGCCGCAGTTGCCCACCGATGGACGGTGCCCAGGTGGCGGACGAGGTCGCCCATCGCCCAGCCGGGGCAGGTGGGAACGGGCGTATCGAGAGAGCCCAACGCTGCGAGGACCTGAGCGTTTGCCTCGCGCGTGGCTTCGATGAGCGCGGCTGTGTCCACGAAGGTGTTGGAGGGGTCGACCGTCATGTGGCTCGACGGTAGCCTGTGCACATGGGTCCGTTCGACGAGTCCGCCTCTGGAGCCGCCGACACCGGTGCCGGTGAGGCCACCACATCTGACACAATCATCGAGATCACGCCCGGCGCGCTCGAGGTGATCACGGGTCTGCTCGCCGATGAACCCGATCCGGATGAACTGGGTCTGCGGGTGGCGGTGATTTCAGGGCCCGGTGAAGATTTCCGATACGACCTGTCGTTCGAGGCGTACCTCACCGCTGGGTTCAGTGATGAAGTGCGCACGATCGGTGACCTCAAGGTAATCGTTCCCGCCGACAGCGTGCGCTCGTTGAACGGGGCAACGCTCGATCACACCGAGAGCCAGGGTCTGGTCATCCGCAATCCGAATCGTCCCGAGCCGATGCAGGTTGAGGGACTTGTCGCCGATGATGAACTCTCCGCGGAGATCGAAGCGATGCTGACAGCCGAGGTCAACCCGGCATTGGCAGCCCACGGCGGTTTTGTGACCTACGTGGGCCACGACGACGATGGGGTGGCATATCTCACGATGGGCGGCGGGTGTCATGGTTGCTCGATGTCGGCGGCCACGATGATGGACGGTGTGCAGACGATGCTGGTCGAGGGCATCGAGGCGGTGACTGCGGTGCGGGACCTCACCGATCACGCCACCGGTGCGAACCCGTTCTACTCCTGAGCGTCGAGGGCGGCCGAGATATCGGCCCACAGGTCATCGACATGCTCGAGGCCGACCGACATCCTGATATGGCCGCTGCGAATCCCGATGGCCTGTTGCTCTTCTGGCGACAGCGAGACATGGCTGGTGGTGATGGGCCGACAGACCAGGGTCTCGGGCCCTCCGAGGGAGGTCGCACGGCGGACCAGCCGGAGAGCATCGAGGAAACGTTCGGGATCGTCGCGGACCTCGAGGGCAAGCATCGAGCCAAACCGGCGTAGCTGGGCGACCGCCAAGTCGTGCTGGGGGTGGCTATCGAGGCCGGGATAGTCGACACCGGCGATACGCGGGTCACTCGACATCCGCTGCGCCAACTCCAGTGCGGTCGCGCACTGGCGGTCCATTCGCACATCGAGGGTGCGTAACCCACGCAGGGCGAGCATGGCATCAAATGGTGACGGAGTGGCACCGTGCAACACGCCGTATGCCCAGATGCTGTCGAGCAGTTCGCGTTCTCCCGCCACGAGGCCCATCGTCACGTCGTTGTGGCCGGCGATGCCTTTGGTGACCGAGTGGAGCACCAGGTCGACCCCATGATCTGCGGGTCGTTGACCGAGCGGAGTAGCGAAGGTGGAGTCGACCATGGTGAACGGGCCACTGATCGCGCCCACCTCGTCGAGATCGACCAGGTCAAGGCGCGGGTTCGCCGGCGTTTCGGCGATGACGAGCATGGTGCGTCCGGGCCGCACTGCAGCAGCCATCGCTCCGGGGGAGCGACCGTCGACGAATGTTGTCTCGATGCCGAGCCGAGCCGCGGGACCACGCAAGAAGGCAGTCGTGCCGCCGTAGATGTGCTGGGTGGCCACGATGTGGTCGCCGTTGGAACACAGCGCGAGTACCACGCTGGCGACGGCTCCCATCCCCGAGGCGAATGCCAGCGAGTCCTCGGTGCCCTCGAGGCGGGCCGCGGCATCACAGAAGGCGGTCACTGTCGGGTTGCCGTAGCGCCCGTAGAACCGGTCGGGTCGATGCCCCGTCGCCAGTGCGGCCAGCTCAGCTTCGCTTGCGGTCTCCCACACCGCTGCAGGCCACAGGGGCGTGGTGAGTGACCCATGGTTGTGATTTCGACCGCCCGCGATGACGTCGGTGGCTGGTCGCCACTGGTCGTCGGCGCTCATAGTAGTCACGGTAGCGGCGCGGACAGCCGACGGAGCACCTCGTCGTGGAGCACTCCGTTGGTGGAGATCGCTGTGGGCGACCGGTGGGTGTCGACCCCATCGACGTCGCTCAGGCGGCCACCGGCAGCGGTGACGATCAGTCGGGGTGCGGCCACGTCGTAGGGCTGCAGGCCAACGGCATCTACGGCGACATCCAGAGCGCCCTCGGCGACGAGGCAGTGCTGCCAGAAATCGCCAAGCGCTCGGCTGCGTCGCGCGGCGAGCATCAACTCCCACAGAGCTTGGGTGCGACCAAGTTCAGCCCATCCATCGTTGACGGTCACGCTCACCTGGGCATCGGCGAGATCATTCACCTGCGAGACAGTGCACGGGCGCTCTGTGCCGTCGGGCCCCCGAGTGCGGGTACCCACGGAGGTGGTCGCCCACCAGCGTCGACCCAATGCCGGCGCGGAGATCACGGCAACCACGGGCTCGTCGTCGACTTCGAGCGCAATCAAGGTGGCCCAGATGGGAATGCCGCGGGCGAAACCGGAGGTGCCGTCGATGGGGTCGATCACCCATCGGCGCCGACGGTCACCCACCACCTCGGCTTCTTCCTCGCCGAGGATGCTGTCGTCGGGGCGTACACGAGCGAGCAGTTCACGTGCCGTGCGTTCAGCCTCACGGTCAGCGTCGGTGACCTCGGTGTGGTCGTGTTTGTGGGCCACGGTGAACGAACGATCGGTGAAACGCCTGAAGGTGATCGCGTCGCAACGATCGGCGATGTCCATCGCCACGGCCATGTCGTCGGCGGTGGTCATGGCGTCATCCATCGTTGTGCGTCCCACCGAAATCGGGCCGCCGTTTCTCGACCAGTGCGGCGTGGCCCTCGGCGGCATCGGCGCCCAAGAAGTCGAGCATCTCGTAGGCGAGCGACGCCTCGAAGGCGGGCAATGATTGGCGTAACCAGTGGTTCAACGCTCGTTTTGTGAATTGTGTGGCGTGACGCGGGCCGCGGGCCAGGCGGTGAGCGATATCCAGCGCGGTGGGCAGCACCTCGTCGGCGGCGACAGCACGTGATACGAGCCCGATGCGTTCGGCTTCGGCACCGTCGAGAAAATCAGCGGTCATGAGGTAGTACTTGGCCTTGGCCATACCGCACAGCAGCGGCCAGATGGCGACGGCGTGGTCGCCGGCGGTGACACCGAGGCGGATGTGTCCGTCGGTGAGGCGGGTGTCGCGATCGATGACCGAGATGTCGGCCATCAACGCCACCGCCAATCCGGCGCCGACCGCTACACCATTGATGGCGGACACGATCGGCGTATCGCAGTCGATCATGGTGCGAACGATGTCACCGGCTTCACGCATGACGCGCATCGTCTGGGCGTGATCGCCGACTTGGGTCCCGATCCAGTCCAAGTCACCGCCAGCGGAGAACGCCCCGTCATCGCCGGTGACCAGCACGCATCGCACCGAGTCGTCTCTGGCGATGTCGGCGAACACGGTGGCTAGTTCGGCGTGCATCGTGGCGTCGGTGGCGTTCATCCGCCCCGGATTCGACAAGGTGATGATCCATACGCCGTCACCGTCGTCGGCGAAGCGCAGCCGTTCGTAGCGGTCGGTCCAGCGTGGGGCGGCGGTCACGCCTGCGAGCCTACGCGCCAGCGGCAGCTGCGATCCCCGCGGCGTCCAGGCCGTGACGGGCCAAGATGTCGTCGGGTGAGCCGTGAGTGAGGAACTGCGTGGGCAGCCCCAGCACGCGAATCTCTGGTGTTGCGCCATCGGTGGTGCGAAGAGCATCAGCAATGGCAGCGCCGATACCACCGGCCGCGATGCCATCTTCCACGGTGACGACGCGGCCGTGGCGCGCAGCGTCGGCGATCATGTCGGCATCCAGTGGAGAGCAGCAGCGCACATCCCACACGGTGGCCTCCACACCCTCGGCAGCGAGTTTTCCTGCGGCGGCCACCGCATCGGCGAGAGTGCGTCCCACAGCGCAGATGCACACCTGGGCGTTGTCGTCGTGTCGAACACGGCGAGCCGAGATTCCTGAGCCGACGTCGCCGGGTTCGGCGCGGTGTGCCGCACCGCGCGGATAGCGAATGGCAACAGGCCCGTCGTCGGCCAGCGTGGCGGCATCGGCCACCATCTGTTCCAGTTCAAGATCGCTCGACGGCGCCAAGACGCGCATACCGGGCACCTTGGAGAGCAACGCCATGTCGTACACGCCGTGATGGCTGGCACCGTCGGGTCCGGTGACGCCAGCTCGATCCAAACAGAACACAACCGGCAGACGATGCAGTGCGACGTCGTACACCACCTGGTCCCAGGCGCGCGACAAGAAGGTGGAGTAGATCGCCACAACGGGGCGCAGGCCGGCCATTGCCATTCCTGCGGCTGCGGTCACCGCGTGCTGTTCGGCGATGCCGACGTCGAAGACCCGCTCAGGATTCAGCTCTTGCAGTGGGAGTAGCCCGGTCGGCCCGGGCATGGCGGCGGTGATGGCCACCACGCGGTCGTCGGTGTCGGCCAAGCGACAGATCGCGCGAGAGAACGACTCGGTGTATCCACTCGGGCTGGATTTTGGTGGTCCCGACATCGGGTCGAAAGTGGGGGCATCGTGGAGGTGCTTCTCGTCGTCATCTTCGGCGGGCAAGTAGCCGCGGCCTTTTGAGGTCAGCAGGTGCACGACGATCGGGCCCTCGCTCGACAGTTCAATCGCGTTATGCAGCGCGTGCTCCACGGCTGCGATGTCGTGCCCGTCGACCGGGCCGGTGTAGCGCACGCCCAGCGCTTCGAAGAACGCGGGGGGCTGTAAGAACTCGCGCACACCGGCCTTGAGTGCGTCGAGAGCGCGTTCGGCCTGTGTTCCGACACCGGGCAGATCATGCAAGAACCGTTCGATGCGACGTTGACGCCGCACGTACACCGGATTCATACGGATGTCGGTGAATACATGTGACAGTCGGTCGGTGAGTCGATCGACCACGGTGGTGGGTTCGTCTGGAGTTGGCCCACCGTCGTTCCATAGGTTCGACACCGTGGGCGCGTACGACCGGCCATTGTCGTTCAACACGATGATCACCCGGCGTCCGCTGTGCCCCAGGTTGTTCAGGGCTTCGAATGCCATACCGCCGGTCATTGCGCCGTCGCCGATTACCGCGACGATGTGGCGATGATCGTTACGCCCGGCATCGCGGGCAACAGCGAGCCCGAAGGCATAGCTGAGCACCGTGGAGGCATGACTGTTTTCGATGAAGTCGTGGCGACTTTCCTCGCGGCTGGGATAGCCGGATAGTCCGCCGCCCTGGCGCAACTCATCAAAACGGTCGCGGCGCCCGGTGACGATTTTGTGCACGTAGGCCTGATGGCCGGTATCCCACAGCACGGCATCGGTGGGTGAGTCGAACACCCGGTGGAGAGCGAGCGTCATCTCGACAGCGCCGAGGTTGGAGCCGAGGTGGCCGCCGGTGACGGACACCTTTTCGACGATGAACTGGCGGATCTCCGCCGCCAACTCGTCGAGTTCGGGGTGGGAGAGTGCGCGCAGATCCCGTGGTTCGCTGAGGCGCTCGAGATGCATGCAGATGCGACGCTACCGGCGCTGTTGGAACCTGTCGCACTCGTGCTGTGGTCTGCGCTCACCTAGAGTCGCGCCCGTGACCGAGATCATCGGACATCCAGGGGTGCAGACAACAGCGGTTATGCGAGCCGCTGGCGTGGATCATCTCTTTACGTTGAACGGCGCCCATATCTGGCCCTTTTATGAGGGTGCACGTGACCGGGGTATGCGCATTGTCGACACGCGCCACGAGGCGACTGCGGTGTTTGCCGCCGAGGCCTGGGCGAAGCTCACCCGTGGTCCGGGCTATGCGGCATTGACCGCTGGCCCCGGCGTCACCAACGGTGTCTCGGCGATCACGTCGGCGGCATTTAATGGGTCGCCGGTGGTGGTGGTTGGTGGCCGCGCCCCACAACTGCGGTGGGGGTCGGGGTCGCTGCAGGAATTCGACCATGTGCCGGTGCTGGCGCCGATTGTGAAAGAGGCCCGAACAGTGACCGACCCGGCAGCGGCGGCCGATGTGATGTGCGACCTGGTGGCATCGGCGGCGACGCCTGGCCGTGGTCCGGTGTTCGCCGATTTCCCACTCGATACGTTCCAGCCACACACCGTGGAACTCGACGAGCAGTGGTGGTCACAGGTCGACACTGGGTCCGAGCCCGATCCCGATGCGCTGGCCGCAGCGGTTGCGGCCCTGTCGTCGTCTGAACGCCCGGTGATGATGGTGGGCTCAGATGCCTACTGGGGTGACGCCGATGTCGGCATTCTGGCCACGGCAACCGCGTGGGATATCCCGTGTTATGCGAACGGCCTGGGACGTGGCGTCGTGCCGGCGCGCCACCGACTCGGGTTCATGCGCACGCGCGGCCTGTGGCGGTCCCGTGCCGACCTCATCGTGGTCGTTGGGGCGCCTCTCGATTTCCGTCTGTCGTTCGGTGATTTCGGTGGCACGCCTGTGGTGCACCTCGTCGACCACGAGTCCAAGCGCGCGTCCCATGTCGAGGGCGTCGTCACCGTGGTCGGCGATATCTCGAGGTCGCTCATGCATCTGGCGCTGGAGGCGCCCGCGTCGATGCGCCGTGATGATTGGGTGGGAGAAGTCCGTGCGGCCGAAGATGCCGCGGCCGCGACCGATCGTGCGCTGCTCGACGACGACCATGATCCGGTGCGTCCGGGTCGTGTGTATGGCGAACTGCAGCGACGACTCGCAGACGATGCCGTGGTGATTTGCGATGGTGGCGATTTCGCGTCGTACGCGGGCCGTCTCGTCGAGATGTCGCGCCCGGGATGCTGGCTCGACACCGGTCCCTACGGATGCCTTGGCAATGGGTTGGGATATGCCCTCGCGGCCCGCCTCGCGCGGCCGTCGTCACAGGTGGTGCTGTTGCTCGGCGACGGTGCCGCAGGTTTTTCGCTCATGGATGTCGACACGCTGGTGCGCCATCGACTGCCGGTGGTGATGGTGGTGGGGAATAACTCGATGTGGGGTCTCGAGAAACATCCGATGCAGATGATCTACGGCTGGGATGAGGCCTGCGACTTGGCGCCGGGGACGCGTTACGACGAGGTGGTTCGGTCCCTTGGGGGTGACGGAGAAACCGTCACCCGACACGATCAGGTGGGCCCGGCCTTGGACCGGGCGTTTGCGTCATCGGTGCCGTATCTGGTGAATGTTCTCACCGACCCCGACGATGTGTATCCACGAACGTCAAATCTTGCCTAGGGCAGCCGCGGCATGCGCCGCTCTCAGCTCGGCGTGGTGGTCGCGCCGCAGCACTTCGACATGAAGCGCTCCAAGTCGACCAGCACCCGGGTGACCCGACCGGCGGCCACGAGGCCCCCGTCGTCCGTCACCGACACGGTGAAATGAAGCCGGCGACCCTCGGTGCGGTCGAGCACGGCTTCGGCGCGAACGGATGCGCCTACAGGCGTCGGCTGCAGGTGGTCGATCTGTACGCGCATCCCGACGGTGGTCGCGTCATCGTCGAGGTGACCAGCCAGAGCGGTGCACGCAGCCTGTTCGCACAGGGCCAACAGGCGTGGTGTGCCGAGCACATCGATGTCGCCAGAACCAAGCGCGCGCGCGGTGTCGCCGTCGGTGACGGTCAGGGTCGATTCACCGCGGAGGCCCACCGGTACGTTCACGGTTTACGACGCTAACCGATCCGCGACGACGCCGACACATGTCCGCTCTAGCATGGACGAATGATCGACGGTGATGTTCTTGAACGCGTCCTGTCCACCGCCACGCGTCGTGGCGCGGCCTTTGCCGAGGTGTTCGCCGAAGATCGCCGATCTACAGGGTTCTCCTTCGATGAGGGGCGCGTTGATCAGGTGACATCAGGACGCGACCGTGGAGCTGGCGTGCGCGTAGTGGTCGGCGACACCACCGGGTACGCACACACCGCGGATCTATCCGAGGCGTCGTTGGTTGCGGCGGCCGAAGCGGCAGCGGAGGCTGCAGGTATGGGAGATGGCGCCGCGCGGGTGATCGCTCTCGACGGCGACGGCCCTCGTCGCCATCCGGTCGGGGAGGTGCGGATCGATCCGCGATCGATCCCCAAAGACGCCCGCGTCGATCTGTTGCGCGCGGCCGATGACGCTGCGCGTGCCTACAACCCGCAGGTGGTGCAGGTCTCCGCAGGTGTCGCTGACAGTCGTCGCCGCATCCTGGTGGCCAACACCGATGGATTGCACGCCACCGATGAGGTCACTCGGGTGCTGTTCCGGGTGAACGTGGTGGCCGACGCCGACGGCGGCAAGCAGACCGGCTACCAGTCGATGGGACGCACCACCGGATGGGAAGCTTTCGATGAGTACGACGTCGCGGCCATGGGCAGTGATGCAGCACGCCAGGCGGTGGTGAAGTTGCGTGCCCGTCCCGCCCCCACGGGTGCGATGCCGGTGGTGATCGCCCGCGGAACGGGCGGGGTGCTGTTTCACGAGGCGTGTGGCCATGGCCTCGAAGCCGACCACATCGCCAAAGACGCCAGTGTGTATGCCGGTCGGATGGGCGAGTTGGTGGCCTCGGAACTGGTCACGCTGGTCGACAATGGGTCAATGGCCGGAGAGTGGGGAGCGCTCGGCATCGACGACGAGGGGCATCCCACGCAGCACAACGTGTTGATCCAAGATGGGATCTTGGTCGACTACATGTGGGATCACCTACGCGCTCGGGACGCGGGTCGGGCGCCGTCGGGAAATGGTCGACGCGAGTCCTACGACTGTCTGCCGATGGTGCGGATGACCAACACTTACGTTCTTGCTGGCCCGCATGACCCCGATGAGATCGTGGCCGCAACCGACCACGGCGTGTACATCGCAGAACTCGGCGGCGGGTCAGTGAACACCGCCACCGGTGACTTTGTGTTCGGTATGCGCGAGGCCTACCTCATCGAGAACGGTCAGATCACCGAGCCATTGCGTGAGGGCAATCTCATCGGTAACGGCCCGCAGGTCCTGGCCGATATCGACATGCTGGCGGATGATTTTGCGATGGGGTCGCCGGGCACATGTGGCAAAGATGGTCAGGGTGTGCCCGTGGGCGATGGGCAGCCGACGCTGCGCGTGTCGTCGATGACGGTGGGTGGCACGGCGGCATGAGCGCCGACATCGCCGACCTTGTTGCATCGCTGGCTGCTGCTGCCGGGCCCGACGAGCAGATCGAGGCCTACGCGTCGCGAGGGTCATCCACCGAAGTGCGCGTGTGGCGCGGACAGGTGGAGCATTTCGTCTCCGCGGCCTCGGAGGGTGTGGGCGTGCGCGTGGTGTCGGGCGGGCGCACGGGGTTCGCCTATGCCGGCACCCTTGAGGCCGATGCGGTCGCGGAGGTATTGGCCGAGGCCCGCGAGAACGTTGCCTATGGCACCGCTGACCCTGATGCAGGTGTGGCCGAGCCGGACGGTGTCGAGCCGGTGGATATCGAGTTGTGGAGCGATGAACTCGACCGGTTCGCCACCGCCGACAAGATTGAACTTGCACTTGAACTCGAGCGCATGGTGTTGGCTATGGACCCGCGGATCCGGGTCGATGATGCGAACTACATCGACGGTGGTGGCGAGATGGCTGTTGCCACCTCTACGGGCATTGTGCGGCACCGTCGGGGGAACTCGTGTCATGTGTCGGTGTCGACCCTTGCCGATGATGGCGACGAGACCCAGACCGGCTTTGGGTACTCCATTGGTGATCATCCCGGTGAGTTCGACCTTGAATGGGCAGCGCGTGAGGCCGTGGAACGGGCGACGCGGCTACTCGGTGCCGAGAAGCCACCGTCGGAGCGCACCACGGTGATCTTCGATCCGTTCGTCACCGCTCAACTGTTGAGCATCATCGGCTCGACGCTGAACGGTGAGGCGGTGGTGCGAGGACGCAGTCTGTTCGCCGATCGGGTGGGTGACATCATCGCCTCCGAGCTGGTGACCCTGATCGACGACCCGACCGATGTCCGCGCGTACACCGCCACCGATGTCGATGGTGAAGGTTTGGCCACTCGGCGCAATGTGCTGGTCGATGCTGGCCGCCTCGACCATTTCGTGCAGTCGACGTACTCGGCACGGCGGGCGGGAGTGGTGTCGACGGGGAACGGGGTGCGTGGTGGCTATTCATCGACGCCGGGAACCGGGTGTCTTGCTCTGCAACTCGTACCCGGGGCGCGTTCCCGCGATGATCTCATCGCCGATGTCGACCACGGCGTGCTGGTGCAGAGCCTGTCGGGGGTGCATTCGGGTGTGAACACCGTGTCGGGTGATGTGTCGGTGGGTGCCACGGGAATGACGATCCGCAACGGTGCGCTGGCCACCCCGGTGCGCGAGTTCACAGTGGCGAGCACGATTCAACGCCTTCTCACCGACGTTGTCGAGGTTGGCGGCGACATCGAATGGCTGCCGTCGCGGGCGGCTGGGGTGTCGCTGGTCGTGCGCGATGTGTCGGTGAGCGGCACATCGTGATCGTGGGTGCCGCGGCGTTGGCGGTGAGTTGATGCCGTGGTGGCAGGCGTTGGTGCTCGGCCTCGTGCAGGGCGCCACAGAGTTTTGGCCGGTGTCATCAAGCGGTCATCTTGTACTCACCCGGTGGGTGTTTGGATGGGATGGCACCGGGTCGGATTCGGTCGACCAAGCAGTGGATGTCGCCTTGCATCTCGGCACGTTGGTGGCGGTGGTGGGGTATTTCCGACATGACATCGTGGCGTTGGTTCGTGCCGGGATCGGGTCGTTCGTGCCGGGCCGAACTGTTGATAAGGGCTCGGCGCGGTTGGCGCGGTTGTATGTGGTCTCGGCTATTCCGGCGTCGTTGGCGGGCGTGATCTTCGACGACGTGATCGGCGATCGGCTCGGCACCCCGGCGATCATCGCGGTGTCGCTCATCGTTTTCGGTGTTGTCTTGTTCTGGGCCGACCGGGCGCCTGGCACGCGAGATGTGTCGTCGGTAGGTCTACGCGATGCGTTGACCATCGGAGCGGCGCAGGTGCTGGCGTTGAATCCCGGTACGTCGCGTTCGGGCATCACGATTGCAGCGGGACGGCTGTGCGGGCTCAGCCGTGATGCAGCCGCACGTTTTGCCTTTGTCATGGGTGTTCCGGTGATTGCGGGCGCCGGTGTGTGGAAACTGGTGGGGCTTGCGCGCGATGGAGTGCCCGACGGCGTGGTGTCGGCCATGCTGGTTGGTGTGGCAGCAGCCACCGTGTCGGGCATGGCGGCGGTGTGGGCCACGTTGCGCATCATCCAGCGGGTGTCGTTCGCCCCGTTTGTGGCTTATCGGGTGGTGTTGGGAGTGGTCGTGCTGGTCGCGGTCGTTGCTGGCTGACGTCTCGATGTCGGTTCACCGGCGTGGTCACAGTCGTGGCCGGCCGACCAGAACGCAATCACCGCACACATCGCAACCACACCACGCATCAGGTCGGGGCGCTGTGCGCGCCAGGTGCGCCATCGCGCACCCGCATGGATCAGCATCGGTGGCACGGGGCCACCGTAGGGGTCAGTCCGACGAGGTTGTTGTGCTCGTCGAGGTGTTTGTCGACGATGTCGTCGATGACGACGACGTGGAGGACGAGTCGCTCGACGTCGAACTGGTCGACGTGGTCTCTGAAGTGGTCGACGAGGTTGTGGTGCTCGATGATGACGCCGACGACGACCGGGCATCGTTTTTGTAGAAGCCACCGCCCTTGAAGGTCACCCCGATGGGCTGGAACACCTTCTTCACCGGCATCGTCTCACCGGTGGTCGGATGAACAGCCTCGGTGAGGGCGTCATCGGTAAACGACTGATGCACCTCGATGGTTTCGTCGGTGTCGATGAATCGGTACACGTAGGTCGGCATGTCGGTACAGAAATTACCGCCGAAGTGTCCGATACGGTCATGTTGTGCGCATACGTTCCATGGTGATTCCGGCCGCCGGTATGGGAACGCGGTTTCTTCCGGCGACCAAGGCGGTGCCGAAGGAGTTGTTACCCCTGGGCGACACCCCGGCGTTGCAGTACGTGATCGATGAAGCACTGGGTGCCGGAATCGACCACATCGTGTTGGTGTCGAGTGCACACAAACCCGCTATCGCCGAGTACGCCCGACCGGACCCGGTGCTGGTCGACACCATTCGCCGCAAAGGCGACGACGCGTTGGCTGAACGACTCGCCGGTATCGGCCGTGATTGGCGTGCCACCGTCGTGTTCCAGGATGCACCGCGTGGGCTGGGGCATGCCGTGGGGTGTGCGGCGGACGTAGTGGAGGGCGACGCTGTGGCCGTGGCCCTTCCCGACGAGGTGATGGGCGACGCCGCGCTGCTCAGTCGCATGGTGCAGGTATGTGATGACACCGGTGGCTCGGTCGTTGGTTTTATGACCGTGCCGATGGAGCAGACCTCGGCCTATGGGGTGATCGATCCTGCTGGGCCATTGGCTGATGGCATTGTTCCCGTGGCGGACCTGGTGGAGAAACCGGCGCCGGGCACCGCACCCAGTGGCCACATCCTGATTGGACGTTACGTCCTGACCGTCGATGTGTTCGACGAGATCGCGGCCACAGCGCCAGGTGCGGGTGGCGAGATTCAATTGACCGATGCGTTACGTGCGCAGGCTGCTCGGGCACCGTTCCATGGTGTGTTGAACACCGGTCTTCGGTGGGACACCGGCACGCCGTTGGGCTTTTTGCTCGCGGCGATCGATATCGCCGGTCGCGATCCCGAGGTGGCCGCCGCTGTGCGAGCCCATCTGGACCGCGACTGAGTCGGTGCGGAGCCTCCGTGTCGGGCGGGTGCTCCCGGTGTAGGTCGTGGGTCAGCGTCGGCGGTAGACGCCATCAACATCGGTGGGAATGCCGTGGTGGTCGACCTCGAGCCGCTGGCTATCGCCGGTGGCCGTGTCCGTAATTTCCCAGGTTGTCGGCGCGATACGGCAGGCGGTGTGCTCGACGACAACAAGGCCCAAGGTCTCGGTGTCCACCCGGACCACGCGAGTGCTGATGCCCTCGCCAACGGAGAGCGGAGCGCGACGCAGAAGGGGTGTGTGGTCGAATCCGCTGCAGCCAACGACCACGTCGGTGGCGCCGTCGAGGTCGGGCCGATGGGCGCCATTGACCTCGCCCCAGCGGCCGCCGCCATCGGTGCCGAGCCATAGGTCGGGCATCTCGAGGTCGCGGAAGAGTAAGAACTGGCGGATCTGCCACAACGGGGAGAGACGCAGCACCCATTGCACACGCTCGGCCATGGAGTGACCGCTGACGGTCCAGGCTTCATTGTCCCAGCGGACGACGACCTCTTCTCCTTCGCCACCATTCCATGGATCCCACCGTAGGGTGAGGCCATCGGCGGGCAGCGGTTCGAGGGGGTCGTCGCGCACGGCGCCAGTGTGCCCGATGATCTGAGACAGCACCACCACAGCCGGGCCACCGGCAGATGAGATGTCATCGGGCCACGGTGGCGGTGGGTCGTGTGGTCTGGGTACCGTGCAGTGCGTGATCCCTCTTGAACAGGCTCAGCAGTTCGTGCTTTCCTCGGTCGCGCAGCTCGACCCGGTGACGCTGCCACGTGCCGAGGCTGTGGGACGAGTGCTTGCTGTCGACGTGGTGTCGGCCGACGACGTGCCACCGTTCGACAACACGGCCGTCGATGGGTTCGCGGTGCACGCGGCCGATGTCGCCTCCGGCGAGGCCGATCTGCGAGTGGTCGCGACTCTGGCGGCAGGCGACCACACCGATCGGGTGCTCGAACGAGGTGAGGCGATTCGCATCATGACCGGTGCTCCGATCCCCACCGGGGCTGATGCGGTGGTCATGGTGGAGGATTCCGAGATGCTGGCCGCCGATGTTGTGCGGCTGTCGGCGGCCGTGTCGGCTGGGGCAGCGGTGCGTCGTGCTGCCGAAGACGTGGCGGCCGGTGAGACGGTGCTCAGCGCCGGCACCGAGATCACGCCGGCGGTGCTCGGCGTGCTGGCCACAGTGAATGTCCATGAGGTGTCGGTGCGTCCGGCGCCGCGGGTGGCGGTGGCCTCGACCGGCGACGAACTTGTCGTTGGCGATGGCCCGCTGCGTCCGGGCCAGATTCGTGAGTCGAATCGTCCGATGCTGGCGGCCGCATTGCGCGCCGCCGGTTGTGAGGTCACCGATCTTGGTGTGATTCCCGACGACGAAGATCAACTGGCGGAGGTGCTGACGAGCGCGGCGGCCACCCATGATGCGGTCGTGACGTCCGGGGGTGTGTCGATGGGCGACTACGACGTCGTCAAGGCGGTGCTTGGACGTATTGCCGATATGACCTGGATGCAGGTGGCGATCAAGCCAGCAAAGCCCTTCGCCTTCGGACTGCTCGGCGGCACACCGGTGTTTGGCCTGCCGGGGAACCCGGTGTCGTCACTGGTGAGCTTTGAGATGTTCGCCCGTCCGGCGTTGCGCCAGATGGGTGGTCACCAGCGACTATCGCGTCCCAGCGTCGTGGCCGTGGTGGATGAGGATCTGCGCCGCGGTCCTGACGGCAAAACGCACCTCATGCGGGTGCGCGCCGACTTCGCCGACGACGGGCGTTGCCATGTGGTGCCAGTGCGTGCTCAGGGCAGCCACCAGTTGGCGGCAACCGCGACCGCAAACGGAATTGCGGTGGTCCCCGACGGCGACGGTCTGCCCGCGGGTACCGAGGTGGCGGTTCTGTTGCTCAGTTGAGCGACTGGGTTCGGGTTCACCACTCGCGGCCCATCGATACGGGGGCGTAGGCTGGGGTCATGAGAGGAGAGGCCGTCGATCTCGTCGACCCCTTCGGGCGCGTTATTCGAGATTTGCGGATCTCGATCACCGATCGCTGCAATTTTCGCTGCACCTATTGCATGCCCTCAGAAGGAATGCAATGGCTGCCTCGCTCGGAGGTACTGACCTTCGAAGAGATCGAGCGTCTGGCTCGGATCTTTGTGGAACGTTTCGGTGTGGAGGGTATTCGTCTCACCGGCGGAGAGCCCACGGTTCGTGCGCACTTGCCGGCCTTGATCTCGCGTCTGGCTGATCTTGGTGTGGATGTGGCGATGACAACGAACGGTGCCACATTGCGGAACACGGCCGATGAGTACCGCGCTGCTGGGTTGCGGCGCATCAACATCAGCCTCGACACGTTGGATCGTGCGCGTTTCGCTGAGATGACGCGCCGCGACGAACTCGACAATGTGCTGGCGGGTATCGATGCGGCGGTGGCCGCAGGATTCGATCCGGTAAAGGTCAATGCGGTGATTGAGCGCGGAGTGAACGACCACGAAATCGTCGACCTGGCTGCGTTCGGTCGGGATCGTGGGGTGGAGGTGCGCTTCATCGAGTTCATGCCGCTCGACGCCACCGGGCACTGGATGAACGACAAGGTGGTCGGGCAAGACGAGATCGTGGCAGCGATCGACGCGGTGTTTCCTGTTGAACAGGTGCCGGCTCGTGGTGCTGCTCCGGCGGATCGGTGGCGCTATCTCGACGGTGGTGGCACCGTGGGCGTCATTCCGTCGGTGACCAAGCCGTTCTGTGGTGACTGCGACCGTGTGCGTCTCACGGCCGAAGGGGCATTTCGTACCTGTTTGTTCGCCACTGAGGAATTCGATCTGCGCGCAGCGATGCGGTCGGGAGCCAGCGATGATGATCTGGCCGCGCGCATCGTGGCGGCTGTGGGCACCAAGTGGGCAGGGCATCGGATCAACCAGGTGGATTTCATCCGACCGTCGAAGTCGATGAGCCAGATCGGTGGCTGAGTCCGCAGTGACGGGTCGCGACTAGGTTCTCAGCGATGTCCGAACCTCAGTTCACCCATCTTGACGATGCGGGCCGCGCCCACATGGTTGATGTCACGGCCAAAGATGTGACCCATCGCCGCGCGGTCGCACGCTGTGTGGTGCGGATGAAACCCGAGACGGTGGCCGCAATTACCGCAGGTGAAGTGCGAAAGGGTGACGTGTTGGCGGTGGCCCGGGTTGCGGGCATCCAAGCAGCCAAACGCACCTCGGACATGATTCCGCTATGCCACCCCTTGATGGTGGGGGCGGTATCGGTTGGCTTCGAACCAGGGGTTGACCACATCGCCATCACCGCTGAGGTGGAGGTGGCCGATCGCACAGGTGTGGAGATGGAGGCACTGCATGCCTGCTCGGTGGCGGCGCTCACCATCTACGACATGTGCAAGTCGGCCGATCGGGCGATGGTCATCGACGACTTGACGTTGTGGGAGAAATCGGGCGGTCGATCTGGCGTTTTTCAGCGCGTTGCCGATGAGTCAACGGGTGAGTGACATCGCCGCAGTAGTTGTCGATGTCATGACAATCGTCGTAGAATCGTAAAGAACTTGTATGGGTGAAATCGTCCTCGTCGTCGTCGCTGCCGCATGGGCAGCCGTTTTGCTGCCGCCGCTGTTGCGTTCGCGGGTGCAGAATCGACCGAATTCGTCGATCTCGGATTTCAACCGGCAGTTAGGTCGGCTGCAGGGCACGGTGCCGGGCCGAGCACAAGCCGGTATGCGTGCATCAGCACGGCCCCTCGCACCGAATGCGCGTCCGGTCGGCCGACCAGGCGACATGCGCCATGGCACGATTCGACCTGCCGAGACGGTAGACCGACGACCGCTACGTCATGGTGACCCCAGTGGCCAGATTCAGCGTCCCGGGCGTGCGTCGTCGGAGCTCGTTCGCCGTCGTCGGGCGAACACGCTTGCCGGTCTGCTGCTGTTGACCCTGTCGATGTTGTTCTTGGCGGCCACGACCCAAGAGGTGGTGCTGCTGTACATGTTCGCACTGGCATTCCTGGTGCTGTGTGGCTACGTGTACTTGTTGATCTCGGTGCGTCAGCGCGAACTTGATCCCGTTCGCTCTGATGTCTTGCGTCGCTGACCGACGCCGACGGTACACTTCGCCGCCACGGGGCTGTAGCTCAGTTGGTAGAGCGCAACAATCGCACTGTTGAGGTCAGGGGTTCGATTCCCCTCAGCTCCACTTCGGGGTGTTCCCGTAATTGCGGTGAGAGCCTTCCCGTAATTGGGGCTCGTTCTCTATGACGGTGAGCGTTATTGTCCTCCCCCAGCGGATCTCGCGATTCGTGACTGGTGATACCGACGGTGGGCGCGTCATCGCCCCGGCACGCAAGAAGACGTTAAGTCCCATGAGTGGACATGCCATTTAGCAGGGGTTTCACTGTGCGGTTGCGTGCCGTTCGATGAGCGAACCTGACGGCGATTGTTGACGCGTTGCTGACCAGCGCTCACCTAATTCGCCGCATGACTCATGTCGCTCGTTATACGGTTATCGCATGACTTCCCTGGTTCGTTCTCGTTGGGCCGCCATTGGCGCTGCTATCGCCGTCACCCTTGGCGGAGGAAGCCTCATCGGAGTGTCCGCGTCCGGCACAGAATCCACATTCGTCCCCGTCGAACCAGGCCGCATCCTCGACACCCGCAGCACCACACCCATCGGCGCCAACAACGCCTTCGGCACACCACTACGCCTCAAAGTCGCCGGAGCCGACCTCACCGACGGATCACGCTCCGCAGGCATCCCCACCACCGCCACCGCCGTCACCGGAACCATCACCGCCACCGGAACCGGAGGCTGGGGCTTCGTCACCGCCTACCCCTGCGACTCCACCACCGACACCCCACCCGAAGCATCAAACGTCAACTTCACCGGAGCCGACCAAACCGTCGCGAACTCCGCCACCATCCCACTGTCCAACGACGGCTACATCTGCCTCACCGCCTACGACACCACCCACCTCCTCCTCGACGTCTCCGGCTACTACACACCCGCCAACACCGCCGCCATCGACGCGTACACCAAAACCGAAACCGACGCACTCCTTGCCGCCGCCGTCACCGCGGGGCCACAAGGTGAACAAGGCCCACAAGGCGAACAGGGCCCAACTGGTGAGACTGGCGCTATCGGCCCTCAGGGCCCGACCGGTGAGACCGGTGCAGTCGGATCACAGGGCGAACGAGGACCGTCCGGGCCTGTCAACCGGATCACCGACGAGCAAATCGCCACATTCGCTTGGTACGACGACCCCGGCCGAGAAGCTGTCCTTGACGTTGGGTCGTTCCCACAGCGAGCCGCTTCAGATGGCTCAAAGGTGTACGTTGCCAACAACGGTGACGACACGGTGTCCGTGATTGATCCGACGGATAACTCGGTTGAGTCGATCGCCGTTGGTACCTCACCAAGTGGCGTTGCTTTTGACGGCTCCAATATTTATGTGGTGAATTTCAACGACCGAACACTGTCGGTGATTGACCCTGCGACCGGTACCGTCGTTGACGAGGTTACGGGCCTAGCTTCAGGGGCGAAGCACATTGCATATGACGGCACATACCTCTACGTGTCGAATCGCAATGGCGGTTCGGTCACTGTGATTGACCCGACCGACAATTCGACCGTGACGTCGCTGTCTGTGGGCACCACTCCTGAAGGAATGGCCTCTGATGGAACACAGATATTTGTTGCGAACTTCTCGGATGACACGGTGTCGGTGTACGACCGCTCTGCGAGTTTCGCATCGGAGACCGTGATTAACGTGGGGACAGAGCCGTATGAGGTGATGTACTCCGGCAGGTATGTGTATGTCTCGAATTCGGGTTCGGCTGACGTCACCGTCATCGACCCGTCGGATAATTCGGTTGTCGATACCGTGACGGTTGGCGACACACCCCAAGCGATGACGTTCGACGGGAAGTACGTGTACGTTGCGAACTGGAGGGACGCCACGCTGTCCATCTTGAACCCGACAGACGCGCACGCTGAGGTGAACACGATGAGCGTTGGAACCGGTGGCGGCGTGTCGCAAACAGCCGATGTCTTGTTCGATGGCACGAACCTGTATGTCGTCAACTATCGAGATGATCAGGCGCGGAAGTTGCTGCCGGAGTAAAGGAGAACTCGCTGTTCCGCGCCGAGCAGTCGGAGCCCAGCCGTCACTAGCGCCAGCGGAAGACCACTGGTTGCGCACTCGCCCTCGTTCGTTCGTGCATGTTGTGCTGAGCGACGTGGCGAGCCTCACAATGCATTTCTCGGAGGTGTGGTAGACACACTAGGTGGGGAGCACTTCGCATCCGACAGCACGGGCAGGTCGCATCGTCAGCCTTGACGTGATCAGAGGAGTTGCCATCCTTGGTATTTTGCCGATGAATGCGTTGACGTGGGCTTTTGATGATTTATCGGCCTACTCGAATCTTGATGCCGGAGGCACATCCCAACCCGTTGATTGGGTGGTTGGCATCGGCTCAAAAGTGTTCGTTGAACAGAAAATGATGGCGTTGTTCTCGTTGTTGTTCGGCGTAGGTGTCGTGATTTTTTATGAGCGTGCCCGCACGAAAACCACCCACCCGAATTGGCTCAGCCTGTGGCGATTCACGTTGCTGCTGGTCATTGGCATCATCCACGCCGCATTTTGGATAGGCGATGTTCTCTTCGTCTACGCGTTGTGCGCACCCGTTGTGTTGGCAGTGCAGCGTCGTTCGCCGCGAACGCTGATGAGCTGCGGGGTAGCGCTTGTCCTCGCCGGAACGCTCGCCGCCGGTGTTGTTCAAGCCGTCGTGAACAGCGGTGACGGTGTGCTCGGTGAATATTGGGTTGCGGGTGGCGGCACGATGGGTGATGAGGTGGGGGCGTGGTTCATCGCGGACAGCTTCTTGCGTGCCCTCGGAATGATGTTGATCGGGGTCAGTCTGTATCGGCGTGAGGTAGTGCAAGGTGGGCTTCCTCGGTCGGTCTATCAGCGGATGGTCCGGTGGGGCTTTGGTATCGGGGTTCCGGTGTCCGCAATTGGTGTTGTTGTCCACATTGTCGATGATTGGTCGTCAGAGACAGCGTTGGTTGGTCATATCCCGGTTGGTCTGGGCACCATCCCGATGGCGTTCGGATACCTCGGCCTGATCATTTTGTGGGGACATAAACACAGCCGTGTCTCGTCACGACTCCAAGCTGCGGGCCGAATGGCAATGACGAACTACCTGTCGCAGACGGTGTTGGGTTTGGCGACGTTAGCGGTCATCGCTGATAACACAGCGGTGTCACGCACCGGTGTTATGGCGTGGGTGTGTGGCGTGTGGGTGGTGCAACTGTGGTGGTCGACGTGGTGGTTGCAGCGTTATCGGTTTGGTCCTGCTGAATGGTTGTGGCGTTGCGGGACGTACCGGCAGATGCATGCCTTTCGCCGCTCTGACCGCTAGACGGGTGAGGTGTCGTGTCGTCGTCTGGCCGCAGCGGTGCTGGGTGTCAGCGGCGGGATCGCACGCGAAGTGGTCGCCGTCGTGCGTGGGGGAAGACCTGAGAAAATTTGTCTTCTGCGGCGTCGGTGCCGACAATAAGAAGGTCACCTCCGGCGGGGGAGTGGCTGGTGTGCCTCTCGGTTGCCGTGCAACACCCCGTTTTGTTCGATAGCGACCACGTTGCAGTTCGTGCGTCGGTAGACGTGTGCTTCAGCCAGCGTGCGTCCAACGAGTTCACGATGGACAGCGTGGCGTCCCTCAAATTCGCAACGTACACGTACTTCCCGTCGAACGTCATCGCTTGGGGTGTGTCGCCAACCGTCACGGTATCGACAACCGAATTATCCGACGCGCCGACGATGAAGACTTCTTTGGGCTCACATCCCGATAGCAACTAACGTCGACATCAGTGAAAGAGCGCTATGACTTTGTCATCGTCGGTGGTGGATCAGCGGGTTGTGCCCTTGCGAACCGTCTGAGTGCCGACCCGTCTAACCGTGTGCTTGTCGTCGAAGCAGGCAGGATGGACTGGAAATGGGATGTGTTCATCCACATGCCGGCTGCTCTTTCGTATCCGATTGGCAACCGTTTTTACGATTGGAAATACGAAACAGAGCCAGAGAAATACATGGGCGGTCGAAAGGTGTACCACGCCCGTGGAAAGGTGCTCGGTGGGAGTTCCAGCATCAACGGGATGATCTTCCAACGAGGCAATCCGGCAGATTACGAGAAGTGGGCAGCGGAACCAGGTCTTGAAGATTGGGACTTCGCTCATTGCCTCCCGTATTTCAAACGAATGGAGACCTGTCTCGCTGGACCAGATGAATGGAGAGGCGACGATGGGCCGCTCGTGCTTGAACGCGGCCCTGCGACCAACCCTCTCTTCGGTGCATGGTTGGAGGCAGGACAGCAGGCGGGCTTCCGAATCACAGAAGATGTGAACGGCTTCCGTCAGGAAGGCTTCGCGGCCTTTGACAAAAATGTCTCCCGTGGTCGACGCCTCAGTGCTGCGCGCGCGTACCTTCACCCAGTTCTCTCACGACCAAACCTTGATCTTGTCACCCGAGCACAAGTTCACCGGCTCACATTTGACGGCAACCGCTGCACTGGCCTTGAACTGCAGCACCGGCGCAAGACTCGTCAGGTCACTGCTCGAGAAGTGATTCTTTCTGCCGGAGCGTTTAATTCTCCTCAACTGTTGCAGCTATCGGGGATAGGCGACCCCGACCATCTCGCTTCACTTGACATCCCTGTCGTGAGTGCGCTTCCTGGCGTTGGAGAAAATCTTCAAGATCATCTCGAGGTCTACATTCAGTACGCCTGCAAAGAACCAGTTTCTATGCAACCACACCTCGCAAAGTGGCGGGCTCCCTGGATAGGTCTGCAGTGGCTGGCTCGTAAGGGTCCGGCCGCAACAAATCACTTCGAAGCAGGAGCGTTCATCAAGTCAAACCCGAGCGAGCCGTACCCAAATTTGATGTATCACTTCTTGCCGTTGGCGATTCGCTACGACGGTTCCACATCGAAAGGTGACATGCCGACGGGTCACGGCTACCAGGTGCATGTGGGGCCGATGTACTCGGAGTCCAAAGGGACGGTTCGTATCACTTCTCGTAATCCCAAGGACAAACCAGCGATTCGGTTCAACTACCTGTCGACCGAGCGTGATCGGCGTGAATGGATCGAAACCATTCGGCTCACGAGGTCAATCTTGAATCAAGAGGCGTTCGCTCCGTTCAACGGCGGTGAAATCTCCCCAGGTGATCGGGTGCAAACCGATGAGGAGATCATGGATTGGGTGGCGCGTGATGCAGAGACGGCGCTTCACCCGGCGGGCACCGCAAAAATGGGGCGTGACGAGATGGCGGTCATCGACCCGTCATCGATGAGTGTCCACGGCACAGAAGGTCTTCGCGTGGTCGATGCCTCCGTGCTTCCGGTCATCACGAACGGCAATATCTACGCGCCAACGATGATGGTGGCCGAGCGGGCGAGCGACCTCATTCTTGGAAATGAGCTCCTCCCGGCGGCGGACAGCACGCCATTTCTTGCCAGTGGCGACGTGTAGCGGGCGGCGCACCCGCACGTACGTCGAGATGCATGCACAGGGTGCTTGTCATTCCACCGAAGACAGTATGTCTGGCGGACCTGACGCGAGTTCTTGAAATCTCGCAGCTACCGGACGGGGATTCCGCGCTGTATCGAACAGACCAACTTCGGTGACCGCTCCGGAAGGTTCGATGAGGGCGGTCTGCCAATCGAATTGGTCACCGCGGCTGTACCAGCAAAGTCCTCGTGCTGGTCGCCCGTTTGCGCGCAGCCGTCCAAGTGCCGTCGAGAATGCCTCGAGCCAAGGAATTTGCTGCTCGATGGGAAGCGTCAAGTTTGAGGTCTCGGCGATCCAAAATGGCTGGTCGTAGCGATCATGCCAGCGTTCGATCTCTTCCTCGGCAAGGTGAATGAGTTGTTGGGTTGACCAATCGGGGCGCGAATCACCGATCGCGTTGACCGAGATCGGATAGATATCGAGACCGGCGACGAGTCGATCAGAAACAGCGAGGCTCCGTATCCGGTCGAGTTGTTGCGTGTCGACCATGTCAAAGTAACCAGCAACGCCCGGTTCAACGCCGAAATGGAGATCCCACACGAGCCACCCGAGTGCCCGTTCTCGAGCGACTTCCGCAGCAGCATCTGGGGTGTCGTTTACCGCAACTGGAATATCGAACCCCTCAGAACCGATCCAGAGACCGTTGCGGTCGTTACGAATGAGTTCGATGGCTTCAAGATTGGCCTGAACAACATTTGCCAGGGCTTGGGCATGACCTTCAGCCGACGCCACCATGTCGTTCCAGATTCCGTAGCGAGCTGATAGTCGTGCAGTGATGCCGGGCTCGTTGACCGGCGTGAACCACTTCGGCGAGTCATACCGTTCGAGAAAGGCAGCGACGTAGGAAACGAAGCCATCAATCCAATCGGACGCGATGAACCCCGTGTAGTGATCAGGTAATCCAAAGTGCAGAAACTCGACGATTGGCTCAAGCCCTGCGTCATCGCACGCGCTGAACGCTCGATCCCACAAAGACCAGTCGTACACCCCTGGCCGTGGCTCAGCCAGCCTCCATGGAGTCCCATAGCGAACGATGCCAATGCCAAGACCTGCAATCGCAGTGAGATCTTCTTCCATAAGTTGGTCGTGACCAGATTGGGCGAACTGGTTCTGCCTGAAACGTTCACCTCGGCGCATCACAATCGGGTCAGAACCCTCCTCGCCAATCGACCATACAAAGTCAGGGAAATCAGAGGTGTTGGCCACAATTGAAGAGTAGCGAGCGGTTGATGCCGGGCGGTTCCCGTAACTCATCGAGCGGGCCCACCTTGCCACGTTGCGAGGAAGAGAACCTCCGTTGCTCATTGTGCAAGAGGTCGGTCACACCATCAGAGATGACGGTGCAGCATTTCTAACGTTGGTGATTGATGCGGCGGGTCAGCAATGGCAAATGAATCTGTGGAACCAGATATCGAACCATGGTGTTAGTCAGATGTTTCGAAGACAGCGGCTGGCAACAGGCGTTTGGAAAACATTGGCGAAAACCTAGGAAAGCCGAGAAGACCCATAGGCAAACACATTGAACCACAAGACTCAAAGAATTTTGGGAAGGCCCCACCCCGGGATTCTCCCGAAATTGCGGTGAGTGCCTTCCCGTAATTGGGGCTCGTTCTCTATGACGGTGAGCGTTATTGTCCTCGCCCCCCTACCGCGTGTTTTGTCGACCGAGTGGCCTGTCACGTTGTGAGGGCTGTGACGACGGATTCTCCGTCGGCCCGGTGCACCCGGGCCACACCAAACCCGATTGTGGCGCCCGCCGTCAGAGTGATCTGGATTTCGCTCATCGTTTGCCCCAGCAACTTTGTTGTACCGAGAGCGGTGTGAGAAATGTCCTCGCGGTTGATCGTTGCAAGAACAGCAGAGGGTTTGCCGAGAGCTGAACGTTTGAGAATGACCACCTGGTCAGGGGTCACTGTGAGCAGGACTTGTGTTTGGGCGCCAAGGTCGGTGCCCGCTTCGGTTCGTTCGGCTCGATCAGCCTCAGTGTTCTCGGCGCCAGCCTGAGAACCTGCGATGAGCCCGGCAGTTGCGAGGCTCGGATCGACGGCCGCAGCCGCCACTGCTCCTGCGGCACCGGTGATGATCTCGGTGACTGCTCCCGAAGGGGTCACTTTTGCCGCAGCGATGATGGAGGCTCCGCCCAAGATCTGTGCGGTCTGTTTGCGGAGTTTGCCGAGGTTGATGGTGGACCTCCATTGTGTGGTTCCGTCGTTCCGTCGTTCCGTCGCGGCCGTCTGTCAGTGACGACATTGCACTCCGGGTCTTCCCGTGCAATCAGCGGTGGCGCCGGCCGCAACCTTCAATGCTGTGTTGGTGGGCCTGCGGCAAGCGCACCAACCTCATTGGCTAGAGCATTTCCCTTAGATGCATCGGAGGGCAAAAGCTTCAAGGTCGACCCCTGATTCTTCGCCGCGAAGCATCGCCTGCTCGGCCTCTTCGAATTCTGTTGCCGATAACTCGCTTTCGAGTTCATTGAGCAAGCATGAGCAATAGTCGTTCGCCTCGTCACTTGACATACCCATCTCGGCGCCTGTGAGGCAGCCTGTCATGAAGTTGTCTTTGAGTTCTGATGGCCAGGCTGCAGAGTTGTCACTATCGCTTCCGCCGCAAGCACTCGCTCCAACCAGCAATGCTCCTACCAGAGCGACCCTGCGAATAATCATAGAAATAGCCATTTGTCGTACCTCCCGTCCGTGATAGTAGTTCACTCGGAGAGGTCATGGGCGAAGGGCTCGATATCCGAAGCGAGTCTCATCTGGGTTGTCGGGAACGTTGCAGGGGTCTGTGTGGGCGGCCGCCGGCACGTCGCTAATCGTGTCGTGAGCGGTCCACATCTGGGCCAGTTCAGCGGCGCGAACGGGTGCGCAGCGGACGTCGCCGGGCATGGGGGAACACCTGTGAGAATTGTTCCTCCGCAGTGTCCGTCCCGACGAGAAGCAGTTCGCCATCGGCCGGGAGTGGCTGTTGGGCGTCAGGGTTGCCGTGAAGGATGCCATGTTGCTCGATGGCCACCACGTTGCACTGTGTGCGTCGGTAGACATGTGCCTCTGCCAATGTGACGCCGACCAACTCGCGGGGCACTGGCGTGCGGAACATATTCAGGCCCTGCGCCACGAGCAGTGTTTCGTCACCACGGAAATGGTTCCAGATCGTCGCGGAACCGGTGCCGGCGTACGACAGCACGGCATCGGCTCCGGCGCGGTACAGCGTGGTGACGTTCCGGCCGAGGTTGGACCTGGACACGATGCGGGCATCTGGTCGCAGGCCACGGCAGTACCTCGTGAGGTACACGTTCACGTTGTCATCGTGGGTGGTGATGAGGATCGCGCCGGCATCGCTGATGCCGGCCTGGTCGAGAATGGCGCGATCGGCGGCATCCCCGATGACGTACGTGGGGTGTGAACGTTGTCGTTCGGGTAGGCGATCGATGATGGTGACGTCGATGCCGTCGTCGGAGAATGCGCGAGCGGCGGCACGGCCAACACGTCCTCCGCCGATGATGATCGCTTTGGTGGCCGCGGGGGAGTCGACGGCGAACTCTTGGTCGAACGCTGCGAGCTGTTCGGCGGTGCCGGCAAGAAGAAGGATCGAGGAATCACACAGCACGGTGTCGCCGGTGGCAACGGAGAAATCGCCACGATCCCACACACCGATGATTCCCACCCCGAAGCGCTGTCGCAGTCGGGTTTCTTGCAACGTGCGATTGGCGAAGTCGGTGCCTACTACGCCGGCCTCAGCGATCCGGAGGCCGGCGAAATGTCCGATTTGGTGGCTGGTGCCGCCAAGGCCGAGTGCCCGTGCGGCCATGGCTGTGCCGAGCACATTGCCCAGTTGCACCACGTGGTCCGAGCCGGCGATCTCGAGAATGTCGACCGCAGCGGGTGAGTTCGCGCTTGAAATGATCGTGGTGTCGGGGGCGATCTCGCGCACGGTGAATGCGATGTTGGTGTTGATTTGATCGTTTTGGGTGGCCACGACCAAGGCGGCTTGTTGGACGCGGGCGTTGTGATATGTGGCGGGGTCGTCGAGGGCTCCGACGATGACGCGGCGCCCCTCGTCATGGAGGCGGCCCGCTTCGTCGACGTCTTCAACCACGAGGACATACGGGAGTTCCGTCTTGTCAGCGCGATCGATCAGGTCCTGTTCGATGGGGCCGAGAGCGGTGAGAATCAGATGCCCTGACGTTGACTCGGCGAGGGTGCGTGGAGCACGTCGGCGCTCACGCTCGTTGATCCAGGGGATGAATACGAACTGGATAAACGCGAAGGGGAGTACAACAAGCAAGAACGCGGACCCGGAGACCAGAACCACCACGGAGAACGAGCGCCCGAGGTCGGAGGTGAATGTGATGTCACCGAACCCGAGAGTGGTCATCGTCGTCATCGTCCAATAGATGCTGGTTGGCCACGAGTACGACCGACCTTCGCGAGCCATGAGCTCGTGGAAGATGGTGCTGAACACCAGCACCAAGACGATGAACATGACGGCAAGAATGACCACGGTCTTGCGTCGGCGACGGCGCTCGGTTTGTTGTGCGATTTGCTGGGCGCGATCGGCCCGGCTATGGGATCGTTGATCAGCCGAGCGGAACTGCTGGGTGGCTTGGGTGACCACCATCCCCAACGACTTCAGCATGATGCACCCCCGATGGCTGACACTCTGTCAGCGTGCCACATGAGGGGCAGGGTGCGTGGCGACGTGGTCGTGGAAACAGCTCATGAGATGTGTTCTGGGTTGAAGAACAGCTGTGAAAGACCTTGAGGCGAGGAGCAGTCAATCGGTTCAACCGTTCCGTTTTCAGCGGTGACATTGCTGGCAGGGGAGGTCAAGGTAAGGCCGATGAGAATCTGGTGGCAGAAATTCGTTTACATGTGAGGCTGCAGTGTCCGGGGGAGTTGCATCGAGAGCCCCGCGTGCCGGCTCTTTTTCAATGGGTAGTTGGGCCCTTGAAAAGTGTTGGGTTAGACATTTCTCAATCAAAATCGTGACATAACAGTACATTTTGATTAGACTGTCAACTAATGCACCGTTATACAAATCGATCTACTGTCAGAAATCTTGCGGTTCTAGCGTTCGCAGCTGCTGGTACTTTCGCTGTTGCCCTACCTTCAAACCCTCTATCGGCTGCCGCCTCCGCCCCTACGGTTGGCTCGCCTGCCGAGTTCAGTCTCGATCTCACCAACAACGGTTTGCCATTCCTTATCGGCTCGTACAACACCGCGTCCGGTTACCAGAACTACCAGATCATGAACATCGAGGGGACGACAACCTCCGATGCTGACGCTGGCTACCCAGGACACGATCTGGTTCGTGATTTCCAGGGTGACCCCAGCGACTGGTGGTTCGCCCCTAACGGCTACGGGGATCAAGGGGAAGACCTGCAGGGTTTCATGTATGACGCTGCCGCTCCCGCAGATTCCAAGTACGCCTATTTTGTCTTGGAGCAGTCCAATACAGGGAACTCCCCTAGCCATATCGGGCGTGTCGACAACAACGGTGTCTTTGCTCACGTTGCCCACGTTGACCGCACCTCTGGGGTGCTTCATGCTGAACACGAATGGACGATGCTGTCGAGCGGCGACCTCATTCTTTTCGAGTCGACAACCGGCAAGCTCCTCAACTTTGGCAACCTGCGCTCTCTCACCGACGAATACACTCCCGACACAAAGGGGCAGTCACCTACGCTAACCCCGCAAAGTGAAACCGCTGTCGGGCAGGAAATGCCTGCAACCACTTTCTCCGATAACGGTTTGCCGGGCCTTTTGCAAACAGCGGTTGTCGATATTGCGGGCGTTGAGCACGTCATGGTTATTGACTCTGACTCTCTTCCGTCTGTCGGCATCCATCTTTTCAACGCGGCAACTCTCGCGTATGTCGGTGAACTTGACCCGTCGGCATCAACAGGCCTTGAAGGCGAACCCAACTTTTGGACGACAACCTCTTCCCCGGCCGTCGAAGCAACGGCTTCTATCGGCGGTGACGCCTACCTTGTTTACTCGACCCCTGAGACTGTTCTTTCATATAGCTCCGTCTTCGCCGACTACGCCTTGGGTAAAATCGCGGCTGACCAAATCGACCTGAACACGATGACGGTCACTATCACTTCGCACCTCACTGACGTTGAGATGCGTAACCGTGTTTCTCTTGGCATTCAGGCCCCGGCTGCTGCGCAAACGCTCAATCTTCCACCGGCTCTGCCCGCTATCTCCTACCTTGTCTACGACGAAAACGGCGGTCAGGCAGGCACCGCGCCAAGCGCCCACACCGACGAGACCTCCACTGTTGTGGCCGTTGAGTCCGGAATCCCAACCTATGACGGTTTCAACTTCACTGGTTGGAACACAGCTGCTGATGGAACTGGAACTAGCTATGGCGCGGGGGACAGCTACACGCTTCCTGGCGACGCTGGAGCAGCTGACTCTGTGTATGCCCAATGGGCACCAGCTCCTGGTACGACCTCATGTTCTTCAAGTCCGACTGGTTTCATCCAGGCCATCAAGGGTCTTGAGGGTGACGACATTGTGTCGTTCAAACTTTTGGACCTTGAGGTAGGCGACTACGTCGACATGGACCCGGCAGTTTCTTTGGATCTTGCGGCCCTGGGCTTTGGGGGCGCTGGTGGGTTCAACGCAACAGCGATTGATAAGGCGACGGGGAAAATTTTTGCAACGATCAATGATGGGGAGGATGTGTGGCTCGTGCAGTTCGATGTAGAGCCCACCCCGAATGTTGCATTCCTCGGCAAAGTCCGACGTCCAGATACGCAGGGCGGTTTCTCCGGCACGGTGACGTCAGACGGTACCTACGTGATGAACTATTACATCACGGGCCTTGTTGAAATTCCGAATGTCTCGTCTCTTACGACTTACGGCTCACCTGAGGCAGCGAGCGGAGTGCTCCTTGGCACCGTGCACGAGACAGATGTTTTTGGTTGGCATGGCGATCTTGCATCGATCACGCTGTCTGACAACTCTGAGCACGTGGTTGGGTACAACCCGGCGACGAACAAGGTTGTTCTCGCTCCGGTAGATGACCTCAGCAACCCGGTTGCGTATACGACCACATTCCCAAGTTCCTTTGCTACGTCAGGTGAGAATCTTGGGGCGAGTTGGTCAACTGGCGACACTGTCTACTTGTCACGTAACGACGGTGAGGGTGTGTTCGCGGTTTCGGCCGACGACATTGACGTCAACGCGCAAGAACTGATCATGCGAGCGACATCCGTGACGTCGACGGTGTCAACCTCATCGAATGATGGGTTTGGGTGCGTACCTGCGGATGAAGCTCCTGAGGTGGTGCAGCTTCCTGACCAACTTGGAGGCCTGCATGGCTGGATGTGGGCAGATATCGATGGCGACGGTTCACGTACTGCTGTTGAACCAACAAGCGGAATGTTCGGTGACGAAGCAGCCATCACTGGTTACAGCGCAACGGTGGTCTCTGAAACAGACTGGACGACGCTGCAAGGCGTTGTTACGGTGCCAGCAGGCACCCGCTACCCGGCAACAGTTGACGCTGACGGTAAATGGTCTGTTGACGGTTTGGCTGCTGGGGCTGACCCAACGGGTGTTGTGCAGACGTTCAAAGTCGAGTTCGACTACACCGGCGCAACTATGCCAGCAGATTTCTCTCCTGCGGGTTACACCGTCGAGGGTGGGTCAACTGGAACTGATTCTGACGTCCCCGTGACAGCAGGCGCTACTGCGACATCAATCGGTGGGTTCACCGTTGTCGCAGATACGTCGACGCATGCTGCCGATGCAGGCATCACAAATCCTCTGCCGGCACCTCCTGTTGTAACGTTTGAAGAAGAAGGCGGCACCGAGGTTGATGACCCTGTGTGCACAGCAGGTGGGTCGTTCACTGTGCCTGCTGCGCCGACTCGTGACGGGTACACGTTTGCCGGTTGGAACTCGGCTGCTGACGGGACAGGGACCGCCTACACCGTCGGCTCGACAGTCGATTGTGCTGATCTCACCATCTACGCCATCTGGACACAAAATCCAGTTGACCCGCCGGTCAACCCGCCGGTTGTCACATTCGAAGAAGAAGGCGGCACCGAGGTCGATGACCCTGTGTGCACAGCAGGTGGGTCGTTCACTGTGCCTGCTGCGCCAACTCGTGACGGGTACACGTTTGCCGGTTGGAACTCGGCTGCTGACGGGACAGGGACCGCCTACACCGTCGGCTCGACAGTCGATTGTGCTGATCTCACCATCTACGCCATCTGGACACAAGAATTAATTGAGCTACCTGCAACAGGTCAGGATGAGACACGCATCCAGCTTGCAGTGTTGGTGGCAGCGTTAGGGGCTTTCTTGCTCTTGCTGAACGGACAGCGACGAAAAGAACTGCCGACTATCCGTGAGCGTTAATTCATTGATGATCCGTGGATTAGCACTTCGAATATCCGCAGTTCTCGGCCTGTCCGCAGGGGCGTTAATGATTGTCAGCGCACCGAGCATGAATCCGGTGTCAGCGACAGGGAGCACGCCATCATACGACGTTGCTTCCAGCGGCGACCCAAGTCAGTTCGACGGCAATACAAGTACCCAAACGTTCAATATTGCGGCGTCTCCTGACGGCTCGGTGTACGTGGCAGGCAAATACCGGAACACCGCCGTTTGGGGTGACATTCAGCTCACTTCATCTACAGAAGCAGGGTATTTAGCAAAGGTTGGCCCGGACGGTGTGTGGGACTGGGTTGTTGACGCGAAAGACGTCAACTCTTGGGGTGATAGTCAAGTGGAAGACGTTGTCGCGCTAGATGACGGCTCCGCCATTTTCCTTGTTGACGCCGGGTACGACATGGGTTTCACGAACCCGGTCACTGGTGTCGCTGAAACATTCTCCACAGCTGGAGATACGTCCATTGTTGCTCGCATCGCTGCCGATGGGACGTTCATGTGGTTCAAAGAGTTGACAGGGTCTCCTGAGCATCCGTTCAGCCTCGCTCTTTCCGCCGACCAGGCTTCTGTCGTCGCAGTTACTTCAGTAACCACATCGACAACCTCGGCCATAAGCATCGAGGGTTTCAACGCCTCCACAGGTGTATCAGAGTGGACGGACACTATTTCGTTCACTAGCGGTGCTGAGCGTCACTCCAGCTACCGACCCCGAGTAGCTGCAAATGACGCGGGTCTTGCTGTGGTGTCATTCCCGTACTACAACGGCAACGCAGTCGTCAACGGTGTCAGCTACAACTCAGAAGATAACAACAACCAAAGCAACGGTGCTTCCCAAACCATTTTTGTGGCGTACGACATTTCGGACCCGCAAACAGCTGGTGTTGATTGGGTGGCGCGGACGCGTAAAAGCGCAACTGACAACGTTGGCGGTTCGACCGAAGCTAGGGCAGGTCTTCACAACCTTGCCGCATCTGGCAACAACTTCTTGGCCCTCATGTATGTTCTTGGTGGGAGCAGTAACGGAACCGTCGACTTTGCTGATGCCTCTGACTCGACAGACCTTTCCTACACCACAGATTTCAACGTTTCCACTGATGAGGACGAAGGGTATGTCGTTGTTGAGCTATCGAGCACCGGTGATTGGGTTGAGAAAACTCGCATTTTTTACTGTTCCACCACCGCCGGTTTCGGTTGTGGTTTAGATAGCGCCTACGACGAAAAGGGCCTTCATGTTGCTAGCGACGGCAGTTTCGACATTTTCGCTTCAGCTACAAGTAGCGCCACGTCTATCGCCGGGATGGATTTCCTTGGGTCTGACGACACCAGTTTTGTTGCCAGTTTCAACGCCGATGGAAGCCCGGAGAAGCTCACATCGTTCAGTAACTGTGCAGAGCCAGGCTGGTACAACGCTATTGATTCGTTCAGTGATGGCTCCCTTGTCATAGCGGGAACAAAGGAATGCGCAGGTCCTATTTCTGACAGCCTCGGCAACTCAGCATCTACGGACACCACACAGCACGGCGAGTTTGTAATGCCGCTCGCTAACGGCCCATGGGCATACAACACTGCAGTTGGGCCTGCTCACACGATCTCTTTCGACGATGGTGCCGGAGTGGGAGCACCTGGGTCGCAGTACTGCGCTACAAACGAGGTCATCACGCTTTCATCAGTTGTCCCGACCCGCACCGGTTACACGTTCACTGGTTGGGATACCGGAACGGTAGATGCTTTCGGTAGTCAAATCATTTTCCAACCGTCACAGGAAATTAGCTGCGGGAACGGCGACTCCACCCTCACCGCTATGTGGGAAGTTGCGGTAGTCGACTATGACGTGGTCTACGAGTACGGCAACGGTGACCCTGACGCCGCTCTCACCTGCCAAGAAGGCACATCGTTCACGGTTGCGGAAGCCCCAACGCGTCAAGGTTACGATTTTGCTCGTTGGGTGCGGCTGGGAAGCCCCAGCGGCTCATTCGGGTTCAATGACCCTGGCGACACGGTGCCCTGTGACGAAGACGTTTCGTTTACTGCCCAATGGGAAGCTGTGACGTACACCATCACTTACTCGTTAGGGAATGGGGAACCTGACGCCACAGTGACCTGCCAGTTGTCCGACTCAGCGGTGTTCACTGCTGCTGCCGCTCCTACCCGTCAATGGTTTATTTTCAGTGGTTGGTCAACATCAGGCGGTACCGTTCAGCCTGGGGACGATGTCCCGTGCTCAGAGATGACTCTCACGGCTACCTGGACTGCCGACACAACAGACACTGACGGTGACGGAGTTATCGACTCCGAAGAAGAAACAGGGTGCGAGAACACAGTTGACTGTGACAGCGACGGCCTGACGGACGATCTTGATGGTGATGATCTTGATAGCGATCAGGATGATGACTCGGTGTTAGATGGCGCTGAGGAAGACAGTTCATGTATCACTGTTGCTGATTGTGACAGTG
>Ga0181597_10000036_pt1 | contig 135264 bp, 125 predicted proteins | sample 041ome_5_FD_148647 | JGI IMG/M metagenome (GOLD analysis project Ga0181597, IMG submission 148647) | Coastal salt marsh microbial communities from the Groves Creek Marsh, Skidaway Island, Georgia - 041403US metaG (spades assembly) | ecosystem: Environmental > Aquatic > Marine > Intertidal... | reverse complement strand
CGCGTTGGCCCCGCAGGCCGGTGAGGTGATGGTCGATGGGACTTTTGGAGCGGGCGGTTATTCCCGCGCCATCCTCGAAGCGGCCGATTGCGCCGTCATCGCCATTGACCGTGACCCCGATACCAAACGCCATGCTGATGCGCTGGCGACACAATATGGCCCGCGTTTCTCTTATGTTTCGGGCTGCTTTGGCGACATGCAGGATTTGCTGAGCGCACCGGTCAATGGCGTTACCCTTGATTTGGGCGTCTCCTCCATGCAGCTCGATGAAGCGGCGCGCGGTTTTTCGTTTGTGCGCGACGGGCCGCTCGATATGCGGATGAGCCGTGATGGCCTCAGCGCGGCTGACTTGCTCAACGAGGCGGCGCCTGAATTGCTCAGCGATATTATCGCGGTTTATGGCGAGGAACGGCGCGCCCGCGCCATCGCCAAAGCCATTGTCGCGCGGCGTCAGGATAAAACCCTGGCCCGCACCGGCGATTTGGTCGATGCGGTTTGTTCGGTTCTCGGCGCACCGCGTTTCGGCAAAGCGCATCCGGCGACGCGCACGTTTCAGGCTTTACGGATTTATCTGAATGACGAGCTCGGCGAATTAATGCGGGGCCTGCAAGCGGCCGAGCAGGTGTTGAAGCCGGGCGGTCGTCTCGCCGTAGTGACGTTTCACTCGCTGGAAGACCGGATGGTCAAACAATTTTTACAACCGCGCACCGGCCGCGATGGTCGCCCTTCCCGGCACATGCCCGAAATTGCGCGGCCCGAACCAAGCTTTGCCGACGCCGCCAAGCGCAGTGTCAAAGCCTGTGCCGAGGAAGTCGAAGCCAATCCGCGCGCCCGTTCGGCGCGTTTGCGCGTGGCGCTGCGCACGGCGGCCCCGGCTTTTTCGGTGGAAGCCGACCTCTTGCCCAAGCGCGCCCCGAGTTTGGCGGCGCGCTCCCCGCAACGCGGAGGGCGTGTGTGATGGTGCGCTGGCTCAATATCGCTCTGGCTTTCACCGCCGTGATTGTGGTCGCGGCGCTGTATCACATCCGCTATTCGGCCGAGGCCGAAGCGAAAACGCTGCGCGATATGCAGCGCATTTTGGCGGTAGAGCAAGACCGTCGTCGGACTTTGGAAGCCGAATGGGCCAGCCTGAACGACCCGCGCCGCCTACAAAGCCTGACGCGGCAATATTTATCGCTCGATTATCTGCGCGCCTCGCAAGTGCTTGACCTGCGCGATAATCGCACATTGTCGATTCCGGTGCTGATGGTGCCGCCGCTTGATGATGAGATAGGGGGTGCCGATGAGCCGCGGTAAGCTCCCCTTAGTGCCCGTCGGCAATGACTGGGCCATGGTGCTGGGCGGACGGCTGGGTCGGCGCGCCGGTGACTTGGCACAACACGCGGTCGAGACCACGCGCAGTCGCTTGCGGTTGGCACTGATTTGTTTCTTCATCGTCTTCGCCGTGCTGGGCGGACGGCTTGTGCAATTAACCGTGCTCGATGCCGCGCCGGTCAAACGCGCCGGTGCGTCGCATAAAGAAAACCGCGCGCGCCCGACCATTACCGACCGCAATAATGTCGTGCTGGCGACACAAATCACCACCGTCACATTGGGGGCTGATGCCGCTGAAATAGATGACGGCGCGGCCATGGCGGCGCAGTTGAAAGCGCTGTTGCCGCGCCTCAATGAAGCGCGCGCGGCGCGACTGCTCTCAGGCAAAGCGCGTTATGTGACGTTGTTATCCGGCCTCACACCGGCGCAAAAACAAGACGTGCTGGCTTTTGGCAATCCGGCTTTGAAACTCACCCAAGCGACCAGCCGCGTTTATCCGGCCGGCGAGGTGACGGCGCATACGGTCGGCTTTGCCAGTTCCGATTTGCGCGGCCTGTCGGGATTGGAGCTGTATCTTGACCGCTTGCAGGAAGAAGAAGCGCTGGTCGGGCCTGAATTGAAGACCAGTCTCGACATTCGTGTGCAGCATGCGGTGCGCGATGTGCTGAGCAGCAAGATGAAAGAATTTTCAGCCCGCGCCGCCGGTGCGCTGGTGGTCGATGCGCATAATGGTGAAATTCTGGCGCTGGTCTCGCTGCCCGATTTCGATGCCAATGCGCCCATGCGCAACGGGCAGGACAGTCATTTCAATCGCATGACGCTGGGCGTTTATGAGCTCGGGTCGATTTTCAAAATCTTCACCGCGGCGATGGCGCTGGATAGTGGTGCGGTGACGGCGCATGAAACTTTCGACACAGCCGAGCCGCTGAAAATCGGCGCTCACGAAATTAACGACGTGCATGGTGAAGAGCGGCCGCTGAGTGTTGAGGAAATTATCGTGCATTCGTCGAATATCGGTTCGGCCAAGCTGGCGCTGCGCGTGCCGGAAGAGGTGCATTATGATTTTCTGCAACGCCTCGGCTTTACCGATACGCTGGAGCTTGAACTGCCCGAGCGCACTGCGCCGCTGACACCGACGCGCTGGACTGATATCGAGCGCGCTACCTCTTCTTATGGTCACGGCATCTCAATTACGCCGCTGCATGCGGTGATGGCCGGTGCGGCCATGGTCAATGGCGGTATCCTTTATCAACCGAGTTTGCGCAAAGTCGGCTTGCCGGTCGGCGAGCGCGTCATCGCGGCAAAAACCAGCGCTGCACTGCGCGCCATGATGCGCGCTGTGGTCGCTAACGGCACCGGACGTCAGGCCGATGCGCCGGGCTATCAAGTGGTCGGCAAAACCGGTTCGGCGGAAAAACCGCAAGCCGGGGGCTATGACAAAAACGCATTGGTTACGTCTTTTCTGGGTGCCTTTCCGGCCCGCGCGCCGCGCTACGCCCTGCTGGTCATGCTCGATGAGCCACAAGCCACGGCCGAGACATATGGCTATAATTTAGCCGGTTGGAACGCGGCCCCCGCCGCCGGTGAAATTGTCGGCCGCATCGCGCCACTGCTCGGCGTGTTGCCGTATTTCGAAAATCCCGACGCGCAAGCTGCGCTGACCCTTCCCATTATTCCCGCGGAGGTGGCCGATGCGTCTCGATAGATTGAGCCCCATTGCACTTAACGACGCTGCCATGGCAGCGGTCGATATTCGCGGCTTGAGCGCTGATAGCCGCACTGTGCAGCCCGGCTATTTATTCGCCGCATTGGCCGGGGGTGAAGCCGATGGACGCCGGTTTATCGGGCAAGCGATTGAAAATGGCGCGGCCGCCATCCTCACCGACCAACCCATGGTTGCCGGTGTGCCGGTGGTGACCAGCGATAATCCGCGCCGCGACTTGGCTTTTATGGCAGCGCGTTTCTTCGAGGTGCAGCCGCCGCATATCGCTGCCGTTACCGGCACTAATGGCAAAACTTCGACAGCCAGTTTTTTGCGCCAATTATGCGCCGCCGCCGGTCACAAATCGGCCGCCATGGGCACGCTTGGGGTGGAGTTGAGCGGCGACGCCGAGGGTCTGAACGCCGCGCTTGATCACACGACACCCGAGCCGGTGCGCCTGCACGCAGCGCTGCGCGATTTGGTGGCGCATGGCGTCACCCATCTGGCCATGGAAGCGTCCAGTCACGGACTGGCGCAATATCGCCTCGACGCGGTCAATCTCGCAATTGCCGGTTTCACCAATTTATCGCGCGACCATCTGGACTATCACGACAGCGCCGAAGACTACGCCGCCGCCAAGCAGCGCCTGTTCACCGAAGTGCTGACCTTGGATGGCACGGCGGTCATTACCATGACGCATGAGGCGGGCGCGCAAATCGCTGCCGCTTGCGAAGCCGCGGGACGCGCTGTCATGCCGGTCGGGCGCGAGGGCGATAATGTGCATATCGCCATTGCCGGTCGTCGCGCTACCGGTCTTGATGTTGCAGTGACACTGGACGGCATGACGCACAATGTGGCCTTGCCGCTGATTGGCGATTTCCAAATCGAAAACCTCACCCTCGCTCTGGGCATGGCGAAAGCGCTCGGCGTGGATAATGAAACCCTGCACGATGCCTGCCACAGCCTGCACGCGCCGCAAGGCCGCATGCAACTGGCCGGACGCACAGCTGATGGCGCTGCGGTGTTTGTCGATTATGCGCATACGCCCGACGCGTTGGAAAACGCGCTGAATGCTCTGCGCCGTCACGTGCCACAAGGCGGGCGTCTGCTGGTTATGTTCGGCTGCGGCGGCGACCGCGATGCCGGTAAGCGACCGCAAATGGGCGCCATTGCCGCCGCCAACGCCGATATGGTTTTCGTGACTGACGACAATCCGCGCCATGAGGACGCGGCCGCCATTCGCGCCGCCATTTTGCAGAACTGCCCCAACGCCATTGAGATCGGCGAGCGGGCCGCCGCCATCGAGGCGGTGCTGGATCCGGCGCAAGCCAATGACCTCATATTGCTGGCCGGTAAAGGCCATGAAAGCGGGCAGATTGTCGGCGACATAATTTTGCCTTTTGACGACGTCAAAATAGCGCAATCTGTTTTGGCATCGAAAGGAGGGCAACATGCGTGATGTTCTCTGGCATGGCCGCGATGTGCTGGCCGCTTTGAAACCGCATCTCTCGAACGCGCCGCAAGGCGACCTCGATGATAATTGGCAAGCCTGTGGCCTGGCCATTGATACCCGCGATCTTATCAGCGGCGATATTTTTGTGGCGCTGCCCGGCGCGCAGGCGCATGGGCATGATTATGTCGCGCAAGCTTTCCAACAAGGCGCTGTCGCGGCGTTGGTCGGAGCAGATTTTGACGCCTCTGATATCGCGGATGACGCTATGCCGCTGGCGGATGACGTTGTGCTGCTGGCGGTTGACGACGTGCTGGCGGCGCTCGAAACACTGGCGCGCGCAGCGCGTCAACGCAGCCAAGCGCATATCATCGCCATCACCGGCAGTGTCGGCAAAACCGGCACCAAAACCAGTCTCGCCAACGCGCTGGCCAAATCGGGCACGGTGCATGCGGCCGAGCGCAGCTTCAATAATCATATCGGCGTGCCGCTGACGCTGGCGCGCCTGCCGGCCGGGGCTGAATATGGTATCTTCGAATTGGGCATGAACCATGCCGGCGAGATTGCTGCTTTGGTCGATATGGTGCGCCCGCATTGCGCCATCATCACCACCATCGCCGCGGCACATATTGAAAACTTCGCGTCGATGAAAGCGCTGGCCGCCGCAAAAGCTGAAATTCTCGGCGGCGTCGAGGCGGGCGGTACGGCCATTCTGCCTTTCGACAATGCTTATTTCGACATGCTGGCTGAACAGGCCGCGCATCACAAATTGAGAGTGCTCAGCTTCTCTGCCGACGGTCAGGCCGAGGCCGATAATTACGTCACCCGCGCCAAATTGCACGCTGCGTGCAGTTGCGTCACCGCGACCATTAACGCGCAGCCGGTGACTTATAAAATCGGCGCACCCGGTGTGCATTTGGTGGCCAATAGTCTGGCCGTGCTGAGCGCGGTTGAAAATGCCGGTGCTGATTTGGCGCTGGCCGCTTTGTCGCTGGCCGAGCATGACGGCATGGCCGGTCGCGGCGCGCGCATCCGGCTTGGTGACGATACTGCCTCCATCACGCTGATCGATGAGAGCTATAACGCCAATCCGACCTCCATGGCCGCCGCATTGCAGACGCTGGGTCTGGCGCCACGCATCAACAAAGGCCGCCGCATAGCGGTGTTGGGCGACATGGCCGAGCTTGGCGAAGACGCGCCGCAATTGCACGCCGCCATCGCCGATAAGGTCGAGGCTGCCGATATTGATCTGGTTATTAGCTGCGGTGCGCTGATGAACAATCTGAACAAGGCACTGCCGCCCGGTCGCATCGGCGTGCATGTCAACGACCATGCGGCTGCGCTTGATATTCTGCGCGATGAATTGCGCAGTGATGATGTCGTCATGGTCAAAGGTTCCAATGCCAGTCGCATGGGTTTGGTGGTTGACGGCCTCATCGAGGCGTTGAGCGATATGCACCAAGAAGACACGCCGCAGAAAAAGGAGGCACGCTGATGTTTCTCTATCTGGCACAAATTCTGAACGATCTGCCGGGGGCCAATCTGTTCAATTACATTACTTTCCGCGCCGGTGGGGCGACGATGACGGCTTTGGTTATCAGCTTCCTGCTGGGCCCGCGTGTTATCAGCGCCTTGCGCAGCCGACAAGGGCGCGGTCAACCGATTCGCGCCGACGGGCCGCAATCGCATCTGACCACCAAGACCGGCACCCCGACCATGGGTGGGCTGCTCATCCTTCTGGCGTCCATCGGCTCGACGCTGCTTTGGAGCGATTTCAGTAATGTGTTTTTGTGGATTGCGCTGCTGACCACGTTGGGTTTCGGTATTATCGGTTTCGCTGATGATTATTCCAAACTGCGCAACTATTCGAGCGATGGTGTGCCGGGTCGCGTCAAGCTGGTGCTGGAAGCGGTGATTGCCATTTGCGCCATTTACTTCATCAGCGCGAATTTGCCACCCGAGCTGGCGACCAGCTATGCGGTGCCGTTTTTCAAAGACCTGCTGCTGCCATTCGGCCTGCCGCTTTATCTGGTGGCCGGGCTGATTGTTGTTGTCGGCGCGTCCAATGCGGTCAATCTCACAGACGGTCTCGACGGCTTGGCCATTGTGCCGACAATGATTGCGGCGGCCAGTTTCGGCTTCATCGCTTATCTGGTTGGCAATGCGATTTTTGCCGATTACCTGCAAGTGCATTACGTGCCGGGCACGGGCGAGCTGGCGGTGTTTTGCGCCGCGCTTATCGGTGCCGGCCTCGGTTTCCTCTGGTATAACGCGCCGCCCGCTGCGGTGTTTATGGGCGATACCGGCTCGCTGTCTTTGGGCGCGGCCTTGGGGGTCATCGCCATCATCACCAAACACGAATTGGTGCTGGCCATTATTGGCGGCCTGTTCGTGTTGGAAGCGGTCTCGGTCATTGTCCAGGTCGCGTCTTTCAAACTCACCGGCAAACGCGTTTTCGCCATGGCTCCGCTGCATCATCATTTCGAGCAGCGCGGCTGGGCCGAAAGCACGATTGTCATTCGTTTCTGGATTATCTCCGTCGTGCTGGCGCTCGTCGGACTGGCCACGTTGAAGCTGCGGTAACCGATGATTGCATTGCCCACATATTCTGGTGAGACCGCCATTTTCGGACTGGGCCGTTCCGGTCTGGCGGCACTGGCGGCGTTGCAAGCGGCGGGCAATCGCGTGGTGGCGTGGGATGATGCACAAGCACCGCGCGACACGGCGCGCGAGATGGGCGCTACCATACGCGACCTGACGCAAGATTTCGGTGACGCCGCGCGGCTGATTGTCAGCCCCGGTGTGCCGCTCACCCATCCGGCACCGCACCCGGTTGTCGCTGCGGCGCGCGCCGCCGGCGCTGAGGTGTTGGGCGATATGGATTTGTTCGCCGATGCGCTGGCGCATGCCGGCCTTGACGGCGCGGGCGGGCAAGACAAAGTCACGCTTATCGGTATTACCGGAACTAATGGTAAATCAACCACCACCGCATTGGTGAAGCATATGTTGCAAGCGGCGGGGCGCAATGTTTATCAAGGCGGCAATATCGGCCTACCGGTGCTCGAGCTGCCGCTGCAGGCGGGCGCGGTTTACGTGCTGGAACTGTCTTCTTATCAGCTTGATTTGAACCGTCGCTTCGGTGTCGATATCGGCGTCTGGCTCAATTTGACGCCCGACCATCTCGACCGCCATGGCGATATGGTGGGCTATGCCGCCGCCAAAGCCAATCTCTTCGCCGATGGTAAAGCCGCGCAATTGCGGGTTGTCGGTGTCGATGAGGCGGCGGGGCGCAAGCTCGCGCAAACCCTCAAACAAGACGCCGCTGCGCTGACCACGATTGGCGCTGAAAATGCGGACATCACCTATTTGGCCGACGCTTTCACGGTTGCGGGCGAGAACATTTCTTTGACCGATTGCGCCGCGTTGCCCGGCGCGCATAATGCGCAAAACGCCGCCGCCGCTTTTGCCGTAGGCCGCGCCTTGGGTCTACCGGCCGATGATATACGCGCCGCTTTTCAAAGCTTTACCGGTATGGCGCACCGCCTGCAGCTCATCGCCGAGCACGAGGCCGTCAAATTCGTCAATGATTCTAAAGCCACCAATATCGAAGCGACGCGTCACGCACTCGCCGCCTATAATAATATTTATTGGATTGCCGGTGGCCGCGCCAAAACCGCCGTCGATGGCAGTCTCGATATGGATATGCTGACGCCATATTTCGGCAATGTGCGCGGCGCTTACCTTATCGGCGAAGCGGCCCAGCCTTTTGCTGCGGCACTGGCCGATACGCTGCCGACCACAATTTCCAAGACGCTCGACAAAGCCGTCGCTGCGGCTGCCATGCAGGCCATGACCGACCGCTTTGATACGCCGGTGGTGCTGTTGTCCCCGGCGTGTGCGTCGTTCGACCAATATAAAGATTTCGAAGCCCGCGGCGCGGCGTTTAACGCCGCCGTGAGCGACTGGATAGAAGCTGAAAAAAACATGCCGGCAGAAGGGAGGCGCGCGCCATGAATATGCTTTCGCGCACCAATCGCAACCCGCTTGCCACATGGTGGTGGACGGTTGACCGGCAAATGGTCATCGGCGTGCTGGTGCTGCTCGGCATGGGCTTTTTCGCGGCGCTCGCTGCCAGCCCCGCCGTAGCGCAGCATATCGGTAAATCAACCTATTACTTCGCCAATAAGCAGTTGGTGTTTCTGGTGCTCGCCGCCATCGTCTTTCTCGCCGTCTCCATGCTCGACGCAATATGGATACGCCGCCTCGCCGTGCTGATGCTCGTCGGCGCGATTTGCGGTGTGGTGCTGACGCTGTTTGCCGGTGTGACGGTGAAAGGCGCAAGCCGCTGGCTTTATGTGTTCGGCGTTTCCATCCAACCCTCAGAGGTTTTGAAACCGGCCTTTGTGGTGGTGGTGGCCTGGCTGATGGCGCGCCAACGCGCTCGCTTCAAGGCTTATGACATTTACGGCGCGCTGGCGCTGTTGCTCGGTTGCTGCTTTCTATTGGCGCTGCAACCCGATTTCGGCCAGACCATTTTGCTGGCGCTGGTGTGGATGTGCTTGTTCTATCTGGCCGGTGGCTCGCTGAAACTGATTGCGGGTATGAGCGCTATCGGCCTCGCTGCGGGCGCTTATGTCTATACCGCCTATCCCTATTTCCGCAGCCGCATTGAGCGTTTCCTCGACCCGTCGACCGGCGACACGTATCAGGTCGACAAAGCGATGGACGCCATCCGCTCCGGCGGCGTGACCGGTGTCGGCCCGGGCGATGGCAAGGTCAAATCCATTCTGCCCGACGCACATGCCGACTATGTCTTCGCCGTTGCGGCCGAAGAAGGCGGCTTGTTAATGGGCGGATTTATTATCCTCACATTCGCGTTTCTGGTTTGGCGGGCGCTATGGGCGCTCCGCGATGAGAACGAGCATTGGGTGCAACTGGCTTCGGCGGGCCTCATCTGCCTGTTCGGGTTGCAGGCGATTATCAATCTGGCGGTCAATCTCAACCTCATCCCATCCAAGGGTATGACACTGCCGTTTATTTCTTACGGCGGCTCGTCGCTCATCGCTTCGGCCATCACAATGGGTATGCTGGTGGGTCTGATGCGGCGTCGCGGCACCGCGCATTTGCGCACCCGCGCGCTACCCGCCACGGCGCTGCCGGTTGCTAGCGGAGGGCGCTTATGAGCGGCGGCGATAAAATCCTTCTCGCGGCAGGCGGCACAGGCGGGCATATGTTTCCGGCAGGCGCGCTGGGCGAGCAGTTGAAAGCTGCCGGCTATCAAGTGCATTTGGTAACCGATAGGCGCGGCATGGCCTACGTCTCCAATCTGATACCGATGAAATTGCACCGGATACCGGCCGCAACGGTTTATGGTGGCGGAGTTCTGGCTTTGCCGCTGCGCATGCTGACAATGTCATTGAGCTTGTTGGCCTCGATTTTCCTCATCATCCGCGTGCGCCCGAAAGTGATTATCGGCTTTGGCGGCTATCCGTCTTTTGGGCCGGTTATGGCGGGTCTGTTGCTACGCCGAAAAGTGCTGGTGCATGAGCAAAATGCGGTGCTGGGCCGCGTCAATAAGCTGGCCGCGAAGTTCGGCAGCCATGTCGCCACCAGCTATCATGACACCGCCAATATACCGCGCGCGGCTTCCAAAAGAATGCGCCGAACCGGCAATCCGTTGCGCCCCGCCGTGCTGAAAGCGGCCGAAGGTGGATACCGTTATTTGTCGTCGACGCGCACTTTTGACCTGTTGGTGTTTGGCGGCAGTCAGGGAGCCAGCGTGTTTTCCAAAATAGTCCCGGCGGCATTATCGCTGCTGCCCGAGGATAAAAAGCGCCGTTTGCGCGTGGTTCATCAAGTCCGCCGACCGGAAATGCGTGGTGCTCTTGAGGCTTATGGCGCGGACGAAATTTATTCGGAAATCCGAGATTTCTTCACCGACCTGCCGACCCGCATGCGGCGCGCCCATTTGATGATTGCGCGTGGCGGTGCTTCCACTGTGGCCGAGATGACGGCGTTGGGTGTGCCGACTATTTTCGTGCCCTTGCCCGGCTCGCTTGATCAGGACCAGGCGCACAATGTGCGCGCGCTTGAGCGTTCCGGTTGCGCCATTGTGATGAAACAACGCGAGCTGACGGCTGCGGCATTGGTCAAACAGATAGAAGAGCTGATGGAAGACGAGACACGCCTGCAGCGCATGTCAGACCGCGCTCGACGATATGCCGAGCTCGACGCCGCCGGAAGGTTGTTTCGCTATGTCGATTGTTTGGCCCGCAGAATGCCAGTGAAAATCGACAAGCCTGTCGACGAGCGTGAGGGGGTGGCCAATGGATAAGATGGTGACCATGCCCAGTGGCTTGCGCAGTTTTGGCCGCGTGCACATTGTCGGCATTGGCGGCATCGGTATGAGCGGCATTGCCGAAATCATGCATGTGATGGGCTATGAGGTGCAGGGCAGCGACCTTGGCGACAATGCCAATACCCAAAGGCTGCGCGATATGGGCATCAAAGTGGCGATCGGTCATGCGGCTGAAAATGTTATCGGGGCCGGTGTCGTCACCGTGTCGTCGGCCGTGGCGACTGATAATCCCGAAATTACCGCCGCGCGCGCCAATCATATTCCGGTTGTGCGCCGCGCTGAAATGCTGGCCGAGCTTATGCGCCTGAAACCTTGCATCACGGTCGCCGGCACGCATGGCAAAACCACCACCACATCGCTGATCGCCGCCATGTTGGATGCGGCGGGGCTTGACCCGACGGTTATCAATGGCGGCATCATTAATGCCTATGGCACCAATGCGCGGCTGGGGCAGGGCGACTGGATGGTGGTCGAGGCCGATGAGAGCGACGGCACATTTGTGCGTCTGCCTGCGACCATCGGTATCGTCACCAATATCGACCCCGAACATCTCGACCATTACGGCGACTTTGACGGCCTGCGTGCCGCCTTTGACAGCTATATTGCCAACATCCCGTTTTACGGCGTCGGCATTGTCTGTCTCGACCATCCGGAAGTGCAGGCTTTGGTCGGGCGCGTCACCGACCGCCGTTTGATTACTTACGGGCTTGGCGAACAGGCCGATATGCGCGCCGTCAATATTCGCGAAGACGGGCTGAAACAGCATTTCGACATTATTTACCGCGACCGCCGTAGCGATACCGATATCGAGATTAAAGAGCTGTGCCTGCCCATGGCCGGTCGGCATAATTTGCAGAACGCGCTGGCCGCCATTGCGGCAGGGTTGGAATTGCGCGCGACGGCGAAAACCATCGCCGCCGCATTGAATGATTTTAGCGGTGTCAAACGACGCTTCCAGCCGGTCGGCGAGGTCGGTGACAATATCCGCATTTTTGACGATTACGCGCATCATCCGGTGGAAATAGAAGCGGTGCTGGAAAGCGCCCGCGCCGTTTCATCGGGCCGCGTGGTGGCGATTATGCAGCCGCATCGCTACACCCGATTGCGCGATTTATTTAGCGAGTTTTGCGCTTCCATGAATGGAGCCGACACGGTTCTGGTGTTGCCGGTTTATGCGGCGGGCGAGGCACCGATTGACGGCATTGACAGCGCGGCTTTGGCCGACGGTCTGCGGCGGCACGGGCATCGCCACGTTATCGCGCTGGCGCGGAATGAAGAGCTCGCCGACGCGCTGGCCGAGACGCTGCAAAAAGATGACGTCGTTATCTGCATGGGCGCGGGGTCGATTTCGCAACTGGCTTACGACCTGCCGCAGAACTTGGAGGGCAAGCTATGACGCCGGAAGCAAGCCCGATGGATATGACCGGTGCGCCGGATTGGTTGGCCGCGCTGCCGCCTTTGCGGGGCAAGCTGATGGCGGGTGTCACGCTGGCTGATATTTGCTGGTTCCGGGTTGGCGGCCCAGCCGATTTGGTATTCATGCCGGCCGATACTGATGATTTGTCGACTTTCCTCGCCGCCCTGCCCGAAGAGGTGCCGCTGACCCTATTGGGTGCGGGCTCCAATGTGCTGGTGCGCGATGGCGGTATTCGCGGGGCGGTCATCCGTCTGGGCGCGGCCTTTGGCGCGGTGACGCAAACCGGCGACACTGAATTGACAGCGGGTGCAGCGGCATTGGATGTGCGTGTGGCGCGGGCCGCCGCTGACGCTGCCCTGTCGGGCTTGTCTTTCTATCGCGGCATCCCCGGCGCCATTGGCGGTGCCGTGGCGATGAATGCCGGTGCTTATGGCGGCGAGACCGGCGATGTGCTTGTCGAGGTCGAATGGCTCGACCGCCAAGGCAAGAAGCATGTCAGTGCAGCCAATCAGCTTGACCTTTCCTATCGTCACAACGGTCATGACGGCTTTGCCGTTTACACCAGCGCGCGCTTCAAAGGCGTCGCCTGCGACAAAGCCAAAATCATCGCTGAGATGGAAACGATTTCCGAACAAAGAGAAGACAGCCAGCCGGTGAAAGTGCGCACCGGCGGCAGCACGTTCAAAAATCCGGATGGCGCCGACCCGGACGGTCTGAAAGCTTGGAAGCTTATCGACGCTGCCGGTTGCCGCGGTTTGCGCGTCGGCGATGCGCAAGTCTCGGAGCAGCATTGCAATTTCCTCATCAATCACGGTATGGCGCGCGCCGCCGATTTGGAGGCGCTGGGCGACATGGTCCGCAATCGGGTACTCGATAATAGTGGTGTTCAATTGCACTGGGAAATCAAACGCTTAGGAGAAGCCGCATGAGTGCGAAGCCGCATATCGCTGTGCTGATGGGGGGCTGGTCGCCGGAACGCGAGATCAGTCTCATCTCGGGCGAGAAATGCGCGGCGGCCTTGCGCGCGCTCGATTATCAGGTCAGCGAGGTCGATGTGACGCGCCAGCTTGACACGCAATTGGCGCAACTGCGCCCCGATATTTGCTTCAACGCGCTGCACGGTGTCGGCGGCGAGGATGGCGAAGTGCAGGGCCTGCTGGAAGTGCTGGAAATTCCCTATACCCATTCGGGCGTGCGCGCATCGGCGCTGGCCATGGACAAGCATTTATCGAAACAAATTTTTGCCGCCGCCGGTCTGCCCGTGGCGTCATCCCTGCTGGTCGAAGAAGGCGTCAGCGACCACCCAATGGCGCCGCCCTATGTGGTCAAGCCGGTCAATCAGGGGTCCAGTGTCGGCGTTGAGATTATCCACGACAGCAGCAATGCAGTGCCCGACAGTCTGACTTCAAAAGGTTGGGCGTTTGATGGCGTCGCCATGATCGAGGAATATATCGCAGGTCACGAATTGACCTGCGGCGTGATGGGCGACACGGCTTTGGATGTGATGGAAATCGTACCGGTCAATGGCTGGTATGACTATCGCGCCAAATATGACGATGGTGGCTCGCGCCATGACTGTCCGGCTGATATTGACGCCGCGCTGGCGGCGCGCATTCAAGACATCAGTTTGCAGGCGCATATGCTCCTCGGTTGTCGCGGTGTCACCCGCGCCGATTTCCGCTACGACGCCGATGCGGAAACCCTGGTGCTGCTCGAAATCAACACCCAGCCCGGCATGACGCCGGTCTCGCTGGTGCCTGAAATGGCCGCGCATCGCGGCATTGATTTTAATCATTTAGTGCAATGGATTGTGGAGGATGCCTCATGCCGAAGATGACGCAGAAAAACAGCGCCGGCAAAGCGCCGGTTAAATCGAGCGCGACCACTATTTCGCGCTTGATGAGTTTGCTTATCTCGGTACTGGCAACGCCGTTTAATCTGATTTTTATCGGCCTCCGCGTCATCTGGTCAGGTCGTCGCCTACGCTTGGCCGCCATTGCGCTGACGCTGGTTGCGGTGACGGCGCTTATCTTTCGCGTCGAGAGTTTCAGTCCGGTCGCCGATATGGTGCGCGGCCAAACGCATAAAGCCACCGCCTCGGCGGGCTTTAAGGTCAATGATATTACCGTTGAGGGGCGCAAGCGCACGCAACGCAAAGACCTGCTGGCGGCGATTGATATCGGCCAGAACGACCCGATTTTCGCCATCGACCTGCCTTCCGTGCATGCCCGTATCGAGGCCTTGCCTTGGGTGGAAAAAGCTGTCGTGCTGCGCCGTCTGCCCAATATTATTCATATCGATTTGACCGAGCGCGAGCCGTTCGCTTTTTACAAAGCTGGCAATGATTTAGCGCTTATCGACCGCAAGGGCGTCACCATTACTCGCCATCATTTGGCACCATTTGGCCATCTTCCGGTGTTCTCGGGCAAAGGCGCGACGCTGCGCGCCTCGGCTTTTATGGAAATGCTGCAGGCCTATCCGATATTGAGAAACCGCATGGTCGCCGCGCATTGGAATAGCGGGCGTCGTTGGACAGTAATGCTCGACCATGGCGGGCAAGTGCATTTGCCGGCGCATGGGGTCTCCGGCGCGCTCGACCGGCTGATGGTGCTGGAAAAAGAACGCCGCGTGCTGGCGATTGAAAATCAGGCGATTGATTTGCGCCTGCCGGGCCGGGTGCTGCTGCGCCCAGCCAATGAACGCTCCAGCGCCTTTGATAGAGCACAGGGAGGAAGCGCCTCGTGAACCTACCCATCGACCAGAGCCGTTTTTCGCGAGTACCGAGCACCGCCTTGCGGCGCGGCACTATTGCGGCGCTTGATGTCGGCACGTCGAAAGTCGCCTGCCTGATTGGCGAGAATAGCGATGACGGGCAGGGCCGCAACATGGTCCGCATCTCCGGTTTCGGGCATCAGCTATCCGACGGCCTTAATGCCGGTCAGGTGACCGATATGCGTGCCGCTGAGGACAGTATTCGCGCCGCCGTCGATGCGGCCGAGCGGATGGCCAATATGGAAGTGCGGCAAGTGGTTATCGGCCTGTCTGCCGCGCATCTTCAAAGCCGCATCTGCCAAGCCGATGTGCCGCTTAACGGTCATGCCGTCAGCGAGGAGCATATGACGGCTGCGCTGCGCCATGCCTATGAGGAGTTCTGGTCGGCTGATGGTGAAATTCTGCACGCAATACCAATCGCTTACGAGATTGATAACAGTCCGGGCATTGCCGACCCGCGCGGCATGTATGGCGACCGCCTGAAGGTCTCCATGCACATGATGTCAGCGCCCTCCGGTCCGGTGCGCAATCTGCTGGGCTGTATCGAGCAATGCCATTTGCAATGCGAGAAGCTGGTGGTCACGCCCTATGCCAGCGCGCTCTCAACCCTGATGCAGGACGAGCTTGACCTCGGTGTCTTGCATATCGATATGGGCGGCGGCACCACCAGTGTCAGTATTTTCTATGAAGGCGAGCCGCTTTACACAGCCGTGGTGCCGGTCGGCGGCAAACATATCACCGCCGATATCGCGCATGGGCTCAATGTGTCATTGGTGACGGCGGAACGCATCAAGACGCTTTATGGCAGCGCGCTGGCCACACCGGTTGGTGAACGCGAACAGTTTGAAGTGCCGGTGATTGGCGGCGACCATCAAACCCTGCCGCGCAGCGAACTGACAAAAATCATCCGCCCGCGCCTCGAAGAGACTTTTGAAATGGTGCTGGAGAAAATCAATAGCTCCGGCGTCGGTCATCTGGCCGGACGCCGTGCCGTGTTGACCGGCGGTGCCGCACAATTAAACGGGGCGCCCGAATTGGCGCATACCGTGACGGAAAAACAAACCCGATTGGCCGCGCCCATGCGGCTCACTGGCCTGCCGGAAGCGGCAGCCAAACCATCATTCGCCGCCTGTGCCGGTCTTTTGACTTATGCCGGGCGCAACCATGCCGATGCCGTGTTGGAGAAATCGACCAATAGCCCGCTCGGCTGGCTGAGCGATTGGCTGCGGAGGAATTTTTAGATGATTGCAAGACTAAGAAACGTAGGTCCGAGGGAGATAAATCGAATGGGGACGACGCTGGTGTCGTTCCGGAACAGGGCAGCCCTTGATTTGGGCGATGGCTGCGCTGTTTATCAAGCAACTGAAAACTCGCCCATTAATGGCGAGTCAAAAAGGAGAAAGCCATGAGTATCCAACTTACAGTCCCCCCGAAAAGGGAACTTAAACCAAGAATTGTCGTATTTGGAGTCGGCGGTGCCGGTTGCAATGCGGTCAATAACATGATTGCTGCTGGCCTCGAAGGCGTCGATTTTGTCGTCGCCAATACCGACGCCCAGTCACTGAGTAATAATTCTGCCGATCGGCGGATTCAAATCGGCTCCAAGCTGACCGAAGGTCTGGGTGCCGGTGCCGATCCGCAAATCGGTAAAGCCGCTGCGGAAGAATCCATGGCGGAAATTGTCGATATGCTGCAAGGCTCGCATATGGCTTTTGTCACTGCCGGTATGGGCGGTGGCACGGGCACGGGCGCGGCTCCGGTTATTGCTCGCGCAGCGCGCGAGCAGGGCATATTGACGGTTGGCGTTGTTACCAAGCCGTTTGACTTTGAAGGCGGTCGCCGCATGCGCGCGGCCATTGCCGGCATTGAAGAATTGGCGGCCGAAGTCGATACGCTGATTATCATTCCGAACCAAAATCTGTTCCGTATCGCCAACGCACAAACCACATTTGCCGAGGCATTTGCCATGGCCGATGAGGTGCTGCATTCGGGCGTTGCCGGTATCACCGATTTGATGGTCAAACCGGGCCTTATCAATCTCGACTTTGCCGATGTCAAAACGGTGATGAACGAGATGGGTAAAGCGATGATGGGCACAGGCGAAGCCGAGGGCGACAAGCGCGCCACCGAGGCCGCCGAGGCCGCCATCGCCAATCCGCTGCTGGAGGATGTCTCCATGCAAGGCGCGCGCGGCGTGCTCATCAACATCACCGGTGGTGATGATATGACCTTGTATGAGGTCGATGAAGCTGCCAACCGCATCCGTGAAGAAGTGGATGCGGAGTGCAATATCATTATCGGTTCGACATTCGATACGGCGATGAGCGGTATCATGCGGGTTTCCGTTGTCGCCACCGGCATTGAGGCCGGAGCGCAACTGAAAGCGCTGGATGGTGGTCAGGTCATCTCCATGGATGCGGTGGCCGAAGGGCCGACAGACATGGACGACACGATGCCGGAAGAGACCCCTGCGGAAGCGGAAATGCCGATGGCACCGGTCGCAGAAGAAGCCGTCATAGTGACCGAAGCGTCGATGGCCGATGCACCAGCAGCCGATACACTGACGGCAAATGAAGCGGCGTCGGATGAAAACGATCTGCCCGGTTTTCTGACCGGCAAGACGGCTGAAAAACCGGCACAGCCGGTGATTTCCAAGCGTAAGCGTTCGTTCATTGACCGCGTCTTCGGCACCAAAAAAGCGGCCGCCGAGCAGCCGCCGGAGCAGAGCAAAATAGCGCCGAAAATCGATATGGTCGAGACAGCGATAGAAGAGCCGATTGCGCCGTTGGAAGTGGCTGAGGTGGCGACCGAGCAGCCGCCAATGCAGCAGCCCGCCGCATCTATCGATGAGCTGGATGGCCCTATTGAAGCGCCAAAAGAAGCGCCGGCGGCGATTGTGGCCGAGGCGAAAGCTCCGACCATAAAAGCCGAGACTGAAGCCGTGCCGTCGCTTGAATTGTCGGCACCCACAGCTGAAACGAAAGCTGAAACGAAAGCCGAAACGATGGTTGAGACTGAAGCTGAGACGAAAGCTGAAGAGGCACCCAAAGCTTCAGAAGCTAAAGTAGAGGCTAAAGTAGAAGCCAAAGCCGAAGCACCGACAGTCTCAGCGCCGAGCGTTGATGCGGTCGCCGTGCAGCCGGTGGTGCAAACCACGATGGATACCGGCCCCACGATGTCGAGCGGGTCGTTTGAAGGCGACCAGCTTGATATTCCGGCCTTTTTGCGCCGTTAAAAAATAAGGCGGTGCGGGCAACCGCGCCGCTTATCTTGGCTTTTCGCCATTTATACACGTCGGGCAGGCGCGCTTTATGCTTTCTCCATGCGCCTGTCCGACCATTTCTATCTTTCCGAATTGACCCGCTCGCATCTGGCTGTGCGTCACGCAATTGCGAATCAGCCCGCCGAAACCGAAATTTGCGCATTGCGACAATTATGCATCGCCATTCTAGAGCCGGTGCGGCGGCATTTCGATGTGCCGATTGTGCCGAGCAGCGGTTTTCGCTGTCGCGCCCTCAATCGCCTTCTGGGCAGTACCGACACCAGCAGCCATTGCCGCGGCGAGGCGGTGGATTTTGAGGTTATGGGTGTCAGCAATCTCAAATTGGCGCATTGGATGGCAGAAAACCTTCACTTTGACCAGCTTATCCTGGAATTTCCCGACGCAGCTGATGGCGCTGCCGGATGGGTCCATGTGTCTTTCAAAAACCGCTATAATCGCGGCCAGTGTCTGACACGACTGCATTCGGGGTATGAAATCGGTCTTCCGCAATTTCACAATCCGCTCCGAGTGCAAAGAAAGCGTAACAAAAAGCAATAATCTGTTATTTGTCGTGCGCTGGCAGCTTTCGTAAAACAAGCTCAAGAAAAGGCTCAACGGGGGCCTTTGATTGGGGAAATTAAATGGCACCAGCACCCGCCAGCATTGCTCAGATGACGGAACAGTTCATCGCTGCGCCGCGTTCTGTGTTGCCGCAAGCGGTGCGTCTGGGTGTATGGCAGACAACGGTCGTTGGTGAAGCAACATTGAGCGGCATCGGCCTGCATTCGGGCCGCGAGGTCAATATTCGCCTGCTGCCCGCCGCCGCTGACACTGGCATTGTTTTCCTCCGCACCGATATTGAAAAAGCCGATGAAGCCATTATTCCGGCCCTGTGCGCCAGCGTTTGCGAGGTCACATTGTCTTCGAAAATCGGTAACCGTTTCGGCCATGTGGTCGGCACGGTGGAGCATTTGATGGCGGCTTTTGCCGGTCTGCGCATCGACAATGCGATTGTCGAAATTGACGCTGCCGAAGTGCCGATTATGGATGGCAGCGCCAAGCCTTTTGTTGAGCTGATTAATCGCGCCGGTATTCGCGTGCTTTCCGTATCGCGCCGCGTGGTGCGCGTCACCAAGCCGGTGCGTGTCGAAAACGGCGACGCTTATTGCGAGTTGCTGCCCGATAGCGAGCGCGTGTTCGAAGCCGAGATTGATTTTGACTGCGGCGCCATTGGTCGCCAATCCTATTCTGTGACGCTGGACAAAGACGGTTTTGACACCGATGTCGTCAATGCCCGCACTTTCTGCATGGCGCAACAGGTTGAAGCCATGCACAAAGCCGGTCTGGCGCTGGGTGGCTCGATGGACAATGCGGTGGTCGTCGATGGCGACAAAGTATTGAATGAAGAAGGCCTGCGCTCGACTTACGAGTTTGTGCAGCACAAATTGCTGGATGCAATCGGCGATTTATATCTCATGGGCATGCCGCTTATCGGTCGCTATCGGGGCTATAAATCAGGCCACGCGCTGCATAATGAGCTGCTGAACGCGCTGTTCGCTTATGAGGACTGCTTCGAGCTGGTCGATTTGGCGTCAGACGACTCGGTTCTCGCCGCCGAATAATTCCCCTCTTTCGTTGTTTTTAAGAGCCAATCAGGCTGGCTTCGCGCGCCGTGATGCAGTAAAACAAGCATTCTGGAAACGCGGAATCATATGACAAAAAACACCTCAAAATTACGGCTATCAATCGGCTTGGCGTTGGCATTGAGCCTGTCTGCTTGCGGCGGGGCGATCGTCGAGGGCGAATATATTGAGCGTCCGGTGGAGACGATTTACAACAGCGCGCATCAGGAGCTGGCGCTGGGCAATTTTATTCGCGCGACCGAGGAATTCGACGAAGTGGAACGCCAGCACCCGTATTCGCTATGGGCCAGACGCGCCATGGTGATGGGCGCTTATACCTATTATTTGCAGAATAAATATGATGAGGCTATCGGCACGGCGCGGCGTTTTCTGGCGCTTTACCCGGGCAACAAGCAGGCCCCTTATGCCTATTATCTCATCGCCATGTCGCATTATGAGCGGATTTCCGATGTCAGCCGCGACCAGCGCACCACCGAGCTGGCGCGGTTCGCCTTGCAAGAGGTCGTGCGCCGGTATCCCGATTCCGATTATGCGCGTGATGCGCAGCTGAAGCTCGACCTGACGGAGGACAATCTGGCCGGTAAAGAAATGGCGGTCGGGCGGTTTTATCTCAATCGCCGCGAATACGCCGCTGCAGCGGGACGTTTCCGCAATGTTATCGAGCGTTATTCGCGCACCAGCCATGTGCCCGAGGCGCTGCACCGCTTGACCGAGGTTTATTTATCATTGGGGATACCCGCCGAGGCGCAAAACGCCGCCGCTGTGCTGGGCTATAATTATCCCAATAGCGACTGGTATCGTGACAGCTACGCAATCCTGCGGCAACGCGATTTGACACCGGTCAAAGATCAGAAATCATGGATAAGCCGCGCGATTGATAAGGTGCTGTAAGGAGCGGCCATGCTGCTATCGCTCTCCATTCGCGACATTGTTCTCATCGACCGCCTTGACCTTGAATGGCAACCGACCCTTTGCACGCTGACCGGCGAGACCGGGGCCGGTAAATCCATTTTGCTCGATGCGCTGGGCCTCGCCACCGGCGCGCGCGGCGATGCCGGTTTGGTGCGCCAAGGCTGCGCGCAAGGCAGCGTGACCGCGATATTTCACCTGACGCCCGACCATCCGGTGCAACCGATTCTTATCGAAAACGGCCTCGATGAAGGGGGGCCGGTGCAAGAGCTTATCCTCCGCCGCCAGCAATCGGCCGATGGCCGCAGTCGTGCTTTTTGCAATGACCAGCCGATTGGCGTCAACCTGCTGAAACAAATCGGCGGCGCGTTGGTAGAAATTCACGGCCAGAATGAAAGTCAGGCGCTGACCGATGCGGCAACGCAGCGCAATCTTTTGGATAATTTCGCCGGTCTGGAAAGCGATGTTGCGACGCTTGGCCAACTTTATGCGGCGCAGCAGGAGGCGCGCAGTGCGCTCGCCGCTTATCGCGCTGAATTGGCCCAGGCCAGCGCCGATACGGAATTTCTCACCCACGCCATTGCCGAATTGCAGGAGCTCAATCCGAAAGTCGGCGAGGAGGTGGAGCTGGCAGACGAACGTATGCTGTTGATGAATGCCGAGAAGATTATCGATGACCTGCGCGAGGCTGAGGGTTTTCTGCAAGGTGAGGGCAGTGTCGAAAACGCTCTCAATGGCGCGCTCCGGCGTCTTGAAAAAGCTGCACCGGAAGCAGCCGGCGCGCTGGATGAAGCGATCTCGGCGATTGACCGCGCGCTCATCGAAGCGGGCGAGGCGCGAGTCGCTGTCTCAGATGCGGCGGCGCGCATCACCAATGACCCTTCGCGACTGGAGGAGGTCGAAGGCCGCCTGTTTGCGTTGCGCGGGCTGGCGCGCAAGCACGATACCACTTGCGATGGTTTGCCCGAATTGCTGGTTGAGATGGACGAGAAGCTGAGCGCCATCCATGGCGGCAATGACCGCATGGCCGAATTGGAAACCGCGGTGAAGCAATGCGATGCCGCTTATGAAAAAGCCGCTATGGCGATATCCGAAGCGCGCCAAGCGGCGGCCGGTAAGCTCGACGCCATGGTCAATGAGGAATTGGTGCCGTTGAAATTGGATGGCGGCGAATTCTCTACCGAGATAGAGCGCGCCGCCTTGGAAGACGGCACGGCGCACGGTCTCGACCGTATTCGTTTTGTCGCCTCCACCAATCCCGGCATGGCACCGGGCCCGATTGCCAAAATTGCCTCGGGCGGTGAGCTGGCGCGCTTCATGTTGGCGCTCAAAGTATCGCTGGCGGCGCAAGGCCATAACGGCACGTTGATATTTGACGAGGTTGATGCCGGTGTCGGCGGCGCGGTCGCCGAGGCGGTCGGCACGCGCTTGCACCGTCTGGCGCAAAACGGACAGGTTCTGGTTGTCACGCATAGTCCGCAAGTGGCAGCGCGCGGCAATCATCATTGGCAGGTCAGTAAGAGCGGCGAAAACGGCTCGGTAAGCACCAGCGTCGTGGCTTTGGAGGCGACGGCGCGTCTGGAGGAAGTGGCGCGTATGTTGTCGGGTGCCAATATCACCGACGAGGCGCGCGCCGCCGCGCAACGCCTGCTGGAGGTTGGCTGATGGTGGAGGCGAAAGCGCTCGATGCGCTGAGTGAAGCCGAGGCCAAAGCCGAACTAAAGCGCTTGGCCGAGGAAATCGCCGAGCACGATGCCGCCTACTATCAAGACGATGCGCCGCTGGTGTCTGACGCCGATTATGATGCGTTGCGGCAGCGCAGTGACGCCATTGAGGCGCGCTTTCCCAAACTGAAACGGGCTGATAGCCCCAGCGAACGTGTCGGCGCGCCGACCGGCAGTGCTTTCGGCAGAGTCGAGCACGCCGTGCCGATGTTGTCTTTGGGCAATGCGTTTAACGAAGAAGATGTCACCGATTTCGACGCCCGCATTCGCCGCTTTCTAAATCTTGAAGCGGATGCTGAATTGGTTTTCACCTCGGAGCCGAAGATTGATGGGCTGTCGGCCAGTCTGCGCTATGAAAAGGGCGTATTGGTGCAGGGCGCGACGCGCGGCGATGGCCGGGTCGGTGAGGATATCACGGCCAATCTGAGAACCCTGCAGGATATTCCGCACACGCTGCCTGGGGGTGTGCCCGAAACGCTTGAGGTGCGCGGCGAGGTGTATATGAGCCACGCGGATTTCGCGGCGCTGAATGCGCGCCAAGAAGAGAGCGGCGGCAAAATTTTTGCCAATCCGCGCAATGCGGCGGCCGGCAGTTTACGCCAGCTCGACCCTGAAATTACCAAACAACGACCGCTCAAATTCTTTGCCTATACATGGGGCGAAATAAAAAGCGCAGGGAAAAGCGATATGGACGCTATGCCGGCCCCGACGCAAAGCGGCATGATGGATTGTTTTCGGCGTTGGGGTTTTTCGGTCAATCCGGCTTTCGTCACTGTTGATAATCCGCGAGGGTTGACGGCGCATTGGGCCGAGATTGAGGCGCGACGCGCCAGCCTCGGCTATGACATTGACGGCATGGTTTATAAAGTTGACCGCCTCGATTATCAGCAGCGTCTCGGCTTTGTGTCGCGCGCCCCGCGCTGGGCGATTGCCCATAAATTCCCCGCCGAGCAGGCGACCACAAAGCTCAATGATATCGACATTCAGGTCGGCCGCACCGGTGCGCTGACGCCCGTCGCCAAGCTGCAGCCGGTGACGGTTGGCGGCGTCGTGGTTTCCAACGCTACGTTGCATAATGCCGATGAGATTGCCCGCAAAGATATTCGCATCGGCGATATGGTGGTCATCCAGCGCGCCGGTGATGTCATCCCGCAAGTGGTGCGGGTGCTGCAGGACGAGCGCCCGGCCGATAGCAAGCCTTTCGTGTTTCCAACGCTCTGTCCGGAATGCGGTTCACCGGCGGCACGCGAGATACGCGATGATGGCGAGGCCGATGCGGTAACGCGCTGCTCGGCTGGTTTTACCTGTCCCGCACAAGCGCGTGAACGCTTAAAGCATTTCGTGTCGCGCGCGGCGCTCGATATTGAGGGGCTGGGGCAAAAGCAAATCGACGATTACTGGGCGCTGGGGCTTATTCGCACGCCGCATGATATTTTCAGTCTGGAGGCGCGCTTTGCCGATAACCCGCCGGAGATTTGGCAATATACCTCCGGCCAGAAAGAGAAAATCGGCACGCTGAAAGACAGTGCGCGCAAGCTGTTCAACGCCATTGAGGCACGCAAAAAGGCAGATCTCGATCGCTATATTTTCGCGCTCGGCATCCGCCATATCGGCGAAACCTCGGCGCGGTTGCTGGCGCGTCACTATATGTCGCTGCCCGCCATGATGACCGCCGCGCAAGCCATGGCAAAAGGCGATGAAGCGGCGCGAAGCGAGATTGAAGCGCTCGACGGTGTCGGCAAAGCCTTGGTTGATGCGCTGGCCGGTTTTTTCGGCGCTGAGGATAATTGCGCCGCCGTCGCGGCATTGCTGGCGGCCGGCGTCGAGCCAACACCGCCCGAAGAAATTGCCACTGGTACGGCGGTGGCGGGCAAAACCATCGTCTTCACCGGCACGTTGGAGCGCATGACCCGCGCCGAAGCAAAAGCCCGTGCCGAAGCCATGGGGGCCAAAGTTGTAGGCTCGGTATCGGCCAAGACCGATATTCTGGTGGCCGGACCGGGGGCAGGCTCGAAGTTGACCAAGGCGGCCGAATTGGGTGTCGAAGTGCTGACCGAAGAGCAATGGATTGAGATGGCCGAAGCTTAGACGGCCTCAACGCGTCCCTCTAAAGACCCTATAGAACTTGGCAGTTTTTCTTCAGCCAGACTTGCGTCGATTTGGCGACCATCGGCATCAGGGTTTTTTGCACCCGCGCGTGATAGGCGTTGAGCCAATCAATCTCGGGCGCGCTCATCTGTGTTTTGTCGATCAGGCGGCGGTCGATCGGTGCCAGTGTTAGCGGTTCGAACCCCATCATCGGCCGCGCGCCGTTCTTCTTTTTGGCCTCGGTGACATATTGCAAATTCTCGATGCGAATACCGAAAGCATTGGCCTTGTAATAGCCCGGCTCATTGGAAACAATCATGCCTTGTTGCAGCGGCACGGTGCCGCCTTTGGAGATACGCTGCGGCCCCTCATGCACTGAAAGATAACTGCCGACGCCGTGGCCCGTGCCGTGGTCGAAATCGAGACCGACTTCCCAAAGCGGCGCGCGCGCCAGCGTGTCCAACTGCATGCCATTGGTGCCGGGCGGAAAATGCGCCATGGCTAAGGCAATATGACCGCGCAATACGCGGGTGAACGCATCTATGGCGCCGGTTGGCGGTTGCGCCCCCTCGACCAGCACTGTGCGCGTCACGTCGGTGGTGCCTTCGCGGTATTGGCCGCCGCTATCGATGAGGTAAAGGTCGCCGGGTTTGATGCGGCGATTGGTTTTCTCGGTCACCCGATAATGCACAATCGCGCCATTGGGGCCGGTGCCGGAAATCGTATCGAAGCTCAAATCGAGCAAATTGCCGGACGCGGCGCGGCACGCTTCGGCTTGTTTGGCGGCGCAAATTTCGGTCATTTCGCCCTTGCCGGCGTGTTTGTCGAACCAAGCGAGGAAATCGCACAAAGCGGCACCATCGGTCTCGTGCGCCGCGATGCTGGCTTTAATCTCGGCTTTGTGTTTTGCCGCTTTGGGCAGCGCACAAGGGTCGGTGACGCGCACCAGATTGGCATTGACCATTTGCTCGGCAAACCAAGCCGGGGTATTGGTCGGATCAAAAGCCACCGTCTTGCCCGTCAGGCTTTTCAGTTTGGCCAGCATATCGCCTTGCCGACGCAGTTTCAGCCCGCTGCCAATGTGCGCGCGCACGGTGGCGCTGACGCGGCTATGTCTGATAAACCAGTCGAAATTGCCGTTTTTGTGCAGCAGGCCAAACGACAGCGCAAACGGCGTATGCGGCACATCTTGGGCGCGAATGTTCAACAGCCAAGCAATGTTTTCGGGTTGCGCCACCAGCAATATATCGTGTCCGGCTTTCTTCATATCGGCGGCCAGCGCTTTGCGTTTTTGCTCCGAACTGCGACCGGTCAGGCGGGTCGGTTGAATAACTACCGGCGTGTCGGGCAATTCGGGCCGGTCGCGCCATTCGGCATCGAGCGGGTTTTCGTCCAGCAGCACCAGCCGTGCACCTTTGGCGGCAAGGCGGTCGCGATAGGCTTTAACGGCCGTCTCGCTATGCAGGCGCGGGTCGAGACCGATTTGCATGCCTTTTTTGGCCGTCGCCGCCAGCCATTGCGAGGGCGGGTTTTGCATCACATCGACAATAGTGAACAGTTTGGTGTCCGTCTGTTTCGGGGCTTGCAGAATATAGCGCCCATCGACAAAAAGCGCCGCTTTGCGGGCCAGCACAATCGCTGTGCCGGCCGAACCGCCAAATCCGGAAATCCACTTCAGCCGCTCATTGGCAGCCGGCACATATTCGCCCTGATACTCGTCCTCGCGCGGCACAATCATGCCGTCGAGTTTCATCTTGGCGAGGCGCGCCCGCAAGGCTTTCACCCGTGGCGCGATTTCTTTGTTTGAACTGTCATCATCGAAATTTTGAAACATGCGCGACTTTACCGCTTAAAGCAGAGGCTCGTCCATGCCCCGATTGATATTTTCTGCTCCACCAATAGACCGATGCCGCGATAGCGCGCAATAACGGCGCGGGCTTGTTCATCCATCAGACCGGCCACAATCACGCGACCGCGCGGGCTGAGGTGGCGGTCAAAATCGCTCGCCAAATGCCGCAAAGGGGCGGCCAGTATATTGGCCAGTATAAGGTCGAAGCGACGCCCATGATAAGTCGGATGCGCCATGCCGGTGGCGGTGAAACAGCGGATACGCGGCGCCACATGGTTGAGCCGCGCATTTTCGCACGCCACAGCGACCGCCAATGGGTCATTATCGCTGGCCAAAACCGCATGGCAGCCGGCTTTGGCCGCCGCAATGGCCAACACGCCGGAGCCGCAGCCAATATCGGCGACACGGCGCGGCGTGTGCTGCTTCAGCATATCCGCTAGCAGCATCAGACAGCCCAGGGTTGTGCCATGGTGACCGGTGCCGAAAGCGGCCCCCGCCTGCATTTCAATATTGCGCCATCCCCCCCGACGCGGCGCATCATGGGTTCCGTGCAGATGGAAAGGCGGCGCCACCACCGGCGGCAGGCCGCTCTGGCTTTCCGCCACCCAATCCTTATCGGGCAATGCCGCCAGTTGCTGCTTGGCATCGGCTGGCAGGTCGAGCGTCGTAAGGTCGGGTTGGCCGTCAAAATAGACCTCGAAACGCGTGCCGCCCTTGGCTTGCGTTGTCGCCCATAGGGTCGCGCCGAAAGCCTCCAGCGCCGCTTCCGCTGCCGCGCTATCCTTGGCAGTGAAGCTCAGTTTCCAGCTTGTCGGCATGGCGCGCTCAGTGTTTCTCGATATAGGAATCGAGCACTTTCTTGGTGCCGGCTTTTTCGAAATCGACAGTTAGCTTATTGCCCTCAATGGCTGCGATGCGGCCATAACCGAATTTCTGATGGAAAATCCGCTCGCCGCGCTTGTAGTTGCTGCTACTCATCGAGGAGACGACGGGTTCGGCGCGAGCATTAATGGTCGGCGGCGTGCTTTGTTTATAACTACCGCTATTTGCTTGGGCGCGCTGCCAACCGGGGCTGTTATAACTGGAGGCGGAAAAATCGCCGCCGCTTGTGCTGGCAAAGCGGCTCTGGTTGGAAAAGCCGCCAACCGCGTGATCGCTCTCGGCAACTTCCACATGCGTTTCGGGCAGCTCGTCTATGAAGCGCGAAGGTAGGGCCGAATTCCATTGCCCATGCGTGCGCCGATTGCCGGCGAAAGAAATCGTCGCGCGTTGCTTGGCGCGGGTGATTCCGACATAGGCGAGGCGTCGTTCTTCTTCCAACCCTTTAGTGCCGCTTTCATCGAGACTGCGCTGATGGGGAAATAGCCCTTCTTCCCAACCGGGCAGAAAGACGCTCTCAAATTCCAGCCCTTTGGCGGCGTGCAATGTCATGATGGAGACTTTGTCTTCATTATCGTTATTGGCCACTTCCATGACCAGCGAGATATGCTCCAGATAGCCGGTCAGTGTTTCGAACTCCTCCATCGAGCGCACCAGCTCTTTGAGGTTTTCAAGCTTACCCGGCGCGTCGGGCGATTTATCGGCCTGCCACATGGCCGTATAGCCGCTTTCGTCGAGCACCAACTCGGCCAACTCGGTATGGGTCATGGTGTCGACCAGCGAGCGCCAATGATTGATGGCGCGCACGAAACCGGTCAGCGAGCGCCGCGCCGCCGGTTTCAATTCTTCGGTGTCGATAATTTCTTCGGCCATTCGGAACAGCGACTTGCCTTGTCCGCGCGCCGCATTTTGCAGCGTCTGAATGGCGACATTGCCAAGCCCGCGCCGCGGTTTATTGCAAATGCGTTCAAACGCCAAATCATCGTCGATTTGCGCAATCAGTCGCAAATAGGCATTGGCGTCGCGTATCTCGGCGCGCTCGTAAAAGCGCGGGCCGCCAATCACGCGATAGGGAATACCCAGCGAGATGAAGCGGTCTTCAAACTCGCGCATTTGAAAAGACGCGCGCACCAACACCGCCATTTCATTCAACGTCTGCCCGCCGCGTTGATAAGCTTCAATATCATCCGCCGTCAGGCGCGCCTCTTCCTCGCCATCCCAGACGCCGCGCACTTTCACCGGCTCGCCATCATCATTGGCATCCGTCCAAAGGGTTTTGCCGAGGCGGCTTTCATTGCTGGCAATCAGCCCTGAAGCGGCTCCCAAAATATGCGGCGTCGAGCGATAATTGCGTTCCAATCGGATGACTTGCGCGCCCTCAAAATCTTTTTCAAAGCGCAAAATATTGTCGACCTCGGCGCCGCGCCAGCCGTAAATCGACTGGTCGTCATCGCCAACGCAGCAAATATTATTGTGGCCTTGCGCCAGCAGACGTAGCCATAAATATTGCACCGCATTGGTGTCTTGATATTCATCGACCAGAATATGTTTGAAGCGCTGCTGATATTCGACCAGCACCGCATCGTTTTCACGGAACAGGCGCAGACATTCCAACAAAAGGTCGCCGAAATCGGCGGCATTGAGGATTTTCAGCCGCTTTTGATAATCCGCGTAAATCTTGCCGCCCAAGCCATTGGCGAAGAAACCGGCCTCGCCCTCGGGCACGTTTTCGGGCATCCAGCCGCGGTTTTTCCAGCGGTCAATGAGAATCGCCATTTGCCGCGCCGGCCAGCGCTTTTCATCGATATTTTCGGCCTGAATCAACTGTTTCAGCAGTCTTATCTGGTCGTCTGTATCGAGGATTGTGAAATCGGGTCGCAATTCGACCAATTCAGCGTGAATTCGCAGGATTTTCGCCGATAGCGAGTGGAACGTGCCGAGCCATGGCATGCCTTCGACGGTTTCGCCCAGCATCTGCCCGATACGGGTTTTCATCTCGCGCGCCGCCTTATTGGTAAAGGTGACGGCCAGTATTTGGCTCGGCCATGCCACTTGTGTGGCGATTTTATAGGCGATGCGGGTGGTCAAGGCGCGGGTTTTCCCGGTGCCGGCCCCGGCCAGTAAGAGCAGCGGCCCATCGGCGGCGGTGACCGATTGGCGTTGTTCTTCGTTCAACCCGTCGAGCAAAGGCTCGAGCCGACGCGCCTGTCCGGCAGCAGCGGCTTTCTGCGATATACTGCCACTAACATTCGACGCCGCAGCTTGCGGCGCAGGCGTCATAGGGGCGTTAGCGTCATCGCCCAAATCAAACGGGTCATTGTCCATATGTGTCACCTAATTCGATTCGTTTACTATAGCATCCGTGCGCGCATCGCCGAACCGTTCTCATCGCGCCGCGCACCAAAGCCGTCTGGTAAATAGGGCGCGAGATTGTTAGTCTCGCCACTCAATTTTAAAATAGAGTGCTATGCCGCGATTTCCGTATCTTTCGATGATTTTTCTGCTCCTTGGTGTGCTGGTCGCATCGGTGATTGTGCCGAATAATGTGCCGCTTCTGCCGCCGGTGGAGGAAATTGAAGCCGATTTATCGGCCCGCTTCGCAGCGGCGGTTGAGATTGAGGGACCGGTGCGCTTGCGCTTTGTACCACGCCCGCAACTGATTATCAGCGACGCAAAATTTACCGATACGCAGCGCGGCGAGGCGCGCTTCGCCGCTACCATTCCGCAATTGGTGGTCAACCTTGATGTGGTTGAACTGGTGCAGCGGCGTTTCGTTGCCGCGGCGATGACGCTGCTCAATGCCGATGTGAATTTGCAATTGGCTGAGCGCCCCGCCGCTTTGTTGACTGCCATGCATGGCCAGCCGCTACCACCGGTGGGTCTGCTGGACAGCAACCTTCGCATTACCGGTCTTGACCCGCTGCGGCCAAAAGCTGAAACGCGGATTGACGCCGTGTCGATGACCTTGGCGGCGCAGCGCGGCGATGGGCCAATGCGCATCACCATGCGCAAAACCTTGCCGAGCGGTCAATTAGCCGGTCTGCAAGTGAGTGTTGGGCGGCGTGCGCTAGCAACAAAAATCGATGTCAGTTTGGGCTTGGGCGTAAATGAGCAGCTTACATTTGCCGGTTTTCTGACAGGCAGTGAGGCCGATTGGCATCTCGATGGCGAGGTCAGCTTGATGTCGGACAATTTTCTGATGGCGGCGATGGAAGCGCGTTTGCCGCTGCGCGTGCTGCCGGAAGCGCGGCGCTTTCAATTGTCCGGCCTGGTCAGCGGGTCGTCCATTGGTCTTAGGGCCGACAGTCTTGAGATTTCGGCGCTGAACACGGTGTTCCGCACGCGTCTGGCGCTCGACTGGCCGCGTCAGCCGGGGGAAGCGCCGTTTCTCGACGGACGCTTAACCACCGGCGCGGTTAATCTCGATCTTCTAAGGCCGAGTACTGATGCGCCCGAGCCGGCTTTGCTGGCGCGCATATGGCAGGGTTTCGCCCCTGACCTTACGGCCGCGCTGGAGGTCGAGGCGACGCGTTTCACGATTGGCGGCGAGACCGGCACAGATTTATCGGCCGCCATTCGACAAGAGGCGGCGGTGCTGAGCATTGACCGATTAAACCTCAATCTGCCGTTCAACACCGCGCTGTTGGCTTCGGGTGCGTATGAAAGACGGGCTCTTGATAATGCCCCTAATGCCCCTGACGGTGAAGCGGCGACGCCGCGTTTTACGGGCAATTTCTCGGCCCGCTCCTCGGATACGCTGGCGCTGCTGTTATGGCTGGGCAGCCAATACGACACAGACTTTTCGGCTTTTGCCGAAGGCGTAGATGAAGCAGCGCTACAACGCACCTCGTTGGTTGGCGATGTGGTGTTTGATGGCGCCGGTTTGGCGCTCAACGGCTTGGCCGGTCGCATCGGCAATGATTATCTTTCGGCCGATATCACCCTTCCAAATCTGCCCAATTTGCAGGCCGACATGGCGCTTCAGGTCAACCGCTTTGACCTCGCTGATTGGGGCATTGTCGAGAGCGGTGCGCCGGGGCGCGACAGCAGCACAGCCAGTGTTTGGCCGCAGCTTAATCGCCTGCTCGGTGTGCTTATGGGCGCAGCTGACCCGCAACGGGTTTTGGATTTTAAACTCGACGTCGGGCGTCTGTTCGCCGGCGCACGGGCGCTGGGGCCTTTCGCGGCGCAAGGGCGCGTCGCTGATCAACAGCTGCGGCTGGATAATCTGCGTCTGACCGATTTCAACGGGGCCGACATCGCTCTCAATGGCGCGATGAATTATGACGCCGCGCCGTCATATGGCGGGCTGGCCATCAGCGTCAAAAGCGACAACGCGAACTGGTTGCACGGGCCGGTTATGTCGCGCTTTGCGCCGCTTGATTTCAATCCGTCGCTGGCATCCGATATCGTCACCAATATCACTATCACCGCGCCTGACGCCGCCGAATGGCCGAAAGTAATCTACAACGCCAAGGGCGATGTGGGTGGTTTGGCCGCCAATTTTGCGATGACCACGCCTGCGCGCTCGCTGGCTTTTGTCGAGGCCGGCACGAACATCACCCTATCGCTCACTGGCGCAGCCAATGATTTGGCGCAGGCCTTCTTCCTGCCATCGGTTTATGACGCGGCGGCGCGAGGCGATATGCGTCTGCAACTGGCGGCGCAGAGCAATGATTTGTTTTCCGTCGATGCCGATATGGGGCTGGCCCAGGATGCGCTGAACCTCAACGGCACATTGCGTGCCGCGACCGGAGGCAAATTATTATCGGGCGCGGTGGCGTTCAATATGGCGGATTTTTTACCGCTGCTGGCCCCGCAGACCGACTGGCAAAAGGTTGCCGCCTCGGGCGAGGCGCAGCTCAATGCCGCGCCGGGCAATATCGGATTCTCCGGCCTCGAAGTGCGCCTGGGTGGCGGCCAGATTTCCGGCGAGGGGGTTTTGCAAACTGGCGACGGCCTGCCGCGCCTCAATATGAATTTGGCAGGGCGCGGGGTTGATGTCGGCTTTGTTCTGCCGCAGCGCGACGAAAATGGCTGGCGCACCGCGCCGATGAATTGGTCGGTGCTGGGGCGCACCAATGCCGATATTCAATTCAGCGCCGCCGAATTGCGCTTAGGCGATATCGATATCGACACGCTGGCCGGTCGCCTGAAGCTGACGGAAGGGGTTTTGGAAGCGCCCGATTTGACCGCTGAATTAATGGGCGGGCAGATGAAAGCCGATGTGCTGGCTGAGGGCGGGTCGCTACCGCCGCGTTTTGGGCTGTCCGTCGAGTTTGATCGGCTCAATCCGAATATTTTTCTGCTCAAGCAATATGGCAATCGATTGGTCGATGCCGGTTTCTTCGGCACGCTCAATCTGGAAGGGCGAGGCACCACGCCGCGCGCCATGATGGCGTCGCTGACCGGAATTTTGAACTATGAAGTCGCCCCGGGGAATTTGACCTTTTTTGACGCGGTTGGTTTTGGCGATAGCCTCTCCGCGCCTTCTTTTGTCGGCATGGAAGAACTGGCTTTCGCGCGCGGCCTTGGTCTGGCGCAAATGCGCGACGGGGTGGTGGAGAAGGCGAGCGTCGATTTCGTTTTTGCCGAAGGCCTGAATGAGGCGCGCTTGGAAGCGGCTTTTGACGTCGTTGATTTGGTGATGGATGCCGAGATGACGCTATATCCGATTGACCGGCAGCGTCCGATTATTTGGCGTCTCACCGGCGATCTGACAGCGCCGAAAGTAGAAAGCGATACATCGCCCTTTAATTCCGGTGCCTTCAATTCAGGTGCCGCTAATTCCGGTGGCGCGTCCAGCGCAACACAGCCACCCGCAGAGTAGAAGACAGGCTGGCCTCGCGCTCTTGTGCGTCCAATGCGCGGATAAGGTCGGGCAGGCTCTGCCCGCGTTCGGCCGCCATATCTTTCAGCGCGTCCCAAAATAGCGGCTCTAATGACACGCTGGTGGCGTGGCCGGCAATGGTGATGGAGCGTTTTTCAGGTTTCACGAGAAACTATTTCGGCGCAATCATGTCCTCGGGGCGGACGATGGCGTCAAATTCTTCTTCTGTCACAAAGCCGCCTTTGACGGCTTCCTCGCGCAATGTGGTGCCGTTTTTATGCGCGGTTTTGGCGACAGTGGTGGCGTTGTCATAGCCGATTTTCGGCGCCAGCGCCGTCACCAGCATCAGCGAACGTTCCATCAAAGCGGCGATATTGTCCTCATTGGCTTTGATGCCGATGACGCAATTATCCGAGAAGCTAACCGCCGCATCGCCGAGCAGGCGGATGGATTGCAGCACATTGGCGGCAATCACCGGCTTGTAAACATTCAGCTCAAAATGGCCTTGTGAACCGGCGAAAGAAACGGTGTTGTTGTTGCCCATCACTTGCGCGCAGACCATGGTCAGCGCTTCGCATTGGGTCGGGTTGACCTTGCCCGGCATAATCGATGAGCCGGGTTCGTTTTCCGGCAAGCTCAACTCGCCAAGGCCGGAGCGTGGGCCGGAGCCGAGCAGGCGAATATCATTGGCGATTTTGAACAGCGACACGGCCGTTTCATTGAGCGCGCCATGCGCCTCTACCATCGCGTCATGCGTGGCCAGCGCCTCGAATTTATTCGGCGCGGTGACGAAAGGCAGCTTGGTATAGGCCGCCACTTCATCGGCAAAGCCTTCGGCAAAGCCCGGTTTGGCGTTAATGCCGGTGCCGACAGCGGTGCCGCCTTGCGCCAATTCATAGAGCTTGGGCAGCACACCCTCGACGCGGCCAATGGCGTTTTTCACCATGGCGACATAGCCGGAAAATTCCTGGCCCAATGTCAGCGGCGTCGCGTCTTGCGTATGCGTGCGGCCGATTTTGATAATGTCTTTAAACGCCTGCGCTTTGTCGTTCAGCGCATTGTGAAGCTGCTGCAAAGCCGGCACCAACATATGCACAATCTCCTCCGCCGCGGCGATATGCATGGCGGTCGGAAAAGTATCGTTTGAGGACTGGCTGCGATTGCAATGGTCGTTCGGGTGCACCGGCTCTTTCGAGCCCATAGTGCCGCCGAGGATTTCAATGGCGCGGTTTGAGATGACCTCATTAGTGTTCATATTCGATTGCGTGCCCGACCCGGTTTGCCAGACAACGAGCGGGAAATGGTCGTTCAGCTTGCCCTCGGCCACCTCACCGGCGGCTGCCACAATCGCGTCGCCAATTTCACTTTCAAGATTGTCGAGCTTCATATTGGCTTGCGCCGCCGCCATTTTGACAATGCCCAAAGCGCGCACCAGCGGCAGCGGCATGGTCTCCGTGCCGATTTTGAAATTGCCCAGCGAGCGTTGTGTCTGCGCCCCCCAATATTTATCTGCGGGGACTTCCAGCGGGCCAAAACTATCGGTTTCAGTGCGCTTATCGGCCATAATGCTCATTCTCCAATGGATAAAACTCGACTGCTAGCGGTCTAGCACGATGCGGTTCGTGCGCCAATATAGGCGGCGCAGCGAAGAGTTGAAAACTATTTATCGCGAAAGCTGTCGAGACTGACAACTTCGCCGGTTTTTTCTTCTTTCGATTTTTTGTCTGCGGGCCCGTCGGCCTGTTTTTCTTCGGCCGCTAAAATCGCGTCCATTATGGCGTCTTGGTCGTCGAGCGAAACAATATCGACAATCGGCGCTTCGACATCGAACACCAGACCGAAAGCCACGGAAGGGTCGTAAAACTTGCTCACCGCATTAAACGGCACAGTCAGGCGTTCCGGCGTGTCGTTAAAGCTCAGCGTCACATGGAAAGCCGCGTCCTCAATCACCAAATCTTCGAATTGGTTTTGCAGCACGATGGTGATTTCCTCGGGGTGCTGGGCGCGCAAGCGGTCGCTCATCACCACGCCTTCGGCATGGGTGAAATAGGTGATGTAGAAATGATGCCCGCCGGCAAGCCCGTCGTTGGCCGCTTCGCGCATCACCGTGCGCACCATATCAAGCAGCGCCGCCTGAGCGCGGTCGGCATATTTGTAAATGTCTCCGGGGGAGTCGCTAATGTCAGTCATAGATCTTTTGTCGAGTTTGCCTTGGGGCCGCGCGCGGCATTAAAAAAGTGGAAGGCTTCTGTTGCCAGGTGCCTTCCGAACCCCGCCATCACCTGCGAAGGAGATGGACTTCAATTGAAGTTGTGTGACTGCTTACGCAGCGACAGCGACTTCCGCATAGTTGTCATTTGCAACTATAAAAATGGCCCGATAACGATGGTACCATGCCGAGCGACGGAAACATCCTTTACGCCCTCGTCGATCCTGGTTCGCCCCCGAAACATGAAAGAATTGGTGGAGGCGCCGGGTACTGCCCCCGGGTCCGATCGGTTTATTGCGAAGCCCGTTTATCGCCATAGTCGGCAAGCCGACACAACTCATATAACAGTTTTCACAGCAAAATAACAGTGGGCGCGCAAAAGCCGTTGCGAATCTTGGGTGAAAACTCAAATATACGCGGATGCAGCAATATCTTGACCTCTTGGAACATGTTCTCCGCAACGGCGCACAGCGCGATGACCGCACCGGCACCGGCACATTGTCGGTGTTCGGCCATCAAATGCGCTTCAATCTGGGGCAGGGTTTTCCGGTGCTGACGACCAAGAAGCTGCATCTGAAATCGATCATCCACGAGCTTTTATGGTTTCTTTCGGGCGACACGAATATCGCCTATCTGAAAGATAATGGCGTGTCGATTTGGGATGACTGGGCCGATGATGATGGCAATCTCGGCCCGGTTTACGGCAAACAATGGCGCAGTTGGCAGACGCCGGGCGGCGCGCATATCGACCAGATAAGCGCCTTGGTGGCGCAGCTGAAAAACAACCCGGATTCGCGCCGCCATATCGTCACGGCGTGGAATCCGGCCGATGTCGACAATATGGCGCTGCCGCCATGCCATTGCCTGTTCCAGTTTTACGTCGCCAAAGGCAAGCTGTCGTGCCAGCTCTATCAGCGCTCGGCCGATATTTTCCTTGGCGTGCCGTTCAACATCGCTTCCTACGCGCTGCTCACACAAATGCTGGCGCAGGTTTGCGATTTGGAGGCGGGTGATTTCGTCCACACGCTGGGCGACGCGCATCTTTATCTCAACCATATCGACCAAGCGCGAACGCAGTTGCAACGCCGCCCGGGCGTGCTGCCGACGATTAAAATCAACCCCGATAAAAAAGATATTTTCGGTTTCGTGTTTGATGATTTCGAGCTGGTCGATTATGTCGCGCAAGACCACATCCCCGCACCGGTTGCGGTTTAATCATGCCCGACATTGAAATACCCATCATTGAGATGGTGGTTGCCGTGGCCGAGAACGGCGTTATCGGCAAGGATGGCGATATGCCATGGCGGCTGCCCTCCGACCTCAAACATTTCAAACAAGTCACCATGGGCTGCCCGATAATTATGGGGCGCGCCACATGGGACAGTATCGGCCGGCCGCTGCCCGGGCGTTTGAACATTGTCATCAGTCGCACCGCGCCCGCATTACCCGATGGTGTGGTGGCCGCGGCCACACCGCAAGCGGCGCTTAAAGTGGCCGCCGCCACATTGGGTGAGCCAGTGAGCGAGGCAGTGAGTGAGCCAGTGAGCGAGGCAGAAGCGGACACCCGAAAAGTGATGATAATCGGCGGCGGACAGATTTATAAAATCTTTGAGGCGCAAGCCTCCACCATCCATTTGACGCAAGTGCACGCGACCCCGGCGGGCGATACTTCTTTCGCCCTACAACAACCCGATGACTGGCACGAGACCGAGCGGCAGCGTTTTTCGGCTGGCGAAAATGACAGTGCCGACTATAGTTTTGTAACGCTTAAGCGTCGCTAGACAAAAAGGTGAGGGTGATATGCGCGAGATTGCTTCCGGACTGTTGTTTCCCGAAGGGCCGATTGCAATGGATGATGGCTCGGTTATTCTGGTTGAGATTGCGCGCGGCACACTGAGCCGCGTTACCCCGAACGGCAAGGTCGAGGTTATCGCCGAGCCGGGCGGTGGGCCAAACGGCGCTGCTATCGGCCCCGATGGCGCGGTGTATATTTGCAATAATGGCGGCTTTGAATGGCACGATGTGAATGGGCTGCTATTCGCCGGCGACATCGCCAAAGACTATTCGGGCGGCCGCATTGAGCGGGTTGACCTTTCCACCGGCAAGGTTGAGGTGCTTTATACCGAGGTCAATGGCAATCCGCTGCGCGGGCCGAATGATATCGTCTTTGACCGCGAGGGCGGCTTTTGGTTCACCGATTTGGGTAAAGGTTTTGACCGGCTGAAAGACCGCGGCGCGCTGTTTTATGCCAAAACCGATGGCAGCCACGTCGAGGAGATGGTGTTTCCGGTCGAGACCGCCAATGGCGTCGGCCTCAGTCCGGATGAAGACTATGTTTATGTGGCGGAGACACAAGGTGCGCGCTTATGGCGCTGGAAGTTGGATGGTGCCGGCAAGCTCGCCGATGCCGGAAGAACCGGCCTGAAAAATTTTGTCGCTTCGCCTGCCGGCTTTAATTTCTTCGACTCGATGGCGGTGGAAGCCGACGGCACAGTGTGCGTAGCGACGATTATGAATGGCGGCATTTCGCGCATCGACCCCGAGAGCGGCGACATCCGCCATGTGGCGACCGGCGACCTGATGACCACCAATATCTGCTTTGGCGGCGCGGATTTAAAGACCGCCTATATCACCGCCTCGGGCACCGGCAAGCTGCTGGCGACAGAATGGGACGCGCCCGGCCTGCCGCTCAATTTTCTGAATAAGTAGAGGCATATTCGGGCAGCACCACCGCTTGGCCGCAATGGCGATTGCCCTCCGCATCGACCTGCATTAGCGGCGGCCCGTAAAGCACCCAGCCCTCGCGCAGCGCATCGGAGACGCGCTGGCAGAACGCCGCGTCATCGGGGCCGGTCAAAAATCGATAAGCTTTTTTGTCACTCATGTGGTTTCCTCAATCGACCGGCTGATGCGCGCGGCCAGGTCTTGAAATGCTGCATGGCGGCCATCCGTGCCGAGCGCGGCATCGAGAGGGAGGGCGGCCAAATGCGCCACCCCCAAATCTGCGGCTAGCTTGGCCCCGCCTTCGCCAAACGGATGCAGGCGCGTGCCGCCGGGCGCATCGAGATAGGCCATGTTTTCAATCAGTCCCAGCACCGGCACTTTGGTTTTTTTGAACATGGCGACGGCGCGGGCAACATCGGCCAGCGCCAATTCCGACGGCGTGGTGACCAGCACCGCAGCGGTTACCGGAATGCGCTGTGCCATGGTCAGTTGAATATCACCGGTGCCCGGCGGCAGGTCGAGCACCAGCACGTCGAGCACCGGCCACGCAACATCTTCGAGCATTTGAATAAGCGCGCTTTGCGCCATCGGCCCGCGCCATATCATCGCCTGGTCGGTATCCACCAGATAGCCGATTGACATGGTGTGCATGCCGCCGCTCTCAATCGGCAGCATTTTTTTATCTTCGGTCATTGCTGGCTTGTCGGTCTGGCCGAGCAGTTGCGGCAGTGACGGCCCATAAATATCGGCATCGAGCAGGCCGGTGGTCTTGCCGGTTGCGGCCAGTGCCGCCGCCAGATTGACCGCGACCGTGGATTTGCCGACCCCGCCTTTGCCCGAAGCAACGGCGATAACGGCCTTGATGCGGTTGAACACATCCGGCACCTCGGTGCTGGCGCTGTTATGCGGCCCTTTGGGGGGGGCTTTTTCTGCATTGCGATGCGCCGTCAACACGCATGTGACAGAGACGACGCCGGGAAGGTTTAGAACCGCCGCTTCGGCTTGCTGTTTCAGTGCGTCCAGCCCATTCGGGGCCAGCCCATCGACCTCAATAGAGAAGCCTATATTGCCGTTGCGCAGCACCAGACCTTGAATGCGGTCGGCTGCCAGCAACGATTGCGTCTCGCCCGGCGCGGTCACGCTGTCTAGCGCGTCGCGAATACCCTGCTCGTGCAATTTTGAGGGCGGCGCTGCCATGTCTAAAAAACCTCCACTAAAACGCGCGTTAAAGCTTGAATTTGTCGCTCATACTCACCACATAGACCTTTATATAAAGCGCTTGTCAAATGATGCGAAGATTGCGTCTGCCCTGCACAAGTGTCACATTGCGACCCACAGGACGCGCGCCTATAAGTCGTATCTGGTTTAACGGAGGTAAGCTCATGCCATGGGATAATAATTCCGGCAACAACCCAAACCCTTGGGGATCAGGGGGCAATAATGGCGGTGGTCCGCGCCGCGGACGTGGTTCGGGGCGAGGCCCAGGCGGCGGCGAGCCGGATATCGAAGAATTTATCCGTCAGGCGCAAGCGCGGTTTGGCCGCCTGATACCAAGCTCCGGCGGCGGTTCGGGCTTAATCGTTATCATTGCCATTTTGCTGGGCTTATGGGCGCTGAGCGGTTTTTATCGCGTGCAGGCCGATGAGCAGGGCGTGGTGTTGCGTTTCGGTAAGTTTCAAACGCAAACCAGCCCGGGCCTGAATTATCACCTGCCATGGCCGATTGAGACCGCCGTCACGCCGAAAGTTACGACCGAAAATCTCGTCGATATAGGGATGCGTGCCGGTGGCGATCGTCGTTCGCCGGGCGTTACCCGCGACGTGCCAGAGGAAAGCCTGATGCTGACCGGCGATGAAAATATCGTCGATGTCGATTTCTCGGTATTCTGGATCATTAAGGATGCGCCGGACTTTTTGTTCAATATTCAAAATCCGACCGGCACGGTGAAGGCCGTCGCCGAGAGCACCATGCGCGAAATTATCGGCCAGAACAATATTCAGCCGATCCTGACCGAGCAGCGTCAGACCAATGAAGAGCAAGTGAAAGCGCTGATGCAAAAAACGCTGGATGAATATGGTGCCGGTATCACCATCACCCGCGTGAAAATGCAGAAAGTCGACCCGCCTGCCGCAGTGATTGACGCTTTTCGCGATGTGCAAGCGGCGCGCGCTGACCAAGAACGCGCCCGCAATGAAGCCAATAAATATGCCAATCGCGTAGTTCCCGAAGCACAGGGTGAGGCGGTGCGTATTCGCCGTGAGGCGGAAGCCTATCGCGCCCAAACGGTCGCTGAAGCCGATGGTGAAGCAACCCGCTTCGCGTCGATTTATGATGAATACCGTGCCGCGCGCGGCGTAACGCGTCAGCGCATGTTCCTCGAGACCTTGGAAAAAGTTCTGGGCCGCACCAATAAGGTGATTATCGAGCAAGAGGGGCAGGGCGTCGTACCTTATCTGGCGCTCGACCAGTTGAAGCGCACGCAGGAGGCAAAATAATGAAACGTCCTAGTCTTGTCATTTCTCTCGTTCTTGTCGCCGTGCTCGGTGTGCTGGCTTCGGCCTCATTGTTCACCGTGCATCAAACGAAACAGGCGCTGGTGCTGCAATTCGGTGACCCGCGCCGGGTGATTATGGATGCCGGTCTGCATTTTAAAATGCCGTTTGTGCAAAATGTCATCTATATCGACAAACGTATTCTTGACCTCGATACGCCTGCCGAAGAGCTTATCGCCGCCGACCAGAAGCGTTTGGTGGTCGATGCGTTTACCCGCTATCGCATCACCGACCCGCTGCAATTTTATAAAGCACTGCGCGATGAGCGCCGCGCCCAGTCGCGTCTTTCGACGATTGTGTCTTCGTCCATGCGGTCGGTTTTGGGTGAAGAAAAGTTTGAAACCGTGGTCCGCGACAGCCGCTCTGAGTTGATGCAGCGCATCAGCGCATTAGTCAATGAGCAAGCGGCTGATTTCGGCATCGAGATTATCGATGTGCGTATCCGCCGCGCCGATTTGCCCGAGGCCAACAGTCAGGCGATTTATCGTCGTATGCAGACCGAACGCGAGCAAGAAGCGGCAGAGTTCCGTGCCCTTGGTCAAGAAGTAGGGCGCGGTATTCGCGCGCAAGCCGACAAGCAAGTGACCGTGCTGCTGGCCGAAGCGACCCGTGACAGCGAGATTATTCGCGGTCAGGGCGATGGTTGTCGAAACCGCGTATTCGCCAAAGTGTTTGGGCAAGACCCGGATTTCTTCGCTTTCTACCGCTCCATGCAGGCTTATGAAACAGCGCTGGAAGAAGAAGGCACGACGATGGTGTTGTCGCCCGATAGTGCGTTTTTCCAGTTTCTGAAAAATCCGAACAGCACGTTGGCACCGAGCCAAACCGGCACGGTGAAGCGCGGCGCGCGCATCGATATCGGTAAGCTAACCAAAGACGGCGTGTCACTGAGTGAAAATCTGTGTCCTGAAATCGTCGCCGATGCAGCGGCGGAGCAGGCCGCGAACTAATGCTGGAAAAGCTGCTTCTGGCCATCGGGCTGGTGCTGGCTTTGGAGGGCGCTTTATATGCCCTTTTTCCGTCATTTTTGCGCTCTATGGTCAAACAAATCGACAGCATAAGTGACGCCGCTCTGCGCACAGGTGGATTGCTGGCACTTAGCGTCGGTGTTGTTTTGGTCTGGATGCTTGGATAGGGACCCCATCAATGTTTGAACAATTTCTGCCCCGTTTTTCTCTGCTTTTTGCGCTGTTGCTAATGCCTTTGCTGGCCGCACCGGCAGTGGCGCGTCCGGTCGGTGGTTTTGCCGATCTGGCCGAACGCCTGACCCCGGCTGTGGTCAATATTTCGACTTCGCAAAAGGTCGAGCAACGCCGCTCAAATGGGCCGGGGCAACCGCCTTTTGACCGCTTTTTCGAGGAGTTTTTCAATGAGCGCCGTGGCGGCCCGACGCCGCGCCAGAAAGTCTCGTCGCTGGGCTCCGGCTTTGTCGTTGACCCTAAAGGCATCATCATCACCAATAATCATGTGATCGAAGAAGCCGACGAAATTACCGTTACTTTTTCTGACGGCAGCAAGCTCGATGCTGAGATTATCGGCCGCGATCCGAAGACCGATTTGGCGGTGCTGAAAGTGCAGCCGAAAAAAGACCTGCGGTTTGTGCCGTTGGGCGATAGCGATAAAGCCCGGGTCGGCGATTGGGTGATTGCTATCGGCAATCCTTTTGGCTTGGGCGGTTCGCTCTCGGCCGGTGTTATCTCGGCGATTAATCGGGATATAAATGCCGGGCCTTATGACAGCTTCATTCAAACCGATGCCGCGATTAACCGCGGCAATTCCGGCGGCCCGCTATTCAACATGAAAGGCGAGGTCATTGGCGTCAATTCGGCGATTATCTCGCCTTCGGGCGGCTCGGTCGGTATCGGCTTCTCGATACCCTCCAATCTGGCCAAAACCGTGACCGCGCAATTGCAGACATTCGGCGAGACGCGGCGCGGTTGGCTCGGTGTGCGCATCCAACAAGTGACCGACGAGCTGGCCGAAGGTTTGGCCATTGGCAAAGCGCGCGGCGCGCTGGTCTCTGAAATTTCCCCCGACGGGCCGGCTGAAAAAGGCGGCGTCAAAGTCGGTGATGTGATTGTCAGTTTCGACGACAAGCCGGTGCCGACCATGCGCGATCTGCCGCGCATCGTTGCCGAAACCGCTATCGACAAGCCGGTGGCGGTGGAAGTCATCCGTCGCGGCAAAGCCAAGAAGCTGACAATCGTCACCGGTCGCCTCGATGAAGCGAGCACCCGTCCGGCGGCTGAAGAAAGTCCGCAGGAACAGGCGCGCAGCGATGATGATGAGAGCTTCCTTGGCCTGACGCTGCAAAGTCTGAGCCGCGAAAACCGCCAGCGTTTCGACCTCGGTGATGATGTTATCGGCGTGGTGATTATCGATGTCGACCGCAATAGCGCCGCTTTCGAAGCGGGCATTCGCCCCGGCGATGTGGTGTCGGAGATCGATCAACGCGCGGTCGGTTCGGCCAAGTCGGCTGTTGATGCGCTGAAAGCGGCCAAGAAGAGCAGTCGTAATTCGGTATTGGCTTTCATTCGCTCGGGCGAGACGGTGCGCTTTATCGCTATCCCGCTGTCCGAAGAATAGCCGACGCGTCAGGCAAAATCTTTTTGCTGATAGCCTTGCAGGTATAACAGCGCCGTCAGGTCGCCATGGGTGATGCGGTAACGCGCGCTTTCCGCCACCGCGGGCTTGGCGCGAAACGCGACGCCCATACCGGCAATGCCCAGCATGGCGAGGTCGTTTGAGCCATCGCCGACAGCCAGCACATCTTCCGCCGTCAGTCCCATTTCTGTGGCCCAAGCGGTGAGGATTTCGGCTTTGGCCGCGCGGCCTAATATCGGCTCAACCACGGTGCCGTCCAACACCTCATCGGTGACATTCAAATCATTGCACTGATAGCGATTGAAGTTGAGCTTGTCGGCGATGCGGGCGGCAAAGAAAGCAAAACCTCCCGACACCAGACCGCAAAAGACGTCGTGTTTACGCAATGTGGCGAGCAGGGTCGCGGCCCCCGGCATCAGCGAAATGCCGGTGTCGTAAAGCTGCTGCAAAGCCGCCTCGGGCAAGCCTCGCAACATAGCGACGCGCTCTTTCAGCGCCGGTTCGAAATCCAGTTCGCCGCGCATGGCGCGCTGCGTAATATCGGCAATCACATCCTCTTTGCCGATTTCCTTGGCCAGCTCATCCAGACATTCCTGCTCGATAATGGTCGATTCCAAATCAGCGATGAGCATGCGCTTTTGCCGCGATGTATCGCTCACGCGGTTAATGTCAAACGGCTCATCGGCAAAGCGGTCGCGCATCGCATCGGCAATGCCAAGCAGGTCTTTGTCGATAGCGTATTGCACAGCCGCATCGCCCAAACGCTGATGCGTCGGCAGGGTGGGGATGGCCTCAGCCAATGCCGCCAGTCGGTCATCGCTCAGCACATGGCTGCCCGGCTGCGCGGTCAGAACCAGAAAATCCGTCGGTAAATCTGCGGCTGGCGCTTTTGTCATCTCGAAGAACCCTATATGAATACAACATGTCTGAGCTTCCCATTCTTATTGCAGGCGCAACGGCCAGCGGCAAGTCCGCATTGGCACTGGCATTGGCCGAGCAGCTTAATGGCTGCATCATCAATGCTGACAGTATGCAGGTTTATGACACGCTGCATGTGCTGACGGCGCGCCCGCCAAGGCAAGACCTGCGCCGTGCGCCGCATGTGCTTTACGGCCATGTGCCGGTAGCTGCGTCCTATAGTGTCGGGGCGTGGCAGGCGGCGGCGTTGGCCGAAATAGACGCAGCGACGGCGCGCGGGCAAAGGCCGATACTGGTCGGCGGCACCGGCCTTTATTTCAGAAGTCTAACCCAAGGGCTGGCCGATATTCCCGATATCCCCGAAGCCCTACGCGACGGGTTGCGCGCCCGCGCCGAGGCGGAAGGTTTGGCTGCTTTATATAACGAATTGCAGGCTGTCGATGCAGCATTGGCGGCGCGTCTGCCGCCAACCGATAAGCAGCGCATTCTGCGCGGGCTGGAGGTTTATGAGGCGACCGGCACGCCGCTAACGGCGTGGCAAGAAGCGACGCCGGCGGCCCCTTTAACGGATTGCACTGGCATTTTATTGATGCCGGAGCGCGACTGGCTTTATAGGCGTTGCAATGCGCGGTTTGAGGCGATGCTGGAAGACGGCGCGTTGGCTGAGGTTGAGACGCTGTTGGCGCTCAATCTGCCGCCCGATGCGACAGCGCTGAAAGCGCTGGGTGTGGCCGATTTAATGGCCCTGCTACATGGCGAGATTGACCGCGAGACTGCCATGGCGCAGGCGCAACAGGCGACGCGGCGTTATGCCAAGCGGCAAATGACTTGGTTTCGCAACCAAATGAGCGACTGGCAGAGCTTTTCTGAGAAAGATTACGAAAATAACTTTGCCAAAATCTTTTCATTTATTTCAAAATAATCCTTGACGGCGACATAAAAATCGCTAATTTTGCGATCTTACATATGTTGAGAGGGCGTGAGAGCGCCGGTAATGCTTTTGGGACGCGCGGAAACCTGCGGATGGAACGATGGAAAAACAGATCAACGGGGCACAAATAGTCTTGCAAGCGCTGCGCGATAATGGCGTGCAGCACATTTTCGGCTATCCCGGCGGTGCCGTGCTGCCGATTTATGACGAGCTTTTTCAGCAGGAAGATATCGAGCATATTCTGGTTCGCCACGAGCAAGGCGCGACCCATGCGGCGGAGGGCTATGCCCGTTCCAGCGGCAAATGCGGCGTTGTGCTGGTGACCTCCGGTCCCGGTGCCACCAATGCGGTGACCGGCCTGACCGATGCGCTGATGGATTCCATCCCCATGGTTTGCATCACCGGCCAGGTGCCGACGCATCTCATCGGTGCCGATGCGTTTCAAGAGGCCGATACGGTGGGCATTACGCGGGCATGCACCAAGCATAATTATCTCGTCAAAGACGTGAACGATTTGGCGCGCGTCATGCATGAGGCGTTTTACGTCGCCACCACCGGGCGGCCGGGACCTGTGGTTGTCGATATTCCCAAAGACGTTCAATTCGCTATGGGCGATTATTTGAAACCGACCTCGGTGAAACACAAATCCTATCAGCCGAAAGTCAAAGGCGATATGGACGCCATCAATGCAGCCGTTGAGCTGATTGCCGGTGCCAAAAAGCCGGTCTTTTATACCGGCGGCGGGGTTATCAATTCCGGCCCACAGGCCAGTCAGTTGCTGCGCGAATTTGTGAAGCTCACCGGCTTTCCCATCACCTCGACGCTGATGGGGCTGGGCAGTTATCCTTCGGCCGATAAGCAATGGCTCGGCATGTTGGGCATGCACGGCACTTATGAGGCCAATCTGGCGATGCATGATTGCGATGTCATGATCAATATCGGGGCGCGTTTTGACGACCGCATCACCGGCGCGTTGGATAAGTTTTCGCCCGGCTCGAAAAAGATTCATATCGATATCGACCCGTCGAGCATCAACAAAAATGTTGTTGTCGATGTGCCGATTGTCGGTGATGTCGCGCATGTATTGGAAGATATGCTGCGGGTTTATAAATCGCGCGCCGTGACGCCCGATAAAAAAGCGCTGGACGGCTGGTGGAAAGAAATCGAAGGCTGGCGCGAGCGCAAATGCTTGGCCTATCGCAGCGACGCCAAGGCCATTAAGCCGCAATATGCGGTTGAGCGGCTTTACGAGCTGACCAAAGGGCCCGATACATTCATCACCACCGAGGTTGGCCAGCACCAAATGTGGGCGGCGCAATATTATCGCTTTGAAGAGCCCAACCGCTGGATGACCTCGGGCGGTTTGGGGACGATGGGCTATGGCATTCCCGCCGCGGTTGGTGTGCAGGTTGCCAATCCGAAAGGGCTGGTAATCGATATTGCCGGCGAAGCCTCAGCGCTGATGACCATGCAGGAACTCTCTACGGCGGTTCAACACCGCTTGCCGATCAAAATTTTCATCCTCAATAATGAGTATATGGGGATGGTGCGGCAGTGGCAGGAATTGCTGCATGGCGGACGCTATTCGAGCTCTTATTCGGAAGCGCTGCCCGATTTCGTCAAGTTGGCCGAAGCCTATGGGGCGACCGGCATTCGCGCTGAAAAGCCCGGCGAGCTGGACGACGCCATTAAGCGCATGGTCGATGTTGACGGGCCGGTGATTTTCGACTGCATCGTCACCAAGGAAGAGAACTGCTTCCCGATGATACCGTCAGGCGCGGCGCATAATGATATGCTGCTGGCCGATGATCAGGGTCTCGAGGTTGAGGTTTCTGACGAAGGCAAAGCGTTGGTTTAAACGATAAGGGGCTTTCCCCGCATCTTGTGCTGCGCTATAGAGTGCCGACACGAAGCGGGTAGGCCGAACAGGGTTTCCAATGAAAGAGCAAGCAATCGCGACGCACACGATTTCCGTGCTGGTGGATAATGAAGCCGGCGTGCTGGCGCGCGTCATCGGCTTATTTTCCGGTCGCGGCTACAACATTGACAGCCTGACCGTGGCCGAGGTTGACCACGCGACGCATATGTCGCGTATCACCATTGTCACCAGCGGCACGCCGCAAGTCATTGAGCAGATTAAAGCGCAACTGGGCCGTCTGGTGCCGGTGCACCGCGTCGTTGACCTGACGGTCGAATGCGACAGCGTGGAGCGCGAGCTGGCTCTGGTGAAAGTGGCGGGCAAGGGCGATTCGCGCGTTGAAGCGCTGCGCTTGTCGGAGGCGTTTCGCGCCCGCGTTATTGACGCGACGCCCGAAAGTTTTGTTTTTGAAATCACCGGTAATAGCGAAAAGATTGACGCTTTTATCGACCTGATGAAGCCATTGGGGCTGCAGGAGGCTTCGCGCACCGGCGCGGCGGCTCTCTCGCGCGGCCCTGAAGCAATGTAGTTTGAACATTTAAGGAGCAGACTGATGGAAATGCTGTATGAACGCGACGCGGACGCCGCACTGATTAAAGGCAAAAAGGTGGCCGTCATCGGCTATGGCTCGCAAGGCCACGCCCATTTGTTGAACCTGCGAGATAGCGGTGTTGAAGAGGTCTGTGTCGGCCTGCGCCCGGGCTCAAGCTCGATTGCCAAAGCCGAAGCCGAGGGCATTGCGGTGAAAGACATTGCCGAAGCAGCCGCTTGGGCCGATGTGGTGATGATACTGACGCCCGACGAATTACAGAAAGATATTTATGCCGAGCACATTGCCGGCAATATTCGCGAAGGCGGAACCTTGATGTTCGCGCATGGCCTGTCCATCCATTTCGGTCTCATCAAAGCGCGCCCCGACCTTGACGTCTCTATGGTAGCCCCGAAAGGCCCCGGCCATACAGTGCGCGGTGAATATTTGAAAGGCGGCGGGGTGCCGTGTCTGGTGGCCGTGGCGCAAGACGCTTCGGGTAAGGCGCGCGACTTGGCGCTATCTTATGCATGCGGTGTCGGCGGCGGCCGCTCCGGCATTATCGAAACCACTTTCCGCGACGAATGCGAAACCGACCTGTTCGGCGAACAAGCGGTGCTGTGCGGCGGCGTGGTCGAGCTTATCAAAGCCGGTTACGAAACGCTGACCGAAGCCGGCTATCCGCCGGAGATGGCCTATTTCGAATGCCTGCACGAGGTCAAACTCATCGTCGATCTGATTTATGAAGGCGGCATCGCCAATATGAATTACTCGATTTCCAACACCGCTGAGTTCGGCGAATACGTCTCCGGCCCGCGCGTGGTGACCGACGAGACCAAAGCCGAGATGAAGCGTATTCTGGAGGACATCCAGACCGGCAAATTTACCGATCGCTGGATGCAAGGTGGGCAGGAAGAGATAAAAGAGTTCCGCGCCAAGTCAGACGCGCACCCGATTGAAAAAGTCGGCGCTGACCTGCGGTCAAAAATGCCTTGGATTGCAACCAATAAGCTGGTCGACCAATCCAAAAACTAGGCGCGTTCAGAATTTGAATTGAAAAGGCGGCCTCTCAAGAGTGCCGCTTTTTTCTATTTCACGACGCCTAACTCCTATTTCAGAACAATCGTCGGTGGGTTTTTGGTTCCGTCCTTAATCGCTTCATTGACGCTTCGATGGGTGTCGAGCTCCAAATCCACTTTGGTCTTGGTGGTGTCGGTGCGGGCGGTTTCGTGCTGCAATTCAGTATTGGCCCGCTGCACTTGCTGCTTTTTGTCCAACAGCGCGCGCTGCCGTTCCAGATCATCCAATGTATTTTGGTCAGACGCTTGGATGGTGCCAAAGACCTGCAAGTTACTCGCCGCGCCAACCACCATTTCTTGCCCTTCGACGCAATCATGGTTCGACTGAATGCGTGTTTCATTAGCTTGCGTCACGGTCACCAGAGCAGGGCCAGGGGCATAATCGCACGGCCTACCGACCGGAGAATATCTCGGCCGCTTGGTATCCATTGGTGCTGGCCGGGAGTTGGGCCGAGATAATCCTGCCGCTGTTGATCGTCGTCGGATTGCTGGCGCGCGGGGCTGCGCTGGCCATGATTGGTTTCATCGTCGTCCAATCGCTGACCGATATTTACGGCCATGGGGCCGATGCGGTGACCATTGGCGGCTGGTTCGACCGCGCTTCGGACGCGCTTATCCTCGACCAACGCCTGTTTTGGGTGTTTGTGCTGCTGTTTCTGCTGGTTAAAGGGGCGGGGCATCTTTCCCTCGATCATTTGTTGGGAATCGACAAAAAACCCGAATAAGCCCGAATAAAGCAAGAGACCCCTCGCATAATTGCAAATCTGCGTATTTGCAGATAGTATCTTGCTATTATGAGGGGTCTGGATTGGGACGATTTACGGTTTTTCTTGGCGGTTGCCGGCACGGGCAGTCTGTCGGCCGCCGCGCGCGAGCTCAATGTCAACACCACCACGGTTTTGCGCCGCGTCGGCAATCTCGAAGAAGCGCTCGATGCGCGACTGTTTGAGCGCTTGCGTAGCGGTTACACACTGTCGCAAGACGGCACAAGACTGTTGCAGTCTTTGGAGCCGGTCGATAACAGCCTATCTTCACTGCAGCGTGATTTTCAGGCCGGCACAGGCGATGTGCGCGGCATTGTGCGCCTCTCGGCCAGCGAAGTGGTGGCCAGCGACCTCTTGGGGCCGGTTTTGCCGCTATTTCAAGCGCAATCGCCTGATGTTGCGCTTGATATCATCACAGATCCCAGTATTTCCGGCCCCGGTGCTGCGCCTCGGGTGATGAATGCCCTGCGCGATGTTGATATTGCGCTGCGTCTGGCGCGCCCCACCCAGGGCGATATGCTGGTGCGCAAGCTGACCGAGGTTGCCTATGGGCTGTATGCGGCGACCGATTACGCCAAAACGCTGGGTGCGGCGCCCGAACATAATGATTTGAGCGCGGCGCGTATTATCGGCTTTTCCGAGGAAGAGCGGCCTTTGGGGCCGGTCTGGTGGCTGTCGCGGGCCGAAAAAGCCGGTCAGGTGGTGATGCGTTCCTCCAGTGCCGCAACGCGGCGCGCGGCCTGTTTGAATGGCGATGCGGTGGCGGCTTTGCCGTGTTTTCTGGCCGATGACACACCGGGCCTCACCCGTCTGGCCGGGCCGCAATTGGTCGGCAGTCTCGAATTATGGTTGTTGACGCGTACCGATATGGCCAAGCTCGGCCATGTGCGCGCGGTGATGGATTTTGTGGTCGATGCGATTGCCGGCCAGTCGGCGCGCCTCAATGGCGTGACCGATGCGGGCTAACGGCTTCAATTTATTAGGAATCACTGCAAGCCATGGGGCTGAAAGTGCTTGCCATGGTGGTTTTCCTTTCGTAAACAAGTAAGTGAGCTTAGCTCGCAATGCTCGCAAGTGCATTAGAGTGAATAGGAAAGAACGGCGAATGTTTGACCGCGCTATCAAGACCAAGACTTTGAAAGCTGTCGCTTGCGACGGCTCGGTCGCGCGCGCCCCGACACACGCCACAGCACTAACCATCCTTCTCCTTACCTGCCCCTGAGATCGGACAGTCGATGAACGGCGCGTTTTCAGGGGGTTTAAGCGGGATTAAGACAAATGACCTAAAGGTCTCTGGAAGGATGAAACAATGACCAATTCAATTAAACAAAGCGGCGCCGAAACGGACCGCGTCTATATTTTCGATACCACATTGCGCGATGGCGAGCAGTCGCCCGGCGCTTCCATGACGCTGGAAGAAAAGCTGCAAATCGCAGAATTGCTGGACGCTATGGGTGTCGATGTCATCGAAGCGGGTTTTCCCATCGCCTCCAATGGCGACTTTGAAAGCGTGTCGGAAGTTGCCAAGCTGATGCAAAACGCGCAGGTTTGCGGTTTAGCACGGGCCGGCGAAAAAGACATTGACCGCGCCGCCGATGCCGTGAAACACGCCAAAAACCCGCGTATTCACACCTTTATCTCCACCAGCCCGGTGCACATGAAGCACAAGCTGCAAATGGAGCCGCAGGATGTGATGGAAGCGATTGCGTTCTCGGTCACCCGCGCGCGCAACCATGTCGATAATGTCGAATGGTCGCCCGAGGATGCCACGCGTACCGACCGCGATTTCTTGTGCGCTACGGTCGAAACCGCCATTAATGCCGGCGCGACGACGATTAATATCCCCGACACGGTCGGCTATACCGTGCCGCAGGAATATTTCGAAATCATCACCATGTTGCGCGAGCGGGTGCCGAATATCGACAAGGCCGTCATCTCAACCCATTGCCATAATGATTTGGGACTGGCTGTTGCCAATTCCTTGTCCGGTGTGCAAGCGGGTGCGCGACAGGTCGAGTGCACGATTAACGGCTTGGGCGAGCGCGCCGGTAATGCGGCGTTGGAAGAAATCGTCATGGCGCTGAACGTGCGCAATGATGCGATGCCGCAATGGACCGGCATTGAGACCACTATGTTGGCGCGTGCTTCGAAACTGGTTTCCTCGGTGACGGCGTTTCCGGTGCAATATAATAAAGCGATTGTCGGGCAAAATGCTTTTGCCCATGAGAGCGGTATTCACCAAGACGGCATGCTGAAAAACAACCAGACTTACGAGATTATGACGCCTGAAAGCGTCGGCATTTCGCAAACCTCGCTGGTTATGGGCAAGCATTCGGGCCGCCATGCTTTCCGCGAGAAGATTAAAGCGCTGGGCTACGAGCTGGGCGATAATCAGTTGCAAGAGGCGTTCACCCGCTTCAAGGATTTGGCCGACCGCAAAAAGCACGTTTTTGACGATGACATTGTGGCTTTGGTCGATGACGAAGTGGGCAAGGGTGCGGACCGTATCAAGCTGGTTTCTTTGCGTGTGATTGCCGGTTCGGAAGGGCCGCAAAAAGCCACGCTGAAGCTGGAAATTGACTGCACTGAAACCGAGATTGACAGCACTGGCGACGGGCCTGTCGATGCAACTTTCAACGCCATTAATGCGCTGTTTCCGCATCAAGCCAATTTGCAATTATATCAAGTCCACGCCGTCACTGAGGGTACGGACGCGCAAGCCGAAGTCAGTGTGCGGTTGGAAGAAAATGGCAAGACCGTTACCGGTCGTGCTGCCGATACCGACACCATGGTCGCGTCGGCCCGTGCTTATGTCAGTGCGTTGAATAAATTGCTAGTTAAACGCGAAAAAAAGGCACCGGACTCACTGAGTGCCTAGTCTGTATCCGAGGGGAGAATAAGAATGTTAAACATGCTGCTCGCTGCATTTTCAGCCGACATGGCCATTGACTTGGGGACCGCCAACACGCTGGTCTATGTGAAAGGTCGAGGGATTGTGCTCAACGAGCCATCTGTCGTGGCGATTATCGAGCAAAATGGACGCAATCGTGTTCTCGCCGTCGGTGACGAAGCCAAGCTGATGCTGGGCCGCACGCCCGGCAATATCAAAGCCATCCGCCCAATGCGCGATGGGGTGATTGCCGACTTCGATGTCACCGAGGAAATGATCAAGCACTTTATTCGCAAAGTGCATAACCGACGCTCTTTTGCCAACCCGCAAATTGTTGTTTGCGTGCCGTCAGGGGCGACAGCGGTGGAGCGTCGCGCCATTCAAGAAAGCGCCATGTCGGCCGGCGCGCGCCGGGTGTTTTTGATTGAGGAACCGATGGCCGCGGCGATCGGCGCCGGTCTGCCGGTGACCGAGCCGACCGGCTCCATGGTCATCGATATTGGCGGTGGCACAACCGAGGTCGCCGTGCTGTCGCTTGGCGGCATCGTCTATTCGCGCTCCGTGCGGGTTGGTGGTGACAAAATGGATGAGGCGATTATCGCCCATATTCGGCGCAATCATAATCTACTGCTCGGCGAGTCAAGCGCCGAACGGATTAAGAAAGAAGTCGGCTCGGCCATGATGCCGCCCGGTGAAGAAGGCGAATCAGTTAAGATTAGAGGCCGTGACCTGATGAATGGCGTGCCGCGCGAAGTTGTTATCACCCAGCGTGAGGTTGCCGAGAGCTTGGCGGAACCGGTCGGTGCGATCATCGAAGCCGTGAAAGTCGCGCTGGAGGCAACGCCGCCTGAACTGGCGGCAGACATTGTCGATAAAGGTATTGTTATGACCGGCGGTGGCGGCCTGTTGCACAATCTCGATGCTTGTTTGCGCGAGGCAACCGGTCTGCCCGTCTCGATTGCTGATGAGGCACTGTCTTGTGTTGTGCTTGGCACCGGACGTGCGCTTGAGCACATTAAAACCATGAAGCACGTCCTGTCTGTCGCCTATTAAAGGCTAACAAGAGAGGGTTGCCGTGGCGAGAAGACGCATAGGCGGAAGCGAGACGCGGCTGATGAGTGCCGCCGGTATTGCGGTCGCCTGTCTAGCCATTGTTCTTCTGGCGCTTGCGGTTTTGCCCAAAGAAGACCCGCGCGTGGTGGCGCTGCGCCAATTTACCTATGATTTGGTCAGCCCGATTATGGAGCTGGCCAATAAGCCATCGGAAGCGCTGGTTGGGGTGGGGCAATATTTTACCGGCCTCGAAACATTGTGGTCGCGCACGCGCGCGCTGGAGGCCGAGAACCTTGCCTTACGCCAGCGCGTCACTGAGTTGACGCAAGCCGAAGTACTGATGCAGCAATATCGCCAAATTCTCGACTTGCCCGAAGAACCCAAGCTCGAATTGATCAATGCGCGGGTAATAGCAGATTTGAACAGTCCGTTTGTGCATACGCTGGTCACCAAGGGCGGGCGCGCCCGTGGCATTGAACCGGGACAGGCGGTCATGGGCCTGAATGGTCTTATCGGGCGGGTGATATCCAGCGGGCGTAACTCGGCGCGGATTTTACTGCTCAATGATTTCAACAGCCATATTCCCGTGGTCGCGCTGTCGAGTGATGTGCAAGCGATTTTATCGGGCGATAACAGTCCGCAGCCGCAATTGCAGTTTCTGCCGCGCCAAGCTGAATTGAAAGATGGCGACCTTTTGGTCACTTCGGGGCGCGGCGGGCAAATACCGATCGGTCTGCCGGTTGCCTTGGTAAAGCGCGATGAGGCCGGCGCGATAAGCGTCAACGCGCTTGATGATTTGCAAAGGCTGAATTTTGTTCGCATCGTCAAATCGACCTCCACGCCGTCGCCGCCGGATGAAATTCAACTCTCACCCCGCAGCCGAGGGGGCGCAAATGAGTAGCTTCCGCACCGGATCAGAGGGCGGTATTTTCCCCGTCATCCCGTATTTTTTACTGCTGCTATTCGTGCTGCTGGAAGGTATTCCGGTCAATATTTTTGCGATATCGAGACTTGAGCTGGGGCTCTGTTTTGTACCGCTTTTTTTCATCGGCCTGACCGCAGAAAATGACGTCGCGCCCGTCATTATCGCTCTTATCGGCCTGTTGAACGATATTCTGAGCGACATGCCGCTTGGCTTTTGGGCGTCGCTATTTGTCCTGTTCTATATGTTGAGTGCCGGTCAGCGCACTATATTGGCGACGGCGACTTTCAGCTCTTATTGGCTGACTTTCTCGGTGCTGGCGTTGATTATTTATTTTGTCGCGTATCTATTGTCGGCGATGCTGCTGGAATTGCCAGCGGTCAGTATACCGCTTCTGCTCTCGGCGGTGGTATGTTGTATGCTGTTTCCGCTGGTTTATTTCCCGCTCTATTTTTTCAGCAATAGGCTGGGCGGGTCGGAGAGAGGCTGATGCCGCTTTACGAAACAGAAGGTCAGGTTTTTTCACGTCGCTTGCTTTTGCTGGGCGGCTTGCAGGGCGGGCTGTTTCTTCTCTTGGCCGGTCGTCTGCAATTTCTTCAAATCGCCCGTTCTGATGTCTATTCGACGCTGGCTGAGGCCAATCGCGTCAATATCTCCCAAATCTCGGCCGCCCGCGGGCGTATTACCGACCGTTATGGCAATTTGCTGGCGGATAATGACCGTAATTTCCAAATTCGCGTCGTGCCGGAGAGGGTCGCCGATATGAGTATTATGCTGGATGACTTGGTGCAGATATTAAACCTCAGCAAGGCCCAGCTTGCTACCATTAGGCGCAAGATTGAGAGAGGGCCGTCCTTTAAACCGGTGATTATTCTTGAGGATTTATCGTGGGAGGATTTCTCGCGCCTTAATCTCAATCTGCCTTATCTCTCGGGCGTCGAGCCGCTGGTGGGGCAGAAACGGGTTTATCCGCATGCGCAATCGGTGGCGCATTTGGTCGGGTTTGTCGGTACCAAAACGCGCGCCGACCTACAACGCAATGAAGATATTGTCGGCGATGATGTTGGCCGCAGCGGTGTCGAGCGCGATTTTGAAAGAGACCTGCGCGGCACGCCGGGTGTACGTCATGTCGAGGTCAATGCGCTGGGCCGCACGGTGCGTGAATTACAATCTGACCCCGGCCAAAAAGGTCAAGACTTGTTCTTGTCGATAGACTTGGATCTGCAGGAATTTGCTGCCGAACGTCTCGAAGGCCATAGCGGCTCAGCCGTGGTAATGGATATTCACAACGGCGAGATGGTCACTATGGTGTCAGTGCCGAGCTTTGACCTCAATCAGTTGTCGCGGGGCATTGAGATTTCGGAGTGGGAAAAACTCATCGATCATGAGCGCAAGCCGTTGGTCAATAAACCGATACGCGGGCTTTACTCGCCGGGCTCGACTTTCAAAATGTTGGTGGCGCTGGCGGCGCTTGAAGACAAGCTCATCGATCCGGATGAAAAAGTGACATGCGACGGCGTTTATCATTTCGCGAATGAAGAGTTCAACTGTTGGCGCCCGAAAGGACACGGCGAAGTCAATTTGGTGGATGCCATTGAGCAATCTTGCGACACTTATTTTTATGACCTCGCCCTGCAAGTCGGTATCGACCGCATTGAGGCGATGGCACGGCGTTTTGGGTTTGGCGCACAGACCGGCATAAATTTGGAAGGCGAGAAAATCGGCACAGTGCCGGGCCGTGACTGGAAGCGCGCCAATTATGACACTGGCTGGCGCAGCGGTGAGACCATTATCACCGCTATCGGGCAGGGCTATTTGTTGGCCACGCCCCTGCAAATGGCGGTGATGACGGCGGCTTTGGCCAATGGCGGCAAGCTGGTAACGCCGCGCGTTACCAAAACCGATGACCGACCCGAGGCAGCCAATATCGGTCTGAAGCCTGAAAATCTGGCGATCGTACAGCGCGCCATGTATCGTGCCGTCAATCGTCCCGACGGCACGGCCTATGGCTCAAGCTTGCTGATTAACGGCGCGCGTATGGCGGGCAAAACGGGCACGGTGCAGGTGCGGCGGATTTCTAAAGATGAGCGCCTCGTTGGCGTGACGCAGAATTCGGAACTGGACTGGCATTTGCGCGACCACTCATTATTTGTCGGTTATGTGCCGCACAATAATCCGCGCTATGCCATCTCGGTGGTTATCGAGCACGGCGGCGGCGGGGCGCAAGTGGCGGCCCCGATGGCCCGCGATATCATGGTGCGGCTATTGCGTAAAATGCAAGTCGGCCCCATCCAAGCCGCCGTCTCAAGAGCTGGCCGATGGCACAAAATCGGGGGCGCAGCTATGAGTTATCAAGCACGCAATACGGGACAATTGGTCGACATCGGGACGCTCAATAAGCCTATTATTTTTATTACATTGGCGCTCGGTATGGTTGGCGTTACCGTGCTTTATTCGGTTGCCGGCGGCGATTTTTCTCCCTGGGCGTGGCGTCATGCCATGCGGCTCGGCCTCGGTCTCCTGCTCATGTATGCGATTGCCAATATTGATTTGCGGACGCTGTTCAGCCTTGCCTATCCGATTTACGGCGTGGTTTTTGCCATGCTGCTGGCGGTCACTATTTTCGGTGACACCAGTATGGGCGCGCAGCGTTGGCTCGATTTGGGGGTGGTCACGCTTCAACCTTCGGAGTTCATGCGCTTTGCGCTGATTATGGCTTTGGCGCGCTATTATCACACTCTGCACCCGGGCGATGTTTCGCAGCCTCTGGGGTTGCTGCCGCCGCTTGCCCTGATTGCTATGCCCGGCTTGCTGATATTTATGCAGCCCGATTTGGGCACAGCCTTGATGCTGGCGGCCAGCGGGCTGGGCGTGATGTTTCTGGTGGGTGTCTCGATGCGCTATTTTGTCGGCGGCTTTTTCGCCACTTTGGCCGCCATTCCTATCGTTTGGAATTATCTTTTCGATTATCAAAAAGAGCGCGTGCTGGTGTTCCTCGACCCTGAGCGCGACCCTTTAGGGGCCGGTTACCACATTATCCAATCGAAGATAGGCATTGGGTCGGGTGGCCTGTTTGGCAAAGGTCTGGCGCAGGGCACGCAAAGCCAGCTGAAATTCCTACCCGAGCGACACACTGATTTTATATTTTCAATCTATGCCGAAGAACTTGGCTTTATCGGCTCGCTATTGCTCATCTTGCTGTTCGTCGCTTTGATTTTTGTCATGTTCTATATCGCCGGGCAGATGTGGCATCGCTTCTCGCAATTGACCATTGCCGGTTTCGGTTTTGCGCTGTCGATTTATGTCATCGTCAATCTTGCCATGGTGATGGGGCTTGCGCCGGTCGTCGGTGTGCCGCTACCCTTCATCTCATATGGGGGAACGTCTCTGCTGACCTTTATGGCCGGTTTGGGCGTGATTTTGGCAATGGAACGCCAGCCAATGGCTGATTTGCCTAAATAGGGGAAACAATAATGATAAAGAGAATTTTACCAACCATTGCGGCGGCGCTGGGCTTATTGCTGGCGGTACTGTTGATACGCACATTCACGCCGACCGCTGAACAAAGCGCCGGCGAGGCGTTTGATTTCAGGCCCGATAGCGAGCGGGTGACGCGCCTGATGAGCGAGTCAGTGCGCTTTAAAACCATTTCCTTTGGCCGCGACAAGCCAACCTCGGCAAAGCAGCTTCTGGCCTATCACGATTATTTGCAGCAGCAATTTCCGCTGGCACACAAAGCGTTGAAGCGCGAAGTGGTGGGCGATTATTCACTGCTCTACACATGGCAAGGCAGCGAGCCTGTCAGCGAGAGTAATAAGCCGGTCATCCTGCTTGGTCACCTTGATGTGGTGCCGGTTGTGCCGGGCACACAAGGCAAATGGCGACACCCGCCTTTCGAAGGCGTGGTGGCTGATGGCTATATATGGGGCCGCGGCACGCTGGATAATAAGGTCAATATTATCGGTTTGCTGGAGGCGGCCGAGAACATGCTGGCGCAGGGTCTGGCACCGAAACGGACAATTTATTTCGCTTTCGGCCATGACGAAGAGCAGGGTGGTCTCGACGGTGCTAAGGCAATGGCCGATTTACTGTTGAAACACGGCGTCCAAGCTGAGTTTTTGGTCGATGAAGGCGGGCTGGTGACGCAAGGCGTGGTGCCGGGCATTGAAGCCCCCATGGCGCTCATCGCGCCTGCCGAAAAGGGCATTGTGACGCTACAATTGAAAGTCGTCGGTGACGGGGGGCATTCGTCCATGCCGCCGGAACAGACGTCTATCGGTATTCTGGCCGCGGCCATTGCAGCGCTCGAGGCCAATCAGTTCCCGCGCGATTTCATCCATACGCGAAGTTTTCTTGAAGCGGTGGCAGATGACATGCCTTTCGCCAATCGCTTGGTGATGAAAAATCTGTGGCTGTTCAAGCCGCTGGTGATGGGCTCTTTTGAGGGCGATAAACAGGCGCAAGCCGGGATGCGAACGACGACGGCGGCGACGATGATTTCCGGCGGTATCAAAGCCAATGTTCTGCCGATTGATGCAACGGCCAAGGTCAATTTCCGCATCCTGCCCGGCGAGACGCCCGAAACCGTGCAAGCGCGCGTTATCAGTGTTGTCAATGACCCACGCGTCGAGGTGACGTTTGACGGCAGTGGCCAGCGCGGCATGGGCCCGTCGCCGGTCAGTCCGACCGAAGGTTATGGCTGGGAGCAATTGACCTCGGCCATTCGTGACACGTCGGCACCGCAACGCCTGATCGTGACGCCGCGCCTTTTGGTGGCGGCGACCGATACGCGGCATTACCGTCAATTGACGCCGAACCATTATCGTTTCACCTATATGCAATTACAGCCCGGCGATCTGGCCACTATTCACGGCACGAATGAGCGTATCGGCGTGGCAACGCTGAACGATACGGTGCGGTTTTATTTTCGGATGATGTCGCGGCTTTAGATTTCCAGCGGGCGTTTTATTTTGCCAGCAGCGGCTCAAGGCCGCCGTCGGCATCAAGCGCGTAAAGATCGTCACAGCCACCAATATGCGTGCCGTCGATAAAGATTTGCGGCACGGTGCGTCCGCCATTGGCGCGCGCTTCCATTTCGCCGCGCATATGCGGCTCCTTGGAAAGGCTAATCTCGGAGAAAGCTGCGCCCTTCTCGTCCAGCAGTTTTTTGGCTGCGTGGCAGAAGGGGCAGATTGTCGTCGTATATATTTCTATTTTTGCCACGGCGTCTCTCCCAAGATTTCGGCGTTGGGCCTAAAGTCGGGCGAATCGCGTTCGTGTGCAAGTCAATATTACTCGGCGGCAGCCTCGCTGCTGCTCTCGAGAATAGTAATGTCACAGGCAACCATGCGGCCATTACGGCCCTCTTGCATGCCAAATTCTACCCGCTGGTCTTCAATCAGTTGTTTCAGGCCCGATGCCTGAATGGCCGTGACATGGACAAAACAATCATCGCCGCCCGAATCGGGGGTGATAAAGCCATATCCTTTGGCTGAGTTGAACCACTTAACAGTTCCGGTCTGCATATTCGCCTCCATTAATTTGAAAGCGCGCCGAAGCGGATGAGCCGTCGCAATCGATTAGGCGCATGGATTGGACACAACGCTTCGTTAGATTAGATAGGGCGCATAATCGCTGCGGCGAATAAAAAAGTCATTTATTGTAAATTTGCGACATTTAGTGCTGATTTTGCTGCAAAAAGCCTATTTTTCTGCGATTTCCCGAATATTAAAAGGTTCTACAGGGGTGAGAGTTTCTTCGAAAAACCGCACCGCATAGACGGTGACACGCCCATAGCGCGAGCGCCCGCGCATATTCAACGGCGCGGCGAAACCGGTATTGGCAATCTGGCCGAAATGCACCTCAATGGGTGGAAATTCCGCCGCGCGCTCAAGGCTGGCGTCAGAATAACCGGCCACCGCTTGCCATAAAACACTGCATTTTACCGCCGGACGACGGGTCGGGAAATCATGTTCGAAGACCGGCACGAATTCGACATCCTGCGCCGTTAGCGTGGCCAGACGCCGCCCGTCAAAAATGCGCTTCTGCCGATTGCATGCGGCCCTTAAAGGTCGTCCTTTGAGCGTCGATAACAATCCCAGAAACGGGTCGACAGTGCCGCTGCCCACGGTTGCGATATCAACCGGCGTCTTGGAACGAAATTCCTCGGGCTGTTGATAACCTGATACAAAATTGGCCGGCGCGCCGTTCACATAATCCATAAAGCTGGATTTTATCGTGTCGTCGGAGGTCCAGAATAGATCCAGTCGCTGTGGCACAAAATCGCCGCCGCGCAACGCCCCGCCGGTGGTCGAGACGATATGCGACTGACCGGCAATGCGACCTAAACCTGCCGGGCGCATATGCGCGCTCAACTCATAAGTGTCGGCCGAAAGTGACAGCCGCACACCCGCCTTACCAATCAGCAGACCGCTGACATAAAGCCGGTATTCGGCAGAAAAATAACGCTGGCCGTCTTTGGCGGTGGCAGGGGTCGCAACGATGCCGACAGCCAAGAAGGCGGCGCAGAAAACGGTGCAGATGTTTGAAGTGGCTTGTCTCATGCTGCTTTTACGCCCGAGCTGTGAAAGCGGATGTAATACCCACCTTATGCCGATGCTTGTGCTGCCGCGATATCGCGACCCAGCGAGCGACCGGCAATCATATAATGCACGCTGCCCCAAACGCCGACAGTCACCATCAGCGCCAGCGCGACGCCAAGGCTGCGGTCGCCATAGCTGGGGCCCATGGCGTCGCTCATCATACCGACAGCGAGTGGGCCGATGCCGAGGCCGAAAATATTATTGATGAACAGCATAATCGCCGAGGCCAGTGAGCGCATTTCCGGTTTCACCAGAGTATGCAGCATGGCCAGTGTCGGTCCGAAATACAACGCCCCGGCCATGGTCGGGATAATGAGCCACAAAAAAGCCGATAGGCCGGTGGGGGCGAGATAAGCCATGACGGAAAGCGGCGCGGTAACAAAGCCGATTAGGCCGACCAGCCACATATTCCAGCGCACATCTTTTTTGCCCATACGGTCGGCGACGATGCCGCCCAATGTCGTGCCGATGCCGCCACCAATGCCGATCATCAGCGCCAAAATCAAACCGACTTGTGTGGCGGTAATGCCATGCTCGCGGATGAAATAACTGGGCAGCCAAGCGACCGCGCCATAGCCGACAATAATGATAAGCGTTGAGCCTATAAGCAACTGCCGCAGCGATGGCGTGCTCAGCATATATTTGACCGTTACCATAAGCGGCGGCGCAGCATGTTGGACGGTGTCTTGCGCGGCATTTTGTGCTTGTGCGTCGCTCATGCCGCGCGGTGGGTCTTTCAAGGTCAGCCAAGCGATGACAGCGAGGGCAAAGCCGGGGAGAGCGATGACCTGAATGGCGGTGCGCCAGCCATAATTATCGGCTATCCAGCCGCCGGCGATAAAAGCAATAAACAAGCCGATATTGATGCCCAGCGCGAACACTGCCAAAGGCGTGGCGCGGTCGGAGGGCGCGTACATATCGGCAATCATGGCGTGAGAGGGCGGGCTGGTGCCGGCTTCCCCGACACCGACGCCAATTCGCGCCAATAGGAGTTGCAGATAATTTTGCGCCATACCGCAGGCATAAGTCATGGCCGAAAACAGCGTCAGCGAAGCAATGATGATTTTCTTACGCGACACGCGGTCGGCCAGATAGGCGATGGGAATGCCCAGAGTTGCATAGAAAATGCCGAAGGCCAGACCGGTCAGCATCCCCAATTGCGTGTCGGTCAGCACCATATCGGCTTTGATGGCGGGTAGCAGAATGGCAACAATCTGGCGGTCAACATAATTGGCGGTATAAATGAGGGTCAGAAGGCCAACAGTGTAGGCCTTTAACCCTGAGGTGAATTTTTCTTGCATTATGGCCTGCGGTTGCGGGTGAAAATTCTTGCCGGAGCGTTTCTGAAACGGATGGTGAAACATATTCGGACGATTATCCAGCCGATAATCATATAACCTAGAAAAATGCCGAGGGTTTGAGACAGCAGCGCGGTGATGATGGCGGTTGGCCAATAATCGCCCACAGCGAAGGCGCCGAAAATAGCGTCAATAATGATGCAAATCGTAGCGATTTGGGTGGCCAACAAATAGGGGCGCGTCTTACGGCGCGCTTGTGTGCCATAGATAAATGACACAACGATTACCAAACCACCCATGAGGAGGGACGGCGGCCAGCCTACAAGTTCCAGCAAATCCAACACAAAACACCTCTACTCCAAGAACCTGCCCGAAAGGTAGAGGGTAGGTCAAGCCTTACACCTAACCTTACACCCAACTTTACATCTAATTTTATATCCAGCCCGCCAGTTCGCGCGCGGCGATGGTCTTCAAAAGCGCCTGCGACAGCTCGCTATCATTGAGGCACGGCACGGTTGAAAAATGCGTGCCTCCGGCCTCGACGAAATCCTCGTTGAGCGCGATGCCGATTTCTTCCAGCGTCTCGACGCAATCGGCGATAAAGCCCGGCGTCACCACAGCAATTTTTTTGACGCCCTGCTCGGCCAGCGCGACTACCGTTTTATCGGTATAGGGTTCCAGCCATTTGGTCGGCCCGAAGCGCGACTGAAACGTCAAGCGCAGCTTTTGGTCGTCCATGCCCAGCTTTCCGCGCAGCAGGCGCGCTGTCTTGGCGCAGTGGCAATGGTAAGGATCACCTTTTTTGAAATAGCTTTGCGGCAGACCGTGGAAAGACGCGATGATAACGTCAGGTTCGTGGTCGAGACCGGCCAGATGGTCGGTCACTGATTGCGCCAGAGCGTCGATATAATCGGGGTGGTCGTGCCATGGCGCTGCCGTGCGAATGGCCGGTTGCCAACGCAGCTTCAACAGCGCGCGAAACACATCATCATAAACACTGGCCGAGGTCGAAGCGCTATATTGCGGATATAGCGCGACAATGGCGATACGCTCGCAGCCCGCCTCGCGCATCGCTGCCAGGCGGTCTTCAATCGACGGCGCGCCATAGCGCATCGCCCAATCGACGATGACGCCATCGCCAATCTCGGCTTGCAGCTTCTCAGCCTGCACGCGGGTGAAATAGCGCAACGGACTTTCATTGCTTTCTTGGCGCCAGATTTTGGCATAGGCTTCGGCCGATTTTTTGGGCCGCGTGTTCAAAATAATGCCGCGCAATATGGGCTGCCAAATGAGCGGCGGCGCTTCGATGACGCGGCGGTCGCTCAAGAATTGTTTGAGATAGGGGCGTAAGCCTTTTTTGTCTGGGCTTTGGGGCGTGCCGAGATTGACCAGCAACAGGCCGGTCTTTCCAAACGCAACTTCAGGGTGAGTATTTGGCAGCATTACTGAGCCGCGGGCGCGGTCATCAATTCCGGTAAATCGCAGGAAATATCCAAATAAGCCCAGACTTCTTGCACAGCTTCCACCAACGCCGCCATCATCGCGTCATCATGCAGCGGCGAAGGGGTGATGCGGAGCCGTTCCGTGCCGCGCGGCACGGTCGGATAATTGATTGGCTGAATGTAAATATTGTGCTCTTTCAGCAGACGGTCGGAGGCCGCTTTGCAAAGCAGCGGATCGCCAACCATTAGCGGGACGATATGCGTCTCAGTGCGCAGCACCGGCAAACCAGCCTCTTCCAACATGGTCTTGAGCTTTTCGGCCCGTGCGTGATGACACGCTCGCAAATCGTCTGCCTGTTTGACAAGCTGAACGCTTTTTATGGCCCCGGCGGCAACCGTCGGCGGCAATGTGGTGGTGAAGATAAAACCCGGCGCATAGGAGCGAATGGCGTCGACAAGGTTTTGTTTGCCGGTGATATAGCCACCCATAATGCCGAAAGCTTTGGCCAAAGTGCCCTCAATAATATCGACGCGCTGCATGAGATTGTCGCGGTCGGCAATGCCGCCGCCGCGCGGCCCATACATGCCGACAGCATGCACTTCGTCGAGATAGGTCAGGGCGTCGTATTTTTCGGCGAGGTCGCAAATCGCCTCAATCGGGGCGATATCGCCATCCATCGAATAGACGCTCTCAAAAGCAATCAGCTTGGGGCGCGCCGGATCGGCGTCGCGCAGCAGGCTTTCCAGATGCTCAATATCATTGTGCCGCCAAATCAGTTTCGAGCAGCCGCTTTGGCGCACGCCCTCAATCATCGAGGCGTGGTTAAGCTCATCAGACAGAATGAGGCAATCGGGAAGCAATTTGGCCAATGTCGAAATGGTCGCTTCATTGGAGATGTAGCCTGAGGTGAAAACCAGCGCCGCTTCTTTGTCATGCAAATCAGCCAGCTCGTTTTCCAGTTCGACAATCATGTGATGGGTGCCGGAAATATTGCGTGTGCCACCGGCGCCCGTGCCCATTGTGTCGATAGCGTGTTTCATGGCGTCCATCACCTCGCGGTTCTGGCCCATGCCGAGATAATCATTGGAGCACCAAACAATCACCTCGCGCGGCGGCGTGACGGAATGGTTCATGGCGCGCGGGAAAGCACCGGCGATGCGCGCCAAATCGGTGAACACGCGATAGCGCCCCTCATCGTGCAAAGATGCGAGCGCTTCGTCCAAATGTTTGTCGTATTCGACCGGCATTAATCTTCCCTAGTTAACGCTGCCACATTTAACTTATTTGGCTTGTTTAGGCCAGCTTTGACACAAAAAAGGCTTATTTGCCGCAGGGTTACTCGTCATCTTTGCGAACAAAAGTGACGGCATAATATTCCTTACCGTCGAACAAATCCTGTGGTTCGCCGGGGCCGTCAATCATCATATAGCGACGCGGCGTAATCTGCCCTTCCATGCGATAGCCGCGCGCGCTCATATTGCGGCGGTGAAACTCCATAGCGGCGGGCGTAAACTCTTCTGCTAGAACGGTAATCCGCTCCGGTTGTTGCACGTCATCGGCCATTGCATTTCCTTTGATTAATATGCGTATTTAAAAAATAAGGCGTCGACACCCAAATGTCGAGGCCTTGCGATGGTTTGCTTAACCGCTTAATAGCCACCCAGATCGGCATAGCGGGCGCGGTGGAAATTGCTGTCCCCCAGCATTTGCGCCTGCACGCGGGCGCGCTTCAGATACAGACCCATATCGACTGCATCGGTCATGCCGATGCCGCCATGCATTTGCACACCCTCATTGGTGATAAGGCGCGCCGCTTCGCCGACGCGGGCTTTCGCCAAACTGCTGGCGCGCGGTATATCATTGCGACGCTCATCAAGCGCCGACAGCGCTTCCAGCACCACTGAACGGCAGATTTCCAACTCGCAGAACATTTCTGCAGCGCGGTGCTTCAGCGCCTGAAACGTGCCGATAATGACGCCAAACTGCTTGCGCTCCTTGAGGTATTCAAGCGTTGTGTCGAACACCGCTTCAGCACCGCCCAGCATTTCGGCAGCGATGCACGCACGGCCCAAATCGAGCACATTTTCCAGTTCCGGATAGGCCGCTCCGATAGCGCCCAATGCGGCGTCGGCTCCGACCTCAACGCCGTCAAATGCAACGATGGCGGCGTTGCGGCTATCGACCATATGGGTGCGGGTGATGGTGACGCCTTTGGCTTTGGCATCGACCAGGAACATGGACAAGCCTTGCGCTTCGTCGGTTTGTCCGCCGGTGCGCGCGACAACAATCAGCGTGTCGGCAATATGCCCATCAATGACGAATTTTTTTTCGCCCGACAGCTTGTAGCCATCGCCGGATTTTTCTGCCGCCATGGCGACATTGACCGGATTGTGATGATTGGTTTCTTCGAGCGCCAAAGCGGTCAACATCTCACCGGCAGCGATTTTCGGCAACAGCGCGGCTTTTTGCGCTTCCGAACCGGCGGCAAGGATAAGCCCGGCCCCCAAAACGGCGGTTGAATAAAGCGGCGAGGCGGCCAATGTGCGACCCGCTTCGGTCATCACAATGCCCAGTCCCATCGGCCCGAAGGCGGTGCCGCCATGTTCTTCCGGTATCAAAATACCGGCAAAACCAAGTTCGACGATCTGCGCCCAGACGTCTTTGTCGAAGCCCAAATCATCTTCTTCATCGCGCAGTTTGCGCAAATTGGTTACCGGAACCTGTTCGGTGAAAAAATCCTTCGCCATGTCGCGAAGCATTGTTTGCTCTTCAGTTAGCACGAGTGCCATCAGTATCCCCCTTGATATTCCAGAGTATTGGCAGTGCCGGCTTAGGCGTCCGGCAGGCCGAGCACACGCTTGGCAATCACATTAAGCTGCACTTCCGATGTGCCGCCTTCGATGGAATTGCCTTTCGAGCGAAGCCAGCTGCGGGTAACGGAAAGCTCTTTGCTGTCGAAGCCTTCGCCTTCCCAGCCCAGAGCTTGCGTGCCCATCACATCGAGCAGCAGCTCAAAGCGGCGCTTATTCACTTCAGTGCCATAATATTTGAACATTGATGCCGCGGCACCCATGCCCTGACCGGCTTTCGCTTCAGCCGAAGCGCGCTTCAGCGTCAGACCGAAAGCTTGCTGATCCATTTTATGCTCGGCAATGGCTTGGCGGATGCTGCTGTCAGCAATCTTGTCGCCATCGGTGCCGAAGTTTTCCTTGGCCACCGCTTCCATGCCGCCCATGGAGGCCGCACCGGCGCCCATGCCCATGCCGGAAATCATGCTGCGTTCGTGTTCCAGCAGACGCTTGGCAATGGTCCAGCCCTTGTTCAATTCGCCGACCAGATTTTCTTTCGGCACTTTCACATCGGTGAGGAAAGTTTCGCAGAATGGCGAGGCCCCCGAAATCAGTTTAATCGGACGCGCTTCGACACCCTCATTGTCCATATCGATAAGCAGGAAGGAGATGCCGTCATGCTTAACGCTGGTATCGGTGCGCACGAGGCAGAAAATCATGTCGCACTGGTCAGCGTAAGAGGTCCAAACTTTCTGGCCATTGACCAGATAATGATCGCCCTTGTCTTCGCATTTGGTTTGCAGACCGGCGAGGTCAGACCCTGCACCCGGCTCTGAGTAACCTTGGCACCAGCGGATCTCGCCATTGACGATTTCGCGGATGTATTTTTGCTTCTGCTCCTCGCTGGCGAATTCCAACAACGCCGGGCCGAGCATCCAAAGACCGAAGCTGGTCAGGGCCGGGCGCGCATTGATGCGGGCCAGTTCTTCTTGCAGCACTTTGGCTTCGTCTTTTGACAAACCGCCGCCGCCATATTCGGCCGGCCATTCGGGTGCAGTCCAGCCGCGCGACGCCATATTGTCCATCCAGACTTTGGTGTCAGGATTGGGGTATTTGGCTCTGCGCCCGCCCCATGGCATTTCGCGTTCGGGCATTGGGGTGCGCATCGATTCGGGGCAATTTTCCTCCAACCAAGCGCGGGTTTCCTCGCGGAAATTATCAAGAGCTGTCATAACTGTCTCCTCAATATCATTTGGCGGTAGGATAGCATGGCGCGTCGGCTTGGCAAGCCATTGCCAAAAGTCACTGCGTGGCGAGTTGACGCGCCCGACAGGTTTTACGGCATTTGAAATCCGTCGATATTTTCACCCGAGCCAGTGGCGACATGGCGCTTAATCGCGCTGCCATCGACATAGCTGCATAGGGTTTCGGCAATCGATACATAGCGGCCGCGGTCGGCACCGAATGTATGGGCCGACATATGCGGCGTCATCAGAACATTATCGAGACTGTTAAAATCGTGTTTCGAGCCCTGATAGGGGCCGTCGCGATCGGGGTCGGCTTCGGCATTGGTGATATTGACCGGATAGCGATACCAGGTGTCGAGTGCCGCGCCGGCGATGCGCTTCTCGCTCAGCGCCTCGAACAGCGCGTCTTCGTCGATGACTTCGCCGCGCGCCACATTGACGATATAGGCGGTGTCTTTCATCTGTTTGAAAGCGGCGGCGTCAATCATTCCTTCGGTTTCCTCATTGAGGTCGCAGGTCAAAATGATGTAATCGCTTGTCGCCAGTAATTTCGGCAACTCGGCTTTTTGACCAATCCAGTCGAGCGGGGCCGGGGTCTTGTCGCGTTTTGAGCGCGCAATGGCTGAGATATTCATGCCAAAAGCGGCGGCGCGGCTGGCCACGGCTTGCGCAATTTCGCCATAGCCGATAATGCCGACATGCTTACCGAGCAAATCGCCATGCCGCGCTTCGGGAGCGGCGTTACGGCCGGCGCGTTTCCAGTCCCCGCCCAGCATGTCATTGTGCATATTGCGCAGCTCCAGCGCGTGCTCCAGCATCGTGCCCAGCACATATTCTGCCATCGGCGCGGCGTGGCCACCGGCATTACAGTAAATCAATCCTTCGGGCAGAAAACCGGCATCGAGCCAGTCCGTGCCGACCCAAGGCTGGGCGAGGATTTTGAGCTTGGGCGCGGTCATCAGCGCGGCAAAATTGCCCGGCGTCAGAATGTAATCGGCGCTCATTACCGCCGCTTCGCATTCGGCCAGCACCGCATCGCGCGCGTCCGTATCGTCGTCGCACGGCCATGTCACGACTTGCCAGTCGTCATATTTGGCGGCAAAATGTTCCTCGATAAGGGGCGCGAAATTCACACCCATCTGGCCGAATACGGCAACTTTCCTGATCATCAGCGCTTTTCGACCTCGGCCACGGCGAACTCGGTAACACTCTTATAATCGGCCTTGCCATTGGGCGCGCGGAAAGGCGGGCCGCCATGGAATACGTGCTTCGGCGTCTTATAAGCGGCCAGTTTGGCTTTGCAGAAGATTTTCAATTCTTCCTCGTCAAAACCGCCGCCTTCGACCGTTTTCACAACGGCGGTGACGGCCTGACCCCATTTTTCATCCGGCACACCGACCACCAGCGCGTCGTCAATGGCGTCGTGCAGTTTCAGCGTTTCCTCGACTTCTTCGGGGTAAATCTTCTCACCGGCCGAGTTGATGCACACCGAGCCGCGCCCCAGCAGCGTCAGTTCGCCCTCCGGCGATACCAGACAGTAATCGCCAGGGATGGAGAAGCGCTGACCGTTAATGGACTTGAAAGTCTTGGCGGTTTTCTCTTCATCTTTGTAATAGCCGAGCGGTATCGGGCCGCCAAAAGCGATGAAGCCCGGCGTTTCGCTGCCCCACGGGATTTCATTATCGTTTTCATCGAACACTTTGCAAAAATCATTGGTGGTGAATTTGGCCGTCTTCACCGGCATGTTTTTCATGGTGAGAGAGGAGCCGAAACCGATCGCTTCGGACGATCCGAAACTGTCCGCCAGCATGCATTCATCGGGCAGATATTTCAGCATTTCCTGTTTCACTTCCATCGACCACATGACGCCGGAGGAGATAATGCTGGCGACCGATGAGACGTCATATTTGCCGGGGTTTTCTTCCAACTCACTGAGCATCGGCTTGGCGAAAGCGTCGCCGACAATCGCCATATATTCAACGCCGCGACGCTCGACCGTTGACCACAATTCACTCGGATTGAGCGAGGCGGCTTCCAGCGTCACAATTGTGCCGCCAGACATCAACACGCCCATGGCGGTAAACAAGCCGGTGCCGTGCATCAACGGGCAGGCCGGAATGTAAACCTGACCCGGCCCGCTCTGCTTTATCTGATTGACAATATCGTCCATGTTTTCAGGCACTTCGCCCAAAGCGCGCAACGCCAGCGTTTGCGTTTCACGCAGCGCATGGTGTTCCCACATCACGCCTTTCGGCATGCCGGTAGTGCCGCCGGTGTAAAGAAACAAAAGGTCTTCGCCGGAGCGCTCAATATCGAGATTGCTGCCATCGCCTTCATTGACCAGCGTTTCATAATCGACAATGCCTTCGGGCAAATCTTTGCCGTCGCCGACTTCGATCCACTGCTTGACCTTGGGCAGGCGCGGGCGCAGTTCTTCGATATTGTCGCGAAACTCTTTGCCATAGACCACAACAGTGGCGTCGGAATTGTCGAAAATATAATGCACCTCATCGGCGACATATCGATAATTGACATTCACATGGGTCAGGCGGCCGCGGAAACAAGCAACCAGCAACTCGCTATATTCAGGGCGGTTGCGCATATAAAAGCCGACCTTATCGCCGGTCTCGGCACCATTGGCGCGCAAATTGCGAGCCAGATTATTCGAGCGGGCGTTCATTTCGGCCCAACTAATCTCGCGATCGCCATGCACCAAGGCTAAATGCCCCTCCGGTAGAGCCGGCACAATGGCGTCAATAATATCTCCGAAATTCCACTGCATGCTTGTCTCCCTCAACGCTATGGATATTCTTGTCTCAAAAGGCGCGATAAAAACCCGCTATGAGATAAGCCAGAAAGCTAAGACTTTGGCGGCGCGCTGCCAAGCATTTTTAAAGAACCATTCAGTTATTTCTCCACTCAATGCGCCGAGGCATGCTAAAAGCAGGGCATGGAATCACCTGTTTTTTTGCTGCTTGCGGGCTTTGTCGTTTTGGGTGTCGCCGGCGAGGCTTTATTGCGCGGCGCGGTCACTTTGGCCAAGAGCTTGCGCATCTCGCCACTGGTCATCGGCTTGACCATTATCGCCTTCGGCACCTCGGCCCCTGAGCTTACGGTATCCCTCAATGCGGTGCTGGACGGCCAGCCCGATATCTCGGTCGGCAATGTAGTGGGCAGCAATATCGCCAATATTCTGCTGGTCTTGGGCACGATGGCGCTGGTCAGTCCGTTCGCTCTGGCAACCGGCACATTGGCGCGCGATGGCGGTTTCATGCTTGCGGTCTCAGCGCTCTTATTCATCTTTGGCATGATCGGAATGATCGACCGCCTGTTCGGCGTGGCGCTGCTGATGGGACTTATCGCTTTCACCTATCACCTCTACACCTCGGCGCGCCGCGAAGAAGACACGACCGAAGCCGAAGCCGGGGTCGATGAAAACCTCGTGCCCGGCGGGCCATGGCTGGCAGTGCTGGTTTTGATGGCCGGTATTGCGGGCGTCGTTTGGGGCGCAGAACTGATGGTCGAAGGGGCGGTGGCGCAAGCCAAATTATGGGGCGTCTCGGAAGCCGTGATTGCCCTCAGTCTGGTTGCTGTCGGCACCAGCCTGCCCGAGCTTGCGGTTTCGTTGGTGGCCGCCATGCGCGGCCATGCCGGCCTCGCTGTCGGTAATATTATCGGCAGTAATATTTCCAATATTCTGCTCATTCTCGGTGCCACGGCGGTGGTGATGCCGCTACCGATTGCCGACATAATGGCCATGCGTGACATTCCCATCATGATTGGCGTGGCGTGCCTTGGCCTGTTTTTCCTCGCCATCAATCGGGCCATGACGCGGGCCGAGGGCGGCATCAGTCTGGCGCTTTACGCCGCCTATATGACGTATATTTACATCTCCTAAAGCCTCCGCTTAAGCGACTGTTTTAATGGACAAGTCGACGCGCGCGCGGTAATGAATGAGCCTCAAACATCGGTAGGAGACCTTTGTGAAACGGAATGTGAAGCATAACTTGCGACGACGATAAATTCTGCGCCCCCGCGGCGTATAATTCGTCACGCCTTTTCACATTTGAGGGTCGGGTCTCCGACAAAACACCATGAAGTCTTTTTCCATTTCACCGCAATCGCCGGCGTCGCCTGAAGCTTTTGAAACGCTCGACGCGCTGTTGGATATTTGTTTTGGGCCGGGGCGGCTGACCCGCACCGCCGAGCGTTTGCGCGAGGACAATCAGCGCATCGCCGACTATGACCGCATGGCATTTAATGACGAGGGCACTTTGGTCGGCGCGATATCTTTTTGGCCGGTTATGATTGAGGAGACGCCGGGTCTGTTGCTGGGGCCGCTGGCCGTGCATCCCGACATGCAGGGCATTGGGGTCGGGCAGGCTTTGATGCAGAACGCGCTGGCCGAGATAAATGCCGAGCGCTTCGCCTTCACCGTGCTGGTCGGCGATTTGCCATATTATGAGAAAGCCGGGTTCGCGCCCGCGCCCAAAAACGTTTGCTTGCCCGGGCCTGTCGATCCGGCGCGCCTGTTGCTGCGCCCGTCGAGCGATGCACATGCGGCCGATTGCGCGCACCTCGCCGGTATGGTTCGCCGCGCGCCCGAATTGTGCTAGTTTCGGCTTAGACATGAAAACACTGAGCCGAAACCAATAGGAACATTATGTCCGACGAAGCCGCCAATGCGCTGATGAAAATCGTCGCCGATGCCGAAAAGGCGGGCGATCCGCAGACCGGTGAACGCGGTTTGCCGCCCGTGCATTTATGGGAGCCGGATTATTGCGGCGATATCGGCATGAAAATCGCCCGTGACGGGCAGTGGTATTACGATAATTCGCCGATTGGCCGCAAAAAATTGGTGCGGCTTTTCTCGACCATTTTGCGTCACGACGATGATGGCGAGCATTATCTGGTCACGCCGGTTGAGAAAATCCGTGTCGATGTGGAGGATGCGCCTTTTGTCGCCACGCTGATGACCGCGAGCGGGGAAGGGCGCTTACAAGTGCTGCGCTTTGAGACCAATGTCGGCGATTTCACCGAGGCCGGGCCCGACCATCCGATGCGCTTTGAGATAGACGCAACAACCGGCGAGCCTTCGCCTTATGTGCATGTGCGGGCGCGGCTGGAAGCGCTTATTGCCCGCGCTGTCTTCTACGATCTGGTTGAGCTGGGCGAGGTGCATGAAGACCGCTTTGGTGTGTGGAGTCATGGCGTCTTTTTCCCCATCGCCTCGGCCACCGCGGCGGGTGTCGAGAGCTGATGAATTATCGCGCCAAATTGCAATCCATCGTCAGCAGCGAATTGCCGCCGCCCGATCAAATCAGCGGCCCGAATTTAGCCGGGCAGTTGCGCGATGAACGGGTCGAACACCAGCTCAGCGAAGCCGAGATTGACGAGATTAGTAAAGACCTGCGGCTCGCCGCCGTGCTGGTACCGCTGGTCGAGCACGCCGATGAACCCTCCATATTGCTGACGCGGCGCGCCGATCATTTGGAGAAACATTCGGGGCAGGTTGCTTTTCCCGGCGGCAAGGTAGAGGATAGCGACGAAAGCCCTATCGCCACTGCTTTGCGCGAAACCGAAGAAGAAATCGGGCTGGACCCGCGTCATGTTGAAATCGCCGGTGTTCTGGACACTTATCAAACCGGCACCGGCTTTGTCATTTTGCCGGTCGTCGGTTTTGTGCGCCCCGGCTTCACACTGTCGCCGGACGCCAATGAAGTCGCCGATGTGTTTGAAGTGCCGGCGCATATTGCGTTGACCGAAGCCAACTGGAAAACCGATAGCGGCGAATGGAAAGGCCGCATGTGGAAGTTTTATTCGATGGATTATCAAGGCTATAATATTTGGGGCGCAACTGCGGGCATGCTGATGCATATGAGCCGGAGGATAGCGGAATGATGAGGGTTTTGGTTATCAACGCGATTTTATTTGCGCTGCCCTTTGTGCTGACTTGGGCGTGGATACGCTTTATCGCCGCCAAGCAGCCCGATGAGCAGACGCGCAAGCTCTATGCCTATGCCGCCATTGTCGGCTTGGTTCTGGTCGCGGCCAGTCTTTTGACCTATCGGGTCAATAGCGGCAATGCGCCGGGCGGGACTTATGTGCCGCCGAGCTATGAAGACGGGCAAATTGTACCCGGCAGATTTGAATAGAAAAGATGGCGAAACTCGACGAGCAATATAGCGGTTGGCTGAGCCTGCCGCAGACGCAGCATCTCATGCAGCTTTTGAATGAAGGCGCAGGCGACAAGCGCGCGATAACGCGCTGCGTCGGCGGTTGTGTGCGCGATACGCTGATGCAGCTTGCGACTGTCGATACCGAAGTCGATATGGCCACCGAACTTGAACCGCAAGCGGTTATGAAACGGCTGCAAGCGGCCAATGTCAAAGTGGTGCCGACTGGCATTAAACACGGCACTGTGTCGGCCATTTTGTATCGAGGCGACACGCCGCTGGTCTATGAAATCACCACTTTACGAGACGATGTTAAAACCGATGGCCGCCACGCCGAGGTTGCTTTTACCGAAGACTGGCAGGGCGATGCGGCACGGCGCGATTTCACCATTAACGCGCTTTACGCCGATGCCGACGGCACGCTTCACGACCCGACGGGGCAGGGGCTGGCCGATATCGAAGCGCGGCGTGTGCGCTTTATCGGCGATGCGGCGGCCCGCATTGAAGAAGATTATCTGCGCGTCTTGCGCTATTTCCGTTTTCATTTCCGCCTCACTGCTGACACGCCAGTGGACGATGTGGCGCTCGCCGCTTGCCGCGATGCGGCGGTGCCCTTGCGCGGTCTGTCGGGCGAACGCAAGCAGCAGGAAATGCTGAAAATCATGGCGCTGCCCGAAGCCGCCCGCGCCGCGCGCGCTCTGCACAAAGCCGATTTATTGCGGCCGGTGCTGGGCATTGAGCCGATGGGGTTTGCCGCGCTCGAAGCAATGTTGCAGCTCAGTGACGACCCATTGCTGCGCCTGATGAGCTTGTTGCCGACCGCCGAGGCGGTGCAGACCTTGTCCAATGCGCTGCGGCTGTCGCGCAAACAAATGATGCGGCTGGTCAAAGCGCTGGAAATGCCGCTCGACCTGACGCATTTATCGGCGGCCCTTTATTTCGATGGTGCCGAGGCCGTGCGCGACCGTGCGCTATTGGCGCTGGCGCATATGCCTTCCGACGGGTCGGGCGATGCGGGTGATACTATTAAAGCCCTGCACGCGGCCATTGCCGAGAGCGCCAATTATACACGCCCGAAATTTCCGCTCACCGGCGCGATGATGCAAAAAGCCGGTCTCAAAGACGGGCCGGAAATGGGCGTCATGGCGCGGACGCTTGAGCAATGGTGGGTGGCCGAGGGATTTCCCGATGAGAAAACGGTCGAGGCTGAACTGCAGAAGAGGCTGGCTTAATTGTCTTTTTTGTTCCAGCCGCGAAGTTGTTTTGGGTCTTTTTTTAACGCGCGTTTGTGCTGTAAATAAGCGCCCACCCACATCATCACGGCAAACAGCGCCAGCCCTATCAGGCCAAAAAGGGCGAGTATTTTGAGGAATCCTGCAATCGTAGCGAGCATGGCGGTCTCCTTGCGGTCTCCTTTTTCTTCTGATTGCGCCACTAGCATTGCCGGCACCGACCCTTGGTGTCGGGCCGTGCTAATTCCAATAGGGATGTAGTGAAATCCCACCTGTTTCCGCGAACGGTATTTTATTGAGCGGGCAACCCGACAAGGGGTCGTCCACATTGGAATTAGCAAGGCGAGGTTAGGAAATCGTGAACGCGGAAAGCAAGCCAAATCGTATTTAACTTATTGCTTTTGAATGAGAATATTCCTTTTGAGGAAAGCCTGAATGCAACCCTGGCGGCTTATTTCCACATAACGGTCGGCGGCATAGAGGACAAAATGCTCTCGACATTGCCGCCGGTTTTCAGACCGAACATCGTGCCGCGGTCATATAAAAGATTGAATTCGACATAGCGCCCGCGCCGTTGCATTTGCTCGTGCCGCATGGCTTCGTCATAGGGCAGGTCGATGCGTCGCTTGGCAATCTCCGGATAGATATCGACAAAGGCGCGCCCAACATCCTGCGTGAAAGCAAAATCGGCGTCCCAGTCGCCGCTATCGAGGTGGTCGTAAAAAATGCCGCCCGTGCCGCGCGTCTCATTGCGGTGCGGCAGGAAGAAATATTTATCGCACTGTTCTTTGAAGCGCGGATAGTAGTCGCTATCGTGCTTGTCGCATGCGGCTTCATAGGCGGCATGAAAATCAACCGTGTCTTGATGGTCGGGCGTGCGCGCCGCGTCGAGCATAGGCGTCAAATCCCCGCCGCCGCCAAACCAGCCTTTTGTGGTCACCACCATGCGTGTGTTCATATGCGCGGTCGGCGCATTGGGGTTGGTCGGGTGGATGATGACGGAAATGCCGCCGGCCCAAAAACGCGGATCGTCTTCGGCGCCGGCCACTTGTTTGCGAAACTCTTCTGAAAACACGCCATAGACGGTGGAGATATGCACGCCGGCTTTTTCGAAAGCTTGGCCGTGCAGCATCGACATTTCGCCGCCGCCGAGATCTTCGGAGCCGTCGCCGGCATGGTCTTTTCGCTGCCAAGCTTTGCGTTCAAAAACCGCGCCTTCCGGCTCCAATGATTCGAGGCGTGCACAAAGCGCGTCGCGCAATTGGCGAAACCAATCGGCGGCACTTTGCTTGCGCTGATTCCAGAGTTTTTCGTCCACGCCTGTGTCTTCCTTTTTGCGCCTTTGGGAGGGCTCAAAATTCAATAATGTTTTCAACGCTTTGCGACCCGCATCGCAAGGCGAAAAGCGACCAATTCATGCGTCATGGTGACACATTTAGTCCGTAAGCCTCTGGCTATAGTTTGCGACCACTCACTGCTTGTATATAAAGAACAGGCCGTGAGGGGGCAAGAAGGAGAGCATTATGGCGGACGAACACAATTCTGCTGGTGACGAGTCCAATCGTCGAGATTTTCTATATTTAGCCACCGGCGCATTTGCCGCCATTGGCGCTGCCAATATCGCTTGGCCCCTAATTCATCAAATGAACCCCGATGCGTCGGTGAAGGCGCTGGCTTCTATTGAAGTTGATCTTTCAGCTATTGAGACCGGCCAGAGCATTACCGTGACCTGGCGCGGCAAGCCGGTATTCATCCGCCGCCGCACCGGTGGCGAGATTGCCGATGCGCGCGCGGTCACTACGACTGATCTGCCCGATCCGCAAAACGATATCGACCGCGTTCAAAAAGACGAATGGCTGGTCATGGTCGGCATTTGCACCCATTTGGGCTGCGTTCCGCTGGGCCAAGCCGGTGATTTCAACGGCTGGTTCTGCCCGTGCCATGGCTCGCATTACGACACCTCAGGCCGTATCCGCAAAGGCCCGGCGCCGAAAAACCTCGAAATTCCCTCTTACGAATTTGTCGGCGATAGCCGCATTAAAATTGGATAGGAAAGATAAATGAGCGGTGAAAGTACTTACAATCCCGGCAATGGGTTCACCAAATGGATGGACACGCGTCTGCCGATCCTGCGTTTGGCGCATGACAGTTTTGTTGACTATCCGACCCCGAAAAACCTCAATTACTGGTGGACTTTCGGCGGCATTCTGACTTTCTGTCTGGTGACGCAAATCATCACCGGCATTATCCTCGCCATGCATTACACGCCGCATGTCGATTTCGCTTTCAACTCAGTCGAACACATTATGCGTAATGTGAATTATGGTTGGCTCATCCGCTATATTCACGCCAATGGCGCATCGATGTTCTTCCTAGCCGTCTATATCCATATCTTCCGAGGCCTTTATTACGGCTCGTATAAAGCGCCACGTGAGGTGTTGTGGATTCTCGGTGTGATTATTTATCTGCTGATGATGGCCGCCGCCTTTATGGGTTATGTGCTGCCTTGGGGCCAAATGAGCCTGTGGGGCGCGACCGTTATCACCAATCTGTTCGGTGCTATTCCGGTGGTCGGCGAAAGCGTCGCCATCTGGCTGTGGGGCGGTTATTCCATCGACAATCCGACGCTCAACCGCTTTTTCTCGCTGCACTATCTCATCCCGTTCCTGATTTTGGGCGTGGTCATTCTGCATATTTGGGCTTTGCACGTGCCGGGCAATAACAATCCGGTCGGCATCTCGGTCAAGAGCAAGCAAGACACGGTTCCTTTCCACCCGTATTACACGGTGAAAGACGGCTTTGCGCTGACCGTATTCCTCATTCTGTTCGCCTATTTCATCTTCTTTGCACCCAATGTGCTGGGCCATGCAGATAACTATATCCAAGCCAATCCGCTGGTTACGCCGGCGCATATTGTGCCGGAATGGTATCTGTTGCCGTTCTACGCCATTTTGCGCGCCGTGCCTGACAAGCTGGGCGGTGTGGCGCTGATGTTCGGTGCGATTTTCATCCTCTTCCTGCTGCCATGGCTGGACACATCGAAAGTGCGTTCAGCGCGCTATCGTCCACTGTTCCGTCAGTTCTATGCGCTGCTGGTGGTTGATTGTCTGCTGCTCGGCTATCTGGGCGCACAACCGGCCGAGGGTATTTACATTGTGCTGGCGCGTATCGGTACATTCTATTATTTCGCTCACTTCCTGGTCGTCCTGCCGGTATTGGGCATAATCGAAAAGCCAAAAGCGGTACCGGAATCGATTTCCGAACCGATCCTCGGCGCACAACCTGCCGAATAGGCTTAAGGGGGAATGAAGATGATGCGATTTGGGTTTAAGGCGCTTCTCGGCGTTGCCATTATGGCCGTTGGGCTGAGCGTGCCGGCCAATGCCGCCGGCGAGGCCAAACATCCGGCAGCTGTTGGCTGGAGTTTTGACGGCATGTTCGGCACTTATGACCGCAATGCTCTGCGTCGCGGCTTTCAGGTGTATAAAGAGGTTTGCGCCAGTTGCCATTCCTTGAACCAGATTGCGTTCCGTAATCTGTCGCAAGCCGGTGGGCCGGAGTTTTCCGAAGCGGAAGTGAAAGCCATTGCCCGCGAATATATCGTCGAGGACGGCCCCGATGATTATGGCGATATGTTCGAGCGCGCGGCGCTGCCGAAAGACAAATTCCCGTCGCCTTACCCGAATGAAAATGCCGCCCGTGCCGCCAATGGCGGTGCGTATCCGCCCGACCTGTCATTGATTACCAAAGCGCGCGGCGGAGGTGCGGACTATATTCACGCACTGTTGAGCGGCTATGAAGAAGCCCCCGAAGGCGCCGAGATGCGCCCGGGTCTGTATTACAACCCGTATATGGCGGGTGGCAAAATAGCCATGCCGGCACCGCTTTTGGAAGAGCTTGTCGAATATGGCGACGGCACACCGGCCACGGTTGAGCAAATGTCGTTGGATGTAACGCATTTCTTGAATTGGACAGCCGAACCGGAGCTTGAGCAAAGAAAGCGCATCGGTTTCATGGTGCTCATCTATCTGACGATTTTCGCCGGTTTGATGTTCTTCTCCATGCGTAAAATCTGGGCTGACCAGCACTAGTTTTTCCGCGCTCTAACGAAAACCGGATTTTCCAGAGACTTTAAAACCCCGCTTCAGCAATGAGGCGGGGTTTTTTCTTGCCGCCAAGGTTTGCGACCTGCCATAGTAAAACCGCTCAAGAACAACAAAAACGGAGCTTACTATGGTGCAGCTTTTCTGGCTGCCGTCACTGGCAGCGCTCCTCATTGCCACCGCCTGGATATCGATATTGGGCGGCGGCGCAGTGACTATCCTCAGCGGTATCGCCATCGGTCTTGTTGATTTTGTTATTGTGTTTCACGCGCAGCAAAAGCAGCTACGCGACGGCATAACTGATTGAATGCGAATTGAATGCGGATAGTCCGGTTTTAGACGTTAAATCGAAACAGCATTACATCGCCGTCTTCGACGATATAGTCCTTGCCTTCTTGGCGTAGGCGACCGGCGTCGCGCGCGCCTGCTTCGCCATTCAGTTCGGTGTAATCGTTATAGGCAATGGTCTCGGCCTTGATGAAGCCGCGCTCAAAATCGGTATGGATGACGCCTGCCGCTTGCGGCGCTGCGGTGCCGCGTTTCACGGTCCAGGCGCGGCTTTCTTTCGGGCCGGCGGTGAAATAGGTGATAAGGTCGAGCAGCGCATAGCCTTGGCTGATGAGGCGATTGAGCCCCGGCTCCTCCAGCCCCAGCGTCTCGAGATATTCCAGCCGCTCAGTGTCGTCGAGCTGCGCCAGTTCTTCCTCAATACGCGCTGAGATAATCACCGTTTCGGCGTTTTCGACCGCCGCTCTTTCAGCCACTTGGGCCGACAGGCTATTGCCGCTCTCGGCGCTTTCTTCCTCGACATTGCACACATAAATCACCGGCTTGGCGGTGATGAGTTGCAGGTTCTTCCAATCGCGTTCGCGGTTTTCAGGAATATCGGCCTTGCGCGCCGGACGCCCCTCGCGCAATTCGGCCAAGGCCAGATCGACCAGTTCCAATTCGGCAAGCGCGTCTTTGTCTTTGGTGGTGGCTTTCTTGCGTAGATTATCCTCGCGCTTTTCAAGGCTTTCCAGATCAGCCAGCATCAGCTCGGTGTCCACCACATCAGCATCGGCCAGCGGGTCAATCTTGCCCTCGACATGGGTGATATCGTTATCCTCAAAACAGCGCAGCACATGGGCGATGGCATCGACCTCGCGAATATTGGCAAGGAATTGATTGCCCAGCCCTTCGCCTTTTGACGCGCCGCGCACCAGACCGGCAATATCGACAAAACTCAGCCGCGCCGGAATGCGATTGGCCGATTGCGCGATATTGACGAGCTTGTCGAGGCGTTCATCGGGCACAGCGACATCGCCGATATTCGGCTCAATTGTGCAAAAAGGAAAATTCGCCGCTTGCGCGCTGGCGGTTTTGGTCAGCGCGTTGAACAGCGTTGATTTGCCAACATTGGGCAGTCCGACAATGCCGCATTTAAATCCCATTGGTCTCGTCCTGCTCTTTTTCTGATGGCGTTTGTGTCTGCATGGCCTCGACCACACGGGTTTGATAAGTGGCGTCGTCGCCGGCTGCCAAAAGCGGTGCGTGCGCGCACAACGCCTTCAAGAAATCCGCCAGCCAGTCGGCATCAGCTTTGGCGAAATCGCCCAACACATGGCTGTTCACGCGGGCTTTATCGCCCGGGTGACCAATGCCGAGGCGGGCACGGCGGAAATCGCCCCCCATATGCGCGTTGATGCTTTTCAGCCCATTATGGCCGGCAAAGCCGCCACCGCGCCGCATCCGCAGCTTGCCCGGCGGCAGGTCAAGCTCGTCATAAAACACGACGATTTGACTGCCATCGAGCTTGAAGAAATTAACCGCTTCAGAAACGCTGACGCCGCTTTTGTTCATGAAAGTTTGCGGTTTCAGCAGCAGCACTTTTTCACTGCCTATCTGTCCCTCGGCGAGCAAGCCGTGATATTTTTCCCGAAAATCGCCAAACCCATAGGCCGCGGCCAGCGCGTCTATGGCCATGAAACCGATATTGTGCCGGTGTTTGGCGTATTTGGGTTCGGAATTACCGAGGCCGACAAAAAGCTGCATGTCATCATTCCCGAATTAGGGCTTCCCGCGGCGGGGCGCTGAGCCCAAGCCCCATTGGGGCGAGGGCATCTCGCAAAAAAGGGCACGCGAAGATTACTCTTCGCCGCCTTCTTCTGCGCCGCCTTCGTCTGCAGCACCCTCATCGCCTTCGACGGCGCCGTCTTCACCTTCTTCACCTTCCGCAGCTTCGGACCCTTCGCTCTTCAGAGCGGCCGGAGCAGCGATGGTGGCAATGGTAAAGTCGCGGTCGTCAATCACCGGCTCAACGCCTTCGGGCAAAGTCACTTCCGAAATATGCAAGCTGTCATTCATTTGCGCTTCCGCAAGGTCAAGCTCAATGGTTTCGGGAATTTTGTCTGCCGGGCAGTTCAACTCAACTGTATAACGCACAACGTTCAACACGCCGCCCTGTTTCAGGCCCGGGCATGTCTCTTCATTGAGGAAGGTCACAGATACTTCAACCGCAATTTTCGCGCCTTTTCCGAGGCGCAGGAAATCGGCGTGCAGAACATCGTCGCGCACCGGATGCAGCTGCACATCGCGGGCGATGGCGCGTATCTTTTTGCCGTCAATTTCGATTTCCAGCAGCGTGTTGAGCATGCGACCGGTGTTATACAGCTTCTTCACTTCACCCATTTTCAGAGTGATACCTTCGGGGTCTTGTTTGTCCCCATAAATCACGGCCGGCACAAGTCCTTCACGACGTAATGCACGAGCGACCCCCTTACCGGCCCGTTCCCGCTTGGTAGCGGTAATTTCTAGAATATCAGACATTTCTGTCTCCTTTTAAGCGATAAATCCGCCCATAACCCATGCCATGGCCGTCAGACCGGTTTTCCTCCAGGGGTGCAAAACCGTATCGTGAGCGGTTTATAACGCCGCCTTGCGTGCTACGCAATGCCTAATGATTTGGCCGAAAACACTAGTCGAAGAGACTGGAAACCGAGTTCTCATCGGTGGTGCGGCGCATCGCTTCGCCGATCAGCTCGGCGATTTTGATGACGCCGAATTTATCCGAGCTCAATATCGCTTCGGTCGGCATAATCGTGTCGGTAATCAGCAGCTTTTCGAGTTGCGAATTATTCACCCGATTGACCGCCTCACCCGACAGCACCCCATGGGTGATATAGGCGGAGACGGATTGCGCGCCATTATTGAGCAGCGCTTCAGCGGCATTGCACAACGTGCCACCACTATCGACAATATCATCGACCAGCAGGCAATGCCGATCGGAAACGTCACCGATGATATTCATCACTTCGCTTTCACCGGCCCGTTCGCGGCGCTTATCGACAATGGCGAGGTCGGCACCGATACGATTGCCCAAAGCACGGGTCCGCACCACGCCGCCAACATCGGGCGACACGACCATTAATTCGCGGCCGTCAAAACGGCTCTTAATGTCGTCGACAAATACCGGCGCGGCGAACAGATTATCGGTCGGAATATCGAAAAACCCCTGAATTTGTCCGGCGTGCAGGTCAAGCGTCAGCACGCGGTCAGCGCCCGCCGCCTCGATGAGATTGGCCACCAGCTTGGCCGAAATCGGCGTCCGCGGCCCCGGCTTGCGGTCTTGGCGCGCATAGCCGAAATAGGGCAGCACAGCCGTGATACGGCGCGCCGAAGCACGGCGCAGCGCGTCGATGATAATCAGCAATTCCATCAAATGGTCATTGGCCGGTGCCGAGGTTGATTGCACGACAAACACATCCTCGCCGCGCATATTCTCCAAAATTTCGACAAACACTTCATTGTCGGCGAAGCGGCGCACCGTGCTTTCGGCCAACGGTACGTCCAGATAGGCGCTGATTTCTTCGGCCAATGGAAGGTTGCTGTTTCCGGCGATGATTTTCATGACGGGGTCTCCTGAAATGAGGCTCTATTTGAATAACAAAGCCTTATGAGATTCGCTATTTGCGTTTTTGAATTATCCCCGTTTCTGTAACAAAAAAGACAAATAACGCTTTTTAAGCGGGCAGGCAGATGGCTGATATTTGTCGTCCATAATCGGCCTCGCCGCGATGGATGGTGCGGCGATAGGAAAAGAAGGCGTCTTCTTCTTGATAGGTGCAAGGCCCCAGAATATGCGCCGCGACGTCGGCGCGCCCCAATTGTCTTTGCACAAAACGTGGCAGGTCGAACATGTGGTGGTGTTGCTGTCTTGAAGGCGAAAACAAGTCCAGATCATCGGCGTAATCGGTCTCAAAACGGGCGATAAATTCCGGCCCTACCTCATAGGCGGCTTGCGAAATGCACGGGCCGATTATTGCCGTGATGTCGCGCCCGCCATGCGCCCGCATGGTCTCGACGACGCTGGCCAATATGCCGTCAAACGCCCCGCGCCAGCCGCTATGCGCGGCACCGATAATGCTGTTTGTCGCGTCGGCCAAGAGCACCGGCGCGCAATCGGCGGCCAGCGCGCCAATGGCCAGACCGGGGGTTTTGGTTACCAAGGCGTCCGCTTTTAGGCCGGTTTGCGCCGTGTCGATGAATTGCGTCACCGTGCTGTGCGTCTGATGCGCCGTCACCAATGCCGAGGCGGCGAGCGCGGCGCGCACGCGGTCGCGGTTCTTCAGCACGCGGTCGCTATCATCGTCAGAGCCGAGGCCGGTATTGAGACTGTCATAAATGCCGTCAGAAACGCCGCCTTTGCGGGTGAAGAAACCGTGCGGCACACCGAGGGCCGAATGGGTTATCGGCGCGACCATGCTATGGCCCCTCGGGCAGAAAACCGGCCAGCGGCGGGGTGTCTTTATGCGCCACGCCCAGCACTTTGAACAGACTGCCCATCTCCTGCGGCGCAGCGAGGCGATGACGCTCGGTCTGAATATCAATCTCGCGGCCCGGACTTAGCTGCATTAATTGCTGCGCCCGTAAATTGAGGCCTAAGGCTTCAAGAAAGCGACCCTGCTCACAGAGCGCGGTGTTTAGTCCGGAGGTTTTGGCGATATGGGCGAGTAGCGGAAAGTTTACATGCGCCGTCAGATCGGCCAGTCCCGGCTCGGCTAAAGGATCAACAAAGCCGTGTCCGCGCATCGCCTGAAAGCTGTCGCCGCATGCCGGTTCGCTATGGCCGTAATCGATCAGCAGCGCCGCCCCGCCATGCGCCGCAATATGCTGCGCCGCGCATTGCATCGCCGCTTCGACGGCAGGCGCGCTTTCAACAATCGCACCGGTGGCGATTTTTTCGGGCAGACAGGCGGTCAGCGCATCCGAGAACGGTGTTGTTTCGGCGGCACCAATACTCAGCGATAAAGTGTCATCGCTGGCGGCGACTACAATCGGCGCCCATCCATCGGGGGTTTTTTTGTATTGCTGTATCGGCAGGGCGTCGAAAAACTCATTGGCCACCATCAGCGTCGGCAACGGCGGCAGGGTGCTGATATCATCGTGCCATGTGGCGTTTGGCACAGCTTGTTTTTGGCAAGCGCGCAAGGCGGCGCTGGTCTCGACAAAGTGCACTTGTGCCGCTTCTGGAAACGCCGGTAGTACGGTCGCGGCGCGCAGAATATCGGCCATCAGCGTGCCGCGCCCCGGCCCCAATTCGGCCAGACAAAACGGTGCCGGTTGCCCCATGCGCTGCCATAAATCAGCCAGCCACGCGCCGACCAATTCGCCAAACATCTGGCTCACCTCAGGCGCGGTGATAAAGTCGCCGCCATCGGCCCCGCTTTGTCCGAAAGGGCGGCGCTGCATGTAATAGCCGTGCTCGGGGTCGGCCAGCGCACGCTGCATATAACCGGCCAATCGCATCGGCCCATTGGCTGCAATCTCGGCAAGCAGGCGTTTTTTCAGCGGCGTCATTTTTGTTTATTGGCCCAGTAAACAAAACCGGCTCCGGCCAAAATCATCGGCAGCGATAATATTTGCCCCATGGTGATGAAGTTGAAAATAAAGCCGATATGCGCGTCGGGTTCGCGCACCATCTCAACCAAAAAGCGCGACGTGCCATAGCCGATGAGAAACAGGCCGGTCAGCAGGCCGGGTTTGCCGAAAGCTTTGAACCGCCAGGCGAGTACGTTGAGCACGATGAGCAGCAGCGCGCCTTCCAATGCCGCCTCGTAAAGCTGGCTCGGATGGCGCGGCAGCGGGCCGGCATCGGGAAATACAACCCCCCAAGGGGCCTCGGTGATGCGGCCCCATAATTCGCCATTGATGAAATTGGCCAGCCGTCCTAAGAGCATACCCAAGGGCACGGTGATGGCCACCATATCGCCCAGCGATAGCAACGGAATGGCGTGTTTGCGCGCGAAATAAATCGCCGCCAGAATGACGCCAAGCGCACCGCCGTGAAACGCCATGCCGCCTTGCCAAACAGCCAGCGCGGCTGCCGGATTGTCGAGATAATAAGGCGCGTTATAAAACAGCACATAGCCGACACGCCCGCCGACAATCACCCCCAGCGTCACCCATAACAGCAAGTCGTCAATATGCGCACGCGTTGCCGGTGTGCCTTGCGGCCATAGCGCGCGGCGCTCGGTTAGCAGAACCATATAGCGCCAGCCACCAAACAGGCCGACCATATAAGCCAGCGCATACCAACGCAGCGCAAACGGGCCAATCTCAAAAATAATCGGGTCGATATTTGGAAAAGGCATCGGACAGTCAGTCTTTCTTTAGCGACAAAATCTGCTTGCATTATAGCACGGGCAAAGCCAATTTGGGCGCATTGCATGCCAAAGAGGGTCGAAGATGAAAGACGCCAAAGATAAATTGCTGGACGACTTGACCGGTCTTGCCACCGGTTTGGGCATTGCCGCGCAAGGCGTGCGCGAGGAAGTTGAACAGGCTATGCGCGCCCGCCTCGACGCTATTATGAGCGAAAATGGCATGGTAACGCGCGAGGAATTTGAAGCGGTGCGCGCCATGGCGGTCGCTGCGCGTGAAGAAAATGCAGCGCTGAAAGCCGAGCTAGAGGCGCTCAAAAAGAAGAAATAGCTGCGCCTTTTGGTGGGTTGTTGCCGCTGTAGCGATTTTGCTCGTGGATAAAATCATCATGCCGAGTTTGCGCGGCTTTATCCCTTTTAACGACTCAGTGAATCAGACACTCTCGTTTGTATCAGCCGCTTCCGACATTTGTCGGGAGGACAAAGGAGAGGGCATCCCTATGAGTTCAGCCGCACAGCAGGCGCATATCGAGCACCCGATTGATTTGATTGAGGGTCTCGCCGCTTCGCGCGAATGGCCGTTCGAGCGCGGCACCGAGGACGATATGAATGTCTGTGTCTCCGGCGCCCATTGCGACTATCATCTGGCGATTAGCTGGCGGCCCGACCTTGGTGGCCTGCATCTGGCCAGTGTGCTCGACACGCGCGCGCCGAAAGGCAAGCGTAATGATGTGCACGAATTACTGGCGTTGATTAACGAGCAGCTTTGGCTCGGCCATTTTGATATCTGGTCAGGTGACGGCGCTATATTGTTTCGCAACACCATGTTTGTCAGCGGGCAGGGCCTGTCGGAAGGCCAGTGCGAAGAGCTTATCAATCATGCGCTGGAGACCTGCGAGCGATTTTTTCCGGCTTTCCAATTCCTCATCTGGGCCGGTCATTCGCCGCAACAGGCGCTTGAGAGCAGCCTTTTTGAAACCCGCGGTGATGCCTAAGCCCCTCCCCGAATTGCTTGATGGCCAGTCGTTGCTGCTTGTCGGCTGCGGCAAAATGGGCACGGCTTTACTGCAAGGCTGGCTTGGTGCCGGTCTCGATGCCGACCGGTTTTATGTGCAAGAGCCGAACCCCGGCAGCGCATTGCAAGGCTTGGGCGTGCAGCTAAACCCCGACGAAGATGCGCTGACGGCGGCCAAGCCCGGTATCATTATTTTGGCGATTAAGCCGCAACTCGCCGTCGAGGCATTGCCGTCCTTGGCATTGCTGGCGACGCCGGAGACGCTGGTCGTCTCGCTCATGGCCGGGGTTGCCGTCAACACCATGTCCGATCTTATGGGCGGGGAAGCGAGCTTTGTCCGCACCATGCCCAACACACCGGCGGCGATTGGCGAGGGGATAACCGCGCTCTATGCCTCAACCGGCACACAAGACAGCCAAAAGCAAGTGGCCGAAGCCTTGCTAGGCGCGGTCGGGCAAACGGTTTGGCTGGATAACGAAAAAGCCATTGATGCGGTAACCGCCATCTCCGGTTCTGGCCCGGCTTATATCTTCCACATGACCGAGGCACTGGCTGCGGCGGGCGTCAATCTTGGCCTTGGAGAAGCACTGGCCAAGCGGCTGGCGCAACAAACCGTCATCGGCGCGGCGGCCATGCTTAAGCCGCAAGAGGGCCAAGACGATAGCGACCCGTTGCAATTGCGCGTTAATGTCACCTCGCCCGGCGGCACCACGGAAGCGGCCTTGGATGTATTGATTGGCGACAATGGCGCATTGGTTGACCTGATGCGCCGCGCCACTCAAGCGGCGGCCGCGCGGGCCGGTGAATTATCAAAACGCGGCGAAGAAAAAGACCGCAACACCAATCTCGATGAATAAGCCCTGAATTGCCAGATTAGGCAGCCAGATTAAACAGCCAGATTAAACAGGAAGCGTAATCTCGGCCCGCAAGCCGCCCAGCGCGCTGCGCGACAGCACGATATCGCCGCCATGGCCGCGCGCCACATCGCGCGCAATGGCGAGGCCAAGGCCGGTGCCGCCGGTTTGCGCGTTGCGCGCATCATCGAGGCGGTAGAATGGGCGGAACACCTCTTCCAGCTTATTATCAGGAATACCGACGCCATTATCATCGACCGAGATGGTCACGGTATCTTCGGCCTCGTTAATCTTGGCGGCCAAATGAACCAGCTCGGCATGATTGCAGGCATTATTGACCAGATTATTGAGGCAGCGGCGGAACGCATTGGGCTTGATCGAGACGGCTTGCGCCAGCGTATCGGTCAGGCGAATTTGCACATTCGGCCAGCGTCGCTCGGCGTCGTGGTGGATTTGCTTGAGGAACGGCTTCAGCGCCGACTCGCTCGCCGTCTCGCCCTGATAACCTCGGGCGAAGGCCAGATAATCATCCAGCATATCTTCCATTTCGGAAATATCGCTGTTCAGCTCCTCAATCTCCGGCCGCTCGGGCAGCATTGCCAATTGCAGCTTCAATCGCGTCAGGGGGGTACGCAAGTCATGGCTCACCCCGGCCAGCATGGTGGTGCGCTGCTCGATCTGCCGCTCAATGCGGTCGCGCATTTCGATGAAAGAGGCGGCGGCACTTCGCACTTCGGTCGCTCCGGCGGGACGGAAATTGGGCATATCGCGACCTTTGCCGAATTCCTCCGCCGCTTCGGCGAGACGCTGGATCGGGCGGATTTGATTGCGTAGAAAAACCCCCGAGACCATCAGCAAAATGACCGATGTGCCTACCATCCAAATCATGAAAATATGTGTGTTGGTGGCGTAAACACGTTTTCTTTGCGCCAGCACCCGCATCACTTCGCCGGGCAGCAGCACGCGAATATCGACGTAATTATCGTAAGTCTGGGTGTCTATCCAGAAAGGACGCCCGACCTGCTGTGATAGCTCGCGCGATAGCGACTGGTGCAAAAGCGCGACAATCGGCGTCTCTTTGGCACTGGGCAGACTTTCGCCGGGCAGGAAGGCGACCGACATGGAAAACGCATCACCGGCCATTTGGCTGAGCAATTCGCCATCGCCGCCTTGCTCGCGCATCCGCAAATCGACCAGCATGGAAATATCCGACACCACGGCGCGCGACAGGCGCTGGGTGACGGTGGACCAATGGCGTTCCATAAACACGAAAGCCACGACAATTTGCGTCACCACCACCGGCATGACGATAATCAGCAACGAACGCGGGAACAGTCCGGTCGGCATATAGGTTTTTAAAAAGGCGGCAGGCGAGAACCACATGGTTTAATCCGTCCTCAGCACATAACCGGCACCGCGCACGGTTTGCAGATAAATCGGGTCGCGCGGGTCAGCCTCGATTTTGCGCCGTAGGCGGTTGATTTGCACATCAATAGCGCGCTCGGAAATATCCTCGCCATCGGCCAGTTCGGCGCGCGTCACAATGCGCCCGGGCGATTGTGTCAGGCAACGCAGCACTTCAATCTCGCGCGTCGTAAGGGTGATGCGCGCCCCGTCGCGGGTCAGTTCACCGCGCTCATAGCGGAAAACATGGTCGCCAAAAGACACTTCTTCAGGCGGGTCGAGCGCCGCCTCATCGGAGACGCTGCGGCGCAATATGCTCTGCACGCGCAATAGTAATTCTTTCGGGTCAAACGGTTTGGGCAGATAATCATCGGCCCCCATGGCGAGGCCCTCAATGCGCTGCTCGGTTTCAGCCAGCGCGGTGAGCAGCAAAATCGGCACGGCGTTTTGGGCGGCGCGCAGTTTTTCGGTGAACTCCAATCCGGTGATGCCCGGCATCATAATATCCAGCACCAGAAGGTCGTATTCCAAGGCCTGCATTTTTTCATACGCTTCGGAAGCGTCACCGGCGGTCGATGTGCGATAACCATTATCCGACAAATATTTCCGCAGCAATTCGCGGATACGCGTGTCGTCATCGACAATCAGCACATGCGGTGTGGTTTCGTCCGGCTGGCTCATGCGCTACACTTCGTCCTCAATTAGCGGTTTCGGAGCGGGCATCCCGCGACCGTTCGATCAGCTTATCAACATTTTCGCGGTCTTCGCTATTGATGACAAGCCGCATTGTCTTCTTCCATTGCTCGAAAGCTTGCGGGCCAATTGCCCCCAGCACCTGATTGAAGCGTTTTTCTTGCGGCGCGATCAGCTTGCCGTGCAGGGCAGAGCCCTTGGCGGTCAAATACAGCAGCCTTTTGCGGCGGTCATGTGCACCGATGCGTTGCTCGATATAATCAGCATCGATAAGGTCGCGCAACACGCGCGCTAGGCTTTGCTTCGTAACGCGCAGAATATCCAACAGGTCGGCAATGGAAATGCCTGGATTACCCGCCACGAAATGCAAGACGCGGTGATGCGCGCGGCCAAAGCCATGCGCTTCCAAAATCACATCCGGGTCGGCGATAAAATCGCGATAAGCGAAAAACATCAGCTCAATAGCATCGTTAAAATCGCTGTTTTTAGCCTTACTCATGCTGCGCTCAATTCAAGGGCGGCCCAAAAAGGGTCAGTGTTGTTGACATAAATTATCTTCACTGATAATCCTAGCACGAAATATACGGCGCCAATATGACGGCGCGGGGGATATTTAATGAGCATAGCTTTCGACCAACGAGACGGGTTCATCTGGATGAATGGCGAGATGTCGCCATGGGCCGAGACCAAAGTGCATGTGCTGACGCATGGGCTGCATTACGGCTCGTGCGTTTTTGAGGGCGAACGCGCCTATAATGGGACGATTTTCAAACTGCGCGAGCACACAGAGCGGCTTGCTTATTCGGCCCGCGAACTGGGCTTTGAGCTACCTTATTCGATTGATGAAATCGACGCGGCCTGCATTGAAACGCTGGAAGCCAATGGTCTGACTGACGGTTATATCCGCCCCGTCGCTTGGCGCGGCAGTGAGATGATGGGTGTTTCGGCGCAGCAAAACCGTATCAACGTCGCCGTTGCGGCGTGGGAATGGCCGTCTTATTTCGACCCTGCGGAACGCCTCAAAGGCATTCGTCTCGACCTCGCTAAATATCGTCGCCCGTCGCCCGACACCGCGCCGTGCCACGCAAAAGCGGCGGGCTTGTATATGATTTGCACCCTGTCCAAGCACGAAGCCGAAAGAAAAGGCTTTGCCGATGCGATGATGCTCGACTGGCGCGGGCAGGTGGCAGAGGCGACCGGTGCCAATGTTTTCTTCATCGATAATGGCGTCATCCACACGCCGACGCCGGATTGTTTTCTCGACGGCATTACGCGGCGTACCGTTATCGGCCTGGCCGAAGCGCGCGGCCATGAGATTGTCGAGCGCGCCATAATGCCCGAGGAGATGGAAGGCTTTTCCGAATGCTTCATTACCGGCACAGCGGCGGAAGTGACACCGGTGTCGGAAATCGGCCCGTATAAATTCACCCCGACCGAGATATCCAAAAATCTGATGGATGATTATACGGCTCTGGTCAGCGGCTAAATCAGCCTTCAAATCTTGATGGTTTTGTGCCACTCTTTCCCAAGATGAGTAGGGAGAGCGTTATGGGCTTTTACGACAAATATATTCTACCGCGTTTTATCGGCGCTGCCTGCGGCACCAAGCCGATTTCAAAACAGCGCGAAAAAGTTGTGCCGCAATGCGAAGGCCGGGTGCTGGAAGTCGGCATGGGCACGGGTCACAATCTAGAGTTTTACGACCCTAAAAAAGTCGATATGGTGTTCGGGCTGGAACCGGCACCGGATATGGTGGCGCGTGCCAAACCTCTGGCCGAACAAGTGCCGTTTGACGTCGAGTTCATCGACCTGCCGGGCGAGGAAATCCCGCTTGACGATAATAGCGTCGATACGGTGTTGCTCACCTATACGCTATGCACCATTCCCGGCACGTTGAAAGCGATGCAGAATATGCGCCGCGTTTTGAAGCCGGGCGGCAAGCTGATTTTCTCCGAACACGGCAAAGCGCCTGATGCAGCGGTGGCCAAATGGCAAGACCGCCTCAATGGCGCTTGGGGTAAAATCGCCGGCGGTTGCAATATGAACCGCGAAATTCCGCGTCTCATCGAAGAGGGTGGTTTCAGCATCACCGATCTCGACCAAATGTATGTGCCCAGCACACCGAAAATCCTCGGTTATACATATTGGGGTGCCGCGACCATAAAATAGCGCTTTTGAGTGTTCTCGCTTGACTCTTGGATGTTCGCATTTTAGAACAAAACAAGAACAAATAATGCAAAAGAGATGCTCGGAGAGATGCAAAACGCTCTACCCAAACAGGCGAAGGACGCCCAACAGCAGCACAAGCTGAAACGCTTGCAAAAGCTGGTGATGCAGCACGAACCGGTGCTGCAGCGCGGCGCTTGTATCACCACCGGTTTTGGCGAGATTGACGCTTATCTCACGGCGCATGTTGAACAAGCCGGTCTGCCGAGCGGCGGGGTGCATGAGATTGCCGCGGAAAGCGCCGCTGATATGGCGGCGGTTCTGGGTTTCGCACACCGGCTGGCAGCGCGGTTTTTACAAAACGGCGAAGCGGACGATGTGCTGCTTTATGGCCAAACCCACGCCGCCGTGCGCGATGGTGGCCAGCCTTATGCACCGGCTTTGGCGGCGCATGGTTTGTCGGCGCACCAGCTGGTCTATCTCGATGGCGTTACCATGCCCGATCTTTTATGGGCCGGCGAACAGGCGCTTACGTGCGCCGCTGTCGGTTGCAGTCTGCTCGCCAGCTCCGAAGCGGCCCCCGATTTCACTTATAGTCGTCGCCTGTCTCTGGCCGCCCGTGCGGCCGAGCGACCGGTGCTGTTGGCGCTGGGGCGTACCGGTGCATCGGCAGCGACCACGCGCTGGCGCATCGCCGCCATGCCCGGGCAGGGCTGGCAGGTGAAGCTCGAAAAATTGCGACTGGCTTATGACACACCGCCGCCTGTCAGTGGATGGACGGTCTATCCGCAGCGCTCTCATGCGTCACAATCCCATGCATCACAATCAGTACCGCTTGAGGAAGTGCAGACGTCAAATCTTGTGCCGCTTTTGCGGCGCGCCATTTAAGCGGGGTCCCATGTCGTCACCGCTTCCCCCCAAGCCACAAGAGCCTCTGCGCACAGCTTCAGCGACAAATGCGGTGACAGGTCGGCGCATTATCGCCCTATGGTTTCCGCATTGGGCGGCCGAGACCAGTCGCGCTGATTACGACGCAACGCAACCTTTCGCGCTTATCGATATGCACAAAAACGCGCAACGTCTGGTCGGGCTCAATGCCGCGGCGGGTAAAGCCGGACTGTATCCGGCCATGACCCTGCTTGATGCGCGCGCGCTGGTGCCGGATGTGCAAACCGCCATGGCCGCGCCGCAGGATGCGGCGGCGCGCTTGCAAAAATGCGCTTACTGGCTGCAACGCTACACGCCATGGATCGGCGAGGACACGTCGCCCGAAACGGCTGACGGGTCGACCGATTATGGTCTGTTGCTGGATGTCAGCGGCTGCGCCCATTTATTTGGCGGCGAAAGAGCCATGCTGGAAGATATTGCGGCACGATTGGCCGCTTATCGCGACACGCGCGGTATCACCATGCGCGCGGCCATTGCCGGCAGCATTGGTGCGGCTTGGGGGCTGGCGCGGTTTTCGCCGACCAAGTTGAGCATTGTGCCGCAAGGTCAGGACGCTGAAGCGGTGCTGCGCCTGCCGCCGGCGGCACTGCGTCTCAAGCACACGCATATTGATTTGTGCCAACGCCTCGGCCTCGACACGGTGGCGGCACTGGCGCGGTTTCCGCGCGCTGACCTGACGCGGCGTTTCGGCCCCGAGCCGGTACTGCGTCTGGAGCAGGCTTTGGGGCAGGCGGGTGAGAGCCTGAACCCGTATCTGCCGCCGCCACGATTTCTGGTGCGCAAAAATCTGCCGCAAGGGGTGACGCAAACCGAGGCGCTGGCAATGCTCATCGCTGAGATGTGCGACGCGCTTGCGGCGCAATTACAGGCGGCGGGGCAGGGCGCGCAGCGGCTCGATTTGGCGTTGACGCGCTCGGATAATGTGATGCTGGCGCTGGCACTGCCGTTGGCGCATCCCGCAGCCGATGCCCGCCATATGGCGCGGCTGTTCGAGGAGCGTCTGACGCGGCTTTCAAATGGCGCGGGCGGGCTCGATACCGGTTACGGCATTGAGCAATTGCAATTGGTGGCGGCGCGCACAACGGCTGTCACCGCGCCGCAGGCCGATATCAGCTTGAGCCGTCGCCTGTATAAAAGCGCCCCCATAGCCGCTTTGGGCGGTCTATACGACCGACTGATAAGCCGCCTTGGCGCGCAAGTGGTGGTGCAGGCAGTGCCGCACGCCTCATATATTCCCGAGCGCGCCGTGCGTTTCGTTTCGGTGCTGGAGGCGCAAGCGTACGCGCCCGATGACGCCACGCCGACGCCGATTGAAGCGACGACGCGGCCGCTTTTTATGCTGTGCGCGCCCGAGCCGATTGAGGTGATTGCCGAAATCCCCGAAGGCGCGCCTTATCGTTTTCGCTGGCGTCGTGTGCTGCACGAGGTCACCAGCGCTTATGGCCCCGAGCGCATCGGCCCTGAATGGTGGGGCCGTTTTGTCGGCCAAAGCCCGGGTGAGAGCGGCGGGCATAACAGTCACACACGCGATTATTATCGTATCGAAGACACACAAGGACACCGCTTCTGGATTTACCGCGACGGGCTTTACGATCGTGAATACGACCGTGAAACCGACCCGCCGCAGCAACCGCCGCGCTGGTTCATGCACGGGGTTTTCCCATGAGGCGGGCCCCAAGAGGCAGGATGGCGTGATGGCGGCGCATGGTTTTGCCGAATTGGCGGCGCAATCCAATTTCAGTTTTCTGCACGGCGCATCGCACCCGCAGGAAATGGTCGAGACCGCAGCGGCTTTCGGCTATCGCGCCATCGGTTTGGCCGACCGCAACACGCTGGCCGGTGTGGTGCGCGGGCATATAGCGGCGCGCGAAACAGGGGTGCGTTATCTGCCCGGCGCGCGTCTGGTCACCCAATGCGGCTTTGAGGTTATCGCCTATCCGAGCGACCGCGCGGCCTATGGGGCATTGTCGCAATGCCTGACACAGGCCAATCGGCGCGGCACAAAAGGCCAATGCCTGCTCACCATTGACGATGTGCTGGGGCTGGCGCGGCACGCTTCTTTGTGTTGGCTCGCCGTGCCGCCTTTGCGTTTAGAGCCGCGTTTTGGCGAGACGCTGGGGCAATTGACGGCGGCGACACGGCATGTCTATGCGCTGCTGGTGCCGCTTTACGGGGCCGATGACAAAAAACGATTTGGCGAGATTGCGGCGCTGGCTGACTGGGCCGGTGCTGCGCTGCTGGCCGGTTTTGACCCGCTTTATCACGCCCCGGAGCGCCGCCCTTTGCAAGATGTGGTGTCGTGTATTCGCCAGCATGTGCGCCTCGATGAGGCAGGCTATCGCCTCGCCGCCAATGCCGAGCGGCACTTAAAGCCGGTGGTCGAGGCGCAGCGTCTGTTCGCTGACTATCCGCAGGCGCTGGCCAATATTGATAAGGTTCTGGCAGCGTGCAATTTCTCGCTCGACGAGCTGGCTTATCAATACCCCGAAGACGCGTTTGACCGCGAGTTGAGCCCACAGGAGCTGCTGGAAAAGCTGGCTTGGGACGGCGCGCATGAGCGCTTTCCCGACGGCGTGCCCGAAAAGCTCGACAAGCTCATCCGGCACGAATTGCAACTCATCAAACAGCTCGATTACGCGCCGTATTTCCTCACCGTGCACGACCTTGTGCGCTTTGCACGCGCCAAACGCATTCTTTGTCAGGGGCGCGGCAGCGCGGCCAATTCGGCGGTGTGTTATTGCATCGGCGTGACGGCGGTGGACCCGAGCCGCCTCGACTTGCTGTTTGAGCGCTTCATCTCGGCCGAGCGCAACGAGCCGCCCGATATTGATATCGATTTTGAACACGAGCGGCGCGAAGAAGTCATCCAGTATATTTATCAAAAATACGGCCGCGAGCGCGCTGGCATAGCGGCCACGGTCATCACCTATCGTGCGCGCTCCGCCGTGCGCGAAGTTGCCAAAGTGATGGGATTGTCGGGCGATGTTGCCTCGGCGCTGCTGGCCTTGAATTGGGGCGGTGGGTCAAAGCCGCCGCCGCGCGCGCATGTCATTGAAGCGGGGCTCAACCCCGACACGCCGGGCGTCACCGCCACGCTGGCTTTGGCCGCGCAACTCATCGGCTTTCCGCGTCATTTGTCGCAACATGTTGGCGGTTTTGTAATCACCAATGAACGGCTTGATACGCTGGTGCCGATCGGCAATGCGGCGATGGATGACCGCACGTTTATCGAATGGGATAAGGACGATCTCGATGCGCTGGGCATGCTGAAAATCGACGTGCTGGCGCTCGGCATGTTGTCGGCCATTCGCCGCAGTTTCGATCTCATCGCGGCGCATCATAGCAAGGTTTACGAGCTGGCTGATGTGCCGGTCGAGGATAGCGCGGTTTATGACATGCTGTGCCGCGCTGAATCTATCGGCGTGTTTCAGGTCGAGAGCCGGGCGCAGATGAATATGCTGCCGCGCTTAAAGCCGCGTGATTTTTACGACCTTGTGGTGGAGGTGGCGATTGTTCGCCCGGGGCCTATTCAGGGCGATATGGTGCATCCCTATTTGCGCCGCCGCAATGGCGAGGAGCCGGTGGAGTTTCCCTCCGAGGAGTTAGAGGAAGTGTTGGGCAAGACGCTGGGTGTGCCATTGTTTCAAGAGCAAGCCATGCGTATCGCTATTGTCGCTGCCGGTTTTACGCCCGCCGAGGCCGACCGGTTGCGCCGCGCCATGGCGACTTTTCGCAAGACCGGCATAATTCACGAGTTCGGTATGCGGCTGGTCGATGGCATGGTGGCGCGCGGCTATGAGCGCGATTTTGCCGAGCGTTGTTTCAAACAAATTGAGGGTTTTGGCGAATATGGTTTTCCTGAAAGCCACGCCGCCAGTTTTGCGCTGCTGGTCTATGTCTCGGCCTGGCTGAAGCATCATTATCCGGCGGCGTTTTGCGCCGCCCTCATCAACAGCCAGCCCATGGGGTTTTATGCGCCGGCGCAATTGGTCGGCGAGGCGCGGCGGCAGGGTGTCACCGCTTTACCGGTCTGCATCAATGCCTCCGACGCCGAGGCTGACTTGGAAGCCACCAAACTGGCGGATGGCACGGACACCATCGCATTGCGCCTCGGCTTCAATCAGATTACCGGCCTGTTGCGCGCCGATGCCGAGGCGTTGGTGGCGGCGCGCTATCAAAGCGGGGCGTTTGACAGTGTCGCCGATTGTGCGGCGCGCAGCGGCGTTGGTGTGGCGACACTGGAAAGGCTGGCGCGGGCCGATGCCTTTGCCGCGCTTGGGTTGTCGCGCCGTCAGGCTTTATGGGCGGTGCGCGCGTTGGCGCCGGAAAACAAAGCGCCGAGCCTACCGTTATTTGACGGGCAGGGCGTCTCGCCGGCGGTTGCTGAAGACGAGCACGCGCCCCTGCCGACATTGCCGCCGGGCATGGAGGTGTTGGAGGATTATGCGAGCCTGCGCCTGTCGCTGAAAAATCATCCAATGGCTTTTCTGCGCGACGGGCTGGCGGCCGAGCATGTGCAGCCGCTTCGCATATTGCAAGACGCGCCGAACGGCAAGCGCGTGAGTATTGCCGGTCTGGTGATTTGCCGACAGCGCCCGGGCAGTGCAAAGGGCGTGGTGTTTCTGACGCTGGAGGACGAAACCGGCAATGGCAATATTGTGGTTTGGCCCGACCGGTTTGAGCGCTATCGCCGCGTCACCATTGGTGCGCGGTTGATGCGTATTGAAGGGCGCGTGCAGCGCAGCGGCATTGTCGTGCATGTGGTGGCCGAGCGGCTGCATGATATTTCATCTGAATTACTGCAGCTGACGGCGCAACACGGTATGGACTCGACGGCGCATTTGCCGAAAGTACTGCGGCCAAAACGCCAAACCGGAAGAAAAACGCCACGCGAAATGGCCTTTCGCGGCGAATAGCGGCACAGACGAGTGGGCTGTGAAGTAGCTGAAATTCTTTTACGCGCCTATCGAAACCCCTATAGCGCGCTGATAAACGATGCTAGCGGGGGTGGGCGAGTAGGGTTCCTAACGCTTGATGGTGCGAAAGGTTAGCGACACACGCCGACCGCGAGGGATTTTAACGCCACCTTGTTCATCAGATTTGCGCGGTGGAATGCCGTGCTTATATTTATATCTGCCAATGCCGCGATAGGCCATCATGCTGCGCTTGAGAACAACAAAATCGAAAGCCTGTTTGTCACTTAAGTTTGGCGGGTAAATTTTCATCATACAGTCGCTACCCAGCGAAATAGCGGCCACGACAGGGCCGAAACAGTCCTTGTCAATATGAGGTGCTATGCCTTGGCCCGGTTGATATTCATTGACGATAAGTTGGTCGGGGCGAATATCGAACAAACCAGCTTCGACCAAACGATCGGCTACAAAAAGAGACCATTGCGGCAAACCACCAATGCGATCTTCTTCGGAGAGCCATTTGGATGAGTAATCATATCGATAGCCATAATGTTGAACGCGCCGACGCAGGTCAGTCATCCAAGATTCTTGGTCAATGGCTTTTAAAAGGGCCTGCTCTTCTGCCTCGGAAACGAAATCGTTCTCATAGGCGATTTGGCTGTCGCGCAAAATTGCCGACTGAGGGTCGGGGATTAGCATTCGCGCTACTTCAGGCGCTCCAAATAGGTCAGTTTGCTTCGATTGTTGGGATATCAGCTTTCCGCCTTTTTCGTTCCCTCTATCATTGCCGTGGTTGAGGCACGATGCCCATCCCACTCGCAAGGATTTCTTTGTTCCAAACTATAGCTGAGTCTAACGGTTTGGGAAAACTTTCCCAAGTGATGACAAAACGCTTCCCAGTTCTGGTGAAAATTTCCATCCGGATTATGGTAAATGACACGCACTTCTTCCGAACTGGGAAAGCTTTCGACGAACTCGTGCCACTCGGCTGCGAGAGATTTCGGCAATGTTTTGCTCAAGGTATCGGACGATAAAACACACGATAAAGAAAAAACAATAGCAGTCGGCCGAAAGTCTATACTCTCAGCGACTTGTTTTAAGGTTTCCGCAATACAAAACTTGTCACTATTGAAAAGCTGGAACTCTAGGTTAATCCCCTCAGCTAAAATTCGCATGTTTCTCGAAATATCTATACCTGCATAGAAGGTTCGCTGTTTATAATTGTTGTCATATCGGGGAAAAATTTCAGCGGCGGTTAATCCGGCTGTCATCGGTCCGCAACCGAAATCCACGAACAGAATATCGTTTCCTGCCCGGGCCATCTCGTCGAGATAGGCATTGTTCGAAACGCGATTTTGCTTGATATGCATCGACATATATCCAGCACCTGACATGTAGTAGACGGCCCGATAATGGGCCTTTTCATCTGTTTTTCCCGAGGCTTCCTTGTCAAAATCCGCCGCGCCTTGCTTCAATATATCTTTTTTTTGGTATTTGGCTTTGGTTAAAAAAATGAATAGCTTCTTTACAAATTTTGGCCACCGAAATTTTCCGCCATACTTCCAGCGCGTCGACTTTCGCCATTATTTTTCCCTCGCATTTCTTTTTGATGTGTTGGGTGAACTATATGGTAGATTGGCGAAGCTTCAATAATAAAAAGAAAAAACCCTATGAAAATATTGAATTCTGCCGCTTTTTACTTTGTTCTTTTATTAGAACTTTTTGTTGTTATGGCGATGATGCGCGGCCTTCGCCCAGTCGGCTGGTTCGACGCAGTCCTTGGAATAGCAGTCTTGGCCGGCCTCTGGACGTTCACATATTTTAGGTGGCCAAAGAAATAATTACTCCGCTGCTTCGCGTTCGGTTTCCATCTCCGCCAAATATTTTTCCGCTTCCAGCGCGGCCATGCAGCCCATGCCGGCAGCGGTGACGGCTTGGCGGTAAATATCGTCGGTCACATCGCCGGCCGCATAGACGCCGGGAATGGATGTGGCGGTCGAATTGTCCGCCGTTATCAAATAGCCGCCGCCTTTGGTCTCCAACTGCTCGACGAACAGCTCGGTTGACGGCGCGTGGCCGATGGCGATGAACACACCGTCGGCTTCGACCTCATGGGTGTCGCCGGTTTTGGTGTTTTTAATGCGCGCGCCGGTAACGCCGAGCGGGTTCTCATCGCCGAGAATTTCATCGATGGCGCTGTCCCACAGCACGTTTATTTTCTCATGCGCCAGCAGGCGTTGCTCGAGAATTTTCTCACAGCGCAGCGCGTCGCGGCGGTGCACCAGCGTCACCTGGCTGGCGAAATTGGTCAGGAACAAAGTTTCCTCAACGGCGGTATTGCCGCCGCCGACCACCAGCACTTTTTTATTGCGATAGAAGAAGCCGTCGCATGTGGCGCAGGCCGACACGCCGAAACCTTGAAACTTTTCCTCCGATGGCAGGCCCAGCCATTTGGCTTGCGCGCCGGTGGCGATGACCACCGTATCGGCGGTGAACACCTGTCCGCTATCGCCTTTGGCGGTAAACGGGCGCACCGAAAGGTCAACCTCGGTTATGATGTCGGAGACAATCTCAGTGCCGACATTGGCGGCTTGCGCCTCCATTTGCTCCATCAGCCACGGGCCCTGCACGGCTTCGGCAAAGCCCGGATAGTTCTCGACATCAGTGGTGATGGTCAACTGACCACCCGGCTGAATGCCGCGCACCAGCACAGGCGCCAACATGGCGCGCGCCGCGTAAATGGCGGCGGTATAACCGGCCGGGCCGGAGCCGATAATCAGCATTTTTGAATGTTTGACGTCGCTCATAACTATCTCCGAAAACTTGTTCTTAATGTAGGGAAGATTCCGCAAATCCCAAGTGGTGAGCTTGCCGGATGAGCCAATTATTCAGATGTTTTTATGCGCTGTGTATGCCTCGGCAATGGCGGCGGCGATGTCAGGGGTCGCATTATGCGGCTGCGTCGCCCACGCCTCCAGTTTATCGGTGAAAGGGCGGGTAATATCTGCCGCGGTCAAGGCGGTGTGAAAACGCTCAAACTTGCCCGCTTTGCCGCGCAAGCGAAACACCTGAACCGGCACGCCGGGCAGGCACGCTTCACCGACCATATTGACCGAATCCGACGTCGCTATCACATGCGTGGCCAGCCCCAGCATGGCCTGATATGGATTGTCGCCGGTATTATCCCAAAGGAAGAAACCATCGGCGGGCAGGGCAGCGCGCAAGAGGTCGGCATAGGCCTCGGGCGAGCGGCGCGACAGGGTTATCATCAAATAATGCCCCTCCGCGGCAATCGCGGCCAGCCCGTTGGCGAGGCGCTGCATCTCGTCAACGCCGAACGGATAGGCGGAATTCGGCCCGCCAATCAACACCGCAACCACCTTGCCGCTAGGTTTTTCCGGCAGCAGGCGCGCGCGCATTTCTTCGCCCGCCGCCTTTATGCCATCCGGCGTCAGCCCGTGCGGCGACAATAATGTGCTCATGGTCGCGTCGAGGCGGTCATGCGCCGGTGCCCAGACAAAATCAAAATGCCTCGGGCAAATAATCGGGTCTTGCAGGAACACGGTGAACACGCGGCCCGCCGAAGCGCTTTTTATGTAGCGCGCATGGGGCACGGCTTGGCGACCGCTGGCGATGACAATATCGGGGAAAGGCGGCGCGATTTGCGGGTCGCGCTTGGCCGCGCCCTCGGCCAAACGATACGGGGCCAGCCATTTATGGGGCGGTTTCAAATCGGTATGGATGAGTCGAAAATCGGCGGGCTGTAAAGCGCGCGCTACGCCCTCCACCAGCACATCATTGCCGCGGCGACCTCCGGTGATGCCCCAAATGGCAGTGTTTCCTTTTAAATGTGGCAAACCGCGCCGTCCTTGTTTCATTTATTTCAAAAACCAGTATGATTATTACCTGCTGAACCTGTTTCAGAAAGCAAAAACGGTGCTGAGCGATGAAAAAGCCGCGTCTCGATGAAATTGACCTGAAAATCCTGCGTGTCCTGCAGACCGATGGGCGTGTGACCAATGTCGAATTGGCGCGCCAAGCGGGCATTTCTGCACCGCCTTGTCTGCGCCGCGTGCGTGCGCTCGAGGAAGCCGGTTTCATCACCGGCTATTTCGCCGAGCTGGACGCGCAAATGCTCGGGCTGGGCGTCACCGTGTTTGCCATGGTCGGGTTGGAAAGCCAAGCCGAGAACGATTTGCAGGCGTTTGAAGCGCGCGTCGCCAAGTGGCCGGAAGTTTTGGAATGCCACATGCTGAATGGCGAAATTGATTTTATCTTGAAATGCGTCGCTCCCAATCTTGAGAGTTTCCAAGAGTTTCTGACGCAAAAGCTGACGCCGGCACCGAATGTTGCCAATGTCCGCACCTCGCTGACCATTCGCCGTTCAAAAGGCCGCACAGCGCTGCCGATTGGCGATAATATTTAGCTCTATTTAAATTTAACGCCGAGAATTTCGTAGGATTTGCCACCGCCGGGCGTGTTGACCTCTACGCTGTCGCCGACATCTTTACCGATCAGGGCGCGTGCAATGGGCGATGAAATGGAAATCTTGCCTTGCTCCAAATCGGCCTCGAAATCGCCGACAATTTTATAGCTCACCTCGACATCGGTATCTTCATCGACCAGCTTCACAGTGGCACCGAATTTTACTTGCTGACCGCTCAAGCTCGCGACGTCGATGACATCGGCGCGGTTGATCATATCCTCAAGCTCCATAATGCGCCCCTCATTATGGCTTTGCTGCTCCTTGGCGGCGTGATATTCGGCGTTCTCAGACAAGTCGCCATGCGCGCGCGCTTCCGCAATCGCTCGGATAATGCGCTGGCGTTCGGGCCCTTTCAGGCGCTTCAATTCCACAGCCAGCGCTTCATAGCCGCCAGACGTCATCGGTACGGTTTCCATTTTCAGCCTCCCTACTCCCAAGAGCAGATGCTTAGTTTTCACAAAATAAGGGAGTTAGGCAAGTTTTTTGCGCCCTTTGTAGAAGCTATCGGAGGCGCGCTGCGTAATCCTGCAGGCTGGTGACGCTCAGCTCGCCTTCGCCCAAAGCAGCAATGGCAGCGACAGCGGCTTCGGCACCGGCCAGAGTTGTGTAATACGGGACTTTCATCTCCAGCGTGGTACGGCGAATGGATTTGCTGTCAGCCAGAGATTTTTCACCCTCTGTTGTGTTGACCACAAATTGCACATCGCCGTTTTTAATCGCATCGACAATATGCGGGCGTCCCTCAGCGACTTTGTTAATCGGCTCTACTTGCACGCCGTTTTGCGCCAAATAGGCCGCCGTGCCGCCGGTCGCAATCAGGGTGAAGCCCAACGCCTCCAGCCGTTTGGCCGGCACAATGGCGCGCTGCTTGTCGCCTTCGCGCACCGAAATAAAAGCCGTGCCTCCGGCCGGCAAAATGGTGCTGCTGCCCAGCTGGCTTTTCGCAAAAGCGGTCGCAAAATCAAGATCGAGGCCCATCACCTCGCCGGTCGAACGCATTTCCGGGCCCAGCACCGTATCGACACCGGGGAAGCGGGCAAACGGGAAGACGCTCTCTTTGACCGCAATATGGTCATAGCTTTGCGCCGTCAGATTGAATTCAGAAAGCGGTGCGCCGGCCATCAGTCGCGCCGCGATGCGGGCAATCGGTTGGCCCAGCACTTTGGCGACAAAAGGCACGGTGCGGCTGGCGCGCGGATTGACCTCGATTACGAAAATCGTCTCGCCCTGTACGGCGAATTGCACATTCATCAGGCCGACCACATTCAGCGCTTTGGCCATTTCGGTCGCCTGACGGCTCAGCTCATCGATAATCTCGCTCGATAGCGAGTGCGGCGGCATGGAGCAGGCGCTATCGCCCGAATGCACACCGGCTTCTTCAATATGTTCCAGAATGCCCGCGACAAAAACCTCCTTGCCGTCGCTCAGCACGTCGACATCAAGCTCGGTGGCGTCACGCAAATAGCCGTCAATCAGCACCGGACTGTCGCCCGACACGACCACCGCTTCGCGCATATAGCGTTCCAGCTGCGCGTCATTATCGACAATCTCCATGGCGCGCCCGCCCAACACATAAGACGGACGAATGACCACCGGGAAACCGATATCGGCGGCAATGGCACGCGCCTCATCGGCTGAGCGGGCAATGCCATTATTGGGCTGGCGCAGCCCCAAGCGTTCCAGCAAATCTTTGAAGCGGTCGCGGTCTTCGGCCAGATCGATCGCATCGGGGTCGGTGCCGAGAATGGGGATACCCGCTTTCTCCAGTGCTTGCGACAGTTTCAGCGGTGTTTGGCCGCCAAATTGCACAATCACCCCGGCCAGTGTGCCGTTGCTCTGTTCGCAGGCGAGGATTTCCAAAACATCCTCTTGCGTCAGCGGTTCAAAATACAGCCGGTCGGAAGTGTCGTAATCGGTCGAGACGGTTTCCGGATTGCAATTGACCATAATGCCTTCAATACCCGCATCGTCGAGCGCGTAAGCGGCGTGGCAGCAGCAATAGTCAAATTCAATACCCTGGCCGATACGGTTTGGCCCGCCGCCCAAAATGACGGCTTTTTTGCGGTCGCTGGGCGTTGCTTCTTGCTGCCCGCCAAAGGCTGAGGGCGTGTCATAGCTGGAATAAAGATATGGCGTGCCGGCCGCGAACTCGGCGGCGCATGTATCGATTTGCCGAAAATAAGGGCGCACATTCATCGCTTGGCGCGCCGCGCGCACACCGTCTTCATCGCCATCGGTCAGCTCGGCCAGTCGCGCATCGGAAAAGCCCATCGCTTTGACCGCGCGCATCGCCTCGTCATTATCGGGCAAGCCGTGTTGGCTTATTTTCGCTTCCATGGCGATAATCTCGCCAAGCTGGGCGACAAACCATGGATCGAAATGCGATAGGCCACAAACATCCTCCTCGCTCATGCCTTGGCGCAGTGCATGCGCCGCCATCAGCAGGCGCGACGGGGTGGCGGTGGTCAGCGCAGCGCGCATGTCGGCAAGGCCTTCCTCGGTGGACATATCGGGTGCGTCTTCAGGCGGGTTGAGACCGGTCAGGCCGGTCTCCAGCGAGCGCAGGGCTTTTTGCAAGCTTTCCTGAAAATTGCGGCCAATGGCCATCGCTTCACCGACCGATTTCATCGCCGTTGTCAGCAGCGGTTCGGCACCGGGAAATTTCTCGAAAGCAAAACGCGGGATTTTGGTGACGACATAATCAATGGTCGGCTCGAAGCTGGCCGGGGTCACGCCGGTAATATCGTTCATCAATTCGTCGAGCGTATAACCGACGGCCAGCTTGGCGGCGATTTTGGCAATCGGAAAACCTGTGGCTTTCGATGCCAGCGCCGAGGAGCGCGAAACGCGCGGGTTCATCTCGATGACAACAAGGCGTCCATCTTTCGGATTGACGGCGAATTGCACATTGGAGCCGCCGGTCTCGACGCCGATTTCGCGCAGCACCGCAATCGAGGCATTACGCATAATCTGATATTCGCGATCGGTCAGGGTCAAAGCCGGTGCAACGGTAATCGAGTCGCCCGTATGCACGCCCATCGGGTCAACATTTTCAATCGAGCAGATGATGATGCAATTATCGGCTTTGTCGCGCACCACCTCCATCTCATATTCTTTCCAACCTAACACGCTCTCTTCAATCAGCACTTCGGTGACCGGCGAGGCGTCGAGGCCGTTTTCGACAATGGCGAGGAATTCTTCCTTATTATAGGCGATGCCGCCGCCGGTGCCGCCCAATGTGAAAGACGGGCGGATGATGGTCGGCAGGCCGACTTTCTCCAGCCCTTCCAACGCTTCCTCGACCGTATGGGCGATGGAAGAGCGCGGGCTTTCAAGGCCGATTTTATCCATCGCGTCGCGGAACAGCAGCCGGTCTTCGGCTTTATTGATGGCCTCAAGGTCGGCGCCGATAAGCTGCACGTCGAATTTTTCCAGCGTGCCGTTTTCAGCCAAAGAAATAGCGGTGTTCAGCGCCGTCTGTCCGCCCATGGTCGGCAGCAGCGCCTCGGGGCGTTCTTTCTCGATAATCTTGGCGACAATATCGGGTGTAATCGGTTCGATATAAGTGGCATCGGCCAGTTCCGGATCGGTCATGATGGTCGCCGGATTTGAGTTGACCAGAATGACTTTATAACCCTCTTCGCGCAGTGCTTTGCAGGCTTGAGCGCCGGAATAGTCAAACTCGCATGCCTGCCCGATAACAATTGGGCCGGCGCCGATAATCATAATGCTCGAAAGGTCGGTGCGTTTAGGCATTAGGCGTCTCCCCGCATAGCGGTCACAAAGCGGTCAAATAAGTAATGGCTGTCCTGCGGGCCCGGCGAGGCTTCGGGGTGATATTGCACTGAGAAGACCGGCTTGTCTTTCAGGCGAATGCCACAATTAGTGCCGTCAAACAGACTGATATGGGTTTCTTCCACCGTGTCCGGCAGTGTGTCGCGGTCAACCGTGAAGCCGTGATTCATTGAGGTGATTTCCACCTTGCCCGTGGTCACGTCTTTGACCGGATGATTGGCACCGTGATGGCCCAGTTTCATCTTTACCGTCCGCGCGCCCAAAGCCCGCGCCAGCATTTGATGGCCAAGGCAAATGCCGAATACCGGTTTGCCGCTGGCCACCAATTTTTCAATCTCTGCGACCGCATAATCGCCGGTCGCGGCCGGGTCGCCCGGGCCGTTGGAAAGAAAAATCCCGTCGGGCGCAGCATCCAGCACCGCATCGGCGGTGCTGTTGGCAGGCAGAACAGTGACGCGGCATCCGGCTTCAACCAGACAGCGCAGAATGTTTTTCTTCACGCCGTAATCGAGCGCGACCACATGCGGGACATCGCCGGCCTTGCCGGTTGCGCCGCTATCGGTGAAACCTTGGTTCCAAGACCAGCGACCTTCGCCCCAATCATAATCACTGGCGCTGGTGACTTCGGCCGCGAGGTCGGCACCTTCCAGTCCGGCAAAAGCGGCCAGCTCGGCCTTCAGCGCGTCTATGTCGAAAACGCCATCGGGGGCGTGTGCTAGCACCGCATTAAACATACCGTTTTCACGAATATGCGCAGTGACGGAGCGGGTGTCGATGCCGCTAATGCCAATCAGCCCTTTATCGCTCAGCCAGTCGTCCAAATGCGCCGTGGTGCGATAATTGGCCGGCGCGCTAATCGCCTCGCGGATAATCAGCCCGTCTGCGGCGCGTGGCGTCTTGGTGTTGGAGATCTCGCTATCCTCGTCATTAGTGCCGACATTGCCGATATGCGGAAAAGTGAAAGTGACAATCTGTCCGGCGTAAGACGGGTCGGTGAGGATTTCCTGATAGCCGGTCATGGCGGTGTTGAAGCATACTTCGCCGACCGTATGACCGGTCGCGCCGATGCCATAGCCGTAAAAAGTCTCGCCCGTATCGGTGAGCAAGAGGGCGGTTTTCTGCGCCGGAGACCAAACACTCATAAGGATACCACTCCGCTATAACGCCGCGCGGCGGGGATTAACAATTTTCGAAAAACGCGCAAAAAAAATGCCTCTGCCACTGTTGCGGCCGAGGCGACGGGGATGACTGAAACACCCATAAACAAACCTTTTTCCTTGCGAGCTGAATTGACCGGAAACTATCTAAAGCCTTGGGTTCGGTCAAGCGGTGAAAGGAAGATTCCGGTGGCCAAAATAACTTATTAAAAACAAAGCGTTGCAAAGTCTTTGCACAGCCGAAAGAAAAATCGCTGCAGCGGCAAATAGAATCGCACCTGCCGCCGCACAGGGTTTTCGGGTGATTCTTCGATGCACCGCATCTGGTCATTGCCAAAGCCGTCGCAATGACATATATCGGCTTTCTGACGCGAGAGTCATCAAGGAGGCGGCCATGCAGGAGCGTTTCACCGAAGCGCTTAAAGAAGCGGTCAAAAGCCAGGACAAAATCCGCATTTCGACCTTGCGGCTTATTACAGCCGCTATCAAAGACCGCGATATTGCTGCGCGTGGTGCTGACCGAGGGGACGGCGCCACCGATGAGCAGGTGCTGGAAATCCTCGCCAAAATGGTCAAGCAACGCCATGAGGCGGCGGCCACATATGAAGAGGCCGGTCGCCTTGAATTGGCTGAGCAAGAACTTGCCGAGATTGCCGTCATCGAAGAATTCCTTCCCACGCAATTGAGCGATGAGGAAATTACCGCCGCCGTCAACCAAGCGATCGCCGAAACCGAAGCCGCTACGCTGAAAGATATGGGCAAGGTGATGGGGGTGCTGAAAAGCAAATATGCCGGTCAGATGGATTTCGGCAAAGCCGGTGGTCAAGTCAAAGCGCAACTCGGGTAATTCGGGTAGAATTCGCCTGATTCTGTTGCCGCAATCATTCATTCACAATTATTCTGCAACGCTTGCTGGCGGCGCTTGCCATTACGCCGTAATGTGACCGCATGGCGTTTCCTTCAGGCTTCCTTGATGAAATAAAAAACCGTGTGGCGGTCTCGGATGTGGTGGCGCGCAAGGTGAAATTGCAGCGTCGCGGCCGCGAATTTGTCGGCCTCAGCCCGTTCAAGCAGGAGCGCACCCCCTCCTTCACCGTCAATGATGACAAGCAGTTTTACCACTGTTTCTCGACCGGCAAGCACGGCTCGGTTTTTGATTTTGTCATGGAAACAGAGGGGCTTAGTTTTCCCGAAGCGGTGGAGCGTCTGGCGTCGGAAGCGGGTCTGCCGATGCCCGAACGCGACCCGCGCGCGGCTGAGCGGGCGCAAAAACAAGCCGGACTGGTCGACGTCACCGAGGCGGCGGCGAAATGGTTTCAGGCGCAATTGAAGACCCCGGCGGCTGATGAGGCGCGTGCATATCTCGACCGCCGCGGTGTCACGCAAGAAATGATAGAAGGTTTCGGCATTGGTTATGCGCCGCGCGCCCGCACCGCTTTGCTCGAGCATTTGACGGCGCGTAATGTCGGCGTCGATAAGCTCATCGAAGCGGGCATGGCGATTAAGCCCGAGGGAAATAAAGCGCCGTATGATCGCTTTCGCGACCGCATTATTTTTCCCATTGCCGATACGCGGGGGCGGGTAATCGCCTTCGGTGGTCGTGCCATGCAGGCCGATGCACCGGCCAAATATCTCAATTCCCCCGACACGCCATTATTCGATAAAGGCCGGGTGCTGTATAATTTCTCGCGGGCGCGCCAACCAGCCTATGATACCGGCACGCTTTTGGTCGCTGAAGGCTATATGGATGTGGTTGGTCTGGCTCATGCCGGTTTCAACCACGCGGTCGCGCCGATGGGCACGGCGCTGACCGAAGAGCAGATACAACTGGCATGGCGCATGGCGCCCGAGCCGATATTGTGTCTCGATGGCGACCAGGCGGGGTTGCGCGCCGCTTATCGTGCAATCGACCGCGCCCTGCCGCTTCTGAAGCCCGGCTATTCGCTGCGTTTTGCCATTTTGCCGCCCGGCAAAGACCCCGATGATGTGGTGCGAGAGGGCGGCGCTGAGGCGATGCAGACTATTTTGGATAAGGCGATGAGCCTACTCGATTTGATGTGGGAGCGCGAGATTGAAGCGGCCCCATGGGATACGCCGGAACGCGCGGCGGCGTTGAAAAAACGCCTGCGCGAGGCGGTCAATCAACTGCGCGATGGAGATGTCAAAGGTCTTTACGGGCAAGAGATTAAAAAACGTCTCGATAAGCTGCTGGGCAGCGATAAACTGCCGAGAGGTAGCGGCGGCGGGCGGCAATATAGAGACCAGCCCCGCTATAAATCGCAACCGACCTCTGAGGCGCGCCGGTCGGCACTGGCCACCGGTGCCGATGATTGGCTGCCGCGCGAAGCGTTGATCGTGCTGGTGGTGTTCAACCATCCGGCGGTTTTGCTGACACAGCGTGACATGTTTGAGACCATCACCCTGAAAAGCGCCGCGCTGGATGCGTTGCGGTTTGAAATTATTGATTATTTTGATGCACTTGGGGCCCATGATGCCGCGGCTGCGGGGCTTGACAATGCGGGGCTGACAGGGCATTTGAATGACAGGGGAAAACAGAATGACAGCGCGCGTTTGGCCAATATGCCGGAGGCGCGTCGTTTGAGTTTTGCACGTTTGGATGCGGATTTAGAAGATGTGTTAGCCGGCTGGCTTGAAGTTACACAATTACACCATAAATTACAGACACTAGCGGTCGAACAGCAGCAGGCCGAAGCAGAACTCGAAAATGAATTGATGCGCGAAGAGGGTAATTCCCAAGACGCGCTGGATCGCCTGATGGCGATTAAAAATGAGATTGCGGCACTGGAACGCCAGAAAAGTAGTGCCGTCTGAGATAAACGTGAGAGGGGTCACGGGGATATAAATGGCGAAAAAAAAAGCCAACACAAAAGGGCAGGAGGCCGAAACCGGCGATAGCCCGCTTATCGACATGAATAATCGTGACGTTAAGCGCATGATCAAAACCGCCAAAGAAACCGGTTTTGTGACTTATGACGCTTTGAACGCTGTCTTGCCGCCGGAGGAGTTTTCCTCTGAGCAAATCGAAGACATTATGGCCATGTTGTCGGAAATGGGCATCACGGTTGTCGAGACCGATGACAGCGAGGGCGATGACAGCGTCAATGACAGTGACAGTGACAATGTCGAGGACGAAACCAAAGCCGCCAATGATGACAGCGCCACCACGGCCGTTGCCAAAACCGCCAAGACCACCAGCACTGGAGAGCGCACCGATGATCCGGTGCGCATGTATTTGCGCGAAATGGGGTCGGTCGAATTGCTGTCGCGCGAGGGCGAGATTGCCATTGCCAAACGCATAGAGGCGGGGCGCGAAACCATGATTGCGGGCCTGTGCGAAAGCCCGCTGACCTTTCAGGCGATTATCATTTGGCGCGATGAGCTGAATGAAGGCAAAGTGTTGCTGCGCGATATTATCGACCTCGACGCCACTTTTGCCGGGCCGGAAGCCAAGAAAATCGACCGCTCGGCCGCCGGTGCCGCGCCGCCGCCTTCGGGCGCACCTTCGGGGGAAGCCGAAGGCGAACCGGACGATGATGATGATGAGGCCGAAGCCAATATGTCGCTTTCGGCCATGGAGATGGAGCTGAAGCCGAAAGTGCTCGGCAGTTTCGACATTATCGCCGACACTTATAAAAAGCTGCGCCGCCTGCAAGACCAAAGCGTTGAGCTGCAAGCCAAGAACAAAGAGTTGAGCACCGCGCAGGCCAATCGTCTGGCGAAATTGTCCAGCGAAATCATTGATGAGGTAAAGGGCCTATCGCTCAATAATAACCGCATCGAGGCGCTGGTTGAGCAGCTTTACACGATTAACAAACGCCTTGTCGGTTTGGAAACGCAGCTTTGGCGGCTGGCGCAAAAAGCCGGCGTCGTGCGCGAAGATTTCCTCAAGCAATATCAGGGCAATGAATATGAAGCCAATTGGGCGCGCCGGGTTGGCCGTCTGACCGGCAAGGGCTGGAAAGGCTTCATTCAAAAGAACCGCGACGAGGTGAAAGAAATTCGCACTGAGATTCAGGATCTGGCCAATGAGACCGGCCTCAATATTTCTGAGTTCCGGCGCATCGTCCGCACTGTTCAAAAAGGTGAGCGCGAGGCGCGCATTGCCAAGAAGGAAATGGTCGAAGCTAATTTGCGGTTGGTTATTTCCATCGCCAAAAAATATACCAATCGTGGCCTGCAATTTCTCGACCTCATTCAGGAAGGCAATATCGGCCTCATGAAGGCGGTCGATAAATTTGAATATCGCCGCGGCTATAAATTCTCCACCTATGCGACTTGGTGGATTCGCCAAGCCATCACGCGCTCGATTGCCGATCAGGCGCGCACCATTCGTATTCCGGTGCACATGATTGAGACCATCAACAAGCTGGTGCGCACGTCGCGGCAAATGCTGCACGAATATGGCCGCGAGCCGACACCCGAAGAGCTGTCCGAGAAACTTTCCATGCCGCTCGATAAAGTGCGCAAGGTTTTGAAAATTGCCAAGGAGCCGATTTCTCTAGAGACGCCGATTGGCGATGAAGAAGACAGCCAGCTCGGTGATTTCATCGAAGATAAAAATGCCATTCTGCCCATCGATGCGGCCATTCAGTCGAACTTGCGCGACACCACAACGCGCGTTTTGGCGTCGCTTACGCCGCGCGAGGAACGCGTGCTGCGCATGCGCTTCGGCATTGGCATGAACACCGACCACACGCTGGAAGAGGTCGGTCAGCAATTCTCGGTAACCCGCGAACGCATCCGTCAAATCGAGGCGAAAGCGCTCAGAAAACTCAAGCATCCAAGTCGCTCGCGCAAGCTTAGAAGTTTCCTTGACAATTAGGGGCCAATAGGGGCATTACACCGCCATAACCTAGGCTGAGTAAGCGAAAATTAAATGTTTCTGACCATGATGAAGGCGAAGATTCACCGCGCGATGGTGACCCAATGCGACATGCATTATCAGGGTTCCATCTCGGTGGATGAAGACTGGCTCGACCGCGTTGGCATTTTGCCCAATGAGCAAGTCGATGTGTTGAATATCAATACCGGTGCGCGCTTCACCACTTATGCCATACCCGCACCCCGCGGTTCCAAGACCATTGGCATTAACGGCGCGGCGGCGCGCCTTGCTCAGGTCGAGGATATGGTTATCATCATCGCCTATGCGCAAATGGATGCGGAAGCAGCCCGCGCGCATGAGCCGGTAATATTCTTGCCGGAAAAAGAAGTGTAGGTGGTTAAAGGGGCCTGTAGCTCAGCTGGTTAGAGCGGTCCGCTCATAACGGATTGGTCGCAGGTTCAAGTCCTGCCGGGCCCACCACGCTATTTTTGGCACGCGGACGCTCGGCGTCGTATTTTCTCGGGCGCATTTTTTCCTAACTCCCAAGTTCGATTATGTTGCATGTTGCCCGCATGCGCTTGTTCATCTTCCTTCTGCTTCTGACACCGGCCTATGCATGGCAGGCCGTGCCGCATGTGGGCGGCGAGGCGCACCGCATTGAGGGGCGCAAAATCTCCGGCGCGGCCGAGACCGGCGATGAGGTGTATATCCTCATCGAGCCAAAACAAGTGCTGGATATGTTGGAAGCGGGCGCGCCCGAAATCGCCTATCGCAATATTATTTTCAATTATGGCGACAGCTATATTTGCGGGCCGTTGCGCGAAATCAAGGTCACTGTCGATGGCGCGCTGGTGCGCGAGACTGACCCGACCGAAGGCACGCTGCACGATTGGCATATTTTTCGTAAAGGGTTTCTGACCACGCATTATGGCGAGGTGCTGAGTTTCGAGAGCATGAGCCGGAGCGATGGCAGTGACCTCGCATCGCGCCTGTTGACCGCTAAGCAAACAATCCTGTTTGAGCGCAAGCTCGATAATTGCGGCGATGACGGGGTGTTTGAGTTTAAATTGCCCTGATTGCCTTGATTGGCTTGGTTTAGGTCAGGGGCTTTAAGTCAGGGGCTTTAAGTCAAGCGTTTTTCAAAATCACCCCAATCGATTTTGCGTTTTTCGGCCGTGAAAACCGTAATTTCTGACATTTTTTCTCCTAAAAAACTTGCATCAGTCCGGCAAAACGCGGCACTCTTGCGACATTAAATGCATTTTTCTAGGGGAGGATGAAATGGAAGCTTCAACAATCTTACAACCTGTCGTGGCGTTGGGTCTTTGGACTGCGGTGATGATGATTTGGATGTACGCAACGCGTATTCCGGCCGTCGGTAATGCCGATATTCCGGAAACCGAAATGGGCCATCCGGCAGGTATGCAAATGCTGCCATCCGAGGTGCGCCGCATTGCTGACAACTACAATCACCTGTTTGAGCAGCCGACGCTGTTTTACGCCCTGTGCATCACCATCGCCGTGGCCGGTCATGTTGATGCCATGGCGGTCAATCTGGCATGGGCTTTTGTCGCTATCCGCGTTGTGCATTCGCTGGTGCAGGCGACGGTCAATGTTGTGCTGCTGCGCTTCGGCATTTTTATGGTGTCCTGGCTGGTGCTCATCGCCATGCTGGTCCGCGAAGCGCTGGTAATTTTCTAGGCGCTCAAAATCGCAATCAGAAAAGAGCCTCTTCGGAGGCTCTTTTTTGTCTAGTTGAACAGCGCATAAAGGGCGGCGGCTATCTTGCTCTCCAGCGGAAAAGACAACATGCCCATCACCGAATAACCCATCAGATACGGCATCAGATAAAACCGCGCCATATAGAAGAACCACGCCACATAAAGCGGCACCAGAACCGGCAGCAGGAATTGCGGTGTTATCGGTCGCCAAGCTTTTAGCAGTGGGTCGGTGGATTTCACAAACGCCCGCATGAAAAAGAAATCAGAGGTCTCAGCGAGGAAAAAGCTCATCGCCGTGCGCCCGATAAGCGTCCACATAACGACGCCCAACGCATAGTCGAGCACAATCACCCAAAGCGGAAAAGCGTCGAGCATTAATGCGTTTGGTCGAGCACTGTGCCGCCATCCGGTATGCGAATGGCATCGACCATGGCTTGCGTTTCAGCGTCCGGCTCCTCGGTCGCCAGCGACACGCCAACCATGGCAATCAGGCTGACGGTCATGCCGACAATGCCGAAGCGCAAATGATCGAGCCCCAATATCGGCGCGCCTCCAGCGAAGCGCACGTGATAGAGGTAATAAGAACCGGCGGCAAACCCAAGCGCCATACCGGCAATCGCGCCCTGACGGTTGGCGCGTTTCCACCACACGCCCAGCACCAGTGGGAAAAACAGTCCCGAACAGGCGAATGAGAACGCCCACGCCACCGCGCCGAGAATGCTCGATAGTTTCAGCGACGCCACCAACGCGCCACCGGCACCGATAATGATGAGCAGAATACGCGCCACAATCAGCCGGGTGCGCGTGTCGGCATCCGGATCGATGATTTTGTAATACAGGTCATGGCTCAGCGCGTTGGCGATGGCCAGCAACAGACCATCCGCCGTAGACATGGCAGCGGCCATGCCCCCTGCTGCGACAAGGCCGGAGATGACATAAGGCAGACCGGCAATCTCCGGCGTCGCCAACACCACAATATCACCGCGCATGAAAAACTCGTTGATTTGCAGCAGGCCGTCGCCATTGCTGTCGACAATGGCGAGGAAACCGACATTGCCCCATTTCTGAATCCAGTCGAGCGCCTGCACCTCGGCAATCGATTTGCCGATAATGCCGGTCGCTAGATTGGGGTCCATGATTTGCAGCTTGGTGAAAGTCGCCAAAGCGGGCGCGGTGAAATAGAGAAGGAAGATGAAAAACAGCGACCAGACCACTGAGCGGCGCGCATCTTTGACACTCGGCGTGGTGAAATAGCGCATCAGAATATGCGGCAGCGAAGCCGTGCCGCACATCAGCACCATCACCAGCGTGATGAATTTCCAACTCGCCATGGCGCTGGCCGGCGCTTCCGCATGCGGCGTGGTCAGCGCGCGCAGACCGGCAATGCTCTCGCTCGGCATCAGCGTGCCGACACCGGCAGCGGCCTCCAATTCGGTGATACGTTCAACCGCTGCGCCGTAAGAGAATTGCGGAATAAGCCCGAAATCCTGCGCATTGGACATCCAAATCACCGGCACCAAATAGGCGATGATGAGGACGATATATTGCGCCACTTGCGTCCATGTGACGGCGCGCATGCCGCCCAGCATGGAGCACAGAAGAATGCCCAATAGGCCGAACCAAACGCCGACCTCAAAGGGGATTTGCAGCGCCCGCGCGGCGATTGTGCCGGTGGCGTTAATCTGCGCCGTCACATAGGTGAAACTGGCCACCGTCAATACAACGACCGCCAATAAGCGGGCCGTATTACCGCCATAGCGTGTGCCGATAAAGTCCGGCACCGTGTAGCAGCCGAATTTGCGCAAATAAGGGGCGAGCAGCGAATTGACCAGCACATAGCCGCCGGTCCAGCCGACGATAAAGGCCAGATAGCCATAACCGCCGAAATACACACCGCCCGCCATGGCGACAAAGCTGGCGCCCGACATCCAGTCAGCCGCAGTGGCCATGCCGTTATAAAGGGCAGGCACTTCGCGTCCGGCGACGTAATACGCATCGACCTGCATGGTGCGCGACAGCCAGCCAATGCCAGCGTAAATCAGAATGGTGAAAGCAACGAATAGAATGCCAAGCGTATCCGCCGACACACCCATTTGCTCGAGAATGGCCATCAGGCCGATGAAAACAAGAAAGCCGCCCGTATAGAGGCCATAAACTTTCGGCAGATTGTCGATAAAACGCCCTTGCATTGTCGCCTCCTTTACTCAGCCACGCCGCATTCTTCGTCGATGCGCTCTTGTCGGCGCACTGACCAGAAGATCAACAGCACAAAGGCGATGGGGGAGCCTTGTGCGGCCATATAAAAGCCGAGCGGAAAGCCCATAAAGCTGACGGCGTTCAGATCGCTGACGAACCAGTGAATGACGAAAGAAAAGAAGAACCAAACGGCGAGTGTGACAAAAGTTAGATTTCGCGTGCGCTGCCAGTGCGCTGCAACCGACCGAGTTTTCGACATGATATCCCCCACAAAACAGGCCACCATTATTACGAAATTGCTTGGCGCTGGCAATGACGGATGGCATGTTTTGGCCAACGTATTGGCGTTGGTGGGGGAGAATTTGGCGCGCGTGGGTGAGTATTTTGCCGCCATGATGCGGGCAGTAATGGGCGCACTGGCTTTTTGGCGGCGCGACCCGCCTTTGGCCGATGCCGATGCGCTGGCGGCGTTTTGCTTTGCCCGCGCCAGCTATGTGGCGCAGACGACGCTTTACGGCTATTTGCGCACCCGCGCCGGATTGGCGCATTTCAATCTGTTTACCGATAAAAAATTCACCGCGCTGTTGCGTCCGGCGCGCTCGCGTCTGGTGCTCGCCTGTCTCGATGATGTGGCGATTTATGCCGCCGCGCTGTTAGACGCCCCCGCCGCGCATAAGCAAAAACTGGCGGTGTATGTTTTCGCGTATGGCGTGAGCGAGCTTGCCGATGATGAATTGTCGGCGGCGGAGCTTAAGGCAGCGCGCACCGATTTTGCCGCACGCTGCGAGCTGGTCGATTGGGCCGCCCGCGCTACGCCCGATAAAGGGGTTGCGGCTTTTGCACATAGCGCGCGCTCGCTTATCGCGCTGGCGCCGATTGTCGATGAGCTGAAAAAATATGATGACGAGATTGTCACCAATTCCATGCATTTTAAATGGCACGCTGTGCGGCGCGAATTGCGCGCCCGATTGGATGGCCACGCACTGCTTGCAAGCCTCCCCTAAAAGCGCCTAAAACAGACGCTTATTAAGGGGACTTAAATGGCTTCGTATCAATATGTTTATGTAATGGATCAGCTGTCGAAAACCTATGCCGGTGGCAAGCAGGTGTTAAAAGATGTGCGCCTGTCTTTCTTCCCGGGGGCCAAGATTGGCATTGTCGGGGTAAACGGCGCGGGTAAATCGACCCTGCTGAAAATCATGGCCGGTATCGACAAGGATTACCAAGGCGATGCTTGGGCCGCCGAGGGCGCCAAGGTCGGCTATCTGGAACAAGAGCCGCAGCTCAATCCGGAAAAAGACGTATTCGGCAATGTCATGGAAGGGGTCTCGGAGAAGCAGGCACTGCTGGAACGCTATAACGAGCTGGCGATGAATTATTCCGACGAGACGGCGGAAGAAATGGCCAAGCTGCAAGACCAGATTGACTCGCAAAATCTGTGGGACCTCGACACGCAGGTCGAGCAGGCGATGGACGCGCTACGCTGCCCGCCGGGTGACAGCTCGGTCGAGCATTTGTCGGGCGGTGAAAAGCGCCGCGTCGCGCTTTGCAAGCTTCTATTGGAAAAACCCGACCTACTGCTGCTCGATGAGCCGACCAACCATCTCGACGCCGAGACCGTGGCATGGCTGCAGCACCATTTGGCAGATTTCGCGGGCACGGTGGTGCTGGTCACGCACGACCGCTATTTCCTCGACCAGATTACCGGCTGGATTCTCGAGCTCGATCGCGGGCAGGGGCTGCCATATGAAGGCAATTATTCCAACTGGCTGGAACAAAAACAAAAACGCATGGAGCAGGAAGCGCGCGAGGACGATGCCAAAGGCCGCACTTTGGCGCGCGAGTTGGAATGGATTCGCCAATCGCCGAAAGCGCGACAGGCCAAATCGAAAGCGCGTATCAATGCCTATGAGGATTTGCTGGAAAGCCAAGGCCGTGAGGATGTTGGCCGCGCGCAAATCACCATTCCGTCGGGCCCACGCCTTGGCGGCATTGTGCTGGAAGCCGAGAACCTCAGCAAAGGTTTTGAGGATAAGCTGCTGATCGACAATCTGTCTTTCGCGTTACCACCCGGCGGCATTGTCGGTGTTATCGGCCCCAATGGTGCCGGTAAGACGACGTTGTTCAAAATGTTGACCGGCAGCGAGCAGCCCGATAGTGGCGCGCTGCGCGTCGGCGATACGGCGGTGATGGGCTATGTTGACCAGAGCCGCGATAATCTTGCAGACGAGAAAACCGTCTGGGAAGAAATTTCCGGCGGCAATGATATTCTTGAACTTGGCAATCGCGAGATGAATTCGCGCGCCTATGTTGGCGCGTTTAATTTCCGCGGTGGCGACCAGCAAAAGAAAGTCGGCCTATTGTCGGGTGGTGAACGCAATCGCGTGCATCTCGCAAAAATGCTGAAATCGGGGGCTAATCTATTGCTGCTCGATGAGCCGACCAATGACCTCGATGTCGAGACCCTGCGCGCACTTGAAGAAGGCCTTGAGGATTTCGCCGGTTGCGCCATCATCATCTCGCACGATCGCTGGTTCCTCGACCGCATTGCGACACATATTCTGGCTTTCGAAGGCGACAGTCATGTTGAGTGGTTTGAGGGCAATTACGCCGATTACGAAGAGGACCGCAAGCGCCGCCTTGGTGCCGATGCGGAAGTGCCCAAGCGTATTAAATATAAGCAGTTCTCCAGATAAAACCGCTGACCCGTAACAATGCCCGTAACAATACCCGGCGCACTAACGCTGCGCTGCTTCGTTCGTCATTGGCAGGTATTCTAGCTGTCGCTTGAGATTTGCTTGCGCAAATGGTCGAGCAGGGCGTTGATATCGCCTTTGTTGTTTTTCAGCACTGAGGCAAACGCATCGCGTTGTTCTTGCGCCATCCATACGCCCAGCACGCGCACATCAAACAGGGTCATGCTGCCGTCTTTTTCCAGTCGCAGCCACCAGTCAATATCAATCGGGTCGCGGCCATTGGCGAACTCGATACGGCTGGCAACGATGACGTTTTTCTTTTTGGCCTGCGCTTTACCGACCATAACCTTCTCGTCGGAATACTCGCCGAGGCGATTGGCGTAGACTTTAACAATGAACTCGCCAAGCAATTTTTCGAAAGCGGCGAAATCGTCCTTGGAGATTTCGCGCCCGAACTGGCCAAGAGTGAAACGTGCGATACGGCGCATATTGGCGCGCTCATCCAACAATGCGGCGAAAGCGGCCTCGCGTCCGGCGCGGCTTTTCTCGGTTGAGAGAATCATAATCGCGTCATCGGCCAGGCTGGTGACAAAAGCTTGCGCTTTCGCCAAATCGGCCTCCTGCGCGGCGGCGGGGGTCAGCAATAAGCCCATCAGGGCAAAAGCGGCAATTATGGCGCGCATTACGCTCTCCTAGAAATCATCCAGACCATCGAGCGCGTCGATGTCGGGAAGGTCGTCAATATTGGTCGCGCCATTGGCAATTTGGCTGGCGCGGTTTTGTTGGTACAGACTACGCACTGTTGCATAGAAATCTACTGATGAACGCTCAATCTCGTCAAGCAGGGTCAGTGAGGCGGCGCGGAAAGCGATGCCGTCCACCGCATAGCGGTAAATGGCGTCTTCCGCTTCCCAATCATCATCATGGGTCAGCGGGTCAAACGTCCAGTCGATAATCCAGCCGCTGAATTCGCGCGGTGAGGACGGCCCATAAATCGGCGTGAACAGATACGGCCCTTCCGGCGCGCCCCATACCGCCATGGTCTGACCGAAATCCTCATAATGTTTGTCCAATCCCAGACGCTTGGCCGGGTCGAAAAGGCCGAGGATACCGACCGTCGAGTTGATGCCGAGGCGCAGCGCCGTCGTCGAGGCGCGCTTGCCTTCTAGTTGAAATAGGTCATTGGCAAGCGTTACCGGCGAAGCGAGATTGTCGAGGAAATTACGCAGCGAGCGGCGCACCGGGGAGGGCACATAGAGAAAACCGCGCGCCACCGGTTTCAGAATATAGTTATCAAGCTCAACATTGACCTTGAACATGAAGCGATTGCTGCGCTCAAACGGGTCATTATTCAAAACCTCGCTGGAGCCGGCGCAGGCTGACAAAGATACCGCGACAGCGACAATAAGCAGTGATTTTTGGAACATAAGTAAGATTTCCCTGAACTGCCGACAATTTAGAATTATTTGGGCGCTTGTCAAAGCGGCTTTCTTGCCTTTTGGCGGCGCTTGCGGCCTCCGAACCGCCATCTGCCTTCTTATCGCCAGCTTACGACTTGACATATAAAGATATCTTTATGTATTAAAAGGGGAGGAGAAAGCCTTGGAAAACCTGCTATCAGCTTTGCGCGCCGCTGGCGAGCCGACACGACTTCGCATCCTCGCCATTTTGGCGTTGGGTGAGTTGACCGTGTCTGAGTTGACGCAAGTATTGCTGCAAAGCCAGCCGCGCATTTCGCGGCATTTGAAGCTGCTGGCCGATGCCGGTCTGGTGCTGCGCTATCCTGAGGGAAGCTGGGTGTTTTATCGCCTGCACGAGAGCGCCGCGCACAGCGATTTGCTGGCCGAGATTATCGCCAGTCTGCCCGAAGGCGACCATGAATTGCAGCGCGACCGTGAGCGGCTGGCCGAGGTGCGGGCCGCGCGGGCGCAACGGGCGCAGGATTATTTTGCCGCCAATGCGGCGCAATGGGACAGTTTGCGCGCCAACCATATTCCCGAAACGCGGGTTGAGGAGCGCATGGACGAGCTGATGAGCGAATTGAGCGGCCAGGGTGATATCGATCTGCTGGTCGATCTGGGCACCGGCACCGGCCGCATGTTGGAGATTTTCGGCGGTCGCGCCGGCCGCGCCGTCGGCTTTGATATCAGCCCAGATATGTTGACGGTGGCGCGCGCCAAGCTGGACGCGAGCGGTGCCGAAAATTGTCAGGTGCGACAGGGCGATTGCGCCAATGTGCCGCTCGAAGACAATGTTGCCGATATCGTCATTCTGCATCAAGTGCTGCACTTTCTCGATGACCCGCAGCGCGCGCTCAACGAGGCGGCGCGCATCACCAAGCCGGGTGGGGCGGTACTGATTGCTGATTTCGGTCCGCACGAAATGGAAAATCTGCGCGACGAGCATGCCCATCGACGCCTCGGTTTCGGCGAAGAAGAAATGCAGGCTATGTTGCACGCGGCGGGCCTTGACCCGAAAGCCAGCGACCTGCTGGCCGCCAATGACACACCTTTAACCGTCGCCATGTGGCAGGCCGACAAGACAATAAAAAGCGTGACGCAATGACCGGTATCAGTTTTGAATTTTTCCCGCCCAAATCAGAGGCGGCAGGCGAGAAGCTCTGGCAGTCCATCGGACGGCTTGCGCCATTGGCCCCCGATTTCGTGTCGGTGACTTATGGCGCGGGCGGCACGACACGCGGCCGCACGCATGCTTGCGTCAAACGCATTATCGACGAAACCGATTTGAAACCGGCCGCGCATCTGACCTGCGTCGCCGCTGCCAAATCCGAGGTCGATAGCGTTATCGATGATTATGCCAGCGCCGGTGTTCGCCACGTTGTGGCGTTGCGCGGCGACATGCCCGATATGGGTGCTTTCCAGCCGCATGCGGATGGTTATGCCGGCTCGGTGGAGCTGGTGGCGGCTCTTGCCGCGCGCGGCGATTTTGACATCACGGTCAGCGCTTATCCGGAAAAGCACCCCGAAAGCGCTTCAATCGACGCCGATATAGATCTGCTGAAAGCCAAGATTGACGCAGGTGCGACGCGCGCCATCACGCAATTTGTTTTCGATACTGAGGCGCATTTGCGTTTCCGCGACCGTCTCGCGGCGGCGGGCGTCACCATTCCGGTGATTGCCGGCATTATGCCGACCACCAATTTCACCGGTGCCAAGCGCATGGCCGAGGCTTGCGGCGCTAACGTGCCAGCCTGGCTGGCCGACGCCTATGAAGGGTTGGAAGACGACGCCGACACGCGCAAGCACATTGCCGCATCGGTGGCGGTCGACCAATGCCGTAAACTGATCGATGAGGGCTTCGGCCATTTGCATTTTTATACGCTCAATCAGGCGGATTTGACTTTTGCCGTTTGCCGTATTTTGAAGCTTGGTGCGGCTGCAAGTTAAAGAGGGATAAATGAGCTGGACACGCGACACACGCATAAGCGAACTGAACCGCCTGACGGCTGAGCGCATTTTAATGCTCGATGGGGCCATGGGCACGATGATTCAGCGCTATAAGCTCGACGAGGCGGCTTATCGCGGCGACCGCTTTGCCAATTTCCACACCGATGTGGCGGGCAATAATGACCTATTGTCGTTAACGCAGCCGGATGTGGTGCGCGAGATTCACAGCGCCTATCTGGAAGCGGGCAGCGATATTGTCGAGACCAATACTTTTTCTTCGACCACCATTGCGCAGGCCGATTACGAGATGGAGCATCTGGCCTATGAGCTTAATCTGGAGGGCGCGCGTCTGGCACGCGCGGCTTGCGATGCGATGGAGGCGGCTGATCCGTCACGGCCACGCTATGTTGCGGGCGCGCTGGGGCCCACCAATCGCACCGGCTCGATATCACCCGACGTAAATGACCCGGGGCTTCGAAATGTCACCTATGACGAATTGCGTGAGGCCTATAGCGAGGCGACCCGCGCCCTTATAGAAGGCGGCGCGGATATTATTCTGGTCGAGACGATTTTCGACACACTCAACGCCAAAGCCGCCGTGCATGCAGTGCAAGATGTGTTTGAGGAAACCGGCATCACCTTGCCGCTCATGGTCTCCGGCACCATTACCGATAAATCTGGCCGCACCCTGTCGGGGCAAACCACCGAAGCTTTTTGGAATTCGCTGCGCCACGCCAAACCTTTTGCTGTCGGTTTGAATTGCGCGCTGGGGGCCGAAGAAATGCGCCCCTATGTGGCCGAGATTGCCCGCGTCGCCGATACCAATGTCTGCATTTATCCGAATGCCGGTCTGCCTAATGAGTTTGGCGAATACGACCAACTGGCTGATGAAATGGCGACCATTGTCGGCGAATTTGCCGAGGCCGGTCTGGTCAATATTCTGGGCGGCTGTTGCGGTACCACGCCGGAGCATATCGCGGCCATCGCCGCCGCCGCCAATCAAAACAATCCGCGCGCCATCCCTGAAACGGCGCCGCTCATGCGCCTGTCGGGGCTGGAGCCGTTCACCAAAACCGATGAGATACCTTTCATCAATGTCGGCGAGCGCACCAATGTCACCGGCTCGGCTAAATTCCGTAAGCTGATTACCGAGGGTGATTTCGACACGGCGCTCGATATTGCGCGCCAGCAGGTCGAGAACGGCGCGCAGATTATCGATATCAACATGGATGAAGGCATGCTGGATAGCGAGGCGGCAATGGTTCGTTTCCTCAATCTGGCGGCGACCGAACCGGATATCGCCAAAGTGCCGATGATGATTGACAGCTCGAAATGGGAAATTATCGAAGCCGGTTTGAAATGCGTGCAGGGCAAGTCGGTGGTCAATTCAATCTCGTTGAAAGAGGGCGAAGCCCAGTTTCTCGAGCAAGCGCGGCTGTGCCGAAAATACGGCGCGGCGGTGATTGTTATGGCTTTTGACGAAGACGGACAGGCCGATACGGCGGCGCGTAAGTTTGAGATTTGCGCGCGCAGCTACGAATTGCTGGTCAATACGGTCGGCTTTCCGCCCGAGGATATTATTTTTGACCCGAATATTTTTGCCGTCGCCACGGGTATTGAAGAGCACGATAATTACGCCGTCGATTTCATCGAGGCGACGCAGCGCATTCGGCAGGAACTGCCGGGCGCGCATGTGTCGGGCGGGGTCTCGAATATCTCGTTTTCTTTCCGCGGCAATGAGCCGGTGCGCGAAGCCATGCACTCGGCGTTTCTCTATCACGCCATTGGCGGCGGTATGGATATGGGCATCGTTAATGCCGGCCAGCTGGCGATTTACGAGGATATTGAACCCAAGCTGAAACAGGCCGTGGAGGATGTCTTGCTCAATCGGCGGGCTGACGGCACTGACCGATTGCTGGAAGTGGCCGAGCAATATCGTGGCCAGAAAGGCGCGCAGCAGGAAGCCGATTTGAGCTGGCGCGAAGCCCCGGTCGGCGATCGGTTGACGCATGCGCTGGTCAACGGGCTGGCCGATTTCATCGAGGACGATACCGAGGAGGCGCGGCAAGCTTTTGACCGACCTTTGAATGTTATCGAGGGCCCGCTTATGGACGGCATGAACCGCGTCGGCGATTTGTTTGGCGCGGGTAAAATGTTTCTGCCACAGGTGGTTAAATCTGCCCGCGTGATGAAACGCGCCGTCGCTTATCTCGAGCCGTTTATGGAAGAAGAAAAAGCGGCCACCGGCGCGACCAGCTTGTCGAAAGGCAAAGTGCTAATGGCGACGGTGAAAGGCGATGTTCATGATATCGGCAAAAACATCGTCGGCGTGGTCCTGCAATGCAATAATTTCGAGGTCATCGATATGGGCGTCATGGTGCCGGCCAATGACATTATCGATAAGGCGGTCGAGGAGCAGGTGGATATTATCGGCCTTAGCGGTTTGATTACACCGAGCCTTGATGAGATGTGCCATGTGGCGTCCGAGATGGAACGTCGCGGTCTCGATATTCCGCTGCTGATTGGCGGGGCGACAACCTCGAAAGTCCATACGGCGGTGAAAATCAATCCGAATTATGTGCAAGGCCAAACCGTCTATGTGACCGATGCCAGCCGCGCGGTTGGCGTCGCCAGCAATCTTTTGTCAGAAGAAAAAGCCGCCAATTATAAATCGGAAATCCGCGCCGATTATCTGGCCATGGCGGAAGCGCATGCGCGCGGGCGCGCCGAAGACAAGCGCACGCCGATTGACGAAGCGCGTCAAAACGGTTTCCGGCCGAAGCAAGACTATCAACCGGTACAGCCGCAATTTACCGGCACTAAAGTGTTTGAGGATTACGATTTGGCTGAGCTGCGCGCCTATATTGACTGGACGCCGTTCTTCCAAAGCTGGGACTTGCACGGGCGCTATCCGGCTATTTTGACCGATGATGTGGTCGGCGAGGCGGCGACCAGCCTGTTCAATGACGCCCAAGCCATGCTCGATCAGATGATTGAGGAAAAATGGCTGACCGCAAAAGCGGTCATCGGTTTCTGGCCGGTGGCGCGTGATGGCGATGATATTGTCGTCTTCACCGATGAGACGCGCGGTAAAGAACGCGCCCGCCTGCTCACGTTACGCCAGCAAATGCAGCGAAAAAGCGCCAATGGCGCGGGGCGTGCCAATTATGCGCTGGCGGATTTTGTCGCCGAAGGGGCCGACTATATTGGCGGCTTCGCCGTCACCACCGGTCACGGCGAGGATGAGGTTGCCAAACGCTTTGAACAAGCGGGCGATGATTATTCCTCCATCATGTCGAAAGCGCTGGCCGACCGGCTGGCCGAGGCTTTTGCGGAGCGCATGCACCAGCGCGTGCGCACCGAGTTTTGGGCTTATGCCCCCGATGAGACGTTGGATAATGCGGCGCTGATTGATGAGCAATATCTCGGTATCCGTCCGGCCCCCGGCTATCCGGCGCAGCCCGACCATACGGAAAAAGCTACGCTGTTCGAATTGCTGGATGCAGAAAGCGCGGTCGGAATTTCGCTGACTGAGAGTTTTGCCATGTGGCCCGGCGCGTCCGTGTCGGGCCTGTATTTCGCGCATCCGGAAAGCAGCTATTTCGGCGTCGGTAAAATCGACCGCGACCAAGTAGCGGACTATGCGGCGCGCAAAGGCATGGACCTCAAGATTTGCGAAAAATGGCTGGCACCGATTTTGGCATACACGCCTTAGATGAATCCGTTAGACTGCGCCCATGTCTGTTTGGGGCAAAATTGCAGGCATAGCTGCGGGCTATGCCATAGGCGGCGTGCCGGGCGCATTGGTCGGCGGGCTGGCGGGGCATTTTGCGCTCGATCGCGTTAACGACCGACAGATTATATTCACCATTGCGATGATTTCGTTGGCCGCCAAAATGACCCGCGCCGATGGCGATGTCTCGCCCATAGAGGTGCAGGCGGTGCAGGATATGATGCGCGTGCCCGAGGCTGAGTTGAAGAATATGGAGCGGGTGTTTCGTCTGGCGCAGGAAGACGTCGCCGGTTTTGATGTCTACGCCAAACAGGTAGCTGAAATTTATGCAGACAGCCCGCAAGTGCTGGAGGATGTGTTGGATGTCCTGTTCTATATCGCCTATGCCGATGGCGTGCTACACCCGGCCGAGCAGCAATTCCTCGAAATCGTCGCCGATATTTTCAAGATAAATGTTAGCAATTTTAAGCGTATTCAAGCGCGCCATGATGGCAGCGTGGTTGACCCTTATGCGGTGCTGGGGGTCGGTCGTCACGCCGAGGATGATAAGGTAAAGCGCGCTTGGCTGAACGCGGTGCGCGATAATCATCCCGACAAATTACAAGCGCGTGGCATGCCGCTCGAAATGATGCATATTGCGACGGCGCGCATGGCGTCGATTAACGAAGCTTGGGAAAACATTAGAGAGGAGCGCGGTTTATGACCCAGTCCGGAAGCTGGCGAGAGAGGATTTTGCAGCCCGACAGCGCGGTTGAGCAGATGAAGCAAAAAGCCGCGCTGCGCGCTTTGGAAGAAGTCGAAAGCGGCATGAAGCTGGGGCTCGGCACCGGTTCGACGGCGCGCTATTTTGTTGACGGTTTAGGCGCGAAAGTCGCCGAGGGTCTGAAGGTCGTCTGCGTGCCGACCTCGGAAGCGACGCGCGCGCAAGCCGAGGGGCTGCGCATTCAATTGGCCGATTTGGACGCGTTGCAACGCCTCGACCTGACAGTGGATGGCGCTGACGAGCTTGACGATGCGCTGCGCCTCATTAAAGGCGGCGGCGGCGCGCTGCTGCGCGAGAAGATTGTGGCGGCGGCCTCTGACAGGATGATTGTTATTGCCGATGACAGTAAAAAGGTTGCGACGCTGGGCGCGTTTGACCTGCCGGTTGAGGTCAATATGTTTTCGCACGGCGTCACGGCGGCGGCTATTGGTGAGGCGCTGGCCGCGACCGGCAATAACGGCGCGATTAATCTGCGCGGCGGGGCCGACCCTTTTATCACCGATGGCGGGCACTATATTTATGATTGCGCGCTGGGCCGCATAAACCATGCTGAGGGACTGGCGCAAGCGCTGCTGAATGTGCCCGGTGTGGTGGAGCACGGGCTGTTTTTGGGCTATGCCACGGCGGCTGTTCTGGCCGGCGATGACGGGCTGATTGAGATTGGGAATTTATGACTTTTGACTACGATCTTTTCGTTATAGGGGCGGGTAGCGGCGGTGTGCGGGCCGCGCGGATGAGCGCCTCGTATGGTGCCAAAGTGGCGGTGGCTGAGGAGTATCGCGTCGGCGGCACTTGCGTCATTCGCGGCTGTGTGCCGAAAAAACTATTCGTCTATGCCAGCCATTTTGCCGAGGATTTAGAAGACGCGGCGGGCTTTGGCTGGACGGTGGCTGACGCCAAGTTTGACTGGCCGACATTGGTGAAGAATAAAGACGCTGAGATTGACCGCTTGAACGGCATTTATATTAAAAATCTCGAAGCGGCGGGGGTCGAAATTCTTGAGGGGCGGGCGACGCTGAAAGACGCCCATACGGTGAGCCTTAACGGCCGTGACATTACCGCCAAATATATTCTTATCGCGGTTGGCGCGACGCCGTTCATGCCGCAGATTGACGGCATCGAACACGCCATCAGCTCCAACGAGGCGTTTCATATCGAGGCGCTGCCGAAGCAGATTATCGTTGTCGGCGGGGGCTATATTGCGGTCGAATTTGCCGGTATTTTTAACGGGCTGGGGGTCGATACGACACTGGTTTATCGGGGCCCGCAAATTTTGCGTGGTTTTGATGACGAGGTGCGCGCCCATTTGGCGGCCGAGATGACGGCCAAGGGCGTGTGCCTAAAAACCGAGAGCGATATCGCGTCTATCGCCAAAACCGCGACCGGCTACACCGTCACTTATAATGACGGCAGCACGCAAGACACCGGTCTGGTGATGTATGCCACCGGTCGCGTGCCGATGACTGACGGTTTGGGGCTGGAGGCGGCGGGTGTCGAAACCGGCCCGCGTGGCGAGGTGAAAGTCGATGCGCGGTCGAAAACCAATATCGACAATATTTACGCTGTCGGCGATGTGACCGAGCGCGCGCAACTGACGCCGGTGGCCATTCGCGAGGGCTCGGCGTTTGCCGAGACCGTGTTCAACGACACGCCGACACAGGTTGACCATTCCATCATCCCGACCGCGGTGTTTTCACAGCCGCCCATCGGCACGGTGGGGCTGGGCGAGGAAGCGGCGCGCGCCGCCGGTCATGATATTAATGTTTACGCTACCAGCTTTCGCCCGATGAAGGGCACGCTGTCCGGCAATCCGGAGAAGACGCTGATGAAGCTGATTGTCGATAAGGCCGATGATAAAGTGCTGGGCTTGCACATTGTCGGGCCGGATAGCGGCGAGATGATTCAGGCTTTCGGCGTCGCCGTGACCATGGGCGCGACCAAGGCGCAGTTTGATGCGACCATTGCGGTGCACCCCACGGCGGCGGAAGAACTGGTGACTTTCAAGCAACCCAGAGGGGCCTGAACGATGGTGCGGCACCGGGCACAGCGGGCGCAAAATGCGGCCAAAAACGCGGCGCAAAAAGTTGCCGATAAAGCGCGCAATATCGATTTGAAAAAAGTAACGCTGCCGCGCTTCGATTGGGAGCGTGGGCGCTTTGTCCGCAGGGATGCTGAGCAGGTTGTTGGCCATAGTTTTCATGCTGAGGATGTGGCGTGGCCGTTGCGGCTGGTCGGCTGGCTGATCAACCGATATATCCGCCTGTGCGAGATGACCAGCCAGGTGACGGTGGCGGGCGACGGGCCGTTTATCAAACTGCAAGCGGCGCGCCGGCCGGTGATTGTGCTGGTTTGGCACGGGCGCAATTTTCAGGCCATACCGATGGGGCGGCTGCTAATCAGCCCGATTACGGTGCTAACCTCGCGCTCGCGCGATGGCGCGGTGATTGCTAATATCATCCGGCCTTTCGGGTTTCAGGCCATTCAAGGGTCGGGCACGGGCAAGGCGGCGGGCAAGAAAACCAATCCGAAAAAGCGCGGCGCGCAGGCCTTTCGCGGCATGTTGCGGCATTTGAAAAACGGCGAGATGGTGTTGGCCACGGCCGATGTGCCGCCCGGGCCGGTGTTTGAGGTGGGGCCGGGCATGGTCAAGCTGGCGGCCAAATCGGGGGCCGCGATTATTGGTGTCGGGGCCAGCTATTCGCCCGAATTGCCGCTGCCCGGCACATGGGACAAGTCGCGCCTGCCGCTGCCATTCGCCAATCGCTCGCTGGCCTTCAGCCGGCCGATTTATATCGAGGCGGGCGATGACGCGCATATCGAGGCCGAATGCGCCCGCGTGACCGAAATTTTAAAAGCCACCCAAGCCGAAGCCGAGCAAATGCTGGGCAAGTGATTTGGGTTAGCGCGATTGCATGGCGCGCAAAATTTCCAGCACGGCGCGGCGGTGCTTTTTGCCGGTCAGTAGGCAAAACAGTTCCAGCACTTTGCGGACGCGATAATTCTTCATCAGCCATTGATAACCGGGCGGCTGCATTAGCGCCGCGCTTGTGGTCTGCAGGCGCTTGGCAAAGGCCGCGACTTCTTCATGGGTCGGAATATTGGTGCCGTATTCATAGCCGCGATAGGTCTCGAGCGACACGATTTTGGCGGCCAGCGCGTTTCGCGGCATGCGCCGTCGCACCCGATATATCCATAGATTTTCCGCCAGATGGCCCGCTTCTTCGTCGGTCATTTTTATCTCCCCGTCTGAAAACAAAACGACACCAAGATTGCTCTTGGTGTCGGGGGTAGCAAAGCCGATCAGCAGAACGACTACAGCTTATTCAGCACGACCGAGGCCGTGCCTTATTAGGCCGTCACCCCGACGCTAAGCGTGAGGTGAACGATTATCTGCAATGAAGACTAAAAAAGGCTTAACGCGGGAGCGATAAGCCACATACACAATAAAATTGCAGCTGCTGAATTGGGGTTTGCTAACCCCGCACCACAACGTTCCGTGTGATGCGAGGTAAGCCTAGCAGGTGTCGCATCGTTTGATAAGCAAAACCCGATTTAAGTTATTGTTCTTATTGTAAATATTTGAAAGCGATGGATTCTGTTTACGCCTTAAGCCTGTCGAGAGGCGGGTGCCGGTTTTCAATCCCCGCAAACTGTACATGGCATAAAATATTATGGTCCGAAATTGTTTAACATGTGCAATTCGGGTTCCTAGTTTGACTTCAATAATAAGAAGAAGGAGGTCATTATGCTTAGAGAAGAATTCATGAGAGTTCTAGTGTTCAAAGAGGGTGATTTTTGGGTCGCCCAAGGTTTAGACATTAACATCGTTACCAGCATAGAGGGCGATGATATTGACCGTTTAATGCAACGCTTTGGACTGCAAGCTGAACTTAACAAAAATTTTGACCTACCGTCTGTGCCAGAGAAGTTCGAAAAAATTTGGCAAACCGCAGATGCTTTGAGTACCGGAAATAGCCGCCTAACAGTCCGACAGGTTGCTTGATGGCAGGCCCGTTTGGCGGGCATCCGACCCTGGAAAGATATTTGAACTGGCTGCGCGAGCAAGGCTTTCAATGCAGAACGGGCTATGCAGATTTGGAAGAACGCTCAGCTTTATTGATTATGGTTCAAAATTCCAGTGGCGAGTATGTCTTCATAATTGGTGATACGGAGATGTATGAGAGGCTTACTCCGAGCCAAGTGTCCTATTATGACAGCGTTTTCGGCGTCTCGTCCCCATTCTCCAGAACTCCTGAGTAATGGCCCGCGTCGCGCCGCGTCCAACAGCGTTAGCTGTTGGCGACCTATCTGAGCAAGCTGAGAGAAACCTCGAAGCTATCAAGAGCGCGTTTCAAAATTTGATTCAACTTTATCGCGCGGCAGGCTCGGCCCAAAGGCCCGCGCCGCGCGACGGGGCGTCAACCGCTGGCGCGGTTGAGCGTTACCCATAAAGTAAATTGAGATCTAAACCGCCCGAGCCAGCTCGGTGCGGTAAGCGCTTATACCCTCAGCAATCAAAAACGCCAGTTCCAGCGCTTGGCTGCCATTCAGGCGCGGGTCGCAATGGGTGTGATAGCGGCTGGAGAGGTCTTCTTCCGAAATCGCTTGCGCGCCGCCCAGACACTCGGTCACGTTTTGGCCGGTCATCTCAAAATGGATGCCGCCGGCATGCGTTCCTTCGGCCTGATGCACGCCCATAAAGCGCTGCACTTCCGTCAAAATGCGGTCAACCGGACGGGTTTTATAACCGTTTGACGCCTTAATCGTGTTGCCGTGCATCGGGTCGCACGACCACACCACTTTGCGGCCTTCGCTCTCTACCTTGCGGATGAGTTGCGGCAGGTGGTTTTCAACATTTTTATGGCCGAAGCGCGCAATCAGCGTGATGCGCCCGGCTTCGTTTTCCGGGTTCAGCTTATCCAGCAGGGTGATGAGCTCATCCGGCTCCAGCGACGGCCCGCATTTAATGCCGATGGGGTTTTTCACGCCTGAGAGAAACTCCACATGCGCGCCATCCGGCTGACGGGTGCGGTCGCCGATCCACAGCATATGCGCCGAGGTGTCGTAATGCTCGCCGCTGGTGCTGTCGAGCCGCGTCAGCGCTTGCTCATAACCCAGCAGCAGCGCCTCGTGGCTGGTGTAGAAATCGACCATGCCCATTTGCGGGGCGGTGCTGCTGTCAATGCCGCAGGCCGCCATGAATTCCATGGCTTGGTCGATTTGTTGCGCCATTTCTTCGTAGCGCGCGCCTTGCGGGCTGTCGGCCACAAAGCCTTGGTTCCAGCGATGCACTTCGGCCAGGTCGGCATAGCCGCCCTTGGCGAAAGCGCGCAGCAGGTTGAGCGTCGAGGCGGCTTGACGATAAGCGGAAATCTGCCGCTCCGGGTCGGGCACACGCGCCGTCGCGTCGAATTCAATGCCGTTGATAATGTCACCGCGATAGCTCGGCAGCTCCACGCCATCAATGGTCTCGGTATCGGCCGAGCGCGGCTTGGCAAATTGACCGGCCATGCGACCGACTTTGATAACCGGCAGCTTGGCGCCATATGTCAGCACCACAGACATTTGCAGCATGACGCGGAAAGTGTCGCGAATATTGTCGCCATGGTGCTCGGCAAAGCTCTCGGCGCAGTCGCCGCCTTGCAGCAAAAACGCGCGGCCCTCGCACACTTCGGCCAGTTGCGCTTTCAGATTGCGCGCCTCACCGGCAAACACCAAAGGCGGAAAGCTTGCCAGACGTGCTTCCACATCGGCCAGTTTTGTCGCATCTTCATAGGCGGGAACCTGCTTAATCGGGAACTCGCGCCAGCTCTTCGGTGTCCAACTCATCTCTATAATCTTTCTAAAATGTCGGTCTGGTTTTTCATATACGTATTTTATGAGGAAAAATAAAGCGTTTAGATGGTTTTGATGAGGCGACGGCCGAAATTGGCACCGGCGAACAGCGCCGCATATTCGCGCGGCGCATCCTCAATACCGCTGCTGATATCCTCCTTATAAGCCAGCTTGCCGTCGCGGATAAGCGCCGCCATCGCCGCCTGCGCCTCAGGGAATTGCTTGGCGTAGTCATAAACCACCAGCCCCTCCATCCGCAGCCGGTGCGTGATAAAGCGCGTGGTTTGGCGCATGCCGATAGGGGTTTCCCTATTATATTCAGACACTTGGCCGGAAACAACAATACGGCCTTTAGGGTTCATGGTGAGCACCGCCGCGTCCAGCATCTCGCCGCCTACATTGTCGAAATAAATATCGACGCCGTTCGGCGCGGCCGCCGCAATGGCTTTGGTGAGGTTTTTCTCGGCTTTGTAATCGACCACCGCGTCAAAACCCAAATCCGTCAAATAAGCGCATTTATCCGCCCCACCGGCGATGCCGATAACGCGCAAGCCCAGCGTTTTGCCAATCTGCCCGCAGGTTGCGCCCACCGGTCCGGCAGCCGAGGAGATGAGCAGCACCTCGCCATCTTTGGGCTGGCCGAGGTCTTGCAAACCGAACCACGCGGTCAGCCCGGGCACACCCAACACGCCAATGGTCGCGCTCATCGACACTTTGTCGTCAAACATGGCGGGGTCGAGTTTTTGCAAGCCCCTATCGGGGTGCAGCACCGCCTCGGTCCAGCCAAGGCCGCCCATCACCATATCGCCGAGGGCAAACCGCTCGGAGTTACTGGCGATAATCTCGCCAATGCCGGCGCTCTCAATCGTGTCGCCCAGCTTCAGGCCGGCCGCATAGCTGTCGCCCGATAGACGCCCGCGCATGCCGGGGTCGAGCGAGAAATAATGCGTCCTAATCAGCACTTGCTCGTCTTGTGGGGCGTCGGGGGTAAACGCCTCAAGCGCGAAACAATCGGCACTCGGCACGCCGCTGGGGTGTTTGGCCAGCGTCCATCTGCGATATTCGGTCATCTCTTACTTGCCTTTGAAATCGGGTTTGCGTTTTTCCTGAAACGCCGCCACCGCTTCTTTGAAATCCTGCGAGCGCATGCTCAGCCCTTCGGCTTGCAGGCTTATCGGCATCACCGCCGCCGCGACTTGGCGCAAAAACGCGTTGATACCGGCCTTTGACGCGGCAATGGCAATCGGCGCGCCCTCGGCCAGCTTGTCGGCAATCTGCATGGCTTTTTCCATCACGCCCTCGGCGCTGTCAGCAAAAAATCCGGCGAGGCCCATTTCATGCGCTTGCTTGCCATCCACCATCTCGCCGGTCATCAGGTGATATTTGGCACGATTGACGCCGATGAGAAACGGCCAGATAACCTGCCCACCATCGCCCGCGCCGAGGCCCATATTGACATGCGTGTCGCCGAATTTGGCGTCCGGCCCGGCCACGACCACATCGCACAGCAAGGCGATATTGGCACCCAGCCCCAGCGCATAGCCATTGACGGCAGAGATAATCGGTTTTTCGCATTCCAAAATATGATCGACAATGCGCCGCCCTTCGGCGAGGCTTGGCATTTCAATGCCGGTATCGGCACTAAAATCGCCGCCGACGCAAAACGCCTTGCCGGCCCCCGCCAGCACCAGCACGCGCAAGTCGGGGTCGTCGTCAAAATCGCGGCTGAAAGTCATCATCTCATGGTGCATCCGATTGTCGATGGCGTTCATCTTCTCCGGACGATTGAGCGTCACCATCACCACGCCATTGTCGCGCCGGTCGATGGTCATGCGCTGATAATTTTCCTGTCTCAGCATAATCTCCCCCTCATTGGTCAGAAAATAGTTTGCCCTCAAGCGATGGGCTTATGCAAGCGGCCCGTTCTATGCTTGTTCAAAAGGGTGCCACGCGCTACATAGCAAGCATGGAAAAAGCCGCCAAAACCTTGAAAATCGCCATGGCCCAACTGAACCCGACCGTCGGGGCAGTGGCTGCCAATGCCGATTTGCTCCGCAGCATCCGTGCCGCCTCGGGCGACGCCGACGTAATTGTTGCGGGCGAGCTGTTCTTGACCGGCTACCCGCCCGAAGACCTTGTTCTAAAACGCTCTTTTCTGGCCCATGTGGCGGTGCAAGCGGAGCAATTAGTGGCCGATACGGCGGAAGGCGGGCCGGCTTTGGTGTTTGGCCTACCGGTGGTTGAAAACGGCGTGCTTTACAACTCCGTGATGGTCGCCGATGGCGGGCAGGCGGCGGTGCGCCACAAAGTGCATCTGCCCAATTACGCCGTGTTTGATGAAAAACGCTTGTTCGAGGCGGGGGCTATGCCCGAACCGGTTGAATTGCGCGGTTTGCGGGTCGGCCTGCCGATTTGCGAGGATATTTGGTTCACCGATGTTTGCGCGCATTTAAAAGCCCAAGGGGCTGAGCTTTTAATCTCGCCAAACGGCTCGCCATTCGAGCGCGGCAAACATGCCAAGCGCTTGCACCACGCCGCCGCGCGCGCCTCCGAAACCGGTTTGCCGTTGGTTTATGTCAATCAATATGGCGGGCAAGACGAGCTGGTGTTTGACGGCGCGTCTTTTGCGATGAATGGCGATGGCAAGTTGGCGGTGCAGCTTCCGGCTTGGCAGGCCGAGGTCAATCTGCTGACCCTGAGCGAAAGCGCTGCGGGCTGGCAGGTGGTGGGTGGCGTGTCGGAAGATACGGCTGATAATTTGGGCGATAATTTGGGCGATATTTACGCCGCCGCCATGTTGGGGCTGCGCGATTATGTC